>OBLX010000007.1_pt1 | contig 192813 bp, 186 predicted proteins | sample 1519811 | NCBI WGS metagenome assembly OBLX01 (sample SAMEA3991476, study PRJEB22521) | metagenome | biome: anthropogenic terrestrial biome; feature: sewage plant; material: surface water | place: Sweden | collected 2012-09-26
GGTCGGCTACGCCACCTTCTGGAACGAGCTCGCCGCCCTCACCGGCGACACCGGCCCGGGCCACTGCCCCTGCTGCGGCGGCCACCCCGGCCAAACCGACGCCGACGAACGCCGCGACACCGACCCCCACGACCTCGACGACGAGCCCCACGACCTCGACGACGACCTCGCCGATGAAGACGGTGACGACCGCGACGGGGATGATCGCCAAGACCTCGAACTCGACGACCGCGACGATGGTCTCGCCGTCGAGGGGGAGCCGAAGCCAGCCGCCGGACCCGCCGCGCCGCTCGACGGGCCCGGCGCACCCGCCGCCCCGCTGCCGCTGCCGGACTGGTGGAAGGCCATCGACCTGCGCCCCGGGGCCGGTCTCGCCGACACCCGCTTCTACGACACCATGTGCGAGCTCGAAGACTGCACCCCCGTCACGGCCCGCACCGCCATCTCACTCGGCCTCGCCGGCACCATCCGCCGCATCGTCTTCGGGCCCGACAGCCACATCCTCGACTTCGGGCGGGCCGTCGACCACTTCCACGGCCCCCTCCGCGAGGCGATCATGCTCCGCGACCGCTTCTGCCGCGACGAAGGCTGCGGCCTCCCCGGTCGCGACTGCCAGATCGACCACGTCACCCCCCGCAGCAGGGGCGGACCCACCGCCGAACCCAACGGCGAATGCAAATGCGGCACCGCAAACCGCCTCAAAGGCAACCGAATGCCCTAGCGGGCACCGCCCGCCGTCGTCGCCGCAAACCCACAACTCGTCACCCGTGAGGGCCTGCGCCTGTTGACGCGCGCACCTCGGAAGATGGGCCGACGGAGGTGATCATCGGCGCATCGAGCACGGGTTGCTGCTCGGGTCAACAGAACGGACCGAGCGGACCGAGGCCCAGCCACCCGCATCGACTGATCCTCGGGGGGTTTGGGCCGTCCAGTCTGGCGCTGCCTCGGCGAGTGGAGGCACCGGCCCGGACGCCCGCTTGTCGTCAGTCCTCGGCCTAGGGCGCCGGCACGACCAGGACGGGCACGGTCGTGCGGTGCAGGAGCTTGTAGGCGGTGGAGCCGAGGATGGCGCCCACCACCGGGCTCTCGCCGCGGGTGCCGATGACGATCATCGAGGCCCCGCGCTGCTCGGCCACGTCGATGAGGGCGTCGGCGGGCAGTTCCTCGATCTCGATGGTCTCGGCGGTGACGCCGGTGCCCTCGAGGGACGCCATGGCCTCGGCCATGCGCTCACGGCCGATGGCCTCGATGGCGTCGCGCTGGTAGCCCACCGGGCCGCCGGCGCGCATCGAGGGCGGCTCGTAGCCGAACACGATGGCGAGGCCGTCGCCGGTCACCTTGGCCAGCTCGACCGCCTTGGCCAGGGCGGCCTTGGCGCAGTCGGAGCCGTCGTAGCCGATCACGAGCTCGCCCATGTCAGTCCTCCTCCACGAGAGCGCCCTCGGCGATGGCGAGGCCGGCGGCCACGTCGTCGCTCGGGAGCTCGGGCTTGCGTTGCCAGAACTCGGGCTCGGCCCGACGCTGCAGGAGCATCAGCACCACACCCAACACCATGAACCCGACGCCGATGACCAGGGGCGGGCCGACGCCGAACCACGAGTTCCCCGAGGCGGAGTTCTCGGGCTTGGACAGGTCGATCGCCGACTTGACCAGCACCCAGGTGAGCATGATGCCGCCGACCAGGGGGAAGATCCCGATGTAGACCAGGTTCTTCACCGAGTCGGTCAGGTGCTTGCGGTAGTACACCACGCAGATGAACGAGGTCAGCCCGTAGTAGAAGGCGATCATCAGGCCGAGGGCGGCGATCGAGTCGAAGAGGATGTCCTCGCTCACCGCGGTGAGCCCGACGTACCAGACGATCGACAGGATGCCCATCCAGATGGTCGAGTTGGTGGGCGTGAAGTAGCGCGGGTGGATCTTGGCCCAGTACTTCGGCATGGCGCCCTTGGCCGCCATAGACAGGGACGTCCGGGCCGTCGGCAGGATGGTGGTCTGGCACGAGGCGGTCGCCGAGGTCAGCACCGCGATGATCAGGATCTTGCCGAAGAAGGTGCCGAGCACCTCGTTGCCGAGCAGGCCGAGGATGTCGTCGCTGTTGGCCAGGGCGTCGAGGTCGCCACCCCCGAAGGCCATGGCCGCCACCGACACCACCACGTAGATGGCCACGAGCACGACGGTGGAGATCACCGCCGCCCGACCCGGGGTGCGCGAGGCGTCCTCGCTCTCCTCGTTCACGGTGACCGCGGAGTCCCAGCCCCAGTAGATGAACACCGCCACGAGCACGCCGCTGGCGAGGGCGGTGGTGCTGCCGATCTCGAACGGGTTGAGCCACGACAGCGACGGATCGAGGCTGCCCTGGACGTCGCCGAACCACACCCGACCCAGGGCGACGACGGAGAAGATGCCCAAGGCGGCGATCTCGAGGGCGAGCAGGAAGTACTGCGTCTTGGCCGACACCTCGATGCCGACATAGCAGATCCAGGTGACGATGGCGATGAAGACGACACCGACGAACGTGACCCACCACTTGTTCGTGGCGAGGCCGTCGGCCCCGAACAACAAGAAGGTGTAGGCACCCGCGATCTGCGCCAGGTTGGCCATGACGATGATGTCGGCGACGATGATGGCCCACCCGCCGATCCAGCCCATGGACGGTCCGAGGGCACGCGTGCCCCATGAGAACGTCGTGCCGCAATCGGGGTCGGCCCGGTTCATGTAGAAGTAGGCCGCAGCCGTGAAGGCCATGGGCACGAAGGCCACCCACATGATGGAGGGCGCCTGGAGGCCGACCGCGGCGATCACGAGGCCGAGGCTCGCCGCGAGGCTGTAGCCGGGGGCGGTGGAGGCGACCCCGATCACGGTGGTGGACAGGAGCCCGAGCGACCCGCCCTTCAACCCCTTCTCGCCGGCGCCGGCACCACCGCCGGGTTCGGCCATCGTCGCTTCGGCCATGGGCCGCCCTCCCTCTCCCCGAACCACGTTGTCGGCGCAGATCTTCACCGAGAATTCGATGCGGCGCAAGCGATCCTGTCGTCTCCTGTCAGATTGACGACGGATTCAATCGTCAACCGGTGGACTTGGCCGCCAGATCACGGACGATGTCGGCGAACCGGCCACCCTCGATGTAGATGGTGCGCTCCACCCGCTTGGTGAAGCGCCACGAGTCGCCCACGCGGGCGTACTCGTCCTCGTAGAAGCCGCCGATGTCGAGGATCTCGGCCTCTCCCTCCCAGTCCACGCCGTTGCGGTTGAACAGGTGGACCCGGCCGGTGGCCCGGTCCGGCCCGGCGAAGTGGATCTCGTGGGTGAAGATCGAGTGCATCGTCCAGGAGAAGACCGACATGGCGCCGGGCATCCAGGCCGCCACCTCCGCCGAGGAGCCGACGATGCCTCCGGAGGACACGTAGTCGACGACGGCGTCGGGGGTGAAGAGGGCCTCCCAGCGCACCCAGTCCGCGTCGTCGACGGCGCCGGCGTAGGCGATGGCGAGGCCCTGGATGGCGAGCACGTCGGCCATCCGGTCGGCGTCGGGCACCTGGCCGTCGCCGAGGTCGTCGGTACGGTCGGTGGTGGCGTCGGTCATCAATACCCTCCCAGGGCGGTGGTGTCGAAGAGTCGCTTGGGGTTGGCGACCAGCATCTGGTCGATCTGGTCGTCGCTGACCCCCCGCTCGCGCAGGGCCGGCAGGACGTCGTCGGAGATGTGGGTGTAGTGCCAGTTGGGCAACACCACCTCTTTGAGGTCCTGGTCGATCCAGTCCATGTAGCAGGCGGCGTCGTGGGCCAGGACCATGCGGTCGGCGTAGCCCTGCTCGCAGAGGTCCGCCACCACCTGCACCCGCTGGTCGAAGGGCGCGTAGGCGTCGACCCCGAAGCGGTCCATGCCGATGATCGAGCCCTTGTCCATGAGCTCGCGCAGGTAGTCGAGGTCCGCGGAGTCGCCGCAGTGGCCGATGACGACCCGACTGAGGTCGACACCCTCCTCCTCGAAGACCCGCTGCTGGTCCCGACCCCGGAAGCTGGCGGCCTCGGTGTGGGTGGTGATGGGCACACCGGTCTCGCGGTGGGTGCGGGCGCAGGCTCGCAGCACGCGCTCGACGCCAGGGGTGAGCCCGAGCTCGTCGGTGGCGCACTTGAGGATGGCCGCCTTCACGCCGGTGTCGGCGATGCCCTCGGTGATGTCGCGCACGAACATGTCGATCATCGGCTCGGGGCCCTCGACCAGCGCGCCGGGCCCCGGCTTGAGCCGGAAGAAGAAGGGCAGGTCGTTGTAGGTGTAGAGCCCGGTGGCGGCGACGATGTTGAGGTCGATCTGGGCGGCGATCTCCTGGACCCTCGGCAGGTAGCGGCCGAGCCCGAGGACGGTCGGGTCGACGATGGTGTCGATGCCGGCGTCCTTCAGCTGGCGCAGCTTCGCCACCGCGTCGGTGACCCGCTCCTGCTCGTCCCAGTACTCCGGGTGGTTCTGGAGGATCTCCGGGCTGAGCACGAAGACGTGCTCGTGCATCAGGGTGCGACCGAGCTTGCTCGTCTCGATGGGTCCCTCGACCGTCTCCACGGTTGGCATCGCTCAGTGCTCCTTCATCGGTTCGGGGTCTCGGGGGAGGCCGAGCAGCCGCTCGGCGATGACGTTGCGCTGCACCTCGCTGGTGCCTCCGGCGATGGTGAGGCAGCGGTTGCCGAGGAAGCCCGCGATCCACAGACCGGCCTCGCCGTCGGCCACAGACCCCTGGGCGCCCAGCAGGGCGAGGCCCGCCTCCTGCACCCGCTGCTCGTGCTCGACACCGAGCAGCTTGCGCACGCTGGACTCCGGCCCGGGCTCGGCGCCGGCGAGGGCGCGGAGGGTCGTGCGCAAGCCGAGCACGGCGAGGCTCTGGCCCTCGGCCACGAGCGCCCCGAGCTCGTCGAGCTCGTCGAGCTCGTCGAGGACGACCGGATCGCCGGCGTGGCCGTCGCCGAGGGCGAGGCGCAGGAGGTTCTCGACCCCGGGGCCGAACGACGAGCCGCTGCCCATGGACACCCGCTCGTTCTCGAGGGTGGTGCGAGCGGCCCGCCAGCCGTCGTTCACGGCGCCGACCACCGAGTCGTCGGGTACGAACACGCCGTCGAGGAAGACCTCGTTGAACATCTCGTGGCCGGTCAGCTCGCGCAGGGGCCGAATGTCGAGGCCGTCGGCGTCCATGTCGACGATGAAGCAGGTGATGCCGTCGTGCTTGGGCCGATCCGGGTCGGAGCGGGCTAGGCAGATGGCGAAGTCGGCCTGGTGGGCGAGGGTCGTCCAGACCTTCTGGCCGGTGAGCAGCCAGCCGCCGTCGGCGCGCTCGGCCCGAGTCGTGAGCGAGGCGAGGTCCGAGCCCGCGCCGGGCTCGCTGAACATCTGGCACCACGAGATCTCGCCCCGCAGGGTGCCGGGGATCCACCGCTGCTGCTGGTCGGGGGTGCCGTGGGCGATGAGGGTGGGCAGCACCCACGCCCCCACCTGGAGGTGCGGCCGGCGCAGTTTGGCCGCGGCGAACTCCTCGTCGATGATCAGCTGCTCGACCGGACCGGCGCCGCGGCCCCAGGGCGGCGGCCAGTAGGGGACGAGATAGCCGGCATCGGCCATGCGGGGCGTCCACTCGGCCTTGTCCGCCGCCGTGGTCTCGGCCACGAAGGCCCGGACCTCGTCCCGCATGATGTCGTGGCCCGCCGGCAGCTCCACCGTGAGCGAACGGCGGGCGCCGGCCTCGGCGAGGTCCGCCACCCGCCGGCGCCACGGGCCGGGACCGCCGGTGAGGGCCCGGACCGTCATCGAGCGCTTCAGGTAGAGGTGGGCGTCGTGCTCCCAGGTGAAGCCGATGCCACCGAGCACCTGGACGCAGTCCTTCGCCGCGCCGGCGAAGGCCTCGGGAACGAGGGCGCCGGCCACAGCGGCGGCGAGTGCGTCCTCGACCCCTTCGTCGGCCTCGCGGGCGGCGTCCCACGCGGCGGCGCGGGCCTGTTCGAGCGACAGCAGCAGGTCGGCGCAACGGTGCTTGACCGCCTGGAATTGGCCGATGGGTCGGCCGAACTGCTCCCGCACCTTCGCGTACTCAGCCGCGGTGTCCAGGCACCAGGCGGCACCGCCGGCGGACTCGGCCGCCAGCAGCACGATGGCGAGGTCGAGGACGTGCTGGCGGGTGACACCCACCAGCGCGGCGTCGAGCGAGAGTGCGGCGCCGTCGGCGGTGACCGCCGCGACCCGGCGAGTGGGGTCGAGGCTGGGCAGCAGGGCGACGTCGACGTCCGTTCGGTCGAGCAGGTACCAGTGCTCGCGCCCCTCGATCTCGACGGGCACCACCAGGAGCTCAGCGAGGCCGCCGCCCAGGACCGGCCGCAGCGTGCCCGAGGCGTGGGGTCGATCGGAGGCCGCGCCGACGTCGTTCTTCAGCGTCCCCCCGTCGAACGCTACCGCGCCTCGCAGCGAGCCGTCGACGAGACCGGGCAGCCAGCGGTCTCGCTGCGCCGTGCTGCCGTGACGCTGGATCAGCGCGCTGGTGAGGACGGTGGGGAGGAACGGCCCCGGAGCGCAGACCCGACCCAGCTCCTCGAGCACGACGGCGAGCTCGGTCAGGCCGTACCCCTCGCCGCCCTGGGCCTCGTCGACGTGCAGGCCCAACCAGCCCAGGCCGGCGAGGTCACCCCAGAACTCGGGGAGCGGCTCGTCGTCGCGGTCCAGCAGCCCCCTGGGCACCGCCGGTGGGCAGTGGGTCGCCGCCCACCGCGAGGCGGCGTCGTGCAGTGCGAGGTGTTCGTCCGAGACGCCGAGGGGCACGATCCGCGCTCCTCAGCCGTCGCCCGGGCGGCGGGCCGAGCGGGCGCACCCGTCGACCGGACGGCGTGACGCCGGCGCGCCGGAACCACCCGGCTTCCGGTCCTGGAACCGCTGCGCTTCCCTCTGCTCGAACACGGCCTCCCCCTTCGCCTCGGGGAGCCTAGATCGCCGGTCCTGGAGCCGAGGACGAGTCGGTTCCGGCCCCTACGCGCCAGCCGCGGCAGTGAGCTCGCGGAAGCGCTCGTAGCGCTCGCCCATGGGGCCGACCCACGTCGGGTCGGGCTCGACGCGGCGAGCGGTCCGAGCCCAGCGGGCGGCGTCGGCCGCGGACGGCTCGAGCCCGGCGGTCGCTCGAGCCAGGTAGGCCGCCCCCAGTGCCCCGCCTTCGGGCACCGCCACGACGTCGACGGGGAGCTCCGTGGCGTCGGCCAGGCACTGCACCCACTCGGCCGAGTGGGTGCCGCCGCCGGTGGCCACGATGCGCCGGGCGTCCACCTGCCCGAGGTCGAGGTGGTGGCGCACCACGAAGCCGGCGGCCTCGTAGGCGGCTCGGCGCAGGGCCGCGGCACCGTGGGTGAGGTCGAGGTCGTGCAGCTCGGCGCGACGGTCGGGGTCGTGCAGCGGCGTCCGCTCGCCCCGCACGTAGGGCAGCCAGACGGGCACCCGGGAGGGGTCGACCGGCCCGGTCGGCCGTCCGAGCAGGCTCGTGGCCCAGTTGAGGAAGAGGCCGCCGGCGTTGCTCGGCCCTCCGAGGAGGACCTTGCCCGGGGCGGTGTGCGGGATGGTCCACAGCCCGGGCACCTCCCGCCAGTCGTCGATCACGGCCCAGGTGATGAGGGTGGTACCGAGGATGACGAGGACGTCGCCGGTGTCGTCGGCGCCGGCCACGAGCTGCTCGCCGAAGGCGTCGATGGTGCCGCCACCGAGCACCACGTCGGTCCCGGTCACCCGACCCACCGCCTGGCTCCCGGGTACCACCCGGGGCAGCTGATCGAGACGGGCGCCGGCGGCGGCGGCCACCTCGGCGTCCCACTCGACCCCGGTGAACAAGGGCAGCGCGGTCATCGCCGTCACGGTGTCGACGGCGCCGATGCCCGACAGGGCGTGGTTGGCCACCGCCTGCGCCGGCCAATAGCCGGCGGCGTCGGGCGCCTCTGCGGCCAGCCAACGCAGGAACTCCACGAGCTCGCCGCTGGCGGCCGGGTCGAGGCCGCCGTCCGTGCGACCGCGCTCGTCGCCGTAGAGCAGGCCGGGGGTCAGCGCCCGCCCCTTGGCGTCGACGGCGCCCAGCGAGGGGACCATGGCGGCCACGTTCGCCCCCCGTACGTCGAGGTCACGGCTCACCTCCCGGAAGGCCCGGCGGACGTTGCGCCGCCACGCCCGGTCGATGTCGTGCTCGAAGCGTTCGGCCGTGGGGATGCCGATCGGATGGCGCACCCGTGCCCGGGCGACGACGTTGCCGTCACCGTCGGCGGCGACCGCCTTGACCGACGTCGTGCCGATGTCGACGCCGACCGTCACCTCCGGGGTGGGCACTGGGCCGTTTGCCTTCGCTCAGCCGGTGAAAGCGGGCGCCTGGGCCTGGGGCTCGGCGGGAGCCGCAGGCGGAGCGGCGGGCGGCGGCTCGGTCGGCGGCGGCTCGGCGCCGGCGGTCACGCTCAGGGTCGCCTCCTGGTAGGTGACCGCGTTCAGGTTGCAGACCGCGGCGACGTTGTACTGGCCCGCCTCGGGCACGGGGACGACGACCTGCCAGTTCCCCTGGGGGTCCACCGACGCCCCGGTGACGATCTCCTGGGTGCCGGGGACCTGGATGAGGAGCACGGAGACGTCGTCGCCACCCTCCGGCAGGGCCCCGGCCTCCCGCTTGGGCGAGGCCAGGCACACCGATGTGGCGTCCGGGCTGTTGGTGATGGTCACGCTCTCGCCCGCCTGCAGCGGGTTCGGCGTGAGCACGATGGTGGCGACGACCTGAGCCGACGACGGCGCCACCGCGGCGACCAGCCATGCCGACACAACCGCGGTCACCACGATGATTCGTCGCACGTCTGCTCCTCCACGGGGGGCCCGCTCGATCCCGACGGAACGTAGCAGGCCCGTTCGCTCCGGCTGGGCGACCTACTTGACTGCGACGGGGTTCACGGGCGAGCCGACGGCTCGGACGAAGGGCAGGGGTGAGGCCTCGAGCAGGAAGTCGTACTGGCCGTCGTCGGCGCAGTCGGCCGCCAGGTCGTCGAGCACCCAGTTCTGGCCCTGGGTCATGCCCATCTCCACCAGGTGGAGCAGGTGCACGGGCAGGGTCATGCCGCCGTCGAAGGGGTAGACCTCGAACGCGAGGCTGTCGGTGGCCACCGCGGCGACGTCGTGGGCGTGGAACCACAGGGCGGTCGCCATCGTGAGGCCGGCGCCGCCGAGGGTGTAGGCCCACTTGTCGGGGAGCAGCCCGTACTGGCCGGTGCGCACCAGCACCACGTCGCCCGGTTGCACCGGCACCCGGGCGAGGTCCTCGGCAGCGTCGAGGTCGGCCGCCGTGATGGGATACCCCGCCTCGAGCACGTCGACCCCCTTCACCCGGGCCACGTCGAGCAGCACGCCGCGGCTGGTGAGCGAGGTGATGCGGTGGATGCCGCACCGGCTGGCGCCGGCCTCGTCGATCGAGTCGGCCGGGTACCCGTTGTAGATGTGGCCGCCGTAGCTGACGTGGCACAGCCCGTCCCAGTGGGTGGCGGCCTGGAGGGACAGGTCGACCGCGTCGTCGCTGGTGAAGGCCTCCGGGTCCTCGTCGTCGAGGGCGCCGTTGACCATCGTCATGCGGTGCACCGGGTTGTTGCGGTCGGGGATGACGCCGACCTGGATGCCCTCGTCCTCGTCGAGGGGCAGGGCCAGGGAGAAGGCCTCGCCCGAGCGCACGGACGAGGCCGCGCGCCGGCGCACCTCGGGCGTGATCAGGTTGAGGGTGCCGATCTCGTCGTCGTCACCCCAGCGACCCCAGTTGCGGACCTGGCCGGCCAGCTCGTGGAACTCGGAAGTCAGGCCCACGTCGGTCGCTCCCCTCCCTCGCCCCGACCCCTAGGAGGCGTTCGGCTTCTCGCCGGAGGCAGCCGCCGCCCGGCGTTCTTCGATCATGGCGATCAGCGGCATCGGCTCGACACCGACCTCGTCGAAGCGGGCCTCGATCTCCTCGAGGGTCCACCGGCCGTCCTTCTTCATCTCCCGCACCTCGTGGGGCTGGTCCCACACGGCGATGGTGCCGCCGTTGGCGGTGTAGATCTGGCCGGTCACCTCTTGGGCCTTGTCCGACAGGAGGTAGGCCACCATCGGTGCGACGTCCTCGGGGCCCCCCATCTCGAGCTCCATGGGCACGTTCTCCGACATGCGGGTGCGGGCCACGGGGGCGATCGCGTTCGCGGTCACGCCGTAGCGGTGCATGCCGGCGGCCACGCTGCGCACGAGCGACACGATGCCGCCCTTGGCCGAGGCGTAGTTGGCCTGGGCGATGCTGCCCGAGAAGGCGCCGGAGGTGAAGGCGACGAAGCGCCCCGACGACTGGGCCTTGAAGTGGGGGGCGGCGGCGCGGAACACCGTGAAGGTGCCCTTGAGGTGGGTCTCGACGACCGCGTCCCACTCGTCTTCGGACATGTTGAAGAACATGCGCTCGCGGAGGTTCCCGGCCACGGTGACGACGCCGTCGATCTTGCCGAACGAGTCGATGGCGGTCTGGACGATGCGCTCGCCGCCCTCCATCGTGGTGACGGTGTCGGCGACGGCGACGGCCTCACCGCCGGCGGCGACGATCTCGGCCACGACGGCGTCGGCGACCTCGCTGCTGGGGTCCTCACCGGACATGCTGACGCCGTAGTCGGCCACGACCACCTTGGCCCCCTCAGCGGCGGCCAGCAGGGCCACCGCTCGCCCGATCCCCCGGCCGGCGCCGGTGATCGCGATGGACTTTCCTTCGAGGTAGCCACTCATGTGTCGGGATCTCCTAGAACGTGTTCTCAAACCGGACGACATGTTAGGTGGCAGAGGACAAATTCCCGGAAACCGGGGTAGAGAGGGGTCGGAGGGATTCCCCAGAAGTTCCGACGACATCCGAAAGGCATCCCCACATGGCTCAGTACACGCTGCCCGACCTGCCCTACGACCACGCCGCCCTCGAGCCCCACTACTCGGCCGAGGTGCTCGAGCTGCACCACGACAAGCATCACGCGGCCTACGTGAAGGGCGCCAACGACACGCTCCAGAAGCTGGCCGACGCGCGGGGCTCCGACAACTTCGAGTCCATCGTCGGCCTCCAGAAGACGCTGGCGTTCAACCTCTCCGGCCACATCCTGCACTCGATCTTCTGGACCAACCTCAGCCCCGACGGCGGCGACAAGCCCGAGGGCGAGCTGGCCGACGCCATCACCGAGAACTTCGGCTCGTTCGACGGCTTCAAGGGTCAGCTGACGGCCGCCACCACCACGGTGCAGGGCTCGGGGTGGGGCGTCCTCGCCTACGACCCGATGGGCGCCCGGCTCTTCGTCGAGCAGGTCTACGACCACCAGGGCAACATCGGTCAGAGCGCGGCCCCACTGCTCGTGTTCGACGCCTGGGAGCACGCCTTCTACCTGCAGTACAAGAACGTGAAGGCCGACTACGTCGACGCCCTCTGGAACATCGTCGACTGGGCCAACGTGGCCGACCGCTTCACCCGGGCCAAGAAGCTCGACATCGGTAGCTGAGCGCCAGCATCGCGCCGGCGTCGGCACTTGACCGGCTCGCCCGGCAGGAGACCGGCGTCGACCGCGGCCCGCCCGGTTCTGGCGTCACGGTTGTCCGCCCCGCGGGCGACGGTGACGCCGGATCGGTGCGTACGGGCGGCTCGGAGCGGCCGTGGCACGATGGCGTCGTGACCGACGCCAGCACCAGCACCCCGCCCGAAGACGCGCCCGTCGAGGATCTGCTCCACCGGGTCGAGAACGGGGTGGCCTGGATCACCCTGAACCGTCCCGAGGCCGCCAACGCCATCACCCCCAGCCAGCGCAACCGGCTGATCGAGCTGCTCGCCGACGCCAGCGCCTCGCTGCACGTCCGGGCCGTCGTCCTCACCGCCTCGGGCACCAAGGGGTTCTGCACCGGCGCCGATCTGCGGGCCGCCCAGCCCGGCCCCAAGGAGGCACCGCCCGAGGGTGCACCCGATCGGGCCGCCGGCGACGTCGCCCGCATGATCGCCGGCGGCGCCCAGCGCCTGATCGCCGCGATCATGGACTGCGAGAAGCCCGTCATCGCGGCCGTCAACGGCACCGCGGCCGGCATCGGCGCCCACATGGCCCTGGCTGCCGACCTGGTCATCGCCGCCGAGGGCGTGCGCTTCATCGAGGTGTTCGTGCGCCGGGGCATCGCTCCCGACGGCGGCGGCGCCTACCTGCTGCCGCGCATCGTCGGCCTGCACAAGGCCAAGGAGCTCATCTTCTTCGGCGACGACCTCGACGCCGCCGACGCGGAGCGCCTCGGCATCGTCAACAAGGTGGTGCCCGGCGACGAGCTCGAGGCCGCCACCCGTGAGTGGGCCGAGCGCCTCGCCGGCGGGCCCACCAAGGCCATCGGGCTCTCGAAGTGGCTGCTCAACCGCTCGCTCGACGTCGACCGCACCACCCACTTCGGTGACGAGGCCGTCGTCCAGGACCTGATCATGACCACCTTCGACGCCAACGAGGGCGTCAACAGCTTCAAGGAGCGCCGCCCCACCGAGTTCAAGGGCTGGTGATGCCAGGTCCCGGCGTTCTGGCTCCCGATTCGACCGTCAGGGCGGTCGAATCGGGAGCCAGAACCGAGCAGATCGGATGACGCGGCTGGAGGCGGTCGAGCTGCGGGTCGTCGAGCTGCCGCTGGTCTCGCCCTTCCGCACCTCGTTCGGCACCGAGCTGGTCAAGGAGTGCGTGATCCTGCGGGCCGTGACCGACGCCGGCGAGGGCTGGGGCGAGTGCGTCGCCATGACCGACCCCTTCTACTCCTCGGAGTTCCTCACCGGCGCCGCCGAGGTGCTGCGGCGCTGGCTGGTGCCGGCGCTGTTCGCCCCCGGCGACGAGCTCGCCGCCGATGCCGTGCTCCCGCTGACCGAGCACGTGAAGGACCACCGCATGGCCAAGGGGGCGCTGGAGATGGCCGTGCTCGACGCCGAGCTGCGGGCCGCCGGCCGCTCGCTGGCCGATCGTCTCGGCGCCACCGCCACCTGGGTCCCCTCGGGTGTTTCGGTGGGCATCCAGCCCTCGATCGCCGCCCTCGTCGACGTGGTCGACGGCTACATGGCCGAGGGCTACCGCCGCATCAAGCTGAAGATAGAGCCCGGCTTCGACGTCGATGCGGTCCGGGCCGTGCGCGAGCACATCGGCCCCGACGTCCCCCTCCAGGTGGACGCCAACACCGCCTACACCGTCAACGACGCCGAGCACCTCGCCGGCCTGGACGAGCTCGACCTGCTGCTCATCGAGCAGCCCCTCCCCGAAGACGACATCGCCGGCCACGTCGAGCTGGCCAAGCGGGTGCGCACACCGATCTGCCTCGACGAGAGCATCCTCTCGGCCGCCGGCGCCGTCGATGCCATCGACCGCGGCGCCTGCTCGGTGGTCAACATCAAGGCCGGCCGGGTGGGAGGCTACCTCGAAGCGGTGCGGGTGCACGACGCCTGCGTCGAGCGCCACGTGCCCGTGTGGTGCGGTGGCATGGTCGAGACCGGCCTCGGTCGGGCGGCCAACGTCGCCCTCGCCGCCCTCCCCGGCTTCACCCTCCCCGGCGACACCTCCGGCTCCGACCGGTTCTTCACCACCGACCTCACCGAGCCCCTGGTCCTGCGCGACGGCGGCCTGGACGTCCCCACCGCTCCCGGACTCGGCGTCACCCCCATCCCCGAGCTCCTCGAGCACTTCACCACCCACACCGAGTGGCTCCGCCCCGAGTGATGACCCTCGCCCGGCGCCCGACCTCCCTCGAACTGGCACCGGATTTCGGTGCCCTGGCACCGAAATCCGGGGCCAGAACGGCGGGACCGAGCACCATCGAGCCGTGAGCGCGCACGTGGCGGTCGAGGTGCGGGAGCTGACGACGCCCGACGAGTGCCACGCCGGCGCCGACCTGTACGCCGAGGTGTGGGGGCTCCCCCCGGCGGAGACGCCCATGGCGGGCGAGGTGCTCATCGCCCTGGCCCACTCGGGCAACTACGTCGTGGGCGCCTACGCACCCTCGGGCGCACTCCTCGGCGGCGCCGCCGCGTGGTTCGGGGTCGACGACGAAGACGGCACGCGCTTCCTGCACTCGCACGTCGCCGGGGTGACGGCCGCCTCGCAGGGCCTCGGCGTGGGCCGGGCCCTCAAGGAGCACCAGCGCCGCTGGTGCCGCGACCGAGGCGTGGCCGAGATCCGCTGGACCTTCGACCCCCTGGTCCGCCGCAACGCCTGGTTCAACCTGACCCGCCTCGGCGCGGTCGGGGTGCGCTACGTCGAGGACTACTACGGCGGCCTCCTGGACGACATCAACGCCGGCGGCGCCACCGACCGCATGGTCGTGCACTGGACCGTCCAGCAAGCCGACGAGCGGACGTCGGGCTCCGGACCAGGCGCCTACCCCGTGCTCGACGTGGGCCGCGGCGACGCACCGGTGATCGTCGATCCCGACCCACCCGACGTCGACCTGGCCGTCTGGCTCCCCGAGGACATCGTGGCCCTGCGCCGCACCGACCCCGCCCTCGCCCAAGAGTGGCGCCTCGCCCAGCGGTCCGTGCTGATGCCGGCGTTCGCCAAGGGCTACCGGGCGACCTCCGTGAGCCCCGAGGGCTGGCTGCTCCTCACCCGCTGATCCACCCAGAACCATTCTCGAGGCAAGAGCGGGCGGATGCCGGTCCCTATTGCCTCGAGAACCAGCCGGATGTTCCCGCAGGTATATCGTGCGGTAGGGCTGACTGGGGGACGTGGCATGCAGGTACGGTGATGGAGCGTCGGCGTCGCCGTCTGCGCGGTGGCGTTGGCCACACTCACACCGGCCGCGGCCGCGGGCGGGGGCACGTTCGGTGAACCTGGCGATCCGCCGACCTTCCCGTCACCGTTGTCACCGTCTCGCGACCAGTTCTTCACCGGCGGCGCCGCGACGGACACGCGTGCCGAGGAGGCCAGCCGGTCGATCACCGTCACGCCGGACTCCGACCTCGTCGACGGCCAGGTCGTGACCGTCGACGGCACCGGGTTCGCCGATGACGGCATCACCGGAATCTTCCAGTGCGCAAAGGCCATGGGCCTCGACGGGTGCGACTTCTCGTCGGTCGTGATCTTCAACCCCAACGCCGACACCTTCTCCCGCGAGGTCCGGGTCGACGCCATCTTGCACACCGAAGCCGGCGACATCGACTGCCGCACCCACGTCCACGGCTGCCGACTCGCGGCCAACGACCGGCCCTCGCTGGCAAACGCGGCGAAGACCGACCTCCACTTCGATCCCGACGGTCCGCTCGAGCCACCGCCGACGTTGACGGTCGACCCGGCGACCGACCTGGTCGACGGCCAAGTGGTGCAGGTCACCGGCAGCGATGCACGGCCGGACGAGTACCTCCTGTTGGCGCAGTGCCCGGCCGGCGCCACCGAGCTCTACGAGCAGTGCCAGAACTTCTCCGAGATCCACGCGGAATCGGACGGCACCTTCGCGCAGGCGTACCCGGTCGTGGCTGTGCTCCAGCCCTCCTACTACCTCGAAGGCAAGCGCGAGGGCGTGCTGCCGCCGGATCCCGTCGACTGCCGGGTCGAGGCGTGCGAGCTCCTGGTCGCGGCCGATGACCAGCTCGATCGAGCGGGACGCGTCAGCCTGTCCTTCGACCCGGATGCTCCGCTCCGTCCCGACATGACCATCTCGGTGGTGCCCAACCAGGATCTGGTCGACGGCCAGGTGGTCGAGGTGCACGCCACGGGCATGACCCCCGACGGACCTGTCGACGTCATCGAGTGCTCGCTCAGCAGCGACCTCGACGGCAGCGGCTGCGAGCTCGACCGCGTCCAGCACCTCACCGTCGACGCCGACGGCGAGGTCGCAACCACTTATGCCGTGAACGACCGGCTCGACACGCCGTCGGGCCCGGTCGACTGCCGCAACTACGGCAGCTGCATCCTGGTGGCGGTCGACCGCTCGGTGCCGATCGACTTCGGGCGCGGCTACGTCTTCTCGTACCTCGACTTCGCCGGCGACGACGTCCCGCCACCGTCCGTCCCCGCCGACCCCGTCGCCGTCGCCCCCGCCTTCACCGGCTGAGCGCGAGCTCGACGCAAGAGCTGTCGGATTCCGACAGCTCTTGCGTCGAGTTCAGATGACCGCGGCGGGCTAGCGGTCGGGGTGGAGGATGAGGGCGCTGGTGGGGACGCCGGTGCCGGCGGTGGCCAGGACGTTCTCGACGTTCGCCACCTGGTTGACCGAGGTGCCCCGGACCTGGCGGACCGCCTCGGCGATGCCGTTCATGCCGTGGATGTAGGCCTCGCCGAGCTGGCCGCCGTTGGTGTTGATGGGCAGGCGCCCGTCGGCCTCGATGTTGCCGTCGCGCAGGAAGTCCTTGGCCTCACCCGGCCCGCAGAAGCGGAACTCCTCGAGGGTGAGCAGCACCATCGGGCTGAAGGCGTCGTAGAGGATGGCGGTCTGGATGTCGTCGGGGCCGATGCCGGCGGTGGCGTAGCACTGCTCGGCCACGATGCCCATCTCGGGGATCCCGAGCTGGGGCCGGTAGTAGGAGGTCATCATCTCCTGCTCGCGGAAGGTGCCCTGCGCCGCCGCCGAGATGACCGCCGGCGGGTTGGGCAGGTCACGGGCCCGCTCGGTGCTGGTGACGACGATGGCCTGGCCGCCGTCGCTCTCCTGGCAGCAGTCGAGCAGGTGCAGGGGCTCGACGATCCAGCGGGAGCTCTGGTGGTCCTCCAGCGTGGCCGGCCGCTCGTAGAAGAAGGCCTTGGGATTGTTGGCCGCGTAGGTACGGCTGGCCACGGCCACCCGGCCGAAGTCCTCGCTGGTGGCGCCCGTCTCGTGCATGTAGCGCCGAGCGAACATGGCCACCCACTGGGCCGGCGTGAGCAGGCCGTGGGGCGAGTACCAGGAGTACATGGCGTTCTCGGCGTTGACCGCCGGCGGCCGGTCCTGCACGCCGGTGCCGAAGCGGTGGCCCGAGCGCTCGTTGAAGGCCCGGTAGGCGACGACCACGTCGGCCACCCCGGTGGCGACGGCCATGGCGGCCTGCTGGATGGTGGCGCAGGCGGCGCCGCCGCCGTGGTGGATGCGGCTGAAGAAGGTCAGCTCGTCCATGCCGAGGTGCTTGGCGATCTCGATCTCGGGGTTGGTCTCGGCGCTGAAGCACACCATGCCGTCGACCTCGGACGGGGCGATGCCGGCGTCCTCGAGGGCGGCCTTCACCGCCTCGGTGGCCAGCGACATCTCGCTGCGGCCCGAGTCCTTGGAGAACTCGGTGGCGCCGATGCCGACGATGGCGGCCTTGTCCTTCAAGAGGTTGGACGTGCTCATGGGCGTGATCCTGGGGCGAGGGGGAACGTCGGGCGGGTCACGGCAGCGCGCCTCACGGCAGCACCACGGTGACCTGGCCGGTCACGTGGTTGCCCTTGCTGTTGGCGCCGACGACGTCGACGGTCACCGTGCGGGTGGCGTCGTCGGTGGCCGACACCACGCCCGTCATGACCATGGTGTCGCCCGGGTAGTTGGGGGCACCGAGGCGGATGCTCACCGAGGTGAGCACGGCGTCGGGGCCGGCCCAGTCGGTGATGAAGCGGCCCACGAACCCGTTGGTGGACAGGATGTTCATGAAGATGTCCGGGGAACCCCGCTCGACGGCGAGGTCGGGGTCGTGGTGCACGTCCTGGTAGTCCCGTGACGCGATGGCGGTGGCCACGATGAGCGAGCGCGTCAGGGGCAGGTCGAGGGGCGGCAGCTGATCGTCGACGGCCACGTCGGCGTAGCGCACGGTGGTGGTCGGCGGGGCGCTCACGCCGCACCCGCCTTGGCTGCCGCGGCCAGGTCGGCGCCGAGCCCCACCAGCGTGGGGCTGCCGCCGCCCAATGTGTCGCCAGCCTGCTTGACCCAGAGGAACGTCCGGTGCAGCGGGTAGTCGATGTCGGCACCCATGCCGCCGTGGAGGTGCTGGGTGCTGTGCACCACCCGGTGGCCACCCTCGGTGGCCCACCACTTGGCGATGGCGACCTCTTCGTTGGCGGGCAGACCCACGGTGAGGCGCCAGGCGGCCGACCACAGCACGGCGCGGATGGCCTCGGTGTCGATGTAGGCGTCGGCCGCCCGCAGGGCCACGGCCTGGTTGGTCGACAGTGGACGGCCGAACTGGTGGCGCTCGGAGGTGTACTCGGCGGTGGCCTTGAGGGCCCCTTCGCACACACCGACCACGAGGGCGCTCAGCCCGAGGCGGGCCCGGGCCAGGAGCCACTCGAGGATCTCTGCGCCGCCGGCCGGGTCACCCACGACGTCGGCGTCGGCCACGAACGCACCCGTCAGCGAGAGCTCGCCGTGGATTTGGCGGTTGGTGGCCTCCTCGGTGGCGATGGAGACGCCGTCGGCGCCCGGGTCCACGAGGAACACACCGAGGGTCCCCTCACCCGTCACCGCCGAGACGAGGATGCGGTCGGCCACATGGGGGTTGGGCACGGCCGGCTTCGCGCCCGTGAGGCGCCAGCCGCCGTCGACCCGCTCGGCGGTCACCCCGGGGTGCAGGGCGGCGTTGGCCCCGTACTCCTCGAAGGCGCCGGTCAGCACGACGTCACCCGCGACCACGCCGGGAAGCCAGGCCTGCTGCAGCTCGTCCGAGCCGAACTCGGCGAGGGGCAGGGCCCCAAGGAAGATTGTCGGCCACAGCGGGAGGGGGGCCACGCGCCGGCCGGCCTCCTGTTGGACCAGGAGGGCCTCGATGAGGCCGAGCCCGCTGCCACCCGCCGACTCGGGCAGGGCGATGCCCAGCAGGTTGGCCTTGGCCAGCTCGGCCCAGAGGGCACGGTCGAAGCGCTCGGTGCCGCTCTCGACCTCGCGTACGCGGTCCGCGGTCGCCTGGCCTTCGAAGATCTGGGCGGCCAGCTCCTGCACGGCCTGCTGCTCTTCGCTGAACGAGAAGTCCATCACTCGCCTCCGGTGGTGGTCGTTGCGACCGGGTGGAACTGGGGCAGGGTCAGATCTGGGTCGTGGTCGGCGAACTCGACCTCCACGGCCATGCCGACCTCGACGTCGGCGGCATCGATGCCGACGATGTCGGCCACGAGTCGGGTGCCCTCCTCGAGCTCGATGAGCCCGATGGGAAGGGGGTAGTCGAACGCCGGCAGCTGCGGGTGGTGGTTGACCACGAAGCTGTACACCGTGCCGCGCCCGCTGGCCTCGATGGGCTCCCATCGCAGCGACTGGCACGCGTGGCACATCGGACCGGGCGGGTGGCGCAGCTCGCCGCAGTCGCTGCACTTCTGGATGAGGAGCTTGTGCTCCTTGGCGCCGTCGAACCAGAACCTGCTGTCGTGGGTGATGACCGGACGGGGGCGCTTGGGGCGCTCGACCGGTGCCTTTCGCTCGGCCGGGCGGAACTTGAGGATGCGGAACGTCATGGTGCCCACGAGCTCGCCGTCCTGGTCCCGGTACTCCTGGCGGGTGGTGATGAAGTGGCCCACGCCGAGGCCGGTGGTCTTCTCGTCCGACACCGACTCGATGAAGGCGGTGAGGGTGAGGCGGTCACCCGGCTTCAGGTAGCGGGGGTAGGTCTGGTCGCAGTTGGTGGCCACCACCGAGGTGAAGCCGTGCTCGTCGAGCAGGGCCATGAGGTCGTCCTGGGCGCTGCCGCCGGCGGCGGGGGTGGGACGGAAGCCCCGCATGATCCAGGCCTGCAGCATCACCGGCGGGGCCACGATGCCGCCGTGCACCGAGGCGGCGGCCGCCTCGGGGTCGGTGTAGACGGGCAGGTCGTCGCCCACGGCCTCGACCCAGTGGCGGATCATGGCCTGGTTGACCTCGTCGGGGGCGGCCACGGGCTCGCCCACCTGGCGGCCCTCGAAGGCCTTGAGCTGGTCGATGAGGGTGTCGCTCATCGGCGCGACTTCCGGGCCATGCCGAGGCCCATCCAGGCCACGATCTCGCGCTGCACCTCGTTGACCCCGCCGCCGAAGGTGTTGATCTGGTCGGCCCGAGCGGCCCGCTCGAGACGGCCGCGCAGGACGGCGCCGGCCGAGCCCTCCCGCAGGTAGCCGACCGCGCCGAGGATCCCCAGCAGCAGGTGGTGGACCGCGATGTGGGTCTCGGTGCCGAAGACCTTGGCCGCCGAGGCGTCGGCGGCGTTGAGGTTGCCGGCGGCGACGGCCGAGGCCAGCTTCCAATTCAGGAGCTTCATGGCTTCGAGTCGGGACCGGGCCTCGGCGAGGTCCCGCTGCACCCAGGGCAGGTCGATCATCATCCGGTCGGTGCCGTCGGCGGTGGGCGTGGTGGCGGCCCACTGCACCGTCTCCTCGAAGATCTGGTGGGCGTGACCGCCACGGGCGGCGAGGCCAACGCGCTCGTGGTTGAGCTGCGTCGTGATCATGCGCCAGCCGTCGTTCTCCGCCCCCACCCGGTTGGAGACGGGCACGCGCACGTCGTCGTAGTAGGTGGCCGTCGTGCGGTTGCCGCCCACCGTGGTGATGGGCGTGTACTTGAAGCCGGGGGCGTCGGTGGGCACCAGGATGAGCGAGATGCCGGCGTGGGGCTTGGCGTCGGGATCGGTCCGACAGGCCAGCCACACCCAGTCGGCGTCGTCGGCGCCGCTCGTGTACACCTTGGCGCCGTTGATGACGTACTCGTCGCCGTCGCGCACGGCGCTGGTGCGCAGCGCGGCGAGGTCCGTGCCGGCGTCGGGCTCGGTGTAGCCGATGGCGAAGATGACCTCGCCGGCGAGGATCTCGGGCAGGAACTTCTGCTTGTGCTCCTCCGAGCCGAACGACATGATCGTCGGCCCCACCGTGTTCAACGTGACGAAGGGGATGGGCGCCCCGGCCCGCTGCACCTCGTCGAAGAACACGAACTGGTCCTGCTCGGGGCGGCCCTGGCCGCCGTACTCCTTGGGCCAGCCGATGCCGAGCCAACCGTCCTTGCCCATCTGGCGCACGGTGTCGCGGAACACCCGGCCGCCCTCGCCAGGGCCACCGAGGCCGGCGCGCACCTCGGGGGTGAGCAGCTCGGCGAAGTAGGCCCGCAGCTCGTCGCGCAGGGCTTCCTGTTCAGGGGTGTAGGTCAGGAACACAGTCGGTCTCCAGGAGGAGGGGCTCCGGGTCGGGCGGAGTCGGGAGGGTGGCGGTCAGGCCTTGGGGAGGTCCCGGAAGGGGACGGTCTTGTCGAGGCGGGGCTCGGGAGGCAGGCCGAGGACCCGCTCGCCGAGAACGTTGCGCTGGATCTGGTCGGTGCCCCCGCCGATGCGGGAGGCCCACTGCATGAGGAAGTACTCCTGCCACACGCCGTCCTGGACGGCGTCGCCGCCGGACAGCATGCCGCCGGCGCCCTCGAGCGCGAGCACGAGATCGGCGTTGCCGGCCAGGTGCTGCGAGTAGGCCAGCTTCATGATCGAGCTCTCGGCGCCCGGCGGGCGGCCCTGGCTGAGGGCCGTCTGCACCCGATAGCCCACGTAGCGCAGGATCTGGAAGCGGGTGTAGGACGCCATCAGCGCCTGACGGACCAGCGGGTCGTCGGCCCGGCCGCAGTCGCGGGCCAGCGCCGCCAGGTGCCCGAAGTTCACGCCGCCGCCACCGCCGATGGCGGTGCGCTCGTTGGCCAGGGTGGTGAGGATCGGGCCCCAGCCCTTGTCGATCTCGCCGAGCAGGTTGGCGACGGGCACCCGAACGTCGGACAGGAACACCTCGTTGAAGTGGGCCGAGCCGTTGATCTGGTGCAGGGGACGCACGTCGATGCCCGGCGTGCGCATGTCCACCAGCAGATAGGTGATGCCCCGGTGCTTCGGCTGGTCGGGATCGGTGCGCACGAGCAGGATGCCCCAGTCGCTGTGCTGGGCGCCGGAGGTCCACACCTTCTGGCCGTTGACCACGAACTCGTCGCCGTCGAGCACGGCCTTGGTGGAGAGGTTGGCCAGGTCGGAGCCGGCGCCGGGCTCGCTGAAGAGCTGGCACCAGATCTCCTCGCCCCGGAGGATGGGGTCGAGGAACCGCTCCTTCTGCGCGTCGGTGCCGTGGGCGATGAGGGTCGGGCCGACCATGCCGGTGGCCACCATGAACACGCCCGCCTCGACCTCGTAGCGGGCCTGCTCCTGGTTGAAGATGGCGGCCTCGATGGCGGTAGCACCTCGGCCGCCGTACTCCTTCGGCCAGGTGAGCCCGGCCCAGCCGCCGTCGTAGAGGGTGTGCTGCCAGCGCTTGCAGCGCTCGACGTGGTCCTCACCCTGGCCCAGGTAGCCGCCCATGCTCGAGCCCTCGTGGCGGAGGGTGGCGTGGTCGTCGAGCCACGCTCGGGCCTCGGCCCGGAACGCGGCCTCGGCCGGGGTGTCGTCGAAGTCCACGGGGGCTACTGGCTCCCGTAGACCGGGCTGGGGGTCGGCGCCTCGTCGAGCAGCTTCGCCACCGTGTCGCCGACCTCGGCCGGCTCCCAACGGGCGCCCTTGTCGACCCGGGGTCCGGAGTGCCACCCGTCGGCGACGCCGATGATGCCGCCCTCGACCTCGAACACCCGACCGGTGACGGCCTTGGACTCGGCGGAGCCCAGCCACACCACGAGCGGCGCCACGTTCTCGGGCGCCATGGCGTCGAACGCGCCTTCCTCCGGTGCGGCCATGGTGTCGGCGAAGACGGCTTCGGTCATCCGGGTGCGGGCCGCGGGGGCGATGGCGTTGGCGGTGACGCCGTAGCGGCCCATCTCCGCGGCCTGCACGAGGGTCAGCGCGGCGATGCCGGCCTTGGCAGCCGAGTAGTTGCCCTGGCCGACGCTGCCGAGCAGGCCGGCGCCGGAACTGGTGTTGATGATGCGCCCGTCGACCGGTTCCCCGGCCTTGGCCTGCTCGCGCCAGTAGGCCGAAGCGTGGCGGGAGGGGCAGAAGTGGCCCTTCAGGTGAACCCGCATGATGGCGTCCCACTCCTCTTCGGAGGTGCTGACGAGCATGCGGTCGCGGAGGAAACCGGCGTTGTTGACAACCACGTCCAGGCCGCCGAAGGTGTCGATGGCCGTGCGGATCAGGCGCTCGGACCCGTCCCAGTCGGCCACGTCGTCGCCGTTGGCCACGGCCTCGCCGCCCATGGCCCGGATGGCGTCCACGACCTCGCCGGCGGGACCGTCGGAGCTGCCGGTGCCGTCGATGCTGGCCCCGATGTCGTTGACCACGACCTTCGCGCCCTGGCGGGCGAACTCCAGGGCGTGGCCCCGCCCGATGCCCCGTCCGGCACCGGTGATGACCACGATCCGTCCGTCACAGAGACCGCTCACGCGGAGAGTAGAACACATTCTATTTTTCCGCGGCAAACGCTGCCTCGGAATCCTCGTCGGCGGCGTCGTATCGTGGCGCACCATGCGACGATCGACGCTGCTCCCCGGCGTCGTCCTCGTCCTGGCGGCGTCGCTCGCCGCCTCCCCCGCGGTGGCACAGACGACCCCACCCTCCCCCACCACCGCACCCGAGCCCGACGTCACCCCGTCGAGCGCGCCGCCGGCGACACCCACCACCACCCCGGCGCCGACCTCCACCACCGCCACCCCGTCGACCTCGACCACCTCCCCGACCCCCACCTCCCTGTCGGTCCCCACCACCACGGTCACGCCGACGGCAGCGGCACCGTCGGGGGCCGAGAGCACGACCACCGCTCCCAAGGTGCGGGGCGTGGGCGACTCGGTGTTCCTCAGCGCGCAGACCCAGGTCGAGCAGCGCCTCCAGCCCGAGTACCGCCCCCGCTTCCGAAGTGTGCTCGGGGCCCTGGTGCGGGAGATGACCCCCACCGCCCTCGACATGGGCACCAACCACCCCGCGGCGATGGTGTTCGGGCTCGGCAACCCCGACATCGCCGAGCTCGACGAGCGCAACCCCCCGGACCTCGACGCCGACGCCGACCACCTGCTGCGCCGGACGGGGAACGTCCCGTGCCGCGTGTGGATCAACGTCAAGGAGAACGGGGTCACGAGCTACTACCACCCGTCCTGGGCCCAGGCCGCCGCCGCGTTCAACGACTTCCTCGACGCGGCCGCCGTGAACGGTCCCGGTGCCGACCTCTACGCCCCCAACCTCCACATCCTCGACTGGAACGCCGCCGCCGCCCGCCATCCCGGCTGGTTCCTCCCCGACGGCCTCCACCTGAACGCCACCGGGCAGGCGGGGTACGCCGGGAGGCTCGACCGGTTCTTGAACCGGGTGTGCCCTCCGACCACGGGGTGATCCGTGGGGCCGCCGGGCACGAATGTCCGGTCATGGCACACGACTACGACGCACTCCTCTGGGAGCAGATGGGCAACCTGGCCGACCTCGCCGCGGGCCTCGAGCCGGCGGACTGGGACCACGCCAGCCTGTGCACGGGCTGGCGGGTGCGGGACGTCTTCGGCCACATGTGCGTAGGGCACACCTATCCCCTGCCGAAGCTGCTGGCCAAGGTCGCCGCCAGCGGCTTCGACGTGGACAAGGGCTCGGCGAGGGAATCCGCCGCGTGGGCCGACGCCCACACCCCGCAGGAGATCGCTGCCACCATCGACCACATCGCCACCGACCACGTCCGCAAGGGCATCGCGAAGCTGATCCCCGACAGCGACGGGTACGTCGACCACGTGATCCACGAGTTCGACGTCCGTCGCCCGCTGGGCCGACCCCGCGAGCTCGCCGATGACCGGAAGGTGGCCGCCCTCGACGCCATGCTCCTGGCCAAGGGGGGCGGCACGAAGCCGAAGAAGCGCATGGCCGGTTTGACCTTCGTCGCCACGGACGTCGACTGGTCGACAGGGGACGGCCCCGAGGTCCGCGGCACCGCCGAGGCACTGCTGCTCGGCCTGGCCAACCGTGACGTGGCCCTCGGCGAGCTCGAGGGCGACGGTGCGCCGGCCTTCGCCGGGCGGGTCGGCGCGAGCGCCTGACGCACCGGCTCACCGTCGGGCTAGGGCATGTCGCGCAGGAGCAGGCGGGCGGCCTGCTCGAGGTCGTCGCCCACCTGACCGACGGTCAACCAGCCGTTGACCCACCCGAGGTTGGTGGAGTTCCAGACGTGGGCCAGGACGCGGACGATGCCGTCGCGCTCCTCGTCGGGGAGGTCGGCGATGGGGGCGGCCAGCACCCGCATGATGGTCGTGGTCATCTCCCGCTGGCATTCGACGACGGCGGGGTCGCTGGCCGTGACCGCGTTGACCACCGCGGCGGCCAGCTTCGGCTGCTGCTCCATCCCGCTGGTGACGCCTCGGATCACGGCCACGACCCGGTCGGCGGCGCTGCCCTCGGCCGGCGGCTGATCGGTGACCCGTGCCTCGAGCTCCTTCGACCAGTCGACCATGCTGGCGGCGAGCAGGTGGTCCTTCGAGGAGAAGTAGCGGTAGATCGTGCCGAGGGCCACACCCGCGGTGGTGGCCACGTCTCGCATCTGGACCGCGTCGTAGCCGCCCTCGGCGCCCAGCTCCATGGCTGCGGCGATCACGCGCTCACGGCGCGCGGCCTGGCTGACCGTCAACGCCTCGGTGTCCACCGCCAAAACAGAACACGTTCTCGTCTCGGCCCGTCAATTGGAGCAACTACGGTCGGACCCCATGGCCAGCGACGACGTCGTCATCTACCACAACCCCTCCTGCAGCAAGTCCCGGTCCGCCCTCGAGATCCTCCAGGAGCGGGGGGTCGAGCCCACGGTCGTCAACTACAAGGCCGAGCCCCTCGACCGGGCCACCATCGAGCGCATCGTCGAGCTCGTTCCCGACGAGCCGAGTGCCCTCGTGCGCCGGGACCAGAACTTCAAGGAGCTCGGGCTCGACATCGCCGACTACCAGAGCGCCGAGGCGGTGCTCGACCTGCTCGACGAGCACGGCGTCCTCATGGAACGTCCGGTCGTCGTCCGGGGTGACCGCGCCGTGATCGGACGGCCGCCCGAGAACGTCCTCGACCTCCTCGACTGAGGTTCGGCCACCATGCCCGTCGACCCTCAACTGCAGCCACTGCTCGACCTGCTCGCCACCAGCGGCGCGCCGTCCATCACCTCTCTCCAACCGGAGGCGGCCCGGGCCCTCATGGCCGCGATGCGGGGCAACGCCCGCGAGGTCGAGGTCCACACCATCGCCGACCACACCGCCCCCGGCCCCGCCGGCGACGTGCCGGTGCGGGTCTACTCCCCAGCCGGCGAGGGCCCCTTCCCCCTCCTCGTCTGGATCCACGGCGGTGGCTGGGTGCTGGGCAGCGTCGAGGAGTCCGACCCGGTCGCCCGAGGCCTGTCGGTGGCGGCCGACTGCGTCGTGGCGTCCATCGAGTACCGCCTCGCCCCGGAGCACCCCTTCCCCGCCGGCCTCGAGGACTGCTGGGCGGCGTTGCGCTGGTGCGTGGACCACGCTGACGACCTGCGGGTGGACCCGGACCGCTTGGCCATCGGTGGCGACAGCGCCGGCGGCAACCTCGCGGCGGCGTGCACGGTGCTGGCCCGCGATGCCGGTGGCCCGCCGTTGCGCTTCCAGCTCCTCGTGTACCCGGTGGTCGACTTCGACGCCACCACCCGATCGATGGTCGACAACGCCGAGGGTTACCTGCTCACCCGTGAGGTGATGCAGTGGTTCTACGACCACTACACCAACCCGGATCAGCGTAACGATCCCCGGGCCGCTCCCCTGCGGGCCGACGACCTCAGCGGCCTGCCGCCTGCCCTCGTCATCACCGCCGAGTACGACCCATTGCGGGACGAGGGCGAGGCCTACGGCCGACGTCTGGCCGAGGCCGGCGTCCCTGTGACGGTGACGCGCTACGACGGCATGATCCACGCGTTCTTCTCGATGACCGCCTTCGCCGACCGCGCCCTCGAGGCCGAGGCGGAGGCCGGCGCCGCCCTCCGCCGGGCCTTCGGCACCGCCTGAGCTCGTTGGGAGGGCGGGGCTACACGTCGCGGTTGGAGGACTGGATGGCCACCAGCGACGGGCGGTCGGTGATGGCCAGTGCGGCCTCGAGGGCGGGGACGAGCTCGTCGGCGGTGCGCACCGAGAACCCCTCGCCCCCGCACAGCCGGGCGTAGTCGGCGAAGTCCGGGTTCACCAGCGACGTCTGCCACACGGGGTGGATGGCCGCCACCTGCTCGCGACTGATCTTGGCGAGCTCGCCGTTGTCGAGCAGCAGGTGGGTGATGCCCATGCCGTACTTGACCGCGGTGGTGAAGTCCGCGAGGTACTGACCGAAGCCGCCGTCGCCCGAGAGGGACACCACCTTGCGGCCGGTACCACGCGTTGCCGCCCAGGCTCCCATGGCGGACGCGAAGCCGAAGCCGATCGAGCCCAGGTAGCCGGACATGATCACGTCCTGGTGCCCACGGCACTCGAAGAAGTGCCCGAACGAGTAGGTGTTGTTGCCGACGTCGCAGCAGATCGCGGCGTCGTCGGGGACGACGGCACCGAGCGCCTCGAAGATGAGCGCCGGATGCAGGCGACCCTTGGCGTCGAGGAGGTGGCGGCGCTTCGCCTTCTCCGCCCGCCAGTGGTCCCACCGCGTGGCCACCGCCGCCCGAAGCTCGGGACGGTCGGCCGCCGGCAGTGCGGCGCGGAGCAGGCCGAGGGTGCGGCCGATCTCGCCCCAGAGCGGCACGTCGACGGGGTGGAACTTCCCCAGGTTCATCCGGTCGAAGTCGACCTGCACCGTGGGCACGTAGGTGGCGATGCCGGTGTGGTTGGAAAACGACGCCCCCAGCACCAACAGGGCGTCGGCGCGCCCCATGGTCATGGACGCCACGGGGATGCCCGAGCGACCGAGGACGCCACAGGCCAAGGGGTGGTCGTCGGGGACGAGGCCCTTGGCCTTGAAGGTGGTGATGACCGGTGCGTCGAGGTGCTCGGCGAGCGCCAGCACCTGGTCGCGGAAGGGCCGAGCGCCGTTGCCGGCGATGATCGCCGGCCGCTCGGCCCGCGCCAGGAGCGCCACCGCTTCGGCCAGCTCGGCCTCGGGCGGGGCGATAGAGGTCGTCGAGACGCGGCCGTGCTTCGGGCGCGCCGGGGGCTCGGCGCGCCCCGGAAGGTCCTGCACGTCGTCGGGGAAGACCAGGTGGGCGACGTCGCGCTCCACCTCGGCGTGCTTGAGGGCCAGCGCCATGAGCTCGCTGCCGTTGGCCGCGGAGAGCACGGTCTGGCTCCACTCGGCGACCGCTGCGAACGCCTCGACGAGGGGTACCTCCTGGAACGCACCCGGGCCCAGCACCTGGGTCTGTACCTGGCCGGTGAGAGCCAGGATGGGGACTCGGTCGACCTTGGCGTCCCACAGTCCGGTGAGCAGGTTGGTGGCACCCGGACCGGCGATGGTGAAGCACGCCGCCGGCCGGCCCGTGAGCTTGGCGTAGCCCGAAGCGGCGAAGGCGCCGGCGCCCTCGTGGCGGATGCCGAAGAAGCGCAGCCGACCATCGGCCTCGGCCTTGCGCAGCGCCTCGGCCAGGCCGAGGTTCGAGTGGCCGACCATGCCGAAGACCGTGTCCACGCCCCACTCGCACATGACGTCGACCATCTGGTCCATGAGGGTCGGGGCGTCGTCGGCGACCGGCACCTCGATGTAGAGGCCGTCGTCGCGCTCCTCGACCGAGTAGGCGGTGGCGCCGTCGCTGAAGCCCGACGGCGGCGTCCCCGTGCAGGGGTGGTACTCGTAGGCGTGCCAGGGGCAGATCAGGTAGCCGCCCTCGAGCTGGCCGTCACCGAGTGGTCCGCCCTGGTGCGGGCAGTGGTTGTCGAGCGCGCCCCAGCCGTCCTCGGTGCGCATGACGGCGACGGCGCGGTCGCCCGCGACCACCGTGGTGACGCGGCCGACGTCGATGTCGGGCACGTCGGTCCGTACCCACACGCGGGTCTCGGCGGGTGGCGGGCCGGCCGGCGTCGGCGCGTCGGCCGATGCAGTGCCGTGGTGGGACTCAGCGGGCATCGAGTGCCTCCGTTCCCTGGTGGAAGAACTGGAGCGCCGCCGCCCTCGGGTCCTCGACCCCGGCCAACGCCGCGTAGGGCAGCAGGGCGCCGGTGAACGACTCGGCGTTCCAGAAGCCACCCCGCTCCACCTCGGCCCACGGCAGGACGTACAGGTAGGGCTCGGGGTTGGCGGCGTCGCCGGGCGAGGCGCCGAAGGTGACCCGGCTGCCGTCGGCCTCCGCACCGAGGTCGGTGGCCAGGTCGAAGTGCTCCGGCCAGAGCTGCACCCGGGCGGGCGGGTCGCCGGCGGGCAGGTCGGCCCGCAGCTGCTCGAGGGCCGCCGCCGCCAGGCCGAACCACTGACCGACCAGCTGCGCCGACGCCGGGTCCACCGCCAGCGGCGCCGAGGGGTCGGCCTCGGTGGCGGGGGCGAAGAGCTCCGTCGGTGCGCCGAGGGACACCCCTGCGGCGGACGCGGCATCCGCCAGGGTGCTCAGGGCGTGGCGGTGCACCCCGCCCCCATCGGTGACGACCAGGTCGCTCCCCTCGACCCGGACCTGCCGGGTGTCGCCCCCACCCCAGAAGAAGGGGGTGCCGAAGCCGCCGCGGGTGAAGCGCAGGCCGATCTTCCCGTTGGCGTGGAAGCGGGACGGGCACACGACGTGCTCGGCCAGGGCGTGCAGAGCCAGGCGGGTCGCCTCGAATGTCGACGGCACGCTTGCGGGCAGCGGCGGCCAGGAGGCCAACGAGCGCGCCGCACACCACTCGGCGAGCTCGGCGTCGTCGGCGCAGAGCTCGGACCAGGTGACGGCGCCGTTGCCCACCGGCGACACGAGGGGACGGTCCGCGTCGCGCTCGAGGGGCCCCGGGACGGTGGGGTCGTCGGCGAACCAGGGTGCACCGACGGCGGGCGGGGACGGCTCGAGGACGAGTGCCCGGTAGCGACCGCCGAGGCGGGCCTCGGCCTCCGCCCGGGGGTCGAGCGCTGGTTCGGGGGCGGAGCCCCTGGGATCGTCGGGGACGGTGGGTCCGAGGGGAGCCATCAGAACGCGTACTCCAGGTCGCAGTGGTCGGCGAGGCGGGCATCGAGGGCCACCAGGTCGTGACGATCCAGGTCGGCCAACCGGGTCTTGCCCACCACCCGCACGAAATCGGTCATCAGCTTCGTGCACTGCACCAGGTAGTTGGTGAGGCGCTGCGCCGACACGTCGATGTCGAGCCGGCCCCGCAGGTTCGGGTCCTGGGTGGCGATGCCGACGGGGCAGGTGCCCCGGTGGCAGGCCCGGTACTGCTGGCAGCCGATGGCCATCAACGAGGTGGTGGCCAACGCGACGGCGTCGGCGCCGAGGGCGAGCGCCTTCGCCATCTCGTCGGGGGTGCGAAAGCCACCCGTGGCGATGAGCTGCACGTCGGTCACGCCCTCGGACTCCATCCAGCGCCGCACCCGCCGGATGCCGGTGATCGAAGGCAGGCCGACGTTGTCCTTCACGTGGGTGGGCGCCGCGCCCGTCCCGCCCCCCAACCCGTCGACGGTGATCCAGTCGGCCCCCGCCTCGATGGCGGCGGCCAGGTCGGCCTCGACGTGGCCGGTGGCGAACTTGATGCCGACGGGCGTGCCGCCGGTGAGCGCCTTGATCTCCGCCACCCGATGCGTCAGATCCGCCACCGAGTTGATGTCGGGGAAGTGGGCCGGCGAATGCACATCGGTGCCGGGCGCGACGCCGCGGATGGCGGCGATCTCCTCGGTGACCTTCGGCCCGAGCAGGGTGCCGCCCAGGCCGGGCTTCGCGCCCTGGCCGAGCTTGATCTCGATGGCGTCAGCCGCCTGGATGTTCTCCTCGGTCCAGCCGAAGTACCCCGACGCCATCTCGAAGATGTAGTGGGCGGCGTTGTCGCGTTCGCGGGGGTGGGCGCCCCCTTCTCCGGAGGCAATCGCGGTACCGGCGGCCGCGGACCCGCGGGCGAGCGCCTCCTTCGCCTCCGCACTGAGGGCCCCGAAGGACATGTGGCTGACGAAGATCGGCCGGTCGAGGGTCAGGGGCTTCGTCGCGCCGGTCCCCAGGACGGTGGTCGTGTCGATCGGGATGTCCCCCATGGTCGGGAGCTGGGCGAGCTGCGCCGGCCGGAACACGAGGTCGTCGTAGCTCGGGTACCGCCGGCCCGTGTCGTGGCCGGGCTCGTTGCGCTCGGAGCCCATGGCCTCGACGAAGGCGCCGGCTCCCTCGGCCAGGTGTTGCACGAGGTACATGCCCCGGTCGGTGGCGCCCCGCCGGATCCACGGCCCGAGGTAGACCGGCGGGCGGGGTGCGGTGAGGGGCACGGCGGAGGCGTCCACCTCGACCTGCCCGTCGCGCACCCGCACCGGGAAGGTGGGCACCGAGTCGGCGGGGTTGAAGGGCGAGACGCCGGTGCGCAGGTCGAAGTCCCAGGTGTGCAGCGGGCAGATCGCCTTGCCATCGACCACCTTGCCGTCGCCGAGCTGGCCGCCCCGGTGCGGGCAGAGATTGCCGAGGGCGTGCACGGCGTCGTCCGGCGACCCGTCGCCGCCGCGCATGATGGCGAGGTCGAGGCCGTTGACCACCCGCACCACCCCCCGACCCGGCTCGATCTCGTCGAGGGCGCAGACGGCCATCCAGCCGTCCCCCTCGTGGCGATCGCCGATCCCCATCAGGTGCTCGGTGCTGCGACCTCGCTCGACGAATGCCATGACTCGTGCTCCCCACTTCCGACGACGCCCGGTGCTCCTGTCCCCCGACCGGCCGAGCCGTTACACGCGCCACCCGGCAACCCCGATGCATCGCCCGCAAGGGTCGGCCAACGGTTCAGAGCGGACGTACACCCCAGATGCTCACCGGGGTGCCCACCGCCGCCCTGTTCCACACACGCCGGGCATCGTCCATCGTGACGTTGATGCAGCCGTGGCTTCCGGGCAGTGTGAACGTGGAGCCGTGGATGGCCTGTCCGCGATGGAAGAACATCGAGTAGGGCATCGGCGAGTCGAAGATCGACGAGACGTGGTCCTTGTCCTTCCAGTAGATCGTGAAGTTGCCGGTTGGCGTCGTCGACGAGTTCGGCAGTCGAGGGTCACCGGAGCGCATGCGCGTGGCCGTGTACGTGCGCTGTCCACCCTTGGCCACCCACAGCGTCTGGCGGGTGAGGTTGGCACAGACCCGCGTGCCCGCAGGGACCGGATCGCCGTTCATGACCCCCCAGGTGATCGGGCCGACCACCCCGTCGACCGTCAAGTTCTTCGTGCACTGGAACGACTTGATGGCATCGCACGTCCCAGGGCCCAGGACACCGTCCTGGGTCACACCCACCACTGCCTGTACCCGTCGGACGGTGGCACCGGCCGCGATGATGCGGCACGGCGCGCCGACCTCGCGGTCGTACCCCGCGGGTGCCCCGTCGGCTCGGGCGACGGGGGCCGTGCCCACCTGCAGCGCCGCCACGACGGCGAACACCATCCCCGCCAAGAGGACGAAGAGCCGAGTCACGAGGTCAGGCTACGGCCGTACCCGGCCATACGCCGTGCGGCGGGTCAAGACACGCCCCGGCGACCCCGCCACCCCCGGAAGCACGCGAGCAGATCGGCCATGACGGCGGGGGGAACCTCGGACTCAGCGAGCGTGCTCGCGGACCGTATGGTCTCACGGAACTGGTCGAGGTAGATCCGACAGCCCGGGCACAGCCCGAGGTGAGCTTCGAAGCTCACCGTGTCGTCGGGACCGAGCGCGCCCTCAAGGTACGCGGTCACGATTTCGACCATCTCATCACAGGAGAGCGGACGGGGGTCGGTGTCGGGTCTGGTCATGGTGAGTGGTCGAGGTCCTCGAGCGCTTGCCGAAGCCGGGTTCGGCCGCGGTGCAGGAGCACTCGCTGGTTGGTCTCGCTGACCTCGAGGGCATTACACACCTCGACCGCCGACCACCCGTACACGTCGCGCAGGGTGACGACCTCGCGCTGCGCCGGTGGCAGGGCATCGAGGGCCACCCGGAGCGCGGTCCGGGTCTCAGCTGCGGCAAGCCGCTGCTCCGGGGATCCCCGCCAGGCGTCGGGCGGCACCGCCCAGTGCACCGGCACCATGGGGTGGTCACTGGGCGCAAAGCGACCGGGGTCGACAAGGGCGAGGTCGACGTCACGGGCCGGATCGAAGACCGACGCGAAGGGGACCGTGCGGCGCTCGCGCTCGCCCCGGGTCTTCGCCCGGTTCACGAGAATGCGGAACACCCAGGTCTTGACCGATGATCGCCCTTCGAACCGGTCGATGCCGTTGAGGACGCCCAACCAGGTGTCTTGCACGACCTCGTCGGCGGCGACGTCGGTCGGCACGTAGGTGCGGGCGACTCGCCGAAGCACCGGGTGCAATTCCTCGACGAGCGAGCGAAAGGCGGCCTCGTCGCCGGCCCGCAGGCGCTCGACCAGGACCGCCTCCTCGTCCGCCGGCCCTGCGCCGTCACACGTCGTGCTCTCCACCGCAGAGCAGGCTACGCGTTGCGTGCCGCAACCCCGGGGGTGACGATCCGAGCCGGTGGAGGACGGATGCACGTGCCCGACGCGTGCTTCGGCGCCGTCGTCCTGCTGTCGCTGCTGTGCTCGGGCGAGGACAACACGACTGTCCAAGGTGGTGCAGCTGGGGACTTCTCGCCGGCCGTGGCGTGGTCCCGCCCGCTCGCGGTCGCGGGTTTCGATGCGAACGTGGAGCCCCGCGCTGACAGGTCGGCGCCCGTCAGACCAGGTCGAGGGTGGCGCGGATCTGGTCGAGGACGGGGAGTGCCTCGTCCGCGGGCACCGGGGGCACCCGGAACACGATCTCGCTGACCCCGAGACTGCGGTAGTACTCGATCTTGCCGGGGTCGGGCAGCGAGCCGAAGGGCACGATGGACAGCTCGGCCGGGTCGCGGCCGGCGGACTCCATGGCCCGGCGAAGGGCGGGCAGGGCCTCGCGCAGGCCGGCGCCGCCGATGGGGATCCAGCCGTCGGCGTAGTCGGCGATGGCCTCGAACAGCTTCGGTCCGCCCCCGCCACCGATGAGCAGCGGCGGATGGGGCTTCTGCACGGGCTTGGGCCACGACCAGCTCGGCTCGAACCGTACGTGCTCGCCGGAGAACCCCGCCTCGTCCTGGGTCCACAACGCCTTCATGGCGAGCACCTTCTCGCGCACGACCGCCCGGCGCTCCTTGAAGGCCACCCCGTGGTCGGCCATCTCCTCGACGTTCCAGCCGAAGCCGATGCCGAGGTCGAGCCGCCCCCCGGAGACGAGGTCGAGCGACGCCACCTCTTTGGCCATGACGATCGGGTCGCGTTGGGCGACCAAGGCGATGCCGGTGCCGACGCGGAGGCGCTCGGTGGCGCCGACGACCGCGGCCATGGCCACGAAGGGGTCGAGCGAGCGCTTGTACTCCTCGGCGAGTGGCTCACCGGCGGGCGCCGGCGTCCGCCGGCTGGTGGGGATGTGGGTGTGCTCGGGGAACCACAGCGAGTCGAGGCCGCGGGCCTCGGCCTCGCGTCCCAGCTGCACCGGCCCGATGGACAGGTCGGTGGGGAACATCGTGATCCCGAAGCGCATCAGGTCATCCTTTCGCAGCCCCGCCCGCGCCCGGCGGGCGCGGGACGGGTCGGCGACGGCTCAGACGGGCTCGTCGGCGAGGATCTTGCCGAGCTCGAGCAGGTGCTGGGTGCCCCCGCCGAGGGTCAGCTCGATCTGCTTGGCCCAGAGGAAGTAGCGGTGCAGCGGGTAGTCCCGATCGACGCCCATGCCGCCGTGGAGGTGCTGGGCGGCGTGCACGACCCGCTGGCCACCCTCGGCCATCCAGAACTTGGCGATGGCCACCGACTCGGCGGCGGGCAGGCCCTCGGACAGGCGCCACACGGCCTGCCAGGCGGTGAGGCGCACGGCCTCGGTGTCGATGTAGGCGTCGGCGGCGCGCTGGCCCACGGCCTGGAAGGTGGCGATGGGGCGCTCGAACTGCTCGCGGGTCTTGGTGTACTCGGCGGTGAGGCGCAGCGCCTCCGCGCACACGCCGACGGCGGTGATGCAGCCGGCGGCGGTGGCGCGCTCGACGATCCAGTCGACGATGGCGGCGCCGCCCGTGGGGTCACCCAGGACGTCGCCGGCGCCCACGACGACACCGTCGAGGTCGAGGCGGGTCTCGGGCTGGCCCGAGGTGGTGAGCAGGTCCTCTTGCGAGACGCCGGCGGCCGACGGGTCGACGAGGAACACGCCCACGGTGCCGGCGCCGGTCGCGGCGGGCACGAGGATCCGGCTGGCCTGGGCGCCGGCGGGCACGCACAGCTTCGAGCCGTCGAGGCGCCACCCCTCGCCCTCGGCGCGGGCCGTGGTGGTGGGCTGGTCGGGAGCGGTGCCGAACTCGACGAGGGCGGCGGTGAGGATGGTGGTGCCGTCGACCACGCCGGGGAGGAGGGCCTCCTGCTGGGCGTCGGTGCCGAACTCGGCGATGGGCAGCGCGCCCAGCACCACGGTCGGGAGGTACGGGATGGGCGCCGCGGTGCGGCCGATCTGCTCGAGGACGAGTGCGGCGGCGACGAAGCCGAGCCCCGCGCCCCCGACCGATTCGGGCAGGGCGATGCCCAGGAGGCCCGCCTTGGCGAACTCCGCCCAGGTGCCGGCGTCGTAGGCCGCACCGCTCTTGTCGAATTCCTTCAGGGCGTCGTTGCCCAGCTGGCCGTCGAGGATCTGCGCCGCCAGCTCCTTGACCGCGTCCTGCTCTTCGGTGAACGAGAAGTCCATGTCGTGGTGTGCTCTTTCTTCCGTGCGTCTCGTGGGCCCGGGCTACCGGGAGGCCCGGGGCAGGCCGAGGCCGAACATGCCGATCAGGTCGCGCTGCACCTCGTTGGTGCCGCCCCCGAAGGTGAGGATGATGAGGCTGCGGTACATCATCTCGAGCCGGGACTTCAGCACCGACTCGGCCGACGCCCGCTCGAGGTAGGCCTGCTGGCCGATGATCTCCATCAGCAGGCGGAAGGCCTCGAGGTAGAACTCGGTGCCGAAGACCTTGATGGTCGAGGCGTCGGCCACGTCGAGCGGGAGGCCTTCGGTGGCGCCCCAGGCCACCTTCCAGTTGATGAGGCGCAGGAACTCGAGCTTGGCGTAGACCCGGGCCAGGTTGAGCTGCACCCACTCCTGGTCGATGACCCGCCGGCCGTCGGCCAGCTTGGTCTGCTGCGCCCACTCGCGGACCTCGGTGATCGAGTTCTCGATCATGCCCGAGGAGCAGAGGGTGACCCGCTCGTGGTTGAGCTGGTTGGTGACGAGGGTCCAGCCGTTGTTCTCGCCGCCGACGCAGTTGTCCACGGGGACCCGCACGTCGTTGAAGAACACCTGATTGATGTCGTGCTCGCTGAGCAGCGACATGGGCACGACCTCGATGCCGGGGGTGTCCATGGGCACGATCACCATGGAGATGCCCTTGTGCTTCTTGGCCTCGGGGTTGGTGCGAACCGCCAGCCAGCAGTAGTCGGCGTCGCTGGCCAGGCTGGTGAAGATCTTCTGGCCGTTGATGACGTACTCGTCGCCGTCGCGCACGGCCTTGGTCTGGAGGGCGGCGAGGTCCGTGCCGGCGCCCGGCTCGGTGTAGCCGATGCAGAAGAAGATGTCGCCCTTGACGATCTGCGGGAGGAAGAACTCCTTCTGCTCCTGGGTACCGAAGTTCATGATGGTCGGGCCCACGGTGTTGGTGGTGAGCATCGGGACGGGGGCGCCGCAGCGCATGGACTCGTCGAAGAAGATGAACTGCTCGAGCGGCGTGCGGCCCTGGCCGCCCCACTCCTTCGGCCACCCGATGCCCAGCCAGCCGTCCTCGCCCATCTGGTGCACGACCTTGCGCATCGCGGGGCCCACACCGTGGCCGTGGTGCAGATCCTCCTGGACCTCCGGGGTCAGGAGCTGGGCGTAGTAGTCGCGCAGCTCCTGGCGCAGGGCCAGCTGGTCTTCGTCGTACCCGACGTACATGGATCGTCCCCCCGGGGTGGGCGTCGCTCGCTGAAACAGGTTCTAGTTTGGCCCGATCGCGGGCGGGCTGTCGATCCGGGGCCGGGCGAACCTTCCGCCCCGCGTCAGCCGCCGTGGGCGCCGATGGCGACGAGGAAGACCACGATGGCCACGAGGGCGAGGAGCCCCCACACCACGCCGAGCGCCGCGGCCAACCCCGAGCCGGCGGTGGCCAGGCCGGCGACCACGAGCGACGACGGCGACGGCGACCAGCGCACCGGCGGCCGAGGCAGGCGCTCGACCTCCCAGATGCGCACGCAGGCGGCGACCACGAGGATGGTGGTCACGACCAGGACCACCGCAAGGAAGCCGGCGACGCTGGCGAAGGTCGCGCCGAGGACGGCGAGGACGATCCCTGGGATCCAACGGAGCGCCCACGACGGCCCGCCCCGCGAGGCCGCGGCGCCTGGCCCGGCGTCGGGCTGGGCGGCCGCCGCCGGCGCAGGGGTGGGCCGTTCGACCACGGTCGGCGCCATCGGCGCCACCGGGGTCGGCGCGGCGACCCGCGCCCCCGTGCCCGATGGTCCCGACGGGCCGGCGCTCGACGCTCCCCCGGCGAGCGTCCAGGTGCGCTCCAGGACCTCGGTGAGGGCGGCGTCGGACGGGACCCCGAGCTTGATGGCGAGCTGTGCCGCGGTCGGGCGCCGGGTGGGGTCGGGATCGAGGGCACGCCGCACCACGGGCAGGACCCAGTCGGGGACACCCTCGAGGTCGAGCTCGCCCCGAGCGGCGCGCACCTGGAGGACCTCCGGGCGACTCCCGCTGACCGGCGGGTGGCCGGTGGCGGCGAAGACCAGCACCGCGGCCCAGGCCCAGACGTCGCTGGCCGGCGTGGTGGCGTCGTCGCCGAGCTGCTCGGGCGCCATCCACGCCGGCGTGCCCAGCACCATGCCGGTCCGGGTCAGCGTGGTGGTGTCGTCGAACCAGGCGATGCCGAAGTCGACGACCCGCGGCCCGTCCGGACCGAGGAGGACGTTGGCCGGCGTCAGGTCGCGGTGCACCACGCCGGCGGCGTGGATGTCGGCGAGCGCCCGGGCGAGGCCCGCCGCGAGCGCGTGGAGGTCGACGCCGTCGCGCGCCTGGCCGAGGGTGGGGCCGGCGACGTACTCGGTGGCGATCCAAGGCCGTTCCGCCTCGAGGTTGGCGTCGAGCACCCTGGCCACCGAGCGGCCGTGCACCCGGCGGACCGCGCCGAGCTCCCGGGCGAAGCGCCGGCGGAACTCGGTGTCGGCCTGGAGCTCGGGGCGGAGCACCTTCACCGCCACCTGCGCGACGGCCGCGCCGGGGCGCTCGTCCACCGCCAAGTGGACCTCGCCCATGCCGCCGCGCCCGAGGGGCCGCACCACGCGGTACGGGCCGATGCGATCCGGGTCGTCCGGGCGGTCGGCCACGGTGACGTCGTGTTCGCTCATCGCTCCCCCCGACCCGCCGGCACCTGACCATGGTCGCAGGTATTCGGTGGTCCGCTCCGCTCCCCCGGGGCCAGACTCCACCCCATGACGGCAGCGTTCACCACCGGGTTCGGCCTCGGCTTCCTCGTCGCCGCCCAGGTGGGGCCGGTGTGGCTGCTCTGCGCCCGCTCGGTGCTGCGAGGCCGCATCGCCACCGGCCTGGCCATCGGGGCCGCCGCCGCCCTCGTCGACACCGCCTACGCCGCCCTCGGCGTGGCCGGCGCCGCCAGCCTCCTGGAGATCGCCGGCCTTCGCGTGGGCCTCGGCCTCATCGGCGCCACCTTCCTGATCTACCTCGGCAGCCGCACCGTGTGGCAGGGCCTGCGGGCCCGCACCGGCATGGAGACCCTGCAGGAGGTGGCCGACCCCCGCAAGGCCTTCCTCACCGGCCTGGCCGCCACGGCCGCCAACCCCTCCACCATCATCTCGTGGGCGGCGATCTTCACCGCCGCCCACACCGCCGACGTGGCCACCTCCGGCGCCAGCGCCGCGGCCATGCTCGTGGCCATCGGCCTCGGCTCGTTCTCGTGGTTCGTGATCCTGTCCCTGCTCACCGGCGCCCTCGGCGCCCGCCTGGGCGAGCGGGTGCAGCGGCCCGTCGACGTCCTGTCCGGCCTTGCCCTCGCCGGCTTCGGCGCCTACCTGGGCTGGGCCACCGTCCGCGACGCCTGAGCCCGTTCCTTCTGGCGCCCGATCTACTGGTCCTGACCAGTAGATCGGGCGCCAGTACGGCAGTGGTCGGGCGAGCGGTCAGGCGGGACCGCGGTCGGGGAGGGGCTCGGGCGGGCCGAAGCGGGTGGCCTCCTCGTAGCGGCCGGCGCGCAGCAGCAGTTGGCGCAGGGCGTGGCGGCCCCGGGGCGCCGCCTCGGCACGCGAGGCGATGAGGCGGTCGACCACCTCGTCGAGGAGACCGTCGGCCGCGAGGCGACGCACGTAGGCCGGGGGCGGCAGAAGGCAGTCCTCGGCCACCCAGTCGTCGACGGTGAGGTTGATGCGGTCGGCTCGGGTGACCACACCGGGATCAGCGAGGATGCACTGGAGGTGGCCGCTGGCCTCCCGCTGGCTCGGCATGCGCCCGAGGGCCCGGCGCGCCTCGGCGTCCTCGCCGCGGGCGACGTGCGCCCACGCCGCGACCTCGACGGCGACGGCACGAAGGTCGACGGCCTTGGCCTGCGGCAGGGCGTCGGCCACGAGGGCGAGCGCGGTGTCGGGGTCGTCACCGGTGACGGCGGCGTAGGCCCGACGCACCTCGTCGCCTGCCTGCACCGAGCGATGGTCCGCCAGCGCCCGCCAGTTGATCGCGAGGAAGAAGACCGCGAAGAAGCCGGCGAAGACCAGCCCGCTGCGCAGGGCGAAGAGCCCGGCGGCGCCGGCCACGACGATCGACACCACCCGGGCGGGCACCTCGCCCTGCTCGTCGGTGAGGACGTCGAGCACCTCCTTGGTGACGTTGCCGCCGTCGAGGGGGAGGATGGGCAACAGGTTGACCAACGACCAGGCGACGTTGACCCAGACCACCGAGAGCAGCACCAGCTCGACGTCGACCGACGGCGACTCGAGCGTGGCGGACAGCCAGACCGCGGGAACACCCAGCAGGAGAAGGCCCGAGAGCGGGCCGGCGAGGTCGACGGTGATGCGCTTGGCTCGCGAGTGGATGGCGCCGGACGGGATGGTGAGGCCGCCCATGCCGTGCAACACGATGCGCGCCGAGACACCCGAAAGGCGCATGGCCACGGCGTGTCCGAGCTCGTGCACGAGCACCGACACGAGCACGACGGCGACCCAGATGGCCACCCCCTTCACCGTGCCGAGGCTGGCTCCCAGGAGCGCCGCCACCAGGAAGAACCCGAGCTCGATGCGCACCGGCACGTCGCCGAGACGCAGGTGCAGGGCCCAGCCCTCGGAGTGCTCCGCCGGTGCGGTGGTCGCCACCTCTCCGAGGCTATTGACCGCCATCGAGAACGGGTTCTAGTTTATCGGTCGATACTGCAACCGTTTGTTTGCCATCGCGAACGGACGCGCATCCGACGAAGCCCGAACTCCGCGACCCACCGAGGGGATCCTGATGAAGCTGGACATGCTGTACGAGATCGACTGCCCGAAGCCCTGGGACGCAGGGCCGCACCCCTACGGGCAGCGGGCGGCTGAGCAGAAGTCGTACCGGGAAGCCATCGAGCAGATCAAGCTGGCCGACACCCTCGGCTACAACACCGTGTGGGTGGTCGAGCACCACTTCCGCGAGGGCCGTTCGCACTGCCCCGCCTCCGAGGTCCTGCTCGGCGGCCTCGCCACGGTGACCGAGAACATCAAGATGGGCTTCGGCGTCACCCTGACCCCCTTCGGCTTCATCAACCCGGCCCGCATCGCCGAGAAGGTCGCCACCGTCGACATCCTCTCCAACGGCCGCGTCGAGTGGGGCACGGGTCGCTCCACCCCCATGGAGCAGACCGCCTTCCACGTCGACCGCGAGCAGAGCCGGTCGGACTGGAAGGAAGCCATCGAGATCGTCACCGGCATGTGGCGTGACGAGTACTTCGAGTACGAGAGCGAGCGCTTCTCCTTCCCGAAGCGCATGGTCACCCCGAAGCCCGTCCAGGACCCGCACCCGCCGGTCTGGATGGCTGCCACCTCGGTCGAGTCCGCCGCAGTCGCCGGCTCGCTCGGCCTCGGCCTGCTGTCGTTCACGATCATGCAGCCCATCGAGCTCATGGCCAAGGCCATCGAGAACTACCGCACCGCCCAGGTGGACAACAACCCGCTCACCAAGGTGGTCAACAACCGGGTCGCGGCCTACACCCTCGTGCACTGCGAGCCCGATGAGTCGAAGTTCGAGGAGAACCGGGTGTGGGACTCGGTGGCGTGGTGGTACCAGAACCTCGCCCAGTTCACCATCGACTGGGAGTTCCCCCTCACGCCGCAGGAGGAGGTGGACCGCATCTTCCCGCTGATGAAGCCACTGAAGGAGGGCAAGGTCCCCGTCGACGCCTTCAACAACGGTGACATGATCGTCATCGGCGACCCCGAGAAGTGCTTCGAGAAGATGCGCCACTACGCCGACCTCGGCTGCGACTCGCTGATCTGCTACTCGCAATTCGGCTACCTGCCGCACGAGTCGATCATGGAGACCATCGAGATCATCGGGAAGGAAGTCCTGCCCGAGATCGAGGCCTACGTGCCGCCGGATGACTCCCCGGCGGCCAAGTTCAAGGCCATCTCCGAAGGTCGCGTCGCGAGCTGATCGTGGCCGCCACCGGGCGCCCTGAGCAGCCCGAGCCGTACCTCCGGGGCGCCCCCTTCCCAGCGGGAGGGGGCGCCCCGTACCCTCGGGCGAAGCCCGAGACCCCCATGCTGCGACTGCCCATGGACACCTGGACCATGGCCAAGGTGCCCGCCGGCGTCCGCCTCGAGTTCTCGGGCGACGCCGAGGCGATCGAGGTCGACTACACCACCGAGCAGGCCGCCTTCGGCTACCTCGGCGGCGGCGAGGGCGGCGAGTTCACCCTCTGGCGGGGCGACGAGCTGGTCGCCTCCGAGCCCGCCGTCGTGGGCGAGGGCACCGTCCGTCTCCCGGGCACCGGCGGGGCCGAGCGCGCCGTCGTGCACCTGCCCGAGCGCATGCTGCCCACCGTCACCGCCATCCGGGCGGCCGCCGGCGACCCCGGCAGCATCGAGCCCGCGGCTCCACAGCCGAAGTGGATCGCCTACGGCGACTCCATCACCGAGGGCTGGACGGTGTCGACCCCCGGCAATTCGTGGTCGATGCTGGCGGCCAAGCGCCACGGCCTCGACGTCACCAACATGGGCTACTCGGGCGCCGCCCGCGGCGAGATCCCGAGCGCCGAGGAGATCGCCTCGCTGCCCGCCGACGTGATCACCATCGCCCACGGCACCAACTGCTGGACCCGCATCCCGTTCTCGGTGGGGATGTTCCGTGAAGGGCTCATCGGCTTCCTCGACATCGTGCGCCAGGGCCACCCGGACACGCCCATCGTGGCCGTGAGCCCCATCACCCGGCCCGACGCCGAGTCCACCCCGAACCGACTCGGCGCCAACCTGGTCGAGCTGCGGGCCGTGTTCCAGCGCGTCGTGGGTGACCGCATCGCCGCCGGCGACAAGCGCCTCTCGCTGGTCGAGGGCTTCCCCATCGTGGACCCCGCCCTCCTCGACGATGGCATCCACCCCGGCGACGCCGGCCACGCGGCCATGGCCGACGTCATCGGCCCCGCGGTCGCCGCCGCCCTGGCCGCGGCGACACCTTCGAACGACTGAGGCGCGCGCCGTGGCCGTCCGCCTCGCTCCCCCACCACTCGCTCCACCACCCCCCCGCTCGTTCTGGATGTCCGCGGGAGACACCGTGGAAGGCGGGGGCTGACGTGGCGCGGCCGGCGCCGGCGGTCGAGCGCACCACCGCCATCCTCGACTTCCTGGCCGCCCACCCCACCGAGGCGTGGAGCCTGAGCGAGCTGGCCCGCCGGCTCGACCTCAACAAGGCCACCGCCCACTCGCTGCTGTCGGCCCTCACCGACGCCGGCTACCTCGTGCGCCACCCCGCCCGCAAGGACTACGCCCTCGGGCCGGCGCTGATCGGGGTGGGCCGGGCCGCGCTCGAGCAGTTCCCGGTGGTCGACTTCGCCCGGCCCGAGATGCGTCGCCTCGCCGAGGACACCGGCCTCGAGTGCCTCGCCACCGCCTCGGTCGACGGCGACATGGTCATCCTCGAACGGGTGGGCACGCCGCGTCCTCTGACGGTGAGCGTCGCCGTGGGCCAACGTGTCCCGATCGCCCCGCCCTTCGGGACCGCCTTCGTGGCCTGGGAGACGCCCGACGGCGTCGAGCGCTGGCTGGCCCGAGCGGGCACCACCGTGAGCGACGCCGAGCGCCGCCGCTACGACGCCGCGCTGGCCGCGGTGCGCGAGCGGGGCTACTCCGTCACCCTCGACGCCGAGGCCCACGCCCGCCTCGGTCAGGTGCTGGCCGACGCGGCCGCCGCCCCCGACCGCCGGCGGGGAGACGTCGGCGCCCTGGTCGACGAGCTCGGCCACGAGGACTACCTGCTCATCGAGCTCGAAGCCGAGCGCTCGTACCGCGTGAACCACGTCGCCGCTCCGGTCTTCGACGCCGACGGCCACGTGGCCGTCCTGCTCGCCCTGATCGGCTTCAGGGGCGGCGTCACCGGCGCCGAGGTGGCGGTGGCCGCAGAGCGTCTCGTGGTCGGCGCCGACGCCGTCACCCGCTCGGTCCACGGACGGCTGCCGGCGGCCTGAGCGCCCGGCGGGAAGCGGCCGATCCGCAGTCGGCCGAGGTCGCCCCTCGCGGTCGACAAGAGTGGGGCCATGAGCGACCGCGCGCCGGACGGGTGGACCGTCCGCTCCAACGACTGGATGGTCCACGAGCAGATCCGCAAGCTGGCGCTCCGCTATGCCGTGGCCGTCGACCGGCGCGACCTCGACCTGCTGGTGTCGTTGTTCGTCGACGACGTCAACGTGGGTGCCCGGGGCACCGGGCGCGAGGCGCTGCGGGCCGAGTTCGACGAGAGCCTGCGAGCCATCGGCGTCTCGATGCTCTTTGTCGGCAACCACCTCATCGATCGGGACGAGCAGGACTCGAACAAGGCCACCGGCATCGTCTACTGCCGGGCCCGCATCCAGCCCGAGCCGGACAGCCCGCGGATGATCGAACAGGCCATCCAGTACAGCGACCGCTACGAGTGCCGAGACGGCCGCTGGTACTTCGTCGGCCGGAAGCACGAGCTGTTCTGGGGCGTCGAGCTGGCCGAGCAGCCCCTGACGCAGGCACCGGCCAACTGGCCGGTCGGCCAGGTCGGCGTGGGCACCATCCCCCACCGCTACGCGTCCTGGCAGCGCTTCTGGGCCTGAGCGCCAGCGCTAGAGCGCCCGAACCACCACACCAACGGCGTGCGCGGCGAGCGCTCGGATGTCCGCCTCATCACCGGTGTACACCGTCCCGTTTGGTTCGGCCGTCGCCACCACGATGGCATCGACCGCAGACCCACGACCCGCAAGTCGCCTCAGCTCGGCCGCGCGGCGAGCCCGAGCCACCTGCAGGTGAACCTCGATCTTGCACGACTTGAGGAACCTGTTCGTTGCGGCATCGCGTCTCGGGTCGCCCCGCAAGCACTCGACCAGCACCGGCGACGGGATCACCAGCGGCCACTGTCCGGTGCGCTTCAGCACGGTCAGCAATCCGGCCGCGCGTCGTGATCGCTCTGCGAGGCGCGAAACGGCACCGCTGTCGAGCACGACCAGTGCTCAGCCCGCCTGCTCGACCGCGTGCTCGGCGTGAGCACCGACGATGGCGCTCGCCCACGCGAGGTCGGCGGGCGTCGGCTCACCGACCTCCTCGATCAGCTCAGCAAGATACGCATCCGCAGCCTCGATGGCCTGTTGTCGATCGATCTCGGCCCGCACCGCGTCCTGCAACAGCTCGGACGCCGGGAGCTTGCGGGCCTTCACCTCGTCATAGAGGTCGTCGGGCAGGTACACCTGCATTCGCGGCATACGCCTGACCATACGCCTATGCCGCCCGTGCGGCAACGGGTCACGTGCGCTGGGCGCGCTCGATGAAGTCGTGGAGGTGCTGGGCGAGGACGAGGGGCTGGTCGCCCTGGATGCTGTGGCCGGCGTCGGGCACGACGATCACCTCGGCCTCGGGCCGGCGTCGCTGCAGCTCCTCCACGTCCTCGTCACCGACGACGCCGGAGTTGCCACCTCGCAGCAGGAGCAGGGGCACGTCGACGGCGTCGACCGCCTCCCACAGGTTGGAGAAGTCGGCCATGCGGCTGGCGTCGTCGCCGCCGGCGGCGTTCCAGTCCCGGACCGCGTCGTAGCGCCACGACCAGGTGCCGTCGGGGTTCTCCTTGGCATTGTGGAGCACGCCCCGCCGCAGGGACGACTCGGAGCGGGTGGGGTTGTGCTCGATGGTGCGGGCAAGGATCTCGTCGAAGCTGGCGAAGACCTCGGGGCCGCTGATGAAGGTGACGATGGGCTCGGCCTTGGCGTGGTCGGTGCCGGGAGTGACGTCGACCACGGCGAGGCGCTCGACCAGGTAGGGGTGGGTGGCCGCGAGGCACAGCGACGTGAGCCCGCCGAGGGACATGCCCACCACGAGGTCCGCGTCGGGGGCGAGCGCTCCGAGCACCTTGGCGAGGTCCGCCGCCATCATCGGCGGCCAGTAGGCGTGGTCCTCGCGCCAGTCCGAGTGGCCGTGGCCGGGCAGGTCGACGGCGAGGGCGGGCCGGTCGAGCGCCAGGGCAACCGTGTCCCACGTGTGGGCGTTCTGGGCGCCGCCGTGGATGAGCACCACCTCGGGGTCGCCTTCGCCCCACTTGAGGGCGCTCACCTTGCGCCCGTCGGCGTCCACCTCGAGGAACACCCGCTCGACCGAGAGGTCGCCGGGGTGGGGCAGGCCCACCTCGGACGCGTTCTCGTGGAGCATCCCGAACTCGTCGTACCCCGGGTCGTACTGCCTTGCGCCTCCTCCGTCGGCGCCCCTTCGGGATCCGACTCCCGCCTCCTCGGCGCCTCCGCTCCGGTCCGGCACGTCACTCACCGCTGGACTCCTCTCCCACGACGCCGCGGAGGCCCTCCGCCCCGAAGAGCGGTTCGAAGAAGGAGCTGAAGTCGGGGCCCCGCCGCAGGCTGTGACCACCGTCAACCTGCAGCGTCTGTCCCGTCACCCAGGTCGAGTCCGGGCCGGCGAAGAACAGGGCCGCCCCGGCGCAGTCCTCCACCGTGCCGACCCGCGAGAGGGGCATCTGGGAGAGGTAGTCGTCGAGCACGGGGCTGCCGGCGGTGACCGCCCCCATCAGCTCGGTGTCGACGATGCCGGGCGCGATGGCGTTGACCCGCACGTTGGAGGGGCCCAGCTCGTCGGCGGCCATGGCCACCAACTGCTCGATGCCCGCCTTGGCGGGTCCGTACGCGCCGAACCACCGGTGGGAGAGCTGGCCGGCGATCGAGGAGATGGCGATGAACGACCCGCCACCGCCCCGGACCATCACCGGACCGGCGTGCTTCAGGGTGAGGAAGGTACCGGTGAGGTTGAGGTCGATGGTCTGCCGCCACAGGTCCACATCGATGGAGTGCACCGGGCCGACGGTCAGTGAGCCCCCCGCCGACGTGAGGGCGATGTCGAGCCCGCCGGTCGGCTCGCACGCCTTCGCCACGGCGGCGGCAACCTGGGCCTCGTCGGTCACGTCGGTGGCGATGGACGCCACCGTCACGCCCTCGGACGCCACTGAGCGGATCTGCTCGACGGCGGCGGCGAGGCGCTCCTCGCTGCGGCCGCAGATGGTGACGTGGGCGCCCTCGGCGGCGAAACGCTCGGCACAACCGAGCCCGATGCCGCTGCCCCCTCCCGTGACGAGGGCCGCCTTCCCCTCGATGCCTGCCGATGCGTGCGAGCTGTTGGTCACGGGGTCACGTTAGAAGAAGTAGAAAGCGCCCATGCCCCAGCCGCAGCCCGCTGTGTTCGCGGAGGGAACCCAGTCCCACTGGTTCCTCCACTACCGCCTCGTCGACGGCGCCGGCCTCGGGGACGTCCGCGCCGCCGTCTCGGCCGTGCGTGGCGAAGCCGCCGGCATCACGCCGACCGACGCCGTCAACGTGGCCGTCGGATTCGGCCCCGACCTCCTTGCCCGCCTCACCCCCGACGACGTCCCCAAAGGCTTCCACCCCTTCGCCCAGGTGGGTGCCGAGCCCGGCCCGGTGGCGGTCGCCACCCAGGAGGACCTCTTCCTCTGGATCCACAGCAACCGCATCGACCGCAACTTCGACGTCGCCCGAGCGGCGCGCCGCGGGCTCGACGGCCTGGCCACCCTGGCCCGCGAGACCGTGTCGTGGGTGTGGCACGACAACCGCGACCTCACCGGCTTCATCGACGGCACCGCCAACCCCCCGGTGGAGGAGGCCCGTGAGCTCGCCGTCGTCGCCGACGGCCCGGGCGCCGGCGGCAGCTTCGTGATCACCCAGCGCTACATCCACGACCTCGAGCGCTTCCACGCCCAGGACCTCACCGCGCAGGAGGCGACCGTCGGGCGCACCAAGGCCGACAGCATCGAGCTCGAGGACAAGCCCGCCGACGCCCACATCTCCCGGGTCGAGATCGAAGGCGAGGACGGCGAGGAGATCGAGATCTACCGCCGCTCGGTGCCCTACGGGAACAGCGAGGAGTTCGGCCTCTACTTCATCGCCTTCAGCGACGGCCTGGAGGCCTTCGACCGGATGCTGGCCAGCATGTACGGCACCTCGGGCGACGGCGTCCACGACCGCCTCATGGACTTCGTCCACCCGGTCAGCGGCGCCTACTACTTCGTGCCCAGCGTCGAGGTCCTGAACGAGATCGCCCCGACACCCGACCGCGAGGACTGACCCTTCGGCCAGCGGAACCGCCTCATCTCGGGCCTCCGCTGCAAACCGTCAGAGGTGCTCGCTAGCGTCGCTCTGCGAGCCTCGATGGCCGGCTCGACGTGTTCTCGGGGCGCATGCCCATCGGCCATCCAGTCCCCTTTCGTGTCGCGCCTCGGCGCGCCCGACCAGGAGTCCGGATGGCCAACGACCACCGACAACCAGATGGCACCTCGTGCGCCTTTGGCGGCGCTGGGAACGGGCGACGAGCGATGAAGACCTCGGTACGATCGAGCCACTGCCATGACGACCACCGCCAACGGCCGAATCCCGAAGCTGGTCCACGTCACCAGCGTGGAAGTGCTCCACGACCGCGTGGTCCACCTCACCTTCACCGACGGCTGCGAGGGGGACCTCGATCTCGGCCCCGCGCTGACCGGACGGGTGTTCGGCCCGCTGGCCGACAACGACGACCTGTTCCGCGCTGTCCACGTCGACCCCGAAGCCCGGACGCTCGTCTGGCCCAACGGCGCCGACATGGCCCCTGAGGTCCTGCACCTCGACACCGCCAAGGACTGCCCGGACCGCTGGGTCAGGCCGAGGCACGATGTCACGTCTGGGCTGGGTCCCAAGCCGAGGTAGTCCTCAGGTCCCCTGTCATGACCCGACCTTCACGTACGGAGTGGCATCTCAACCCTTCCGACGTCCAGGTGGGCCGAGATTGGGGCCGTAGCAGCTCCAGACCGCGTGGGGTCGCACGGACCTCGCGTGCCGCTGCCGGGACGCAGGAGGGGCGCATGACACTCCGTCACGTGCCGACGGGGGTCACGGTCGAAGGTCGGATCGCGCGGGGCCAGTACACGCGCAAAGAAATGGGCCAGCTGATGGATGAGCTGAAGACTCGTGTGTGGTCGGATCTCGAGCGCCAACTGGCTCGCCACCTTCGAATCCCCGGGCGGTGACAGCGGCCACGCACGCGAACAGGTCGACCAAGCCGCTGACTACTGACTGGGCCTGAAGGCGCCGGAATCGACGTTCCCCATAAGCAACGGGCCCGCCCCCCCTACCCACCGCCGCGCGGACTGACCGTCCGGCGGAAGCCTCAGACGAGCGCCGCCATGGCTTCGGCGTGCATGTCGCCGCCGCCGAACACGGTGTCGAGGACGAAGGCCCGCTTCAGGTAGAGGTGGGCGTCGACCTCCCAGGTGAAGCCCATGCCGCCGTGCACCTGGATGCAGGCCTTGCCGTTGGCGATGCCGGCCTCGCCGGCGATGAGCTTGGCGCCGTGGGCGGCGCGGACGGGGTCACCCACGGAGGGGTCGTCGATGGTGACGCCGGCGGCGTAGACCGCGGCGCGGGCCACCTCGGCCCGGGTGAGCATGTCCGCCAGGATGTGCTTCACGGCCTGGAAGGTGCCGATGGGCTTCCCGAACTGCTCGCGCTCCTTGGCGTAGGCGGTGCCGAGCTCGACCGTGGCGCCGGCGATGCCCAGGAGCTGGGCGGCGGCGAGCACCGAGCCCTCGAGGCGCCAACGGGCGGCGTCCTCGGGGCCGCCGATGGCCTCGCCGGCAGGCAGGTCGGCCACGACGTCCAGCGGCGTCAGCGGGTCGAGGGGGTGGCCGACGGGCTCACCCGACACAGCGCCGGCGTCGACCAGGTGCAGGCCCTCGTCGTCCACGACCACCAGGGCGTCGAGGGCGTCGAGGTGCTCGACAAGGATCGGGTGGGCGGGGCGCTCGACCAGGCCGATGACCCGCTCGCCCGTGACGGCGCCGTCCACCAGCCCGGAGGCCAGGTGGGTGGCGAGGACAGGCCCGGGAACGAGCGCCCGACCGAGCTCCTCGAACACCAGCACGGCCTCCGTCATGCCGAGGCCCACGCCACCGTCGGCCTCGGGCAGGCGCAGGCCGAACACACCGGTGTCGGCCAGCTCGCGCCACAGGCCACGGTCGACGCCGGCCGAGTCGGCCAGGCCCCGTACCGTCTCCATGTCGAAGCGGCCGGCGCAGAAGCTGCGGATGCCCTCCTGGAGGGCGGCCTCGTCCTCGTTGACGTCGAAGTCCACGTCGCCTCCTCCTACCGGTCCTTGGGGAGGCCGAGGATGCGCTCGGCCACGATGTTGCGCTGGATCTGGGTGGTGCCCGCCGCGATCGAGATGGAGATGGCGTGCAGGAGGCCCTCGACGTGGTTCCTGTTGCCCATGCCGGCCACATCGTCGACGGCCAGGCCGGCCCGCTCGAAGATGCGCTCGCTGAGGGCGCCGAGGCGGTGGCGCACCTCCGAGTAGTGCAGCTTGAACACCGAGCCACCGGGTCCGGGGACGCCCGTCCGCGAGGCCTGGGTGACGTTGCGCTTGACCAGGGCCCAGAGGGCGTCGAGGTCGGCCGCAGCCTGGCCGATGTCACGGCGCAGGCCGGCGTCGTCCCAGGCAGTGCCGGAACCGCGGGTGACCTTCTTGGCCACCGCGGCGAGCTGCTCGACGAGCTGCATCGACGCCAGCATCTCGCTCACGAAGGCGGTGCCCCGCTCGAAGCTGAAGGTGACCATCGCCACCCGCCAGCCGTCGTTCTCGTCGCCGACCCGGTTGGCCACCGGCACCCGGACGTCGTCGAAGAAGACCTCGCTGAACTCGTCGGAGCCGGCGATCGTCTTCAGCGGCCGGATGTCGATGCCCGGGGTGTCCATCGGCAGGATGAGCCAGCTGATGCCCTTGTGCTTGGGGGCGTCAGGGTCGGTGCGGACGAGCATCTCGCAGTAGTCCGCCACCTGGGCGTTCGAGGTCCAGATCTTCGAGCCGTTGATGACGTACTCGTCGCCGTCGCGTACGGCCCGGGTGCGCAGGGAGGCGAGGTCGGACCCGGCCTGCGGCTCGCTGAAGCCCTGGCACCAGACCTCGTCGCCGCGCAGGATGGCCGGTAGGTGAGCAGCCTTCTGCTCGGGGGTGGCCTCGGTGATGAGGGTGGGGCCGGCGTGCAGGAGGGCAACGAACATGACGCCCACGTAGGGGGCGTTGCGGCGCTCGGTCTCCTCCAGGAAGATCAGGTGCTCGGCGGGCGAGGCCCCCCGGCCGCCGACCTCCTTCGGCCAGTTGATGCCGGCGTAGCCCTGATCGAAGAGCATGCGCTGCCAGGCGGTGTCGTAGGCGCGGCGGGCGTCCCAGTCGTTCTGGTCGGCGGGCGGCGGGCCGACGGTGGGCAGGACCTCGTCCAGCCACTCGACCAGCTCGGCCCGGAAGGCCTCTTCTTCGGCGGAGTAACGCAGGTCCACGAGCGGCGAGTGTACGAACGATCTGACGGCCCGTCAGATCCTGCCCCCCGTTCCCTGGATCAGCGGGGGAAGGCACCGGCGAGGGCGTCGAGGCCCTCGCCGATCTCGGCCACGGTGGTGGCCCCCGTCGGCAGGTTGGCCGAGAACGAAGTCACCCCGGCCTCGACGAGGGCGGCCACCTGGTCGGCCGTGGCGCCGGCGTCGATGCCGCCGTCAGGGTCGCGCTTGAGGGGCAGGCCCACCCGGATGCCCAGCTCGCCGGGGTCACGGCCCGCCGCGACGAAGGCGTCCCGCAGGACGGCCGACTCGGCCACCACGTCGTCGGGGCGCATGCGACCGAGGGGCAGCCAGCCGTCGCCCTGCTCGGCGAGGCGGGCCGCCAGGGCGGGCGTGGCCTTCGCCCCGAACCAGATCGGCAGGCGGTCCTGCGCCGGCGCCGGCTCGCACCAGATCTCGTCGAACCAGACCGTCGGCGAGTCGAACGACACCGGGTCACCCCGACCCGCCCAGAGCGCCCGGCAGGCCCGGATGGTGTCGTCGTGGCGGCTCCAGCGCCGCTCCCAGGGCACGCCGGCGGCGGCGTACTCCTCGCGCTGCCAGCCGAGGCCGACGCCGAGGTCGACCCGGCCCCCCGAGAGGTTGTCGAGCGTGGCCACGGTCTTGGCCAACAGCACCGCCGGACGCAGCGGGGTGATGAGCACGCCCGTGCCGAGGCGCACCGAGCTGGTGGCGCCTGCGATGGCGGCGAGGGTGGTGAGGGGCTCGACCCAGGGGTCGCCGGGCGGGAAGGGGAAGTCGCCGTAGGGGTAGGGCTCGACGTTGGCGCTCATCACCACGTGGTCGGGCAGCACCACCTGGTCGAACCCGGCCGCCTCGGCGCGCTGCGCCACCTCGACGATGACCCGGTGGTCGGCGCCGAAGATCCGGTGCAGTCCGGCGATTGTGAGCGAGAGGGTGGGCGCGGTCACGACACCACCCACCCTCCCGCGCTCAACACGTGATGCCGCCGTCGAGGGGGACGATCGAGCCGGTCATGTACCGGGCCTCGTCCGACACCATGTAGGCGAACAGCCCCGCCATCTCCTCGGGCTTCGAGGCGCCCATGGGCGTCATCATCTTGCGGATCTTCTTGTAGTCGCCGCCCTCGGGCAGCTCCACGAACGAGTGGATGATGGGCGTGTCGACACCGCCGGGGCAGATGGCGTTGCAGCGGACGTTGCGGTCCTTGTACTCCTCGGCGATGGCCTTGGTCAGCTGGATCACGCCGCCCTTCGAGGCGCAGTACGCCGCGCTGTAGGGCTGGCCGAACAGGCCGGCGCTCGACGAGGTGTTGACGATCACACCGCCGCCCTGCTCCAGCATGTGGGGCAGCACGAAGCGGATCATGTACGCCGAGCCGTTGAGGTTGACCGCCACGATCTTGTCGAACTGGGCCAAGTCCATCTCGTGGCTGTTGGCGAAGGTGCCGATGCCGGCGATGTTGCAGAGGGCGTCGACCCGGCCGTACTCGGCGATCGTCGCCGCGACGGTGAACTCGACCGCGGATGCCGACGACACGTCACAGCCCAGGCCGATGGCCGTGCCGCCGGCCTCGGTGATCTCGGCGGCGGTCTTCTCCGCGGTCTCGGCGAAGAGGTCGACGCAGACCACCGAGCCCGCCTCCGCGGCGATGCGCTTGGCGGTCGCCTGGCCGATGCCCGAGCCGGCGCCGGTGACGATGGCCACCTTGCCCCGCGAGCGCGGCAGGACGTCCAGGGCCTCGTGGTCGGGGCCCTTCTCGCTGGTGCTGGTCCACTTCGATGCGTCGGCCACTACTTCCGCTCCTGGCTTCGCCGGGCCGCTCGGGCCCCGCCTGTCTTCCGTTCGGCCACGTAGGCGGCGTTCCTCGTCCTCATGAGTAGGTCAGAACTCCTCGGGCCAGCCGGCCCGCGTGCATGTCCTCGACCACCTCGGCGAAGGACTCCATCGGATAGGTCTTGGACACCAGCTCGTCGAGCTTGAGCTTGCCGTCCAGGTACAGCTGCACGAGCAGCGGGATGTCGTGGTGCGGACGGGCGCCGCCGTAGCGACAGCCGCGGACGCCCCGGTCGATGTGGGTGAGGTGCGTGATGGGCACCTCCATCTTCGCCGTGGGGGCGGGCACGCCGATGATCACGCAGTTGCCGCCCCAGTCGAGGGCCTTGACCGCATCCCCGACCACGGCCGGGTGGCCGACGCACTCGAACGACCAGTCCACGCCGCCCTTGACGAGCTGCTGGATCTGCTCGACGGCACCGCCGTCGCTGGCGTCGACGAAGTCGGTGGCGCCGAAGTCGAGGGCGAGGTCCTTCTTCGACGCCATGGTGTCCACGGCGATGATCCGAGAGGCGTCGCAGAGCTTGGCCGCCTGGATCACGTTCAGGCCGATGCCGCCCACGCCGAACACCGCAACCGTCTGGCCGTGGGTGACGTCGGCGGTGTTGAGCACGGCGCCGGCGCCGGTGATGACGCCGCAGCCGATCAGGCAGGCCGACTGGAGCGGGATGTCCTTGCTGACCTTCACGGCCTGCACCTGGTCGACCACGGTCACGTCGGTGAAGACGGAGGTGGCGGCGAAGTTGTACGCCGGCTCACCGCCGACGGTGAACGGCTGGCTCATCACGCCGAAGCTGCGCCGGCAGCGGGTGGGGAACCCGGTGTTGCAGGCCGAGCACTGGCCGCAGTACTTGAGGGTGGAAAGCACCACGTGGTCGCCCACCTTGAGCTTGGTGACCTCGCTGCCCACGGCGTCGACCACGCCGGCGCCCTCGTGGCCCATCACCAGCGGCGTGGGGAACGGGATGCTCCCGTCGAGCACGCTCAGGTCGCTGTGGCAGACCCCGGCGTTGACGATGCGGATGGCGACGTCGGTGGGCCCGGGCGGGCGCACCTCGACGTCGGTGCGGACGGCCGGCGCCGTCCCGTCATACACAATTCCTCGCACGGGATCTCCTACTGGTTGTCGGCGGGGGCGTGCGCTGCGGACGCACGCTCCCGGAGCTCGAATTTCAGGACCTTGCCGCTGGCGTTCAACGGCAGTTCGTCCACCACCTCGACGAACTTGGGCACCTTGTAGTTGGCCATGTTGTCCCGTGCCCACTCGATGACCCCGACGGGGTCGAGGTCGGCGCCGGCGCGGGGGATGACGTAGGCCAGCACCACCTCGCCGAAGCGCTCGTCGGGCACGCCCACCACCGCGGCCTGGGCGATGCCGCCGTGTCCGAGGAGCAGGTTCTCCACCTCGGCGGGATAGATGTTCTCGCCGCCGCGGATGATCATGTCCTTCTTGCGGTCGGTGATGTCGAGGTAGCCGCGCTCGTCCATCACCCCGATGTCGCCGGTGTGGAGCCAGCCGTCGGCGTCGATGGCCTCGGCGGTCTGCTCGGGGTCCTCGAAGTAGCCGAGCATGACGTTGTAGCCCCGCACCACGATCTCGCCGGGCTCGCCCCGGGGCACCTCGTCGCCGTCGTCGTCGACCACCAGCACCTCGACGTCGGGGATGGCCCGGCCCGAGGTGTTGGCGATGGTCTCGGGGTCGTCGTCCGGCCGGCAGATGGTGGCCGTGCCCGTGCACTCGGTGAGCCCGTAGGCGGTGAGGATGGTGGTGAAGGTGAGCTCGGTGCGCATGCGCTTGATCATCTCGACCGGCACCGCGGCGGCGCCGGTGACGGCCAGGCGCAGGCTGGACAGGTCGTACTTCTCACGGTCGGGGTGCTCGAGGATGGCCATGTAGAGCGTCGGCGCCCCGGGCAGCATCGAGATGCGCTCGGCCTCGACGTTGGCCAGCACGTTGTCCACGTCGAACACGGCCTGGGGGACGACGGTGGCGCCCCGCATGAGCGCGGCCATCCACCCGGCCTTGTAGCCGAAGGTGTGGAAGAAGGGCATGACCACCAGGTAGCGGTCGCCCTCGGTGAGGCCCACGAACGACGACCACGTCTCGAACACCCGCAGGGTCTGCGCGTGGGTGACCATCACGCCCTTGGGGCGGCCGGTCGTGCCCGAGGTGAAGATGATGTCGGAGAGGTCGTCGGGGTGGACCGCGGCGGTGCGGGCCGCAGCCTCTGCCGGGTCGATGGCACCGCCGGCCTCGAGGTAGTGCTCCCAGGTCTCGGTGCCCTCGGGAGCGTCGCCCCGCAGCACCACGATCTTGTCGAGGTCGGGCAGGGCCGCGCCGGCGCTGCGCAGCAGGGCCACGTAGTCGGTGTCGAGGAAGCCGTTGACGGTGAAGAGCACCTTGGCGCCCGACTTCTCGAGCACGTAGGCGGCCTCGCCGCCCTTGAAGCGGGTGTTGATGGGCACCAGCACGCCGCCGGCGCTCAGCAGGCCAAGGGCGGCCACGATCCACTCCCAGACGTTCGGGGCCCAGATGGCGACACGGTCGCCGGGCTCGACGCCGGCAGCGATGGCGGCCCGGGTCGAGTGCTCGACCCGCTCGGCCAACTGGCCGTAGGTGAGGCGCAGGTCACCGTCGACGAGCGCCTCCGCGTCACCGAAGCGGGCGACCCCACTGGCCACGAGCCCCGGGATCGTCGCCCACGTCTGCCACCCCTCGTCGCTGCTCATGTCCCCCACTCCACCGGAATCTGACAGGGCGTCAGGTTAGCCCCGACGCCCCACCCCGCCCGCAGCCGAGCGGCGTCACCGAGTCGGCGGCGCCGACACGTTGGCAACGAGGCCCGTCAGGCCGGGGGCCGAGTGATGAACGCCTCCCACGCCTCCATCGCCGCTTCGGGATCCATCGCGCGGACCTCGTCCTCGTCGCGCCCGGCGGTGCGAACGAGGCGCTCGACGAGCCACTGCGGCACCGGCTCGACTGCCGGCTCACGGGCGACCGAGCCCACGGCACCCACGGTTCGGCCCAGCAGGCCGATGACGTCGGCGAGCGCCTGGGTCCTGGGGTTGTCCGGCAGGTCGGCCACCCGACCCTCCATCTCCGCGTAGACGGCTGCGTCCGCTCGGGTCCCGACCGCCCAGACCTCGGCGATCTCGACGACGACGCGGCCGAGGTCGTCGGTGGTCGTGCGCCACACGATGCGCCAGTGCCGATCGCCGACGGTCAGCTTCCGAAAGCCCACCAGCGCCCCGAGGAGCGGGTCCCCCGCGTTCGGGTCCCGTTCGAGGAGGAGCAACTTCTTCACGACCTGGCGCACCACCTGCGGGTCGGCGCGAACGAGGCGAACGAGGTCGTCGACGGCGGGGTCGATCAGCCGGACGTAGGCGCGCGTCCGATCTGCGCCGCCGTCCACGTCTTGGTCAGTCGACGCCGGCGGCCAGGTCAGCGTCGAGCTCGGCCTCGAGCTCCGCCCGATCGAACCCGAGCGAGCCGATCACCTCGTCGAGCGACGTGCGGCGTCCGTCGTCGGTCGCGAGGCGCGCCAGGACGAGCGCGGCGCTGCGCAGATCGGCCTCCAACTCGGCCAGCGCCTCGAGCCGTTGCATGCCCACGACGGCCGCCATCGGCCGACCGTGGCGCTCGACCACGACGTCTCGACCCTCGTGCGCGGCACGCACGATCGCGCTCACCCCACGCTCCGCCGCCTGGGTGACCGAAAGGGTCTCCGCCGAGCTCGACATCAAGGCCATGACCAGACCGTACAGATTTCTGCACAGTTCAGCACCGGGCGAGGCCCGACGTCAGGCGAACCAGTGGCCGGCGTTGACGTCGAGGGCCTGGCCGGTGACGACCCGGGAGAGGTCGGAGGCGAAGAAGACGACCGAGTCGGCGATCTCGGCCGACGTAGGCAGGTGGTGGAGTGCGGTCTCGTCGGCGACCTGGTCGTACTTCTCCTCGGGGGTGATGCCCTCCTGCTCGGCCAGGAAGCGGAAGTACCACTCGACCGAGTCGCCCCAGATGTAGCCGGGCACCACCGAGTTGACCCGGATCTGGTACTCGCCCAACTCGAGGGCCAGCGTCTTGGCGGCGGCCAGCAGCGCCGACTTGCTCGCCGCGTAGACGCCGAACTCCTTCTGGATCCTGCGGGCCGACATCGAGTTGATGAAGATCACCGACCCGCCGCCGTTGGCCTTCAGATGCGGGATGAGCGCCTTGGTCATCTGCACCGAGCCGAACACGTTGACCTCGAAGCCGGTGCGCCAGGTCTTCATGTCGTTGTCCTCGATGGTCTCGAAGGGCGGCTGGATGAAGGCGTTGTTCACCAGCGCGTCGACATGACCGAACTTGTCCACCGCCGCCTGGGCCAAGGCGTGGCACTGGCCCTCGTCGGTGATGTCGGTGGGCACGCACAGGGCCTTGCGGCCCAGGGCCTCGACCTCGGTGGCGACGGCCTCGAGCTTGCCCGCCGAACGGGCAGCGAGGACGACGTCGGCGCCCTCGCGGGCGAAGGCGAGGGAGATGTCCCGGCCCATCCCCGGTCCGACCCCGGAGATGATGGCGACGCGATCTTGGAGGAGCATCGGGGAATCGTGGCACACGTGCTTGACCGCTCTTCGCAAGCTCATCGCATCACCTGCCGTCGCCAGCTCGCGAGCTCGCTGGTGGCTCGCTCGTCCCTCGCTGACGCTCACCGGGCCGAGTCCGACGCAGGCCCTCGCCAAGGGACCGCAGCTGCGTGACTAGCGTCAGCACGTGGCCTCCGTGATCCCCCCGCAGCAGCTCGTCTACGGCATGCAACTGCCCATCCAGTCCCAGAGCCGGATCTACGTCGAGCCGTGGGAGCTCGAGGCGGGTGCCGGTGCGCTGGCCGCGGTGGCCCGCAAGGCCGATGCGACCGGGTTCTTCTACATCGCCGTGTGCGACCACGTGACCATCCCGGCGCCGCTCGACCAGAAGATGGGCGACGTCTGGTACGACACCGTCGCGACCCTCGGCTGGCTCGCCGGCATCACCGAGCACGTCCGACTGCTCTCGCACGTCTACGTCGTCGCCTACCGCCACCCGCTCGTCACGGCCAAGGCCTTCGCCACCCTCGACGAGCTGTCGGGCGGACGGGCGATCCTCGGCGTCGGGGCCGGCCACGTCGAGCCCGAGTTCGAGCGCCTGGGGGTCGACTTCGCCGGCCGCGGGGCCGCCACCGACGAGGCCGTGGACACGCTGCGCTCGGTGTTCGACGGCACCTACGACGACGCCGGCGTCGGCCCCCGCCCCCGCCAGGAGCACCTGCCCATCTGGGTGGGTGGCTCGTCCAAGCCGGCGCTGCGTCGGGCCGGCGCCCGCGGCGACGGCTGGCTGCCCCAGGGCACCCCCAAGAAGGACATGCCCGACTCGATCGCCTACCTCCGCGAGGCCCGGGCCGCCGCCGGCCGCGCCGACGACCCCATCGACATCGGCGCCATCACCGGCATCTACTACGTGGGCGAGCCCACCTGGGACGTCGGCTCGTGGACCACCACCGGCTCGGGCGAAGCCATCGCCGAGCAGATCCGGGGCTTCGCCGAGCTCGGCGTGAACCACGCCCAGATCCGCTTCCGCAGCCGCTCCCTCGACGAGCTGCTCGACCAGATGGACGCCTTCCACTCAGAGGTGGCGCCCCACCTCAACGCTTGAGAGAGCGGGGTCTAGTCGCATGGAAGTGCTGTCGAGTCGGGTCCTGATCTCCCCCGTCGACTTCGAGCGGTCGGTGGCGTTCTACGAGGACACCCTCGGGCTGACCATCTACCGCGAGTACGGCGTCGATGGCCGGCGCACGGGCGTGGTGTTCTTCCTCGGCGGCGGCCACCTCGAGCTCAGCCGACCGCGCGGCAAGGCCGGCCAGGGCAGGGTGACGTTCTGGCTCCAGGTCGCCGATGTCACCGCCGAGCACGAGCGGCTCGCCGCCGCCGGCGTGACCATCACCGAGCCACCTCGCCGGCGGCCCTGGGGACTCATCGAGATGTTGGCCACCGATCCCGACGGCCACCGCTTGTGCATCGTCGAGGTCCCCGAGGACCACCCCATCCGCCGCCGCCTCGACTGATCGCCCCGACCCTCATTGGAGGAAATGGCTGCCGTATATGGCAGCCATTTCCTCCAAGTCGTGCGGTCAGACGGTGGCGGCGGCTGCCGCCGCGGCATCGCGCATGCGGGTGGTGCGGTGCACCGGGTCCTTGTCGAACTGCGGCAGGACCTCTTTGGCGAACAGCTCGATCGAGCCCTGCACGATCTCGAGGGGGAGCATGTTCACGCCGAAGACCAGCTGGTCGGCGCCGGTGTCGGCGAAGGACTGGACGCCGCGGGCGCACTCCTCGGGCGTGCCTGCCGGCAGCATCCCGGCCTCGATGCCGATGTCGAGCAGTTCAGGGCTGATCTCGGGCATCACCTCGGGCCACGGCGGCACGCCGGGCGGGCGGGGGAAGGTGTCGAGGTACCGGTAGACGTTGCTCTGGAAGTACCCGCCGCCGGCCTTGCGGAACCAGTCCCGGGCCTCCTGGCCGTCCTCCATGCAGAGCATGGTGCTGACCAGGGTGACGTTGTCGTTGACGTACCCACCCACCGGGTCGGCGTCCTGGATGGCCTCCTTGTAGGCCTCGACCATCGGGGTGAGGGCCTGGGGCTCACGGAAGGTGAAGCCGAGGGCGCCGAGGCCGAGGCGGCCCGCCTTTGCGAAGGTCTCGGGGCTGCCGCACGCCACCCACATGGGCGGGTGGGGCGCCTTCCACGGCTTCGGCAGCACGTTGCGCTCGGGCATCGAGAAGAACTTGCCGTCGAACGAGTACTTCTCCTGCGCCCACATCTTCTTGAACTCGGGCATCACCTCGTCCCACATCTCGCGGGTGAGCTCGGGGTCGGTGATGCCGAAACCGGCCTGCTCGGTGGTGGACGAGCCGCGGCCGGTGCCGAACTCGAAGCGGCCGTCGCTGAGGTGGTCGAGCATGGCGACCCGCTCGGCGATGCGGGCCGGGTGGTTCACCGGCGGGGTGACGTTGAAGATGCCCGAGCCGACGTGGATGTAGTCGGTGACCGCGGCCATGTAGCCCAGCCACGACTCGTTCGCCGAGAGGTGCGAGTACTCGTCGAGGAAGTGGTGCTCGCTCGCCCAGACGTACTTGAAGCGGTTGCGGTCGGCGGTCTTGACCAGCTCGATCTCGTAGAGGAAGCGGTTGTGCTCCGCGTGGGGGTCCTCGTCCCGGTAGTACTTCGGGACGTGGGTCTGGGTGAAGAGGCCGAACTCCATCGGAAAACGGTAACAGGTTCTACCGAACTGGACAGGCGTCCAGATCGACGGCCCGACCCTTCAGGCGCCCCTCAGAAGGGCATGGCGGCGCCGCCGTTGGGGCGCACGATCTGGCCGGTCATGAACGACGACGCATCCGAGGCCAGGTAGACCACCGCGAAGGCGATGTCGTCGGGCTGGCCCACCCGGCGCAGGGCCACGCCCTTGCTCATGCGCTTCTCCACCTCGGCCTTCAGGTCGGCGTCGACGTTGCCCTCGGCGTCGGTGAAGTTGCGGGTGGTCATCTCGCTGATGATGAAGCCGGGGGCGATGGCGTTCACCCGCACGCCGGCGGGGCCCACCTCACGGGCCAGCACGCGGGTGAGCTGGGCCAGCGCCGCCTTGCTCATGCCGTAGCCGGCGAGGTTGGGCGCGGGGGCGTCGATGGCGGCGGAGACCATGTTGATGATCGACCCGCTCCCCTGCTCGACCATCTGGCGGGCGGCGGCCTGGCACCCGAAGAACGGGCCCTTCAGGTTGACCGCCATGATCTTGTCGAATTCGTCCTCGCTGATGGCGTCGACCGGGTTCGTGATGATGATCCCGGCGATGTTGGCCATCACGTCCAGGCGACCGTGGCGCTCGACGGTGTCGGCCACGAGCGCCTCGACCGCCTCCCGGTCGGTGACGTCGATGGTCACCGCGTCGGCCAGCTCGCCCCGGTGGCGGATGCGGGCGCGGGTGTCCTCGGCGCCGTCGCCGTTGAGGTCGGCGCACACGACGCTGGCGCCGGCCTCGGCGAGGCGCAGAGCGCTGGCCCGGCCGATGCCGCTGCCGGCGCCGGTGACGATGGCCACCCGCCCGGTGAGGTCGTGGGCGGCGGCGAGGGTCTCGGGGGTCGTGGTCATCAGGCCACCCCCGTTCGTTCTGGGACCAGAAACAGACCGGTGAGTGCGCATTCCTGTACCCAGAACGGGGAGTTGGTGGTGATCGCGGTGGTCGGAGTCATCGGTGACCTCGGCTCAGAAGTCCATCGGGTACGGGAACTTCACGCCCACGCCGCCGTCGACCACGAGGGTCTGGCCGTTGACGTAGGACGAGAGGGGCGACGAGAGGAACAGCAGGGCCGAGGCGATGTCCTCGGGGAGGGCGACGCGCCGCAGCGGGGTGTTCTCGATGTTCTTGTTGCGGCCCTCCTCGCCGACGTAGGCGGACACCCGGGGCGTCCAGACCATGCCGGGGGCGACGGCGTTGATGCGCAGGTTCTTGGGGCCGAGCTCGACCGCGCCGGAGCGCACCAGCGACATGAGGCCGGCCTTGGCCACGCCGTAGGCGGCGTGCAGCGGCGCCGAGCTGATGCCCGACACGGAGGCGACGAAGGTCATAACGCCGCCGCCGGTCTCGGCCATGCACTTCCCGCCGACCTGCATCGCCAGGTAGGCGTGGCGCAGCACGATGTTCTGGTGCCACTCCCAGAGGTCGTCGTCGATGTCGAGCAGGCCCATGTACTGGGCCATGCCGATGATGTCGACGAAGCCGTCGACCTGGCCGCCGAAGGTGTCCTTGGCCTCGGCGAAGAGGCGCTCGACGTCCTCCCGGCTGGTGCAGTCGCCCGCCCAGGGAGTGCCGCCCACCTCGCCGGCGATGTCGGCGGCGAGGTCGGGGTCGAGGTCGACGGTCACCACGTTGGCCCCCACGGAGGCGAGGGCGTGGCTGGCCTGGCGCCCGATGCCCTGGCCGGCGCCGAGGACGATGTAGCCCTTGCCGTCGAGCCGCAGGCGGCTGGGGTAGTCGGGGACCTCGGAGTCGTCGGTGCGCGTCATGGCTCGGGATAGTAGGACGAGGGCGTGAGTCCGACCGACGGAGGCGCTTCGGAAGCGCCAGGCCAGGCCCCGACGGCGGGCGAGCAGGCATGAGTCGGACCGCGAGCCGCGCGGTGAGGCACGCCGACGATGACGCTCACCGGGGTCATGCGCAACTCGCCACCCTGGCGCCGCCGACAGCACTGGGCGACGAGGTCGTGGCGCGGTGGCAGGCGGCCTTCGAGCCGGCCGCCGACGCCGAGCGCGCCACCTTCATGGCGGCCTACATGAAGGGTCACTTCGCCTTCCTCGGCATCACCTCTGCACCCCGTCGAGCGCTGGCCCGCGAGGCCCTCGCCGGGCTGCCTGTGCCCGACGAAGAGGACGTCGCCGCGGTCGCCGCCGGCGCCTGGGCCCTCGAGGCCCGGGAGTACCAGTACGCCGCCGCGGACTACTCCGTGCGCTGGGTGCGGCGCTGCTCCCCGGCCTTCCTGCCCGTGGCCCAGGGACTGGTCACCGCGAAGTCGTGGTGGGACACGGTCGACCTGCTCGCCGCCCGGGTGGTCGGCCCCCTGGTCGCAGCCACGCCGGCGCTGCGGTCGGAGATGGACCGATGGCTCGCGTCCGACGATCTGTGGCTGGCCCGCTCAGCGATCCTCCACCAGCTGAAGTGGAAGGCCGACACCGACGCCGACTGGCTCTTCGCCGCCTGCCTGACGCGTGCCGCCGACACCGAGTTCTTCCTGCGCAAGGCCATCGGCTGGGCGCTGCGGGAGTACTCGAAGACCGACGCGGCCGCCGTCCGCCGCTTCGTGTCCGACCACGACGCCGAGCTGTCCGGCCTGTCCAAGCGCGAGGCGCTGAAGTGGCTCGAACGCCGCGCCGCCCGGGCCGAAACCGCAGTCCACGCAGAGGTGGAGGCGAGCTCCTCCGGAATCCCGAGGCCGTCGACTCCACCTGTCGACGTGGTGGACCAATGAGCCCGGCGTCGTTCTTCCGGCCCGACAAGTGGCCGCGCACGCCGGCGCAGTTCTTCGAGGCGGCGGCGTCCATCCCCCTCACGCCGGCTGAGTGGCGCGACGCCGCCGACGAGGTGCGCCGCTCACCCTCTCGCATGTTCCTCGACATGGTGCAGTCCGTGGCCCGCAGCGTCGCCGGCCGCGAGCTCGAGATCCGCACCGGCGACTCGGACGTCACCCTCGTGCTCGACGACGTCACCTACGACCACGACCCACCGGTCGTCCCCTGGATCCCGGGCAACGAGCTCGAGGTGGTCGACGAGATCGACATCAGAGCCTCGACCATCCGCTGGGAGGCCGGCCAGATCGACACCCTGCGCATCGGCGTGCGCAACGTCACCCTCGACCCCGGCGTGGTGGCCACGGTGTACGCCCGGCCCGTCGAGCTCGAGGGCGAGATCGGCCAGGCCACCTTCGACGAGTGGCTGCGCTCGTCCGGCGCCGCTTTCGACATCGTCCTCGACGGCGAGGGCACGGCGACCGCCCATCCCCACGACTGGCGGCGCTGGGGCGTGCGGGCGCAGGTCGCCCCCGTCCTCGAAGGCGACCGGATCCACGTGGACGTGCTGCGGATCTGGATCGGCCCCTTCAGCTTCCGGCGCCTCCGCTGGGTGCCGGAGCGACACACCATCGACCTGCCGACCTTCGACCGGGGCCTCGCCGTCATCGGCCTGTCCGTTTCCCCCGGCGTCCTGCGGGTGCGGGGCCACATCCCCGAGTGGCGGGAGCGGGTCCACATCGACCAGGTCGTCCGCGCCGCCGGCGTCGTCGGCAACCACGTCATCTTCGACCGCGACCCCGCCTGAGCACCCGAGTCTGACGCCCGCGTCCCGCTGGCGAGGGCGCGCGCCTGCGCCGCTAGCGTCGCCGGGATGGAGCGCACGATCTTCGAGGACGAGCACGAGCAGTTCCGGGCGTCGTTCCGGCGCTGGGTGGAGGCGGAGATCGTCCCCCACTACCTCGACTGGGAGTCCGCCGGCATCGTCCCCCGCGAGGTGTTCGCCAAGGCCGGCGAGCACGGCTTCCTGGGGATGTCGATTCCCGAGGAGTACGGCGGCGGCGGGGTGGACGACTTCCGCTACAACCTCGTGATCGGTGAGGAGGTGCAGGCCGCCGGCGTGGGGTCGAGCGGGCTCGGGATCACGCTGCACAACGACATCTGCCTGCCCTACTTCCTCGCCTACTGCACCGACGAGCAGAAGGCCCGGTGGCTGCCGGGCATCGCCTCGGGCGAGCTCATCACCGCCATTGCCATGACAGAGCCCGGCATCGGCAGCGACCTGGCGTCGATGTCCACCAGCGCCATCCGGGACGGCGACCACTACGTCGTCAACGGGTCGAAGACCTTCATCACCAACGGCATCAACGCCGACCTCGTCATCACCGCGGTGAAGACCGACCCAAGCCAGAAGCACCGGGGCATGAGCCTGCTCGTGCTCGAGCGGGGCATGGACGGCTTCGAGCGGGGCCGCAACCTCGAGAAGGTGGGCCTGCACGCCCAGGACACCGCCGAGCTGTTCTTCACCGACGTCCACGTGCCCGTCGCCAACCTGCTCGGCGAGGAGGGTCAGGGCTTCGTGCACCTGGTGCACAACCTCCCGCAGGAGCGGCTCTCCATCGCCGCCGCCGGCGTGTCCGCGGCCCGGGCGGCGCTCGGGTGGACCCTCGAGTACGCCAAGACCCGCCAGGCCTTCGGCCAGCCCGTCGGCTCGTTCCAGAACAGCCGCTTCGTGCTCGCCGAGGTGGCCACGGAGATCGAGGTCGGCCAGGCCTACGTCGACCGCTGCATCGAGGGTCTGAACGCCGGCACCCTCACCGCCGAGGAGGCGGCCATGGCCAAGTGGTGGTGCACCGAGCTGCAGAAGCGAGTGGTCGACAAGTGCGTGCAGCTCCACGGCGGCTACGGATACATGCTCGAGTACCCCATCGCCCGGGCCTACGCCGACGCCCGCATCACCACCATCTACGGGGGAACCACCGAGATCATGAAGGAGATCATCGGCCGCTCCCTCGGCGTCTGACCGTCGGTCCGTCGGTCCTGTCGGTCGCCCGCTCCGTCATCGCGACCTCGTTCGTTCTGGCTCCCGATTCGACCGCCCAGACGGTCGAATCGGGAGCCAGAAGCGAGGAACCGGCCCGCCCGGCGGTCAGATGCGGCGGTCGACGCGGCGGGTCATGTAGCCGAGGACGGCAGAGCCCAGGGGCGGGCACCAGCGGTCGACGTACCACAGGGTCTTCGCCGACGCGGGCACGACGATGACCGCCTTGTTGGCGGCCACGAGCTCGAGCGCCCGACGGGCCACGCCGGCCGGGGCGACGGGCTTCTGGCCCACGATGGCCAGGAAGTCCCGACCGGAGATCTCCTGCGCCGAGGTCGGCGGCAGGCCCGGGGGACCGGAGACGTCGAGCAGCGGGGTGTCCACCGGGCCAGGGCAGAAAACGCTCACCTTCACGCCGTGCAGTGCCGCTTCGGGACGCAGACCTCGGGACAGGCCGACGACGCCGAACTTGGTCGTGGTGTAGGCGGTGAGGAAGGGCGGTGGGGACAGGCCGGCGGCCGAGGCGGTGTTGACGATGTGGCCGTGGCCCTGCTCGATCATCCGCGGGTAAGCGGCGAGGACGCCGTTGACCACGCCGCCGAGGTTCACGTCGAGAACGCGGTCCCAGTGCGCCGCGGTCATCTCGTGGGTCGGCCCGCCGAGGGACACGCCGGCGTTGTTGAAGAGCAGGTCGAGGGTGCCGTCCCGGTCGACCACCTCGTCGACCAGTGCGGCGAACGCGGGACCGTCGGTGACGTCGAGGCGCCGGCCGACCACTCCATCGCCGAGCTCCGCCGCGGTCCGCTCGACCGCGTCGCCGTCGACGTCGGCCAGGACCACCTTGGCGCCCAGCTCGGCCAGGCGCTCGCCCAAGGCCCGTCCGATGCCCGAGGCACCGCCGGTGACGATGGCCGTCCGCCCCCGGAACGCCGCCGATTCGCTGCGGGCCCGCCGCTCCCCTCGTCTCCCCACGCCCGCACGCTACGCCGGTGGCGCCACCCCGCTCCGAACTGGCGCCTGATCTGCTGGCCCTGGCCAGTAGATCGGGCGCCAGAACAGGCCGGCCGGCGCGTCGCCGGGGAGCGACACCCCGATCCGGGTAGGGACCCCTCCATGGACCCAGAGATCATCCGCAACGACGACGGCAGCTTGGTCGTCCCGGTCGCCCCCGAACGCGTGCACGCGGCGGACGAGGCCGGGGACGGCGAGGACGCCGTACCCGCGGGTCCCACGACCGCGAGGCGGCGGTCGAGGCCGAGGGCGGCGAGCCCCTCGCGCCCCACGAGGCCACCAAGATCATCGGCGAGGTGCTGGCCGAGCTCGACTGAGCGTCACTTCCCCATCACCGAGCCGTCCCGAACTGGCGCCTGATCCACTGGCTCTGGCCAGTAGATCAGGCGCCAGAACGCGTCAGAGCAGGGCTCGGCTGCGGGTGGGTCAGAGGATGGAGGCGGCGACCCGTCGGCGGTGCCAGGCGGCGTCGCCCCACTGGCCGGCGAGCGCCCACGCCCGCTTCATCCAGAGGTGCAGGTCGTACTCGAACGTGTAGCCGATGGCGCCGTGCACCTGGAGCGACGTCTTGGCCGCCAGCGCCGCCGCCTCGGCGGCGTAGGACTTCGCCATCGACACGTGGGTGGCGCGCTCGCGGGCGTCGTCACCGCGGGCCACCGTCCACGCCGCCCGGTAGACCATCGGGCGGGCGAACTCGAGGGCCAGCTTGGCGTCGGCCAGGTGGTGCTTCACCGCCTGGAAGCCGCCGATGGGCTGGCCGAATTGCTCGCGGGCGGTGGCGTACTCGACCGTGACGTCGAGGAGCTGCTGCGTGACGCCGAGCAGTATGGCCGACACACCGAGCACGCCGCGGTCGAAGGCCGCGGCGAGGGCGGTGACGGCTTCATCGCCGGACGCCAGCAAGGTGTCGGGCGTCGGCGTCCACTCGACGCGTGCGATGCGACGGGCGCGGTCGACCGAACGCTGCGAGACCACGGCGGCGTCGGCCCACGGCACCGCGTGCAGCTCGCCGTCGCGTTCGAGGAGCAGGAGCTCGGCAGTGGCGCCCTCGGAGACGTAGACGTCGCGCTCGAAGCCGACGGTCACCACGCCGTCGCCGGCGACGATCTTGGGCAGCCACTCGGCGGCCGCCGCGCCTGACGAGCCGGCGCTCAGGTCGGCGAGGAGCGGCGCGGCCACCGCCACCGTCTCGACGAGGGGCTCGGGGAGACAGACCCGCCCGGCCTCCTCGAGCAGCAGCACGAGGTCGAGCTCGTCCATGCCGAGGCCGCCGAAGGCCTCCGGTGTGGTCAGGCCGAGCACGCCCATCTCGGCCAGTGCGACCCAGCGGGCATCGGAACGGCCGGGGCCGTCGGACTCCCACGCCGCCCGAACCTCATCGGGCAGGCACTCGTTGGCCAGGAGGTCGCGCACGGCATCCTGGAACAGCCGCTGGTCCGCCGTGAACGAGAAGTCCATCAGTGTGCCTCCCTGGCATCCGAGCCCCTCCGAACTGGCTCCCGATTCGATCGCTGGGGCGACCGAATCGGGAGCCAGAACCGAGCGTTGCGCGCTACAACCGCCGCCGGCGTCACTTCACCCTCGGCAGGCCGAGCACCCGCTCGGCGACGACGTTGCGCTGGATCTCGTTGGTGCCCGCGTAGATGGGTCCCGCCAGCGAGAACAGGAACCCGTCCATCCAACGGCCGTGGTCGACCGCCTCGTCGGCGTCGATGTCCAGCTCGGCGAGCTGGCCCAGCAGGGCGAGGGCGGTCTCGTGCAGGCGCACGTCGAGCTCGCTCCAGAAGATCTTGTTGAGGCTGGCCTCCGGCCCCATCGTGCCGCCGGCCATGAGGGCGGTGACGGCCTGGAAGGTGTAGAGGCGGTACGCGTCGGCGTCCATCCAGCAGCGCACCACGTCGTCGGCCAGGCGGGGGTCGAGCGACAGCGGCCCGCCGCCGACCTCGCCGGACACGCAGCGGCGGTAGAGGTCGAGCAGGCGGTCGGCGGTGGCCATGAAGCGCCCGGGGCTGCGCAGCGACAGGCCCCGCTCGGAGGAGGCGGTGGCCATGGCCACGGCCCAGCCCTGGTTCACACCGCCGAGCACGTCGCGCTCGTGCACCCGCACGTCCTCGAAGAACACCTCGGCGAAGGCCTCGTCGTCGTGCAGGCCGCCGATGGCGCGCACGGTGACGCCCTCGGCGTCGAGGGGCACCAGGAAGTACGTGAGGCCACGGTGGCGGGAGGCCTCGGGGTCGGTGCGGAAGAGGCCGAACAGGTAGTCGCAGAACACCGCCCGGGTGGACCACGTCTTCTGGCCGTTGAGCACCCAGTGGTCGCCGTCCTGGCGGGCCCGGCTGGTGAGCCCGGCGAGGTCGCTGCCGGCGTTGGGCTCGCTCCAGCCCTGGGCCCACGTCTTGGCGCCCGAGGCCATGTCCCGCAGGTAGCGGTCCCGCTGGTCCTCGGTGCCGTGCTCGAACAGCGTCGGCGCCAGCAGGAAGATGCCGTTCTGGGTGACCCGGCCCGGCGCGCCCGACCGGTAGTACTCCTCCTCGAAGATGAGCCACTCCATGAGGTCGGCCTCACGACCCCCGTACTCCTCGGGCCAGGACACCACCGCCCAGCGGGCGTCGAAGAGCTTCCGCTCCCATTCGAGGTGCTGGGCGTAGCCCTCGGCGGTGTTCATCGAGGCGAGGCCGGAGGGGACGTTGGCCTCGAGCCACGCCCGCGCCTCGGCCCGGAACGCCTCTTGTGCCGGCGTGAAGGTCAGGTCCACGGGGGCGAAGCCTGACGCCTCGTCAGATTCGGCGCAAGACACGGCGAGGCAGCGGGCGGAGCGGACCTGCGGCGCTGACGAACCGGATGCCGAAGGCGCTCCGACGGAGGAGGAGCCAGGGGGTGGGTGGCCGGTAACCTGCCGTCCATGCCCACCAAGCCCCGCCTCCCGGCGATCGACGGGTGGTTCACCATGGACGACGAGCAGCCCCACCTGCTCGGCTCCAAGTGCACCACCTGTGGCACCTATTTCTTCCCGGCTGAGGCGCACTTCTGCCGCAACCCCGCGTGCGCCGGTGCCGAGTTCGAAACGGTCGAGCTGAGCCGCACCGGCAAGGTCTGGTCCTTCACCGACAACCGGTACCAGCCGCCCGAGCCCTACGTGTCGCCCGACCCCTTCGAGCCCTACGTGATCGCCGCGGTCGAGCTCGCCGAGGAGGGCCTCGTCATCCTGGGCCAGCTCACGCAGGGCTCGACCACCGCCGACGTGGCCGTGGGCGACGAGGTCGAGCTGGTGCTCGAAACGCTCTTCGAGGACGACGAGGCCGAGCACATCGTGTGGAAGTGGAAGCTGACCGAAGGAGCCCGGCCATGAGTGACGCTGCGGAGCAGAGCGGAGCAGCAGAGACCGCCGGCACGGGATCCGGAAGGGGCGCCGACGGAGGAGGCGCAAGGCAGGGGGAGATCGCGGTGCTCGGCGCCGGCATGCACCCCTGGGGCAAGTGGGGGCGCAACTTCGTGGAGTACGGCATCGCCGCCGCCAACGACGCCCTGGCCGACGCCGGCCTCCAGTGGTCCGACGTCCAGTACGTGTCGGGGGCCGACACGATGCGCAACGGCTACCCCGGCTACGTGGCCGGCGCCACCTTCGCCCAGGCCCTCGGCTGGACGGGCGCCCGGGTGTCGAGCTGCTACGCCGCCTGCGCCTCCGGGGCCACCGCCCTCAACATCGCCCGGGCCCAGATCCTGGCCGGACTGTGCGACGTCGCCCTCGTGGTCGGTGCCGACACCACCCCGAAGGGCTTCCTCGCCCCGAACAAGGGCGAGCGCCAGGACGATCCGGACTGGCTGCGCTTCCGCCTCATCGGCGCCACCAACCCGACGTACTTCGCCCTCTATGCCCGCCGGCGCATGGCCCTCTACGGCGCCACACCCGAGGACTTCGCCAAGGTCAAGGTGAAGAACGCCCGCCACGGCCTGGCCAACCCCAACGCCCGCTTCCGCAAGGAGGTGAGCGTCGAGGACGTGCTCGAGTCGCCCGTGGTGGCCGACCCGCTGCACCTGCTCGACATCTGCGCCACCAGCGACGGCGGCGCCGCCCTGGTCGTGTCGAGCCTGGACTTCGCCCGCAAGCACGCCAGCAGCTTCGTGAAGGTGGCGGCGGTGTCGACGGTCACGCCGACGTACCCGAACACCGTGATCGAGATGCCCAACTTCGCCACCGACTCGTCCGCGGTCTCGGCCGCGCCGGCGCTCCCCTTCCGTGACGCCATCGCCGCCGCCGCCTACGAGGAGGCCGGCATCGGCCCCGAGGACGTGAACGTGGTCGAGGCCTACGACCTGTCGTCGGCGCTCGAGCTCGACTGGTACGAGAACATCGGGCTCTGCAAGGAGGGCGAGGCCGAGCGCCTGCTCAACGACGGCGACACCAGCCTCGGCGGCCGCGTGCCGGTCAACCCCAGCGGCGGCCTGGCCTGCTTCGGCGAGGCCGTGCCGGCGCAGGCCATCGCCCAGGTGTGCGAGCTCACCTGGCAGCTGCGGGGCCAGGCCACGGGCCGCCAGGTCGAAGGCGCCAAGGTCGGCGTCACCATCAACCAGGGCCTGTTCGGCCACGGCTCGTCCGTGATCGTCACCCGCTAGCCCACCGAACCACCGAACTCGAGGCAAGAGCCGTCGGATTCCGACGGCTCTTGCCTCGGGAACGAGCGAACCGCACGAGACCTGAGCATCAGAGAGGACCTGACATGGCCGAGGCCTACATCATCGACGCAGTGCGCACCCCTGTCGGCAAGCGCGGCGGCGGGCTCAGCGAGGTCCACCCCGCCGACCTCGGCGCCCACGTGCTCAACGGCATCTTCGAGCGGGTCGACGTCGACCCCGCCGCCGTGGAGGACGTGTACTTCGGCTGCGTCGACGCCATCGGCCCCCAAGCCGGCGACATCGCTCGTACGGCGTGGCTGGCCGCCGGCCTGCCCGAGGAGATCCCCGGCACGACGATCGACCGCCAGTGCGGCTCGTCGCAGCAGGCCGTGCACTTCGCCGCCCAGGCGGTCATGAGCGGCACCGCCGACCTGATCATGACCGGCGGCGTCCAGAACATGTCGATGATCCCCATCGCCTCGGCGATGACCGTCGCCGAGCAGTTCGGCTTCACGGACCCGTTCTCCGGCAGCGAGGGTTGGGTGAAGCGCTACGGCGACCAGGAGGTCAGCCAGTTCCGCGGCGCCGAACTGATCGCCGAGAAGTGGGACATCAGCCGTGAGGACATGGAGGCCTTCGCGTTGGAGAGCCACGAGCGCGCGCTGGCCGCCATCGACGAGGGCCGCTTCGAGCGGGAGATCCTGCCCTTCGGCGAGGTCACCACCGACGAGGGGCCCCGCCGGGGCACGACCCTCGAGAAGATGGCGTCGCTTCGCACGCTGGTCGAAGGCGGGCGCCTCACCGCCGCGGTGTCGAGCCAGATCTCCGACGCCGCCACGGCCATGCTCATCGCCTCCGAGCAGGCGGTCGCCGAGCACGGCCTGAAGCCCCGGGCCCGCATCCACCACCTCTCGGTGCGCGGCGCCGACCCCATCTTCATGCTCTCGGCCCCCATCCCGGCCACCGAGTACGCACTCGCCAAGGCGGGCATGGCCATCGACGACATCGACCTCGTCGAGATCAACGAGGCCTTCGCCTCGGTGGTGCTCGCCTGGCAGAAGGAGACCGGCGCCGACCTGGCCAAGGTCAACGTCAACGGCGGCGCCATCGCCCTGGGCCACCCGCTCGGCGCCACCGGTGTCCGCCTGATGACCACCCTGTTGAACGAGCTCGAGCGCACCGGCGGCCGCTACGGACTCCAGACCATGTGCGAGGGCGGCGGGCAGGCCAACGTCACCATCATCGAGCGCCTGGACTGAGTCGTCCGACTGGGCCGCCGGCGCCGGCCAGAAAGCGTCGCTCAGCCGCCGTCTCCCGGCGTCGGTAGCGACGACCGCAGATCGTCGAGGAAGTCTCCGAAGGTGACGTCACTGCCCCGCACTCGGCTGAAGGCCGGGAGCAACGCCACCAGGGCGGCACCCAGGAGCGTCCACGCCGCGTCCTCCTCGCCCAGCGCCGGCGCCGACACCGATGGCACTGACCCCGGATCGGCCGATGCCCGCACCGCCAGCCCGTCACCGATGGCCGTCAACAGTGCGGCCAGCGACCCGTAGGTGAAGGGCGGGCGCACCTCGAGACCGTAGGCCTCGAAGGCGGAGTCGTAGAACGCCGCCCACTGGGCGCCCACCGTGCGGAAGTGCGCCGCGACCCGGGGGGCGATGTCCGGATCCGCCGCGGCCCACATCGCCATCAGGACCCGCAGGTCGGCGCTGGAGCGGAGGCGATCGAATTCGGCCGCCGCACCCACGCGGATCGCCTCATCGAGGGGACCGTCGAACCGGGGGACGTCCGACGGCGGCTCGAAGCGAGCCGGAGCGAACACCGCGTCGAGGAGGTCGTCGCGGTAGTCGTCCTGGCTGTCCCAGTAGTGATAGAGCGCCCCAACCGAGACCCCGGCCCGCTGGGCGACATCGGTGAGGCGGATGTGCTCGAGCGGTGGCCCCGCTGGCTGCTCCTGCGCGAGGGCGCGTCCGGCGTCGAGCAGGGCCCTCCGCCCCTCCTCGGAACTGCGCCGCACCCGTCGCCGCCTGCGCTCCGTCACGTGCCCACGGTACCCCCATGGCCCGTTGACATACCACATAGAACCTTCTAGGTTCTCGGTTTCTGAAACGGACAGACCGAGGAGTCCACGCCATGGGCGGACCACCCGAACCTCGCGACGAGCGTCGGCAAGCGCAGCGCCGTGACCCCGTTCCCATCCCGCGCGACGAGCTCCGAGGGCATCTCGCTGACCTGGACGAGGCCTGTGAGGCACTCGGCAACGGCGACGACCCGAAGGCGCGCCGACTCGTCGGCGACGCGGTGGGCTGGCTCCAGGCCGTCATGTTCGACCACCTGCCCCCCGGCGACGATTCGGCCGGTCACGCTGCCTGAACGCTACGTGGCCGCGCTCGGCCCCCACGAGCAGAGGCGGGCGCGAGCCTCCTCGGCCTCGGTCAGGAGGCGCTGCACCAACTCGTGCACCGACGGCAGGTCATCGATCATGCCCACCACCTGACCACTCGACATCACGCCCAGATCGGGGCGGCCGTCGACCATCGAGGCCTTGAGCAGCATCGGCGTGTTGGCGGCCATGATCACCTGGCTCCAACTCAGCTCCTGCGAGCGGTGCATGGCCACGCCCTCCCGGATGATCTGGCTCCACGGAGTGCCCGACAGCTTCTTGAAGCGAACGGCGTTGCCGATGGCCCGCGGCAGCGAGGTGACGGGACCCGTGCGGTCGAGGGCCTCGGTGAACTCGGTGCGCAGGACCCGGTGGGGCACGCCGTCGACCTGGGTGGTCCGCAGCGTGTCGTTCACGCCCTTGCCCAGGTACACCTGCTTCACGTCGTCGCCCACGGGCGAGTCCGAGGTGAGCAGGAAGCGGGTGCCCATGGCGATGCCGGCGGCGCCGTAGGCCAGCGCAGCGACGAGACCCCGGCCGTCGAAGTAGCCGCCGGCGGCGATCACGGGCAGGTCGACGGCGTCGACCACCTGCGGGAGCAGCAGGGACGTGGGGACGTCGCCGGTGTGGCCGCCGCCCTCCCCGCCCTGGACCAGCACGGCGTCGACGCCCCACTCGGCCACCTTCTCGGCGTGGCGCTTGGCCCCGATGGAGGGCATCACCACCACGCCCGCGTCCTTCAGCTTCTTGATGAGGTCGGGCTTCGGCGCGAGGGCGAAGGAGCCGACCTTCACCCCCTCCTTGATGAGCAGGTCGATGCGGTCGCCGGCGTCGGGCGCGTCCGCCCGCATGTTCACCCCGAAGGGCCGGTCGGTCTGCTCCTTCACCTCGCGGATGGCCCCGACCAACTGGTCGAAGTCCATGGTGGCGGCGGCGAGGATGCCGAGGATGCCGGCGTTGGCCGACGCGGCGACGAGGCGCGGCCCCGCCACCCAGCCCATGCCGGTCTGCACGATGGGGTATCGCACCCCCACCAGGTCGCAGAAGCGGGTGTGGAACGGCGACGGCGGGTCGGCCGCCGACGGGGCGTCGCTCACTCCGGCTCCTTGACCTCTTTGGCGAGGAAGCCGTTGGGGTCGATCACCTCGTGGATGAGGCGCTGCTCCTCCTCGGTCGGCGGCCGTGACTCGGGCACGTCGTCGGGGACGACGAGCGCGAAGCCCGTGGCCTCGACGACCTCGTCGATGGTGACCCCGGGGTGCACCGAGCGCAGGCGCATGGTGTGGTCGGGCGTCTCGAAGTCGAACACGCCGAGGTTGGACACCACCCGGCGGATCTCGTGGAAGCGGGCCGAGTCGCCCGGCAGCGCCGCCGCCCGGTCGTAGCCCACGCCCGACACGTAGTCGACCTTCTCGACGAACGAGCGGGCGGTGTGGTTGGGCACCCAGTACGAGCAGGTGTGGTTGATGGTGTTGCCGGGGGCGCCCCGCACGCCGAGCAGCTGCGCCTTGGGCTGGCGCCAGTCGCCGATGCAGGCGATGTTCATGTTGCCGTAGCGGTCGATCTGGCTCGGGCCCATGATGATGTGGCGCCGGCCGGTCCACACCGCCAGATCGAAGATGTCCGAGAAGGGCAGCCAGCCCTCGACGAGCTTGTCCTCGAGGGGCACCGCCACCCCGACCGGGATGGTGTTGGCCACGAGGAGGGCCTCGGTGTCGGTCATCACGAGGTCGGGCTCGAAGGTGGCCCGGGCCAGGCGGCCGGCGATGACCGGGACGTTGCCGATGGGGTTGCCGAGGATCTCGCCGTCGCCGCGGAAGACGTCGGCCAGGGCGGCCACGCAGACCTCGCCGCGGGTGTAGGTGCTGGCGGGTGCGGAGGTGGTCACGTCGCTCACTGGTCGCGCTCCTTCACGGCTCGCTGGTAGTCGGCCTCGCTCACGTCGAGGTAGCGGGCCTTGAACTCGAGCCACTTGTCCTCGTCGCCGGCGGTGGCGACGTACTCCCGCTGGAAGGCCTCGTCGCGGCCGTAGTCGGGGGCGCACAGGGTGAAGTGGGCCCCGCCGGGCGCCTCCACCACGCCATCCACCATCAGGCGGTTCAGGCGCAGGGTGTGGATGGGGCCCTCCTTCAAGAGGTCCTCCGTGGGGATGATGCGCTCGCAGGACACGTAGCGCTTGTCGGCGGCGAGGCAGAAGAGGTCGTCGTAGAAGGGGTCGGGCCCGAGGAACTGGGCGTTGCCGCCCTGGTCGGCCCGGTTCATGTGCACGAGGGCCACATCGAGCTTCAGCGCCGGCATGGCCACGTAGACCTCGCCGTCGTCGTAGGGCGAGGTGACCAGCTTCAGACGGGGATTGGACTCGAGCAGGTCGGTGCCCAGGCCGGCCCGGGTGGGCAGGAACGAGACCCGCTGGGCGGCGGCCCGCAGGCCCCACTGGAACATGCCCTCGTCGTACTCCTCGGCCTCGACCGTGCCGTTCTGGCGGGCCGCCCGGAAGTGCGGCTCCAACGGGATCGAGTCGAGCGACACGAAGCCGTAGACGATCTTGCGGGCCTGGCCGCTCTTGCACAGCAGACCCACGTCGGGGCCGCCGTAGGAGACGATGGTCAGGTCCTTCAGCGACGACCGCAGGATGGCGCGGACGAAGGCCATCGGCTTGCGCCGCGACCCCCAACCGGCGATCCCGATGGTCATCCCGTCGGACAGCTCGGACACGACCTCGTCGATGGTCATGCGCTTGTCGGGCATGGTCAGGCTCCTGCTACTGGTCGAAGTCGGCGTCGCGCTTGTCGACGAACGCCTGGCGGGCCTCGTCGGCCACGCCCGAGAGGTTGAGCTCGAAGGTGAAGCCCTGCTCGAAGCGGTAGCTGCGCTTCACGTCGATCGGGTCAATGCCGTTGAGCGACTCCTTGGCCGCTCGGACCACCGTGGGGCTCTTGGCCGCGATGTCGCGGGCCACCGCGAAGGCGGCGTCGCGCAGCTCGGCCTGGGGCACCACCTGGAGCACCGAGCCGAAGTGGTGCAGCTCGGCGGCCGTGGCCGTCGCGCTCGTGTACACCATGGCCCGCATCTTGTGCTGGGGCACCAGGCGGGCGAGGTGGGTGGCGGCGCCGAGGGCGCCCCGGTCCACCTCGGGCAGGCCGAAGGTGGCGTCCTCGGCAGCGATGATGATGTCGGCGTTGCCCACCAGCCCGATGCCGCCACCGAGGCAGAACCCGTTCACCGCGGCGATGACGGGCACAGCACAGTCGTAGACCGCCGCGAACGCCGCGTAGCAGCCCCGGTTGGCGCCGATGAGGGCGTCGTAGCCCTCGGTGGCCTGCATCTCCTTGATGTCGACGCCGGCGTTGAAGCCCCGGCCCTCGGCCCGCAGGACCACGGCGCGGACGGCCCGGTCGGCGCTGGCGCGGTTGCACAGCTCGGCGACCTCGAACCACCCGGCGACGGTCAACGCGTTGACCGGCGGGTTGTCCATGACGATCTCGGCGATGCCGAGGTCGTCGACCTGGTAGCTGTTCCCCACCGATGCCTCCTGTGCGTGCCGGACCCCTCGCAGGGGGCGACCGGCGGATCTGACGGACCGTCAGACCGTACGGCCGGGGCTGCGACCTCCGCTAGTTTCGCCACTCGTGACCGCCCCTCGGGACCTGCTCGACCTCACCGGCACCGCGGTGCTCGTCAGCGGCGGCTCAGGCCCGTTGGTCCGAGGCATCGCCGATCGCTTCGCCGAGGCGGGCGCCGACGTGACCGTGGCCGTCGACCAGGAGGACCTCGACACGAGCGACGCCGCCGCGGTCGACGCCTTCGTCACCGCGCTGGTCGAGCGCACCGGGCGCCTCGACGTCGCCATCCACTGCGTCGGCCCCGACCCCGGGGTCGACGCCGCCACCGCCGACGCCGGCCGCTCTCGCACCGTCATCGACCGGGACCTCCTCGCCGGCGTGCACCTGTCACAACGGGCCAACGCCGCCATGCAGGGCCAGGAGGGCGGCGGCGCCATCGTCCACGTGACGACCCTCGACGCCCAGCGACCGCGCCCGGGCACGGCGGTGTGGGGCGCGGCCGGCGCCGGACTCCTGGGACTCGCCCAGAGCCTCGCCGTCGAATGGGCCCCGAAGGTGCGGGTCAACACCGTGAGCGTCGGCCCCCTCGATCTGCCCGACGGGCCGGCTGCGGCGGCGGTCCCCCCCGTGCCGATGGCCCGCCTGGCCACGGCCACCGACGTCGCCGACGCCTGCCTGTTCCTGGTGTCGCCGTTGGCTTCCTACGTCACCGGCACCGACCTCGTGGTGCACGGCGGGGGCGAGTGGCCCCCGTTCCTGGCCGCGGCGAGCACGGCCGCGGATCAGGCCGGCTGATCAGGTCGGCGGCGGTGCCGTCTGCGTCGATGAAGACACCCGCGTGCCCAGGTACACGGCGAATCCGAAGATGGTGACGCCGAGAGGCACGTGCCATGCCGCGGCCTCCGCCGTCTCCCGCCCGACGTAGCCGAGGCCGGTCTGGGCGAAGAGGGCCGCCACGAGGACAGCGGACAGCAGCAGGCGGGCCCGGTCGGCACGGCCGACCACGGCCACGCCCAGGAGGACGAGTCCGAGCACGAACGAGGCGTTGCCCATGAACCCGTGCACCCGGATCGACCAGTCCCCGAAAAGGGCCTGACCGGCCACCACGGCCTGGGCGAGCACGAGTGCGGCCAGCACCTCCGCGACCACCCGGTGGGTGCGCCCGATGCCCGCCTCGGCGGGAGCGACCGTGATGGCTACTTGTAGCGGTAGGTGAGGCGGCCACGCGAGGTGTCGTAGGCCGAGACCTCGATCTGCACGCGGTCGCCCGGGAGCACACGGATGCGGGCCCGGCGCATCTTGCCGGAGATGTGACCGAGGACCTCGTGCCCCGACTCCAACTTGACCCGGAACATCCCGTTCGGCAGCGCCTCGGTGGCGATGCCCTCCGTGACGATGACGTCGTCTTTCTGCCTGGCCACTGAACTCCTACGGGTGTGGGGTGCTGCGGGCGAAATGCCCGACGTTCCAGCATACGGCGTGCGGGAGCCGCTCCTTCGTCGGTGGCGTCAAGCGCGGCGAGTCGCCGCCACCAACGTAGGCTCGGGGGCATGGCCGACGAGTACCTCGAGCACCTGCGCGCCGTCCCGTTGTTCGCCAACTGCGCCAACTCGGACCTTGTCGCAATCGCCGCCGCGGTGGACGAGATCGAGGTCGAGGCCGGGCGGGTCCTTGTCACCGAGGGCGAGCTCGGCAAGGAGGCCTTCATCATCGTCTCCGGCGAGGCGGCCGTGACCCGCGACGGCAACCCCGTCGCCACCCTCGGCCCCGGGGCTCCCTTCGGGGAGATGGCGCTGGTCGACCGCTCGCCCCGCAACGCCACCGTCACCGCGGTCACCCCCCTCCGCCTGTTGGTGCTCGGCCAGCGCGAGTTCGTGGGCCTGATGGACGGCTCACCGGGGTTCGCCCGCACCATCCTCGCCGCGCTCGCGGCGCGGCTACGGGCCAAAGACCTCGCCCTCTACGGCTGACTCGTTGGGGCCACCCCCGCGACTCGGCGGGTCCTGTCACCCGAAGTCCGTTTCGGCCATGCTCGTTCCTGCGCGTGGCCGAAGCCGTTTCGGGCGCCACCCGCCGAGCCGCTACCCCGTTTTGCGGTGGCGGGCTGACGCCCGCCGGTGGTGAGGCTGGCGCGCCCGCGCTAGGACGCTTCGGCGGCGCGCTCGAGGCGAGCGGCGCCCGACGGGGCCTCGAGGGGATCCAGCGCCTCGATGGTCTCGCCCCGCTCGAGGCGGTCGCTGGCGGCCTGGAGGGCCGCCGCCGCACGGAAGGTAGCCAACACGACGGCCGTCCCGGGGGTGCCGCCGGGAACGGAGGCGCCCCGGAGCGCGGTGCTGCCGTCGTCGCCTTGCAGCAACGCCAGCGCGCGGCGCTCGCCGTCGACCTCGGTCTCGCTGGCGTAGCGGAACATCCGGCCGCAGTCGATGGCCTTGAGCAGGGCGGTGGCGACGGCCTCGACCCGGCCGGTGGCCCAGGCGTGCGCCTGGCGGGGCCCATTCGGGGTGGCCAGGCGCACCGCAGCCTCGGCCCCCATGGCGGCCTCGGCGAAGCGGATCTGGAACTCGGGCACGTACAGCGGCTCGTCGTGGTGCTCGGAGAGCTGGTGGATGCTGGCGCCGAGGCTGGTGCAGAAGGCCTCGACCGCAGCGATCTCGGGCGGGCCGAGCAGCCCCTGGCGCCGGCCGACGGCGTAGATGCCGCTGCTGGCCCAGCCGGAGGTGGCCGCGGTGGCGCCGACGTAGCCGGCGGCCTCGAAGGGCCCGGACTGGCCCTTGCGCAAGCGCCGGCCGAGCAGGTCGCAGAGCTCGAAGCCGTCGGATGGCTCGAACGAGGAGAAGGCGGGCGAGCGCAGCGTCAGCCGGGCGCGCTCGGTGCGACCCTGGTGGAGGTAGGCACACAGGTCGAGCGGCATCGACGAGCCGAGGCCGTCGAGCAGCGCCCGGACCAGGTCCGCGCCGAGGTCGGAGGTGTCGGTGTCGCCCCCGTGGCCCAGTGTGGGCGGCGTGAGCATCGTGGGCTCGTCGAGCGACTCGGCCGTGTCGGGGATGAGGCTGGCCAGACCGCCCCGTCGGGGTTTCTCGACGGCGGTGGCGGCGAGGATGGCCGCGAGGCCCTTGCCGAGGCCGCTCTGGGGCTCGTCGGCCACGGCGGCGGCCCGGTCCTCCCCCAGATCGAGCGTGAGCGTCTCGGGCGCCATGGGGACCAGAATCCCACCTCGCGCGCTGAAAGTGGGTGATGGTCACCCGCCGCGCGATCGTCGTGGCTCCGAGAGACGAGGAGCCGGCGTCAGGGATGCTGCGAAGAGACCGAGAGCACCTCTCCCGTGAGGTAGGTCGAGTAGTCGCTCGCCAGGAAGACGATGACGTTGGCGATCTCCCACGGCTCGGCCGAGCGGCCGAAGGCCTCCTGCTTGGTGAGGTCTTCGAGCAGCTCGTCGGTGGTGACCTTGGCCAGGAAGGGGTGCATGACGAGGCTGGGCGACACCGCGTTGACCCGGACGCCGTAGGGGGCGGCGTCCATGGCCGCACAGCGGGTCAGGGCCATCACGCCCGCCTTGGCCGCGGCGTAGTGCGCCTGGCCCTCCTGTGCCCGCCAGCCCACCACCGAGGCGTTGTTGACGATCACACCCGAGCCGCGGGCGGTCATGTGGCGCAGGGCGGCCCGGGTGGCGCGAAAGGTGCCGTTCAGGGTGACGTCGAGCACGCTGGACCACTGCTCGTCGGTCATCTCCATGATGGACGCGGTGCCGCCGAGGCCGGCGTTGTTCACCAGCACGTCGAGCGCGCCGTGGGCGTCCACGGTGGCGTCGATGAGGCCCTGCACGTGGTCTTCGCGGGTGACGTCGCACGGGATGGCGAGCGGACGGACGCCGGCCACCGCCGAGAGCTCGTCGGCGGCCTCGGCCAGGCGGCGCTCGTGGCGGTCGCTGATGACCACGCTGGCGCCTTCCTCGACGCAGCGCTTCGCCGTGGCGAAGCCGATGCCGGTGCCGGCGGCCGCGGTGACGAGGACGACCTTGCCGGTCAGCAGACCGTGGGCGGGCGGCTCGGGCGGCGCCGCGGGCGGGGTGGCGGGAGCGTCGGGAGGGGTCATCGCAGGCTCGTCATCGGGATCGGGTCACACCTTGGGTTCGGGAGGGAGGCCCAGCACCCGCTCGCCGATGATGTTGCGCTGGATCTGGTTGGACCCGGCGTAGATCGTGTCGGAGCGGGTGAACAGGAAGAGGCGCTGGAAGGCGGTGAGGGCGTCCTCGTAGGCCGCGCCCTCGCCGCCGTCGGTGGCCAGGGTGGCGTCGGCGCCGAGGACGTCCATGGCCAGCTCGCCGAGGTTGCGGTGCCACGTGGCCCAGAAGAGCTTGTTGATGCTTGCCTCGGGCCCGGGCTCGCCGCCCTGGCTGTCGATGCCCGAGAGCGTGCGCATGGCGGTGAAGCGCATCAGGCGCAGGCCGATCCAGGCGTCCACGATGCGTTGGCGGATGGCTGGCCGCTCGAGGGCGCCGTTGGCCTTCGCGGCGGCGATGACGCGGTCCAGCTCGGCCTGAAAGCCGAGCTGCTGGCCGAAGGTGGAGGTGCCCCGTTCGAACGCGAGCGTGCCCATGGCCACCCGCCACCCGCCGTTGACCTCGCCCACGAGGTTGGCCGTCGAGGTGCGGGCGCCGTCGAAGAAGACCTCGTTGAACTCCGACGAGCCCGTGATCTGCACGATGGGGCGGATGTCCACCCCGTTCTGGCGCATGGGGCACAAGAGGTACGAGATGCCCTTGTGCTTGGGGGCGTCGCGGTCGGTGCGGCACAGCACGAAGACCCAGTCGGCCCAGTGGGCGAGGGAGGTCCAGACCTTCTGCCCCGAGATGACCCACTCGTCCCCGTCGAGCTCGGCCTTGGTGCCCACGTTGGCGAGGTCGGACCCGGCGTTCGGCTCGGAGTAGCCCTGGCACCAGAGCTCCTCACCCGAGGCGATCTTGGGCAGGAAGCGCTGCTGCTGCTCGGCGGTGCCGAAGGCGATGATGGTGGGACCGACGAGGGTCTCGCCGATGTGGCCGACGCGGGCGGGCGCGCCGGCCCGGGCGTACTCCTCGTGCCAGATCACCTGCTGCATGAGGGTCAGGCCGCGGCCCCCGTGCTCCTTCGGCCAGGCGAGGCAGGTCCAACCGTCGGCGCCGAGGCGGCGCTCCCAGGCCAGGCGGTCCTCGAACATCTCGTGCTCGTAGCCGGGACCACCCACGCCGCGGACCTCGGCGAACTCGCCCGAGAGCTGGGCCTCGAGGTACTCGCGGACCTCGGCGCGGAAGGTCTCCTCTTCCTGGCTGAACTGCAGGTCCACGGTGGTCGCTGGGCTCCTGGGGACGGAGGCGCGGGGCGCTCCGGAGATCTGACGGGTCGTCAGGACCCTACTTCCGGGCCACCCGCGCGGGCAGATCCGGCCCCCGCCCGCTCACGAGGTCGGCGGGTCCTCGGGGAGGCCCGGGTCCCAGCTCACCCCGTTGATGTGGCTGCCGCCGTCGACGAAGAGGGTGTTGCCCGTCAGGTAGCGGCTGTCGTCACCGGCGAGGAAGACGGCCACGCCACCGATGTCGTCCTCCGGATCGCCCATGCGCCCCATGGGGTTCATGGCCAGCAGCTCGGCGGCGTTCTCCGGGGCGAACTGCCGGAACATCTCGTAGGCGGGCGTCACCGCGGCGGGGCAGATGACGTTGACCCGGATGGCGTGCCGGGCCCACTCCCGGGCGGCGCTGCGGCTGAAGGCCCGGACCGCCTCCTTCGCGGTGTTGTACTCGACGGTGTACAGGTGGGCGTTCACGCCGTTGAGCGAGCAGAGGTTGATGATCGAGCCGCCGCCGCGCTCGCGCAGGAGGGGGAAGCACGCCTGCATGCCCCAGTAGGCGCCCCAGAAGCCGACCTTGAGGCCGCGCTCGATCTCCTCGTCGTCCTTCCACTCGATGCGGCCGAAGCCGCCGCCGCCCCAGGCGTTGTTCACCAGCACGTCGACCCCGCCCCAGCGGTCCCGAACCGTGGCCACCATCGCGAGGACGTCGTCCTTCACGGCCACGTCGGTGCGGGTCCACTCGGCGTCGATCCCGAAGTCGTCGCGCAGCTCGGTGGCAGCGCGTTCGGCCGACTCGGGGTTGAGCTCGGCGACCAGCACCGAAGCACCTGCGCCGGCCAGCCGACGGGCGATGCCCCGGCCGATGCCCTGGCCCGCGCCCGTGACGATGGCGATCTTCCCGTCCAGCGTCCCCATGTGTCCCCCTCGTGCTCCCCGGCGTCGAACGTCCTGGCCGCGACCCTAGGTCGGCGGGGCGACCATGATGGCCCGATGGCAGAGCTCCTCCTGGCGTCGTGGCAGCCCGGCGCCCTCGACCTCCCCGCCGGCCTGCGCCTGGTGGTCGCCGACCCCGGCGGCGACGGCGGCCTCGCCGCGGTGGCGTGGCTGCACGCCGAGCCCGAGTGGGTGGGCGGTGGCGTCGACGTCTACGCCGCCGAGGCCCATGCGCAATGGGACGACCTCGCGGGACACCCCGAGGTGGTGCAGCTGGTCTTCGTGCGGCGCCACCCGGACCTGACCCACGACCAGTTCGTCGAGCACTGGACCACGGTCCACCCGCCGCTCGCCCGGGCCCACCACCCCGGGCTGGCCCGGTACGTGCAGCACGTGATCACCGACGCGCTCACCCCCGACGCCCCCACCTTCGACGGGATGGCCGAGCTGGCCTTCGCCACGCGGGACGACCAGCGCGACCGGACGTACGGCTCGGACGAGGACCGGGCGGCCATCGCCGCCGACGTCGCCACCTTCCTCGACGTGGCCGCCGGGCGACGCCTGATCGGCACCGACCTGGCGCTCCCGTAACCTCGGCCCATGCCCGAGCAACCCGAGTGGTCGGACGAGCCCATGCTCCCGGCCGACGCCCGCCAGCTGTGGGCCGGTGGCCCCGCCCCCGACGCCGGCCCCCGCCTGCGCAAGCACGAGCTCGTGCGCCAGGCCAAGCGCATCATCGAGGCCGTGGCCCTGCTCGACATCGAGGGCAGCCAGGACGACGAGCTGGTGAGCCTCATCACCTCGGCCATGGGCCTGGCCGACGAGCTCGAGGCGTACCCGTCCCTGCGCCGCAAGGGCGGGATGTCCACCGCCGGCGGCGAGGACGGGGTCCTGATGGAGCGCAGCGGCATCAGCGGGCGCAGCAACCCGCTGGCCCCGCCGCTCTACATCGACATGACCGACGACGAGATCACCCGGGGCCACGCCATCTGGACCGACGCCTACGAGGGCCCGACCCACAGCCTCCACGGCGGCTTCGTGGCCGCCGCCTTCGACGACCTGCTCGGCTGCGCCCAGATGGCGAGCGGCTACGCCGGCTTCACCGGCACCCTCACGGTCCGCATGATCCTGCCCACGCCGCTCAACCGGCGCATCGACTACGAGGCGGGAGTTCGCAGCGTCGAGGGCCGCAAGATCCTGTGCTGGGGCACCGCGAAGGACGGCGACCAGCTCCTCGCCGCGGCCGAGTGCCTCTTCATCCGCCCGAAGAGCGGCCTGAGCTAGTGGGGTGGCGCTGAAGTAGCCGCTGGTTACGCGTCCACCACTGGTGGGGGTCGCGAGGTCACGATGGTGGTGGTTCGCGTCGTGGTCTGAGGGGAGTTGGTATGGGTCGTCCTGCGTCGGTGTTCGTGCGCGCTCTGACACCGGAGGAGGGGGTGAAGCGGACCACTACGCGCCACCCCACTAGCGCCCCGTCGACGCAGCCGTCGACCGTCGACAACACGGGGTTCCACGGATGCGAGCGGCGCTCGGACGTGGGACAACGGCCCCGAGGGACGACCTCGGGAGAGGCGTCATCCTCTTCGACCCCATCCCATGACGCTCGGCCCGGGATAGGCCCACCGCCCGCGTGCCCTCGGATGACCCGCTCACAGAAGGAGGAGTCGTGATGTTCGGTGGTCGAGATTTCGAGCGAAACCTCGGAGACGTGCTCGTGGTCGACTGCGTCAAGTGTGAGCAGCCCTCGATGTACCAGCACTGGCGGGTCAAGCGGTGGAACTTCATCATCGTGTTCCCGTATCCGTCGCCCACCCGCCACGTGCTCTTGTGTCCGCTCTGCAAGGGCGGCGTGCGAATCGGCAAGTCCCTCGTGCCGGCGGTCGTCGAGGCGGGGCAGTGGACGTTCCAGTGGAGGTCCAGCGCCATCTCCCCTGAGGACTACGTGGCCCGAACAGCCGAGTCGCGCCGCGTGATCGAGACGGCGCTGAAACCGTTCCGCGCGTTGTCAACGCCACCCGAGGCCACCACCGCCGTGCCGGGGCCCGCGGCACCTCCGCCGGATCCCTCCCAAGCGGTCTACCCCCCACCCCCGGATCCCACGCAAGCGGTTCAGCCGCCGGCATCGGAACCGGGGTCGGTCACCTCGTTCTGATGAGATCCCCTGACAAGATCACGCTGACCCGATGACCCTGGGCCATGAGGTCCCAGCGGCCTGGTATCCAGACCCTCACGGGCGCCATCAGCACCGGTACTGGGACGGAACCGCCTGGACGGACCGGGTGGCCGACGATGGCCAGGCGGGCACCGACCCGGCGACCCTGGCCGGCCCGGAGACCGCACGGGCCTCCGCCGCGACCGAGGTGGTCGACGGCGGCGCCGCGTTGCTCGCCGCCGAGGCCCTGCTCTTCACTCACGTGCCGAACCACACCACCCGGCGCTGGACCATCACCGATCCGGCGGGAAGACCAGTCGGCGTGGCCGACGCCGGGCCACGGATCGTCCCGGGACACGGTGCCCTGAACTACACCACGTTCGAGTACGTCATCTTCGTCGGCCAGACGCGGTTCCTGACCGCGACGTTCCACTCCCGGGCCAGGAACGGTGTGGTGACCGACGCCGGCGGCGCCCACCTGGCGAGTCCCGAGTTCGGCCTGGGTGGACCGGCGTTCCGTTTCGACCGAGACGGCGCGACGGTGGCCGAGGCACACCACATCACCGGGGGCACACCGGACCCGCGGCCAGCCCTACGCACCGAGGTCCAGACCGTGTTCGGCAGGGACTACAAGTACATCGGCGTCAAGTCCTGTCAGGTGCGCGAACCCGACGGGTCGGTCGTCGCGGACGTCCTCGAGGCCGAGTCGAACCGCACGTTCACCGACTGGGTGCTGTTCCAGCGTGCAGAGAGCACCGGTCCCGTCCGCCTGCTCAGCATCATGACGCCCTTGCTGCGCGTCAAGCAGCCGAAAGGGCGGTGACCGGCTACCTCCGCTGGAAGTTGGCGGGGCGCTTCTCCTTGAAGGCCTTCGCCCCCTCCTTGGCGTCCTCGGTGCCGAAGATGGGCCAACCGAGCTCGAGCTCGTGGGCGAGGCCCTCCTCTTCGGACATGCCCTCGGTCTCGCGCACGGAGCGCTTGATGGCCTCGACCGCCAGCGGGCCGCACTCACCGATCACCGCGGCGATCTCCTTGGCCTTGGCCAGCGCCTGCCCGTCGGGCACCACGTGGCCGATGAGCCCGTAGCGCAGCGCCTCCTCGGCCGACATCGACCGGGCCGACAACAACATGTCCATGGCCACGGTGAAGGGGATCTGGCGGCGCAGGCGCACGGTCGAGCCGCCGAGAGGGAACAGCCCCCGCTTGGCCTCGAACACGCCGAAGGTGGCGCTCTCGCCGGCCACCCGGATGTCGGTGGCCTGGAGGATCTCGGTCCCGCCGGCCACGGCGTAGCCCTCGACCGCGGCGATCAGCGGCTTCTTGGGCTGGTAGTGGCGCAGCAGCGCCTTCCAGTGCAGGTCCGGGTCGTCGGCCATGCGCTGCTGGTACTTCTCGTCGCTCTGGTCGCCGCCGGCGAAGGCCTTGAGGTCCATGCCGGTGCAGAAGTCCCCGCCGGCGCCGGTGAGGATGATGCAGCGGACGTCGTCGTCCTCGTCGGCCTCGACCCATGCGTCGGCCATGCCCACGAGCATCGGGAGGCTGAGGGCATTCTTCGCCTCGGGCCGGTTCATGGTGACGACCATCGTCGAGCCGTCGAGCTCGACCGTCAGGTTCTCGGTTCCGGACTTCATGAGGGGTGCCTCCGAAAAGTGGAATCTGTTCTAGATTTCAGCGGTCACCGTACGTTGCGGTGCGGAGCGCCGCAGCACCACCGACGTTCGCCGGATCCCGAAGGGATGCCGACGAGCAGAGACGTTGCGGCGCGAAGCGCCGCAGCCCCACCGACGTTCGCCGGATCCCGAAGGGGTGCCGACGAAGGAGGCACGAAGCAAGTGGAGTTCAACCTCGCCGATCTGTTCGAGAACGCGGCCGATGCCTTCGGTGACCGCGAGTACCTGGTGGCCGACGGCGAGCGCCGCACCTACGCCGAGATGGAGGCGCTGGCGAACCGCCTCGCCCACCACCTGGCCGCGCAGGGCGTTGGAGCGGGCGACCACGTGGGCATCTACGCGTACAACTCGGTGGAGTGGGTCGAGACCCTCTGGGCGGTGTTCAAGCTGCGCGCCGTCTGGATCAACATCAACTACCGCTACGTCGAGGACGAGCTGGCCTACCTGTTCGGCAACGCCGACCTGAAGGCCCTCGTGTTCGCCCGGGAGTTCGCCCCCCGCGTCCGCAACGTGATCGACAACCTCCCCCTGCTCCAGCACTCGATCGTCATCGAGGACGGATCCGACGCCGACCTCGACGGCCTCGAGGCGGTCCCCTTCGAGGATGCCCTCGCCGGCGGCTCACCCGAGCGCGACTTCGGCCCACGCTCCCCCGACGACCACTACATCCTCTACACCGGCGGCACCACGGGCATGCCGAAGGGCGTCGTGTGGCGCCACGAGGACGTGTTCATGGCCCTCGGCGGCGGCATCGACCCGTACACCAGCGAGAAGGTGGCGCGCCCCGAGGAGATGGTCGAGAAGGGCATCGCCACCGGCAGTCAGCTCACCTTCTTCCCCATCGCCCCGCTCATGCACGGGGCGACGCAGTGGGGTGTCATGGGCCAGAGCTTCACCGGCAATCGGGTCATCCTCTGCGCCAAGTTCGACCCCGCCGAGGTGTGGCGCACCGTCGCCGAGGAGAAGGTCAACCTCATGATGATCACCGGCGACGCCATGGGCCGACCGCTGATCGAGGAGCTCGAGGCGCACCGTGACCAGTACGACCCCTCCTCGCTGTTCGCGCTGACCAGCAGCGCCGCCATCTTCTCGAGCGCGGTGAAGGACAAGTTCTTCGACCAGCTCCCCGACCTCGTGATCACCGACGCCATCGGGTCGTCCGAGAGCGGCAACAACGGCATGGCCGTGATCACCAAGGGCAACACCCAGATGGCCGGGGGGCCGACCGTCAGCTCCATCAAGGGCGCCTTCGTGCTCGACGAGGACCTCGTGCCCCTCGAGCCCGGCACCGGCGTGATGGGCAAGGTGGCCCGCTCGGGCAACATCCCGGTCGGCTACTACAACGACCCGGTCAAGACCGCGGAGACCTTCGTCACCGGCCCCGACGGCACCCGCTACGCCATGCCCGGCGACTTCGCCTACCTCGAGGCCGACGGCACCATCACCCTGCTCGGGCGGGGATCGGTGTCGATCAACTCGGGTGGCGAGAAGATCTTCCCCGAGGAGGTGGAAGGCGCGGTCAAATCACACCCCGACGTCTTCGACGCCGTGGTGGTGGGCGTACCCGACGACCGCTGGGGCCAGCGCGTGGCTGCGGTCGTACAGCTCCGCGAGGGAACGACGCCGGCACTGGAGGACGTCCAGGACCACTGCCGCACGAGGATCGCCGGCTTCAAGGTCCCCCGCCAGATCAACGTGGTCACCACCATGCAGCGCTCACCCAGCGGCAAAGCGGACTACCGGTGGGCCCAGTCCGTGGCCACGGGCGAGATCGACTCCACCCAGATCGGCTGAGCGACCCTCCGGGAGCGTCGGCCTCGGTGGGCGCGGTCAGTCCGTCGCGCCGGGCGTCACGGTGACCACACGGGCGTCGCACTCACCGGCGGCGCTGAACTGGAGGTTGCGACGTTGCGCCGCGAAGCGCCCGCCACAGGTGGCGCCCCAGTTCTCGTAGTCCGTGCTCAGGTCGCTCCGGTAGAACAGCTCGTCACAGTCCCTCATCGCCCCCCCGGCGCAGCCATCCGCCAGCGCGTCGAGGCGCTCGGAATCACCGAGGGCCCCAGGGGAGGGCACGACCTCGGCGGGCACCGGGTCGTTGAAGCGCAAGTCGCACGCCGGCGGCACGCGTTCAACGAGCTCGACGAGTCGACCTCCGCAGGTCTGGGCGTAGGTCTCGTAGCTGGTGCCCCGGTCGCTCGACGCGTACAACTCGTCGCACGAGCTGAGTCGAGCGCGGAAGCACTCCTGAGCCAGCACGTCCAGCTCTGGGTCGCCACCCACCCCGGTGGGCGGTCGGCCCCCGGGGATCCCGTCGTAGCCGGCGCAGGCGTTGGGACGGGTGTCCGGGTTCCGGTAGCCACAGGTGATCGCGTAGTCGGCGTAGTCGTTGCCGGGACCGGCCAGCCGGTAGAGCGTGTCACAGGCCTCGGTGCCCCCCACGGCCCCGCACGTCTCGGCCAAGCGGGCGAGCGAGGGCGAGCCGCCCGTGGGCGCGGCACCACCCGCGACCGGCACGTGACGGTCCCCGCGCAGGCGGCAGTTGGGGGCGACCCCTTCGGCCGGCGGCGGCGTGAGCCGGCCACCGCACGTGAAGGCGTAGTCGGCATACGACGTGGTCGGGGCGCCGCGCTGATACAGGTCGTCGCAAGCTCGGAGATCGCCCTCCTCGCACGAAGTGGCGAACGCCCCTTGCAGTTGGTCGTCGCCGAGGGCGTCCGCGGGTGTTGCCGGTCCCAGGGCCTGTGACAGGTCGGGCGCGACGATGGGCCCGCCCACGAAGGGCCGCGACTGGGGGTCGGAGGCGTCGTCGCCACCGGCGCACGCGGGGGCGACGGCCGACAGAACGAGCGCTGCCAGCGCAAGCAGCCGCCAGGCGCGGCGTGGACGGGCACCCACCACGGCGGGTCACGCTAGTCGCCACGCCCCTGCCGGCCCCGTCACGGGTCCCCGCAGGGGGTCGACCCTTCCCCACACCGGTTGCTCGTTAGGATCCCCAGCGTGGGTTCCGAGGCACCGGCAAGACGTCGGCCATCGCTCGTGTGGTTCGCGATCCCCGCCTCGATCCTCATCGCCAGCCTGGCTGTCTCCGTGGTGGTGGTGGGCCGGGAATCGAACCAGGTCGAGGACCGCATCCGGAGCTTCGAGCGGGCCGCGGCCCCCGGCCAGGCCGACTTCGAGTTCGACCGCGCGGGCGACTACCTGCTGTACGTCGAGGGTCCCGTGACACCCAACAGCTACATCGACCCCACAGAGATCATCTTGCTGCCCGACGAACCTGGGGGCCGGCGCACGGTGCTGAACCGCTTCCCGAGCTTCGTCACCTACACGGATCCCTCGGGCATCGGCGGCCACGCCGAGTTCACCTTCAGCGTGCCGGAGCCCGGCCCGTACCACCTGAAGGTCCGCTGGTCGCCCGAGGACATCAATGGCATCGCCATCGGCCCGTACGTGTACGAGGGCGCCAACGGGCCCGTCCGCACGGCGTTCGGCGTCGCCCTCCTCGGACTCGTCGTGGCCCTCGCCGTCACCGGTGCACTCCTCGTGGCACGCCGCCGCTCTGCCCGGACGGCGGCAACATGAGCGGCACCGGCCGGGCCTGGCGCCGCGTGCAACGCACGGGACGGAAGACGTCGCTCGAGGTGCGACGGTGGGGCCGGAGCACCCATCGTCAGGTGCGCCACCTCTACCTCCGTGCCCGACGCGAGGTCCGGCCCCTGGAGCACGAGGTCCGGACCTTCCCGCGCCGGGCCGTTGCCTCGTCACGCACCTGGGTCGACGTCACCGCGGGGGACGCCCGCCACGGCGATCTGCGCGCCGTCGCGGTCCTGTTGTTGGTCGTGACCTTCGCCCTGTTGCCGCTGCAGAACGTGCGCCTTACTTCCGGCGCCGCTGCCGCCGACCTCTCGCTCGCCCTCGCCGCGGTGGTCGCCATCGTCTCCCGCCATCGTCGGCCACCCGCCGAGCCGCTGCCGCCCCTCATCCGAAACGGGATCGTCCTGATGGCTCTGGGTGGCTTCGTAGGGCTCGTCTTCGCCGACGAAGCCTTGGTGAGCGCCAAGTTGCTCGTTCGTCTGCTCGCGGTGGCCCTGCTCGCCGTGGTGGCGGTCGTGCGCGTCGCCCCTTCAGGCAGAGAGGTCCGGCGGTTCCTCGTCGCCTTCGTGATCGCCGGCGCCGTGTCCGGAGCGGTGAGCGCGCTGGGCGACCTCACCGGCGCCCCGTTGTTGGACCGCTCGACCTTCGGTGATCGCGCCGTCGGCCTCACGCTGCTCCCCTATCCGCTCATCGACTACCTCCGTGGCACCACCGCAGCGGCCCAGTCCATCGCCATCAACCCGAACTTGTTCGGCGGGGTGTCCGCCGTCGGGGGTGCCTTGGCGGTCACCCTGCTCGTCGAAGCCACGAGCTCGCGCCTGCGCCTGGTGCTCGCCGCGGCCACCGGTGGGCTCTTCCTCGGGGTGCTGTTCTCTGGATCGCGCAGCGCGTTGCTGGCCCTGCTGGTCGGCTGCGTCCCCGCTGTGTGGCGCCTGGTGCGGCGGGGGTTCGGCCGGCGGGTGCTCATCGGCGCCGGCATCGTCGGGGTACTCGTCGTGCTCAGCATGGTCACGACGGTGCGGGCACCGTCGCTCGACCGCCTCCTGCTGCGGCCGGGCTCGGCCGACAGCGAGCGCACGGCGGAATCGACCATCCTGCGGTACCAGAACGCCACCCGTGGCCTCGAGGAACGTGGCTGGCACAGCCTGGCAACGGGTTCTGGGCTGCGTGACGACGCCCCCTCCAAGCTCCACGACGGCCACTTGGAGATCTGGGTCGGCCTCGGCCTCATCGGCCTCGTGGGCTGGGCCCTGCTGTGCTTCGGCATCATCGAAGGGGGTGTGCGCTACGCCGGGCGGGCCGGGCCCTTGCGTGTGCACGAGGTGGCGCTCTTGGCCATCGCGAGCGCCTTCGCCGCCAACGTGATGGTGACGCTGTTCGTCGACACGATCTGGAACCGCTACATCTGGCTGCTCGTCGCGCTCTTCATCACCCTGTTGATCCGCCCCCAGGGCGTCGGCGCGCCGCTGATCTCGGGACCAGCCGATGCCACGACGGACGAACCCGTGCCGGAGCTCGTCACCGCCTGACGTGCGCATCCTCACCCATGTCGGTGAGGGAGGCGTCCGGCAGCGGAACGAGGCGGTGCCCGCCATCGAGGCAGCCGCCTCTCCTCAGGACGGACCCGTTCCCCAGGCCTGCGCGTCGACCGGAGCGGAGATGGTCGCGTCACCCCGGTCGGTCGGACGGGCACAGGCGGCACAGGCGTCATGCAGCTGCAACCCACGGCACCGCCTCGGGGGCTGAGCAGCCCTGCACGAGGAAGGCCCTGACGTCGTCGGGGACCACGGCAGCGCACACCGAACGCACCCATGCCCAGACCTCGGCGGTCGGCTCGGCGACCCGGTAGACCGCGACAGTGCCGTCGGCCGCCAATCGGTAGACCACCACCTCGATCCCGGCTCGATCGCGGGGCTCGTCCGCCATCAGCCAAGCCGAGTCACCGCGGGCCGCGGCCCCGGCGAGACAGCGGCGAGCCTCGCTGAGGACGACGTTGTGCCCGGTTCCGGCCACAGCGGCGAGTGAGGCGTCGTAGCCGCAGTCGATCGTGGCGTGCGGCAGCACCACGTCGTCGGCGATCGGCGATGCCATCGGGCCTCGAGCGAGCACGATCGCACAGCCACTGCCCGGGTCCACCCCGACGGTGAGGTACGTGGTCGAGCCAGCAGCGAGGTCGACATCGGCATCGCAACGGTCGACCGCGTCACGCGTGGACGCGCACGTCCGTGCGCACTCCTGCTGCGCGGAGACCAGGTGGTACTGCCCTGCGGGGAGGATCTGATCCATCAGGGGGAAGGGATCGGCAGGTGGGCGGACCTGCCGACGTACGAGGTCGCCGCCGTCCGGAGCCACGACGAGGAACCAGGAGAGGTGACCCGAGGGGTAGCAGCACGACGTCAGGTCCTGGGTGACGCGCAGTCGCGCACCACCGGGGTCGGCGATGGCGAGGCTGGTGGGCGACGTGGGCGACGTGGGCGACGTGGGCGGCGTGGCGATCGCGGGCGAGGCGGCGGCCTCGTGTTGCTCCGCCGATCCGCCGAGGGCACAGCCCGAGAGCGTGAAGAGGCCCAGCAGGACGAGGGCGGCGACCACCTCGGTCGCCCGCCCTCGAGTCGGCGAGTGGGCGCGCGCTCGATGCCACAGGTGCGTCCCCCGATCCGCCACGGGCGCGAGGTTACGGGACAACTTCGAGCAGAGTCCGGCATGTGGATGCATTTAGCCCTAACTTCGTCCCCATGGTCGCTGCCCTCATCAGCCTGCAAGAAGCCGCTGATGAGCTCGGCGTCCACTACATGACCGCCTACCGGTACGTCCGCACCGGTCGCCTGCCCGCGGTCAAGGAGGGAGCGGAGTGGCGGGTCGACCCCGCTGATCTGGCCAACCTCGAGGTCGGACGGCGAGCATCTCCGGCCCGCGGCACCGCCGACCCCGATCGCGCCCGCGCCCCTCGTTGGGCGGCCGAGCCCAGCCGGCTGGCGGGCCGACTGATCGACGGCGACGAACCAGGCGCGTGGCAGCTGATCGAGGACGCGCTCACCGCCGGTGCCACCCCCGAGTCCGTCTACACCGACCTCTTGGTCGCAGCTTTGGCCGAAGTCGGCAACCGGTGGGCCCGCGGCGACGCCACCATCGCCGACGAGCACACGGCCACCGTCACGGTCCAACGCCTCGTCGGTCGCCTGGGCCCCTCGTTCGCACGCCGGGGTCGCAAGCGAGGGACGATCGTGCTCGGCGCCGCACCGGGCGACCAACACGGCCTCACGGTGAGCCTGCTTGCCGACCCCCTGCGGGGCCGGGGTTTCGCGGTCATCGACCTCGGGGCGAACGTCCCCATCGAAGCCTGGCAAGACGCCGTGCGAGGTGCCGAGCGCCTGCGGGCCGTGGGCATCAGCGTCATCGCCCCGGGCCTCGACGCCGTCGTGGCCGCCACCGTGGCCGCGGTGCGCGAGGCCTCGGGCGTCCCGGTGGTGCTGGGCGGCCGCGGCGTCAGCGACGAGGCCCACGCCCGTTCCCTCGGCGCGGACGGGTGGGCGTCGTCCCACGCCGAGGCGCTTGAGCTCTTCGAGCACCTCACCGTCGACTGACCGACGGCTGCCCGCTTGCAGGCGGTGGCTTGACGGGCCATCTCGAAGGTCTGCGCGATCAGGTGAGGGGCACCGGCGCGCCCGATCGCACGAAGTTCTTTTCACCGATGGGTTGTCTTTGGGCGGACTTAGTGCTAAAACCTATTTATCACTAACCACCCCCTCCCCGAAAGAGCCTCTCCCATGCGCACCAGCAAGATCCTCAAGCTCACCGCCGCCTTCTTCGCCGCCGCCCTCTTGGTCGGCGCCTGCAGCAGCGACAGCGACGACGACAGCGCCAGCACCACCGAGGCGCCCGCCGAGACCACGACGACGGCCGCTCCCGACGACTCGGCCAGCGCGTCGGACCAGAACATCGTCGAGACGGCCGTGGCCGCCGGCGACTTCACCACCCTCGTCACCGCCGTCGAGGCCGCAGACCTGGCCGGCACCCTTTCCGGTGACGGCCCGTACACGGTGTTCGCCCCGACCGACGCCGCCTTCGAGGCGCTGCCCGCCGGGACGCTCGACGACCTGCTCGCCGACCCCGAGGCCCTGACCGACGTCCTCACCTACCACGTGGTGGACGGTGACGTGATGGCCGCTGACCTCTCGGACGGCATGGAGGTGACCGCCCTGAACGGCGACACCCTCACCATCACCGTCGACGGCGACACGGTGAAGGTCAACGACGCCACCGTGACCACCGCGGACATCGTCACCTCGAACGGTGTCATCCACGTGATCGACAGCGTCCTCATCCCGCCGGCCAACTGACGCCGGACACCTGGGGGCCGACCGAACGACCACGTCGTCCCCATGCGCAGCACCGGTAGCACCCGCAGCGACGACGCCGAGGGGCGGAGGGCACCCGCCCTCCGCCCCGAGGCGCCGGACCCCGAAGCGCAGGACCAGGAGGAAACGTGTCGCACCGCATCTCACTCCCCCACCTCGTGATCTCGACCGGCCTGGTCGTAATCGCCGCCTGGCTGGGGCTCGTCGCGGGCAACGCCCTCGGCGCCACCTACAGCCTCATCGCCGCCACCCTCGTGGCGACCCGGGCCGTGGACCGGCCGGCGCAGCCCGCCCCGATCCGGGTCGAGGTCGAGCCATGACCGCCCCCGTCATCGACAACCCCGCCGTCGACACCACCGGCATCGACGTCGCTGCGGAGCCGAGCCTCGCCGGGTCGCTCCAGTGGCAGGACCGCTGGTGGTCGGTGCACGCCAAGTGCAAGGGCAAGACCCATCTGTTCTTCGCGCCCGCCGGCGAGCGGCCCGAGGCCCGGGCCCGCCGCGAGGACCTGGCCCGGAAGTACTGTGCGGTCTGCCCGGTGCAAGCGCCTTGCCGTGAGGAGGCTCGCCTGAACCACGAGGCCGGGCTCTGGGGCGGCGAGAACGAGGAGCAGCGAGCCGAAGCGGGCTTCGCCCCCCGGGCCATCACCCGCCGGTCCGTGCAGGTGGCCGTGACCGCCGGTGGCCGCCGGGCGACCGCCAGCTAGCCACGCACCCCCGCCACCCGGCGCGCCTCCCCCCAGCGCGCCGGCTGCGGCGGCACCCCTGGCTCCCGATCCGCTTGCTTCCGAGGGCGGATCGGGAGCCAGTCGGGTTTTCGGGCCGCTGCACCCTCTCACCGTTCGTCCGTCGGGCTGGGTGTGGGTGCGCGCCGCTGCGGCGCTACTGCGGGAACTCGACCTCCGGCAGGGCGCCGAGGTCGTCCACCGGGAAGCGCCGGCCGGCCACGAAGCCCCCGTCCACGACCAAGGCGTGGCCGGTGACGAACGAGGCGTCGTCGGAGGCGAGGAAGAGCGCGGCGGCCGCCACCTCATCCGGACGGCCGGCCCGGCCCAGCAGGTGCTGGTCGACGAACCAGTCCTTGATGGTCGCGAGGGCCGGATCCTGCAACGGGGCGGTCATGGGCGTCTCGATGAGGCCCGGGCACAGGCAGTTCACCCGCACGCCCTGGCGGCCGTAGTCGGCGGCCATGTTCCGGGTCAGCACCACCACCGCCCCCTTCGAGGCGTTGTAGGCGGCCTGGCCCTGGAAGCCGACGAGGCCCTCGATGCTGGCGATGTTGATGATGGCGCCGGCGCCGGCCGACACCATGTGGGGCACGACGTGCTTGGCCACCAGGTAGGTGCCCTTGAGGTTGATGTCGAGGACCCGGTCCCACTCGTCCTCGGGCACCTGGTCGACCGAGCCGGCCGAGGCCACCCCGGCGGCGTTGAGGAGGACGTCGATGCGCCCGAAGCGCTCGACCACGTCGGCGACGCGGGCTTCGATCTGGGCCTCGTCACGCACGTCGAGGGGCCAGTAGGCCACCTCGGGAGCGGATGCCTCGAGACCGGCGACGATCTCGGGGCTGGGCCCGGCCAGATCGAGGCCGGCGATGGACGCCCCCTCTGCGGCGAAGCGCTGGGCGGTGGCGGCGCCGATGCCCGACGCCGCGCCGGTGATGACCGCGACGCGGCCGTCGAGTCGACCCACGGCCGTCCCCTCTCCCCTGTCCCCCGGGACCCGGACTAGATCCGCTCGATGATGGTGCCGGTGGCCAGGGCGCCGCCGCAGCACATCGAGATGAGCGCGGTGTTCTTGTCCGAGCGCTCGAGCTCGTGCAGGGCGGTGGTGATGAGGCGGCTGCCGGTGCTGCCGACCGGGTGGCCGATGGCGATGGCGCCGCCGTTCGTGTTGACGTACTCCCAGTCCGGCTCGTGGAGCTGCCCCCACGACATGACGACCGAGGCGAAGGCCTCGTTGACCTCGCAGAGGTCGATGTCGCCCATGGTCATGCCCGCCTTGGCCAGCACCTTCGTGGTGGCGTCGCGGGGACCGTCGAGGTGGTAGTAGGGGTCGGAGCCGACGAGCACCTGGGCAACGATGCGAGCCCGGGGCTTCAGGCCCTCGGCCTTGGCCCGGTCCTCGGACATCCACAGCACGGCGGCTGCGCCGTCCGAGATCTGCGAGCTGGTCCCGGCGGTGTGGATGTGACCGGGCACGACCGGCTTGAGCTTGGCGAGGCCCTCCCGGGTGGTCTCGCGGGGGCCCTGGTCCTTGCTGATGACCTGGGTCTCACCGGTGGGGCCGTCCTCGCCCATCACGGGCACCTCGATGGGCGCGATCTCGCGCTCGAAGCGCCCTTCCTCTACGGCTCGGGCGGCCTTGCGCTGGCTCTCGAAGCCAAGCCACTCGATGTCGTCACGGGTGATGCCGCGGTTCTCGGCGATGCGCTGGGCGGCGCCGAACTGATCCGGCATGTCCCACGGGAAGTCCTCGGGACGCGACGAGCCGGGGCCGTTCATGGCGTTGGCACCGAGCTGCACGCGGCTCATGGCCTCGACGCCGCAGGCGATGCCGACGTCGATGGCGTCGGCGGCGATCAGGTTGCTGACGAAGTTGTTGGCCTGCTGGGCCGAGCCGCACTGGCAGTCGATGGTGGTGGCGGCAACCTCGTAGGGAAGGCCCTTGCTCAGCCATGCGGTGCGGGTGACGTTGGAGGCCTGTTCGCCGGCCTGGGTGACGCAACCGCCGACGATTTGCTCGACGCTGCCGGGCTCGATGCCGGCGCGCTCGACCACGGAGAGCTGGGCGTGGGCCAGCACCGCGGAGGCGTGGAGGCCGGACAGCCAGCCGTTGCGCTTGCCGATGGGCGTGCGGACGGCTTCGACGATGACGGGGTTGGCCATGGGTGCCTCTTTCGCTTCCGGTCGCAGTGGTGCGAGCCCGGGGATTCGTGCGGGTCGGGGCAACTCTAGAATCTGTTCTAGTTTTCGTGCACATGACGCCGACGCCGGGGGGAGGCGGACCGCTCGACGGGGTCCGCGTGATCGAGTTGGTGGGCCTCGGCCCGGGCTGGTTCACGGGCATGCTGCTGGCCGACCTCGGGGCGGAGGTGGTGCGGGTCGACCGGGTCGCCGAGGCACGCTCGGCGGACCGCTCCCGGCCCGCCACCAACGCCATGCACCGCGGCAAGCGCTCGGTCGCCCTCGACCTGAAGCAGGCCGGCGGGGTCGAGGCGTTCCTGCGGCTGTGCGAGGGTGCCGACGCAGTCATCGAGGTGTTCCGCCCCGGGGTCGCCGAGCGCCTGGGCATCGGGCCCGACGACTGCCTCGCCCGCAACCCGGCCATCGTCTACGGGCGCCTCACCGGCTGGGGCCAGGACGGGCCGATGGCCCAGGAGGCCGGCCACGACATCGACTACATCGCCCTGTCGGGCGCGCTCGAGCCGCTGGGTCGGGCCGGCCAGCCGCCGACGCCGCCCATCAACGTCCTCGGCGACTTCGCCGGCGGCGGGATGCTGCTCGCCTTCGGCATCGTCAGCGCGGTGCTGGCGGCGTCACGCACCGGCGCCGGCCAGGTGGTCGACGCCGCCATGGTCGACGGCGCCGCCCTGCTGCTCACCCCGTTCTTCTCCGCCCGCAACAGCGGCTTCTGGGGCCCTCGGGGCACGAACCACCTCGACACCGGCTCGCACTTCTACGAGGTGTACGAGTGCGCCGACGGGGGCTGGGTGGCGGTCGGCGCCATCGAGCCGCACTTCTACGCGGCGTTGCTCGAGGGCCTGGGGCTGGTCGGCGACGGGGTCGAGGACCCGGAGGATCCGGCCGAGCAGATGGACCCGTCGCTCTGGCCGGCGAAGAAGGAGCGCTTCGCGGCGATCTTCCGCACCCGCACCCGCGACGAGTGGTGCTCGTTGTTCGCCGGCCGCGACGCGTGCGTGGCACCGGTGCTGTCGCCGGAGGAGGCGCCGGCGCACCCCCACGCCGTGGCCCGCTCGGCCTTCCTCACCATCGACGGCGTCCCCCAGCCGGCACCGGCGCCCCGCTTCTCGGTCACCCCCGAGAACGTCGCCGGCCCGCCCCACCAACCCGGCGACGACACCGACTCGGTCTTGTCGGGAGTCGGCTACTCGCCGGATGAGCTGGCGGCGCTCCGCGACGCCGGCGCGATCTTCTGACGGCCTCTTGGGCCCGTGCGGCGTGGCGCCTTGCGATGATCGGGGGCGGCGTCGGGGCCATCCTTGACGGGCCCTTGGGCCCGCGCGGCGCGAGCACGTTCCGACGGTGGGCAGCGGTGACCTGAACGGGTGGCAAGGCGCTTTTCAAGGCGGCGCCGGCCCTCCGGTACCAGATCGTCGGTGCGCACCACGCTCGCTGGCCGTAGAGGTGGCGCCGCCGCTTCGGCCGGGGGACCTGCAGGACGCAGCACGCAGACGGCCGACTGGGCTTGCCGATCCGGGAGCCGTCACGCCGCCGGCGGCGGCTTGAGCCTTCCGAGAACGCAGCGCCATCCACGGCTCCGCTATCGGGGAGCGGCGAGGCCGCCACCAGCGGCCTGAGCCTTCCGAGAACCGGGAGCCCCGCTGCTGCTGCGGCGGCGTGATCACGGCTCGCCGGCAGTCCAGCCGTGCGGCCACCCAGCGTGACCCCATCCGGTTCCGCGCCCTCCAGAGGCGACCTTTGGAGGAAATGGCTGCCGTATATGACTGGTTTTCCTCCAGGTCGGCCACGCTGACGCCTGGTGCTCACGCTCGGTGGGGACGCAGGAGGTGGGCGAGGGTGCGGGCGGTGAGGGCGCCGACGGTGAGGCCCATGAGGACCGCGGCGGCCACGCCGATCACCGCGTGGACCGGGCCGGGCCACGAGTTGGGTGCCGCCGAGAGGGCCACCACGACGATCATCACGCCAAGCAGCCAGGCGCCGGCGTTGACGGGGACCCAGCGTCCCGAGTGCGGGACGGTGACCCGCAGGACCCGCCACTGCAGGAAGCCCATCGCCAGCAGCGCCGCGGTCCAGGCGGGGACGAGCACGACGAGCAGCTTGGCCGGCGGCGCCACCGACGACCCCATGAGCGCGCCTCCGCCCATGCCGACGAACCACGCGATCGCGGCGCCGACCACGGTGGCCCACACCCAGCGCCGCCCATCGACCCCGGCGGCGTGACGGCGCAGCACGGCCGCCTGGGCGGCGCCGACGCTCAACCCCTCGAGCGCGCCCGCGAGGGTGAGACCGACGACCAGGGCCACGTCGGGCGCCCCCAGCGCAGCGAGGGTGGCGCCGGTGACCGCCGGCGGCACGAAGCCGACGAGCTCGCCGAGCGCCACCGCGAGCGTCCAGTCACGGCGCAGGTGGGCCGGGACGCCACCGTCGGTCGGGGCGCTGTCGGCGGGAGTGGCGGCGGCGGGCGAGGTCAACGCGGCCGGCATCGCACCAGCACCGCCCGAGCGAGCTGCTCGGCGTCGGTGCCCTCACCGAGGACCCTGGCGGCTTTCGGGAAGCGCTCGAGGTAGGCCACCAGCAGCGGGCCTGCGACCTCGGGGTCGTCGGCCCCGACGACGGCCTGGCCGACCATCGGCCGCCAGTCACCGGCGACGAGCACGTCGAGGTCCCGCGGCTCGGTGAAGTTGCGCCACCAGCGCTTCGTGAGGGGCCGCCCGACCAGGATCACGAGCTCGTCCCCCGAGCGGGCGTACTGCGTCGGCAGGACGATGCGGCGCCCGCTCCGCCGTCCCTCGTAGGCGAGCAGGTCGGTCGAGTCGGACAGCAGCCCGTGCGCCGGCGAGCGCAGCACCGCGGCGACCATCGAGTTGGCGATCCCCATGGACCCAGCGTCCGCCCGGGCCGGGCCCGACGACAGGGGCGATGGTCCTCAAGCGGTGCACCGGTGGCCCCGCGGCACGAAGCGTCGGCAGATCCCGGGGTTCGAGGCCCTGGGGCGCCCGAAGGCGGCGCGGGCACCGGTCGGTCGTCCCCCGGGGCAGGACCTGGTCGGGCTGCTCGGGGCCGCGTCGACCTCGTGCGCCGCCGACGGCTCTCGGACTCAGAGCTCCGCGGGCCAGTCGTCGGTGGGGCTGAGGGTCCACTGCGGCGGGCGCCGCTCGAGGAAGGCCGTCGGACCTTCGCGGGCGTCGGCGCGGCCCATGAGGACCTCGTGCCAGGCGGTCTCGAGGCGGTCGCACTCGTCGGCGTCGAGGGCCGGCGTCGACCAGAGGAGGCGCTTGGAGGCGGCGACCGACAGCGGCGCGGCGTTGGCGGCGATGTCGTGCGCCGTCCCCAGCGCCGCCGATAGCACCTCGTCGGCGGGCAGGGCCCGGTGGACGAGGCCGAGCTCCGCCGCCTCACTCCCCTTGAAGCGCCGGCCGGTGAGGAGCAGGTCCTGGGCGACGGCGAAGCCGACGGCGCGTGGCACCGTCCAGTGGGCATGGGCGTCGGGCAGCACACCCATGCGGACGTGGACGAAGCCGAGGGTGGCGTCGGCGGCGACGTAGCGCAGGTCGCACTGCATGGTGAGGCTGAGGCCGATGCCCAGGGCGGGTCCGTTGATGGCGGCGATCACGGGCTTGCGCACCTCCCACGCGCGCGGCGCCACCGGCGACGAGGTGAACGGGCGCTTCGCCGTCGTGGCCTCGGCCTGGTCCTTGGGCGCCGCGAACGTCTCCCCCGCCGCGCCCAGGTCGGCGCCGGCGCAGAAGCCCCGGCCGGCGCCGGTGACCACGACGGCCCGCACGGCGTCGTCCTCGTCGCACGCCCGGTAGGCGGCGCCGAGCTCGTCTCCCATGCGCCCGGTGAAGGCGTTGAGCTTGTCGGGGCGGTTGAGGGTGAGCACGGCGACGCCGTCGGTCACCGTCATCAGGACGTGGGGCTCGTCGTCGCCGCTCATCGCCGACGATCCTTCCACGCTCCTCCCCGCTGGGGGCGAGTGACGGCCCGGCGCTGGGCCATCATGGGCGCATGACCTCGCCCCTCCCTGCGGACCCGGTGGCCTGACGTGGACTTCGCCTTCACCCCCGAGCAGGTGGCTCTGCGCCAGGAGCTGCGCGAGTACTTCACCGCCTTGATGACCCCCGAGGTCGAGGAGGCGCTCGCCGAGACCGGCTGGGAGGGCCCGCTCTACAAGGAGCTCGTCCGCCAGATCGGCCGCGACGGCTGGCTGGGCGTCGGCTGGCCCAAGGAGTACGGCGGCCAGGGGCGCACACCGATGGAGCAGCTCATCTTCTTCGACGAGGTGCAGCGGGCCAACGCCCCGGTGCCGATGCTGGCCATCAACACCGTCGGGCCGACCATCATGCGCTTCGGCAACGACGAGCAGCGGGCGCGCTTCCTCCCGCCCATCCTCGCTGGTGAGCTGCACTTCGCCATCGGCTACACCGAGCCCGGCGCCGGCACCGACCTGGCCTCGCTGCGCACCTCCGCGGTCCGCGACGGCGACGAGTACGTGGTCAACGGCCAGAAGGTGTTCACCACCCAGGTCGACGTGGCCGACTACGTGTGGCTGGCCGTGCGCACCGACCCCGACGCCCCGAAGCACAAGGGCATCTCGATCCTGCTCATGCCCACCGACGCGCCGGGGTTCAGCCACACGCCCATCCACGTGATGGGCGAGGGCCGCACCAACGCCACCTACTACCAGGACGTGCGCATCCCGGTGGCCAACCTCGTCGGCGAGGAGAACGCCGGCTGGCGCCTCATCACCACCCAGCTGAACCACGAGCGGGTGGCGCTGTGCAACGCCGGCGCGGTCGAGCGCATCATCACCGAGGTCCGCCGCTGGGCCCAGGAGACCAAGCTGGCGGACGGCCGGCGGGTCGTCGACCAGGACTGGGTGCGCCTCAACCTGGCCCGGGCCACCGCCGAGACCGAAGCCCTGCGCCTGATGAACAACAAGGTGGCATGGTCGCTCCAGTCGGGCGACCTCAAGGGTGCCGACGCATCGGCCATGAAGGTGTTCGGCACCGAGTCCGACATCCGGGTCAACCGCCTCCTGATGGAGATCCTCGGCTCGGCGGCCTACCTCTCGCGGGAGTCCCCCGAGGCGGTGCTGCACGGCCGACTCGAGAAGCGCTGCCAGTCCGCCCTCATCCGCACGTTCGGCGGCGGCGCCACCGAGATCCAGCGCGACATCATCGCCATGCAGGGCCTCGGGCTCCCCCGAGCGCCGCGCTGACGGAGGCCCAGCCACGCCACCCGACCACCCGGCGGGCGACGCCCGATCGCTCGACGTGGCCCGCATCGTGGCCACCACCGAGCGGCTGGAAGCGCGGGTCGGCGCCCGCTTCCCCGACCGCGGGATCCACCACCTCTCGCAGTCGCTGACCGCGCTCGCCCGCTCCACCGGAGCCACCGTCACCCGGGTCCAGCGCCCCGACTGGCGGTTGCGAGCGGCATCGGGAGCGGCAGTGGCCATCGGTCTCGTCGTCGTCGTCCTCTCGGCGAGCCAGATCTCCCTCGACTCCGAGATCTCCGGCGTGGACGAGTGGCTGTCGGTCGTGCAGAACGGGATCCAGGACGTGGTCTTCTTCGGGATCGCGGTCGCCTTCCTCGTCTCGCTGGACCGGCGACGACAGCGCCGCCGAGCGCTGACCGCCCTCCACGAGCTCCGCAGCGTGGCCCACGTCATCGACATGCATCAGCTGACGAAGGACCCGGACGCCACCATGCACCCCGAACAGCGGACGGCTCGATCCCCCGCCCGGGACCTGGACCGCCGGGACCTGACCCGCTACCTCGACTACTGCAGCGAGATGCTCTCCCTCACCGGCAAGTTGGCGGCGCTCTACGCCCAGGAGTCGACTGACGGCACGGTCCTCGACGCCGTGCGCGAGATCGAGAACCTGACCAGCTCGCTCTCGAACAAGATCTGGCAGAAGATCATGATCCTCGACCTCCAGGACGCGCCATGAGTGAACGCCCCATCGCCCTCGTGACCGGGGCCAGCCGAGGCATCGGGAAGGCGTCGGCCATCGCGTTGGCCGAGGCCGGGTGCGACGTGGCCGTCGCCGCCCGCACCCTCACCGAGGGGACGGGGCGCGACGACTCGAAGCCCGACGGACTCGACCTGCCCGGCGGGCTGGACACGACCGCGGCGGCAGTCGAGGCCGCCGGCGGACGGGCTCTGTCTGTGGTCATCGACCTGCTCGACCCCGACACGCTGACCGCTGCGGCGGCCACCGTCGAGAGCGAGTGGGGCCCCATCGACGTCCTGGTGAACAACGCCGTGCACACGGGCCCGGGCAGCATGACCCGCTTCCTCGACACCGCCCCCGAGCACTTCGCCCAGAAGGTGCAGGCCAACTACCTCTCGCAGCTCGTGCTCATCCGCGCCGTGCTACCCGGGATGATCGAGCGGGGTGGCGGCCGCATCATCAACATGACCTCCGCGGCCGGCATGCAGGATCCGGCGGCGCCCGCCGGCGAGGGCGGCTGGGGCCTCGCCTACTCGGCGTCCAAGGCCGCCTTCCACCGCACCGCCGGCATCCTCGCCGTCGAGCACGGCGGCGACGGCATCCTCTGCTTCAACGTCGAGCCCGGCATGGTGCTCACCGAGAAGATGGAGCTCAACCAGAAGGCACTGGGCCTCGAGAACAAGTACCCGGTGGCGCCGCCCTCGGTCCCCGCCAGCGTCGTGGCGTGGCTGGCCACCTCCGACGCGGCCGCTGAGCACAACGGCGAGACCTTCAACGCCCAGCGCTTCGCCCGCACCGAGGGCTTGCACCCCGACTGGCGCTGAAGCGCCAGAATTTCCTGGTGAAATCCCCCCGTATCGGGGGTGGATCACCAAGAGATTCCACCGCTTGCTCTCCGAGGAGGACACGTGCCTCGTCAGCCGAGGTCGATCTCCGACGCTGCGATCACGGCGCGGGCGTCCTCGCCGCTGAGGACCGCTTCGTCGATCGGCGTCCCCATCTCGGTGACCCGCTCGCGCTCGATGCGGATGAGGGCGACGGCGCCGCAGACCGGGCAGTCCCGCACCCGGAGGTGCCGGCGGGGGCCGGTGGCGTCCTCGGGGAGGGCGAGGGCGGCGAGCGCACGGCCGTCGGTGGCCTCGAGCGCCGCCCGGGCCGCCGGGAGATCCGACGGTGCAACGGCCAGGAAGCGGTTGACCTCGAGGCCGTGGTCGCAGGACCGGCAGCGTGGCTGGTGCGTGCCCATGGCGGCGAGCAGGCCGGCGATGGCAAGGGCGAACGGCACGATCAGACCGAACGGCGTCACCAGGTCGTCAACGACCCCGAGCGCCAGCAGGACCACCTGCAGGACGGCGAGCCCTGCCGCCACGAGGGCGACGAACGCCGCCTCACGCCGCAGGTACTCGGACCGCCCCCAGGTGATCAGCGACGCATCACCGTGCACCCACCCTGGCTACCACTCCGACCGTGGCTTGTAGGTCGCCGAGCCCTCGGGGCGTGTGATGTGGTGGCCGAAGAAGCCGCCCTTGGGGCGGGCATGGGCGTGGTAGTGGTCGGGGATGTTGCGCATGTTGTCGTCGATGTAGAACTCGCCGATCTCGGCCAACGCCACCAGGCCGAGCTGCTCGTGCATGTACTGGCGCTCGTCAGCCGGCGGGTCGATGCCGTGGCTGCGCCACACGACCATCGGGGTGGCGCACAGCTCGCACTCGGCGATCCAGCACACGTCGTCGTCGTGGTGCCACGGGGTGATCTTGGCGGCCTGGCACAGGTCGCAGTCGGGGTCCTTCGGTCGCTCCATGCCGTCGCTCATCCGCCGGACCGTACTGCCGCGTGCGGTCGAGCATCACCCTCGGTGGGCTGCTGGGTCGCGACGGTGGCAGGTGGAGGTGAGCGCCTCCGGATTCCGGATGGTGTGACCTCCACGTCGGTGCTGCCGATGAGCGGGCGTCACCGTGGGTGGCGGTGCGGGTCGGCAGCGGCCCGGCGGCGCCGGCGTTCAGCTGAACGCCGGGGGAACGCCGAGGATCCAGCCCTCCCGGGCGACGACGTCGGCGGCTGGGGCGTCGAGGGTGAGGTCGGGCAGGGCGAGGGCGACGGCCAGCGCATCGGCGGCGTCGCCGGAGCGGTGCAGGAGGGCGACGGTGTCGGCGTCGAGGCCGGTCACGTCGGGGCGGGCCCGCCAGCGAGTCACCTGCTCGCGACGGTCGGCGTCGCTGCCCTTGCGCAGGTCGGGGTCGAGCCACATCGAGGGGTAGGCCTCGGCCACCACGGTCGCCGCCGACGCCACCCGCTCGCTGTCGTAGGGCCACACCGCCGCGTGTTCGACGTCGGCCAAGTGGTCGAGCACGGCCATGCCGTGGATGGTCCCAAGCGCGACCTGGCGCTGGTACACGACGAGGTCGAACACCGACGCCGGCAGCGGGACGCAGGCCTCCTCGGTGCGCCGGCGCAGCAGCGGCGCCCGGTCGCCGGGGACGAGGCGGAACTGATCCCGCTCGGGCGCGGCGTGCAAGGCGGCCCGCACGTCCCCACTCGACGATGCCACCAGTTCGGCGGTCCAACGCCGCAGCTCCGGCCAGGTCCAGTCGGTCCGCCCGTCGAGCACGAAACCCGCCGGAAAGGAGAACGAGAAGTCGAGGCCGGCGAGGGTCCGCCCGTCCGGCGGCCGCCGCAGCTCGTCCTCCACCTTCGCCCGGGACGACCGCTCCACCCGCTCGACGGACAGGCCCCCGCCGACCGCCCGCACCACCTCGGCCAGGAAGACGTTGCCCCCGACCTTGGCGCCGGACCAGTCGACGCCGAGGAACCGGTCGAACTCGGCGCCGCCGGGTCCGTGGGCGACCGGTTCGCTCATCGGGACCGAGCCAGCGGGCCGCTCGCGGACGTCGGTGCCCCTCCCCCACCGCATGGACGCCGGCGCGTACGGGCGCCCGTCGGGTTCCGCCTCACGGGCGGCTCACACGGCCCGCCAGTAGACGATGCCCGCCTCGCCGTCGACGGCGTCGGGGATGCGCCCGACCTGCTGCCAGCCGAACTCCTCGTACATCGGGCGGGCGGGGTTGGACTCGAAGACCAGGTTGAACACGATGGCGTCGAAGCCGAGGCCGGGCGCCGCCTCGATCGAGTGCTGAACCAAGCGCCGGCCCAGTCCCAGACCCCGGGCCGATGCGTCGACCACGTAGCCGGCGTTGGCTATGTGGCTCGCCTTCCCGGCGTAGTTGGGCTTCAGGTAGTAGGCCCCCACCAGTCGGCCCCCGAGGCGGGCGACGGTGACCGTCGCCACCGGCGAGCGCCAGAGCCCGTCGTAGTCGGCCCGGGACAGCGGAGCGTCGTGGGGGTAGCCCTCCCCCGCCTCGACGATGCGGGCGAACAGCGCGAACAGCTCGGCGTCGTCCCGGTCGGGGTCGAAGGGGACGATCTCCAGGTCGGCGGCGGCGTCGGTCATCGCCGCTCACGCTACGTCCGTCCGAGGGGACCACCGAAGTGCGGGTGGTCGACCCGGCGAGGACGGTCTGCCCCCTCGTCGGCCCGGGCAACCGGCGATCGACAGCTATCGGTCGCGGGGTGCCGGTGGCTTCACGCCTCGGACCGTCCGACCCGGCCGGAGGCCATCGGGGCGGCCGGAGCGGGGGCAGATCGCCCACCTGGCCGACCCCGTGAACCGCCCACCCACGAGGCAGGTCACGCGCCGGACACCGTTCGCCGGCGTCAGGGGCGGCCGGAGCGGGGCAGGTCGCCGAAGGGGACGTCGCGGTCGACCGCCGGCTCGCGGGGCAGGCCGAGCGCCTGCTCCCCGATCTGGTTGCGCTGGATCTCGTCGGTCCCGCCCCGGATGGACAGCGACGGGGCGGTGAGAAAGGTCGTCGCCCACTCGCCGTCGGCCAGCATCCCCGCCGGGCCCTGGATCTCGAGGGCGAGGGACGTCGACGCCTTGAGGGTGTCCGCCATGCGCAGCTTCGAGCCCGGCATCCGCCGGCCCGCCCAGCGCCGGGCTTGGACATCGCTGTGGATGGCCATGGCCCGCTGCCTCGCCAAAGGGGCCGAGGCACCGTCGGCCGCGCGCACGAGGTCCAGCAGCGCCGACGTGTCACCGAGCCCCAGACCCGCCGCCGGTGCGCCGGCGCCGCCGCCCCGCTCGAGGGCGAGCACCGACCGGGCGATCGCCCACCCCGCGCCCGCGTCGCCGAGGCGGTCGCCGTCGGGGACCAGCACCTCGTCGAGGAAGACCTGGTTGAAGTGGGCGTCGCCGTTCATCTGCTTCAGGGGTGCCACCTCGACGCCGTCCGCCTGCAGGTCGACGGCGAACACGGTGATGCCCGAGTGCTTCGGCACCGACCAGTCGGTGCGGGCCAGGCACAGTCCCCACCGGGCGTAGTGGGCCCGGCTGGCCCAGACCTTGGCGCCCGCGAGCCGCCAGACGTCGCCGTCGCGCTCGGCTCGGGTGGTGAGGCCGGCGAGATCGGAGCCGGCGTCGGGCTCGGAAAAGAGCTGGCACCAGATCTCGTCGCCCCGGGCGATGGGCGCCAGCCAGCGGGCCTGTTGCTCGGGCGTGCCGTGGACGAGCAGCGTCGGCCCGACGAGGGCCAGGCCGACGGCGAAGGGGTACAGGTCGGGCATCGCGTAGGCGCCGAGCGCCCGCTGCACGACCCCGAGGTCCTCCGGGCCCAGGCCGGCACCACCGTGCTCGACGGGCCAGGCCGGCACCGCCCACCGGCCCATGGCGGCCAAGTAGGCGCGCCCGGGGCCGAGGTCGTCGTTGCCGGCCCCGAGCACCGGGGCGGCGCCGCCGGCACCCCTGGGCGCCAAGCCGGCGGCCACGGCGGCGGCGCGCACCTCGCCGGCGAGCGCGTCCCTCGAGGTCACGCCCCCATCCCACCACATCGCGTTCGGCCACGGCCCAGGCCTGCGGCGGCGTCAGGGTCGTCGAACCCCGTGCGCCGAACCGGGAACGCTCGAACCGCCCTGCGCGGCTGTCGCTTGGCGAATCCGACCCACAGCGGATTCCACCCCGAACCGGGAAGGCTCGAGCCGCCTGCCTCAGGCTCCTGCGAACCGAGTGTCGGGGGCCGGCCGGGTCTCAGAAGGGGTAGCCGGAGGCCCAGGCCGCCGGGGTGCGGGCCAGGTTCCACAGCCAGGCCGCGAGTTGCGAGCGCTGCACGATCGCCTGAGGCTTGAAGGCGGTCGACACCGGACCGCCGGAGGCCAGGCCGTACGCCTGCCACCAGTCGGCGGCGTCGCCGTACGAGGCGCCGTCGGGCACGTCGGGATAGCTGTGCTCGGGCACCCCAGCGGTGAGCGCGCCCGAGACACGGTGCAGCATGACCGCCAGCGTCGCCCGGTTCACCGACATCCGGGGCCGGAAGGTGCGGTCGGGGAACCCCGTGTCGACGCCGGTTTCGGCCATCCAGGCGACGGCACGGCTGTACGGGGCGCGGGCGGTCACGTCGGTGTAGGTCTCCGGCGCGGACGGCGCCGGTCGCCCCATCAGGTTCCAGAGGGCGAGCGCCACCTGGGCGCGGGTCGCCACGTTCCTCGGCAGGAAGACACCGCCCGGGTAGCCCGCCATCACGCCGTAGGCCGTCGTCCAGTCGACGCCTCGGGCGTACCACGACGCCGGGGCGACATCGCTGAAGCGGGCCGGCGCGGGGGTCTCGAGGGAGGGGGTCGACGCCGGTCCGTCCCCGTCGGCATAGGTCGCCCGCACGATGAACGAGTGGCGAAGGCCCGGGTCTGGCGACGGGTAGGCGAACGACGCCTCCCGTGCTCCGACGGCGAAGGTCTCCCCGGTGGGCGTCACCTCGACCTCGTACCCGGTGACGGGGTCGCGCGACGCCGGCGGGGTCCAGGCCACCTCGACCTCGCGGTCCGCCGCCGAGACGGTCGCGGTCACCCCGGTCGGTGCCCGGGAGGCCACGAAGGCCCGGCAGGGCTGCGAGCGCAATGCCTCGCAGGCAGGGCGCCCGGTGGGCACGTCGATGCCGGGGACCACAGGCAGCACGATCGAAGAGGGCCGACCGGCTGAATGGGCGATGTCCACGAATTGATCGGTCGGGTACTGCAGGTTCGAGAATCGCCACCGCACGCGGTTGCCGCCGGGCGACCTGACCGTCAGCCGGAGCTGCGAGCCCTCCCGGGCGACGTGACCGAAGGGGAAGACAGCCACCCGCACCGGCACGAAGCCCCCCGCGGGCAGGTCCTGTGCGTCGGCGGCGAGGTGGGTGTGGAACGGCAGCAGCTCGGTCGAAGACGAGTCGAGGCGGCGGTGGCTGGCCCGCAGCCACCCGCTCTGGATGTAGGTCTCCCTGCCGTCCGGGCGCACCTCGGTGAGATCGACCTCGAGGTCGACGTCGGGCGCGGTCGAGCGCAGCCAGAGGTCCACGCTGGCGGTGCCCACCATCACGGTGTCCTCGTGCAGCGGATCGGTGAGGTAGCTGAGCGAGGTGCCCTCCGGGTTCGACGCCCAGGTGAAGCCGGGGTTGGGCGCCATCAGGTTGCGGGCCGCATCGATGCCCAGCCTGCCGCTGGTGCCGTCGTACCGGTAGCTGTCGGCACCACGCGCCGAGCTGTCCGGCACCGCCGGCGCCCTCTCGGCAAGGGCGCCGTCGGGCTGGAGGAAGAGGCGCCAGGGCGCCGTGGCCGGCGGGGGCCAGGACTCGAAGGCAAGGCTGAAGGCGCTGTAGGGATACCCCGACGGGCAGGGTGCCGGCAGCCGGTCGTCGTCCGGGCAGGGTCGGTTGCCCGTCCCCGCCGCGCCTTGTTCGAAGCTCACCCGGATGGGCCGTTCGGCCTCGTACTGTGCCAGCGCGGCCTCGAAGTCCTGCGGCCATGCCCGATCGCGTGGCAGGTCCACGCCGGGCGCCTGGATGATCTCGGCGAAGCCCAGGTTGGCGTACTGCCGCAGCGGCCCCGTGAGACCGGGCACTCTCCGGGCCACGTAGAAGTCCAGGAACTCGAGGATGCGGAGGTAGGTCTCGGGCGTGTACTGCTCCGGGTGGGCGCCGTTCATCAACTGCGCGCGGAGCGGCGGCTCGCCCGGGCCGCCGAGGCTGGTGAACTCGTCGAGCATGTTGGCGGCCTCGCCGCCGGTCTGCTCGTCCTGCCAGGCCACCCCGAGGTACGTGGGCACGTTGATGCGGTTGACGAAGGTGCGCGGTGCCAGCGAGTCGCCTGCCGCCTGGTAGAAGGCCTCGGGGTCGAGGCGGTCGAGGATGGACACGGCCTGGCCGTGCAGCAACTGGTTGGCCGCGCACTGCGTGTCCCCGGCGGCGATGCGGTCCCGGACCCAGCCATGGGCCGCAGGGCGGGCGTCGCCGTCGCGCGCCGCCGCCCAGTCCGCCGCGAAACCGCCGTTCAAGATGCCCCCGGGGTACAGGGTGGAACGGTAGGTGTCGCCGATCACCGCCTGCGGGGTGATGGCGGCGAGGTGCGGTGGCTGGGTGGCGGCCACGAACAGCTGGCTGATGCCGGGGAACGACAGGCCGATCATGCCGACGCGGGCCGCCCAGGGCTGCGCCGCCACGGTCTCGATCACGTCATACCCGTCGAGGCCCTGGAGCGTCTCCCAGTAGTCGTAGGCCCCGCCCGAGCAGGTCGTCCCCCGCAGGTTCACGCCCACCACGGCGTATCCGGCGGCGCGGGCCACCAACATCGGACGATGGTCGGGCTCATCGCTGAGGATGTCGGGGTCGGACGGGTCGTAGCCCGAGTAGTCGACGACGACCGGATACGGGGGCGAGAGGCGGGGATCCAGCGGTGGCAGGACGTTCACACTCAGGGTGGTGCCGTCGCGCGTCTCGAGGTACTGGTAACCCACCTCGCGGTCCTGCAACAGGCCGGCGGCGGCGATGTCGAGTTCGTGGGACTCGTAAAACGACTGATCGGGGTGGTCCGCGGGGTCGAGCACCGTCACCGCCGGTGAGACGGTGCCGCCCTGGCGCACCCGGTAGCCGGCGCCGGGGACGATGTCGACGTCGTTGCGGAAGACGAACGCTCCTTGGCCGTCGGCGGTCCCCGTCGCGATCACGGCACCGACCGGCGCCAGCAGCTCGACGGGAGTCCCCGGCGTCGCTCCGGTCACGAACACCTGCTCCACGCTCCCTCGCGCGACCAGGGTCACCGCCGCCGCCGGCGACGTCCCGACCGCGAGCAGCCCGGCCACGAAGGCCGCCACCAGCAGCGGGCCCAGCCCGCGTCGTCCCCACCGATCGCCCACGTCGCTCCCCGTCCCCGCTGCCGGCCCGTCCACCGGTGCAGCTCCCGGCGGCGAGGCTAGACGGTTTTTAGATCACGTTTCAATTGTGGTGATGCGCTGGTCTAGCCTCGCCGCCATGGAATTCGGCATCTTCAACAGCCTCTACGTCCCCCATCAGGTCGCCGACCTCGACCCCGAGCACATCGAGCACAACCGGCTGATGGACGAGGTCATCTGGACCCAGGCCGCCGATCGCAGCAACTTCAAGTACACGTGGGCAACCGAGCACCACTTCCTCGAGGAGTACTCGCACCTCTCGGCCAACGAGTCGTTCCTCGCCTACCTTGCCGGCGTCACCGAGAACATCCACCTCGGCAGTGGGATCATGAACATCACGCCGCCGGTGAACCACCCCGCCCGCGTGGCCGAGCGCGTGGCCATGATCGACCACCTGAGCCACGGGCGCTTCGAGTTCGGCATGGGGAGGGGCTCGTCGAGCACCGAGCAGAAGGGCTTCGGCATCGACGATCCCGACCTCACCAAGCTGATGTTCGACGAGGTCCTCGCCGAGCTGCCCAAGATGTGGGCCGACGGCAAGTACAGCTACGAGGGCACCTACTTCTCGATGCCCGAGCGAAACGTCCTGCCCAAGACCTACACCAAGCCCCATCCGCCCATGTGGGTGGCCGCCGGCAACCCGGGCACCTTCGAGAAGGCCGGCCGCCTCGGCCTCGGCATCCTCTGCTTCGGGGTCAGCGAGCCCGAAGCGCTCAAGCCCCTGATCGACAGCTACAAGACCGCCGTCCAGGACGCCGAGCCCATCGGCGGCTACGTCAACGACAACGTGATGGTCACCACCCAGATGCTGTGCCTCGAGGACGGCGAGAAGGCCCGCCACATCGCCACCGACATGACCACCGGCTACCACACCACCAACGTGTTCCGATACCTCGACACCTTCCCCAGGCCCCCCGGCATCCCCGAGTGGCCGACCGTCCTGCCCGACCCCACCTACGAGCAGGTCGATCAGAGCATCAAGGATCACATGGTGTGCATCGGTACCCCTGAGGAGTGCGCCAAGACGGTCGAGCGCTACCAGGCCACGGGGGCCGACCAGCTGACCTTCGGCATGCTGTCGAGCACCATGCCCGTCGAGATCGCCATCGAGGCGGTCGAGACCTTCGGCCAGCAGATCATCCCGGCCTTCGACAAGGACCCGGTGCACAGCACCACCCGCCAGCGCGAGGCGCAACTGGCGGGGGCCCACGCCTGAGGCCACCCGTCGCCTGACCACGGGGGCCGCGCCCACCGACCGCTTCCGACGTCTCAGCACCCGTCCTACAGTCGGCGCCGTGACGACCACCGAAACCGTCGACGCCTTCCTGCGCGCCCACGCCGGCGACGAGGGCATCGCCCTGCGCTTCGAGGACGAGTCGTGGACGTGGCCCGAGGCCACCGCGGCCGCCGCCCAGCGCGCCGCGCTGCTGCTGTCCACACGCAAGGCCGGCCCGCTGCACGTCGGCGTCCTCGCCGACAACGTTCCCGAGTACGTCCACTGGCTCAGCGCCGCCGCACTCGCCGGCGCCACCGTCGTCGGCATCAACCCGACGCGCCGGGGTGCCGAGCTGGCCCGCGACATCATCCACACGGACTGCCAGGTGTTGATCGTCGACCCGTCCTACGCCGACCTGCTCGAGGGCCTCGACCTCGGCGAAGCCCTCGGGCCGGACCGGATCTGGGGCCTTGACGACGCCGCCTACCACGAACGCCTCGCGGACCACGCCGGCACCGACTTCGCCACCGTCGACGCCGCCCTCGACGCCGAGGGACGCACCGTGGGGTCCAACGACCTCTACCTGCTGCTGTTCACCTCCGGCACCAGCGGCGCCCCCAAGGCGGTCAAGTGCAGCCAGGGACGCCTGGCCCGCATCGCCGGCATCGTGGCCATGGGCTTCGGCCTCGGCGCCGACAGCGGCTGCTACCTCTCGATGCCGCTGTTCCACTCCAACGCCCTGATGGCGGGCTGGTGTCCGGCGCTGGCGGGCGGAGCCACGTCGGTACTGCGCCGCAAGTTCTCGGCCTCGGCCTTCCTCACCGATGTGCGCCGCTACGGCGTCACCTACGCCAACTACGTGGGCAAGCCGCTGGCCTACATCCTCGCCACCCCCGAGCAGCCCGACGACGCCGACAACCCCCTGCGCATCGTGTTCGGCAACGAGGCCAGCGACACCGACATCGCCGAGTTCGGCCGACGCTTCGGCTGCGTGGTCATCGACGGCTACGGCTCGAGCGAGGGCGGCGCGAGTGTCAGCCGCACCCCGGACACGCCGCCCGGCTCCCTCGGCCCAGCCGGCCCCGACAACGTCGTGCTCGACCCCGAGACCGGCGAGGAGTGCCCCCTGGCCGAGTTCGACGCCGACGGCGCGCTGGTGAACGCCGACGAGGCCATCGGCGAGCTCGTGAGCCGCCAGGGCGGGGCGCAGTTCGAGGGCTACTGGCGCAACGAGGAGGCGGAAGCGCAGCGGCGCCGTGATGGCATGTACTGGACGGGCGACCTCGCCTACAAGGACACCGACGGCTACCTGTACTTCGCGGGTCGATCCAGCGAGTGGCTACGGGTGGACGGCGAGAACCTGGCCGTGGCCCCCATCGAGCGCATCCTGCTGCGCCACCCCGACGTCGCCATGGCCGCGGTCTACGCCGTGCCCGACCCGGTGGTGGGCGACCAGTGCATGGCGGCGCTGGTGCTGCGTCCGGGGGCCACCTTCGACCCCGAGGGCTTCGCCGCCTTCCTGGCCGAGCAGGCCGACCTCGGCACGAAGTCGGCCCCTCGCCTCGTCCGGATCGTCGACGCCCTGCCCACGACGCAGACCAACAAGGTGCTGAAGCGCCAGCTCCAACAGGAGGCGGCCGACGTGGACGACCCCGTCTGGCACCGCCCCGGCAAGCCCCTGACCTACGAGCCCCTCCCCCGCTGAGCGCGGCGCGCTGACCGATCCGTTCTCGAGGCAATGCCCCCCGGATTCCGGGGGCCATTGCCTCGAGTTCGTCAGCGCACGAGGCGGAAGAAGGTGCGGAGGTCGTCGACGAACAGGTCGGGCTGCTCGAAGGCGGCGAAGTGGCCGCCGCGGGGCATCTCCACGTAGTGGACGAGGTTGCACACCGCCTCGATCCACCTCCGCGGCGGCCGCACGAGCTCGCCGGGATAGGCGGCGTAGCCGGTGGGCACCTCGAGGTACGTCCCGTCGAGGTCCATGGCGCTGGTCCCGGCGCGGGTCGACTCCCAGTAGAGGCGGGCCGCCGAGTTGGCGGTGCCCGTCACCCAATAGGTCGTGATGTTGGCCAGCATCTGGTCCGCGCTCAGGGCGCTGTCTGCGTCGTCGGGGTGGTCGGTCCAGGCGTGGAACTTGTCGAAGATCCACGCCGCCAGCCCGGCGGGTGAATCCGTGAGCCCGTAGGCGAGGGTCTGGGGCTTGGTGCTCTGGATCTGGAGGTAGCCGATGCCGGTCTTGGCCATCTCCGCGGCGGCGCCCAACCTCGCCAGCTCGTCCTCGGTGAGGCCGTCGAAAGCCCCCTCGGCGGGCGGGCCCACGATCATCATGTTCACGTGGATGCCGGCGAGGTGCTCGGCGTCGACGCGACCCAACCGGCGGGTCACCACCGAGCCCCAGTCGCCGCCCTGGGCGCCGTAGCGCTCGTAGCCGAGGCGGGCCATGAGGTCCTTGACCGCGTCGGCCATGGTCGCAGCGTGGAAGCCCGGTCGGCGGGTCGGCCCGGAGAAGGCGTAGCCGGGGATGGACGGCGCCACGACGTGGAAGGCGTCGGCGGCGTCACCACCATGGGCGACGGGGTCCACCAGCGGCCCGATGACGTCGAGGAACTCGATGATCGAACCGGGCCAGCCGTGGGTGAGCACGAGGGGAAGGGCGCCGGCCTCGGGCGAGCGCACGTGCAGGAAGTGCAGGCGCTCGCCTCCGGGGGTCTCGGTGACGAACTGGTCCCAGCCGTTCAGGCGCGCCTCGACCGCCCGCCAGTCGAAGTCGTGGGCCCAGTGGCGGCAGAGCTCTCGCACGGCGCCGAGCTCGGCGCCCGGCTCCCAACCGACATCGGGGAGCTGATCGGGCCACCGGGTGTTCGCGAGGCGCACACGGAGGTCCTCGAGGACCATCTCGGGCACCTCGACGCGGTACTGCTCTATGGGCGCGGTCATTGTGCGAACATAACCCTGGACGAGAACACGTTCTCGTTCCTGACGATCCCGCACCACCACCCAGGGGAGCCCCACGATGACGGACGTCGCCTCGCCCGCGGGCGCCACCCACCCCGACGAGCACGACCTCGACCTGCTCGACGGCGCCCTCTACGCCGGCGACCCCGAGCCCACCTACGCCTGGCTCCGGGCCAACGCTCCGGTCTACTGGGACGCCACCAACCGCCTGTGGGGCGTGTCGCGCTACGCCGACATCGTCGCGGTCGAGAAGGACCCGGTCACCTTCACCAGCAGCCAGGGCTTCCGGCCCAACATCCCGGGCGACACCTCGATGATCGGCCTCGACGACCCGCTGCACACCACCCGGCGCCGGCTGGTGTCCCGCCGGTTCACGCCCCGCGCCGCCGGCGGCTACGAGTCCGACGTGCGCCGTGTGGTCACCGAGCTCATCGACGCGGTGGCCGACCGAGGCGAGTGCGAGGTGGTCCACGACCTCGCCTCGCCCCTGCCCGCCATGATGATCGGCTGGCTCCTCGGCTTCGACGACGACGAGTGGCCCAAGCTCAAGCACTGGTCAGAGACCACCATCCCCGCCGGCGGCGGCCCCCGCTACCTGAACGACGAGGTCCTCCTCGCCGCCGCGGAGTTCCACGCCGCCGCCTCGCAGCTTGCCGTTCTCAAGCGCGGTCGCCCCGGCGACGACTGCATGACGGTGTGGACCACCGCCGAGGTGGACGGCGCCCCGCTGACCGACGACGACATCGTCTCGGAGGCGCTGCTGCTGCTCGACGGCGGCGCCGAGACCACCCGCAACGTGATCGCCGCCGGCATCTTCCTGCTCAGCCGGCACCCCGACCAGCGCCAGCTGCTCATCGATGATCCGTCCCGCATCCCGACCGCGGTCGAGGAGCTGATCCGCTACGTCACCCCCATCCTGAACATGCGCCGCACCGCCACACGCGACGTCGAGCTGCACGGCCAGCTCATCCGCGAGGGCGACGAGGTGCTGCTCATGTACTCGTCGGGCAACCGCGACGAGGCCGTGTTCGACGACCCGCAGCGCTTCGACGTCACCCGGTCGCCGAACAACCACATCGCCTTCGGCTTCGGCACCCACTTCTGCCTCGGTGCCTCGCTGGCCCGCCTCGAGCTGCGGGTGTTCTTCGAGGAGCTGCTCCGCCGCCTGCCCGACGTCAGCCCCGCGCCCGGCATCACCAGTCCCGAGATCGTTCCGGGCGCCTTCGTGCGCGGCATCCGGGCCCTCCCCGCCGTCTTCACCCCCGAATCGGCCTGACCGCCTCTCCCCGCCAACCCGACCATTCCGACAACTGGAGACCCTGTGCCCCACCACGTGACCGGCTTCGAGTTCAGCGAGGACGCCCTCGCCGTGCGCGCCTACATCTTCGACTTCTGGTGCGAGCACGGCCGCGGCCCCAACCTGCGCGAGGTGCACGAGGCCCTCGACCTGGACCGCAAGCGCATCAAGGCCGCCTACAAGCAGCTGCAGCTCGGCATCGTCATCACCGTCGACGAGGACACCCAGAACTGCAACCTGCTGAAGGCCCCGCCGTTCTCCAGCTTCCCGAGCCAGGTGTCGGCCTACATCGACGACGAGTTCCACAGCTTCGTGGGCTGCGCCAGCGAATCCATCGCCTTCTCGCACATGCCGCCCTTCAAGGACAAGGAGGTGCGCCTCGAGGGCTTCTGCGCCTGCTGCCTCGAGCCCATCACCCTCGTCTCGAAGAACTTCGAGCTGCAGAGCGTGTCGCCCGAGGGCATCTTCCTGCACATCTCGTCGAGCCCCCACGACTGGAACAACTTCACCATGGAGCTCATGTGCGACTCCATGAACTTCGTCATCGATGCCGAGCACGCCGACCGCTACGAGCGCCAGGTCGCCCGCCGCGGCGTGCTGGTCAACCTCGACCAGGCCAAGCAGTTCGTGAAGTTCGTGGCCGACCAGCGCATGTGGGACTACCACTGGAAGCCCGGCGTGATGATGCCCGAGGTCGTGATCGAGATCTTCCGCAGCATGGGCGTCGACGTCTCCAACTGGGACGGCTGAGCCTCTCCGGCAGCCTCGATCGCCCCGTCGTGGGCACCGCCGGTTGTCGGACCGGGTGATCCGACTCCCCGCGCGGCGGATGACGGCGCCGAGCTGGTGACCGTTCGAGCGCCGTATTGACGATCGGCTCAGGGCGTAGCGTCGGCCACCACGCCGTTGATCTCGATCTCGGCGATCGCCGTGAAGTCCATCGTGGCGCCACCTTCGGTCTCACCGATCACGGCGCTGACGCGGGACGTGATCGCATCGACGTCGATCGTCTGCAAGCCGCGGTCGGTGGGATCGAGCGTCTGGAGGACGTCGGTGCCGTCGTCGAAGATCCAGCGGACCGAGGTGAAGCGGCGCTGCTCGAGGTAGCGATCCGTGCCGGAGCAGTCCAACTCGTCCAGACCGTTGATGATGCCCACACGACTGACGCGGGTGGGTCCACCGAGGTTCACCCGGACCCGCTGGGCCTCGCCGTCACCGTCCATGCGCCATCCGGTGGTCTCGTCCTCGTCGATCATGTTGTCGGGCTCGTAGCTGGTCGCCGCCCCGCAGCCGTCGACGTCGTCGGCCGCCGACGGGGGCGCGATGGCACGCAGGGGACGGATGGTCCGCACAGGGCCCGTGAACGTCGGCGCAGCCGTGGTGGTGGTGGTGACGACGCTCGTGGTCGTCGTCGGTGCGGTGGTGTCAGTGGTCGCGGTCGGGGTGGTCGTCGAGGTCGGCGCCGCAGAGGTGGGCGACGCGGTGCCGTCGTCGCGGTCCGACTGGTTGTTCACGACGAGGAACGAGATCAAGCCGACGACCGCGAGGCACGCCAGGAGGCCGAGCACGGCCGCCGTCTTCCGGCCACCACCGTTCTGCTCCGGCTTCGGGGCAGATGGGGTGGGCTGGGAGAGCGGCTTGCGGGGTGGCGGTGGGGGTGGTGCCGTCGCAGAAGTCGCCGCCGCCGCCACCGGTTCGGTGACAGGGGCTTCGGGCTTCGTGGCCGGCAGATCGGACTCGGGCGCGGCTTCGGGCGCCGAACGATCGGGATCCTCGGACGCCACCGGTGCGCCCGGCGCCTCCGGGGGTCCTGGTTCCGGTGCCCGCGAGTCCGATGGCGCGGCCGCGACCCCCGGCGCATCAGCGGCGGCCTCTTCAGGCCGGGCCCCCTCGGGCACCGGTGACTGCGGGGCCGTGACGATCGTGGAGGTCGGGTCGCCGGCGCCGGCCGCGGCCAGGCCGAGACCGCCGATGATCGTCTCGCCGGTGACCGCCTCGTCATCCTCGGGGGCGCCGGTGGCGCCGGTCCCGAGGAGAGCGCCCGCTGCCGCCTCCGCGAACTCCGAACAGGTGGCATACCGACCCTCGGGGGTCTTTGCCATCCCCTTGGCCACGACCGCGTCGATCGCCACCGGGAACCGATCGGTCCGGCTGGTCACCTTCGGCGGCGGCTTGGCCACGTGGGCGTTGAGGATCGTCTGCAACGACCCCGAGAACGGCGGCGTCCCGGTCAGCGCCTCGTACAGCAGGCAGGCAAACGCATACTGATCGCTGCGGCCGTCCAGCGCGCGGCCGTCGAGCTGCTCCGGTGACGCGTAGCTCAGCGTGCCAAGGAAGGTGCCGGCCTGGGTGAACTCCTTGCCGTCGCCGATCTCTTTCGTGATGCCGAAGTCGGCCAGGTACACACGATCGGCCCGACCGTGGTCGAGGAGCACGTTGCCGGGCTTGACGTCTCGGTGGATCAGGCCCTTGCCGTGCGCATCGTCGAGGGCCGAGCCGATCTGGCGCAGTATGGCGACGCACTCGTCGGCCGAGAGCTCGCCCTGCGCCAGGCGCTCCTTGAGGTCCATGCCGTCGATGAACCGCATCGCGATGTAGAGACGGCCGTCGATCTCGCCGGCGTCGAAGATCGGCGCCACGTTCGGATGGTCGAGGTTCGCGGCCATCCGGGACTCGCGGGTGAAGCGGTCCCGGAAGTCCGGATCGTCAGCGAAACGATCGTCGAGGATCTTGAGGGCGACCTGGCGACTCATGGCCGGCCGCACGTCCTCGGCCAGGTAGACGGTGGCGAACCCGCCCTCACCGAGCACCCGCAGAACCTGGTAGTTGCCGTACTTGTCGCCCGCCTCCAGCTTGTCCACCGCTGCTCCCCGCTCGCCCGACGAGACGCCGATAGTAGGCGCGCGTTGCCGCCGTCCTCATCGAGCACCTGTCGAGCGCAGCGCATCACCGCCCGCAGCGGTAGGCGACGGCGGGAGGACGGTGGTTTCGTCAGTGGGCGGGATCAGGTGCTGCGGGCACCGGCGACGCCGTTGCCGACGAGGTCGGCCAGGGTTGCGATCAGCTCGTCGCGGGTGAGGGTGCGGTGGTCGAGCCACCAGCCCACGCCCTCGAACACGGCTCCCATCAGCGCGATCGAGCGCAGCTCGAGCTGGGCGGCCGACCCCTCCACGCCGAACCCGGTGACGAGGAAGGCGGCCACCTGGGCGGCCAGCGCCGGCAGGACCGGCAGCTCACCGGCGCCGCGCCCCGTGCCCTGCGATCCCTCCACCAGGAAGCGGTGCAGGGCGGGCTCGCGCTCGGCGAAGACCACGAACACCTCGATGGCCTCGGCGACGGCGGCGCGAGGGTCCTCGGCATCGGTGAAGATGCCGTCGAGCGAGTGGCCCAGGTCGACGAGGAAGCGGTCGGCGATGGCCGTGGCCAGACCGGCCTTGTCCCCGAAGTGGTGGTAGAGGACCGGCTTCGAGATGCCCGCCTCCGGGGCGATGTCGGCCATGGAGGCGTCGGCGCCGACCGAGCGGATGGCGCGGATGGCGGCGTCGGCCAGCTCGGCCCGGCGCTCCTCGGGGTCCAGCCGGACCCGCGTGGTGGGGGCCGTCACGTCAGGCCGGGGCCGGCGCGGCGTTCTCGAGCGCGAAGGCCTCGTACTCGTCGCCGGTGTCGACCCAGTCCTCGAACTGGATGACACCCATCTCCTCGTAGCGGCGGCGCAGCCAGCCCTCGTTGCGGTCGAGCAGGCCCAGCTTCTTGCAGTTGGGCACGATCTTCGAGAACAGCATCTGTTGGAAGATGACGCGGCCCGGGTCCTGCACGACGAGCTGGAGCGCCTCCTTGACGTTGACGCCCATCCGGTCCCACACCTCCTGCTGGAGGAAGCGGTCGCGCATGCGGATCGACGCCTCGTAGGCGAACTCCTGGCGCTCGAGCATCTCCTTGTCGGAGAGGTCGGCGTAGAACTCCTGGAGCGACAGCACACCGAAGGCGACGTGGCGGGCCTCGTCGCTCATGACGTACCGGAGCAGCTGCTTGAGCAGGGGCTCCTCGACCATGGCGTGCATGAACCCGAAGGCGGCGAGGGCGAGGCCCTCCACCATGATCTGCATGCCCAGGTAGGTCATGTCCCACCGGCTGTCGTTGATGATGTCGTCGAGCAGCATCTTCAGGTGGGCGTTGATCGGGTAGTGCCCGGACATCTTCTCGTCGAGGTACTTGGCGAAGACCTCGACGTGGCGGGCCTCGTCCATCACCTGCGTGGAGGCGTAGTACTTGGCGTCGATCCACGGGACCGACTCCACGATCTTGGCCGTGCAGACGAGGGCGCCCTGCTCGCCGTGCATGAACTGGCTGAGCGACCAGTTGCTGCCCTCGACGTTGAGCTGCGCCCACTCCTTGTCGCCCCACTTCTCGAAGGGCGTGCCGGCGAGGTCGTAGCTCTCGGTGAAGCCCCGGAAGGTGTTGACCGCGGCCATGGCCTGGGCCTCCTGGTCCACCTCGGTGTCCCAGGGCAGGTCGGTCTTGCCGTTCCACTGCGCGTGCTTGGCCTTCTCGTAGAGCTTGTTCAGCGCCGGCCGCTCACCCTTGTCGTAGTTCCACGTGAAGATGGCGTCGGCGTTGTCGCGCACGTGGTGGATCGCCTCGTGGACGTCCGTGTTGGAGATGGACAGGACCTGCTCCAGGTCGATGGCGTCCTGGGCGGAAACGGTGGTCATGCGGAGAGCCCCCTCGGCGGCGCGTGTGCGGTTCCTTACCGTCGGTAGGCTACCGGCGGTAGCTGAGAGGTTACCGGCGGTAGCCCGCCGGGTCAAGGGGACACATGTCACACGCCCGAGGGCGGTCACCGAGGGCCGCTCAGCGGCAGACGGTGCCGCCGTCGACGAGCATCGTGTCGCCGTTGACGAACGAGGCCCGGTCCGAGCACAGCCACACCACGGCCTCGGCGACCTGCTCGGGGCGGCCCAGCTCGCCGGTCGGCACCGTGCGCTTCATCATCTTCTCGATGCCCGGGTCGCCACCGATGAACGCCTGCATCATCGGGGTGTCGGTGGTGCCGGGGCAGATGGCGTTCACCCGGATGCCCGAGCGGGCGTACTCCTGCGCCGCGGTCTTGGTGAGCCCGAGCACGCCGTGCTTCGAGGCCACGTAGTGCGGCAGGCTCGGGAAGCCGATCACGCCGGCGCCCGACGAGGTGTTGACGATGGCGCCGCGACCGGCCTGGGCCATGACCCGCAGCTCGTGCTTCATGCAGAGGAACACGCCCGTGAGGTTGAGGCGCACCACGGCGTCCCAATCGTCGAGGGACAGGTCGGTGAAGGCCGCCGGCGTCCCACTGGTACCTGCGTTGTTGTGGGCGCAGTCGAGCCGACCCCACCGCTGCACCGCGGCGGTCACCGCGGCCTCGACCTGGGCCTCGTCGGTGACGTCGGCGGCCAGCCCGACCGCCTCGCCGCCGTCGGCGGTGATGGCCCCGGCGGTCGCCTCGGCGCCGACGGGATCGATGTCCACCACGAGGACGCGGGCGCCTTCGGCGGCGAAGAGCCGGGCGGTCGCCGCGCCGATGCCGCCGCCGGCGCCGGTCACCAGTGCGACCTCGCCGTCACGGAAGAAGGGGGTGCCAGGAGCCATGGCGTGACCCTACGCGGCGCCCCGCGGGGTTTCTGACGAGCCGTCAGGTCCGTCTAGGCTCACCCGCCGGACCGCCCACCCCCGCGCCGGCCACGCACGCCACCGGGGACGACACACAGCGAGGATCGAACACCATGGGAGCACTCGACGGGAAGGTCGCCATCGTCACCGGCGCCGGCCGGGGCCTCGGCCGGGCCCACAGCCTCACGATGGCCGCCGAGGGCGCCACGGTCGTGGTCAACGACCTGGGGGACGAGGCCGAGGCCGTCGTCGCCGAGATCGAGGCCGCGGGCGGCCAGGCCGTCGCCAACCACGCCAGCGTGAGCGACTGGGAGGCCACCGAGGCCCTCGTGGCCGACACCGTGGAGCGCTTCGGCGACCTCCACATCGTGGTCAACAACGCCGGCATCCTCCGGGACAAGATGAGCTTCAACATGGACGAGAGCGACTGGGATGCCGTCGTCGACGTCCACCTCAAGGGCCACTTCTGCGTCTCCCGCCACGCCGGCGTCTACTGGCGCAACCAGGCCAAGGCCGGCGCCACCGTGGGCCGGCGCATCATCAACACGTCGTCCGAGGCGGGGCTGTTCGGCAGCGCCGGCCAGGCCAACTACGCGGCCGCCAAGGCCGGCATCATCGGCCTCACCCTCGTGTTCGCCCGTGAGTACGGCCGCTTCGGCGTCACCGCCAACGCCATCGCCCCCCGGGCCCGCACCCGCATGACCGAGGACATCGAGTTCTTCAAGGCCCCCGAGGGCGAGAGCGCGTTCGACCGCTTCGCCCCCGAGAACGTCTCGTCGGTCGTGGCGTGGCTGGCCAGCGACGCCGCCGCCGATGTGAGCGGCCAGGTCTTCATCGTCATCGGTGGCGACGTGCACCTCTTCCGCCCGCCGGCCATCGAGGCCAGCATCAAGAAGGGCGACCGCTGGAGCATCGACGAGCTGGTGGCGTCGAGCGGCGACCTCTTCTGCGACAAGGGCCCGGGCGTGCCGCCCATGGCCGTCCCCGGCTGATCGGCCCCACTCCCCGCCCCTGCCGGCCCGCCGCACCGGGTCGCACCCCGCCGACGAGGCACTAGACAGGACCACGTGTTCACGGACCTGCGCGTGCTCGACCTGAGCTCGGGCATCGCCGGCCCCTACGCCACCAAGCTGCTGGCCGACGCCGGCGCCGACGTGGTGAAGGTCGAGGGTCCGGGCGGCGACCCCTTGCGCGCCTGGTCTGCCACCGGTGCCGACCTCGGCGGCGAGGACGGCGCGCTCTTCCGCTACCTGAACACCTCCAAGCGCTCGGTGGTCGGCGCACTGGACGACCCCGACGTCGCCGCCCTCGTGCGCGGGGGCGACCTCCTGGTCGAGGACCACGGACCGGGCGGGCTCGACGTCGCCGCGCTCCACCGGGCCAATCCCGCGCTCGTGGTGGTGTCGATCTCGCCGTTCGGCGCCGACGGCCCTTGGGCCCACCGTCCCGCGGATGAGTTCACCCTCCAGGCCTGGTGCGGCTCGACCGCCGGCCGGGGCACGCCCGATCGCCCGCCCCTGGCCGCCGGCGGCCGGATCGGCGAGTGGGTGGCCGGCGCCTACGCCGCGGTGGCCGGCGTGGCTGCCTGGCGGCTGGCCCGCGAGACCAGTGCCGGAGAGCACGTCGACCTGTCGATGTTCGAGGCCATGTCGGTGACCATGAACACCTTCACGTCGTTGTTCTTCTCCTTCACGGGCGCCCCGCCGCCGCCGGCCCCCACGCCCACCATCGAGCTGCCGTCCATCGAGCCGACCGCCGACGGCTACGTGGGCTTCTGCACCATCGCCCGCCAGCAGTTCGAGGACTTCCTCGTCCTCGTCGAGCATGCCGAGCTGCTGGCCGACGACGAGCTGGCCAACGCCACCCTCCGAGCGAAGCGCATGGACGAGTTCCTCGGGTACGTGCGGCCGTGGACCACCCGGCACACCACCGACGAGGTCATCGAGCAGGCCTCCGCCCTGCGCATCCCCGTCGCCCCCGTCCTCGACGGCGCCACCGTGGTCGACCACGAGCAGTTCGTGTCCCGGGGCAGCTTCATCGAGGGCCCGCACGGCTTCACCCAGCCCCGGATCCCCTACCGCATCGGTGACCTCGCGCCGCCGGCGTTCCGACCGGCGCCGACGCTGGGCCAGCACACCGGCACGGTCGAGTGGCCCACCCGCCCCCGCTCATCCCAAACCGAAGGCGGCGGTGCCCTGCCCCTCGACGGCGTCCGCATCGTCGACTTCACCGCCTTCTGGGCGGGGCCGTCCGCCACCCAGCTCCTGGGCGCCCTCGGCGCCGACGTCGTCAAGATCGAGTCCATCCAGCGACCCGACGGCATGCGCTTCACCTCGGCCAAGCCCGCCTCGGTCGACCAGTGGTGGGAGTGGGGGTTCGTGTTCCACGGCGCCAACGCCAACAAGCGCTCGGTCACCCTCGACCTCAACCGCCCCGAGGGCCTCGAGCTCGTCCTAGGCCTCATCGCCGACGCCGACGTCGTGGTCGAGAACTTCTCGCCGCGGGTGATGGAGAACTTCGGCCTCGGCTGGGACACCGTCCACGCCACGGCCCCCCGAGCGGTGATGCTGCGCATGCCCGCCTTCGGCCTCGACGGCCCCTGGCGCGACCGCACCGGCTTCGCCCAGACCATGGAGCAGCTGACGGGCATGGCCGCGGTCACGGGCTACCCCGACGGGCCGCCCGTGCTCCCACGCGGCGCGGTCGACCCCCTCGCCGGCCAGCACGCAGTGTTCGCCCTGCTCGCCGCCCTCGACCAGCGCGACCGCACCGGCACCGGGATGCTCGTGCAGGCCACCCTGGCCGAGGCGGCGCTGAACATCGCCGCCGAGCCGGTGGTCGAGCACAGCGCCTACGGGCGGCTCGTCCGGCGCGACGGCAACCAGAGCCCCCTGGCCGAGCCCCAGGGCGTCTTCCCTTGCGCCGAGGGCCAGTGGCTGGCCGTGGCCGCAGAGACCGACGCCCACCGCGAGGCCCTGCGCGCCGTGGTGGGGGCCGACGACGTCCGTGGCGACGCCGGCCAGCGGGCGGTGGCCGCCTGGTGCGCGGACCGTGACGTCGACGGCGCGGTCGCCACCCTGCTCGACGCCGGCATCCCCGCGGCCGTGCTCGTGCACCCCGCGGCCATCGACACCACCGCGCAGCACGAGGCGCGCGGCTTCTTCGAGGTGCTCGACCACCCCGTCACCGGCCGCCGCGGCCTGCCGTCGCTCCCCTTCCGGTACCGCCGGCGGGAGGAGGCGATCGGCGCTCGACCCACCCGGGGCTGGCTACGCACGCCGCCGCCCACCCTCGGCCAGCACACCGACGAGGTGCTGCGCTCCCGGCTGGGCCTCGGCGACGACGAGCTCGCCCGCCTGCGGGCCGAGGGCATCACCGGCGACCGGCCCGCCGGCCTGTGACCCGCCGCCCCGTCACTGGCGTCGCCGCGGTCGTGCTGGCTGCTCTCTGCGTCCTCGCCGCGGGCTGCGGGAGCGACGTCGAGCCGCCGGGTGGCTCCGAGTCCGCCACGGCCTCCTCCCAGCGAGCGACGACCACCACGGCGGCGCCCGCCACCACGACCACCGCCGACCCGATCGCCGCCTGCATCGCCGCGCTGCCCGTGCGCCAGCGCGTGGGCCAGCTCGTCGGCATCGCCATCGACGGGGGCGCGCTCGCCAGCGAGGCCCAGCGGGCGGCCGACCTCGGCGTGGGCACGGTCCTGGTGCAACGACCCGCCTCCAACGGGCTCGCTGAGGGCATCGCCGCGGTGAAGGCCACGAGCACCATCCCGCCCCTCGTGGCCGTCGACGAGGAGGGCGGCGAGGTGCAGCACCTGCGGGCCCTGCTCGGCTCGATCCCCTCGGAGCGGTCGATGGCGACCGGCCAGGACGGCAACGCCGCGGCTGCCATCGTCGGGCCGCACTTCCAGGCCGTGGCCGACCTCGGCTTCGACGTGGTCTTCGCCCCGGTGGTCGACGTGGCCCTCCCCGGTGGCGGCGGGCCCCTCGGCGACCGCACCTTCTCCGACGACCCGGCCACCGTCACCGCCTACGGCCAGGTGTACGTGGACGCCATGCAGGCCGCCGACCTGCTGCCCGTGCTGAAGCACTTCCCCGGCCACGGCTCGGGCGAGGCCAACAGCCACGACGGGCCCGTCGGCACGCCCCCCATCGAGTCGCTCCGGACCCGCGACCTGCTCCCCTTCGGGGCCCTTGCCGCCGACCCGCCGGTTGGCGTCATGGTCGGCCACCTCAACGTGCCGGGCCTCAGCGGGACGACCCCGGCCAGCATCTCGCCGGCGGCCTACGAGCTGTTGCGCGACGACCTCGGCTTCGACGGCCTCGCCTTCAGCGACTCGCTCAGCATGGGCGCCATCGCCGGCACCATCCCGCCCGAGTCCGCCGCGGTGCAGGCCATCGCCGCCGGCGCCGACGTGGCCCTCTTCGTCACCATCGCCAACCCGGCCGGCGCCATCGACGCCCTCGAGGCGGCGGTCACGAACGGCAGCCTGCCCGAGGCCCGCATGGACGAGTCCGTGGCCCGGGTGCTGGCCCAGAAGGGCCTCGACCCCTGCTCGCTCTGAGCGCCGGCCAGCGGCGGCAGACGGCTCAGCGCGACGGTGGGATCAGGCGGAGCTCGGCCGCCCGGCGGGTGGCGTCGTCCCGGTTCGTCACGTCCAGCTTCACGTAGATGCTCTTCACGTGGGTCTTGACGGTGTTGGCCGACACGAAGAGCTCGTCGGCGATCTCCTGGAGGGTGAGGCGCGTCGGAAGGAGAGACAGGACCTCGACCTCGCGGCTCGTCAGCTCCGTGATCCCTTCGCGACGAGAACGCTCCTCCCGCCACATCCGCAGGGCGAGCTCCAGCTCCTGACGACCGTGGGCGAAGCGCGGGAGATCCTCGACGTTGGCGAGGGCCTTCTCCGCGGCGTCGAGGTCGCCGCAGAGCAGCTCGATGCGAGCAGCCTCCACGGCCAGGAGGAAGCGGAACGGTTCGCCGCTCGTGCTGGTCGCGGCGACCTCTCGAGCATCGTCCACGGCCCGGCGCGCGTCATCGACGAGCCCGAGGGAGCGAAGCGCCACCACCCGGGCGAACGCGGACTCGATCGCACCCACGGGCGGAGTGTCCGAGCCACCAGGACGTGGTGCGAGCCGGTCAGCGCGAGCGAGCCCAGCGCGGAAGTGGCCCTGGTAGACCTCGACGAACGCGAGCGCACCCACGAACGCCGACAGCCAGAAGGGATCGGTGAACGCAGGATCGTCGAGTGCGGACTGCATCCGTCGCTCGGCGGCGTCGGGCGCACCGGTCCAGACCTCCGACCGGGCTGCGAGGAGCGAGGCGTAGGCCACCGCCGGCCGGTTCGGATCGGCGCCCATCGCCGAGAACGCGTCTATCGCGTCCGTCGCCCGGCGGAGCGCAGCGTCGGAGTCGCCCTCGCGGGCGGCGACGTGGGCATCGACCACGGCGACCTCGGCGACGAGCCACGGGTCGGCACCGGGTCGCGTCGCTCGCCGGTGCAGCCGGTCGAGCGCCGGCGTCCAGACCTCGGCGGCATCGCCGGCGGCGAGGCTGGACCACAACAGGCGCAGCAGCTGCTCGTCCGGGTCGGCGCCGCCTGCCAGGTCGGGCAGCAGCGAGTACCAGTCCTGGAGGAGGCCCACCTCGCCCTTGCGGAACAGCTCGTCCTCGTGATCGTGCACCAGCGCCACCGCGGCCTCCAGGTCGGGAACGGCCGCGAAGTGCCGCACCGCACGATCGATGTCACCGTGGGCCTCGAACCACTTGGCCGCGCGCCCGTGGAGCACTCCGGGCCGCGCCTCGGGGTCCGACGCCAGCTCCGATCGCAGCAGGTCGACGAACAGCGGGTGGTAGCGGTAGGAAGGCTCGGCATCGTCGAGCCGCGACACCAGGACGTGGCTGCGCTCGAGCTCGGCGAGCCGGCGGCTGCTGTCACCACGGCCGGTGACGGCGTCGCACAAGGGGCCGCTCAGGCGATCGAGGATCGAGGTCTCGAGCAGGAACCGGCGATTGGCGTCCGGCTGATCATCCAACGCCTCCTCCAGCAGGAATTCGGCGATCGGCCGGTCGTCCCCGCGCAGCGACCCGAGGTAGCCCGCGGGGTCGACCGATCCCAGTGCCGATCGCAGGGCCAGCTGCACCCCGGCGACCCAACCCTCGGTCCTTGCGGCCAGTCGGTCGACGGCCTCGTCGGGCACCTCGAGTGCCGAGCTGGCCACGAGTGCGCCCACCTCGGCTCGATCGAGTTGGAGGTCCCGCTCCCCGATGTCGACCACCATGCCGCGGGCCCGCTGCCGGGCGAGGCGCCAGGCCAGATCGGCACGCGACGCGACCAGCAGCCGGACCTCGTCCCCCAGTGCGTCCACGAGACGAGCCAGGTCGGCCTGGATGGCCTCGTCGACCAGGACGTGGGCGTCGTCGATCACCATCCACCCGCCGGGCCGGCTCCGGGCGGCCATGGCCGCGAGGAAGCCAGTGAGGTCCTTGACCTCGCTCTCGGCCTGGTCGAACAGCCCGGCATGCTCGCAGGCCGCCGCGAGGTGTCGCCAGAAGCGGGCGGGGTCGTTGTCTGACCTCGCGGCCGTCAACCAAGCTCCGACCACCCCGGGACGAGAGGCCCAGTCGAGGAGGAGCTCCGTCTTGCCGAACCCTGGCCCGCCGACGACGACGCAGACCCCGCCAGCCGGCGTGGCGTCGACCGCGGCGAGCAGCCGATCCCGCACGACGTGACGCACGCAGGGACGCGGCGGTGCGATCTGGCTGATGTCGAGGCTCACCGACGTTCGGGCAGGGCCTCCCGCCCCTGGTTGATGCTCCGGGATGCCGCGAGATTACGTCCGGGCGCCCGGGTGCCCCTCACCCGGCGGCCCTCCGCTCCGTTGCGGCCTGTTGGACCTCCACGCCGTTTCCGGGCAGCGCGGCGCCGGCGCGCGCCCGGGACCCGACGATCCCGGCCAAAACCACCCGCGGCGGGTGATGTCCGGCGACCGGCCGCGGGGCGAACGTGACGCACGCGCTCCCACATGCCGGACCTGAGGAGGACCGCCACGTGACCTACCCGCTGATCGATCTGGCGACGCCGACGGAGTTGGTGTTCGAGTGGGGCTGGTTGCTCGTCACCCGGGCCAACTTCGTCGTCTACGTCCTGCTCGTGGCCGTCTTCGTCCTCGGGGCGACGGTCCGACTCCCCGGGGTCAAACGGGAGATCGAAGCCGTCGAGCGCGCCAACGCCGGCGGCGGAGAGGAGGCGGGACGATGACCGCGGTCGACGAGCCCGTCACGTCGACCCCCGGCGGCCGCGGCACCAAGCGCAACCTGATGGCGGGGGTCCGCACCTACGCCGAGACGTACTGGCCGTACGAGCGCCTGCTGCCGAGCGACGAGCCGGTCTACGTGAGCCGGCTGTTCTACCTGTTCGGTTCGTTGTCCCTCATGGCCTTCGTCAGCCTGGTCCTCACCGGCATGGCCCTGATGTTCAAGGGCCCGTTCTGGTGGCACACCAGCGACTGGGGCCTGTTCGTGAACTCGTTGCACTTCTGGTCGGTGCAGGTGTTCTTCTTCTGCATCTTCGTGCACTTCGGGTCGTCGTTCTTCACCGCGGCGTGGCGGGGCGGGCGGGGCCTGACCTGGATGTTCGGCGCACTCACCTTCTTCGTGGCCATCCTCACGGGCCTGACCGGCTACATCGCCCAGTCGAACTTCGACGGGCAGTACATCGGCCAGCAGGCCAAGGACGCCATGAACGCGGTCGGGGTCGGCGACGTCCTCAACCTCATGGACTTCGACAACCTCATCGGCTGGCACGTCCTGATCCTGCCTCTCGTCGTCGCGGCGTTCCTGGCGCTGCACCTGCTCTGGGTGCGCCGCCACGGGGTGGTCCCACCGTTCCCCGCCCCGGGCACCGACACCGAGGGTGCGTTCGTGGAGGGCGAGCGATGAGTCGAGGACCCGCCTCCTGGAAGTCGTCCGACGTGGCCTGGCGCGGCGGCAAGCGCCCCTATGACCTCCTCCGCGAGGTGATCACCTCGTCCCTCATCGTCGGCGTCGCGGTCGTCGCCCTCTCGCTCGTGTTCGCGTCACCCGACCCGCGTCCGGTCACCTTCCGGGAGTGGGCCGAGCAGGGACCGGGCGACTTCGTCGCCACCACGCTGGCCGAGGTGACCGCAACGTCGTCGTCCGCCACGTACGGGCCGCCCTACCAGACCACGGCGCAGAACGGATCCACCCAGGAGCTCGGTCCGCTCTCGCCGGAGCGTTGGTTCGGCGAGCGGATCCCAGTGGACACCTTCGAGGACTTCGTGGCCCGCCCCTTGCGCACGTTGCCCGATCCGAACGGCGAGGTCGCCGCGGCCTTGGAACGTTGGCGCACCGCGTCGGCCTCGGACCAGCAGGCGTGGACCACGGCCGCCACGGCCGCCATCACCGCGGCCACGTTCGCCAACGGGTCCTGGGATGTCGACCCGTCGGGCACCGGTCCACTCGGGACCATCCTCGAGGCGCAGTACGCCTTCGCCCGGTCGGGTGGCCTCGACGCCGCCATCCTGGCGAACCCGGAGAGGACGCTCTGGTACTCGAACGACCAGACGTTCGCGCTGCTCTACCTCGGCGACTCGGGAGAGGGCGGCAGCGGCACCGACTGCATCAGCCCGGGCGGGACACTGCCCGCCGACGGAGGCTGCTGGTACTACAACCAGTCCGTCGCCAACGTCGCCCCCCGCTTCAGCGGGTACCTCAGCGGTGGCACGTGGGGCGTGATCAACGAGGTGGGCAACTGGCCCGGCGCCTGGTGGCTGTTCCCCTACAGCTTCTGGTACCAGTGGGGCTACGGCGCCTCGGGCTCGGCCGGCGACCTCTACGCCATGCTCATGACCGGTCTCGTCAGCCTGCCGTTCCTGTTCCTGCCCTGGATCCCCGGGCTGCGGGACCTGCCCCGGCTGCTCGGGGTCTACAAGGTGATGTGGGGCGACTACTACCGCCTCGTCCGCCACGAGCGGGCGGGCGCCCGGGACGGAGAGGCCTGAGATGCTCGAGCTCCTGGTCCTCGCCCTCTCCGGTGTCTGCTTCGGTGCCGGGATGGGCGCGTCGAAGCACCGTGCCCCCCGACGTATGGCCATCCTCTGGTACGTGCTGGCCGGCGCCGGCCTCACGCTCGCCGTGGTGACGCTGCCCGGCAACAGCTGACGCAGCGCGCCGTCCCGGCTTCGCCATGCCCACCGATCCGGAGGAGGACCCGCTCGAGGCCCGCCCGCTGCTGGTGCTGTGCGCGGCCGCCGTCGCCGGTGGTGCGGCGACCGGGCTGTTGGGCGGCGCCTTCCGCTGGTCACTGCAACACGCGGACCGCATGCGCCTCGATCTGGTGCATCGGGCGGCCGGGCTGCCCGCCGGCTGGCTGGTGCCTCTCGTCTTGGCGGCTCTGGGCGCGGCGCTGGCCCGGGCCATCGTCCGACCCGTGCCGCTTGCCGCGGGCAGCGGCGTCCAGGAGGTCGAGGCGGTGTGGCGCGAGGAGGCGGCCCCACCGAGCCCGGCGATCATCCCGGCGAAGTTCGTGGGTGGGGTGGTGGCCATCGGGTCGGGTCTCGTGTTGGGGCGCGAGGGGCCGACGGTCCACATGGGCGCGGCTGTCGCAACCCTGACGGGTCGGGTCATCCGCCTGCCGGAGGAAGGCGTCCGGGTGCTGCAGACGGCGCTCGGGGGCGCGGGGCTCGCCGTGGCCTTCAACGCCCCGATGGGTGGCGCGCTGTTCGCGATGGAGGAGGTGGCCAGGGTCTTCCGGGTTCGGCTGGCCACCGTCTCCTTGCTCGGTTGCGGGACGGCGGTGGCGTGCTCGCGCCTCCTCCTGGGTGACCGCCCGGACTTCCTGGTCGTCGGCCTCCATCCCCCACCGGCACCCCATCTCGCGGTCTACGCGCTCTTCGGCCTGGCCACGGGCGTGCTCGGGGTGCTCTACCAGCGGCTCATCCTGGGCGTGTTGCGCGTGGCGGACCGGGTTCGGGGGGTGCCGCCCGAGGTCCGCGCCGCCGTGATCGGGGCAATGGTCGGGCTGCTCGTGTGGTTCGCGCCGCTCACCGTCGGCGGCGGCGACGTGGTGACCCAGAAGACGCTCAGCGGCGGCGTCGGCCTCCTGGCCGCCGGCGGCTACTTGGGGGCGCGCTTCCTGGCCGGCCCGATCTCCTACGCCGCCGGCACCCCCGGCGGGCTCTTCGCTCCGCTCCTCGCCATCGGGGCCCTGTGGGGCACCATCGTGCACGCCGGGGTCCACGCCGCCTGGCCAGCGTTCGGGGACAGCGCCGCCCCCCTGGTCGCCGTGGGGATGGTGGCGTTCTTCGTCGTCGTGGTCCGGGCCCCACTGACCGGCATCGTGCTCATCAGCGAGATGACGGCGACGACGTCTCTGCTGGTCCCCATGGCGCTGGCTGCGGCCGCCGCCGCGCTGGTGGCCACGATGTTCCGATCGCCGCCCATCTACGACAGCCTGCGCCTGCGCATGCTGGGCGACGACGGGAGGGCGGGGGCGCGGGAGCGAGATCCCGACCTTCCCGGCGAACCACCCGCGGCGGGTGATGCCGGTTGAGCAACGCGGGCAAGACACTCACGGGATGGGAACGGTGAGGACGCCGTGAACCGAGGACTCCGTCGCTGGCCGCTGGCCCGCCAGGTGCTGGACCGAGACGCCTTCGCCCTGGGCGCGACGGCCGCGTCGGCGCGGACCTCCGACCTCCGCCCGCGCACCGAGACGGCACGACTCGTCGACGGGGTGTGCCCCTACTGCGCCACCGGGTGCACGCTGCGGGTCGCCGTGGACGACGGGCGGATCGTCGACATCGAAGGCGACGAGCGCTCGCCGGTCTCACGCGGGCGCCTCTGCCCGAAGGGCCAGGCCACCCTGCAGTTCGTCGCCGGCTCGCACCGCCTCGACCGCGTCCTGTACCGGCCTCCCGGCGGCACGGAGTGGGAGACGCTCGGCCCGGACGAGGCCATGGACATGGTCGCCGACCGGTTCTTCGAGGCTCGGGACCGCACGTGGCAGGCCACCGACGACGCGGGACGACCGCTCAACCGGACCACGGGCATCGGCGTGGTGGGCGGAGCGACCCTCGACAACGAGGAGTCCTACCTGATGCGCAAGCTGCTCACCGCAGCCGGCGTGTTCCAGATGGACAACCAGGCGCGCATCTGCCACAGCCCGACCCCGGCGGGGTTGGGCACCACCTGGGGCCGCGGCGGCGCCACGGGGTACCTGGCCGACCTCGCCAACGCCGACGTCATCGTCATCATGGGCTCGAACATGGCCGAGACCCACGTGGTGGGCTTCCAGTGGGTCATGGAGGCCAAGGCCCGAGGGGCCACCGTCGTCCACGTGGACCCGCGGTTCACCCGCACCAGTGCGATGGCCGACGTCTACGCCCAGATCCGACCCGGATCCGACCTCGTGCTCCTCGGGGCGCTGGTGAACCACGTCCTGGGCGGGGGCCACGAGTTCCGCGACTTCGTGGTCGCCTACACGAACGCTTCGACGCTCGTGTCGGAGGACTTCGTCGACACCGAGGACCTCGACGGCCTGTTCAGCGGCTGGGACCCCGAGCGGGGCGAGTACGACCCGGCCAGCTGGGCCTACGACCACGGGGACGATGGGCCGCCGCCCCGGCGGGGCGCCGCGGCTTCGGCCCTCGTCAACGAGGGCAGCTCGTCGGAGCGCCATGACGGCGCCGTGTGCGACCCCACCCTCGAGCACCCGCGCTGCGTGTTCCAGGTGCTGCGCCGGCACTTCGCCCGTTACACGCCCGAGCTCGTCGAGCAGACCTGCGGGATCCCCGAGGAGCTGTTCCTGCGCATCGCCGACGAGCTCGTCTCGAACAGCGGGCCGGAGCGGACGGGCTACCTCTGCTACGCGGTCGGTTGGACGATGCACCTGCACGGCGCGCAGCTGATCCGCACGGCCGCCATCCTCCAGACGCTGCTGGGCAACATCGGGCGCCCCGGGGGCGGGATCATGGCCCTCCGGGGCCACTCGAACGTGCAGGGCACCACGGATGTCTCGACCCTCTACGAGACCCTGCCCGCGTACCTGGCCATGCCGACGGTCGAGGACGTGACCCTCGAGGACTACCTGCGCCGCCACACGGCCCACGTCGGCCTCTATGGCTCCTACCCGGCCTACCTCGTGTCGCAGCTGCGGGCGTGGTTCGGCGACGCTGCCACCGAGGAGCACCACTGGGGCTTCGACTGGCTCCCCCGCCTCGACGGGGATGCCTCCTACGAGGCGACCATGGCCGCCGCGGCCGACGGTGACGTCCGGGGCTACCTGGTCATGGGGCAGAACCCCGTGGTGGGAGCGATGAACGCGGCCCTGCAGCGCAAGGCCTACCGGGCCATGGACTGGATGGTCGTCCGTGACCTCGCGCTCATCGACACCGCCGAGTTCTGGCGGGACGCGCCCGAGATCGACCGGGGCGAGATCCGGACCGAGGACATCGCCACCGAGGTGTTCGTGTTCCCGGCGGCGGCCATCACCGAGAAGTCCGGCTCGCTCACCAACACCCAGCGCCTCCTCCAGTGGCACGACAAGGCCGTGGACCCTCCCGGAGACGCCACCTCGGACCTGTGGTGGATCCACGACCTGGGCCGGCGCCTGCGGGAACGGGCCGCTCGACGCGACGACCAGCGCGATGCGCCGCTGCTCGCGCTCGAGTGGGACTACGCCTCCCCGGACGCCGACGAGGACCCTGATCCGCTCGCCGTGCTCAGAGAGATGAACGGCGCCCTGGCCGACGGCACGCCGGTCACCTCCTCGGCCCAGCTGCGTGACGACGGCAGCACCCGCTGCGGCCTCTGGATCTACGCCGGGGTCATCGACGCCGCCGGGGCGAACCTGGCGGCCCGCCGGCCAGGTTCCGGTCCCGACGACCCGCTCGGCCTGGAGTGGGGCTGGACCTGGCCGGCCAACCGGCACGTGCTCTACAACCGGTGCTCGGCCCGTCCCGACGGCACCCCGTGGAGCGAGCGCAAGAAGCTCGTGTGGTGGGACGAGGGCGACGGCCGATGGACCGGGCTCGACGTCCCCGACTTCCCGCTCACCCTGCGACCGGACGCCACCGCCGACCCCGACGGCGTCACCGCCATGGACCGCGTCGGCGGCACGGACGCCTTCATCGCCAAGGCCGACGGCAAAGCGTGGCTCTTCTCGCCGTCAGGGCTGCGGGACGGGCCCCTGCCGGCCCACTACGAGCCACTCGAAGGCGGGGTCCGCAACCCCCTCTACCGCCAGGAGCGCAACCCGGCGCGTGGCGTCTGGCGCCGCGACGACAACCCCTACCACCGGCCCCACGACGATCCGCGGTACCCCTACGTGCTCTCGACCAACCGGCTCACCGAGATGTACGGGGCCGGGGCGATGAGCCGATGGCTGCCGTGGCTGGCCGAACTGCAGCCGGCGTCGTTCCTCGAGCTCTCGCCGGCGCTGGCCCGCGAGCTCGGGGTCCGCAACGGGGGCTGGATCACCGTGTCGACGGCACGGGCCGAGATCGAGGTGCGCACGCTCGTGACCGAGCGCCTCACCCCCCTCAGCATCAACGGACGCGCCCTCCACCACGTGGCCCTCAACTACCACTTCGGCCGGAAGGGCCTCGTGACCGGAGATCCCACGAACGAGCTCTTCGCCTTCGCCGGTGAGCCGAACACCACCATTCCGGGGTCCAAGGTGATCTCGGTGGCGTTGCATGCCGGTCGCCACGCCCACGGTCGACGGGCCGCCACGTCGGGACCCCTCGGCCCGGTCGACGACGACCTCAACCGGGGTGACCTGCCGGGCGCCGGACCTCGGATCGAGGGGCCCCACGGGTACCGCGGCGGGAGGAGCCGGGTGATCGGCACCCCCGCCGCGACCGACGACCGGGAGGCGGACCAGCCGTGACCGCCGGGTTCTTCACCGACACCAGCATCTGCATCGGCTGCAAGGCCTGCGAGGTCGCCTGCAAGCAGTGGAACCAGCTGCCCGACGACGGCTTCACCTTCACGGGCATGTCCTACGACAACACCGGCCAGCTCGACGCCTCGACCTGGCGCCACGTGAAGTTCATCGAGCGCCCGGTCCCCCTCGAGGGCGTCCAGTCCAGCCTCGCCGGCTTCAGCTGGCTCATGATGAGCGACGTCTGCAAGCACTGCACCCACGCGGCCTGCCTCGAGTCGTGCCCCACGGGCGCGATCCTCCGCACCGAGGTGGGCTCGACCCTCATCCAGGCCGACGTGTGCAACGGCTGCGGGACCTGCAACGCCACCTGCCCCTTCGGCGTGGCCGACAAGCTGCCCGGCGACGGCCGCAGCTGGAAGTGCACCATGTGCTACGACCGCCAGGTCGACGGGCTGACCCCGGCCTGCGCCAAGGCCTGCCCGACGGAATCGATCCACTTCGGCGAGCTCGACGACCTCCGGGCGATGGCCCAGGCCCGCCTGGACGAGCTCCACGAGCGTGGCGTCACGTCCGCCCGCCTCTACGGGCACGACGCCGACGACCAACCGGGCACGGGCGGCCTCCACGCCTTCTACCTCCTGCTCGATGACCCCGAGGTCTACGGACTGCCCCCGCATCCGGTCGCCCACACCCGGCGGGCCGCCGAGGGTTGGGGGGCGGTGGCCCTGTCCGGTACCGCCATGGGGCTCGGCACGTTCCTCGCCGCCCTCCTCGGGCGACGGCGCAGCCGCTCGGGGCGGGCGCGGTGAACGACGAGCCGCTGCACCTCACCAGCGACGGCCGCGACCTCAACCCGCGGTGGGCCGCCCTCACGGGCGCAGGCGCCGGGCAGCGGGCCGCGCCCGAGGGCCCAGATCGGCCGATGCCGGGTGCCGGCGAGGCGGTCTGGGACCGTGTCCCCTCCGAGGGTGCCGCCGACGGTGCGGCCACCTACTACGACCAACCCTTCGTGAAGGCGCCGCCCTGGGGCCCCGCCATCCCGGCCTACATCGTGCTGGGAGGGCTCAGCGGGGCGTCGGCCGCGCTGGCGGCGGCGACCCAGTCCGACCCCTCCGCCCGACGCCTGACCACCACGGCCCGATGGCTCGCCCTCGGCTCGGGTGCGGCGGGCTCGGTGCTGCTCCTCACCGATCTGGGCCGGCCGACCCGCTTCCTCAACATGTTCCGCGTCGCGCGGCCGACCTCCCCGATGAGCGTCGGCGTCTACGTGCTCTCCGCGTCCGTGGGCGGGTCGGCTGCGGCCTCCCTCTTCGGCGGCGCCGGTGGCTGGTTCGGGCGCCTCGCCCGGCTCGCTGGATCGATCGCGGGCGCGACCGGGGTCCCCCTGGCGGGTTACACCGCCGTGCTGCTCGGGACCACCGCGCTTCCGGGCTGGAACGTGGGACTCGGCACCCTTCCGCCGCTGTTCATGGCGTCGGCGGTGGCCACGGCCGGCAGCGCGCTGACCGCAGTCCCCCTCGACGACGGACCCCGCCGGACCGTCGACCTGTACCGGGCCGCCGGCCAGGTTGCCGAGCTCGCTGCCGAAGCGGCCCACGAACGAGCCGTCGGTGCCCATCCACGCATCGACGCCGCCTACCGCGCCGACCGCCCGTGGCGGGTGGGGCGCTGGCTGACCGTCGCCTCCCTGGCCGCGGCGCTGGTGCCCCGGCTCCGCCGACAGCCGCTCGGCCGACTGCTGATCGCGATCCTGGGGGTCGGCGGCTCCTCGGCCACGAAGTTCGGGGTGTTCCGCGCCGGGATGGCCACCGCCGCCGACCCTCGGGCGACCACCGAGCGACAACGCGCCGGCGACCGCTGATCGACCACCGGTTCGCCGCGGGCCCCGGGGTTCAGGTCATCGGTGGGAGGCAGCCGACGATGAACCGGCCCACGTCGGCGAACACGCGTCGGCTGGCATCGGCCCAAGGCATCAGGAACGGGAAGACGTGGAACATCCCCGGTTCCTCGAACGAGGTGGTCGACACCCCGACCCGGTCGAGCTCGGCGAGGAAGTTGCGGATCGAGTCGCGGAACATCTCGTCGTCGCCGAACGCCACGAACGTCGGCGGGTAGTCCGACAGGTCGTCGTTCATCGGATCCACCCGGGGGTCCAAGGGGTCGACCCCGTGCAGGTAGGACGCCGACGGAAGGTTCCACGGGAGGATGTCCTTGCCGGCGTTGTCGATCACCGAAGCGTCGGCGAAGCGCAGACCGACCTCCGGTGAGAACAGGACGAGGCCGGCGGGGTCGGGGAGGTGCTCGGTGCGCGCGTCGTCGAGCAGCGAGAGGGCCAGTCCACCTCCCCCGGAGTCGCCGGCGAGGATGAACCGGCTCGGCTCGAGCCCGTCCTCGAAGAGCCACTCGAGCACCGCCGCGGCATCGAGCAGCCCCGCCGGGAACGGGAACTCCGGCGCCAAGCGGTAGTCGGGCGCGAAGACCGAGCAGCCCGACGAGCGGGCGATGTAGGCGTTGAACGCGGCGTACATCGTCGGACACGTGCCGACGTAGCCGCCCCCGTGCAGGTAGAGGACGGTCCCGCGCTCCGATCGCTGCTGGCCCTTGTCCGGGTGGTACCAGATGCCTGGCACCCCCGCGAGCTCGGTCCGGTCCATGGTCACGTCGAGCGCCCGCACCGCGGGGGGCATGACCACGCGGCAGAGGTCGTCGATGAGCACCTCGATCGAGCGGAATTCCTCGGTGGGCAGCGAGGTCGAGTACCCCATGAAGCTGCGCATCACCTGGCGGGTCACGCTCACGCCGATGTTGTCCGACAGGCTGTGCGACCCTCGCCACGGTGCCCGGAAGGGCACGCTGCACACCGCCAGGGCCATCTGCTCCACCAGCCCCGCCACGGCGAACGCGGCGATCGGCGCCGATGCCGTCTCCACGTCTGCCCGGCGGCCCATGACCATGCCGCAAGGCTACGGGAGCCCGACCGGCCCAGAGGTCACCCGGCGCGGGTGATGGCCACAGGCGGGCACCCGTCGATGATGACCGCATGCGTTCGTTCTCGACCTTCGACTCGGCGCTGGGCGCCGATGACGTGCAACGGGCCGAGGAGGCCCGCCTGCGCTCCCTCGCGACCTGGGGCTACCTGCTGTTGCGACCGGGGATGGAGTTCGTGCGCCAGCGTTCCAACTTCATCCTGGGCTGGCAGGCGGCCGCCGCCGGCCCGCTGGCGGACGGCGTGTCCGCGGGTGCCGTCGGCAGTGCCGGGGTCCCGCCCCTCGGCTCGTGGATGATCCTCCCGGAGCTGACCAGCCCGGCGACCCGGACCGTGCTGCCGAGCAACGACGCGCTGTACGGCGCCGCCCACATCGAGCTCGACCTGCTCGGCCCCATGGTGGTCTCCGTGCCGGCGAACATCGACGACCGCTACTTCTCGGTGTCGATCATGGACGCCCACATGAACAACGTGGCGCACCTCGGGCCGAAGTGGACCGGCAACGAGGCCCTCGACGTGCTCGTCGTGGCCCCGGGGTGGCAGGGGAAGGCGCCCGACGGGATGCGGGTGATCGCTTGCTCGACGCCGTCGATCTGCCTGTACAACCGCATGCTGGTCCGCTTCGACGACGGTGACCTCGACCGGGTTCGCCGCTGGCAGGCAGGGCTGCGCCTCACCCAGCTCTCGCATTGGGGCGAGCCGGAGCCGGTGCTCGACGCCGTCCCCACGGACGCGTTCGTGCACCCCGGCCTGAACACCACGACCGACGAGCTCGAGTTCTTCCGGATCGGCCTCGCCCACCTGCAGCACAACCCTCTGGTCGACGGCGCCGGTTGGCTCGCCGACCTCGTCGCCACCGCAGGGTTCGACGCCACGACGGGCGACGAGGCGCTGCGCAGCGCCGTGGCGGCCGGGGTGGAGGACGCGACGCGGATGCTCGACGCCTCGCTGACGACCTGGCCCCGGGTCGGCGGGTGGATGGTGCCCGACGCCCGTCTGGGCCTTCCCAACCCGGAAGTGCAGCGCAGTGCGGCCTACCAGCAGTTCCAGATCGGCTCGAACGACGTCGCCGAGGCCGTGTACTCGTTCACCGACACCGATGCGGGCGGCCGGGTGCTCGACGCGAGCGGCGGTGCGGTCTACGAGCTGAGCTTCGGGCCGGGTGAAGCGCCGTCGGTGGGACCGAGCGGCTACTGGTCGCTGACGATGTACGACGAACACAGCCTGTTGGTGGACAACCCGATCGACCGCTATGCCACCCGGCCCGACCGCCCCGGCCTCGTCACCGACGCCGACGGCGGGCTGACCTTCACCTTGTCGGCCGCACTGCCGGCCGGCGTGCCCGAGGCCAACTGGCTCCCCGCACCCGCCGGCCACTTCCGGCTCGGTCTGCGGGTGTACTACCCGGCGCAGCAGGTCGCGACGGGCGCCTGGTCGCCGCCCGCGGTCACCAAGGTCGGCTGAGCCCTTTCAGAGCCAGGGATCAGGGCGCCGAGCCCTGGACCTGCCGACGTACGGGGGGCGCCGTCCATCGCCCGTCGCGGATCTCCGCCCGGGGCAGGTAGGTGCGGAAGGCCAGGTTGAACGGCCCGACGGGGCACGGGAGCCAGTTCGCTTCCCAGCCGGGGTCATCGAGGCGATGCGCTAGGTGCACGGTGATCCCGCCATCGTCATCGACGACCATCGACGCCAGGTCCCGCGAGCTCACCGAGTACCGATCGAGCTCGTTGGCGTAGAGGAAGCGGTCGGCGTCGTAGAGCGTGATCGACCAGAAGGCGTCGACCGGCGGGAGCTCACCGGGTGCGAAGCGGATGGCGTAGCGGTGCCGGCCGTCGAAGGGCTCGCCATCGGCATCTGCCTGGTAGCCGACACCGAGGTACTCCTCCGCGCTATTGCCGAGGATGCCGAGCATCGCACCGACCGCCCGTGGCATCGGGTCGTCCCCCAGCTGTTGACGTGAACCGAAGAGCTCCGCGGACGACCGCACCTGCGCGGCACGACGCTGCATGTCCCCGAGCCCTTCGCCCATGCCCGCGCGGACCTCGTCGTGCCATTCGTCGCCCTTCGGAACGAGGGGCACGAGACCGGCGTCGGCGAGGCGGCGGCGGACGTCGATGTCTTCGGGTGCCGCCGGCATCAGCTCGACCATCCACGAGAGCACGTCGAAGAAGCGCACCTCTGGCGCACTGCGCACGTCGACGGGAGCGACGAGTGCCGGGAGGGGGTCGACGGAAGGGGCAGCCTCGCCGAGGAACGCCGAGAGGGGCTGCACGTTGCACCGGTCCTGGAGCGCGGACACCCGGTCCCGATCCTTCGGCCCGAAGAGCTGGATGCGCAGGAACACGAGGCAGAGTGCCGTCGGGCAGGCGAACGTCCCGTCGATGCCCGGGGGGACGTCACCCGACCACCCGGGGCCCGTGACGAGGAACCGTCCGCCGCGTGTTCCGTTGGTGCGAGGCGACACGTAGCCCACGATGTACGTGGCGAGGTCGACGAACATCGCGGACACGTAGCGTTCCGATTCGAACGCCGGCAGGGTCACCACGACCGGCTCCACCCGGAGGTCCAGCCACCCGTAGGAGTACGGGGTGTCGACGTTCATCGCCACCACGGTGCGGTCCTCGGCGCTGGCGACGTCGCGGGCATGGCCGAACTGGTTCAGCGGCGCCTTGAACTCGGCGGCGTCGGGGTCGAGGGCGAAGTCGTGCAGGATGCGGTAGAGGTCGACGCTGGCGTAGCCGTAGATCAGGCCCTGGCGGGCCGCCTCGGTGGTCGTGCTCACGATGCCTCCTCGTTCCGGGATCGTCGCCGGTCCCGTTCAGCCGCCGACGATGCCTCCGACGCCCTTGGCGAGGAGCACGAGGCCCAGCACGCCGAGCACCACGGCCATGATGAGGCGGTTCTTCGCCATGAGCCACACGCGGAGCGCGTCGAGGCGGTGTTGGGCGTCGGCGCCGCCCAACAGCGCATACAGCGTGGACGCCCAGAAGGGTGACGTGGCGACGAGCACGAACACCACCGCAGGGAGGATCACCCCCGCACCGGATGCGGTCGACCCGATGGTCTGACCGGCGCTGAGGAGGATGATCAGGTTCTTCGGGTTGAGGAGGGTGGCACCCGGTGCGAGCACGAGGACCGCCTTCGGGCCCATGTCACCGATCTTCGAGAAGACGGCCATCTCGGAGGCGTCGGCCCGGTTCTGCCAGTTCTTCGCGGCGAAGGCCAGGAGCAGCACGGCGAGCACCACGAAGACCACCGAGGTCGTCGTGCTGGGCCCGGATGAGGTGTCACCGGCGGCGTTGGCCCCGCCGGCACCGATCGCCACGCCGACGAAGCTCAGCACCACGATGCCGACCGTCAGCACGATCGAGTTGACGACCCGGCGCTTCGAGACGAGCACGAGGATCAGCTCGATCAACGTGATGGGGGAGATCGCGAAGCCGATCGCCGACCCGATGAGGGTTGCCCATGCCATGTCGTCCATCCTCCGATGGGTCGGGGGCGCGGGAGACCGCCCACGTCAGGTGATCCTCGGGACCTCGCGCGCAGGGCGTCAGCGGTCCGGGTCAGGACGTCCGCGGTGCAGGAGCCCGCGGGCTCGGGTCAGCAGTCCTGGCGGGGCCGCGTCGGCCACGGCGTCGGGGTGGCGGGTCGAGAAGTAGAGCTGCTTCACGGCGCCGACGAGCGGCGTGGCGACCAACGCACCGGGGATGCCGGCCGCCGCGCCGCCGATCAGTGCGGCGAGCATGGTGGTCGGTGGCGACAGGTTCACCGCGTTGCCGATGATGGCAGGCTGGATGAGGTGGTTCTCGACGTTCATGTAGATCACGAACAGCAGGAGCACGATGACCGCCGTCCCCGGGCCCGCGGTCAGGGCGAGGACCACGAGGAAGGCGCCGCCGAGCAGCCCGCCGACCTGCGGGATGAGGTCGGTGATCATGGCCCACACCGCCGCGAGGGGGGCCAGGGGCACCCCGAAGATCAGGGAGATGGTCAGCACGTACAGCCCCATCATCACGGCGACGGTGATCGAGCCGCCGAAGTACCGACCGACGACGCTGTGGAAGATGCGGCCGACGCGGTCCGCCTGCTCACGCCGTGCCGGTGGGATCGCCCGTCGGAACAGCGCCACGAGGCGCTCGCCGTCCAACAGGATCGCGATGGTCGTGGTCACCACGATGAGGACGCTGACGACGCCGCCCAGCAGCGTCTTCGCCGCGTTGGTGACGCCCTGGGTCGAGACGGTGGCGGGAAGCTGCGCCACGTACTGATCGACCTTGGTGGCCAGGTGGGCCCGCTCGAGGAAGCCGCCGACGAGCGGCAGCTTGTAGAGCTCCCGCACCGTCTTGGGCAGGTTGGTCGCGAGGTCCCGAGCCTGGCTGACCGCGGGCGGTCCGAGGGCCACCACCACGGCGACGCCGAGCACGAACAACGTGGTCGTCACCACGAGCACGGCGCGGAGCCGGGAGATCCGAAAGCGCTCCTGCAGGTGGTTGACCAGCCCATCGAGCGCCAAGGCGAGCACGAGCCCGATGGCGAGGCGGGTCAACATGGCATCGGCGTCGCGCACCACGGCGAAGAGCGCGTAGCCCGCCAGCAGGGCCACGGTGACCCCGACGGCTACACGGATGTCGATCGCGAGCATCAGGCGGCGGGTGGGCTCGACGGGGGTGTCCCCGCCCGAGTTCGAGGTGAGCGTCATGCCGGGACCCCCGAGTCCCGCACCATCCCGACGCGGCGCACAAAGGCCATGACGAAGATCAGGGAGAGGTAGGCGTAGAACGCACCACCGAACCCGTAGAGCTCGTAGGCGATGAGCCCGGTGATCACGGCGAGCGCCGGCCCGACGTCACCGACCGAGCGATGCATCCTCGGGCGGACCACCACGACCTGCACGGCTTGGAGGATCACGGCGGCCACCACCAGGAGGAGTCCGGCCCCGGGGCTCACCAGCGCCGTGGCCAGAAGGATCGCCGGGAGTGACCCCAGCACGATCCCCAGTGCGGGAACGATGCCGAGCAGGCCGGCCACCAGGCCGATGAGGAACGGTGCTTCGAGGCCGACCGCCGCACTGAGGCCACCGATCACGAACCCCACGATGGTGGCCTGGGACAGCGCGATCAGGATCTGGGCCCGAGCGTCGGACACGGTGGCGGACAGGAGGCGAGACGCCCCCGCCTGGCGGGACTCCGGTAACTGCGCCAATCCTCCCGCGACCATCTTCGGCCCGTACACCAGCATGAAGAGCACCAAGATGCCGGGCACGAAGTACGCCGAGGCCGTGCCGGCCGCCCGACCGACCTGCTGGCCCGTCGAGGGGGCGTTGAGGTGGGCGACCAGCGAATCGACGCGACCGGTGAGGTCCGCCTTCTTGGCCCAGGAGTACTTCTGTTCGAGGGTCGCCGCCGCCGTGGGAGCGCTCTGCTTCAGGTGCTCGGCTTCCCGCACGATCGTCGCCCGGGCACCACCCCAGAGACCGGCGGAGACGAGTGCGAGGGCGGCCACGGTCAGGACCAGCGCGAGGAACCGAGGCATGTGGCGACCGAGGCGATCGACCAGCGGGGCGAGCAGCACCGCGAGGAGCGCCGTGGCGAAGGCCCATCCGATGGTCCGGTGGGCGCTCACGAACACGTTGCGGACCAGGACGGCCGCGATGACGGCGCCGAACACGAGCAACACGCTCGAGGGCCGCACGCGCACGAACGTCGGCGTCCAGACGACCGCGTCGGCGCTGGTCGACGGCTCCGTCAGGAGCTGGCCGCCGGCGGGTGCACCGGGGGGTTGGGTGGGGCTGGGCATGGGCGTGGCCTCGCGCTCGGCTCGATTGCGTCGCGGCAGGAGACCCACCGCTGGTGCGGATCATCGAACGGGGCCGCCGCCGGGCGGATCACCCGCCGGGGGTGAGATCCCGCCGCCCACGGCCCGAGCGGGGCCGGGCCCTACTTGTCGTCGTGGGCCATCTTGTCGATGGCCTCGTCCGCCTTGTCCACGCCCGTGTCGATCTTGTCCGAGTACTTGCCGTCGGTCTTGTCGTCGACGACGTCGGCGGCCTTGTCGAGGGCCTTCTTGGCCTCGTCGCCGTGCTCGTCGGCCAGGTCGTTGACCGCGTCGGCGGCCTTCTCGGCCGTTTCCTTCATGTCGTCCAAGAACCCCATGACGCCCTCCATCTGATCCGTCGCTCGAGCGGCGACCCTACCGCCCCTGGGGCGACGGGACGGATGGGGAGGGCTTGCTACTTGGCCTTCTTGCCCAGCTTGTCGACGGCGTCCTTGGCCTTGCCCGCGCCGGAGCCGATCTTGTCGGCGTACTTGCCCTTGGTCTGCTCGTCGGCGGTCGTGGCGGCCTTGTCGATGGCGCCCTTCACCTTGTCGCCGTGCTGGTCGGCGAGGTCGCCGGCCTTGTCGGCGGCCTGCGCGGCGGTCTTCTTCAGCGTGTCCATGAGTCCCATGGGAGGGCCTCCTCGTGTCGGCGGTCGGTGCGCTCCTACCCCACCAGGGTGGCGTCGGACACCTCGTCCACCAAACGCCACCGTCGGGCCAGGTCGACGTCGATGGCCGTGCCCGTGAGCGCGAGCCAGTTGGTGCGCTGCGGGCCGATGCGGTGGGTGACGCTCCAGGTGCCGCCGGACCCCGGCACGAGACCCATCGCGACCTCGGGGAGCCGGAAGGTCGTTCCCGGCGCGGCGACCACCCGCTCGGCGAACGCCGCCAGCTCGACGCCGGCGCCGACGCACGCGCCGTGGACCTCGACCGTGAGGCGGTGGCGCACCTCTGCGACCGCTCGGGCGGGCAGGCGGGTCGAGCGGATGAGGTGGGCCTGCACCGGGTCGGGGAGCGAGCCGAAATCGGCCAGGTCGCCGCCACTGCAGAACGACGGTCCCTCACCTCGCAGGGTGATCGGGCCGTCATCGAGAGCCGAAGCCCGGAGAGCCTCGACGAGGGTGTCCCGCAGGGAGACGTCCAAGGCGTTGTGGCGCTCGGGGCGGGACAGGGTGATCGTCGTGCCGGCCTCGGAGCGGGTGACCACGACACGACCCGGCTCCCCCGGTGCGGCCGTCGGCGCCGACGACCGCCAGGACCCGAACTCACGGCCCGCCTGGAGCAGCCCGTAGGTCACCGACTCCGCCCACAGCCCGGTCAACGGGTCGGAGCGGCGGGCCGTCCGCACGAGGCGCACGAGGGCGGTGGCGGCCTCGGGGTGGGCGGCGACGGCCACGAGCAGGTCGTCCGCGGTGGCCAGATCGACGGTGTCCTGCGGCTGGGCGACGACGTCGAAGCGCCGCCACGCGGCGCCGTCGCCCGGTGCCACCGTCACGCACGGCAGCCACTCGAGCGCGTGGCGCTGTGCGGTGGTCAGCTCCTCGTGCGGCCATTCGTCGGGCCCGCCGTCGACGACGAGGGCGGCGCAGCCGTGCGCCGCCGAGCACTCCTCGGCGGCGTCTGGCGAGGCCAGCAGGGCGAGGGCCTCGTCGACCGAGCACCGGCGCACCTCGGCGGCCGGCGGCTCCATGGCGCCGATCATACGAGCGGCGGCGACGGTGCCCGGTGCCGCTGCGCGCGCCACCATGGACCCCGTGGCGCCGCTGCGGGCCTTCCGCTTCCTCCAGGTGGGCACCGGTCCGGTCGTCGACCGGGCGGGCCACCTACTGGCCCTGCTCGGCGCCGACGTGGTGGCGGCCGGGCCGCACCCGGTCGTCGCGGACGGCCACCACGGGATCGTGGACGGGCAGGGCACGGTCCCCGCCGGACCCTCGGTCGTGTCCGTCGACCGCGCGGGCATGGGGGCCGTCATCGACGGTCTGCGCGCCGCCGCTGCGGTGGTCGAGCTCCTCAGCGCGCTCGGCGGCCGCCGGGTGACGGTGGACGGGCCGGGTCTGGCGGCGGAACGTGCGCAGCTCCTCGGCCTGCTTCCGGGGGGCACGACCACGGCGGGCGGGGCGGGCCGCATGGTGCGAACGGCCGACGGCTGGGTGGCCGTCAACCTGCCCCGGACCAGCGACCTCGACCTCGTCGAGGCGTGGCTCGGCCGGCCCCCAGGTACCGACCGGTGGGACACCGTGGCGGTGGCCGTGTCGCGCCGCCGCGCCGTCGACGTGGTGACCGCGGCCCAGGAGCTGGGCTTGGCCGTCGCCCGGGTGACCAGTCCCCGGGAAGCGGCCACCGACGCCCAGGCCCGGTCCCGTGCGCAACCGTTCCCGATGCACCCCTTCCTCTGCGAACTGGCTCCCGATCCGACCGCCAGCGCGGTCGGATCGGGAGCCAGAACGGACGGGCCGCCCCCCCTCGCCGGCGCGCGCGTGGTCGACCTGTCCTCGCTGTGGGCAGGGCCACTGGCCACCTCGCTCCTGGCCGACGCCGGCGCCGAGGTGGTCAAGGTCGAGAGCACCGGCCGGCCCGACGGCGCCCGGGCCGGCGACCCGGCCTTCTTCGACCTGCTCAACGCCGGGAAGCGCTGCATCGCCCTCGCCCTGCCCGAGCCGGCCGCGGTGGCGCAGCTCCAGACCCTCGTGGACGGCGCCGACCTCGTGGTGGAGGCATCGCGACCGCGCGCCCTCGACCAGCTCGGGATCCTCCGCCACGACCGTTGGCTGACGCTCACCGCCTACGGGGCGACCGGGCCCTGGCGCCAGTGGTCGGGGTTCGGCGACGACGCGGCCGTCGCGGGGGGCCTCGTCGGGGGCACACCCGAGGCACCCACCTTCTTCGGCGACGCCATCGCCGACCCCCTCGCCGGCCTGCACGCCGCCGTGGTCGGGCTGGCGGTGCTCGTCGGCGCGCCGGCCAGGGTCGACCTGGCGCTCCGCGAGGTCGTCAACCACGTGATCGGCGATGCGGAGCCAGGCCCACCACCTGCCGTCGGCGTCTCACGCCAGCGACGCGGTGCGGCGCCGGCGCTTGGCGAGGCCAACGCCGAGCTCCTCGACCGAGCCGCGAGCGTCCGCCGGTGATCCTGCGTGACGTCGAGGTCGACGGCCGGCCGGGGCAGGACGTCGTCGTCGAAGGCGACCGCATCGTCGCCGTGGGGCCCGGTCTCGTGGCCACCCACCCAGGCCACGACGCGCTCGACGGCCGCGGGGGCGCCCTCCTCCCCGGCCTCCACGACCACCACATCCACCTACGCTCGATGGCCGCCCGGGCGCGCTCGGTGGCGTGCGGTCCCCCCGAGGTGACCGGGCCCGAGGAGCTGGCCGCGGCGCTCGCCTCGGCCACCGCCGGCCGGCCCGCCGACGCGTGGATCCGCGGGGTGGGCTACGACGAGCGCGTCGTCGGGGTGCTCGACCGCGCCCACCTCGATGCGCTCGTCCCCGACCACCCGGCGCGCATCCAGCATCGGTCGGGTCACCTCTGGGTGGTCAACTCCCCCGGCCTGGCCCGCCTGGCCGACGTGCCCGACGCCGCCCGGTTCGACGGCCACCTCTACGACGCCGACGACCGCTTCCGCGTCCTCGACGAGCACGACCCCGACGAGGAACGCGCCGCGCTGGCCGCCATCGGCCGGCACCTGGCCTCGTTCGGCGTCACGGGCGTCACCGACGCCACCGCCGACAACGACGAGCACGCCGCCCGATGGTTTGCCGAGCGGCGGGCCGACGGCACCGTCCCCTTCGCTGCGCACCTCCTCGGCGGCGACGATCTGGCCGACGGGCCGCGCAAGGTGATCCTGGCCGAGCACGACCTGCCCGCCCTCGACGACCTGACCGCCACGGTCGCCGGCGCCCACCGCGCCGGTCGCCCGGTGGCGGTGCACGCCGCCAGCCGCGCCACCGTCGTCCTCGCCCTCGCCGCCCTCGATGCCGCGGGCGTGATCGCGGGTGACCGCATCGAGCACGCCTCGGTGGCGCCGCCCGACCTCGTGGAGTGGATGGCCCGCCAGGGGGTGACTGTCGTGACCCAGCCCGGGTTCGTCGTCGCCCACGGCGATCGCTACCTCGACGAGGTGGACCCGGACGACCAGCCCTGGCTCTACCGGGGGCGAGGCTTCGTCGACGCTGGGGTGCGCCTGGCCGCCGGCAGCGACGCCCCCTTCGGCCCCGAGGACCCCTGGGTGGCCATGCAGGCCGCGGTCGACCGCCGCACCGCGGCCGGTGGCGTCGTCGGCCGCGGAGAGGCACTGACGCCCGAGGAGGCCCTCGCGCTCCACACCGGTCCCGCCGACGACCCCGGCGGCCCACCCCGTCGGATCGCGCCGGGCGAGCGGGCAGACCTGTGCCTGCTCTCGGTGCCCTGGGTCGAGGCCCGGCGGCGCCTCACGGCAGACTGCGTGGCCGCCACCTTCGTGGCGGGAGCCCTCGTCGCCGAGGGCGGAGCGACCCGGACCCCCAGGAGCACCCCGTGACGACCATCATCACCCTCTGCACCGGCAACGCGGCGCGGTCGGTCATGGCCGGCGCGATCCTGGTGGCCGCCGACCCGGAGCTGGAGGTCATCACCGCCGGCACCCACGTCATCGACGGCCAGCCCATGAGCTGGCGCACCAGGGAGGCGCTGGCCTCCCTCGGCCTCGAGGCCAACCACCACCGCAGCGCCCAGCTGCGGCCGGTCGACCTACCCCGCACGGACCTCGTCCTCGCCATGGCCGTCGAACACGTCCGCTACCTGCGACGGGAGCACCCCGAGGTCGCCGGCCGCACCGCCACCCTCAAGCACCTCGTCCGGGCGCTGCCCGCCGGACCCGAGCTGCTGACCGAGCGCCTGGCGGGCCTCGACCTGGCGCACCACGAGCCGGGCGAGGACGAGGACGTCGCCGATCCCGCAGGCGGCGACGAGCACGTCTACGTGGCCTGCGCGCGAGAGATCAACGAGCTGCTGGCGGCGCTGCTGCCTCGCCTCTGAACCGGGCGGTCCGCACGCTCAGGGCGCCGCCGGCGTCGGCGTCGACAGGGCGTCCGCTGGGCCCGGCGCTTGGGCAGCGGCGGTCGACGCAGGCGTCGTCCCCGCGACCGACGTGGGTACGGGTCGGGTGGTGGAGGTGACGGGCGCCGGCCAGCTCGGGTAGACGAACCCGTCACGCGGCTCGAGGAGGAGCTCGGTGTTGTTGCAGGCGGGCACCGGGGCGAAGAGGACGACCGTGGGGTTCCGGTAGGTGCCCGACACGGCCCATCCCTGGACCGGCCGCGACCCGATCGCGGCACCGGTGCAACCCATGGCCGCAGCCACCCGCCGAAGGCCCGGCGTGGTGAGCTGGACGGTGACGGCCCGGGGCTCGGTGATGGGGCCGTCCTCCTCGGCCGAGAGCTGGGCCTCGAGCTGTCCTCGGGTCCTCGCCTCGACGTTGTTGCCGTCGACCACCGAGGCAGTGGTCATGCCCGTCATGCCGAGCGCCGCAACCACGATCACCACCGTCACGATGGCGCGCGCCCGGTGGTAGCGGCGCACGGCGTGGCGGTGGGACCGACGGGACACCGCACCGGGAGCGGCCGCAGGAAGCACGAGTGCCACCGCTTCCGCGGGCACAGCCCCGGACGGCACGTCGGTCGACGTCCCGTCTTCCTCCCCTTCCACGGTGGTGTCCTCATCCGCTCCCGGGTTCGTATCACCACGGCTCACGGGTACCGACGGCGGCGGCGCCGGGGTCACCGGCGCCTCGGGGGCATCGGTCGTCCCGGTGGCGTCATCCTCACCGCCCGGTCCCATGGCCCGAAGCACGGCCAGCAGGCCGACCAGGAGAGCGAGCACGGTGACGGCGGCGGAGACGACTCCGACGACCTGCCACCGCCGGCCGATCAAGCCAGGGACGTCGGACACGGCGAGGACACCCGCGGCCAGGACGCTCGCACCGACGAGCACGACCAACAGCCACCGCGTGGCCTCCTGGAGGTGGCCGGCATCGCTGCGGGGATCGTCCATGGGAGCGGACCCTAATTCCTCGTCGACCCCTTGCGTCCAGGGCCTTCGGACTCGGGTCGCGATGCGGCCGCCCCCGACCCCGCCCCACCCGGCGGTCCAGTCGGGCCACCTCGGGCGTGAGGGCCACCTCGGGTGTGAGGGCCACCGCCGGAACGTAGCATCGGCGCGACACGACCAAGAGGGGGGTCTCCGTGGGCGACGACGACGTGAACGACCGACCGCTCGTCGGCCGCACCGCGCTGATCAGCGGGGCGTCCGCCGGCATCGGTGCGGCGCTGGCCGAAGGCTTCGCCGCCCGAGGCGCGACGGTCGGCATCTGCGCCCGACGTGCCGACCGCTTGGCCGAGGTGCTCGAACGGTGCCGGGCCCATGCGCCGGACAGCCGGTCGTGGACGGTCGACCTGAGCGACCTCGATGCCGTGGGCGACTTCGCCCGTCGGGCCGACGACGAGCTCGGCGGCATCGACCTGCTCGTCAACAACGCCGGCATCCCCAAGCGCCGTCGAGTGGAGGCCACCTCGGACGCCGAGCTCGACCAGGTGGTGGCCATCAACTTCCTGTCACCGGTACGGCTCACCACCGCGCTGCTGCCGCGCATGCTCGAGCGCGGGCGGGGTCAGATCCTCAACGTGTCGTCCGTGGCGGCCCGCCTCAGCCCCCCGGGCGAGGCCGCCTACGCGGCGTCCAAGGCGGCCCTCACCGCATGGTCCGAGTCCCTCGCCGTCGAGCTGTGGGACACGCCCGTGTCGGTGCACCTGCTCAACCCGGGGGTGGTCGACACCGAGCTGTTCCACCTGCCCGACAACGACCCGATGCTGGCCGAGGTCGAGGCGCTGCCCACCTCCGCGGTCGTCGACGTCGTGGTCGACCAGCTCGCCTCCGGCGACCTCGAGCGCTACGTGCCCGAGTGGTTCGGCGACGTCGCCCTGATGAAGGCCAACGACCTCACCGGCTACCTCACCGGCTCGGCCGAGTGGTACCGCGACGCCCTCGCCCAGAAGGCCGACGGCGCGTGACCGCACCCCCGCCCACCGACGCTTCTGACACCGGTCGACCGTGAGCACGCAGATCGCCGGCGCCAAGGTGCTGGTCACGGGGGCGTCATCGGGCATCGGTGCCGCGCTGGCCCCGCTGCTGGCCGAGCGCGGGGCGACCGTCGGCCTCGTTGCCCGGCGGGCGGACCGCCTCGCCGAGGTGCTCGAACGCTGCCAGGTCCACGCACCGGGCAGCCGCAGCTGGGTAGCCGACCTGGACGACACCGGCGCCGCCGCACACGTGGCCGAGGAGGCGTGGGACGCGTTCGGCCACCTCGACGTCGTGGTCAACAACGCCGCCGTGCCGAAGCGCCGGGCGGTGCAGGACCTCACGATGGACGACGTCGAGCACGTGCTGCGGGTGAACCTGCTCAGCCCGGTCCGGATGACCCTCGCTCTGCTCCCCCGCATGCTCGAACGCGACGCCGGCTGCATCGTCAACGTGTCCAGCCTCGGGGGGCGCCTCGGCATCGTGCACGAGGCCGCCTACTGCGCCAGCAAGTTCGCCCTGTGCGGGTGGAGCGAGTCGCTCGCCCTCGACCTGTGGGACACCGGCGTCGACGTGCGCCTGATCATCCCGGGCCCCGTCGACACCGAGATCTGGGACCAACCCGACAACGACGCCCCGCTCTACCACGGCGACCTCGAGCGCCCCGAGGACGTCGCCGCCGGCATCGTGGCGGCCATCGAGGGCGACGCCTTCGAGGCCTACCTGCCCGACCTGAAGGACATCGCCGCCTTCAAGACCACCGACATCGACCTCTTCCTCGCCGGCGCCGCCGCGGCGATGGCGCCGCCCGACCCATCCCCCGACTCGGAGGGCCTCACCCCGGAGAACCGCGCGTGAAGGCCCTCGTGTTCGGCGTCGACCCTGGTCCGGTCGACCCGCCGCCGCCCGACGCCAACCGGCTCCAGCGCAACCTGGCCACGACCTTCATGGCCCTCCAGCACGTGGCCGACCCGCAGCCCCTCGGCCCCGACTGGATGGTGCTGCGGACCCGCATGACCGGCATCTGCGGCTCGGACGCGAAGCAGGTGCTCATGGACTTCGACGACGCCGGCGACAACCCCATGACTGCCTTCATCTCCTTCCCCCAGGTGCTCGGGCACGAGGTCGTGGCCACCGTGGAGGAGCTGGGCCCGGCGGTCGAGGGCTTCGAGCTCGGCCGGCGGGTCGTCCTCAACCCGTGGCTCTCGTGCGGTCCGCGGGGCATCGATCCGCCGTGCCCGGCGTGCATCGACGGTGACTACAACATGTGCTGGAACTTCCTCGACGGGCGCCTCTCCCCCGGCATCCACACCGGGAACGCCACCGAGGCCACCGGCGGGTTCGCCGACCTGCTGCCCGCCCACCAGATCATGGCCATCCCCGTCCCCGACGAGGTGCCCGACGAGGTGGCGGTGCTGGGCGACCCCTTCGCGGTCTCGTTGCACGCCATCGTGCGCCACCCGCCCCCCGAGGGCGGCCGGGCCCTCGTCTACGGCGCCGGTGCCCTGGGCACCACCGCGGTCGCCATCCTGCGCGCCCTCTACCCGTCGGTCGACGTCGGCGTGGTCGCCCGTTGGCCGGCGCAGGCTGCCCTGTCCGAACGCCTCGGGGCCACCGTCTTCGCCCACGAGCCCCGCCTGGACCTCGTCGAGGCCGTGGCGGACTGGTCGGGGGGCATCCTGCGCCACCCGTGGGAGGGCCTCCCGGTCGCCTATCCCGGCGGGGTCGACCTGGTCTACGACACGGTCGCCGCGGCCGAGACCCTCGAGGTCATCCTGCGGGTCCTGCGTTCGAGGGGCACCCTCGTCGAGCTGGGCGTCAGCTCGCCCGCCCGCTTCGAGTGGACGCCCTGGTACTTCAAGGAGCTCCGACTCGTCGGCTCCAACGCCTTCGGCATCGAGGAGGTCGAGGGCAAGCGCCAGCACGCCATCGCCCACTACCTCGACCTGGCGGCGTCGGGGCGCATCGACCTCACCGGGATGCTGACCCACACCTTCCGACTCGAGGAGTGGCGCACCGCCTTCGATGCCCTGGCCGATCAGGGCCGGTCAGGCGCGATCAAGGTCGCGTTCGACCTGCGAGGCTGAAGCCGTGCGCCCTTCCCGCCGACTGGTCGTCGGCGCCCTGCTGGCGGCGGCGTTGGTCGCCACCGGCAGCGCCTGTGAGTACGTCGGGGCCGCAGGCACGCCCCGAGTGGGCGTGGCCGGCGACTCGATCGTCCACGAGACCGAGGCCGCCCTGCGCTCGCGCCTGTCGACCGACCACCGGGTGACGGTCCACGCCTTCAACAACGCCCACTTCGACCAGCTGCGCTCCCCCGTCTCGGAGATGCGGCGCACGGGCGCCCAGTCGATCGTCGTCGCCGCAGGGTCGCCCGACGTCGTGGCCGCCACCCACCCCGACTACGGCTTCGTGCCCGTCCTCTGGATCCGTGACGTGGTCGCCGCGGCCGCCGACGTCCCCTGCCTCGCCCTCGTGACGGTCAAGGAGAACGGGGTCGCGCCCATCGCCACCAGTCACTGGACGCAAGGAGCGCGCACCATCAACGCCGAGCTGCGGCGCCAGGCGGACGCGCACGCCAACGTGGTGCTCGTGGACTGGTCGGCGAAGGCGGATCGGCACCCGGAATGGTTCCTCGGCGACGGCCTGCACCTGAACGCCGCCGGCCGTGCCGGTTTCGCCCGCGTGCTCGACCGCGCCGCCGACTGCTGAGCATCGCGGTCGATGCCGTTGCACCCCACCCACCCGTCGGCGTTCGCCGCGACCCACGCATGGGACGACGCCACCCTCGACACCGTGCTGAGTGCGGCGCCGGCCCGCGACGACCTCGTGATCGAGGTGCACCAGGACGGGGCGATGGGCCGGCGGTGGTCGAGCGCCGAGGTCGAGGCCGCCGTAGCGACGCTGGCCGGTGGGCTCGCGGCGGCCGGCGTCGGTCGCGGGGACGTCGTCGCCTGGCGGGCGCCCAACCACATCGGTTCGCTGCTCGCCTACCGGGCCTGCTGGCGCGTCGGGGCGGTGGCGGCGCCGGTGCACCACCGCGCCGGTGAGCAGGAGGCGGCGTCCATCCTCGATCGGGTCGGCGCCCGCCTCGTGCTGGACCTCGACGACCTCCCCGCCGGGCCCGCCGTCGGCGCCGGCGAGGGCCGGGCGGCGCCGGCCGACCTGGCCGTGGTGCTGTTCACCTCGGGCTCCTCGGGCCGGCCCAAGGGCGTACTCCACACCCATCGGGCGCTGGCCTACAAGGCCCGCTCGATGGAGGTGGTGCACGGCCTCGGCCCGGCCGACGCCACCCTCGTGCCGGCGCCCCTCGCCCACGTCTCGGGCCTGCTCAACGCCGTGCTGCTCCCCGGCGTGGTGCCCCTGAAGACACTCCTGATGGCCCGCTGGTCGGCGTCCCGGGCGTTGGAGCTGATCGACGCCGAGGCGGTGACCTTCATGATCGGCCCGCCCACGTTCTTCGTCGAGCTGCTGGCGGCGCCCGGGTTCACCCCGGAGCGGGTGGCGCCGCTGCGGCTCGTCTCCAGCGGCGGCGCCGGCGTGTCCCCCGCGTTCGTGCGGGACGCCTCGACCCGGCTGGGGGCGCGGGTGAAGCGCAGCTACGGGTCGACCGAGGCGCCCACCGTGGCCACCACCGTCGCCGACGACACCCAGGAGCAGGCCGCCACCACCGACGGCCGGGCGGTGGATGCCGCGGAGCTCCGCCTGGGCGACGGCGGCGAGCTGCTCGTGCGGGGCCCCGAGCTCTTCGAGGGCTACCTCGACGCCGAGGACAACGCCGGCGCCTTCACCGACGAGGGCTGGTTCCGCACCGGTGACCTCGCCACCCTCGACCCCGACGGTTGGCTGACCATCGTGGGCCGCACCAAGGACGTCATCATCCGCGGCGGCGAGAACGTGGACCCCGGCGAGGTGGAGGCGGCGCTCGAGGCGCACCCGTCCGTGCGTCAGGCCGTGGTCGTGGGCGAGCCCGACGAACGCCTCGGCGAGCGCCTCGTCGCCGTCCTGGTGGCCGATGCGCCCTTGGAGCGCGACGAGGTCCGCGACTGGGTGACCGCCCAGGGCCTCGCCCGTTTCAAGTCCCCCGACCGCGTCGTGCACGTCGAGGTGCTGCCGGCGCTCCCGTCCGGCAAGCCCGACAAGGCCGCCCTCACCGCCCTGGTGGCCGACGGCCCGTGAGCCGGTCGGTGTGCGTCAGGCGCCGGCGCTGAGGGAGAGCATCCAGATGTCGACCGCCAGGCAGAGGCCGGCGATGACGGTCATCACGTGCCAGACCTCGTGGTACCCGAAGACCTTGGGGAAGGGATCGGGCCACCGGGTGGCGAGGAAGATCGCGCCGGCGGTGTAGAAGAGCCCGCCGGCGATCATGAGACCGAGTTGGACGGGCGTCATCTCCCCGAGGAACTGCGGCATGGCCAGCACGGCCGACCAGCCCAGGGCGATGTAGAGGATGAAGCCGATGCCGTACTTCAGCGACAGGCCGGTGAGGGCGAGCACCAGGCCGGTGAGCGCCACGACCCAGACGGCGGCGAGGAAGAGGATCGAGGCGGTGCCGTCGAGCAGCAGGAGGCAGAACGGGGTGTAGGTGGCGGCGATGAGCACGAAGATCATGGCGTGGTCGAGGCGCTGCATGAACTTGCGGCCCTTCGCGGTCCACGGGCCCCGGTGGTAGGCGGAGCTCACGCCGTAGAGGGCGGTTACCCCCAAGCTGTAGACCACCGCGGCGAAGCGGGCCTCCTGCGTCGGTGAGAACGCTACCAGGAGCAGGCCCGCCGGGATGGACAGGAAGAAGAAGATCTCGTGCAGCCAGCCGCGGAGCAGGGGCTTCGCGTTGGCGATCTGCTCGACCACGTGGCCCTTGACCTCGGCGACGTGCTCCTTGACCTCGGCGACGTGCTCGCGCACCTCGGCCATGTGGCCCGCCAGGGGCGGGACCGTCTCGTGGCCGCCGCGGTCGCTGGGGTCCAGGGTCACGTCGCTCATCGCGCCGCCTTCGTCGGGGTCACCTGGTCACCGTATCGGCCGACCTGGTGCGGCCATGAGCAGGTGCCAAGTGTCACCCTGCCGTCGCGGCGGGGTCACCCGCGGGTGACCGCGACGGGCCGGTCGCTCAGATGACGCTCTCGCCCCGCTCCACACGGTCCCGCAGCAGCGCGGCCAGGCGGGTGCGGTGGAAGGTGGCGTCGCCGAAGGACACCTCGTCGAGCTGCGCCCGCTTGAGGTACAGGTGCAGGTCGTGCTCCCACGTGAAGCCGATGCCGCCGTGCACCTGGAGGGCGGACGCCATGACGCGTCGACCGGCGTCCGAGCACCAGGTCTTGGCCGTCGAGGCGGCGATGGAGCGGTCGGGATCACCGGCGCTGATGCACCAGGCGGCGTAGTAGACCGCGGAGCGCATGCCCTCGACGTCGACGAGCATGTCGGCACAGCGGTGCTTCACGGCCTGGAAGCTGCCGATGGGGCGGCCGAACTGCACCCGCTCCTTGGCGTACTCGACGGCCATCGCCAGGGCCCGGTCGGCGGCGCCGAGCAGCTCGGCGGCGTGGGCCAGCGCCCCGAGGTCGGCGAAGGCCGTGGCGGCGTCCTGCTCGCCGAGGTGCAGCGACGGGGTGGCGTCGAGCTCGACCCAGCCGAGCTGGCGGGTCTGGTCCATGGCGGGCTCGGCGGCGATGGGGCGGGCCTTCGCGTTGACCGCGAACAGGTGCTCGGCACCGTCGTCCTCGCGCCCGGGCAGGATCACCACGTCGGCGATGGGTGCGTACAGCGCGGGGCCCGTCCGGCCGCTGAGGAGCCAGCGGGCGCCGTCACGCTCGGCGCGCACGGGCTGCCAGGCGAGCCCGGCGACCGAGTCGCCGAGGAGGATGGGGTCGAGCCACCCGGCATCGGCCACCCCACGATCGGCCGCGGCCGCGAGCGCCTCGAGGGTGAGCGCCTCCTGGAGGAACGGCGTCGGCGCCACGTGGGCGCCGGTCTGCTCGAGCAGCACCGCCAGCTCGACGGTGCCGAGGCCCAGCCCGCCCAGCGACTCGGGCACCGCGATCCCCGGCCAACCGAGGTCGACCATCGCCATCCAGAGCTCGCGGTCGTAGGCCTCGTCGGCGGCCATGGCGGCGCGGACGCGGGTGGTCGGGCACTGCTCGTCGAGGAACCGGGCGGCGGCCTCCTGCAGCGCCAGCTGGTCCTCCGAGAGGTCGAAGTCCATTCCCCTACTATCACCCGTGGATGGACCTCTCGCCGACACCGGAGCACGTGGCCCTGCGCGCCGAGTGCCGCACCTGGCTCGAAGCCAACCTGCCCTGGGAGTACGGACAGGGCCTGCCCCCGCAGTTCGACGACCTCGACGACGAGGTGGTGTTCCTGCGCGAGTGGCAGGGCCGCCTCGCCGCCGGTGGCTGGGTGGCGGTCACCTGGCCCGAGGCCTACGGCGGCCGTGGCGCCGGCGCCCTGACCCACTACGTGGTCCAGGAAGAGCTGGCCCGGGCCCGCGCCCCCGAGCTCGTGGGTCGCATCGGCATCAACCTCGTCGGCCCCACCCTGCTCGCCCACGGCACCGCCGAGCAGAAGGAGCGCTGGCTGCCCGGCATCCGCTCCGCCGACCTGCTGTTCTGCCAGCTCTTCAGCGAGCCCGGCGCCGGCAGCGACCTCGCCGCCGTGGCCACCCGGGCGGACCGGGTCGACGGCGGCTGGCGCCTCACGGGCCAGAAGGTGTGGACGTCCTACGCCCAGTTCGCCGACTACGGCCTCTGCCTCGCCCGCACCGACCCGGATGCCCCCAAGCACAAGGGCATCTCCGCGCTCGTGGTGGACATGCGCGCCGAGGGGGTCGGGGTCCGGCCCCTCACCCAGGTCACCGGCGAGGCCGAGTTCAACGAGGTCTTCTTCGACGGCGCCTTCGTCCCCGAGGAGAACCTCGTCGGGGCCGAGCACGACGGCTGGCGGGTGTCGTCGTCCACGCTCACCCACGAGCGGGGCACCAACCCCCGCCAGCTCGTCATCCACGCGCAGCACCTCGAGGAGCTCCTACGCCTCGCCCTCGAACGCGGTGTCTACGACGACCCCCGCCTCCAGCAGCGTCTCGCCGAGGCCTACGTGGAGGTGCGCCTGTTCCAGCTCCACAACTGGCGCTCGCTCTCTCGCCTCGAGCACGGCCGCGAGCTCGGTCCCGAGGCCAGTGCGTTGAAGCTCTACTGGAGCGAGATGAGCAAGCGCCTCCACCAGACCGCCATGGCGGTGCTGGGCGACGCCGCGCCCCTGTGGCGGGGCGCCACCGACAACCCGGGCGACGGTGCGTGGCAGCGGGCCTGGCTCTACTACCAGTCGTCGTCGATCTTCGCCGGCACCAACGAGATCCAGCGCAACATCATCGGTGAGCGGGTGCTCGGCCTCCCCCGCGAGCCCAAGCCCCCCGAGAGAGTGTGACGACCATGGACGACACCCACGACGCCCCGCTCTTCGAGAAGGTCCGGTACGAGGTGGACGGCGCGGTCGCCACCATCACCCTCGACCGGCCTCAGGTGGCCAACGCCCAGGACACGGGGCTCATCGACGAGCTCGACGCCGCCTTCGACCTCGCCGACGCCGACGACGACGTCCGCGTGGTGATCCTCGCCGCCGAGGGCAAGCACTTCTCCTCCGGCCATGACCTCAAGGCGCTCGTGGGCGACGTCGAGCCCGACGAGTGGCGCCAGATGCGGGAGACGCCGGAGGGCAAGTACCGCCACGAGAAGGTCATGTACTACGACCGCTGCCTGAAGATCTACGACTTCCGCAAGCCCACCATCGCCGCCGTGCAGGGCTCGTGCATCGCCGCCGGCCTCATGCTGGCCACCATGTGCGACCTGATCGTGGCCGCCGACGACGCCGTGTTCCAGAACCCCGTGCTGCGCATGACCGGCGCCGGCGTCGAGCTCCTCGTCGAGCCGTGGGAGCTGGGCATGCGCAAGGCCAAGGAGTTCCTCCTCACCGGCGACAAGATCGACGCGCAGGAGGCCTGGCGCCTCGGTCTGGTGAACCGGGTCGTGCCCCGCGACGAGCTGGCGACCGCCACCCGCGAGCTCGCGGACCGGATCGCCCTCGTACCCCCGGTCACCGCGGAGATGGTGAAGGGCTCGATCAACCACACCTTTGAGCTCATGGGCAAGCGCCAGTCGTGGCAGTACCACTTCATGGCCCACCACTTCACCCACAACACCGCCACCGCCCTCAACGCCCTCGAGGCCCGCAAGCAGAAGTCGTCGATGAAGGAGGTCTTCGCCGACCGCGACGCCGGCGACGACCCCACCAAGAAGCAGGGCTGAGCCGTGCCCACCGTGGGTCGTCCCCTCGAGGGCCTGCGCGTCCTCGACCTCGGCACGCGCATCTCGGCACCGTTCTGCGCCGCCCTCCTGGGCGAGCAGGGCGCCGAGGTCATCAAGGTCGAGCAGCCGGGCGCCGGCGACTTCATGCGGGGCATGGGCCCGTTCGCCGAGCCGCCGGGCGACGACGAGCACGACGACGGCGAGCGCTACTCGCTGTCCTGGGCGGTCGAGGGCCGGGGCCGCAAGAGCGTCACCCTCGACCTGCGCCGGCCCGAGGGCCAAGCGCTGTTCCGCCGCCTCGCCGCCACCGCCGACGTGGTCTGCGAGAACTTCCGCCCCGGCACCCTCGAGCGCTGGCACGTGGCGCCCGGCGACCTCGACCCCCGCCTGGTCACGGTGCGCATCAGCGTGTTCGGCCAGGACGGGCCCTGGTCGGGCCGACCCGGCCTCGACCGCCTCGGCATCGGCTACGGCGGGCTGCTGCACCTCACCGGCTACCCCGACCGTCCACCGGTGCGCCCCGGCGTCACCATCAGCGACTACCTGACCGGGGTGTTCGCGGCCCAGGCCGCCACCGCCGCGCTCTACGCCCGCGACGCCAGGGGCGGCTCGGGCGCGGTCATCGACGCCTTCCTGTACGGGTCCGTGCTGCGCATCCTCGAGTGGACCCTCGCCGGCTACGACGTGCTCGGCGTGGTCCGCGAGCGCGAGGGCAACCGCCTCACGACGTCGGCGCCCCTCGACAACTACCCGACCGCCGACGGCCGCTACATCTGCATCGTCGCCGGCTCGGACACCAACTTCTCCCGGCTGTGCAAGGCCATGGGCCGCCCGGAGTTGGTCGACGACCCCCGGTACGCGACCCTCGCCGACCGGGCCGCCCGCTCCGACGAGATCAACGACCTCGTGGCAGCGTGGACGTCGTCACTGGCGACCACGGAGATCGAGTACCGCTGCATCGCCGAGGAGGTGCCGGTGGCGACCGCCTACACCGCGGCCGACATCTTCGCCGACCCCCACATGACTGCCCGTGGCGACCTCGTGACCGTCGACGACCCGGTCCTCGGCCCGGTGCGCCAGCAGGCGCCCTTCCCCCGCTTCGTGGGGGCCGAGCCCCCAGTGCCCGCCGGCGCCCCCCGCCTCGGCGAGCACAACGAGGAGGTGTGGGGTGCCCTCGGCCTCGACGCCGACGAGCAGGCCGGCCTGCGCGCCGACGGCATCCTCTGACCGCCGGCCCGCCATCGGCGTCGCCCTCGCTCCAGGTCCGGGCGTCGGGTTGGGCCTCCGGGCTAGAGGCGGGGTGGGACGATGACGGTGCGGCGGCTGGGATGCCGGCCGCCACCGAGGTCGAGGGTCGGCTCGCCGTCGAGGTCCAACACGAGGTGGTCGTCGGCCGTCTCGAACACCGGCGCCGGGCGCCGACCCGTGGACTCCGACAGCGGCACGTGGGGCAGCTCGGGACCGAAGAGGCTGCCCTGCCCCCGGGACAGGCCCGCAGCCATGCCCCCTGCCCAGAGCGGGCACTCGAGCAACGCCTCCAGCTCGTCGGCGGCGACGGCAGGGCTGATGAAGTAGCCCTGCACACTGTGGCAGTCGGCCTCGCGAAGGAGGTCGAGCACCGTCTCGGTCTCGACACCCTCTGCGGTCACGGTGAGACCCAGGTTGCGGGCCAGGTCGATGGTGGAGTGCACGATGACGCGATCGGCGGGGCGGTCGGCCATGCCCGCCACGAACGAACGGTCGATCTTGATCTCGTCGACCGGCAGGCGCTGGAGGTAGGCGAGCGACGAGTACCCGGTGCCGAAGTCGTCGATGGCGAGGCGAACGCCCAGCTCGTCGAGCGCCCGCAGAACGGTGCCTGCCCGTTCGGGATCGTCCATGATCGAGCTCTCGGTTAGCTCGAGCTGGAGTTGGCGCGCCGGGAGGTCGTGGCGGGTGAGCAGGTCGCGCAGCTGTGCCGAGAGGTGGGGGTCGTGCAGGTTGCGGGCGGACAGGTTGACGCTGACCACCAGGTCGAGCCCACGCGCCCTCCAGCGCGCGATCTGGCCCAGGGCCTCCGCCACGACGAGAGCGGTGAGGGGTCGGATGAGGCCAGTGCGCTCGGCCAGTGGCACGAACTCGCCGGGCGCCAACAGCCCCTCACGGGGGTGGCGCCACCGCACGAGGGCTTCGACGGTCTCCACGCGGCCGGTCATCAGGTTCACCTGCGGCTGGTAGTGCACGACGAGCTCGTTGTTGCCGAGGGCCGTGCGCAGGTCGGCGAGGAGGTTCAGCCGGCGGCGACTGTGGTGGTCCTGCTCGGGCGAATACAGCTCCACTGCGTGCTGACGGCTCTTGGCCCGATACATGGCGATGTCGGCTCGCTGCAGCAAGGTCTCGGTCGTGGTCCCATGGTCGGGGAAGAGGGCGATGCCGATGCTGGCCTCGACGTCGAGGAGACCGTCGTCGACCGTGAAGGGGGGCTCCAGGCCGGCCACGATGGCGCCAGCACGTCGGAGGGCGTCCGCCTCGTCGGTGCCCTCGAGCAGCACGCCGAACTCGTCGCCGCCGAGGCGGGCGACGAGGCCGTCGCCACCGAGGGCACCCGAAAGGCGCGGACCGACCTGTTGGAGCAGGACGTCGCCGGCATCGTGGCCGAGGGTGTCGTTGACCTCCTTGAAGCGATCGAGGTCGATGAGCAGGACCGCCACCTGGGACCAGGCAGCATGGCCGTCGGCGAGCCGGTCGTCGAGCACCTGGCGGAAGTGGACCCGGTTGGCGAGGCCGGTGAGGGGATCGACCAGCGACTCGCGTGCCATCGCCGTCGCCGTCACGCCGGCGCGGTACACGGCGATGGTGGCGACGACGACGACCGGCAACAGCACGGCCAGGGCCAATCGATCGAGGCGGGTGCTCGCCTCTGGAACCGCCGCCAAGCCGACGAGCAGCGTCGCCGCGGCGGCGAGGACGCCGGCGGCGAAGGCCGTGAAGGCGACCAGTCCGGCGCGCGAGGAGACGGGTCGGTCGATGCCCACGCTCGGTCCCCGGATCGCCACTGCCCGTGACTATGCGATGCTTGGCCACGGCCGTCAAGGCGAACGACGGAGAGTGACGGACAGCGCCGCTGACCCACTCTGCGTGGCGGTCAGACCGCTCCGAGCGACCAACCGGAGGGGTCCGGCGGCCCCGTCGGGGTCACGCCACGCCGGCGCCGAGCACCTCGTCGGCGAGGCGCTGGCGGGACCACCCCTGGTAGCCGAGGAGCAGGTCGTCCTGCTTGGCCCGGCGGTAGTGCAGGTGCGCGTCGCAGTCCCAGGTGAAGCCCACGCCGCCGTGGATCTGGATGCACTCGCCGGAGACGAACACGGCCGCCTCGGGGACGTAGCCCTTGGCCATGGCCACCGCCTCGGCCCGCACGGGCTCGTCGGCGTCGGAGGCCCAAGCGGCGTAGTGGGTGCCCACCCGTGAGAGCTCGAGGCGGTGGAGCATGTCCACGGCCTTGTGCTTGATGACCTGGAAGGTGGCGATGGGGCGACCGAACTGCACCCGCGCCTTGGCGTACTCGACCGCGAGGTGGTTGGCCTGCTCCATGCCCCCGACCAGCTCGGCGCACAGCGCCACGTTGGCGTCGTCGGCCACCCGCCGCCAGAGGGCGGTGTGGTCGCCGTCGGGGCCGACCGGGTCGGCCGGGGTGTCGTCCAGCACGAGGCGGGCCACCTTGCGCCCGCCGTCCCAGGTGGGCACGAGCTCGGCCTCGGGACGCTCGATGACGAAGGTGCCGAGGCCCTCCTGGGTGCGGGCGGCCACGAGCACCCAGTCGGCGCGGTGGCCGTCGAGCACGATGGGCTTGTGTCCCGTGAGGCGCCACCGGCCGGACTTTCGGCTGGCCCGCGTGCGCACGCGGTCGACGGGGTCGCCGTGGCCCTGCTCGTCGAGGGCGACGGTGCCGGTGCACTCCCCCGCGGCCAGGGCGGCGGTGCGGTCGGTGAGGCCGAGGCGCGCGGCGGCGAGGGTGGCCAGCACCGACGACGAGAAGTACGGGCCGGGGAAGGGCACGCGGCCCATCTCCTCCTGCACGACCACGAGGTCGACGAGGCCGAGCCCGAGGCCGCCCTGGGCCTCGGGGACGAGCAGGCCCGTCCAGCCGAGGTCGACGAGCTGGCGCCAGACCTCGTCGGTCACGCCGTCGTCGGACTCCCAGCGCTCGCGCACGTAGGACATCGGGCTCTCGGCGGCGAGGAACCGGCGGACCGCCGTCCGCAGCGCTTCCTGGTCGTCGCTGAACGTGAACTCCATGGCGTACCTGACAGTAGTGTCAGGTCCATGGACTTCGCCCACACGGCCGAGGACGAAGCGTTCCGGGACGAGCTGCGGGGGTGGCTCGACGAGCACCTCGACCCCTTCCTCGCCGAGTGGTCCGAGGACGACGCGCCATCCGACGAGGGCGCAACCGGCGAAAGCGTTCCGCCGGTTGCCGACGTTGCGGAGCGGAGCGGAGCAGCAAGCAGCGCCGGCACCAGATCCCGAGGGGGCAGCGAGGGACGAGCTGCAGGCCAGCAGGGCACGATGAAGTCGATGGAGCGCCGGCGGGCGTGGCAGCGCAAGCTCAACGAGGGGCAGTGGGCGGCCATCAACTGGCCGAAGGAGTGGGGCGGGCGCGAGGCCACCGTCACCCAGAACGTCATCTACTCCGAGGAGCACGCCCGCTACCGCACGCCCGGCATCTACAACGCCAACGGCCTGTGGCAGATCGGCCCGATGATCATCCGCTGGGGCGACGAGGAGCAGAAGCAGCGCTGGATCCCGAACATCCTCAACGCCGACGACCACTGGTGCCAGGGCTTCACCGAGCCCGAGGCGGGCAGCGACCTCGCCAACCTCCGCACCACCGCGGTGCTCGACGGTGACGACTACGTGTTGAACGGCCAGAAGATCTGGATCTCGTCGGCGCACATCGCCAAGTGGGGCCTGTTCCTGGTCCGCACCGACCCCGGCGCCATCGAGCGGGGCGAGAAGCACGTCGGCATCACCGCGCTGATCGTGGACATGGAGGCCGACGGCATCGAGTGCCGCACCATCCGTGACATCGCCGGCGAGGAGATGTTCAACGAGATCTTCTTCACCGACGCCCGTGTGCCGGCCGCGTACCGCCTCGGCGACGAGGGCGCCGGCTGGCAGGTGGCGATGGGCACGCTCGGCCACGAGCGGGTCGGCACCGCGGGGCTCGCCATCACCATGCGGTCCGACCTGGACGCGATGGTCAACCTGGCCCGCTCGGTGAACCCCGATGCGCTCCGCGACCCCGGCATCCGCGAGCGCATCGCCCGCACCCACACCGACATCGAGTACACGAAGCTGCTCAACTACCGGGCGCTCTCGAAGATCCTGAAGGGGGAGCCCAACTGGCCCGAGGTGCCCCTCGCCAAGCTGCAGTGGAGCCACCTCGCCCAGACCCTCGCCGAGCTGGCCGTCGACCTGCTCGGCCCGGCGGGGATGATGTCCAAGGGCGGCCCCGACGCGGCCGACGGCGGCGCGTGGAACCGGCTGTACATGTACCAGCGCTACACCTCGATCGGCGCCGGCACCACCGAGGTGCAGAAGAACATCCTGGCCGACAAGGCCATCCGCCTCCCCAAGAAGTAAGCGCGGCGGCGGGTCCCTCCGGCCACCGGATTTCTTGGTGAGAAACCCCCGATACGGGGGTTTCTCACCAAGATTTCCTGGAACGTCAGCCGGCGGCGGCGAAGCCCTTGTCGAGGTCGGCGAGGATGTCCTCGATCGACTCGATGCCCACCGACAGGCGGATGAGGCCGGGGTTCACGCCCGTGGTCAGCTGCTCCTCCTCGGTGAGCTGGCTGTGGGTCGTGCTCGACGGCTGGATGACGAGGCTGCGCACGTCGCCGATGTTGGCGAGGTGGCTGTGCAGCTCGAGGGCCTCGACGAACTTCACGCCCGCCTCACGGCCGCCCTTGATGACGAACGCCGGCACCGAGCCGTAGCCCTTGCCGCCGCCGTACCTGTCGGCCCGGGCCTTCCAGGGCGACGACGCGAGACCGGCGAACGAGACCGACTCGACCTGGTCGTGGCCGTCGAGGTACTCGGCCACCTTGATGGCGTTCTCGAGGTGGCGCTCCATGCGCAGGCTGAGGGTCTCGAGGCCCTGCAGGAACAGGAACGAGTTGAACGGGGTGATGGCCGAGCCGAGGTCGCGCAGCAGCTGCACGCGGGCCTTGATGATGTACGAGCCGGCGCCGAGGGCCGGCCAGTAGGCGAGGCCGTGGTAGCTGGGGTCGGGCTCGGTGAACTGCGGGAACTTGTCGTTGGCGCTGAAGTCGAACGAACCGCCGTCCACGATCACGCCACCGATCGACGTGCCGTGGCCGCCGATGAACTTCGTGGCCGAGTGCACGACGATGTCGGCCCCCCACTCGAAGGGGCGGATCAGGTACGGCGTGGCGACCGTGTTGTCGACGATGAGCGGCACGCCGTTGTCGTGGGCCACCTTGGCCACCCCCTCGATGTCGAGGAAGTCGTTGCGGGGGTTGCCGATGGACTCGCCGTAGAACGCCTTGGTGTTCGGGCGCACGGCCGCCTGCCAGGCCTCGAGGTCGTCAGGGTCCTCGACGAAGGTGACCTCGATGCCGATCTTGGGCAGCGTGTAGTGGAACAGGTTGTAGGTGCCGCCGTAGAGGGCGGCGGAGGCCACGATGTGGCTGCCCGCCTCCGCCAGGTTGAGGATGGCGAAGTGCTCGGCGGCCTGGCCGCTGGCCACCGCGAGGGCGCCGGGCAGGCCCACCGCGGTCTCGGTGGCGCCCTCGAGCGAGGCGATGCGGGCCTCGAAGACCCCCTGGGTGGGGTTCATGATGCGGGTGTAGATGTTGCCGATCTCGGCCAGCGCGAAGAGATCGGCGGCGTGCTTGGTGTCACGGAACTGGTACGCCGTGGTCTGGTAGATGGGCACGGCGCGCGACCCGGTCGTGGGGTCGGGCACCTGGCCGGCGTGCACCTGCCGGGTCTCGAAACCCCAATCGGACTGACTCATGACCTACCTCCGGACGAAGCTCCTACGGGATGAGGGCGTCACCCTAGTCAGCCTTTCCCCCGAAAGTCGACCTGTAGAGTCAGGTATTGGCTGCGCCGACCCCGGTCCGGATGGGGGCGCCGGTCAGCCGAGGCGCTCGATGACGGTGGCGTTGGCCTGGCCGCCGCCCTCGCACATGGTCTGGAAGCCGTAGCGACCACCGGTCGACTCGAGGTCGTGCAGCAGGGTGGTCATGATGCGCACGCCGCTGGCGCCGAGGGGATGGCCGATGGCGATCGCGCCGCCGCGCGGGTTGTAGCGCTCGGGGTCGGGCTGGAACTCGCTGGCCCACATGAGGGCGATGGCGGCGAAGGCCTCGTTGCACTCCATGGAGTCGAAGTCCGAGATGGACATCCCCGACCGCTCCAGCAGCTTGCGGGTGGCGGGGTTGGGCGCCGACAGCACGAGGTACGGGTCCTCGGCGGCCACCACGAGGTGGCGGAACGCGGCGCGGATGGGCAGGCCGTTGGCCTCGGCGAACTCCCGGCTGGCGATGAGCATGGCCGCGGCACCGTCGGACATCTGCGAGGCGTTGCCGGCGGTGATGTCCGGGGCGGTGTCGGGATCCCAGCTCATGGCGCTCGGCAGCTTGGCCAGGCTCTCCATCGTGCTCTCGGGGCGGATGCCCTGATCGCGATCGAGCACCTCCCCGGTGAGGTTGCCCTCCTCGTCCTTCAGGGGGACCGGCACGAGCTCGTCGGCGAACCAGCCGTTCTCGGTGTTCTCCCACGCCCGGCGGTGGCTCTCCACCGCGAAGGCATCCATGTCGTCCCGGGTGACGCCGAACTTCTCGGCGAGGATCTGGCTCACCTCGAACTGGGTCGGGTGGAAGCGACCGCCCACGGCGGCGATCCAGTCGGCGCTGAAGGGCCCGACGCCGCCCTTGGCGTTGGAGCCCATGGGCACGCGGCTCATGGACTCGACGCCGCAGGCGATGGCCACGTCGTACGAGCCGGCCATGACCGCCTGGGCCACGAAGTGCACCGCCTGCTGCGATGAGCCGCACTGGCGGTCGACGCTGGTGGCGGGCACGTGCCACGGCAGGCCGGCGCCGATCCAGGCGTTGCGGGCGATGTTGTTGCTCTGCTCCCCCACCTGGTTCACGCAGCCGCCGACGACGTCGTCGATGCGCCCGGGGTCGACCTGATTGCGGTCGAGCAGCGCCTTCAGGGTGAACCCCAGGAGGTCCGCCGGGTGCCAGGTGGCGAGCGCCCCCTTGCGTTTGCCGATGGGCGTGCGCACCGTGTCGACGATCACCGCTTCGCCCAACATTGGCTCCTCCTTCGTCGGAGCGCCTTCGGCATCCGGTTCGACCTCAGCGCTGCTCCGCTCCGCTGCGCAACGTAGCCCGACGACCCGCACCGCTCGACGCATAACCTGCCCGCCATGTCGCATCAGGTGGACCCTGCGTTCCTCGACCTCCCCCTCCGCGCCCTCGCCGACGCCGCGCTCCAACGGGCGCGGGAGCTGGGGGTCGAGCACGCCGACTTCCGCCTCGAGCGGTTGGTGGGCCAGAGCATCCGCCTGCGTGACGGCAACCTCCAGGGCGCCCAGGACAGCGAGGAGCTCGGGTTCGCCGTGCGGGTCGTGGCCGACGGCACGTGGGGCTTCGCCGCCACCATCGAGCTGACCTCGGAGGCCGCCGCCCGGGCGGCCGAGGAGGCCGTCGCCGTGGCCAGGGTCTCGGCCGCCATCAGCACCGAGCGCATCGAGTTGGCCGACGAGCCCGTGCACGCCGACGTCACGTGGGTGTCGAGCTACTCGATCGACCCACGCTCGGTCCCGCTGGCCGAGAAGGTGGCCCTGCTCGGGGACTGGAGCCGGCGTCTCCTGGCCGCCGACGCCGTCGACCACGTGAGCGCCGGCGTCGAGCAGGTGGTGGAGAACAAGTTCTACGCCGACCTGGCCGGCACCGTGACCACCCAGCAACGGGTGCGCCTGCACCCCGTGCTCGAGGCGCACGGCCATGACGAGGCCACCGGGCGCTTCGACTCGATGCGCACCATCGCCGCTCCGGTCGGCCGCGGTTGGGAGTACCTGGCCGGCGGTCCCGGTGGCACGCCGGCGGTGTGGGACTGGAACAGCGAGCTGGCCGAGCTCCCCACCCTGCTCGCCGAGAAGCTGGCGGCGCCGTCGGTGGAAGCCGGCACCTACGACCTCGTCATCGACCCGTCCAACCTCTGGCTCACGATCCACGAGTCCATCGGCCACGCCACCGAGCTCGACCGGGCCCTGGGCTATGAGGCCAACTACGCCGGCACCTCGTTCGCCACCTGGGACAAGCTGAACACCCTCGAGTACGGGTCGCCCATCATGCACGTCACCGGCGACCGGACGGTCGAGCACGGCCTCGCCACCATCGGCTACGACGACGAGGGCGTGGCCACCCGATCGTGGGACCTCGTCCGCGACGGCACCCTCGTCGGCTACCAGATCGATCGGCGCATGGCGCACCTCCAGGGCCTCGGGCGTTCCAACGGCTGCGCCTACGCCGACTCGCCGGGGCACATCCCGATCCAGCGCATGGCCAACGTGTCGCTGCAGCCGGCCGCCGACGGTCCGGACACCGCCGGGCTCATCGCCGATGTGGAGGACGGCCTCTACATCGTCGGCGACCGGTCCTGGTCGATCGACATGCAGCGCTTCAACTTCCAGTTCACCGGCCAGCGCTTCTTCCGGATCCGCGACGGCCGGCTGGCCGGCCAGGTGCGCGACGCCGCCTACCAGGCCACCACCACCGACTTCTGGGGCTCGATGGACGCGGTCGGCGGACCGCAGACGTGGGTGCTGGGCGGCGCCTTCAACTGCGGCAAGGCCCAGCCCGGCCAGGTCGCCCCCGTCAGCCACGGATGCCCGTCGGCGCGGTTCCGCCAGGTCCGGATACTCAACACCGAGCAGGAGGCGGGCCGATGACCTCGTCCTCGACCCCCTCGCCGCAGGACCTCGTCGAGGCCGGCCTCGCGGCCTCCACCGCCGACGCCTGCATCGTGCTGGTCGAGGTCTCCGCCAGCGCCAACCTGCGCTGGGCCAACAACACCCTCACCACCAACGGGCTGATGCACGGCGGCGACGTCACCGCCATCTCGTTCGTCGTCGGCGCCGAGGGCACCGCCACAGCCTCGGTCTCGCGCAGCGGGACGACGATCGACACCGTGCGGGAGGTGGTGGCCGCGGCCGACGCCGCCGCACGGGCCAGCGAACCCGCGGAGGACGCCGCCCCCCTCGTCGAGGGCGAGGCCGCCGCCGACTGGGCCGATCCACCCGCCACGACCTCGATCGGCGTCTTCGACACGTTCGCCCCTGCGCTCGGCGAGGCCTTCGGCCGGGCCGGCGCCGCCGGCCGGGTGCTCTACGGCTACGTCGAGCACACCGTCGACACCGTCTACCTCGGCTCGACCACGGGACTGCGGCGGCGCCACGTGCAGCCCACGGGCCACGTCGGCGTCACCGGCAAGTCGTCCGACCTCACCCGTTCGGCCTGGGTCGGCCAGTCCACCCGCGACTTCGCCGACGTCGACGCGCTGGCGCTCGACGCCGAGCTCGCCCGCCGCCTCGGCTGGGCCGAGCGCAGCATCGACCTGCCCGCCGGCCGCTACCCGACCATCCTCCCGCCGGCCGCGGTGGCCGACCTCATGATCTACGCCTACTGGGTGGCCGGCGGCCGCGACGCCCACGAGGGCCAGACGGTGTTCGCCAAGCCCGGCGGTGGCACCCGGGTCGGTGAGCGGCTCTCGCAGCGGCCCGTGCGCATCTCCTCGGACCCCACTGCGCCCGGCCTCGAGTGCGCCCCGTTCTCCCTGGCCTCGTCGTCGAGCAGCGAGGCCAGCGTGTTCGACAACGGCCTCGCGCTGGGTCGCACCGACTGGGTGGCCGACGGCACCCTCCAGGCCCTGATCCAGACCCGCCACTCGGCCGGGCTCACCGGCCTGCCCCTCACCCCTGGCATCGACAACCTGCTGGTGTCGGTCGACGGCACCACCGGCGGGGTCGACGACCTCGTGGCCGGCCTCGACGACGGCCTGCTCCTCACCTGCCTCTGGTACATCCGCGAGGTCGACCCCCAGACCCTCCTGCTCACCGGCCTCACCCGCGACGGCGTGTACCGGGTCGAGGGCGGCGAGATCACCGGCGCGGTCAACAACTTCCGCTTCAACGAGAGCCCCGTCGCCCTGCTCGACCGCTTCACCGCGGCCGGCGCCACCGTGCCGTCGTTCTCCCGCGAGTGGGGCGACTACTTCCCCCGCACGGCCACACCGCCGCTGCTCGTCCCCGACTTCAACATGTCGAGCGTCAGCGAGGCGCAGTAGTCCATCAGGGGAGGGTGCGCCAGGCGATGGGGAGCCAGATGAACCAGCGGGGGCGGGTGAGCAGCTCCTTGCCGTCACGGTCCGTCGCTCGGGCCTCCCAGCGGGCCACCACCAACGCGTAGACCGCCAGGGCCGTGATGGACGAGGCCATGAAGGGCACCACCAGCCCCGCCACGAACCAGAGGAGGAACACCCAGAGCACCACCCGCCGCACGATGGCGTTCAGCGCGTCGGCGTCGTCGACCACTTCGACGTCCTCGGGGTCCTCGTGGGTGACGTCGGGCAGGCCGGTGTAGATGAACGTGCGCTTGCGGTCCCGCAGCCATCCGCCGAGGGCCGCGGCAACGGCGGCCACCACGGGCAGAGCCACGAGCTGCACCACGAGGACACCGGCAGCGATCCGGTCGTCCGGATCGCGCCGCGACCACAGCAGGACGCGCTCGGGCACCACCACCAGCGCCACCAGGGCGAACCCGGCGGCCAGCCGCCGGAGGTAGCCCGTCAGCGGAACGAGCCGCCCGCCGGCGTCGACCGGATCGTCTCCGGAGGAAGCGGCGCGGGTCACACGGGTTGGCCGAGGAGGAAGGTGGCCGAGAGGCCCTCACCCCAGGTGGCCAGGTCGGGCGCCTTGGGCAGGCCGAGGGAGCGCAGTTCGTCGGCCAAGGGGCCGTCGCCCAACTCGAGGGTCACCTCGGCCGCGTCGACGAAGCCCGTGCCCATGTCCATGGACAGCGGCGTGGCGTAGGCCACCCCGTCGACGTACGAGTAGCTGTCGGCCTCGAGGCGCTCGGGCTCGTCGAGCGCCTCGGCGCGGGGCAGGGTCAGCGCGATCGCGAAGTGGCCGCCCATGGTCAGACGGAACGACACCGTGGTCTCGGTGTAGTCGACGTCGAGCACCTCCACCGTCTTGGGGAAGCCCATGACCAACCTGCCGGCCTCGGAGGTGAAGTCCTGGTCCACCGGCATCCGGTAGACGAACGAGCCGATGACGTCGTCGGGGGCGCCGACGGGTCGGGCGAGGAACCCGAGGTTCAGCTCGTTGTAGTCACCCCAGGGGTTCTGGCGGTAGTCGCAGGCGGCGATGATCAACTGGGCCTGGCCAGGGGCCACCTCGACCACCTCGAAGGCGTCCCCGGGGAGCAGCGCCGTCGCGACATCGGCGGGCACCGTGAACAACAGGGTGGCTGCGTTCATCTCGGCCACCTCCATCGGGAAGGTGATCTCCCGGCCCTGGATCTCGCCCCACACGGTCGTCGTCGTGTCCATGCCGCGGACCGTAGCCCGCGCTCAGCGCCTGCCCGACGCCCCCGCCGCGGCCTCGATGATGGAGGCGATGGTGATGGGCGACTCCGGGGCGACCACGGGCTTGCCCGACGAGCGCTCGCTCACGTCGACCCCGGCGGCCTCGGCCCGCAGGGCGCCGACGGTGCACTGCTCGCGAGGGCGGTGGGCGAAGGGGTCGTAGTGGAACTCGCGCACCGCGTTCCCGTGGGTCATGAGATCGATCTCGTCGTCGGGGATGCCCTCGAGCGTGGCCGCGAGCAATTCCGGTGACTGCGGCCAGGTGGAGTCGGAGTGGGGGTAGTCGCACTCCCAGCAGATGTGCTCGACGCCGATGTCGTGGCGGTTCTTCAGCCCGAACTGGTCGTCGATGAAGCACGTGATGACCCGGTCGAGGAAGACCTCGCTCGGCAGGCGGTCGCCGAAGTCGCTGCCCGTCCACGCCTTGTGGTGCTTGTAGACGTAGTCGGCCCGCTCGAGGAAGTACGGGATCCACCCGATGCCGCCCTCGGACAGGGCGAAGCGCACCTTGGGGAACTTCGTCAGCACCCGTGACCAGAGCAGGTCGGCGGCAGCCTGCACCATGTTCATCGGCTGGAGGGTGATCATCACGTTGATGGGGGCCTCCAGAGAGGTCACCACCATCTGCGAGGACGAGCCGATGTGGAGGCACACGACGGTCCCCTCGTCGGTGCAGGCCTGCCAGAAGGGATCCCAGTGGGGAGAGTGGAAGCTGGGCCAGCCCAGCTTCTCGGGGTTCTCGGAGAACGTGATGGCCCGGCAGCCCTTGGCCGCCACGCGACGCACCTCGGCGGCCATGAGCTCGGGGTCCCAGATCGCGGGAAGCGCGAGGGGGATGAAACGGCCTGGGTAGGCGCCGCACCAGTCGTCGATGTGCCAGTCGTTGTAGGCCTGGAGCATGGCCAGGGCCACGTCCTTGTCCTCGGTGCGGGCGAAGAGCTGGCCGCAGAACTGGGGGAAGGACGGGAAGCACATCGAGCCCAGCACGCCGTTGGCGTTCATGTCGGCCACCCGCTGGTGGATGTCGTAGCAACCGGACCGCATGTCGGCGAACGCGGTCGGCTCGATGCCGTACTCCGCCGGCGGCCGACCCGCGACGGCGTTGAGGCCGATGTTGGGCAGTTCCTGGCCCTGGTAGGTCCAGACGTCGGTGCCGTCGTCCTTGGTGATCACCCGCGGCGCGAGGTCCGCGTACTTGGTCGCCAGGCGGCCCTCGAACAGGTCGGGCGGCTCGACCACGTGGTCGTCCACGCTGACCAGGATCAGGTCTTCGGTGCGCACGGCATCCTCCTCGGCCTGCGGTGTCGGCAGCGGACCCCCCGCCGCTCCGTGACGCGCACCCTACAGAAGACGCGCCGCACCCCCGGCCCGAGGGCCGGGGGTGCGGGTGGAACTGCTGCGCCGCCGTCGGAGCGGCCGGACGGTCAGGCGGGCGTCACCACGAACGTGTCGAGGATGTGGCCCAGGGCCTCGATGTCGGCGTCACTGAGGATCTGCACGCCGACGGAGGCGACGTAGTCACCGTCGCTCGTGTCGATGGGCTCGACCACCGTCCACACGAAGCTGGCGTTGGGGTCGCCGCCACAGCTCGTGAAGATCTCCGAGACACCCGTGTACAGCGGGTCGGCGTAGGACTGGCGGCCCTGGCTGTCGCAGTCCTGGCCGGTGCGGGCGGCGAACTCGTCCATCACCGCGTCCGGGTCACCGGTCGTCGAGCTCGCGGTGGCGGTGAACTGGAACCCGGGCACGGTGTAGTTGGCGTTGTAGGCCTCCAGGTCGGTGGATGCCCGCACGTCGGGGATCGGCGGCGTGAAGTTCTCGTTGATAGCGCCGTCGACGTCCGACCACTCGGCGGGAGCGTCGACCGTGAGCTGGCCGGTGTCGTCGCTGATGGAGGTGTACGTGTAGGCCTCACCGGAGGCGGCGCCGGTGTCGCTCTGGACGCTGCTCATGAAGTCCTCGATCGCCGCCCGCTGGTCGCCCTCGGCGGACGTGGTGTCGGTTCCCTCGCCGGGATCGAAGGCCACCGCGGTGGTCGTGGTGGTCTCGGGTGCTGCGGTCGTGGTCGTGGTCGTGGCCGCGTCATCGTCGCCGCCACCGCATGCCGCCAGGCCGAGGCCGAGGCCGAGGAGGAGGACGATCGACGTGAGTGCCAGTGACCGGGTGCGCTTGTGTGACATGGGAGCTCCTCGGGGCGTGCTCAGGGGTTGTTGTGCGCCTCAGACGCCCGTGGGGCGCTCGGCGGTTCCTTCACCGGGTGTGACAGTCGTCACTCCCCTCAAGCGTAGCGAGACCCGCACCTGGGGGTTGGCGCCGTCGTCGGCATCCTCAGGTCCCTTCGTCGACGTCCCGACGCCGGCCCGCATCGTCCAATCGCTCCACGAGCAGTGGCACCACGTCCCGCCAGTCCCCCACGATGGCGACGTCGGCCCAGTCGAAGATGGGCGCCCGCGGGTCGGGGTTGACGGCCAGGATGGTGCCTGAGCTGCGCACCCCCATGGTGTGGTTGAACTTCCCGCTGAGGCCGAGGGCCACGTAGAGGCGGGGCGCGATGCTGTGGCCGGTGATGCCGAGCTGCCGGGCCCGGGGCAGCCAGCCCTTGTCGGTGACCTTGCGGGTGGCGGCCAGCTCGGCGCCCAGCACCGCCCGCAGCGGCTCGAGCTCGCCGTAGTGGGCCGGGTCGATGCCCTGTCCCACGCCGATGACGGCATCGGCTCCCGCCAGCGCATCGGCGTCGTCCTCGCGGTGGCGGCCGTGGACCTGCACCCGGCCGCGTGGGACCGTGGTGACGACGCTCGTCTCGACGGAACCCGCGGGACGGGGCGCGAGGAAGGGCAGGACCCCGGCGCGGACCGTGACGAGCTGCACGGGGGAGGACGAGCGCACCGCGGCGACGAGCAGCCCGCCGAAGGCCGGCTTCCACCCCACGAGGCGCGGCGCTCCGGGGTCGGCCCCCTCCCCCACCTCCACGCTGAGCCCGACGGCATCGCCGGTGAGACCGGCGCCCAAGGCGGCGGCGGTGCGGGAGGCGACCTCGCGGCCCCACGCCGTGCTCGGGGTGATGACCGCCCAAGGCTCGTGGGACGCGACCCACTCGACCAGCGCCGCGGCCACGTCCTCTTCGACGAGCGCCCCCTCCACCGCGACCGCCTCGTCGACCCCCCAGGTGCCGAGGTCGGCGGCGGGCGGGAGATCAGGACCGATGGCCACGACCCGACCTTCGAGCTCGGCGGCCAGGCGGGCCGCGCCGCCGAGGAGCTCGCGGGTCAGGCGGGTGCGGTCGGGCTCGACCACCACCGCGACGCGCGGCCCGGTGCCCCCGGTGGGCCCGGGCACCTCGCCGTCAGGACCGCTCGCGTCCTGGTCGAGCGCGCCCCGGTCCACGAGGACGGCGACGGCCTCCGCCACCTGCTCCTCGACGCTGCCCGCCAGGCGGCGGCGCAGGCGCTCGACCTCGAGGACGCGCACGGCGCCGACCGAGGTCGGGCTGGCGGCCACACCCCAGGGACCGGCACCGAGCTCCGCAGCGGTCACGCTGCTGATGCGATCGGCGGCCACCGCGGCCCGACCCTCCGGGGGGACCTTGGCCGGGTCGGTGAGGCGCTCGGCCACGGACAGCACCGCCGGGAGGGTGACGGTGGCCTCGACCCACTCGTCGTCGTGCTCGAGGCGCACGCTCACCGCGCCGTCGGCGAGGGCCAGCTCGCGTACGCCGGCGACGAAGGCGAGATCGAGCAGCTGGGCCAGCTCGGGGCCGACCTGGCCGGTGTCGGCGTCGACGGAGTTGCGACCGGCCAGGACCAGGTCGAAGGGATCGAAACGGCCCACCGCGGCGGCGAGCGCCCGCGCCGTGGCCAGAGTGTCCGATCCGGCGAAGGCAGGGTCCGAGATCAGGACGCCATCGACGGTGACCCCCCGATCCTGGGTCCACGCGATGGCCTCGCGCAGCGCGTCCTCCGCCGACGGCGGGCCCAGGCTGAACACCACGACCGTGCCCCCGGAGGCGGCGGCGAGCTCGGCGCCGATGGCCACGGCCCGGCGGCAGTAGGCGTTCATCTCGAGCTCGAGGCCCTCGCGCACGAGCCGGCCGTCGGGGCCCAGAACCAGGCCCTCGACCTTCGGGATCTGCTTGACGAGCACGGCGATGCGCAAGGGGTGCACCGCTTCAGTCTGTGCCAGCCCCGGCCCCACGGCACAACCGCCGCCCTGGGCGCGCGAGGATGCCGACATGGGGGATGACACCAAGCCTCGCGCCCTGGTCACCGCGCCGTTCCGCGGGGAGGGTCTCGAGACCCTGCAGTCGATCGCCGAGGTGGTCTACGACCCCTGGATCGAGCATCGGCCCCTGCGCCTGTACGACGACAAGGCACTGGCCGCCCGCATCGAGGCGGAAGGCGCGAGCATCGTGGTCTGCGAGGCGGACTTCTGCACGGGGCCCGTGCTGGACCTGCCCCTCCTCGCCATCGGCTCGACCCGAGGTGACCCGACCAACGTGGACGTCCCCGGCGCCACGGCCAAGGGCATCCCCGTGCTGCACGCCCCCGGCCGCAACGCCGACGGCGTGGCCGAGCTGGCTCTGGCCCTGCTGCTGGCGGTCAACCGCCACCTGCTGCCGGCCGACGCCGACGTCCGAGCGGGCGCCGTGTTCAAGGACGGCACCATCCCCTACCAGCGCTTCCGGGCGTGGCAGCTCGCCGGCCGCACCGCCGGGATCGTCGGCCTCGGCGCCGTCGGCCGTGCCACCCGTTGGCGCCTCGAGGGCCTCGGCATGCGCGTCATCGCCCACGACCCGTTCAACGACGAGGCCACCCACTCGCTCGACGGACTGCTCGCCGAGGCCGACGTCGTGTCGATGCACGCCGCGATCAGCCCGGACACGCTCGGCATGATGGGCACCGAGCAGTTCGCGGCGATGCGGGAGGGCGCGATCTACGTGAACTCCGCCCGGGCCGCGCTGCACGACCTGGACGCCCTCACTGAGGCCCTGGCGTCAGGTCGGCTCGCGGGCGCCGGCCTCGACCACTTCGAGGGCGAGGTCCTCGCCACCGACCACCCGCTGTGCTCGATGTCCAACGTGGTCCTCACGCCCCACATCGGCGGCGCGACCTACGACACCGAGGCCAACCACTCCCGCCTCATCGCCGACGACCTGGTCCGCCTCCTCGCCGGCGTACGCCCCATCCACATCGCCAACCCTGAGGTGCTGCCGTGAGCCCCGCCAACGACCCGACGCCGCGGCCTGCGTGGCCGGGGAACGCACAGGAGGTCCTTCCCTGATGCCGAGCACCGACGAGGAAGTGTTCGCCGCCGTGCTGGCCGCGGCCAAGACCATGTACGCCAAGGGCCTGGTCGAGGGCACGTCCGGCAACGTCTCCGGCCGACTGTCGGACGGCAACGTGGTCATGACGCCGTCGTCGCTCGCCTACGACCCGATGGTCCTCGATGACCTCGTCGTGGTGGACCTCGACGGCGAGGCGGTTGCCGATGAGCGGGTGTCGGGCGAACGCAGCGCCACCACCGAGAAGTCGCTGCACCTCGCCTGCTACCGGGCCTACCCCGAGGTGAAGGGCGTGATCCACGCCCACCCCAAGCACGCCTCGATGTTCGCCCTCGTGCACCAGCCCATCCCCGCCGCGGTCGAGGAGTTCGTGGTCTTCATCGGCGGCGAGGTGCGAGTGTGCGACTACCGCACCACCGGCACCGACGAACTGGCCGAAGTGGTTGCCGCCGGCCTCGGCGACCGCAGCGCCACCCTGATGGCCAACCACGGGATGGTCACCGTCGGCAAGGACGTCCACGACGCCCTGCACGCCGCCCTCGTGGTCGAGCACAACGCCCACATCGTGTGGGGTGCCCGCGCCCTGGGCGAACTGGTGCCCATCCCCGAGGAGGTCAACGCCAACTTCGCCAACGTCTACGACTTCGTGCGCAAGAACATGTGGGGCGCCTGACCCGCAGGCGCCCCACCGGCACGGACGCTAGCCCTGCGTCGGTCCCGCCTTGTCGGGGGCGCCCTGCGACTCGACGGCCTCCTGGTACTCCTTCAGCGCCCGCCGGTGCCCGTTGGCCCCGGAGCCGACGATGCCACCGTCACGGACCTCCTTCACGACCTTCTCCAGGTGGAGCAGGCGGTCGTGGAGGTCGTCCTCGGGGCCGGCGGTGACGACGCGGTCGAACGCAGTGTGGATCTGGTCGAACTTCCGGCGCACCTGCCCGTACTCGTCCATCAGCTTCTGGTGCAGCTCTTCGACGCTCTTGGCCATGGACGGACGCTAGTGGTCAGGGGGCCGTCAAGGTTCGGACCTCGCGCGTCAAGATCGCGTCAAGACCGACCCGAACGGTCGATGGCGGCGTTAGCACTGCGGGGTGACGACCACTGAGGCGAGCACGCCCACCACGCGATCCTCGTTGGCTCCCCAGGCCCTGCCCCCGACCGTGGAGCTCGCAGAGCCCCTGGGCTACCGCCTGAAGAACCGCATCCTTGGTCCGCCGCTGCACAACGAGCGGCTGGCCCACGAGCGCCTCGGCAAGCCGACGGCGCTGGCGGTGTTCGCGTCCGACAACCTGTCGTCGTCGGCCTACGCCACCGAGGAGATCCTGCGGGTCCTGATCCCGGTCATCGGCATCGCGGCCTTCTCGTTGGTCGTGCCGCTGACCGTCGCCATGCTCGTGGTCCTCGGGTTCCTGATCCTCAGCTACCGCCAGACCATCAAGGCCTATCCGAGCGCCGGCGGCGCCTACATCGTCACCCGGGACAACTTCGGCCTGATGCCCGCCCAGGTGGCCGGCGTCGCCCTACTCACGGACTACATCCTCACCGTGGCGGTGTCCGTCGCCGCCGGCACCGCCGCCCTCTCGTCGGCCTTCCCCGCGCTGGCGCCCTACGCCGTGCCCATCTCGGTGAGCTTCATCGTGCTCATCGCCTTCGGCAACCTGCGCGGCGTTCGCGAGTCCGGCAAGGTCTTCTCGGTCCCCACCTACTTCTTCATCGCCAACATGGCAGTGCTCCTCGGCGTCGGGTTCTACAAGATGACCGTGGGCGGCTTGAGCCAGGAGACCCTGGGCCAACCGGGGATGCTCCAACCGGGTTCCGCCGGCAGCGGCATCTTCTACGGCGCCACCCTCTTCGTCGTCCTTCACGCCTTCGCCTCCGGCGGTGCGGCGGTCACCGGCGTCGAGGCCATCTCCAACGGGGTGCCGGCGTTCAAGGAGCCCGCCTGGAAGAACGCCCGGAGCACGCTGGTGGTCATGGGCGTGGCCCTCGGGATCATGTTCCTCGGCCTCTCGGTGCTGGCCTCCAAGGTGCACGCCGTCCCCTTCGAGGAGGGCACGCCGACCGTGATCTCCCAGGTGGGCGAGCTCGTGTACGGCACGTCGACGTTCGGCCACGTGCTCTTCTACGCCCTCCAGGCGGGCACGATGCTCATCCTCGTGCTGGCCGCCAACACCAGCTTCGCCGACTTCCCCCGCCTGGCCAGCTTCCACGCGGGCGACAACTTCATGCCTCGCCAGCTGACCAAGCGGGGCCACCGTCTGGTGTTCTCGAACGGGATCATCGCCCTGTCGATCTCCGCCATCGTCCTGGTGATCGTCACCGGCGCCAAGGTCGACCGCCTCATCCCCCTCTACGCCATCGGGGTGTTCACCAGCTTCACCCTCTCGCAGGCGGGCATGGCCAAGCACCACCTCCGCCTCAAGGAGCCCGGGTGGAAGACTGGCTTCTTCATCAACGGCATCGGTGCCGTCATGACCCTGGTCGTCCTGCTCATCATCGGGGTCACGAAGTTCATGCACGGCGCCTGGGTCATCATCCTGCTCGTCCCCATCATGGTGTGGGCCCTCGTGCGCCTGAACCGCCAATACGAGTCCGAGGCCGAGGAGCTCGAGCGGGATGCACCGAAGGCGGCCGAGGCACCCATCCGCAACCGTCACGTCGTGCTGGTCCTGGTCGACCAGCTCGACGTCGCCGCGGCCCGGGCCATCCAGCTCGCCCGCACCATGGCGCCCGACGAGCTGCGCGCCGTCCACTGCGAGCTCGACCCGATCCGCAGCGCCCAGCTGGCCGACGAGTGGCGCCGCCTCGGCCTCACCCGACTGGCCCTCGACGTGGTCGAGTGCCCCGACCGCCGGGTCACCCGCTCGGTGGCCGAGGTGGTCGCCCGTTCGCTGGCCGACGGCCAGACCGAGGTGAGCGTGCTCATCCCCCGCCGCGAGTACACCCGCCTGTGGCACCGCCTGCTGCACGACCGGACCTCCGACGCCATCGTCCAGGTGCTGTCGACCCTGCCCCACTGCAACGTCACCGTGGTGCCGTACCACCTCGGCGAAGCACCCCCGAACGTCGAGGTGTTGGCCGGCGTGGGCGCCGAAGTGCCCGGTGGCCACGACGGGAAGGCGACGAACCACCGCCCGGGACGCAAGGAGCGGCCGAAGGTCATCGCCGACGACGTCGTGCTCCCGGCGGACTGCGCGCCGATCGCCTCGGTGGGCTTCCGCCAGCACGTCCGCGTGGGTGGCCGGATCCACGCCCTGCGGGTCCAACCCCGCGCCGGCGTGGCCACCCTCGAGTGCACCCTCGTGGATCCGACGGGAGCGATCACGGTGGTCTTCCTGGGCCGCCGACAGGTGCCGGGCATCGCGGTCGGCACCCGCCTGGTGCTCGACGGCGTGGTGGGTGAGCACCACGGCAACGAGGCCATCCTCAACCCCAGCTACGAGATCCTCGAGGGCGGCACCCCGCCGCCGCCGGCCCACTGATCCGGCGTGGTCCCGCGCCTGCCGGCGCAGCCACGGTTCAGGGCTCGAAGCGGTAACCCATGCCCGGCTCGGTGATGAAGTGGCGCGGCCGGGAGGGGTCGGGCTCGAGTTTGCGGCGCACCTGGGCGAGGTAGACGCGCAGGTAGTTGGTCTCGGTCTCGTACTGCGGGCCCCAGACCTCCTGGAGGAGCTGGCGCTGGCTGACGAGCTTGCCCTGGTGGCGCACGAGCACCTCGATCAGGTGCCACTCGGTCGGGGTGAGGTGGACCTCTTCGCCGCCACGGCTGACCCGCTTGGCGGCCAGGTCGATGGTGAAGGCGTCGGTGACCACGGTCGCCTCCTCCTCCGCGGGCGCGGCGCGGCGCAGCGCAGCCCGCAACCGGGCGAGGAGCTCGTTCATGCCGAAGGGCTTCGTGACGTAGTCGTCGGCGCCGGCGTCGAGGGCGGCCACCTTGTCCACCTCGTCCTCACGGACCGAGAGCACCACGATGGGCACCGACGTCCAGCCACGCAGCCCGCGCACGACCTCGATGCCGTCGATCCCCGGCAGGCCGAGGTCCAAGATGACCACGTCGGGGTGACGCTCGGCCGCGAGGCTGAGGGCCTCCTCACCGCTGGCGGCGAGGTCGACCTCGTAGCCTCGAGCCCGCAGGTTGGTGCCGAGGGCGCGGCGGATCTGGGGCTCGTCGTCGACGACGAGCACGCGACCGGACTCGGTCACGTCCGCACCGACCCCGTCGGCGGTGTGACCCGTCCGGCGACGGGCAGGCTCAGCACCATGGTCAGCCCCCCTCCGGGGGTGTCGTCGGCCACGAGCGATCCTCCCATGGCGTCGAGGAACCCGTGGGCCACGGCGAGCCCGAGGCCCACGCCGCTGCCGTTCGGCTGGTCCCCGAGGCGCTGGAAGGGCAGGAACATGACCTCGCGCAGCTCGGGCGCCACCCCGGGGCCGCGGTCGATGACCCGGAGGTCGACGCACTCGCCCACGGCGCCGGCGAGCACCCGGACCGGCTGGTGCGGTGGGCTGGCCTGCACGGCGTTGCCGATCACGTTGGCGACCGCCCGCTCGAGCAGGGCCGGGTCGGCCGCCACGCGAGGAAGGGTCTCGGGCACCTCGACGACCACGTCGCCCACGAGCGCGCCGAGACTGGCGAGGGCGCCGGCGACGATCTCCTCGAGCCCCACCGGGCGCACGAGCAGGTCGAGGGCCCCGGTCTCGAGCCGGCTCATGTCGAGCAGGTTGCCCACGAGGGCGTTGAGGCGATCGGCCTCCTCGTCGATGGTGACGAGGAACTCGTGCACCGCGCCGGGCGACCAGTCGACGTCCTCCTGGAGCAGGCTCGTCGCCGACGCCTTGATGGAGGCGAGGGGCGTTCGCAGGTCGTGCGACACCGCCCGGAGGAGAGCGGTGCGGAGCTGGTCGGTGTGGGCCAGCGCCCCCGCTTCGGCCGCCTCGGCGGCCAGCACGCGCCGCTCGAGCACGGCGTGGAGCTGGGCGGCGAAGGCGTCGAGCACGCGCAGGTCGTCCCCCTGCAGACGGTGCCCGACGAGCACGAGCGCGGCCTCGTCGCCGAGGGCGATGGTGCTGCCGTCGCCGGTGGGGCGGGTCGGGACCGGATCGCCCGCGCTGGCGTCCACCTCCCACGTGCCCGGCTCCGCTCCAGGGACCAACACGGCCACCGCGTCGAGCGAGAACGTAGACCGGAGGCGATCGAGGGTGCCTGCCAAGGCATCCTCTCCCGACACGAGCCCACCCGTGACGCGGGCGAGCGCCTCGGCCTCGGCGGTCGCCCGAGCGGCATCGGAGCGACGGCGCGCCGCGGTGCTGACGAGCGCGCTGATGACGACCGCCACCACGATGAACACGATCAGGGCGAAGGCGTTCTCCCCCTTGGCGATGGTGAAGGTGTAGAGGGGCGGCGTGAAGAACCAGTTCAGGGCCAGCGAACCCGTGACGGCGCAGAGCACCGCGGGGATGACCCCGCCGACGGTCGCCACCACCACCACGAGCAGCAGGTAGACGAGCATGTCGGCGGGGAGGTCGAGGAACCCTCGCACGTTGGCCAGCAGCAGGGTCACCAGCGGGACGCCGGTGATCGCGACCATCAGTCCGGCGAGCTGGCGACGGGGCGACAGCGCGGACGGCCGGACGGGTGGCAGCGCCGGAAGGTCGCCGTCCGCGTCCTCCTGGCTGATGACGTGGACGTCGATGGGCCCGGACGCCCGCACGACCGCGTTGATGACCGAGCCGCGCGAGAGCTCGGCCCACCGGGAGCGGCGGCTGGCCCCGAGCACGATCTGGGTGGCGTTCTGCGACCGGGCGAACGAGAGGAGGGTGGTGGCGACGTCGGAGCCGACGACCTCGTGGTAGGCGCCGCCGAGGTCCTCGAGGAGGCGGCGGTGCTGCACGAGCAGGTCACTCGGGGCAGCGGCGAGGCCGTCGCCCACCGAGATGTGCACCCCGAGGAGGTCGGCCTTGCCCCGCATGGCCATGCGCGCCGCCCGGCGTATGAGGTGTTCGCTGCTGGGCGCCCCGGTGAGGGCCACGACCACCCGTTCGCGGGTCTCCCACGGGCCCTCGATGCCGTGGTCGGCCATGTAGTCCTGGAGTGACTCGTCGACCTTGTCGGCCACCCAGAGCAGCGCCAGCTCGCGCAACGCCCCGAGGTTGCCCACTCGGAAGTAGTTGGCGAGGGCCGCATCCACCTTCTCCGGGGCGTAGATGTTCCCGTGCGCCATCCGGCGGCGGAGGGCCTCCGGGGTCATGTCCACCAGCTCGACCTGATCGGCCTGGCGTACGAACTCGTCCGGGATGGTCTCCTGCTGGCGGACATCGGTGATGCGCTCGACCACGTCGTTGACCGACTCGAGGTGCTGGATGTTGAGGGTGGAGAGGACGTCGATGCCCGCCGCGAGGAGCTCGCTCACGTCCTGCCAGCGCTTGGCGTGGCGACTCCCGGGGACGTTGGTGTGGGCCAGCTCATCCACGAGGACGACCGCCGGCCGCCTCGCCAGGACGGCGTCGATGTCCATCTCCTCGAAGTCGCGGCCTCGGTGGGCCAGCCGCCGGCGGGCCACCACCTCGAGGTCGGCGAGTTGCGCCTGGGTGTTGGGGCGGCCGTGGGTCTCGACGAAGCCGACGACGACGTCGGTGCCCCGGTCCCGGCGGCGCTTGCCCTCGTTCAACATGGCGAAGGTCTTGCCCACGCCGGGGGCGGCGCCGAGGTAGATGCGGAGCTTGCCCCGGGCCATGGTCGACAGGCTACGAAGCCGAGGCCTTGTCGAGGGCGAGGTTCAGCTCGAGGACGTTCACCCCCGCCTCGCCGAGGAACCCGAGGGTCCGGCCGTCGGTGTGCTCGTCGACGAGGGCGAGCACGTCCTCGACGGGCACGTCCCGGACGGCTGCCACCCGCTCGGCCTGGAGCCGGGCGTTGGCCACCGAGATGTGGGGGTCGAGCCCCGAGGCCGAGGCCGTCACGGCGTCGACGGGGACCTCGGCGTCCGCGGCGAGCCCGTTGCGCTCCCGGTAGCCCACCGCCCGCTCCTCCACGGTGGCCAGGAGGTCGGGGTTGTTGGGGCCCAGGTTCGACGCCGCGCTTGCCGTTGCGTCATAGCCGTCACCGGCGGCCGACGGCCGGCTCTCGAAGTACTCGGCACCCGTGAACACCTGGCCCACGAGTGACGATCCGACGGGCTCACCGTCGACGGTGACGATCGAGCCGTCGGCCTGGTGGGAGAACAGCGCCTGGCCCACCCCGGTGATGGCGAGAGGGTAGAGGACACCGAGGACGACGGTGAGCACCGCCAGCAGGCGCAGGGCGGGAAGCAGTTGGCGTCTCATGACACTCCCAGTGCGGTGATGACGACATCGATGAGCTTGATGCCCACGAAGGGCACGATGAGCCCGCCGAGGCCGTAGACGAGGATGTTGCGGCGAAGCACCGCCGCGGCAGACTCGGCCCGGAACTTCACGCCCCGCAGCGCCAGGGGGATGAGCGCGACGATCACGAGGGCGTTGAAGATGACCGCGGACAGGATCGCCGACCGAGGGGTCTGCAGATCCATGATGTTCAACGTGTCGAGCGCGGGGAACACGCCGACGAACATGGCCGGGATGATGGCGAAGTACTTGGCCACGTCGTTGGCGATGGAGAAGGTGGTCAGCGACCCTCGGGTGATCAGCAGCTGCTTGCCGATCTCGACGATCTCGATGAGCTTCGTCGGGTTGGAGTCGAGATCGACCATGTTCCCGGCTTCCTTGGCCGCCTGGGTGCCGGTGTTCATGGCCACGCCGACGTCGGCCTGCGCGAGGGCCGGCGCGTCGTTGGTGCCGTCACCGGTCATGGCCACGAGGAAGCCGCCGGCCTGCTCGCGCTTGATCAGGGCCATCTTGTCCTCGGGCGTGGCCTCGGCAAGGAAGTCGTCCACGCCCGCCTCGTCGGCGATGGCCTTGGCCGTGAGCGGGTTGTCGCCGGTGATCATGACCGTGCGGATGCCCATGGCGCGGAGCTCGTCGAATCGCTCGCGCATCCCCTGCTTCACCACGTCCTTGAGGTGGATCACCCCGAGGGCGCGGCGGGTGGTCGTCGCGTCGCCGTCGGCGCCTTCGGCCACGACCAGCGGCGTGCCGCCGGCGGAGGCGATGCCGTCCACCACCTCGCCGAGCTCCGGAGGCACGTCGACGCCGACCTCCTCGACCCACCGGCGGACCGAGTCGGCCGCACCCTTGCGGATCGACCGCCCTTCGAAGTCGACGCCGCTCATGCGGGTCTGTGCGGTGAACGGGACGAGCTCGGCGCCGGCCAGCTCGCGCTCGCGCAGGCCGTACTGCTCCTTGGCCAACACGACGATCGAGCGGCCCTCCGGGGTCTCGTCGGCGAGGCTCGAGAGCTGGGCCACCTCGGCGAGGTGCCGCTCGGAGACGTCGCCCACCGGGATGAACTCTGACGCCTGGCGGTTGCCGAGCGTGATGGTGCCGGTCTTGTCGAGCAGCAGCGTGGAGCAGTCGCCGGCGGCCTCGACGGCCCGCCCGGACATGGCGAGCACGTTGCGCTGCACCAGGCGGTCCATGCCGGCGATGCCGATGGCCGAGAGCAGGGCGCCGATCGTGGTGGGGATCAGGCAGACCAGCAGTGCGACCAGGATGATGATGGGCTGCTCGGCCCCCGAGTAGATGGCCAGCGGCTGCAAGGTGACGGTGGCCAAGAGGAAGATGATGGTGAGTCCGGCCAGCAGGATGTTCAGGGCGATCTCGTTCGGGGTCTTCTGACGGGACGCGCCCTCCACGAGGGCGATCATCCGGTCGAGGAAGGTCTCTCCCGGCTTGGCCGTGATGCGGACCACGATCTCGTCGGACAACACCCTCGTCCCGCCGGTGACGGCCGAGCGGTCGCCACCGGACTCCCGGATGACCGGCGCCGACTCGCCCGTGATGGCGGACTCGTCGACGCTGGCGATCCCTTCGATGACCTCGCCGTCGCCCGGGATCACCTCACCGGCGGTGACGACGCACTCGTCGCCGATGGTGAGCTCTGGGCTGGGGACCTCCTCGATGGTGCCGCTGGCCCGACGCACCCGGGCGGTGGTGTCGGCCTTGGCCCTGCGCAGCGAGTCGGCCTGGGCCTTGCCCCGGCCCTCGGCCACGGCTTCGGCGAGGTTGGCGAACAGCACCGTGAACCAGAGCCAGAGCGCGACCAGGCCGGCGAAGACGTTCTCGCTGGCCGTCGAGGACCCGAGGTCCCGCAGGAACACCAGGGTGGTGACGACGCTGCCGATGAGCACGACGAACATGACCGGGTTGCGCATGGCCAGGCGCGGGTTCAGCTTGCGGAACGCATCGGGAATTGCGGGCAGGAGAATGGTCTTGTCGAGCAGCGAAGCCTTCTGATCAGTCACGTCAGACTCTCCCGGAGGCGCGGCGAGCGAGGGACGAGCGAGCCATGACCGTGCGATGAGGCGTCAGCCGAAGAGCGATCGAGCGGGCGTTGGAGCTCACGACAAGCCCTCCACGAGGGGTCCGAGGGCGAGCACCGGGAAGTAGGTGAGCCCGACGACGATGATGATCACGCCCACCAGCAGCCCGGCGAACAGCGGGGTGCCGGTGGGGAAGGTCCCCGCCGAGACCGGAGCGGGCTGCTTGCGCACCAGCGAGCCGGCGATGGCCAGTACGGGCACGATCAGCAGGAACCGCCCGACCAGCATCGAGAGACCGAGGGTCGAGTTGTACCAATCGGTGTTGCCCGTGAGGCCGCCGAAGGCGGAGCCGTTGTTGTTCCCCGCCGAGGTGAAGGCGTAGGCGATCTCGCTCAGCCCATGGGGACCGAGGTTGGCCCTCGACGCCAGCGCGGTGTCGAGCAGCAGCGAGGCGCCGGTGAAGCAGAGGACCACGACGGGCACGGCGAGGATGTACAGGACGACCAGCTTCATCTCGGCGGCCTGGATCTTCTTGCCGAGGTACTCGGGTGTCCGCCCCACCATCAGGCCCGCGATGAACACCGCGAGCAGAGCGAAGACCAACATGCCGTAGAGACCCGCCCCCACACCACCGGGGCTGACCTCGCCCAGCATCATGTTGACCAGCGGGACCGTGCCACCGAAGGCCGTGAAGCTGTCGTGGGCCGAGATCACCGCGCCCGTCGAGGTGCCTGTGGTCGAGGCGGCGAAGAGGCCCGAAGCCGTGGGACCGAAGCGCACCTCCTTGCCCTCGAGGTTGCCACCCGATTGGGTGGCGGTCACCGATTGGTCCACGTGGAGAGCATCGAGATGGTCGTTGCCGGCCGCCTCGAAGCCCATGGCCAGGCCGGCGGCGACGATCCAGAGCAGGAACATCGCGGCGAAGACGACCCACCCCTGCTTCTGGTCCTTCACCATCCGCCCGTAGGCGTAGGTGAGGGCGAAAGGGATGAGGAGCAGGCCGGCGATCTGCAGCAGGTTCGTCAGGCCGTCGGGGTTCGACAGCGGATGGGCGGAGTTGGCGTTCCAGAAGCCGCCTCCGTTCGTGCCGAGCTCCTTGATGGCCTCCTGGCTGGCCGCCGGGCCGCCTGGGATGGACTGGACCGTGCCCTCGACCGTGGTGACCTCGGTGAAGCCGTCGAAGTTCTGGACGACGCCCCGACCGACGAGCACCAGGGCGAAGACCACGGCGAGGGGCAGCAGCACCCGCAGCGTCGCCCGGGTGAGGTCGACCCAGAAGTTGCCGATGGTGGTGCCCCGCCGGCGGGCCAGGCCGCGGATGAGGGCGACGGCCACCGCGAGGCCGACGGCCGCGGACACGAAGTTCTGCACCGCCAGCCCGGCCATCTGGGTGAGGTGGCTCATGGTCAGCTCGCCGCCGTAGTTCTGCCAGTTCGTGTTGGTGACGAAGCTCACCGCGGTGTTGAAGGCGAGCGCCGCCGGCACGGCCACCGCGTCGGTGGGGTTCAGCGGCAACCACTCCTGGACCCGCTGGAGCAGGTACAGGAACAGCACCGACACGGCGCTGAAGGCCAGCAGCGAGTAGGCGTAGACGTTCCAGCGCTGCTCGCGCTCGGGGTCCACCCCGACGAGGCGGTAGATGAGGCGCTCGACCGGGAGGAAGACCCGGTCGCCCGGTGCCGACCCGCCGCCGAACACGCGAGCCAGATAGGGCCCGAGGAGGCGGGTGCCGAGGGCGATGAGCCCGATGAGCGCGGCCAGTTGCAGCCAGCCTGCAGCGGTCATCAGAACTTCTCCGGGAACACGAGGGCGGCGACCAGGTAGCCGATCACGGCGAGGGCCACGACGAGGCCGGCGACGTTGTCGAAGGTCATCGCGCCACCGCCTCGACCGCATCGTCGTCGGCCGGTACGTCGAGGTCGGGCAGCTCGTCGGGCCCGATGATGCGGTCACAGGCGACCACGAAGGCCGCGGCGAGGGCGAAGAACGCCACCACCACGACCACGAACAAGACGTCAGCCATCAGTTCCTCCTCCGGTCGTCCGGGGTCGTGACCGCGAGCACCGCGGCGAGCTGGTCGGCCAGTGCCAGCGCGTCGCGACGGGCGTCGGGGTCGAAGCCGCCGGCGGCGCTGGGCTCGTGGGGCACGAGCACGAAGCGCCCGCGCTCGTGGTCGCCCACCACCACCGGGAGCTCGATGGCCCAGGAGTTCGGGTCGTTGGAAAGCGGGGGCACGCCGGCGGGGACCGTGACGCCCTGTCGGGTGAGGCGGGGCGCCGGGTGCTCGAGGGGCTCACGCTGGTAGCGGCAGAACCAGAGGCCCAGCGCCTCCGCGATCTCGGCCTCGAGCATCGGGATCAGGTCCGCAGCATCGGTGGCTGTCGCAAGGTGCGCGGTCCGGCGCAGGCGCTCGAGCTCGTCCTCGCGGTGCAGGGCCTCGTCACGCGCCCGCTGGGTGCGCACGACGATCTCACCGACGAGCACGCCGACCACGAAGAGCAGCACCGTGGTGATGCGATCGACGCGGGCGTCGACGGTCATCGTGTAGTGCGGGACCGTGTGGAAGAAGTCGTAGGCCAGCGCCGCCGCGAACGATCCGGCCACGCCCGCCGCCCGTCCACCGAGCGAAGCGGCGGCCACGATCCCCACCACGAGGACCAGGGCGATGTTGGTGTTGCCGAGCCACGATCGCAGCGGCACGAGCAGGGCGGCCAACGCCACCAGGCCCACACTGGCCACGAGCCCGGCGACGAACGGATCGATGGGTTGCGTCCGTGTCTTCGTCATGGCTCAGGTCTATGTCCCCACGACGCCGCCGCAAAGAGGCTTGATGCTCCCTTAGCGCGGCTCGGCGAAGTCCTGACGGGTCTCTGACACCGGCCGTCGGAGAGGACATCGACGCGTAAGGTGCGCCCATCGCGACCTGGCTGACCGACGACGAGCGCCGCCGCCTCGAGACCGCCCTCGAGCGGCTGTTCCCCGCCGACGACGGGGGGGCGCCCGGGGCGCGCGCCGCCGGTGTCGCCGACTACGTGGACGGGCTGCTCGGCGCGTTCCTCGTGGACCCGCCCCGCATCTGGGCGGGGGGACCCTTCTCCGGGCGCCACGGGGGCGACGACGGCTTCTCGCGGTTCACGCCGCTCGGGCAGGTCGAGCAGTTGGCCTGGCGCACCCGCATCGAAGGCTCCCTGGGGCTCCCCGAGAGGGAGTGGAACGGCCCCGTCGTGGGCTGGCAGGAGCGCTACCGCACCGGCCTCGCCGCTCTGGGTGCCGACTTCGCCGACCTCGACGGGGAGGCACAGGACGCCCGCCTCGACGCCGACCCCGAGTTCAAGGCCCTCCTGCACACCCACGGCTGCGAGGGCCTCTACGCCGACCCCGTCTACGGCGGCAACCGCGACGGGGTGGGGTGGGCGTCGATCGGCTTCGCCGGCGACAGCCAGCCCCGGGGCTACACCGCCGTCGAGGTCACCGGCCGTGACTGACCTCGACGCCGACGCCGTCATCGTCGGCTCGGGCCCCGGCGGCGCCACGGCCGCCGAGGTGAACCGCCCCGGGTCTGGTGGAGGCTCCAACCTTTGAGAAGGATGGAGCGATGCCCAAGAACGGGAAGTACCCCGATGAGCTGCGCGAGCGCGCGGTGCGGATGGTTCTCGACCATGGCCACGAGTACGGGTCGCAGTGGGAGGCGATCTGCTCGGTGGCCGACAAGCTCGGCCCGAAGGCCGAGACGCTCCGGTTGTGGGTCCGCCAGGCCGAACGCGACACGGGCCGTCGGCCTGGCGCGACCACTGAGGAGCTGGCCGAGCTGAAGCGGTTGAAGCGTGAGAACGCCGAGCTTCGGCGGGCCAACGACATTTTGAAGGCCGCCGCGCATTTCTTCGGGGCGGAGCTCGACCGCCAGTCGAAGAAGTGATCCGGTTCATCGACGAGCACAAGGACCGGCACAGCGGGACGCTGCGTTGGGGGATCGAGCCGATCGCCAAGATTCTGGGGATCGCCCCTTCCACCTACCACGCCGCCAAGACCCGGCCGCCGTCGGCCAGGGCGGTCCGCGATGCCGAGCTGCGCCCGGAGATCCTGCGGGTGTGGGAGCAGAACCTGTCGGTGTACGGGGCCGACAAGATCTGGGACCAGCTGAACAAGGACGGCACCCGGGTGGCTCGTTGCACCGTCGAGCGGCTCATGGCCGACATGGGCCTCCAGGGCTGTCGGCGGGGCCGGATCTGGGTGCGCACCACCGACGGCGACGACCGCCTGGAGCGGCCCGCCGATCTCGTCGAGCGCCGGTTCCGGGCGCCGGCCCCGAACCGGTTGTGGGTCGCCGACCTCACCTACGTGAAGACCCACGCCGGGTGGGTGTACGTCGCGTTCATCGTCGACGTGTTCTCCCGGATGGTCGTCGGGTGGCAAGCGTCGCGGTCGCTGCGAGCGGATCTGGCCATCGACGCGCTCGAGATGGCGGTCCACAACCGGCGCCGCGCCGGAGCGGACCTCGACGGGCTGATCCACCACTCGGACAGGGGCGTTCAGTATCTGTGCGTGCGTTACTCCGATCGGCTCGCCGAGAACGAGATCGTGGCGTCGGTCGGCTCCAAGGGCGACTCGTTCGACAACGCCATGGCCGAGTCGTTCAACGGGCTCTACAAGTGGGAGCTGATCTACCCG
>OBLX010000008.1_pt1 | contig 189901 bp, 180 predicted proteins | sample 1519811 | NCBI WGS metagenome assembly OBLX01 (sample SAMEA3991476, study PRJEB22521) | metagenome | biome: anthropogenic terrestrial biome; feature: sewage plant; material: surface water | place: Sweden | collected 2012-09-26
AGAAGCAGACCACCCCAAGACTTACACCGCTGTACTTATCGGCAGTGCCACTAGCGCGCCGCTCCTGGCCTGCCTCCGGCGCCGGCCCGGTGCGGGCGGGCATCACGGGTGCTCAGTCGAGCTGGAGGCGCATGCCCGGCTGGAGCGAGGAAACCCCACCGTTGCGGGCCACGAGGCGGTCCACGGTGGCGGCCACGTCGCCCCCCGCCGGGGTGATCTGGCGGGCGATGCCCCAGAGGGTGTCGCCGGGGCCGACGACCACCGAGGTGGCGCCCGGGGCCACGGTCGAGGGCTCGACCAGGGCCGGGGCACCTGCGGATGTGGCAGCAGCGGGAGCGGTGAGGGGACCGCTCCCGGCGCTGCCGCCCAGCACCTGCAGGCCGGCCACCACCCCGACCGCCGCGCCCACCACAAGCGCGACGACCAGGACGACGGCGGCCACACGGCGGCGCCGGTAGACCAGGGAGGAGGGGCGGGCCTCGTCGGCGAGGCCGCCCTGGAGGAGCCGCAGCGCCGGCCGGCCCGCGTAGTACGGCGGCACCGGCGCCAGGTGGCGGCGGGGGGCGACGTCGGGAGCGGGGAGGGACTGGATGGCGACCATGGGTTGATTCTCCTCAGGGGGTGTGACAGCGACGCCGCCACACCGGAAGAACGGGCCGAACGGGACGAACGCCCGTTCGACCGCCACCCAACCACGAACGGGCGTTCGATGTCAACCCCGAAGCGAACAGATGTTTGCCAGGCCCGCACCCCCGTGGTACCTTGCAAACGTCTGTTCGACCCGCTCGCCCCGGCGAGCCCGTCCCCCACCTGGCGTCACCCCCTGACGCCAGGCCCTGACGACAAGCGAGGCCGTGCCATGTCGGAGAACGTCACCCTCACCGAGCGCCAGAAGGAGATCCTCGACTTCATCGAGGCCCAGATGCGCGAGCGGGGCTACCCGCCCTCGGTGCGCGAGATCGGCGAGGCCGTGGGGCTCACCTCCCCGTCGACGGTGCACTCGCACCTCGCCACCCTCCAGCGCTACGGGTTCCTGCACCGCGATCCCACCAAGCCCCGCGCCCTCGAGGTGCGCTACGACCCCACCTCCGGTGCCGCCGTCGAGCGCCGTCCCGTGCGCCACGTGCCCCTGGTGGGCGACGTCGCCGCCGGCACCGACGTGCTCGCCCAGGAGAACGTCGAGGAGACCATCCCCGTCCCCGCCGACCTCGCCGGCGAGGGCGATCTGTTCATGCTGCGCGTCCGCGGCGACTCGATGGTCGAGGCGGGCATCCTCGACGGCGACTACGTCGTGGCCCGGGCCCAGCCCGACGCCAACCAGGGCGAGATGGTGGTGGCCGGCATCCCCGGCGGCGAGGCGACGGTCAAGACCTACAAGCGCGAGGGCGACCAGATCATCCTCGTCCCCGCCAACGCGGCCTACGAGCCCATGGTCTTCGGGTCCGACGAGGTCACCCTCTTCGGCAAGGTCGTGACGATCATGCGAAAGGTCTGAGCTTCTTCGCGGTCCTCACGCGCGCGTTCCGAGGGCCTGCGGCTCCGGGGTCCTGTCACCGCTCCGTTTCCACTCACACCGGGCGCGCCGCTGCCGGGCCGTGGCGGACGTCGGCCGGGCCGCCGACGGGGTTGGCGCCCGGTGTCGTGGACCCTCGGAGCGGCGCCACCCCTGCGCCTCCGGCCCTCCCCTGGCGGCGAGCCGGCCCGCACTCGTCATCGGGGGCGGGCGCCCGCTGCGCCTGACGAGCGCCGCGGAGCGGACTCGGGTGGCGCGCACCAGCCGGGGCGAACGTCGAGCTCGACCGGGGTGGCCTCGGGGTGGCGCTCGTAGACTTCGCCGTTCAGCATCCGCGACCAGTCATCCCACGACCCAGGAGACATCCCACCCATGGCCCTCGCCCCCGGCACCGCCGCCCCCGACTTCGAACTGCCTGACCAGAACGGCGAAAAGGTCAAGCTCTCCGACTTCCAGGGCAAGCAGGCCGTCGCCCTGGTCTTCTACCCGTTCACCTTCACCGGCATCTGCGAGGGCGAGCTCTGCCGCCTGCGTGACGACCACTCGCAGTTCACCGACGCCGGCGTGGCCGTGCTCGCCGTCTCCTGCGACTCCAAGAACTCCCAGAAGGTCTGGGCCGAGCAGCAGGGCTACACCTTCCCGGTCCTCTCGGACTTCTGGCCCCACGGCGCCGTGGCCCAGGCGTACGGCGTGTTCAACGAGGTGGTGGGCTGCGCCAACCGCGCCACCTTCGTGATCGCCCAGGACGGCACCATCGTCGACGCCTTCGAGACCGACAGCCTCGGCACCGCCCGTGAAGCCGACCGCTACACCGAGGCCCTCGCCAAGCTGTAGCTCGCTGCGAACGAGTTGACGCAGGGGCCGGCCGCAAGGCCGGCCCCTCCTCATTCACCCCAGCGGGTCATACTCCAGCGTTGAGGAGGTCGGCGAGGACGAACCAGGTGGCGTCCAGGTAGTCGCGCTCGACGTGCTCGTCGGCGCGGTGGGCGTAGGTGGAGTCCCCCGGGCCGAAGTTGACCGCCGGCATGCCGACGGCGGCGAAGCGGGCCACGTCGGTCCACCCCAGCTTGGCCCGGACCTCGAGGTCGTGTCGGCCGGCGAGGGCCGCCAGCAGGGGGTGGTCGAGGCCCGGCGGGGCGGCGTCGGCCACCTCCAGGCGCTCGAAGCGGTCGCCCTCCTCGAGCACCGGGGCGATGACAGCGCGCACCGCCGCCTCCGCCTCGTCGGGGGTCCGGTCGGGGGCGAAGCGGTGGTTCAGGGTCACCGTGGCCCGGTCGGGCACCACGTTGCGGGCCACACCGCCGGCGACCAACACGGCCTGGAGGGCCTCGCGGTACTCGCAGCCTTGGATCACGGGCCGGCGCTCGGGCACGGCGTCCACGAGGGCCAACAGCGCGCCCAGGCGGTGCACCGCATTGCGCCCCATCCACGGGCGGGCCGAGTGGGACCGTTGGCCCACGAGCTCCACCTCGATGTGCATCGTGCCCTGGCACCCTGCCTCGAAGGCCGCCGCGGTGGGCTCGCCGAGGATGGCGGCGTCACCCTCGAGCAGGTCGGGCCGAACTGCGAAGAGCTCGCCGAGCCCGCTGGAGGCGGCGTCGATCTCCTCACGGGCGTAGAAGACGTAGGTGACGTCGACCGCCGGCGCCGGCATGGTGCGGGCCAGCTCGAGCATCACCGCCAGGCCACCCTTCATGTCGGACGCGCCGAGGCCCCACAGGGTGTCGCCCTCGATGCGGGCGCGGGCGTTGTCCGCCGCGGGCACGGTGTCGGTGTGTCCCGCCAGAACGATGCGATAGGGGCGGCCCAGCTCGGTGCGGGCGACCAGGTTGTCGCCCACCCGGTCGACGCGGAGGTGGCGCTGGGCCCGCAGCGCCGCTTCGAGGTGGGCGGTGATGGCCGCCTCGTCCCGGCTCTCGGAAGGGATGTCGACCAGCTCTGCGGTGAGGGCCAGCAGGTCGTGGGGCGGCTGGGGCTTCTTCATCGCCCGCTCAGGTGGCCAGGCCGTGCGAGCGCAGCACGTCGTTGAGCTTGCCCTTGTCGTGGCGTTCGCCCTCCGCGAGGCGCTTGATGACGAGGACGCAGGGAAGGCCGAACTCGCCGCCGGCGAAGGTGCGGGGCCGGGTGGCGCTGACCGCAACGCACCACGAGGGCACGACGCCCCGGCTGATCTCCTCGCCGGTCTCGGCGTCGATCACGGGGATGGAGCTGGTGAGCACGCAGCCGGCGCCCAGCACGGTGCCGTCCCCCACGCGGGCGCCGTCGGCCACGATGCAGCGGCTGCCGATGAGGCACTCGTCGCCCACCATCACCGGCGAGGCCTGCGGCGGCTCGAGCACGCCCCCGATGCCGACGCCTCCCGAGAGGTGCACGTTGGCCCCGATCTGGGCGCACGAGCCGACGGTGGCCCACGTGTCGACCATGGTGTTGGCCCCGACCCGCGCCCCGATGTTCACGTAGCTCGGCATCAGCACCACGCCACGGTCGAGGAAGGACCCCACCCGGGCTGACGCGCCGGGCACCACGCGGACGCCCTGGGCCTGGAAGTCGCGCTTGAGGGCGATCTTGTCGGCGTACTCGAAGGGCCCCAGCTCGATGGTCTCCATCTGGGTGAGGGTGAAGAGCAGGAGGATGGCCTGCTTGAGCCACTGGTGGACGATCACCTCGCCGTCGGGGCCGTACTCGGCGACCCGGGCTTCGCCCTTGTCGAGCAGGTCGATGGCGGCGTCCACCACCGCGCGAGCGTCGCCGTCGCGGGGGTCGAGCTCGCTGCGACGGGCGAAGAGGTCTTCGATCTGGTCCTTCAGGTCAGCCATGGGCGCACCCTAAGCCAGCGCCGCCGGGGCGGGCTATCCGTCCGTCGGCACGTCGGGCGAGGGCTCGTCCGACGGGGCCGGGCCGGGTGGCGGGACGGGAGCGACCGGCCCCGGTCCAGGGGCGGACCAGCGGGACGGCGGGTACGCCGGTGGGTAGGGCGGGTAGGCCGGGGGCGGGTAGGCCGACAGCGGCAGCCCGGGCGGCAGCGGGCCGGGGGCGGCGTACCCCGGTGGCGCATGGAGGTACGGGGAGCCCGTGGGTACCGGCCCCCATGCGGAGACAGGTGGCGCGGCAGCGACGCGGGCCTGACGCTGGGCCGCACTGCGGCGGACGCCGGTGACGATCAGGACCACCGCTCCGGCGATCACCAGAACACCCCCGACCCCGGCGGGGACGAAGACGGCCACGAAGATGGAGCCGATGGGCCCGATCAGGTCGAGATGCGGCCCGACGGCGACGTTGGTCACCGAGCTCGGGGCCTCCTCGACGGCGATGCGGTAGTCGCCGGGCTCGTCGACGGTGAACTCGAGCGCGGCGCGACCGGAGTGGCCGCTCAGGTCGTAGGTCTCGCTCACCGAGACGTTCCGGACGGGAATCGGCGTCGAGTCCGGCGCGGTGGACTCCACCGTGACCTCGGTGGGACTGAGGGTCGCGATCGGCGCCGCGCCGCCGCCACCCTCGACGTAGATCACCCGGTCGCCGGCCCCGTCGATCGTCACCACGCCCTCGCCGGGGACGGAGATGCGGTCCATGGCGTCGACGTCGTCTCCGAGGTCTCGGAACTCGCCGATCGAGTGCGACACCGCGAGGCCGAGAAGCAGAGCGCCGACGAGGACGCCCACGCCGACGAGCGCTCCGCCCACCCAGTACCCCGTGGTGCGGGGACGGAGGTCGGCGGGGGCGGCGGGGGCGGTCACGCCACCCCGAGGCGCCGGGCCATCAACTCGATCTGCTCGTCGGGCTGGACCATGGCCAGGCGCACGTGACCGGCGCCGGCCTCGCCGTAGAACTCGCCCGGGCTGACGAGGACGCCGGCGTCGGTGGCCAGGCGAGCCGCCAAGGCCCAGGCGTCGCCGTCGGGCGCCGGCACCCACAGGTAGAAGGCGCCGCCGGGGAGCGGGGCGTCGAGGCCGATGGCCGCCAGCACCTCGGCCGCCCGCTCCAGTCGGCATCGGTAGCGGGCTCGCTGCTCGTCCACGTGGGCGTCGTCGCCGTAAGCCACCGCCCCGGCCGCCTGCACGGGGCCCGGCGGCATGAAGCCGGCGTGCTTGCGCACCTCTCGGAGGTAGTGCACCAGTTCAGGATCGCCGGCGTAGAACCCCAGACGCGCGCCGGCGAGGTTCGAGCGCTTGGACAGCGAGTGCACCGCCACCACGCCCTCGAGGCCTTCGCTGAGGATGGTGCGGGGGCCGCCGTCCCAGGTGAACTCGGCGTAGCACTCGTCGCTGAACACGGGTACGCCTGCGGCCCGGCCCCAGGCAGCGAGCGCGGCAAGGTCGTCCAGGCCTCCGGCGGGGTTGCCGGGCGTGTTGGACCACAGGCAAAGGGCGCGGGCGGCGTCGGCGGGGTCGATGGCCGACACGTCGAGGCGCCAGTGGTCGTCCACGGGCACGGGCACGGCCCGACAGCCGGCGAGGGTGGCGCCCATGGCGTAGCTGGGGTAGCTGATGGCCGGGTACAGCACGGTGTCGAGGTCGGGGCGGCGCAGGTGGAGCCACTGAGGCAGGCCCGCCACCAGTTCCTTCGAGCCGACGCAGGCCCCGACGTGCTCCGCCGGGACGGTCACGCCGAGGCGGCGCTCCATCCACCCGGCGGCCGCCTCACGGAAGGCCGGCGTCCCCACCGAGGCCGGATAGCCGCGCTCGGCACCCGAGGTGGCGAGGGCCTCCACGACCGCCGCAGGCGGCGGGTCGCACGGGGTGCCGATGGAGAGGTCGATGCAGCCGCCGTCGAGGCGGTCGGCCACCACCTTGAGATCGTCGAGGCGGTCGTAGGGGTAGGGCGGCGGCTGGAATCCCGTCGGGGCGCTCACGGGGAGACAACGTATGGCGTGAGGTGCCCCAACGCCGTCTCGTCGAGGCGGGCGCGCACGGCCATGCCCCCCTCGGTGGCCCGCTCCTCGACCACCTCGCCCTCGCGGTGCACCCGGGCGAGGACGTCGCCCCGCCCGAAGGGCACCAGCAGGTCGACGGTGGCCGTGGTCCGGGTGAGGCGATCGCCGAGGACGGCGAGCAGGGTGTCGATGCCTTCGCCGGTCAGGGCCGACACCGCCACCGATCCGGCGGAGAGACCGGCGCGGCGGGCGGCCTCGGGCGTGCGGTCGGACTTGTTCCACACGAGCAGCTCGGGCACGTCGCCCGCACCGATCTCTACGAGCACGGAGCGCACGGCCTCGATCTGCGCGTCCGGGTCGTCGGCCGAGGCGTCCACGACGTGGAGCAGGAGGTCGGCCTCGGCCACCACCTCGAGGGTCGACTTGAAGGCCTCCACGAGCTGGTGGGGCAGCTTCTGGACGAACCCGACGGTGTCGGTGAGCAGGACGTTGCGTCCGCCCGGCAGCTCGAGCCTGCGGGTGGTGGCGTCGAGGGTGGCGAAGAGGCGGTCCTCGACGAGCACGCCGGCGTCGGTCAGGCGGTTGAGCAGGGTCGACTTGCCGGCGTTGGTGTAGCCCACGACGGCCACGGTGGGCACCTGCGAGCGCTTGCGGGCCTTGCGCTGGGTGGCCCGGTGGCCGGCGATCTGGCGCAGCTCGGCCTCGAGCTTGTGGATGCGGCGGACGAGGCGCCGCCGGTCGACCTCGAGCTGGGTCTCGCCGGGACCACGGTTGCCGAGCAGACCGCCACCCTGCTGGCTCAGCTGGGTGCCCCGACCACGCAGGCGGGGCAGGCGGTAGCGCAGCTGGGCCAGCTCGACCTGGGCCTTGCCCTCCTGGCTGTGGGCGTTCTGGGCGAAGATGTCGAGGATCACCGCGGTGCGGTCGATGGCCGTCCGGCCGAGCACCTTCTCGAGGTTGAACTGCTGGGCGGGGGTCAGCTCGTCGTCGAACACGACGGTGTCGGAGTCGACCTCGAGCGAGATCTCCCGCAGCTCGTCGACCTTGCCCTTGCCCACGTAGTACGCGGGATCGGGCCGATCGCGGCGCTGGGTGGTCCGGGCCATGACGTCGGCGCCGGCGGTGTCCACGAGCAGGGCGAGCTCGTCGAGCGACGACTCGACGGACTCCTCGCTCTCGCCTGCCAACTGCACGCCGACGAGGACGATCTTCTCCCGGAAGGACCGGTCGATCAATGCCATGACGACACCTGCCTACCCGCCGCGGGCACGCCAAACCCGCTGAATATCGCGCCCGGTCCGGTCACGCAGCGGGTTCGGGTACCGGCCACGGGTACTCGATGAGACCGATGGAGGTGGTGGGGCCGCCGAGGAGGATCGTCGACTCGGTGAGGGTGACGTGGGCGGTGCCGCCGGGCATGTGGACCCGGACGTCGCGGCCCACGAGGCCCCAGCGGAGGGCGATGGCGGCGGCCGCGCAGGCACCGGTCCCGCAGGCCAGGGTGGGACCCACGCCCCGCTCGAACACCTCGAGGACCAGATCGCCGGAGGTGTCACCGATGCCGATGACCTCGACGTTGGCGCCCCCGGGGGTCTGGTCGTTGACGGCCTGGCCGATCTCGACCACGTCCGGGGCCCCGTCGGGGTCGGGCGCGTACAGCACGAGATGGGGGTTGCCCATGCTGGCCCAGCCCGCGGCGACCACGCCGGCGCCCACCCACTCGTTGGTGTCGCCTTGGTCGTCGACCGGGCCCATGTCGACCGTGACCACGTGGGTCTCGGGGTGCTCGGTGGCGAGGATCTCGAGCGTGCGCAGGCCCGCATCGGTGGCCACGCGGATGCGGGGACCCTCGACCACGCCGGCCTGGAGCACGGCCTGGCCGAGGCAGCGGACGCCGTTGCCGCTCATCTCGGCCCGCGACCCGTCGGCGTTGTAGAGCACCATGGTGACGTCGGCGTCGCCGAGGCCGGTGGTGACGTGGAGGAGACCGTCGGCGCCGATGCCACGGTGGCGATCGCAGAGACTGCGGGCCAGCTCGGGCGTGACGGCGTGGACCCCGTTGAGGTCGAGCAGGACGAGGAAGTCGTTCCCGAGGCCCTGGTGCTTGGTCAGCCGCATTCGTACCAGTCTCGCAGCACGACCGCGAGAAGCCTCCCCGGATCCTGGGTGGCGTCGACCCAGGTGATGCGGGGATCGCGGCGGAACCAGGAACGCTGGCGGCGGGCGAAGCGACGGATGCCGCTGACGGCCTGCTCCACGGCGTCGTCCAGGGGCAGGCCCTGTTCCACGTGGGCCAGCAGCTCCCGGTACCCCAGGGCCTGGCGAGCGTTGCGGGACAGCCCCGCTGGGGCGGCGGCGAGGGCGCGCACCTCGTCCACGAACCCGGCGGCCAGCTGCTCATCGAACCGGGTGGCGATGCGGGCGGCCGTGTCCTCGACCGGTCGCTGCAGCCCGAGAAGGGCGAAGCGGGTCGGCGGGTAGGCTTCGAGGCCCGGGCCGTAGGACGAGAAGGACCGCCCGCTACCGAGGCACACCTCGAGGGCCCGAACGACCCGCCGGCGGTTCGTGGGCTCCATGCGGGCGGCGGCGACGGGGTCCAGCTCGACGAGGCGGCGGTGGAGCGCCTCCGAGTCGGCCTCGGCCTCGATCGCCTCCCGGACCTCCGGGTAGCGCCCAGGGATCTCGAGGTCGTCGATCACCGCCCGCAGGTACAGCCCGGTGCCGCCCACGAGCACGGCCCGGTGGCCACGCGCCTCGACTGCGCCGAGGGCTTCGGCGAAGGCGGCTTGGAAGCGGGTGACGGTGAAGTCCTCACTGGGGTCGGCGAGATCGATCAGGTGGTGGGGCACCTCGGCCCGCTCGGCCGCTGATGGCTTGGCCGTGCCGATGTCCATGCCCCGGTACACCTGCATCGAATCGATCGAGACCAGCTCGACGTCCGGGCGGGAACGAGCGAGCGAGAGCGCAAGGGCCGACTTGCCTGATGCCGTGACACCGACGACGGCGAGGTGGCGGGCGCCGGCCAGCGCCGATGTGCCCGGCGTCGACGACGGCTGGGGCGACTCGCGGTGCTGGGGCGGTTCAGCCGTCGGGACGTCCGGTCGAGGCTCGGTCATCTGCCGCGCCGGCCGGCGCGTTGTCCCTCGTAGCGTTGCTTGCCCCTCGAGGCGGGCGGTCGACGAGCCGGGGACGTGATCAGCCCACCACCACCGGGATGCGCGTGCGGTGGCGGGGCGCAGCGAGCACCTCGCGCAGCTCGCCTCGCAGCGAGTGGCCGCCGGCCCGGGTGATCTCGACGGTGGCCAGAGTGCCCGCCCGCACCGGATCAGCGATGAAGTGCACGAGGCGGTTCTGACGGGTGCGGCCGGTGGTGAGGTCCGGGTTGGTACGGCTCGGGCCCTCGACCACGACCTCTTCGACGCGCCCGACCCGCGCTGCGTAGGCCGCCTGGGCGCTCCGATCGATCACCACTCGCAGCCGTTCGTAGCGCTCGGACACCACCGCCGGGTCCACGAACTGGTCCGCCCGCTCGGCCGCCTCGGTCCCCGGGCGGGGCGAGTAGATGAAGGTGAAGGCGCCGTCGAAGCGGGCCTCGGCGGCGACCGCGAGGGTGTCGGCGAAGTCGTCGTCGGTCTCGCCGGGGAACCCGACGATGATGTCCGTGGTCACCGCGAGATCGTCGATGGCTGCACGGGCGGCTGCGACCTTGGCCAGGTAGCGCTCCCCTGTGTACCCGCGGTGCATGGCCGCCAGCACGCGGTCGCTCCCCGACTGCAACGGCAGGTGGAGGTGCTCGCAGACCGTGGGCGTCTCGGCCATGGCCGCGATGGTGTCGGCGCGGAGGTCCTTCGGATGCGGGCTGGTGTAGCGCACCCGTCGGATGCCCTCGACCGCGCCCACGGCCCGCAGGAGGGGCGCGAACAGGGGGCGGGGCTGGCCGGCGCCGTCCCGGCCGAAGGAGTTGACGTTCTGGCCCAGCAGCGTGACCTCGGTGACGCCCTCGGCGGCCAGGGCCTCGACCTCGGCCACGATGTCGTCGACCGGTCGGCTGATCTCGGGGCCCCGCACCGCCGGCACGATGCAGAAGGCGCACTTGTTGTCGCAGCCGATCTGGATCGTGACCCACGCGGCGTAGCCGACGTCACGACGGGTGGGCAGGGCTGAGGGGAAGGCCTCACGGTCCTCGAGCACGGTGGCCTCGAGGATCTCGGTGACCGGGCCGCTGGTGGCAGCCTGCTGGAGCAGCTCGGCGGCCCGGTGCACGTTGTGGGTGCCGAAGACGACGTCGACGTGCGGCGCCCGGTCGCGGATGGCCTCACGGTCCTTCTGGGCCAGGCAGCCGGCGACCGCGATCTGGAGGTCGGGCCGGCGGTCCTTCAGCGACCTGAGGTGGCCCAGGTGGCCGTAGAGCTTGTTGTCGGCGTTCTCCCGGATGCAACAGGTGTTGAGGACGATGACGTCGGCGTCGTCGTCGGCCTCGGCCGGGACCAGCCCGTCGGTCTCGAGCAGCCCGGCGATGCGCTCGGAGTCGTGCTCGTTCATCTGACACCCGAAGGTCCGGATGGCGTAGGTGCGGGCCACCCGAACAGGCTACGGGGTCAGTTGTCGACGAGGGTGAAGCCGCAGTGCTGGCGCGTGTAGTCGTTCAGGCCCGCCACCGCGACCTGGGCCTCGGCGAAGCCCTCGAGGCGCTGGCCATCGCGCTGAAAGGCGCGGCGGCTGTCCGACCGGGCGGCGAGGCCCGACAGCGCCCGTGACGTGGACGCCACCTGCTCCAGCGGCTCGGCCAACTCGGCCGGGGCCACGGCCCGGGCCTCGTCGTAGAGGTCGGCGGCCTCGGCCGAGGCGGCCACGAGGACGGGCTGCACCTCGTCCCACCCGTCGAGGCCGGCGGCGTCCTGCCCCGCCCGGCGGTCCGCCGCCGCCACCCGAGCGAGGGCGTCACACACCCCCGCCGAATCGAACACCGCCCCCCGCCCGTCCCCCGCCACCTCCGCCTTCGGCTGCACCCCGGACCCGCAGGCGGCAAGCATCACGCCCAGCACGGCCACCACGAGCAGACGACGGACCACGCCTCCGAGTGTGCCAGCCCTCGCCCACCCCGACAGCGCGAGCGCGAGACCCCGGCGTTCGGGAAGCTCCCAGCCGCCGGCGGCGGCTTTCGCCTTCCCAGAACGGGGGCTGGGTGGCCGTACCCGCCCCGCAAGCAGGCGCCGGCCGCGGCCCGACCGTCCGAACTCGAGGCAATAGCCCCCGGATTCCGAGGGCTATTGCCTCGAGAACGGAGCCACCGACGTGAAAGGGACCAACCGACGAGACCCGAGTGCCGCTCCCCCTTCAGCCCAACGGGGTAGCGACTCGGCGGGTGGCGCCGATCCGGAGGGTCCGAGAGATCGGCCCAATGCCTTTCCGGGCCGATCTCTCGGATACCGGATCGGGGACAGGACCCGCCGGGTCGCGGGGGTAGCCCCACATGTCTCGGGCGACAGGACCCGCAGGCCCGCCGGGGGCAGCCCCCTCAGTCGTCGAGGGAGATGGGCTCGTCGTCCTTGGCGGTGAAGGTGTCGGCGGTGTCGGCGTCGGCCTGGGTCGGCTCGGGGACCGCATCGCCGATGCCCACGTGCTGGCGGATGCGCTCGGAGAGCTCGACCATGATCTCGGGCGTCTCGCGGAGGAACTCCTTGGCGTTCTCCCGACCCTGGCCGAGTTGCTCGCCCTCGTACGTGTACCAGGCACCCGACTTCTTCACGAGGCCGAAGTCCACGCCCAGGTCGAGCAGCGAGCCCTCGCGGCTGATGCCCTTGCCGTACATGATGTCGAACTCGGCCTGCTTGAACGGCGGGCTGACCTTGTTCTTCACCACCTTGACCCGGGTGCGGTTCCCCACCACCTCGACGCCGTCCTTGATGGCCTCGATGCGGCGGATGTCGAGGCGGACCGACGAGTAGAACTTGAGGGCCCGACCGCCCGGCGTGGTCTCGGGGCTGCCGAACATCACCCCGATCTTCTCCCGCAGCTGGTTGATGAAGATGCAGATGGTGTCGGACTTGTTGAGGTTGGCGGTGAGCTTGCGCAGGGCCTGTGACATGAGGCGGGCCTGGAGGCCGACGTGGGAGTCGCCCATCTCGCCCTCGATCTCGGCCCTGGGCGTCAGGGCCGCCACCGAGTCGATGACGACGACGTCGAGGGCACCCGAGCGGATCAGGGTGTCGGTGATCTCGAGCGCCTGCTCGCCCGTGTCGGGCTGCGAGATGAGCAGCTCGTCGATGTCGACACCGATGGCGGCGGCGTAGACCGGGTCCATGGCGTGCTCGGCGTCGATGTAGGCGCAGATGCCACCGTTGCGCTGGGCCTCGGCCACCACGTGCATGGCGAGGGTGGACTTGCCCGACGACTCGGGCCCGTAGATCTCCGTGACACGACCACGGGGCAGGCCCCCGACGCCGAGGGCGATGTCGAGCGACATGGCACCCGTCGGGATGGACTCGATGCCCATCGACGTCTTTTCGCCCATCTTCATGATGGACCCTTCGCCGTGCGCCTTGGTGATCTGGCCGAGGGCCATCTCGAGTGCCTTGTCTCGCTCCACGGTGGTGCCTTTCCTGTTCGAGGTGGTCAGGGTTGCTCTACGGTCGTCACCGTACGGATGGGGTCTGACAAGTAAGCCGGTGCAGGGCCTCGGCCGACCTGGGAACTCCCGGACCGGCTCCGGGGTTGAAGGGGTGCGGGTGCTGCCTGAGATGCTGGCGAGCCGGAACGACACCATCGTAGTTTCGAACGTTCGTTCGATCAAGCACCTGTGCCAAGAGGGCGACAGTCCGAGCACACTGCCCACCGACCCCCGAATCGCAACGAGGAGCTCCAGCCCATGAACCCACGACCTCCCGCCACCGACGACGAGTACCGCGAGCGCCTGACTCCGGAGCAGTACCACGTGACCCGCGAGAAGGGCACCGAGCGCGCCTTCTCGGGCGCGTACTGGGACTGCAAGGACGAGGGGACCTATCGCTGCGTGTGCTGCGACGCCCCGCTGTTCTCCTCGGACACCAAGTTCGACTCGGGCACGGGCTGGCCGAGCTTCTACGCGGCACTCGACAGCGATGCGGTGGTCACCGAGAGCGACCGCTCGCACGGCATGGTCCGCACCGAGGCGATGTGCGCCAACTGTGGCGCCCACCTCGGCCACGTGTTCCCCGACGGTCCCCGGCCCACCGGGACCCGATTCTGCATGAACTCGGCCTCGCTGCGCCTCGACGCGAGTGGTGAGGTCATCGACGAGGACGAGGACGGTGCCGGCTGATCTGCTCGACCGATCGGGCGCTCGGAGGAGCGCCGATCGGGTCGACGCCGCGAACGGCTAGCCCGCTGCCGTGGTCGGGGTGGCGCCCGAAGACTCCGCGTCGCCGCCCAGCAGATCCTCGCAGTCACCGCTCACGCCCTCCTCGAGCCGACCGCCGCAGGTGCTGCCGTAAGCCTCGGCCGCGGAGCCGACCGGCGTGACCCGGAAGAGCTCGTCGCACGACGCGAGGTCGCCGTCGAAGCACTCGCCGGCCAAGCGGTCGAATTCGGCGTCGTTGAAGTCGCCGGGCTCCTGCGGGTCGGACGCGCTCGCGAAGCGGGCCACGCAGTCGGGGGAGCCGTCGACCTCGTCGATGCGACCGCCACAGGTCTGGCTGTACGCCTCGAGGTCGGAGTCGACGGGGGTCTGGGCGAAGAGGTCGTCGCACGCCTGCATGTCACCGTCGAAGCACTGGTTGGCGAGGTCGTTCAGAGCCTGATCGTCGCCGAGGATGTTGCGGGGGTCCTGTCCCGGCGGGAGGTCCCCGTTCTCGTCATCGGCCGTGGTGGTGTCCGTCGCTCCGGTGGTGTCCGTCGTGTCGGGCTTCGTGTCCGACACCGTGACATCGGCCCCGCCCCCGTTCTCCTCGACACCGCCTCCGCACGCGGCGAGGACGAGCAAGAGGACGGAAGCGAGCAGCAGCAAGCGGCGGCGGGTCATCAGGTGCTCCTTGGGCGGCGGTGACGAGACGCTAGCCGGTGTCGGGATCAGCCCTGGCCGTAGATGGTCACGCACAGGCCGCCGGGTTCGTTGCGCCCGCCACAGGAGTCGCCGTAGGCCTCGTAGTCGGAGTCGACCGGGCTTTCGAAGAAGAGCTGGTCACATGCCGAGAAGTCTCCGTCGAAGCAGTCCTGCGCCAACGCGTCGAGCTCGGCGTCGTCGCCGAGGTCGCCTGGGTCCTCGGCGGGGGGCACCGCCCCGGACGCCGCGGTCGTGTCGGTGACATCGGATGCGGAGGTCGTCGTGGTGCCGGCGGCCGCGTCCTCGCTGGTCGTGGTGGCGTCGGGCACGGTGACGGCGGGCGCTTCGACCGTTGAGCCGGTGGCACCTTCGGTGTCCACCTCCTGCACCCCGCTGCCGCAGGCGGCGAGCAGGAGCGCGGCCCCGCAGACGGGGGCGATCAGCATGCGAAGCGACGGACGGTGGGTAGCCATGGGATCTCCTGCGAGCGGGAGTGCTGGTCGGCGGGAGGGTAGCGGCCCTCAGGCGGGCAACGCGAGCAGCCGCTCGCGGAGCAAGTTGAGCACACTGATGGTGGCGAACTCACGGACCCGCTGCCGGTCGCCGGGCAGGCGCATTCCGACCGCCTCGCCCGTCGAACCGAGGGCCAGGCCGAGGAAGACGGTGCCCACCGGTTGGCCCTCCTGCTCGGAGGGCCCGGCCACGCCGGTGACGGCGATGCCCACGTCGGCGCCGAGACGGTGCCGCACCCCCTCAGCCATGGCACGCGCCGCCTCCGCGGTGACCACCGGCCCTCGGGGAACGTCGAGCAGGTCGTACTTCACCTCGGACGCGTAGCTGACCACCCCGCCGACGAGCACGTCGCTCGCACCGGGCACGTCGGTGAGGCGACTCGTGATGAGCCCACCCGTGGCGGATTCGGCGACCGCCAGCGTGAGCCCACGCTCGCGCAGCAGGTCGAGAGCCACCGACTCCATGGTCTGGCCGTCGAGTCCGAACACGAGGTGCCCGATGATCTCGCGCAGACGGGCCTCCTCGTCATCGAGGATCAACTCGGCAGAGGCGGCGTCGGGGGCCTTGGCGGTGATGCGCACCTTGAGGCCCTCGATGCCGCTCGCCAGGAAGGCGAGCGTGGGGTTGCCCTGCGCGTCGAGCTGGGTGATGCGGTCGGCCAGCAGCTCGGCCAGCCCGGACTCGGAGTGGCCCCAGGTGCGCAGGGTGCGGCTGTGGATCACCGACGCCACACCTGCTCGCTCGCGCAGGTCCGCGAGGATGCTCCCCCCCACCATGGCCTTCATCTCGTACGGGACGCCGGGCACCGCGTAGATCACCTGCGACTCCCCCACCGGGCAGCGCAGGCCGGGCGCCGTACCAGGCATCTCGTCGAGCACCTCGGCACCTTCGGGCACGTCGGCCTGGCGGAGGTTGTTCGCCGGCATCTCCCGGCCCCGTGAGCCGAACATGGCGCGTATCTTCTCCTCCAGCTCGGGCCGGCGCAGGAGACGCACCCCGAGCACGTCGGCGATGACGTCGCGGGTGATGTCGTCCTGGGTCGGGCCGAGGCCGCCGCACATGATGACGGCGTCGCTGCGTTCGAGGGCGATGCGCAGGGCGGAGGCGATGCGTTCGGCGTTGTCGCCGACCTTCGTCTGGAAGTGGGAGTCGATGCCCGACAACGCCAGCTGCTCGCCGATCCACGACGAGTTGGTGTCCACGATCTGGCCGAGCAGCAGCTCGGTGCCCACGGCGATCACTTCACAGCGCACGGTCAGCTCCGGGGGTCGGCGGGGCGGTCGGCCCCCATGGTGGTGATGGCACGGCGACCGTCGACGACGTACTGGGCGCCGCTGAACAGGGTCAGGACCACGGCCGCCCAGAGAAGCACCTCGCCCAGCCACGGCACGGCCTCGACGATCGGCGGGCAGATCACCGCGGTGACCGCGAGCTCCTGGACGACCGTCTTGACCTTGGCGCTCTTGCGGGCGGGGATGGCAAGCCCGCGGCGGCCCCAGTACGAGCGGTACAGCGAGATGCCCAGCTCTCTTGCGCCGATGAGCACGAACGGCACCCAGCCGAAGGCACCGCTGCCCACCAGCACGGCCATGGCCCCGAGCACGAGCACCTTGTCGGCCAGCGGGTCGAGGAAGGCACCCGAGCGGGTGGCGCCTTGGCGGCGGGCGATCCAGCCGTCGACGCCGTCGGTCAGGGCGAGCACGCCCCACAGGAGGGTGGCGCCCCACGACACGTCGTCCTTGGCCAACATGGCGAACAGCAGCGGCGAGACGAACAGCCGCGTGATGGTGACGAAGTTGGCGGGGGTGGCGATGGCCGACGGACCGAAGCCCCCCTCGGGGCGCTCGACCTGGGGCTGCTGCTCGGCGGTCACGAGGCCGCTCCGCTGAGTACGTCGGCCTCGGCGAGGAGGTCGGGGCCGAGGGCGTCGGTGACGGTCACGGTGTGGATGGTGCCGACCACCAGCTCTGACGGCACGGTGACGATGCCGTCGATCTCCGGCGCCTCCCGGTGGGACCGGCCGGTGCCCGGCGTGTCGACCAGCACGTCGACCTCCCGCCCGACGAGGGCGAGGCGGCGGTGGGCGGTGATGGCGTCCTGGCGCTCACCGAGCTCGGCGAGGCGCTCACGCACGAGCTCGCCGTCGACGCGGCCGTCGAGGTCGGCGGCGTAGGTGCCGGCCTCCTCGGAGTACCGGAAGAAGCCGCACCAGTCGAGCTGGGCGTCCTCCACGAAGCGCAGGAGGGCGTCGTGGTCCTCCTCGGTCTCGCCCGGGTAGCCGACGATGAAGTTGGACCGGAAGGCGGCGTCGGGCTCACGGCGGCGGATGGCCTCGATGCGCTCGAGGAAGCGCTCGCCGTCGCCCCAGCGGCGCATGCGACGCAGCAGCGGGGGCGAGACGTGCTGCAGCGACAGGTCGAAGTAGGGCACGCCGGTGGCGCAGACCGCGTCGATGAGCCCGTCGGTGAGGTCCGACGGGTACAGGTAGAGCAGGCGCACCCGGTCGACCTGCTGCGCCACCGCCTCGACGAGAGGCACGATGGCCCGGGTGCCCTGGCCCTGGTCCCGGCCGAACGCGGCGAGGTCCTGGGCCACGAGCACGACCTCGCGGACGTCGAGGGCGGCGACCTCCTCCAGGATGGACTCGATGGACCGAGACCGCTGCGGGCCCCGGAAGCTGGGGATGGCGCAGAAGCCGCAGGCCCGGTCGCAGCCCTCCGCCACCTTCACGTAGGCCCAGGGGACGAGCGAGCGCGGCCGCGGCAGGTTCAGCAGGTCGAACGACGGCGCCACCGGCTGCCCCTTTCCCGGCTTCGCGGTGAGGGTCACGGGCACGCCGAAGCCGACCACGGCGTCCGCCTCCGGCAGCGCTTCGGCGAGCTCGTCGCCGTAGCGCTCGGCGAGGCACCCCGTGACCACGAGCTCGGCGCCCGGGCGCCGACGCTCACCCAGGTCCAGCACGGTGTCGATCGACTCCTGGCGGGCCTCTTCCACGAAGGCGCAGGTGTTGATCACCACGAGGTCGGCCTCGTCGGCGGTGGACGCCGGGACCAGGCCGTCCGCGAGCAAGGTGCCGACCAGCTTGTCGGAGTCGACCTCGTTCTTCGGACAGCCGAGCGTCTCCACCCAGAATCGCCGTGGCGTCACCCGCCCCAGACTACCTGTCGGTCTCCTGTCGCAGTGCAGTCGCCAGCCCGGGGCGAGGTTGCGAGCGGAGTCGAGCAGCGCCCGAGTCGAACCGGATGCCGAAGGCGCTCCGACGGAGGAGGAGCCTAGGTGGCGCCGTCGAGCTCCTCGACGGTCATGAGCACGGCACGGGACTTCGAGCCCTCGGAGGGGCCGACCACGCCCTGCTGCTCGAGCAGGTCCATGAGGCGGCCGGCGCGGGCGAAGCCGACCCGCAGCTTGCGCTGGAGCATCGAGGTGGAACCCAGCTGGCTGCGAACGACGAGGTCCATGGCCTGGCGGAGCAGCTCGTCGTCCTCGCTGTCACCGGTGCCGAACGCCCCCCCGCCACCCTCGGCGGGGTCGGACTCACCGTCGACGCCGGGGACGTAGGCGACGGCGGGGGCCTGGTCGTGCCATGCCTTCACCACACCCCGGACCTCTTCCTCGGTGACCCACGAGCCCTGGATGCGGTGGGGCACGCTGGACGTGGGTCCGAGCAGCAACATGTCGCCCTTGCCCACGAGGCGCTCGGCGCCGGGCTGGTCGAGGATGACGCGGCTGTCCTGGAGGCTGGCCACGGCGAAGGCGAGGCGGGCGGGGATGTTCGCCTTGATGACGCCGGTGATCACGTTGACCGACGGGCGCTGGGTCGCCACGACGAGGTGGATGCCCACAGCGCGGGCTTTCTGGGCGATGCGGGTGATCGACGCCTCGACGTCCCGGGCCGCCACCATCATGAGGTCGTTGAGCTCGTCCACCACCACGAGGATGAACGGCATGCGCTCCTGCGCTGGCAGCTCGTCGCCGTCGCTGCCCTCCCCCGGCGGCGGGCCCTGGCGCAGCTCGCCCCGGTCGAACTTGGCGTTGTAGCCGGTGATGTCGCGCACGCCCGCCTCGGAGAGCAGGTCGTAGCGACGGTCCATCTCCTTGCACGCCCAGGCCAGGGCGTTGGCCGCCTTCTTGGGGTCGGTGACCACCTGGGTGAGCAGGTGGGGCAGGCGCTCGTACTGACCGAGCTCGACTTGCTTGGGGTCGACCAGGATCATGCGCACCTGCTCGGGCGTGGAGCGCATGAGGATCGACGTGATGATCGAGTTGATGCACGACGACTTGCCCGCACCGGTGGCGCCGGCGATGAGGATGTGCGGCATCGTGGCGAGGTTGGCCAGCACCGCCTTGCCGGCGATGTCGCGGCCGACGGCCACCTCGAGGGGGTGGGTGGCCTTGCGGGCCTCGGGCGAGGCGAGGATGTCGCCCACCGAGACGAGGTGGCGGCGGACGTTGGGGACCTCGACGCCGATGGCCTGACGGCCGGGGATGGGGGCCAGGATGCGGACGTCGGGTGAGGCCATCGCGTAGGCGATGTCCTTGTGGAGGCTGGTGACCCGGGCCACCTTGACGCCCGGGCCCAGCTCGAGCTCGAAGCGGGTGACGGTGGGGCCGACGACCATGCCGACGAGGCGCGTCTCGACGCCGTGCTCGGCGAGGGCCCGCTCGAGCTCGCGCCCGGTGGCCTCGACCTGGGCGTGGTCGTACTCGTGGTCGCCGGCGCGCTCGAGGAGGTTGGCGGGCGGGAGCTTCCACGGCGAGCCCTTGACGGAGCGGGGCGGGCCGATCTCGCGAGCGGTGGATTCGATGGGCTCGAGCGCGGGTTCCGCACGCTTCTTGGGGGCCCGCAAGGCCTTCTTGGGCGGGGACGGCTCGAGCTCGCCGCCCTCGTCCTGGTCGAACAGGGTGGCGCCGCCGGTGGGTACGGCGGGCGCGTTCGATCGTTCGTCGCCGATGCGGAAGAGCCACTGATAGGCCTGGCGCAGCGCCGAGCCGGCCGGCTTCACGCCGGCGGCGGTGCGGTCGGCGGCGGTGCGGACGTGGGCGCGGCTGAGGACGATGACCCCGACGAGGCCAACGGTGATCAGCACCAGCGCGGCGCCCCAGACCGCCAGCACGGCCTGGAGCGGGGAACCGGTGGCGAAGCCGAGGTACCCGCCTGCGTCGCCGAAGTCGCCCACCGGATCGCCCCACTCCGGGCTGCCGGCCACGAGGTGCAGCAGGCCGGTCACCGACACGAGCAGCAGTGCGCAGCCCACCACGAGCCGGGCGGCCTGGTCGTGCGGACGATCGTCGTCGCCGGACGCGGCGGCACCCGCATCAGGGTCGACGCCGGTGTGGGGGCCCGAGCGCAGCACCACCACGCCCAGCAGCACCAGGATGGGCGGGGTCAGCCAGCGGACGAGGCCGAGGAGAGCACCGGTGCCGTCCGACAGGACGCCGCCGGCGGGGCCCACGAGGTCGCCGTAGATGCCGAGCCCGGCGATGATGCCGAGGGCGATGAGGGCGAGGCCGGCGATGTCGGCGCCATGGCCGCCGAGGGCCTTGCCCGCGAACGCGGTGGCCCGTTCCGTGGCCGTCGGAGGCGGCGGCGGGGCCTTGCGCGTCGCCGTGCGGGTGCCGCTGGACCGCGACGACCGGGGCTTCGAGGCCCCCGAGGATCGGGTGGGTTGCTTGGCCACAGTGGCAACAACGCTAACACCAGCCCCACCACCAACAGGCGATGCGAGGGCGGGTTCTGGGCCAAGATGGGCCCGTGAGCGACCCGGCCCTCCCCTCCTTCGACGAGCCCCTCGTGGTCACCCGCGACGGCACGGTGGCCACGCTGTGGCTCAACCGCCCCGACAAGCGCAACGCGGTCACCGAGGCCATGTGGTCGGGCATCACCCGCACCTGCGCCGAGTTGGCCGACGACGCCTCCGTGCGGGTCCTCGTGGTGCGCGGCGCCGGCGAGCACTTCTGCGCCGGCGCCGACATCGCCGAGCTCAGCGGCCTCGCCGACCGCACCGCCTACCACGCCGTGAACAAGGCCGCTGACGACGCCCTGGCCGCGTTCCCCCGCCCGACCATCGCCTTCATCCAGGGCTCGTGCGTGGGCGGCGGCGCCGAGATCGCCGTCTCCTGCGACCTGCGCATCGCCGAGTCGACCGCCCGCTTCGGCATCACGCCGGCCCGCCTGGGCATCGTCTACCCGCCCTTCGCCCTCGAGCGGGCGGTGGCGGTCATCGGGCCGGCGGCGGCCAAGCACCTGCTGTACTCCGCCGAACTGATCGGTGCCGAGCGGGCCCACCACATCGGCCTCGTCCACGAGGTGCTCGACCCGGGACTCGCTGCGGCCCGGGTCGACGCCCTGGCCCGCCTGCTGGCCGACGAGCGCTCGCTGCTCACGCAGGTGGCGACCAAGGAGATGATCGCCTCGATCGAGGCCACCGGTGCCGTCGGCCCGGAGGTCGAGGCCCGCTGGAACGCCGAGTCGGCCGAGGCCCCCGACGCCGCCGAGGGCCTCAACGCCTTCGTCGAGCGCCGTCCCCCCAAGTTCACCTGGACCCCCTGAGACGCACCACTGGCCAGGCATCGAAGACCAAGGTCAAGGGCTCTGTTGAACGGAGACCCCCGGATGCGCCGCCCAACCGTGGCCACACCACCTTGCGTGACCACCTGCCGACCGTTGCGCCTTTGAGGTCGCGGTCGGCAGCGATCGCCACTTGCACGAGGGCAGGCTCAGCCTCCTGACCGTGAAGGCTGCTCAGCGGGCGGGCGGGAGCGGACCGTGATCGCGGCAGCGGGCGGTGACGCCGGTCGGCGTCACCTGGACGGCGAGGCGGCGCCCGCAATGGGGGCAGTGATGGGGCGCCTCGAACTCGCCGGCGGCGCCGCACCCGCCGGTGCACTCCCCCACGGGTCGGCCGCAACCGACGCAGTGGGTGGGCGCGTCGTCCACCAGCCGGAGGATCAGATGACCTTGGACAGCACGCCGATGGGCATGCGCAGGTCGGTGAGCATCTGCAGGTCCTCGTCGGGCGAGCGGCCGAGGGTGGTGAGGTAGTTGCCGACGATGAGGGCGTTGATGCCCGACGTCATGCCCAAGGTCTGCAGCTCGCGCAGGGTGACCTCACGGCCGCCGGCGTAACGCAGGATCACCGAGGGCAGGCCCAGGCGGAACAGCGCGATCCACCGGATGGCCTCGAGGGGCTCGACCAGGGGGAGGTCGGCCAGCGGCGTGCCGGGCCGGGGGTTCAAGAAGTTGATCGGCACCTCGGCGGGCTCGACCTCACGCAGTTCGGCGATGAGCTCGAGGCGCTGCTCAACGCTCTCGCCCATGCCCAGCAGGACGCCGCAGCACAGCTCCATGCCGTGCTCGCGCACCAGCTGGCAGGTGTCGAAGCGCTCCTCCCAGCTGTGGGTGGTGACGATGTTCGGGAAGTGCGAGCGGGCGGTCTCGAGGTTGTGGTTGTAGCGGTGGACGCCGCCCTCGGCGAAGCGGCGGGCCTGGTCCTCGGTGAGGATGCCGGCGCTGACCGCCACGTTGAGGCCGACCCGCTCGCGCACCAGCGGCACGAGCTCGAGGATGCGGCCCATCGTGCGCTCGTCCGGGCCCTTGATGGCCAAGACGATGCAGAACTCGGAGGCACCCAGGCGGGCGGTCTCTTCAGCCGCTCGCAGCACCTCGTCGGTGTCGAGGAAGGGCGTGGCCTGCACCTGGTTCGGGAACGACGACGACTGGCTGCAGAAGTGGCAGTCCTCGGGGCAGCCGCCGGTCTTGGCCGACAAGATGCCCTCGACCTCGACCTCGGGGCCGCACCACGACAAGCGCACCTCGTGGGCCAGCGCGGCCAGCGAGGGCACCGCGCTGTCGGGCACCGTGGCCAACGCGGCGAGCTCGTCGGCCTTCAGCTGCCGGCGCTCGTCGAGCAGGGCGGCCCCAGCCGCCGCGATGAGTTCCCGTGACATGGCCCCGACGGTAGTGGTTGGAGGCCGGGGCAGACACCTGCGGAACGAGGCCCGTACCCCGTGCGGGTCGGCCGGCGCTGATCACCTCATGAGCACCTCGACCCGAAAGGCATCTCTCATGAGACTCCGCACCCTCGTCGCCGTCACGGCGCTGGCACTCACGGTGGCCCTGGGACTCGGCGGCACCGCCACCGCCGCCGAGCACCCCGGCCGTCCCGACGGCCCTCCGCCCGCTGCCGGTCCGGCCGCCGACCCGTGCGAGCGGGTCACCCACGCCCTCGAACGAGCCCAGGACGGCCTCGAGCACGCCAACGAGCGCCTCGCCCACCTGCAGGAGCGGCGCGCCGACGCGGTCGCCGACGGCAACGACGAGCTGGTCGAGCGCCTCGACCATCGCATCGAGCAGGTGTCCGAGCGCATCGAACACCTCACCGAGCTCATCGAGCGCCTCACCGCACGCCAGGCCGAGGTCTGCGCGGCAGACGCCGCCTGATCGTCAGCACTGCCGATCCGGCGCCGGGCCCCGTTCCCCCAACGACGGGTCCCGGCGCCGGTTGCCGAGTCGTGCGAGCTTCTTGGAAGCCGAGAACCGCCACCGGCGCAGAACGGACCGCCACCGGCGGCTTCACGCTTCCCAGAACGGAAGCCCGATGTCCCACGCTCAAGCGTGACGAGCACGGCACACCCGGCATGGAGCGGCCGACGGCGCCCCATCGGCTCTACGCCTCCGGGACCTACGCCTCCAGGACCACCGGGACGATCATGGGCTTGCGCTTGGTGCGGCCGCTGACGAACTTGCCGGCGGCGCGCCGCACGACCCGCTGCAGCGACTCGATGTCGTGGGTGTTCTCCTCGGAGAAGGCGTTGTGGATGGCGTTGGACACGGCCTCGGACGCCTCGTCCAGCAGACCGTCGGCCTCGGGGGCGTAGACCCACCCCCGGGTGATGACGTCGGGCCCGGTGATGACCTCGCCGGTGGACGAGTCAACGGTGACGATGACGACCACCACGCCTTCCTCGGCCAGGACGCGGCGATCGCGCAACACGCCGTCACCGACGTCGCCGACGATGCCGTCGACGTAGAGGTAGCCAGCGGGCACGCTGCCCGTGATCTCGAGGCCGCTGTCGGACAGCGTGAGCTGATCGCCGTCCTCGCACTGGATCACGTGGTTGTCGGCGATGCCCATCATCCGACCGAGCTTGGCGTGGGCGGTGAGGTGCAGGAACTCACCGTGCACCGGGACGAACCACTCGGGGCGGGCGATGGACAGGTAGGTCTTGAGCTCCTCCTGCTTGGCGTGGCCGGTGGCGTGCACGTCGCTGATGCCGGAGTGGACGACCTCGGCGCCGAGGCGCACCAGGCCTTCGATCACCTTGCCGACGTTGAACTCGTTGCCGGGGATCGGGTGCGAGCTGAGGATGACCGTGTCGTGCTCGGTGATCTTCAGCCACCGGCTGTCGCTCGACGCCATCAGGGCCAGCGCCGACATCGGCTCGCCCTGCGAGCCCGTGGAGATGATGCAGACCTTCCCGGGGTCGAGGTCGTTGACCTCTTCGATGTCGCGCAGGGCGTGGTCGGGGATGTCGAGCAGGCCCATGTCCCTGGCCAGCTTCACGTTCTTCTTCATCGACATGCCCAGGGTGGCCACCGTGCGCCCGAAGGCCACCGCAGCGTCGGCGATCTGCTGGATGCGGTGGATGTGGCTGGCGAAGCAGGCGGTGATGATGCGCCGGCCCTCGTGGCGGTGGAACAGGTCGTAGAGGACGGCGCCGATCTCGGTCTCGGAGCGGGAGTGCCCCGGGCTGTCGGCGTTGGTCGAGTCCGACAGCAGCAGGCGGATGCCGTCCCCGCTGGCGAGCGCCCCGATGCGGGAGAGGTCGGTCCGCCGCCCGTCGACCGGGGTGAGGTCGAGCTTGAAGTCGCCCGAGTGCAGGATCGTGCCCTGCGGGGTGTGGAACGCCGTGGCGAAGGCGTGGGGCACCGAGTGGGTGACGGGGATGAACTCGAGGTCGAACGGGCCCACCTGCCGCCGCTCGCCGTCGCCGACTGGGATCAGCTCGGTCTTCTTGAGCAGACCCGCTTCCTCGATCCGCCCCCGCGCGAGCCCGAGGGTGAGCGCCGAACCGTAGATCGGGAAGGAGAGCTCACGAAGCAGGTACGACAGGGCGCCGACGTGGTCCTCGTGGCCGTGGGTGGCGATGCAGCCTTCGATGCGGTCGGCGTTGTCGCGCAGGTAGGTGAAGTCGGGCAGCACGAGATCGATGCCGAGCATGTCGGCATCGGGGAACATCAGGCCGCAGTCGAGCAACATGATGCGGTCCTCCACCTCGATGCAGGCGCAGTTGCGCCCGATCTCTCCGAGGCCTCCGAGGAACGTGATCTTGACGGGACGGGGCAACGTCAACCTGCCTTCAGGCGGTCGTGGACGGCCCGGGCGCGAGCCTCGAGGCCGTCGGGGGTGGGGCCGATGGGCGGGCGGCACTGCCCCACTCGAAGACCGATGGCGCGCAGCATCGCCTTTGTGGACACTGCGTGGGGAGCTTCGGGGCTGACCTCGAAGTCGTAGGACTCGAGGAGCCGGGCGTTCACGTGGCGGGCCTCGTCGACGTCGCCCTTGGTGAAGGCCGAGATCATCTGGGCGTGTTCGGCGGCGCTCCAGTGCGCCGCCACGCCGACGACGCCGACGGCGCCGACCGCGAGGAGGGGCAGGGTGAGGGCGTCGTCGCCGCTGTAGAGGTCGAAGCCGCTGGGGGCCTCGGCCACGAGGCGGGCGGACGCACCGGGATCACCGGTGGCGTCCTTGATGCCGACCATGGTCGGGACTTCGTGGGCGAGGCGCAGGATCACGTCGGTGTCGATGCGCCGACCGGTGCGGCCCGGGACGTCGTAGATGAGGAAGGGCAGGTCGCAGGCGTCGCCCACGGCGCGGAAGTGGGCCTCGATGCCCGCCTGCGAGGGCTTCGAGTAGTAGGGGCTGACCACGAGGGCGCCTTCGACGCCGGTGGCGGCTGCGGCCCGGGTCAGTTCGACCGTGTGAGCGGTGTCGAAGCTGCCGGTGCCGGCCACGAGGGGCACGTCCACCGCCTCGCGCACGGCCCGGAACAGGTCGAGCTTCTCCTCGTCGGACAGGGTGGGCGCCTCGCCCGTGGTGCCGGCGAGCACGAGGCCGTCGGCGCCCTGCTCCACGAGCCAGCGGGCGAGGTCGCGCGCGGCGTCGAGATCGAGGGCCAGGTCGTCGTCGAAGGGGGTGACCATGGCCACGACCACTTCCCCGAACCGTGCCATCAGCCCTGCACCTCCTTCGTCGATGCCCCTTCGGGATCCGACGCGATCGCGACGTGCTGCTCCGCTCCGCTCCGCAGGCTCACGGTTGTGCCTCCTTGGACCGCTCGAGGCCGAGGGTGGCCAGGAGGTCCTCGTGCAGCTCGAACCAGACCGTGTGGTACGAGTCGATGGTGGGCTTGGTGAACCAGTCGCGTTCGCCTTCGGTGACGCGCTCGAGGGCCCCGCGCAGCCGCTGCGAGTAGCCGGCGAAACGGGCGAGGTGGCTGCGCAGATCGGCCAGGATGGGGCGGAGGCGCACGTGGAGATCGACGAGGCGATCGATGACCCCCTGGTCGTACTCGGCGTCGGCGTGGTCGTTCACCGCGTCGCCGCGCATCTGCCAGTCGGTGCACACGGCCAACAGATCGGGATTGAGGGCGAGGAAGCGGTCGTAGCAGCCGCGGACCGCCTCTCGGGCGCCGGCGGCGTCGAGCTCGGCGGCCAGCCGACGCTCGCCCTCGCGGCGGCCGTCGGCGGTCAGCGACCAGCCGGTGATGTGGGCTCCGTCCACGCGCCGCACGATGCCCGCCTCGACGAACCCGGTGAGCACCACCGCCACGCCGTCCTCGGGGAGGCCGGCGCTTGCGGCGAGCGCGTCGGTGTCCGGGAAGGCCTTGAGGCGCAGCCCGTGCAGCACGAGGGTGTCGGGCGAGGACGGGTGCGAACCGCCCGGCGCAGGGTGCGGGGCGGCGGCGGACATCGAGCCGATCGTACCCGCCGCCAGCCCCGGGGTCGCGTCCACATCGCACCAGCCCCTCCTCCGTCGGGGCGGCTCCGCCGTCGGGTGCGTGAGCGCCGCGGCGGCGCTCGGCGCCGCCACCACGAGCGCCCCTCGAACGGTTGCGGTGCCGGCGCGGTTGGTCGAGGTCCTTACGATGCGGCCTTGAGCTCCTCGTCCGACAGGGCGAAGGTCTCGTACTCGTCGCCGGTGTCGGTCCAGTCCTCGAACTGGATGACGCCGATCTCACCGAACTTCTGGCGCAGCCAGCCGTCGCCGGCGTCGAGCAGGCCCAGCTTCTTGCAGTTGGGGACGATCTTCGAGAAGAGCATCTGCTGGAACATCTGGCGCTCGGGCGAGAGCATCACGGCCTGCACCGCCTCCTTCGAGTCGATGCCCATGCGCTCCCAGACCTCCTGCTGGAGCAGGCGGTCCCGCATGCGGACGGCCGCCTCGAAGGCGAACTCCTGGCGCTCGCGGATCTCGTCGATGTCGAGCCCCTCGTAGTACTCCTTCAGCGAGAGGACGCCGAAGGCGACGTGGCGGGCCTCGTCGCTCATCACGTAGCGGAGCAGCTGCTTGAGGAGCGGCTCCTGGGTCATCATGTGGATGAAGCCGAAGGCGGCGAGGGCGAGGCCCTCGACCATGATCTGCATGCCCAGGTAGGTCATGTCCCAACGGCTGTCCTCGATGATGTCGTCGAGCAGCATCTTCAGGTGGGCGTTGATCGGGTAGTGCCCGGACATCTTCTCGTCGAGGTACTTGGCGAAGACCTCCACGTGGCGGGCCTCGTCCATCACCTGGGTGGACGCGTAGTACTTGGCGTCGATCCACGGCACGGTCTCGACGATCTTGGCCGTGCAGACCAGCGCACCCTGCTCACCGTGCATGAACTGGCTGAGCATCCAGTTCTGCGACTCGATGCCGAGCTCGAGCCACTGCTTCTCGTCCCACTTCTCGAACACCGTGCCGCTGAGGTCGACCCCGCCGGCCAACATGCCGTTGGCCTCGGCGTTGGCGATCACGACCGCTTCCTGATCCACCTCGGTCTCCCAGGGCAGGTCGGTCTGGCCGTTCCACTGCGAGGTCTTGGCCTTCTCGTAGAGCTTGTTCAGCGCGGGGCGCCGGCCCTTCTCGTAGTCCCAGGTGAAGATGCAGTCGGCGTTGTCCTTCACGTGGTGCACGAGCTCGTTCACGTCGGTGTTGGTGACGCCGAGGATGGCCTCGAGGTCGTTGACGTCGGCGCGCCCGATGATGTCTTCGGTGGTGGACAAGGCTCAGCTCCTGGGGGGTGTGGCGGCGGATGGTTCGGCGGAAGGGGTCGGACGGGAAGCGGACGGGGAGGGCCCGTCGCCGCCCTCGACCAGACCCGGCACCACGAAGGTGGTGACGAGGTGGTGGGCGGCGGCGGGGTCGGTCAGGTCGACCGACGGGTTGGGGACGGCCAGGTAGGACAGGCCGAGACGGGCCAGCCACTCGGCGGCCTCGGCGGCGCGCTCGGCGGGCAGGTGGCGAGACAGGCGCGGGGCGAGGACCTCCTGAGCGACCGCGAACACGACCGGGCTCTTGTCGAAGGCGACGTGGGCGAGGATGGCCGCCGGCTCGTTGGCCAGCACGTGGCGCAGCGGCGCGCTCCCGGCCACGAAGCAGGCGGTGGCGTGGACCGTGGCCGCGACCATCTCGACGAGGTCGTCGGTGGCGTCGAGGGCGGCGCCGACCTCGACGGTGTAGCGGTGCAGCTCGGCGAGCGCTGCCTGCTGGATGACCTCGTCGCGGCCGCCGGGGAAGGTGCGGTACACCGTGGCCCGACCGCAGCCCGCGTCCCGGGCGACGTCGTCGAGGGTCAGGCCGGAGACGCCGACCCGGCTGACGGCCCGCAGGGTCGCGTCGAGGATGCGTTCACGGGGCTCCCGGAGGTCGACCACCCCCCTGGTGCGCCCATCGCTCGCGACGGCGGCACTCATCGCCCGAGACAATAGGCACGATTTTGTCTCAGGGAAATGGCAAGCCCTGTGACATGTGTCTCAGGTGGGCGCGGCGAGGATGCCGGCGAGGAACTGGCGGTCGACCAGTCGGGCCACCTCGTCGGGGTCGGTGAGGTCCCACTGCCCCGGGCTGGGGATGAACGAGAGCACCATCCGGGCCAGGTACTCGGCCGCCTCGTCGACGTCGACCCCGGGCCGCAGATCCTCGGCGGCCACCGCCGGCGCCAGGTAGTCGCGCACCACGGCCACCACCAGCGGCGAGGTCTCGTGCAAGCGGGGCAAGAACTGCTCGCGGTCGGTCTCGAGCACGGTGGCGAGGGCCTCGTGGCCGGCCATCGAGCGGTGGGCGAACATCAGGCCCCGCTCGAGGCGGCCGCGGAGGTCCGGGGCGTCGGCCACCTCGAGGGCGAGGTCGCGGAAGAAGCGACCGACCTCCCACGTGATGGCCTCGTTGACCAGCTGCTCTTTGCCGCCCGGGAAGTACCGGTAGAGCGTCGCCCGTCCCACGCCCGCGGCTCGGGCCACCTCCTCCATGCGCAGCCCGCCAAGACCGGTGCCCGCCACCACCTCGATGGTGGCGGCGAGGATCCGGTCCCGGACCTCGGCCCGCTCGGCGCTCACGCCGGCGCGTCGAGGGGCTCGGTGACCCCGCTGCCGCTCCCGATCGACGACGGGCGTGCGGGGTCGTCGTCCGACCCACCTGCGGCGGCGGCCCGCTCGGCGGCGGCGGCCTCCTTGGCCCGGCTGTGGGCGATGCGGCGCAGCATGAGCGGGTAGCCCACCGCGGCGATGGTGGCGAAGATGAACCACTGGCCGGCGTAGTTCAGGTGGGGGCCCTCGGAAAGCTCGGGCGGGCCGATGGCCACGGGGAAGTCGCCGGGCTGGCCCGGCTCCTGGGTGTCGAGTTGGAGGACCGCGGGGATGAGGTCCTCGTCGACCTGCTGCTGCAGGCGGGCCACGTCGGCACGGGCCACGGTCTCGAGGCGCTCGCCCTCGGGATCGACGGCGCCGAACCGCCCCCGGACCTGGGTGGCGACCAGCAACCCTTCGACGCGCACGGTGCCGGGCGGCGGTGCCCACTCGGGCTTGCGCTCGATGCCGGCCTGGACGGGCACCCAACCGCGGTTCACGAGCACGGCGGTGCCGTCATCGAGGCGCAGCGGCGTGAGCAACCAGGCCCCGGACTCGCTCTGGTAGGTCCGGGACCGGACGATGACCTCTTCGTCGGGCACGTAGGTGCCCTCGGCGGTGACCGTGCGGTAGACCACGGCGTCGGCGTCGGCGAACCCGGCCGAGGCGGGCAGCACGTCGTCCACCGGCTCCGCCGGCAGGTCCGTCCGCGATTCGACCAGGGCGTTGAAGTCCCGCTTCTGGTCGAGTCGGTGCAGCTGCCAGAAACCCAGGTTCACGAGCACGATGACCAGGGCCAGCACGAGCACGTGCGACAGGATCCACCGGGGCTTCAGCAGGAACCGGTACACAACCCGAGGCTACGGCCGCGGGCGCCGCCGACGGCAGTCAGGCCGGCGGGCCGGCCGCGATGACGGCCCGGACAGTGGCCGGGTCGGTGGACGGCGGCTCGGCCAGCCACCACGTGGCGCCCGCCTCGGCCCATGGCCGCGGGTCGGCGCCGGCCGCGCCGTCGCACACGACCTCGAACCCGTCGAGGTCGCCCCGCTCGGCTCGGAGCTCGGCCACCGCCTCGGCGAGGTCCTGGGGACCGCCGAGGTCGATGAGGAACACACCGTCCCAGCGGGCAGCCCGGCGCAGGGGGCGCCGATGTGGCCACCGCCCCGCGACCCAGACGGGGATCCGGGGGCGCTGCACGGGCCGGGGCAGGAAACGCACGCCCTCGGCCCGGTAGTGGACTCCGGCGTGGTCCACGGTCTCCCCACCCCAGAGCTCGTCGAGCAGGTCCAGACCCTCGTCGAGCATCGCCGCCCGCACCCGGTCGTCGAGCTCCTCACCGAAGGCCGACAGCTCGCGACCGCTCTGGTCGAGACCGAGGCCCACCCCGAGCACGAGGCGGCCCCGCGAGAGCTGGTCCAGCGTGACCGTCTGGCGGGCGAGGACGTGGGGTCGGCGCCGGGCGACCGGGGTGACCATGGGCCCGAGCAGGAGGCGCTCGGTGGTCATGGCCGCGGCGGCAAGCACCACCCAGGGGTCGGCGACCGCCTCCACCGGTGACCGGTAGAGCACGTGGTCCCACACGAAGAGCCCGTCCCATCCCGCGGCCTCCGCGTCGGCGGCGAGGCCCGCGACCAGGCGGGGGTCGGCGAGGCCGTCGAAGGGCGGGAGGAAGACGGCGTGGCGCACGTCGCTCAGACCGTGGGCAGGACGTGGTCCTCGAATTGGGTGCGGAGGTCCTTCTTGGAGAACTTGCCCACCGACGTCTTGGGCACCTCGTCGATGAAGACGACGTCGTCGGGCGTCCACCACTTGGCGATGCGGCCGTCCAGGTAGCCGAGCACCTCCTCCTTGGTGAGGGTCTCCCCCGGCTTGACCACCACGCAGGCCAGCGGGCGCTCGCCCCACTTGGGGTGGTTCACGCCGATGACGGCGGCCTCCGCCACCTTGTGATGGCCCATGATCTCGTTCTCGAGCTCGACCGAGCTGATCCACTCGCCCCCGGACTTCACGACGTCCTTGGTGCGGTCGACGAGGCGGATGTAGCCCTCGGCGGTGACGGTGGCGACGTCGCCGGTGCGCAGCCAACCGTCCTCGGTGAAGGAGTCCCCCGCCCGCTCGTCGTTGTAGTAGGTCGCGGCGATCCACGGGCCCGACACCTGGAGCTCGCCGCGGGTCTCCCCGTCCCAGGGCACCTCGTCGGTCGTCTCCTGGGTGACGATGCGGAAGTCCACGCCGATCGAGACGAGGCCCTGGGTCGAGCGCAGGTCGGCCAGGGTGTCCTCGTCCTGGTCGGCGAGGGTGCTCTTGATCTTGCCGATGGACGCCACGGGGCTGGTCTCGGTCATGCCCCAGGCCTGGAGGATGGGCAGGCCCGTCGCCTCGCGGTAGCCCTCGGAGAGCGAGCGCGGCACCGCGGAGCCACCGCAGGGGATGGCCCGCAGCGCCGACAGGTCGCGCCCCTCGAGCTCGGGCAGGACGCCCATCCAGATCGTGGGCACGCCGGCCGCCACGGTGACCTTCTCGCTCTCGATGAGGTCGGCGATGGCCGGGGGCGAGAGGTCGGGCCCGGGCATCACGAGGCCGGCGCCGGCGGCCACCGAGGCGTGGGCGAGGCCCCAGGCGTTCGCGTGGAACATGGGCACGACCGGCAGGATCACGTCGCGCTCGCTCACCCCGAGGCTGTCGGCGGTCATGACCCCGACGGTGTGCAGCCAGGTCGAACGGTGGGAGTAGACGACGCCCTTGGGGTTGCCCGTGGTCCCGCTCGTGTAGCACATCGAGGCGGCGCGGTTCTCGTCCCGCACGTCGAACGACACCGGCGAGGCGGCGCCGAGGAGGTCCTCGTAGTCGTGGACCACGCGGCCGCCGTCGGGGCTCGGCACGTCGCCCTTGCCGTCGTCCATCACGACGATGTGGCGCACCGTTTCGAAGGTGTCGACCAACGGCCACAGCAGCGCCACCAGCGAGCGGTCGACGAAGATCACCTCGTCCTCGGCGTGGTTGACGATGTAGGTGAGCTGCTCGGGGAACAGGCGGATGTTCAGGGTGTGCAGGACACGGCCGGTGCAGGGGGCCGCGAAGTACAGCTCGAGGTGGCGGGCCGTGTTCCAGCCGAAGGTGCCGACACGGGCGTCCTCCGACAGGCCGAGGCCGCCGAACACGCCGCCCAGGCGGCGGGTGCGCTCTGCCCATTCACCGTAGGTGCGGCGCTCACGGCCGACCGCGGTGGCCGTGACGATCTCCTTGTCGGGGAACAAGCGCTCAGCGCGATGGAAGAAGTGGGGCAACGTGAGCGGGGTGTCCTGCATGAGGCCTTGCACGATCGGTCCTCCTCCTCGGCACGGCGCGGGTGACGTGACGGCGCCTCGCAGCGTAGGACCCCCGACCGGACGCCGCCGGGTGCGATGATCTGACGGTGGACGCCCCCGCCCGATCCAAGCCGAGCCGGCTGACGTTCTGGCTCCTCGTCGGGCCCCTCGTCGTTCTCGTCATCGCGTCCTACGTCGGCGACGCCCTCGCGCCCACCCTGGTGGACAAGCATCCGCTCTGGCTCATCGCCCTCAACGCCCGCAACCGCAATCTGGTGCTCGTCACCAACGAGCTGGACGCGTTGTCCTATTACCTCGTGGGCACGGTCCGGCTCCTGCTGGCCGATCCGCTCTTCTATCTCATCGGCTACTTCTACGGTGACGCCGCGGTCCGCTGGGCGGAGAAGCGCTCGCGCACGTTCGGCGGCATCCTTCGATCCGTCGAGCGGTTCTTCGAGAAGGCCTCGTACCCCCTCGTGCTGCTCGCCCCGAACAACCCCATCTGCTTGTTCGCCGGGGCATCAGGCATGTCACCGGCGGTCTTCCTGGCCCTCAACATCACCGGCACCCTCGGTCGCCTGATCCTCATCCGTTGGGTGGGCGACGTCTTCTCGGCACCCCTCGACGCTCTGGTCGACTTCATCAGGGAGTACCGCCTGCCCCTCACGGCGGTCACCGTCACCATCACCGCCTTCCTCATGTGGAGCGAGAGTCGCGGCGAGGGAGAGAGCGAGCTCGAGGCCCTCATCCGCCTCGAGGAGGAGCTGGAGGAAGCAGAGGAGGAGATCGAGCACGAGCACGAGGTGGAGCTCGAGGTGCAGGCGTGGGAGGCGGCGGAAGCGGCGGCCGCACAGGCCGCCGACCAGAGCGACACGACGGACGATCTCCCCGAGGAGGACCCCCGCCCATGAGCCCGGTAGCGGTCATCACCGGAGCGAGCTCGGGCATCGGTGCAGCCACGGCAACTCGGCTGGCGGCGGAGGGGTTCGACGTCGTCGTCGGCGCCCGCCGCCTCGATCGGCTCCGCGCTGTGGCAGAGCCGCTCGGCGCTCTTGCCCTGACCCTCGATGTCACCGATCCCGCCTCGGTCGAGGCGTTCTGCGCACAGATCCCCGACTGCTCCCTGCTCGTCAACAACGCCGGCGGCGCTCTGGGACGTGACCCCATCGCCGAGGCTGACGAGGCCGATTGGCAGGCCATGTACGACTCGAACGTGCTCGGCGTGCTGCGCATGACCAAGGCCCTGCTGCCCAAGCTGGTGGCCAGCGGCGACGGCCACGTCGTCACCATCGGCTCCATCGCCGCCCACGAGCCGTACCCGGGCGGCGGCGGCTACAACGCCGCGAAGTTCGCGGTGCGGGCGGTGATGAGCGTGCTCCGCCAGGAGCTCTTGGGCGAGCCGGTGCGGGTGACCGAGATCGACCCCGGCATGGTGGAGACCGAGTTCAGCCTCGTGCGCTTCGGCGGCGATCAGGCCAAGGCCGACGCGGTGTACGACGCCATGACCCCCTTGACTGCGGCAGACATCGCCGACTGCGTGGCGTGGGTCGCCACCCGACCCAGCCACGTCAACATCGACCAGATCGTCGTACTCGCCCGCGACCAGGCCGGCGCCACCAGAGTGCACCGGCGCAGCTGACCCGTGCCGGCACCGGACTCCGGCGCCGGGCACGGGACACCGGGCTCCCGGCAGCATCGGATGCCTACAGGTCGAGCAGGACCTCCAGGCCGATGGTGAGCCCGGGGAGGTCGCCAACTCGCTTGACGGCCAGGATCACACCCGGCATGAAGGACGACCGGTCGTAGCTGTCGTGGCGGATGGTCAGGGTCTCCCCCGTCGTGCCCAGAAGCACCTCCTGGTGCGCCACCATCCCCCGCAGGCGCACCGAGTGGACGTGGATGCCCCCGACCGCGACCGCGCCCCGGGCGCCCTCCACCACGGTCTTCGTGGTCGGGTCGTCACCCCAGTCCCCCGAGGCCGCAGCCATGCGCTCGGCCGTGCGCATCGCCGTGCCCGACGGGGCGTCGATCTTGGCGTCGTGGTGCAGCTCGATGATCTCGGCCGTCTCGAAGTGCGGGGCCGCCAGCTCGGCGAAGCGCATCATGAGGACCGCACCGATGGCGAAGTTGGGGGCGAGGAAGCAGTTGCTGGAGGTGAAGGCCGCCCGGAGCCCGTCGAGGTCGGCGTCGCTGAACCCGGTGGTGCCGACCACGGCGTGCATCCCGTGCTCGGCCAGCCAGTGCAGGTTCTGACGGGCGGCGTCGAGCACGGTGAAGTCGACGACCACCTCGGCGCCGGCCTCGGCCAGGGCCTCGGGACCGTCGGCGATGGTGACGCCCTCGATCGCCTCGCCGGCGTGGTGGGGGTCCACGGCGGCCACGAGCTCGAGCTCGTCGTCGGCAACGACCGCGCTGCACACCGTCGCCCCCATTCGCCCGCCGGCGCCGAACACCCCCACCCGGATCGTCATGGGACCGACGCTACCGGGGCCGTCAGTGGGGCAGGTCGTCGGCGTCGACAGGGCCGACCGCGGCGAGGGTGCGCTCGCCGCCGAACACCCGCTGGAGCACCCCACGCACGTCTTCGTGGGTGACGGCGCGGATGCGCTCGACGTGCTTCTCGATGGGGGTGACCTTGCCGCGGATGCACACGTTGCTGCCGATGCGACCCATGCGGCTGCTGCTGTCCTCGAGGCCCAGCACGAGCGAGCCCTCCAGGTAGCCCCGGGCCACGTCCAGCTCCTTGTCGGTGATGCCGTCGGCCACGAGGCCGGCGATGACGTCGTCCACGACGGTGACCGCCTCGACCATGCGTGACGGCGCGGTGCCCAGGTAGGCGAGGACGACACCGGTGTCCACGTAGGACGAGGGCGAGGAGTAGACCGCGTAGGCCAGCCCGCGCTTCTCGCGGACCTCCTGGAAGAGCCGGCTGGCCGTGCCGCCGCCGAGGATGTGGTTGGCCACCGACAGGGCGTAGCGATCGGGGTCCTCATGGCGCAGGCCCGGCCAGGCCATCGCCAAGTGCACCTGCTCCGTCGGTCGACGGACCACGACCTCGCTCAGGGGCGGCGCCGAGGGCGCGGAGCGCTCGGGGCGGGAGCCCGCCGGCAGCGCGCCGAAACCGGCGGCGACGTGGGCCACCACCTCGTCGTGGTCGAGCAGCCCGGCGGCCGCCACCACCAGGTTCTCGGGGCGGTAGTGGTGGCCGTGGAACCCGGCGATCTCGTCACGGGTCATGGCCTCGATGGTCTCGGGGCTGCCGAGCACCTCGCGACCGAGCGGGTGATCGGGGTACCGGGCCTCGAACACGAGGGTATGCACCCGGTCGTCGGGGGTGTCCTCGTTCATGAGGATCTCCTCGAGGATGACCTGGCGCTCGGCATCCACTTCGTCCGGCCGGAAGGCCGGCGCCGAGATGACGTCGGCCAACAGCGCGAGCCCGAAGCCCACCGAGGTGGCGGGCAGGCGGGTGTAGTAGGCGGTGTACTCCTTCGTGGTGAAGGCGTTCATCTCCCCGCCCACCGCGTCGACCGACTCGGCGATGTCCTGTGCGGTGCGTCCCGCGGTGCCCTTGAAGAGCAGGTGCTCGAGGAAGTGCGAGGCCCCGCTGAGGGCCTCGGACTCGTCACGGGCCCCCACGCCGACCCAGACACCGGTGGACACCGAGCGGACGGAGTCCATCTGCTCGGTGACCACGCGGATGCCGTTGTCGAGCGTGGTGGTGCGGACGGCGTCGTCGGCCGAGGCCGACGCGCCGCCCGCATGCCCGTTGCCGGGCACGTCGTGCGAAGACGAGGGGGTGGTCAGCGACGACCGCCGCGACGACCACGGTCGCCGCCACGGCCACGCCCGCCGCCATCACCGGCGCGGGGGGCCTCGGTCGGGCCGAGGTCGCCGAACTCCTCGCGGAGCTCCTCTTCGAAGGCGTCCTCGAAGGAGACGGCCACGGCGCCGCCGCCGGTGTCGGACGAGGCCGACTCGGCCGGGGCGCTGTCGCGGTCACGCGCCGGGCGGTCCTCGCGGTCACGGCCACGGGGGCGGTCGCTGCTTCGTGCGCCGCCGCGGTCGTCACGGTCGCGTCCGCCGCGGTCACCACCACCACCACCCGTGGAGGGAGGGGCGTCGGCGGGGCTCAGCGAGACCTTGCCGTTCGGGTCGACGTCGTCCACCCGGACCTCGATCTCGTCGCCGAGGTCGACCACGTCCTCCACCCGGTCGATGCGCTTGCCACCGCCGAGCTTGGAGATGTGGACCAGGCCGTCACGGCCGGGGAGGATGTTGACGAAGGCACCGAACTTGGTGATGTTGACCACCTTGCCCTGGTACACCTGGCCCACCTCGGCGGTGGGCGGGTTCAGGATCAGGCGGATCTGGCGCTCGGCCTCGGCCACCACGCCGCTGTCGTTCGAGCCGATGCTCACGGTGCCGACCGTGCCGTCGTCGTCGACGCTGATGTCGGCGCCGGTCTCCTGCTGGATGGCGTTGATGACCTTGCCCTTGGGGCCGATGACCTCGCCGATCTTGTCGATCGGGATCTCGAAGCTGGTGATCTTCGGGGCGGTCGGGCCGACCTCGTCACGAGGAGCGGGGATGGCCGTGGTCATGACCTCGAGGATCTTGAGGCGGGCTTCCTTGGCCTGGTCGAGCGCCTTGCCCAGCACCTCGGCGGGCAGGCCCGAGATCTTGGTGTCGAGCTGCAGCGCGGTCACGAACTCGGCGGTACCGGCGACCTTGAAGTCCATGTCGCCGAAGGCGTCCTCGGCACCGAGGATGTCGGTGAGGGCGGTGTACTTGCCCTCGGCGTAGACGAGGCCCATGGCGATGCCGGCCACGGGGGCCTTGATCGGCACACCGGCGTCCATCAGCGACAGGGTCGAGCCGCAGACCGACGCCATCGACGTCGAGCCGTTGGACGACAGGACGTCGGAGACGGTGCGCAGCGTGTAGGGGAACTCCTCCTTGGTGGGGATCACCGGGACGAGGGCCCGCTCGGCGAGGAGGCCGTGGCCGATCTCGCGGCGCTTGGGGCCACGCATGAAGCCGGTCTCACCCGTGGAGAAGGGCGGGAAGTTGTAGTGGTGCATGTAGCGCTTGCGGTCGTCGATGCCGATGGTGTCGAGCATCTGCTCCATGCGGGGCATGCCCAGGGTGGCCACGTTCAGCACCTGGGTCTCGCCACGCTGGAACAGGCCGGAGCCGTGGACCGCGGCGAGCACGCCGACCTCGGCCGACAGGGGCCGGATGTCGGTGACGCCACGACCGTCGATGCGCACGCCCTCTTCCACGATGCGCTTGCGCACGATGGCCTTGGTGAGCGACCGGACGGCGGCCTTGATCTGCTTCGTGGCGTTGTCGACCTCGGCGAACTGCTCGCTCAGCTCGTCCACGATCTCGTCGCGGGCGGCGTCGGCGGCGGCGTCACGCTCGGCCTTGTCGGCGATGGCCATGGCGGCGGCCAGGCGCTCGGTGCCGGCGGCGGACACCGCGGCGTAGATGTCGTCGCTGTAGTCGACCTGGGTGGTGAAAGTGATGGCCGGCTTCTTGCCGCCGACCTTCTCGACCAGCTCGTTCTGGAGGTCGATCGACTCGCGGATCCAGGTCTTCGAGGCCTCGAGGCCCTCGGCGATCACGGTCTCGGTGACCTTCGGGGCACCGTCCTGGTAGAGCTCCCAGGCGGCTTCGGTGCCACCGGCCTCGACCATCATGATGGCGACGTCGCCGTCGTCACCGATGCGGCCGGCCACGACCATCTCGAACGAGCTGGAGTCGCCGTCCTGGTAGGTGGGGTGCGGGATCCAGGTGCCGTTGGCGTCGAAGGCAACTCGCACGGCGCCGATGGGGCCCTCGAAGGGGATGCCCGACAGGGACAGGGCGGCCGAGGCGGCGTTGATGGCCAACACGTCGTGGGGGTTGACCTTGTCGGCGCCCAAGATGGTGCCGACGATGTGGATCTCGTTGCGGAAGCCGTCGGGGAACGACGGGCGCAGCGGCCGGTCGATCAGGCGGCAGGTGAGGATGGCCTGGTCGGAGGCCTTGCCCTCACGACGGAAGAACGAGCCGGGGATCTTGCCCGCGGCGTACATGCGCTCTTCGATGTCGACGGTGAGGGGGAAGAAGTCGATGCCCTCCCGCACGCCCTTGGCCGCGGTGGCCGTCACCAGCACCACGGTGTCGCCGATCTGGGCGACGACGGCGCCGTCGGCCAGGCCGGCCAGCTTGCCCGTCTCGAACGACAGGGTGTTCTCGGAACCGGTGATCGCACCGGAGACGTTGGTGGCATCCGCCATGGGATGTCCTCCTCTCGGGGCCACGTCGGCCCCGGTCTGGCGGCGGGGCCAGTTCCCAGTGGTCGACCGCCCGATGATTGAGATCGGGCGATCGGCCACTGGCAGCTGACCAGCTCGCCGCGTGGGTTGTGTTTGTGTAGTTGCGTGCGGGGCGGAGCCCGCGGGATGTCAGATCTGGTCGCGGAGGGCCGACCGCGTCAGCGGCGCAGGCCCAGCTTCGCGATGAGGGCGCGGTAGCGCTCGACGTCGTTGCGCTTCACGTAGTCGAGCAACCGGCGGCGCCGGCCGACCAACATGAGCAGGCCGCGGCGGCTGTGGTGGTCCTTCTTGTGGGTCTTGAGGTGCTCGGTGAGGTGGTTGATGCGCTCGGTGAGCAGCGCCACCTGGACCTCGGGAGAACCGGTGTCGGAGTCGTGCAGGCGGTTCTCGGCGATGGTGTCGGACTTCGGAGGAAGCCCCGTGCTGTCAGGCATGGAAGTGTCGTTGTGCTTTCTTCAGTGGGTGGGTGTGCTACCCGGCCTCGTGGTCCGCAAGTGCGTAACCCGAAGCAGGCACGGCGCGCAGAGGCGCTCGGTGCAACCCCCACACCGTACCAGGGTTGTCCACAACCCACCCATTCCGACCGACTCCGCCGCCGACCCCTCGCCCCCCAGATCGTTCTGGGACCAGAAACAGCACGTTGAGAGCGGATTCCTGTACCCAGAACGCTTCTTGTGACATGAAAAGTAATGAAAAGCTTGAAAAAGGCATGGAGCACGTGTTGAATCGGCGTGCATGGAGGCGTGGGAGCGTGGGTTCGTCGCAGTGGCCGCACGCCACGAAGGTTTGATCGCCCGGTTCCACCTGCCGGAGATCGGCGTCGACGCCCACCATTGGCAGCGGGCGCTGGCGAGCGGACGCTGGGACGAGCTGAGCCGGCGGGTGTTGCGGTCGGCGTCTTCGCCGGCCTCCGATGGGCAACGAGTGCTCGCCGCGGTGCTGGATGCGAGCCCGGGCGCCGTCCTCCACGGGCCCTCCGCCTTGGCGTGGATGAAGCTGCAGGGCTTCGACCTCGCTCGTGTCCAGGTGGCGCGCCAGAGAGGGGCGACGGGGCGTGCGGCGCACCTTGCAGTGGTCCACCGCCTGCGCTCCCTTCGGGCCCACGACGTGATCGTGTTCCAGGGGATTCCGACCGAGACGGCGCTCCGCGCCATCTGGACGGAGGCGGCGCAGTACGCATCCCCCCGTCGACGCGAGCTCGGCGTCGAGCGCATCGGTCACCTTCTCGATGCTGCGCATCGAGAAGGGCTCGTGACCTGGGCGGGGCTGCACGAGATGGTCGAGGACATCCGCCAGCGAGGTCGATCCGGCACGGTGATCATGCGCGAGCTCGCCGGCCCACGCGAGCCCGGCTCGAGTCCCACGGAGAGCCGGAACGAGACGCGCTTCACCGAGATCCTCGAGCAGCGGAACATCCGGGCGTTCCTCAGACAGCGCCACCTCGGCGGGCACGAGCCGATCGGCCGATGCGACTTCAGAGACGACGTCTTGCCGCTCGCGCTCGAGGTGAACAGCCTGAAGTACCACACCACCCCGACGGACCGAGCAGCCGACGAGCGCCGGTACCAGGCGTTGAACGACGCAGGCTTCAGCGTCGCGGTGATCTGGGATTACGACCTGTGGGCGCGTCCCGTCGCGGTCGTCGCGACGGTTCACGACGCTCGGCGCCGCGCCAAGGCCGGCGAACGCTCCGTCACCCATTCGCCGGCCTGCCCCTGGCCGAACCCCTACCTCGGCGCCCGCTCCTGACCGGGCCACCTCGACCGTTCTGGGACCAGAAATGGAACGGTGCGAGCGGGAACCTGTACCCAGAACGATCGGGCCGCTTGTTCTGGGACCAGAAATGGAACGGTGAGAGCGGAAACCTGTACCCAGAACGGGACGCCGTTGGCTGGCGCCGGCGGTCAGCGGAGAGGCGGGTGCACGGTCCACTGGTAGCGGGGGCGACGGGGGTGGACCTTCTTGCGGTCGGCGGGCGTCGGGGCGATGGACTCGGGGGTGAGGGCCAGGACGAGGGCGTCGGGCTCGTAGAGCGCCGCCTCGACCGCCTCGTCGTCGGCGCCACCCGGGGCCACGCCGCACTCGCGCAGGGCCCGCCGCTGGGCCGAGCCGAGGCCGTTGCCCAAGAGCTCGTACATGATCGCCGGCAGGGTCTCGGGGTCCTTGAGCAGCCAGGAGTGGCTGGCGTCGCGCACGACCACGAAGTGGCCGCGCGCTCGCTTCGCCGCCTCCTTCGCCGTGGCGATGGGCACGGCGACGTCCTTGTCGCCGTGGATGGCGATCACCGGCACGTGCGACTCGGCGAGGGCGTCGAGCAGGTGGCCGCTCCCCCGGGAACGCAGGATCGACACCGACGGGCCCAGCAGCTGCCACGGGTGGCTGGCGATGCCGGCGCCGACCGGGATGGCCAGGCGCAGCAGCTTCGTGGCCTGGCCCCGGTCCTTGAACAGCGGCACGGTCGAGAGGCTGTCCACCGCGAGCGCGGCGCCGACGAGGCCGAGCAGCGGCGGCATGACCCGAAAGACGTTGACCATGCGGTCCCAGGTGTCGCCCACGATGGCGTCGAGCAGGATGACGGCGATGGCCAGGTCGGGCTGGTCGGCCGCGAGCTCGACCACGAGGCGCCCGCCCATCGAGTGCCCCGCCAGCACCGCCTTGCGGATGCCGAGCTCACGGATGGCCCGGCCCAGCAGCTCGCTGTAGCCGTGGAGGTCCCCACCGCCCCGGGGGAGGCCCTGGGTGCCCCCGTGGCCGGCGGTGTCGATGGCGATGACCTTGTAGCCCATCGACACCAGCCGGGACAGGGTCTGGGCGTAGAGGAACCCCTCGGCTGAGAAGCCGTGCACGACGACGAGGGGGATGCCGCGACCACAGACCGCGAGGCCGACCTCGTGGCCGTCGGACAGGCGGATGCGATGGCGGGCGAGGCGGGCGGCCGAGCCGATGCGGGCCGGCTCGATCGACTCCCGCAGCGGCTGGGTGACCGGGCCGGTGAGCGGTTCGACCTCGCCGGCCCAACGCACGCCCGCGTCGTCGACGACCGCCTCGTGGGCCAGGTCGGCCCGGGCGCGGTCAGGCACCCAGCACGTCCCTCGCCCTGGCCACGTCCCGTCCCATCTGCTCGACCAGGTCGTCGACGCTGTCGAACTTGAGCTCGTCGCGGAGGCGCTCGACGAAGCGCACCTTGGCGTGTTCGCCGTAGAGGTCGCCCTCGAAGTCGAGGAGGTGGGCTTCGAGCAGGGAGTGATCCGCGAACTCGTAGAAGGTGGGCCGCCGGCCGAGCGAGATGGCGGTGGCGTGGACGCTGCCGTCGGGCCGCTCGTACCAGCCGGCGTAGATGCCGTCCTTGGGGAGCAGCACGTCGTCGGCGATGGCCACGTTGGCGGTGCGGAAGCCGAGCACCCGGGCCCTCTCGTCGCCGTGGCCGACCGCGCCGCGCACCTCGTGGGGCCGGCCGAGCATGGCGTGGGCCGCGGTGAGATCGCCGGCGACGAGGGCGGCGCGGATCGCAGTGGACGACACCGCACCCTCCGGTCCCGCCTGGAGCAGGTCGATGCCGTCGACGGTGAACCCCAGCTCGGCGCCCATCGTCGCCAGGAGCGCGTTGTTTCCCTGCCGCTGGTGGCCGAAGTGGAAGTCCTCGCCGACCACGATGGTCTTCGCGTTCAGGGCGCCCACGAGGATCTCGTGGACGAACTCCTCGGCGGGCTCCTTCGAGCGGGCCTCGTCGAAGTGGATGACGAGGGTGGCGTCGACTCCCGTCTTGGCCAGCAGCTCGAGCTCCTGGTCGGGGTCGGTCAGCTGCTTGGGCGCCGACTCGGGGCGCACGACGCTGGCGGGGTGCCGGTCGAAGGTCACCACGACGGAGCGCAGGCCCTGCTCGCGCGCCACCCGGCGCACCTCGCCGATCACCATCTGGTGGCCGCGGTGGACGCCGTCGTACGCGCCGATGGTCACCGCCGAGCCCGCCACGGGCCGCGGGAAGGGCTCGTCGTCGTGCCACACGTCCACCGAGCCGAGGGTAATCGCCTGGCGGCGGACCGTGGCCACCCGGACCGGGCGTCCCCACCGGGGTGCCTCGCCGTCCCCGTCCCGCCTCCTGCGGGGGCCGGGCGGACCGCGCCGATGCCGCCGACCTGGGTGGTGGACGCCGACCGCAGCCGTGCCACACTCGGTCCGCTGTGTTCCTGGCCCTACGAGAGATGCGCCGCACCAAGGTCCGCTTCGGGCTGGTCATGGCCGCGGTGGGGCTCCTCGTGTTCCTCATCCTGTTCCAGCAGACACTGCAGAACGGGCTGTTGACCGCCTTCGTGGGCGCCATCCGCAACCAGTCCGCTCCGGTCCTCGTCTACAGCGTCGACGGGCGGCGCAACCTCCAGGGGAGCGTGATCACGCCTCCGCTCGAAGCGGCGGTCAACTCGGTCGACGGCATCGCCCGCTCCGGTCGCATCGGGCAGGGCACCTTCACCGCAGAGGTCGACGGCGAGCTCGCCGACGTCGCGCTCGTCGGGTACGAGGCCGAGGGGCTGGGTTCGCCCTCCACCCTCACCGCTGGCCGCCTCCCAGAAGCGGAGGGCGAGACGGTCGCCAACGCGGCCGACGCTGACCTCGGCCTCGCCATCGGTGACACCGTGGCCCTCGAGCCCGGCGGCCTCGAGCTGACGGTGGTGGGCCAAGCCGAGGACATCAACCTCCAGGCCACCCCCACGCTCTTCACGACCTACGACACCTACGTCGCCGCCGTGCGCTCGGTGAACCCGGACGCTCGCGACCCGCTCCCCAACGCCATCGCCCTCGATCCGGCCGCCGGCACCTCCGCCGCCCAGCTGTCGGCGGCCGTCAACGACGCCGACCCGGACGCCGACGCGCTCCCCCGCGACGTCGCGGCCGACGAGACGCCCGGGGTGGCCCAGGTTCGCCAGTCGTTCCAGGTGATCTTCCTTCTCTATGCCCTCGTGGTCCCGCTCGTGACCGGCCTGTTCTTCCTGATCATCACCTTCCAGAAGGCGAATGCGCTCACGCTGCTGCACGCCGTGGGCGCGCCGTCACGGCGCCTGGTGTGGTCCCTGCTCGTGCAGGTGATCATCGTCATGGTGGCCGGCATCGCCATCGGCGTGGCCCTCTACGCCCCGCTGTCGGTGCAACGCGTCGGCGCCATCCCGCTGCGGTTCGAGACGACCGCGGTGCTGGTCTGGAGCGGCCTGCTCCTCGTCCTCGGCGTGCTCAGCTCGTTGTTCTCGGCCCGTCGGGTGCTGCACATCGACCCGGTCGAGGCGACCACCGGTGCAGGGGTGCAGGTGTGAGGATCGCCCTCCGCGAGCTGCGCCGGCGCCCCAGCCGGTTCGCCACCGCAACGGTCATCCTGACCCTGATCGCGGTGCTGCTCATGTTCCTCGGCGGCCTCCTCGACGGGCTGCTGCGCGACGCCACCGGCGCCGTGCGCGCCCAGGACGCCGACCTGGTCGTCTACTCCTCGACCGCCCGGGACTCGTTCTTCCGCAGCCGCATCACCCCCGAGCAGCGGGCACAGGTCGAAGCAGTACCCGGCGTGGGCGAGGTCGGTGGCCTCGGCGTCGCCCTCCTCGGCGGCCGGGTCCCCGGCAACGGCCCTCGCGACCTCGCCGACCTCGCCGTGTTCGGCTACCAGTTGCCCCCGCAGGGCGTGGGCGACCCGCCGCCCCCAGGGCAGGCGTACGCCGATGAGGTGCTGAAGGCCGACGGCATCGACGTCGGCACCGAGGTGCTGGTGGGCCCCGCCCGCACCCCCGTCCAGGTGATCGGCTTCGTGAGCGACACCAACTTCTCGGGCCAGGGCTCGCTCTGGGTGGCGCCCGAGACGTGGCGGGACGTCCAGAACGCCAACCGCCCGGACGCCACCGTGGGCCCCGGCGTGTTCCAGTCCCTCGTCGTGCGGTCCGACGGCGTTTCCCCTGGACAGATCGCCGAAGCCATCGACGCCGCCACCGAGGGGGCCACCAGCACCCTCACCATCGACGAGGCCGTGAAGGCGCTGCCCGGGGTCGAGCAGCAGAGCTCGGTGTTCAACCAGATCATCGGTGTCACCGTCCTCGTGGCCATCGTCGTGGTGGCCCTGTTCTTCGCCCTGCTCACCGTCGAACGGACCGGGCTCTACGGCGTCCTGAAGGCCATCGGCGCGCGTTCACGCACCCTCTTCGCCGGCGTGATCGTCCAGGCCGTGCTCGTGACCCTCATCGCGTGCGCCATCGGCGCTGCGCTCGCGGTCGCGCTCGACCTCGCCATCCCGGCCGGCGCCATTCCGTTCGCGCTGACGCCGGCCCGGGTGGTCAGCAGCGTCGCGTTCCTGCTCCTCGCCTCGGTCATCGGGTGTGCGTTCTCCCTGCGCCGAGTGCTCCGCATCGATCCTGCCGCCGCCATCGGGAGTGCGTCATGACCAGTCCGACCGCCGTCGAGCCGCACACCGCGCTCGCCCTGCACCTCGAGGGCGTCCGCAAGGTGTACGGCGCCGGCGACAACGAGGTGGTCGCCCTCGACCACGCCGACCTCGACGTCGCCCGCGACGAGATCCTCGCCCTCGTGGGTCCGTCCGGCTCGGGCAAGACCACCCTGTGCTCCATCGCCGGCGGCATCCTCTCCCCGACCAAGGGCCACGTGGTGGTCGGTGGCGACGACATCACCGGCTACTCACCCAAGCAGCTGACGACCTTCCGCCAGGAGAAGGTCGGCTTCGTGTTCCAGGCCGTCAACCTCGTGCCGTTCCTCACCGCCCGGGAGAACCTGCTGGTGGTGGACGAGCTGGGACGTCGTCGGGGCGCCGCGGCCAAGGCCCGTGCGGACCAGCTGCTCGAGGAGCTCGGTCTCACCGCCCGCGCCAAGAACCTGCCGGGTCAGCTGTCCGGCGGAGAGCGCCAGCGGGTAGCCATCGGCCGAGCCCTCATGAACGACCCCGTCCTGGTGCTCTTCGACGAGCCAACCTCGGCGCTCGACACCAAGCTCGGCGAGTCGGTCATGGAGCTCATCCGCACCGAGATGAAGGCCCGCGAGATCGCCGCGATCGTGGTGACCCACGATGAGCGCATGGTGCACTACGCCGACCGGGTGGCCCACATCCTCGACGGTCGCCTCGAAGGCTGATCCTCAGCAGGGCCGCCCCGGGTCCACGCTCATCGGCAGCCGGGCAGAGGCACGAGCCGCGGGTCGCCCGAGTCGCCGACGACCCGCCAGAGCTCGACGCCGTCGGGGTCCCAACCGCCCGGCCGGGCCAGCGCCACCACCCGGTGGGCCTCGCCTTCGCCGTCGTCGTAGGTCACCGAGGTGGCCGCGACGCGACCGTCCACCACCACGGCGAAGGCCAGTGGCCCGTCCTCGTCGCTGCGCAGCGCGCCCCGCACCTCGCCCACCGACCCGGTCGGGAGGGTCTCGGGCGCCCAGCAGGCACCGGGCCGGCCGTCCACGGCGAGCCGACGGGCCGGTCGCCCGACGAGATCGCGCCCGGGCCCCAGCCCGTACAGCTCGAGCCGCCCGCTTCGGCGCCCGAAGGTCGTGCGGATGCGGTCGACCAGGGGCTGCAGGTCGAGCGACGAGGCGTCGGTCCGCTCCGTGTGGCCTCGGGCGTAGATCTCGCGCTCGGGGTCGGTCCGCTCGGGCCCCACCAGGCTCTGCCCGTCAACGGGCCAGGGCATGTCGACCTCGAGCAGGTCGGCGATGGTCGGCAGCAGGTCGGTCGTCTCGGCCAGCCGGTCGTCGCGTGCCGGAAGGCCCGTGGGGGTGCCGAGCGGCGGCTTGACCACGACCGGCACGGTCATGATGGCCGGCAGCGTGTCGGCCGTGGGCAGCCGCCGGTTGGTGCCTGCCTCCAAGGAGACGCCGTGATCGGCGGTGAACACGATCAGGGCGTCGTCGTACTCGCCGGCCGCGTCCACGCGATCGAGGAGCTCGCCCAGCATCCGGTCGGCGAAGGCCGCCTGGAGGAGGTGGCGCTGGAGCCCGAGGTCGGCGGCGAAGCCGGTGGTCCATTCGCCGGCCTCGTCGAGCTGCGGGTTGCCCGGGTCGTCGTAGCGCTGCCCGTCGGCGTGATAGCTCCAGGGCACGTGCGGGAACACCGTGTGGATGAAGGTGAGGGTGGGTTGGCGGTGCGGGCGAACGGAAGCGACCGCCTCCCGGTAGTCGCCGACCCGGTCCAAGCGTCCGAGCGCATCGACGAACTCGGCCCGGTCGTCCCCCAGCCGGTCCGCCTCCTGGTCCAGGTCCGCAGGGCTCGACCCCTGGCCGAAGTAGGCCCACGAGTCGTCCACCTGCGGCAGCCAGCCGTCGAGGCCGGTCGGCAGGGAGACCAGGCCCGACACGACCGCGAGGTCGTGCAGCAAGACGCTGGTTGGGACGTGGTCGTCGGCGCCCGAGCTCGACTCGCAGAGGGCCGGGGTGCAGAGCTGCGTGACCTGCTCGTGGGCCTCGATCCGGTAGTCGTCGGCCAGCAGGGTGAGTAGGTTCCGGGGGTGCCCACCGGCGGTGGGCGGGACGTTCTCCGCGTGCACACGCTCGCCGGTGAGGATGGCGGGGACGGCCTCGTGGGTGAAGGCCGCCACCGAGGTCGTGTTGGGGAACCAGAGCCCGTCGCCGGCCAACCGGGCCAGGTTCGGGAAGCGGTCGGCGTCGATGCGCTCGCCGTCGGCGCTGAGCACCGAGGCCAACGGCAGCTCGTCGAACACGACCACGTAGACCGGGGGCGGGTCACCGGGCACCCGCACCTCGGCGGCCTCGACCGACGGCGGGAACACCAGGCCGTGCACCGGGGACGCGAACACGAACACCGCGGCGAACAGCAGTGGCGTGAGGGCCAGGGCCGACAGCACCGAGCGCACCACCTCGCGCCGGCGGTAGGCGAGCGCCAGGACCACGCCGAGGGCGGCACCACCGATGAGCACGACGACGACCGGGACGGCCGGGATGCGGTCGATGGTCTGGGCCGCCACGAGCGCCCCCAGCGCACCGATCAACCCGATGTGCAGCCGCCAGCCCCAGCCGGCGTGGACGAGGCTGACCAGCACCTCCATGGTGATCAGCACCACGGGCACCACCGCCACGGCCAACAGGCAGACGAGCAGCACCTGGGCCGGCCCCGCGGTGTGGGCCACGAAGAACGTGGGGCTGCCGCCCAGCAGGTCGAGGACCGGCTGGGTCACGGCGAGCGCCGAGAGGGCGAGGAGGTGGGCACACCGCCAGCCGAGGCCCACGGGCGGGGTCGACTCGGCGCCGCCCCGACGGCTCACGCGAGCACCACCGCCGGCTTCACGCGGTCGCGGTCCCTGGCTTGGTAGACCGCCAGGAGGTCGCCGGACATCGACAGGACCCCCCAGGGCCCCTCGCTCTCCCCCCCACCGACCCCGAGCTCGTCGCGGGAGAGCACGGCGCCGTTGGCGATGCGGGCCGCCACGTCGTCGCCGACGGTCACCGCCGGGTAGTCCCGAAGGGCCACGGCCGGGGCCAGGATCTCGAGCTGTTCGAGCGGCCGCGCTTCGGCCAGGCCGAACGAGCCGATGGCGGTGCGGCGCAGGGCGCGCAGGTGGGCCCCGCCCCCGAGGGCGTGGCCCAGGTCGTCGGCCAACGTGCGGATGTAGGTGCCCGACGAGCAGTCGACCTCGATGCGCAGGACCATGGCCTGGTCGGCGGTCGCCGGGTGGGCCTCCTCGAGGTGGAGGCGGTGGACCGTCACCGGTCGCGGCGGGCGCTCCACGGTCTCTCCGGCCCGGGCCAGCTCGTGCAGGCGCTTGCCGCCGATCTTCACTGCCGAGACCATGGGCGGGATCTGCTCGATCTCACCCACGAAGGCCTCGGCCGCAGCCCGGGCCTGCTCGAGCGTCACCGCACGCATGTCGTGGGTGGCCGTCACCTGGCCAGCGGCGTCGAGGGTGTCGGTCTCGGTGCCGAGGACCACCTCGCCGACGTAGGACTTCGGCAGGGCGGTCAGGTAGCTCAGCAGCCGGGTGACCTTCCCGAAGCCCAGCAGCAACACGCCGGTGGCGTCGGGGTCGAGGGTGCCGGAGTGGCCGATCTTCTTCTGGCCGACGATGCCGCGCGCTTTGGCCACGACGTCGTGGGAGGTCCAGCCCGCCTCCTTGTCCACCACCGCGAGTCCGTCGACCTGGACCTTGGCCCCCCCGCCGCTCATCGAGCGCTCACTGCTCCTGCGGGGGTTGGTCGCGCAAGAGCTCGTCGATGCGTTGGGCCGTGCGCAACACGTCGTCGATGCGGAAGACGAGCTCGGGCGTGCGCTTCACCCGGGCTTCGCGGGCGACCGCACCCTGGAGGCGGATGCGAGCCTCGCCGAGGGCTTCGAGGGTCTGCTCGTCGGCGGTCTCGTCGAGGCTGGCGATGTAGACGATGGCGCGCTTCAGGTCGGCGTCGACGTCGACCGAGGTGACCGTCACCAAGGGCAGGCGGTCGTCGTCGATGCGCTCGAGGGCCTCGGCGATGATCTCGCGGAAGAGCTCGTTCAGGCGGGCGGTGCGGGGGTAGTCGCGCGAGCGTGAGCGGCGGGCCATGTCAGTCGATCTCCATCCAGGAGCGGGCGGCCGAGAGGACCTGCAGGTTCGGGAAGGACCAGATGAAGCGCTCCACCTCGTCGACGACCTCCTCGGCGTGGTGGGCGGTGGCGGAGACGGCCGCCACGCCGATGGCGGCCCGCTGCCAGGTGTTCTGGTGGTCGGTCTCGGCCACGGCGACGTTGTAGCGCCGGCGGGCCCCCTCCGTGACGGGCTTGAGCACCGACCGCTTCGCCTTCAGCGATCGGCACTCGGGGAGGTGGAGCTCCACGGAGAGAGCAAGGACGAACATGGCGCGGCCTTCCCGCCGACGAGCGACTCCTAGGAGCGGGGGATCTCCCGCTCCTCGAACGTCTCGATGATGTCGCCGGCCTTGAGGTCCTGGAAGTCGGAGAGCCCGATGCCGCACTCGAAGCCCGAGGCCACCTCACGGACGTCGTCCTTGAAGCGACGCAGCGAGGTGATCGAGCCCTTCCAGATGATGGTGCCCTCCCGCAGGAAGCGGACCTTGGAGCCACGGGTGATGGTGCCGTTCTGCACGAAGCAGCCGGCGATGGCGCCGATGCGCGGGACCCGGAAGATCTCGCGGACCTCGGCGTCGCCGGTGACCACCTCCTCGTACTCGGGCTCGAGCATGCCCACCATGGCGTTCTCGATGTCCTCGAGTACCTGGTAGATGACCTCGTAGGTGCGGATCTCGACGCCCTCGTGCTCGGCCAGCTCCCGTCCCTTGCGGTCCGGTCGCACGTTGAAGCCGATGATGGTGGCGTCGGACGCCGCGGCCAGCTCGACGTCGGAGATGGTGATGCCACCGACGCCGCGCAGCACGAACGAGAGCTTGACCTCGTCGCGCTCGAGCTTCTTCAGGCTGCCGGTGAGGGCTTCGAGCGAACCGTTCACGTCGGCCTTGACGATGAGGTTCAGCGTGGCGGGCTCACCGGCTTGAATCTGCTCGAAGATGTCCTCGAGCTTGGCGCCGCCGCTCATGGCGTGGGCCTCACGTCCGATGTTGGCCAGGCGGTGCCAGTGCTCTCGGGTGTCGGCGACGTTGCGCGCCGTCTTCTCGTCGGGGGCAACCACGAAATCGTCACCTGCGGCCGCGACGTCGGACAGGCCGAGCACCTGGACCGGCGCCGACGGACCGGCCTCTTTCACCTGCCTGCCGGTGTCGTCGATGAGGGCCCGTACACGACCCCAGGTGGCGCCGGCGACCAGCGGGTCGCCCACCTTCAGGGTGCCACGCTGGACGAGCACCGTCGCCACGGGACCACGGCCGGTGTCGAGGTTGGCCTCGAGCACGACGCCCTGGGCGCGACCCTCGGGGTTGGCCCGAAGGTCCTCGACCTCGGCCACCACGAGGAGGTTCTCGATGAGGTCGTCGACGCCTTCGCCCGTGAGGGCGGAGACCGGCACCATGACGGTGTCGCCGCTCCACTCCTCCGGAGTGAGGCCGCGCTCGCTGAGCTGGGTCATGACGCGGGTTGGATCGGCGTTCTCGCGGTCGATCTTGTTGAGGGCCACCACGATCGGCACGTCCGCGGCGCGGGCGTGGTCCAAGGCCTCGAGGGTCTGGGGCATCACCCCGTCGTCGGCGGCGACGACCAGCACCACGATGTCGGTGGCGTCGGCGCCGCGCGAGCGCATCGCAGTGAAGGCCTCGTGGCCGGGGGTGTCGATGAAGGTCAGCGGACGGCCTTCGTGGGCCACCTGGTAGGCACCGATGTGCTGGGTGATACCGCCGGCTTCGCCTTCGACCACGTTGGCCGATCGGATGCGGTCCAGCAGCTTGGTCTTGCCGTGGTCGACGTGGCCCATGACGGTGATCACCGGCGGCCGCACGACGGCATCGGGGTCATCCTCCTCGCCTTCGTCCTCGGGCAGCATGAGGAGCTTCTGGAGCTCGACCTCCTGCTCTTCGCCCGGGTCGACGAGACGGATCTCGGCGCCGATCTCGGCCGCGAACAGCTCGATCATCTCGTCCGAGAGCGACTGCGTCGCAGTCACCATCTCGCCCTGCTGCATGAGGAAGCGCACGACGTCCGCTGCCGTGCGGTTCAGCTTGGGCCCGAGCTCGATGGGCGTGGTCGCCCGCTCGATCACGATGGTGCCCTCGGGAACCGCTGCATCGGTCGGGGTGTACACCGGCATGTCGATCGGCTGCAGCTCTTCACGGCTGCGACGACGACGGCCCTTCCGCCGACGGGGGGGTCGCTGCTGCGGTCCACCGCGACCACCCCCGGGACCACCGCCTGGGCCACCGCCGGGACCACCGGGACGTCCCGGCGCAGGACCCGCTCCGGGCACCGATTGACGGGGTCCACCCATGGGAGGCCGCGGACGGCCCACGCCTCCTGCGGGACGGGGACCGCCGGTCGGACGCGGGGCGCCCGGACCTCGACCACCTTGGCCCGGGGGCGGCGGGATGGGCTTGCCCGAACGCGAGATGGGGACGGGCGGCGGCGGGATGGGCTTGCCGCTGGGGGACACTGGTCGGGGGGCGGCCTTGGTGTCGCCGGCGGCCGGAGCGGTCGACGCGGCGGCGGCAGGAGCCTCAGCCTCCGCCGGCGTGGGGGCTGCCGCGGGCGCGGCGGGAGCGCTCACCGGGGGCGGGGCGGGAGCGGGCGGGGCGGGGGCCGACGCAGGGCGCGCGGCAGCGGCGAGGCCTGGATCCTCCTCGCGGCGGGGCGGGTGCTCGCTGCCGCTCGAGCGTACGACGCGACGGGGCGCAGCGGGCTCGGTCGGAGCGGCCGGAGCCGGGGGCTCGGGCTCGGGCTCGGCAGCGGGCGCGGGCGCGGGGGCCTCGGCCTCGGCCTCGGCCTCGGCGGCGGCTTCAGGTGCTTCGACCTTGGGCTCGGCCTTCGTCGCGGGCGCCGCGGCCTTCTTGGCCGCGGCCTTCTTCGGCTCCGGCGCCTCGTCGACGGGCGTGGGGGCCTCAGTGGGGGTCGCGGCCTTCTTGGCGGCGGCCGGCCGCTTGGTCGTCTTGGTGGCAGCCTTCGCCTTGGCGGTCTTCGAGACCGGCTTCTCGGCCTCGGGCTCTTCGGGCTGGACCTCACGGGTCAGGCCCTCGCGCTCGGCCTTGCGGCGCACGCGGTCGGCCTGGGCCTCGACCACGCTCGACGAGTGGCTCTTGACCCCGATCCCGAGCGCGTCGCAGAGATCGAGCGTCTCCTTGTTGGTGAGCCCGAGCTCTCGTGCCAGCTCGTACACGCGGATACTTGACGCCACTGGGGTTCTCTCAGCCTCTCGGTCGGTTCGATCAATCCTCGCGCGGCCGTTCCCGGCGGCACGAAAGCGTTGCGGCGACGCCGGGCGACAGCTCGGCGGTCAGGGTGTCGAGGGCGGCCTCGTCGACCGGGCCCCGGAGGGCACGCCCGAACGCTCCCCGACTCCGGGCCTGCTCGAGGCAACCCACGGAACCGGCGCACAGCCAGGCGCCCCGTCCCGCCAGTGTACGGCCCACGGCGAGGGTTCCGTCGAACGAGCGCACCACCCGCACCAGCTCGACGGGCGACGCACGCCGTCGACAGCCGATGCAGGTCCGCACGGGCGCGGCTCGTGACACCATCGTCGCGGTGGCCAGGATCAGGCCTCCGGCTCTTCGCCGGCGGTCGCCTCGTCGGCTGCGGCAGGGGTCGGAGCATCGGCCCCGGCGGCAGGGGCCTCCGCGACGTCATCCTCGGAGACCTCGCCGTCATCGGGCTCGGAGGCGGTGGCGGCATCCTCGGCCTCGGCGTCGGTGCGCTCGGCGAGCGCCTCCTCGGCGACTTCGGCCGACGAGTCGCCCTCGGCGTCGTCGCCACCCTCAGCGGCGGCGTCGGCGTCGGGGTCACCGGCCTCCCAGGCCTCGGCGGACAGGGCGGGGCCGCCCTCGGCGGGCTGCCACATCTGCTCACCGGTCTCGGGGTCGGTGATCCACTCGCCCTCGGCCCACTCCTCGGAGGCGTAGGCCTCCTCCTCGGCCAGTTGGGTCTCGCTCTTGATGTCGACGCGCCAACCGGTCAGGCGGGCGGCGAGGCGGGCGTTCTGGCCCTCCTTGCCGATGGCCAGCGACAGCTGGTAGTCGGGCACGATGACCTCGGCGGTGCCGGTCTGGTCATCGAGGCGCACCTCTTTGACCTTGGCCGGCGAAAGCGCCTTCATGACCAGGTCGGCGGGCTCCTCCGAGAAGGGCACGATGTCGATCTTCTCGCCCCGCAGCTCGTTGACCACCATGCGCACGCGGGCACCACGGGCCCCCACGCAGGCGCCGACGGGGTCGACGTTGGGGTCGTTGGACCAGACCGCGATCTTGGTGCGGTGCCCGGGCTCGCGGGCGCACGCCTTGATCTCGACCACGCCGTCGGCGATCTCGGGCACCTCGAGCTCGAACAGGCGCTTGATGAGGCCCGGGTGGGTGCGGCTCACCACGATCTGGGGACCCTTGGCCGTCTTGCGCACCTCGACGATGTAGGCCTTGACGCGGGTGTTGGCCTCGGGGCGCTCGTAGGGCACCTGCTCGGCCTGCGGCAGCAGCGCCTCCACCCGACCGAGGTCGAGCAGGGTGTAGCGCGAGTCGCTCTGCTGGATGATGCCGGTGACGATGTCCCCCTCGCGGCCGGCGTACTCCTCGTACTTCATCTCGCGCTCGGCCTCGCGGATGCGCTGGAGCATCACCTGCTTGGCGGTCTGGGCGGCGATGCGGCCGAAGTCGTCGGGCGTGACGTCGAACTCGTCGCCGATGGGGTCGCCCTCCTCGTCGAGGTCCTGGGCGAACACGCTGATCTCGAAGGTGTCGGGGTCGATCGTGACCCAGGCGTACTCGTGGGCGTCGGGCATCCGCTTGTAGGCGGACTCCAGGGCGTCGGCGAGCGCACCGAACAGCACCTCCACCGAGATGCCCTTGTCGATCGCCAACGCCTGGAGGGCGTCCATCATCTCGGGGTTGGCTTCACTCATTTCCCGCTCCTGTCGGTCGGCGTCGCGGTGACGGCATGGCGGTCGTTGTGGTCGTGCTTCGGGCGGGCTTTGGCAGCGGCCTTCGAGGTGGCTTCCCACTCGAAGACGGTGCGGGCCCGTTCGATGTCGCGGTAGTCGATGCGGCGCTCGTCGCCCCCGGAGAGGGCGAGCAGGACGCTGTCGTCGTCGGCTTCGAGTACCACGCCGCGCACGCGGCGGTCGCCCTCGGTGCCGGCGACGGTCTTGACGGTGACGTCGCTGCCCACGGCGCCCTGGTAGTGCTCAGGGCGCCGCAACGGTCGCTCGAGGCCCGGGCTGGAGACCTCGAGCAGGTACTTCGCGGGGATCGGGTCGTGCTCGTCGAGGGTGCGCGACACCGCCCGGCTGAGGTCGGTCAGTGCGTCCACGTTCACGCCACCAGGGCGGGAGACGAGGATCTGCAGCGTGGAGCCCGACTGCTCGATGTCGTAGAGCTCGAGGCCCCGTTCCTCGACCAGCGGCAGGACGAGCGCGCGCAGGCGATCGATGGAGCTCATGAGCGTGCACACCTCCCTGGAGAGAAACCAAAGGCGTGGGCCGAGCCCACGCCTTTACGGACCAACTCGAACGAAAGACGGGCAAAGTATAGCGGGGCCGGCCCCGCCAGCACCCGCCTCGTTCGCTCGGACGGTCAGTACGAGCGGCCCACGATGGCGACGAGGTCGGGCTCGTCGTCGCCCTCGGGGCACGAGCCGTCGGCCCGCTGGAGGCAGCGCACCGTGACGGCGTTCTGGGCCAGGCGGGCCTCACCCTCCTCGCCCAGGGTGGCCCAGGAGATGCGGGCGAATCCGGTGGCGGCCGCCTCCAGTGCCTCCTCCACGCTCGTGACGTCGGCGGTGTTCGCGTCCCGGAACTCGGTGGCCTCGCGCAACAGGTTGGCCTGGGCGCTGTCGAGCGCGGCCTTGACCGCAGTGGCCACGCCGGCGAGGTGGATGGCCGTCTTCTCACCGTCCTGGCGCTGGACGAGGGTCACGTTGCCCTCGGCGAGGTCGCGGGGGCCCACTTCGATGCGGATGGGCACGCCCTTGATCTCCCAGTCGGTGGCCCGGCGGCCGAACGACACGTCGACGCGCTGGTCCAGCTCCACGCGCACTCCGTGCTCGCGGAGCTCGGCGGCGATCGCGGCGGTCTTCTCCAGCACCTCGGCCTCGTCGCGCACCGCCAGCACCACGGCCTGGATGGGGGCCAGCGCCGGCGGGACCTTGAGCCCCCTGTCGTCGCCGTGGGTCATGATCAGCCCGCCCACCATGCGGGTCGAGACGCCCCACGACGTCTGCCACACGTGCTGCTGGGCGCCGGTCTGGTCCAGATAGGTGACGTCGAAGGCCTTGGCGAAGTTCTGGCCGAGCTCGTGGCTGGTGCCCATCTGGAGGGCTTTGCCGTCGCGCATCATGGCTTCGCAGGCCCAGGTGTTGATGGCACCGGCGAAGCGCTCGTTGGCCGTCTTGGGCCCCAGGAACAACGGCACGGCCAGCACGTTCACCATCACATCGGCGTACACGTCGTGGAGGATGCGCCGGGCGTAGTCCCGGGCATCCTCGTAGCTGGCATGGCAGGTGTGGCCCTCCTGCCAGAGGAACTCGGTGGTGCGTAGGAACAGACGGGGCCGCATCTCCCAGCGCACGACGTTGGACCAGTTGTTGAGCAGCAGCGGCAGGTCGCGGTAGCTCTGGATCCACTTGGCGAAGAAGCTGTTGATGACCGTCTCGCTGGTGGGGCGGATGGCGATGGGCTCCTCGAGCTCCTTGCCGCCGCCGATGGTGACCACCGCGAGCTCGGGGCTGAAGCCCTCGACGTGCTCGGCCTCGCGCTGGAAGTACTCCATCGGGATGAACAGCGGGAAGTAGGCGTTCTGCGCGCCCGCCTCCTTGATGCGGCGGTCCACCTCGGCCTGCATCCGCTCCCACAGGGCGTAGCCGTAGGGCCGTATGACCATGGTGCCGCGCACCGGCCCGTTGTCGGCCAGCTCGGCTTTGGCGATGACGTCCTGATACCAGCGGGGGAAGTCGTCGGCCTGGGGCGTCAGGACGGGAGGCTTGGCCATCCGCCGATCTTACGGGCGGCGCCGCGGTCCCCCGATGCCCGTCGCCCCGCACGGTCCCCAAGGCCCCGTTCTGGCGCCCGATCGACTGGCCCAAGGCAGTAGATCAGGCGCCGGAACCGACGACGTGGTAGCCCAGAGCGCCTGTGACCGGTCACGACCTGCTGCTGTTCGCCACGGGCCTGTTCGCCATCCAGAGCCCGCCGACGACCGTCGGTGCGTTCCTGTCGTACACCAAGGGCCTTCCCCTTCCCACCCAGCGACGGGTGGCACTGCGGGCGGCGCTGGCGATGGCCCTGGCCATGGTGATCGTCGTGTTCGTGGGCGAGCGGCTGCTCAGCCTCCTGGGCGTGACCGTGCCGATGCTGCAGTCCGCCGGCGGGCTGATCCTCTTGGTGACGGGCATGCAGATGGTCTCCGGCCACGGCCTGCCCGGCCCCGCCGCCGACGCCGACCCCGAGCAGCACTGGAAGACGATGGCGGTGGTGCCCATCGCCATCCCGCTCAACGTGGGCGGCGGCGCCATCGCCTTCATCGTCGCCGTGTCCAGCACGAACGCGAACACGCCCGACCAAGTCGCCCTGTCGGCCATCTGCGTCGGCATGGCCATCCTGACCGGCGTCGTCTACGTGTTCGCCGTCCCCGTGGCGCGCTGGCTCGGCATCACCGGCATGGAGGTCCTCACCCGCCTCTTCGGCATCGTCCTCGTCGCCATCGCCTTCGGCGTCCTCGCCACCGGCCTCCGCGGCCTCTTCCCCGGCCTGGCGTAGCAGCCGATGGAGGCCCGAGTTCCTGATGTCACCTCGGACCGCGCCGACCTTGTGACCCTGGACCCCCACCTCGCCGTGATCGACGTGTGACCGGCGCCGGGAGCTACTCGTCGAGGGCGGGGTCGTCGGGGTCGGGCTTGCGGAGGCGCTCGATGCGCTCGATCTTCTGCTCGGACTGGTTGGCGTCGGTGCCCTGCTCGTCGAGGAGGGAGAGGCGGTCCTTCTCGGCTTCGGCGGCGGCGCCCTCGTCGGCGTCGTCCAGTGCCGCTTCGACGCCGTCGGTGACGATCTTCTCGGCCCATTCGAGCAGGGCGTCGACCATCTCGTCCTCGGGCACGACCCTGACGACCTTGCCCTTCACGAACAGGTGTCCACGCTTACGGCCGGCGGCGATGCCGAGGTCGGCCTCGCGGGCCTCGCCCGGACCGTTCACCACGCAACCCATCACGGCCACTTGGATGGGCCAATTGCGGTCGGCGAAGGCGTCCTGGGCGGCCTTCGCCACCGCGATGACGTCGACCTCGGCCCGGCCGCACGAGGGACACGCGATGAGGTCGAGGCCGGTGCGCTCGCGCAGACCCATGGCCTCGAGCAGCTGACGGCCGGCCCGGGCCTCTTCCACCGGGTCGGCGGTGAGCGAGTAGCGGATGGTGTCGCCGATGCCCTCGGAGAGCAGGGTGGCCAGACCCGCCGTCGCCTTGATCAGCCCCGCCGGCGGTGGGCCGGCCTCGGTGACCCCGAGGTGCAGCGGGTGGTCGGTGACCTCGGAGAGCTGGCGGTACGCCTCGATCATCAGGGGCACGTTCGACGCCTTCACGGAGATCTTCACGTCGTCGAAGCCGACCTCGTCGAAGTAGGCCAGCTCCATCTGGGCGGACTCGACGAGCGCCTCGGGGACGATGCGGTCGCCGTACTTGGCGTACAGGTCGGGATGCAGCGAGCCGCCGTTGACCCCGATGCGGATGGGGATGCCGCGGTCCTTGCACTCCTGCGCGACCAGCTTGATGTGCTCGGGCTTGCGGATGTTGCCGGGGTTCAGGCGCAGGCAGTGCACGCCGGCCTCGAGCGCAGCCAGGGCCATCTTGTACTGGTGGTGGATGTCGGCGACGATCGGCACCGGCGAGCGGGGCACAATCTGGGCCAGCCCTTCAGCCGCTTCCAGCTCGTTGCAGGTACACCGGACGATGTCGGCGCCGGCGCCGGCCAGGGCGTAGATCTGCTGCAGCGTGCCCTCGACGTCGGCCGTCTTGGTGATCGTCATCGACTGCACGGTGATGGGGGCGTCGCCACCGACGGCCACGGGCCGCGAGGGGTGCGGCAGCGTGATCTGGCGGGTGACCCTGCGGGGATAGCGGCTCTGGGCCTCGGGCTCGGGCATCAGCAGAGGGGCAGCGTGGCTAGTTGGGCAGGTCGATGGGGTTGATGACGTCCATGTAGAGCGTCAGTACCCCGATGCCGACCATCACCATGACGACGGCGTAGGTGAGCGGGAGGAGCTTGCCCACGTCGGCGAAGTAGCGCCGACGGTTGCCGAGGCGCCACTCCCGGACCTTCTCGTAGACGGCGATGGCCACGTGGCCGCCGTCGAGGGGCAGCAGCGGCAACAGGTTGAAGATGCCGATGAAGATGTTGACCATGGCGAACAGGATGAGGACGGTGGCCATGCCGAGGCGCACGGCCTGCTCGCCGAGGCGGGCCGCACCGTAGATCGACACGATCCGGTTCTGGTTGGGGTCGGACGACGGGTCTGAGTCCGTGACCTGGGTGCTCTGGTCATCCGTGCTGGTCGAGTCGGCCGCCGCCTGGAAGAGGTTGGACACCCCCTTGGGGATGCTGCCGAGGGATCCGGCGACGACCGTGCCGAAGGTGCTGCCGGAGCGCTGCACCGCGGCGAGCGGGCCGAGGCGACGGAGGGGGACATCGCCCGACACCCCGAGGAAGCCCTCCTCGGCGCCGTCGGGGCCCTGGGTGAGCAGGGTGGTCGTGGCCTCGAACGTCTCCCCGTCGCGCTCGACGGTGAGGGTCACGGTGTCGCCGGGACGCGTCTCGATGGCGTCCTTGAGATCGGTGAACTCGTCGATGACCACGTCGTCGACCGCGACGATGCGGTCACCGGAGCGCAGGCCTGCTTCCACGGCCGGGCTGGGGACGGGCTCACCGTTCTGCTGGAGGCCCTCCGAGGGGGTGATCCGGTCGATGGTCCACGCCGATCGGTCGGGCTCGCCGAAGCCCACGAACAGCGTGAAGAGCAGGACGAAGGCGAGCAGGAAGTGCATGGTCGAACCCGCCACCGCCACCGAGAAGCGCTGCCAGAAGGGCTGCTGGCGGTAGGTGCGGGCCTCGTCGGCGGGGTCGACCTCGTCGAGGTTGCTCATGCCCACGATGCGCACGTAGGCGCCGGCGGGGATGGCCTTGAGGCCGTACTCCACCTCGCCGCGACGGAACGACCAGATGCGCGGGCCGAACCCGATGAAGAACTCGGTGACGAGCATGCCGGCCCGCCGGGCGGTGAGGTAGTGGCCGAGCTCGTGGAGGAAGAGCATGAGGACGATGGCGAGGATGACGAACACCCACACCGGGCTGGCCAGGACCCAGATCGCCGCCAGCGCCGCGAACACGGCGAGGATGCGCAGAGGGCTCGACTGGACCACATCGTCGGCCGGGAGGCCGACGGCCCCGACGGCCTCGACGGCTTCGGTCCGCTCTTCGGCCGGGGCCTCCGCGAGCGGTGCGCCGTCGTGGGCGGGAACGAAGGGCCCGTCCGGGGCCGAAGACCCGCCACCCTGGTTGGTGTCCGTGGCGCTCATGCGCGGTACGTCCTCTCGATCACGTCCCGGGCGACCTCGCGGGCCCGGTGGTCCACGTCGATCACAACGTCGACCGAGGTGGCTCTGGTTCCATCATGCCGGTCGAGGGTCGCTTTGAGAACGTCGGCGATCGCCACCCAGGAGATGAGGCCATCGAGGAACGCGGCCACCGCGACCTCGTTGGCGGCGTTCAGCCAGGCCGGAGCTGTCTCCCCTGCCCGTCCCGCTTCGTAGGCGAGGCCGAGGCACGGGAAGGCCTCGAGGTCGGGCGGCTCGAAGTCCAGGCGCCCGAGCTCGGCCCAGTCGATGCGACCGAAAGGCGTGGCGATGCGATCGGGGTAGGCCAGGGCGTAACCGATGGGGAGGCGCATGTCGGGTAGCGAGAGCTGGGCGATGGTGGCGCCGTCGGTGAATTCAGCCATCGAGTGGATGATCGACTGCGGGTGGACCACGACCTCGATCTGGTCGTACGAGGCCCCGAAGAGCTCGTGGGCCTCGATCACCTCGAGGCCCTTGTTCATCAGCGTCGAGGAGTCGATGGTGATCTTCGGCCCCATGCTCCACGTCGGGTGGGCCAGGGCGTCGTCGATGGTGACCTCGGCGAGGTCAGCCCGTGTGCGGCCGCGGAACGGTCCGCCGCTGGCGGTGAGCACGATGCGCGCCAGGCGCTCGGCGTTGTCGTTGGCCCGCAGGCACTGGTGCACGGCGCAGTGCTCGCTGTCCACGGGGACGAGCTCGGCGCCGGGGGTGGCCCGCGCCCGGGCCACGACGGGCCCGGCGGCGATGAGCGACTCCTTGTTGGCCAGCGCGAGGCGCTTGCCCGCCTCCAGGGTGGCGAGGGTGACGGAGAGCCCGGCGAAGCCAACCACGCCGTTGACCACGACGTCGGCCCCGGCGCAGGCGAGGGCCAGGGCGTCGGCACCGGCCACCACCTCCGTACCGGGTGGCACCCCTTCGGCCACCGCGGCGGCCTTGGTCTCGTCGGCGATGGCCACCACCGCCGGGCGCACGGCCTTGGCCTGCTCGACGAGCAGGTCGACCGAGGATGCTGCGCCCAGGGCGACCACCTCGTAGTCGCCGGCTTCGGCCGCCACCACCTCGAGGGTCTGGGTGCCGATGGACCCCGTGGAGCCCATGACCGCGACGCGGGTCGTCATGGGCTCAGGCTAGTGCTGCGCCAGGGGACGTTCGGGGTCGCTCACCGCCGAGTCGGAGGCGCCGCAGCGCCCCGCTCGCTGTCATCCGGCCGGCGGGAGCACGGAAAGGCTCCCTGGCGCCGTACCAATGGGTGCACCGTGAGCGGACGGGGCCAGCCGATGGATCAGCGGGTGAGCAGGAAGACGTAGTAGGTCACGGGCAGGACGAACAACAGCGCGTCGAAGCGATCCAGCAGACCGCCGTGGCCCGGCAGGATCGAGCCCATGTCCTTGAGCCCGAGGTCACGCTTGAGCATCGACTCGCACAAGTCGCCGATCGGAGCCACGACCGCCACGGCAAGGCCGAGGATGATCGCGGGGCCGAGCTCCCACGGGAAGACCCCGACCACCCCGAGCACGATCGCACTCACGAGCACGGCCGCGAGGGCCCCGCCGGCGAGGCCCTCGATGGTCTTGTTGGGACTCGACGGCGACAGCGGGGTCTTGCCCATCTGCCGGCCCACGAAGTAGGCCCCGACGTCGTAGGCCACCGTCGCGATGATGGCGCCGCTCAGCAATCCGATGCCGTCGGGAGCCGAGAGCATCAGGGCCGCGAAGGAACCCAGTCCGCCGATCCACAGCACGCCGAGAAGGGTGATGCCGATGTTTGCCACCGCCCGCTCGTGTTGCAGGCCGATCACGTACCAGACCATCAGCACCGCCAACGTGAGGAAGGTGACGAGGGGGAAGGCCGACTCGCCTTTCCAGTGCACGGCGAGCACGAAGCATGCGGTGGCCACGAGGCCGGGAAGCACGGCGGGGTGGTACCCCACGCGGCGCACGGCGTTGAAGAACTCGATGGCGCCCATCACGATGACCGCGACCACGAGGACGGTGACGGCCCAGCTCCCGATCATGCACAGCACGACGAATCCGACGAAGAGGCCGACGCCCACGCCGATGGCCGTGGGCAGGTCACGGCCGGCTCCGGCCCCGTCATCGTGGCCGCCGAGGTCGCCGAGGCCCCCGTGAGGGCGGCGATCCTCGGGGTACGGCGCGCTCGGTGTGAGGCTGGGCTCAGGCTCGCTGTCGGGCGCCGGCTCGGCCTGGTAGACGGTCGGGGGTGCCTCCGCGGCCACCGGCGGCGGGATGGCCCCGAACTCGTCTGAGGCTTCGACAGGCGCCTCGACACCAGGCAACGACTCGACGCGGGTGATGTCGCTCAGATCCGAGAAGTCGTCGGCCACATCGTGACCGTGCTCGTCCTGCCAGCGGGGACCGGCGCCGGTCGGCGCCCAGACCGAGGCATCGTCCTCGGGCTCGGGGGTCGCCGCGAGCACCTTCGGGACCTCACCGGTGGGTGGGGCGCTCCAATGCGGCAGGTCGTGGTCGCCCATGTCCGACGCCTCGTCCTCGGTCTGGGCCAGGTCCTCGAAGGGCGACGCTTCGGCCAGGTCGTCCCGGCGCCCGCGCCGCCCCCGGCGCCCTCTGCGTCCACGCCCGGTGGATTCGTCCTTGGCCGCATCTCGCCGATCGCGACGGCCTCCGAGCATGCGGCTCAGATCGTCCTCGTCGCCGGCCATGGTCCGCCCGACGTCGAGAGGAACGTCCAGGGAGCGATCGACGGGGGGCGGGGGCGGTGGGTCGAACTCGAGCGAGTCGTCGTCCTCGAACGGGCTCGAGGAGCGCGAGCTGCTGGAACCGCCGAAGCCCGGGGGTGGGGGTGCGTCGGCGGAGATGATCGGCACAGCTCCGAAGGTGTTCGGATCATCGGTCTCGGGGGCGGGAAGGTGCAGCGGCGGCGGCGTGTCGTCCGTGGCGGGCCGATCGCCGAACTTGGGGCGGTCCGCGGGGATGCGCCCGACGACATCGGGGCGGCTCGCTGCCTCGGCGGCCTCTTCGGCCCCGATGATGCGCACACCTTCGGTGGGCTCACGCACCACCTTTTCGGGATCTCGGTCTTCGGGCGGCGTTGCGCCGGAGTCCTGGTCCACCGGAACCTCCTAGTGGTCGGTGCCTCGGGAAAGCCCCATCAGTCTTCGAGCAGTTCCTGTTCTTTGACCTCAAGGGCGGCGTTGATGGCGGCTTCTTCTCGGTGGGTGATCTCATCGAGGCGCTTCTCGGCGCGAGCGAGCTCGTCGTGGGTGAGCTCACCGTCCTTGTCGAAGGCCTCGAGCTCGTGGCGGGCGGCGCGACGGAGGTTGCGGATCGCGACCCGGCCCTCCTCGGCCATGTGCTTGACCACCTTGACCAACTGCTGGCGTCGCTCGGCGGTGAGCGGCGGGAAGCTTAGACGGATGACGTGGCCGTCGTTGCTGGGGTTGAGGCCCAGGTCAGAGTGCTGGATGGCCTTCTCGATGGCGGGCATCGAGCCCTTGTCGTAGGGCGAGATGATGAGCTGGCGAGCCTCGGGCACGGAGAACCCGGCGAGTTGCTGGAGGGGGACCTCCTGGCCGTAGTAGTCGACCATCAGCTTCTCGACGAGGGCAGGGGCGGCGCGGCCGGTCCGGATGGTGCTGAACTCGTGACGGGCGTGGGAGACGGCCCTGGCCATCTTCTCGGTGACGTCCTCGAGGACGAGGTCGACGGTCTCCTCAGACACGGCGGTCCTCCGGGACCGAGAGGGGGAAGGGCAGGCAAGCCTGGGGTCCAGGCGAGGTGTCAGGTGTCACTGAGAGACAAGCGTACCGATCAGCCTGCCTTCGAGGATGGACCTCACGTTGCCACGCTCCAGCAGGTCGAACACCACGATGGGAATGGCGTTGTCCATGCAGAGGGTGATGGCGGTCGAGTCCATGGCCCGCAGTCCTTGGTTGAGGACGTCGATGTAGGACACCTCGGTCAACAACGTGGCCTCGGGGTTGGTCTTGGGATCGTCGGTGTAGATCCCGCCCACCCCCGAGTGCGTCCCCCGCAGGATGGCCTCGGCGTCGATCTCCGCGGCTCGCAACGCCGCGGTCGTGTCGGTGGTGAAGAACGGGTTGCCGGTACCGCCGGCGAAGATCACCACTCGTCCCTTCTCGAGGTGGCGGATGGCTCGTCGCCGTATGTACGGCTCGGCGATCTGGGACATGTGCACCGCCGTCTGCACCCGGGTGGGCTGACCCAGCTGCTCGAGCGTGTCCTGGAGCGCCAGGGCGTTGATGACCGTGGCCAGCATGCCCATGTAGTCGGCCTGGGCGCGGTCCATGCCGGCGCCGGCTCCGGTCATGCCCCGCCAGATGTTGCCGCCGCCGACCACGATGGCGATGTCGACGGCCAGCTCGCGCCGGACCTCGACGATCTCTTCGGCGACCTGGCGAACGATGGCGCCGTCCACGCCATAGCCGGCAGCGCCGGCGAAGGCTTCGCCCGAGAGCTTGAGGACCACCCGCTGCCAGCGGGGGGCGTCGCCCCCGGTCGCGCTCGGGCCGTTGCTGCTCAAGCCCCGATCACGACCTGCGCGAAGCGGACGATGGAGGCATCGCCGAGCAGTTGGGTGATGGTCTGCTTCTCGTCGCGTACGAACGCCTGGTCGAGCAGCACCCGCTCCTTGTACCAGCCGTTCAGGCGGCCTTCGATGATCTTCGGCCAGGCCTGCTCGGGCTTCCCCTCGGCCTTGGTGATTGCCTCGAGGCTCTTGCGCTCGGCCTCGACCTCGTCGGCGGGGACCTCGTCGCGTGCCAAGAAGGGCGGCTTGGTGAAGGCGATGTGCACGGCGAGGTCGTGCGCCAGTTCGGGAGTGGCCCCGGCCAGTTCGACCATGACGGCGTTCACCCCACGCTCGCTCTGGACGTGGAGGTAGGTGTCGAGGATGTTGCCCTCGGCGGCATCGAAGCGAACCACTCGGCCGAGCTCGATGTTCTCCTTGAGGGAGACCTTGAGCTCGTCGATGGCGGCGGCCCGCTGGCCGGCAGCCTCCTCGCCCTCGGCGAGGACGAGCGTGGCGATCTCCTGGGCGAGCTCCTTGAACTGGTCGGACTTGGCCACGAAGTCGGTCTCGGACTTCAGCTCGACGATGGCACCGATCACGTTGTCGACGTCGACGGCCACCGCGACGGCACCCTGGTTGTTCTCGCGGTCCGAGCGGGACGCGGCCTTGGCCAGTCCCTTCTCCCTCAGCCACTGGGCCGCCGCCTCGAAGTCACCGTCGTTCTCGGCGAGGGCGCGCTTGGCATCCATCATCCCGGCGCCGCTCGACTGGCGGAGGGCTTGGACGTCTTTGGCGGTGAACTCGGGCACGATCAGGACTCCTCGGTCTCGGTGGGGGTGGCGGCGGCCTCGGCCTCTGCAGTCGGAGCCTCCACCACGGGGGCTTCGGCGGCGGAGGCCTCAGCAGCAGGGGCCTCAGCAGCAGGGGCCTCAGCAGCAGGGGCCTCAGCAGCAGGGGCCTCAGCAGCAGGGGCCTCAGCAGCAGGGGCCTCAGCAGCAGGGGCCTCAGCAGCAGGGGCCTCAGCGGCGGAGGCAGGCGCGGCCGCAGGAGCGCCTGCGGACTTGGCGGCCTGCTCGGCCTTGGCCGCGGCCAGGCGGGCTTCGCGCTCGGCGGCTTGGGCGGCGGCCTCGCGACGAGCTTCGGCCTGCTGCGCGGCCACGGCAGCCTCCTGCTCGGTGGAGCGCTCGACCGTGGGAGCGACGTCGGGGTTGCGCTTCGATCGGATGTACAGGCCCTCCTGGACGGCGTCGGCCAGGATGCGACACATGAGGTTGCCCGAACGGATGGCGTCGTCGTTGCCGGGGATGACGTAGTCGATGACGTCGGGGTCGCAGTTGGTGTCGACGAGGGCGACGATCGGGATGCCGAGCTTGTTGGCCTCGGTGACGGCGATGTGCTCCTTCTTCGTGTCGAGCACGAAGATGGCCGCGGGACGCTTGGTCATGTTGCGGATGCCGCTGAGGTTGCGCTCGAGCTTCTCGAGTTCGCGGCCGAGGATGAGGGCTTCCTTCTTGGGCATGGCCGCGAACTCACCCGAGTCGCGCATGCGGCCGTACTCCTGCATCTTGCCGACGCGCTTCGAGATCGTCTCGAAGTTGGTGAGCATGCCGCCCAACCAGCGCTGGTTCACGTAGGGCATGCCGCACTTCTCGGCGTAGGACTGCACGCCGTCCTGGGCCTGCTTCTTGGTGCCCACGAACATGAGCGAGCCGCCGTCGGCGACGAGGTCGCGGACGAAGCTGTAGGCGATCTCGATGCGCCGCAGCGTCTCCTCGAGGTCGATGATGTAGATGCCGTTGCGCTCGCCCCACAGGAACCGCTTCATCTTCGGGTTCCAGCGGCGGGTCTGGTGGCCGAAGTGGACGCCGGCCTCGAGCAACTGCTTCATGGAAACGACGGGCGCCATGGCGCAACTCCTTCCCCACGGTTGAGGTGAACCCTGGGCCGTGCGCCTTGCGGCGACCGTGGGGAGGCCCGGGGGTGAGGTTGGTCGTGGACCGGCGGACGCCGGACCGAGGGTCGATCTTACCGGCATCTCCCCCACCTCGGGCCAGCCGGGGGCGTGACGTGACCCGAGGCCCAGGCCCGAACCATCGTGCTGTGGGCGCAGACGGCCGAGGTCCTGGTCCTGGCCGCAACCGGGGTGGCGCTGTACTTCGCCTACCGCCCCGACTCGGCGGCGTCGTGGCCCGACGTCAGCGGGCCGCTCTCGAACGACATCACCTTCGGCAGCGTCGTGCGCGACGTGCACGGCTGGGCGGCCTGGCTGGCCCTGCCCACCGCCGTCGTGGCCGGGGTGCTGCTGGCCCTGCGGGCCCGTCCCCCGTCCCACCGAGCGGGTGGCGCCGGTCTCGCGACGGGCGTCGGCCTGGTGCTCGTCGTGGTGGCCGCTTCGGTCACCGGCTACCTCCTGCCCTGGGACCAGCTCGCCCTGTTCGCGGTCACGGTGGGCACGAACATCAGCGGCTACACGTGGCTGCGCGACGGCAGCGTCCGCTTCGTGTTGATGGACGGCACCGAGATCGCCCCGGCGACGCTGTTCAAGTGGCTTCTGCTGCACGCCGTGATCCTCGGTGGCGCCCTCGCCGCCTTTCTGGTGGTGGCGCGGCGGCGGGCGCGGGCCGGCGCCGGCGATGCGCCGCCGGAGCGCGCCGAGACGCCCACGGTCGAGGTGCCCGCCGGGGTGTGAGCCCTCGTCGTCGGGCACGAGGCGCCGGCGGCACCCGGGACGAAGGCATCTCGGAATGGGAAGCGTCAAGCCGACCCCAGGGGCAACAAGCCGACCCCAGCGGCACCAGCCTTCCGGGAAGCGGGAACCGCCGACCGTGAGCGCCGACGCCCGGGACCGGGAAGCGTCAAGCCGACCCCAGCGGCGTCAGCCTTCCGAGAGACGAGAGCCGCCGATCAGCCCGTCACCCACCGGCGTCGAACTCGCTGACCGGGATCAAGCGGACCAGGGGCGCCGCCGCCGCGAAGAGGGTCTCGGGGTCGAGGTACTCGTCGCCACGTCGCACCCCGAGGTGCAGGGTGTCGCCGGCGCGTCCCACCTCAGCGCCGGCGGCGAGCACGGCCCCTTGGATCACCGTCACCTCGGCGAGACCGCCGTAGCTGCTGCGGAGGCCGTCGGCGTGGGTGACGGTGACGTAGCGGGTGCCGGCCACGACGCCGGCGAAGGTCACCGTCCCCGGGGCGATGGTGCGCACGACGGTGCCGGGGACGGTGGCGTAGTCGATGCCCCGGTTGCCGGGGCCGTAGGGCGAGGTCGGGGGCCGGAACGGGTCGACGACGGGCGCGTCGACCGGCGGGCGGTACTCGATCGCGACGGACTGTGCCACCGCGGACGACGGCATGACGAGCAGGACGACCGCCAACGCGATGGCCCACGGGCGAGTTCGGGACATGGGTCCCCCATTTCGTGGTCAGGCGACGAGAAGGGGGAAGTCGGCTTCGACACCGACCCTACCGGCGAGTTCAGGCCGTGTCAGCGCCGCCCGGGCTGCGGCGCGGCGGCCGGGACGAGCCGGATGCCGGGGCGCTCCGGGGTCCGACCGAGTGCTCGGTGCCCACCTCCCCGCGGTCGAGGCAGCCACGAAGCCAGGACGCGGTCATGCGGAGGCTGAAGCCGAGGTTGAGGGCTTCATGGTTCCGAGAACCCGAAGGTGCGGTCCGGGGGGCGACCCGACGAGCCAGAAGGTGGAACCGTCCTGCGGCGCAGGGCCTGGGCTAGGCCGGCTCTCGCTCGGCGGCGGCCATGCGCGAGCGCAACTGGAGCACGGCCTTGGTGTGGATCTGGCAGACCCGGCTCTCGGTGACGCTGAGCACCTCGCCGATCTCGGCCAGGGTGAGCGCCTCGTAGTAGTAGAGCGTGAGCACGAGGCGCTCGCGCTCGGGCATGCGGTTGATGGTCTCGGCGAGGAGCTGGCGGGTCTCCTCCGCCTCGTAGAGGTTGACGGGCCCACGACCCGAGTCGGCGATCGTGTCGCCCAAGGTGATCGACTCGCCCCGGTCGCCGCCGGCGAGCATCTCGTCCAGCGCCGCCATGCCCACGAGGGAGATCTGCGAGAGCAACTGGGCCAGCTGGCCCTCGGTGAGATCGAGCTCGTCGGCCAACTCCTCGTCGCTGGGCGCTCGGTGCAGCTGCGCCTCGAGCTTGGCGTAGACCCTCTCCAGTGACCGGGCTTTCGCCCGCACCGAACGGGGAACCCAATCGATGGAACGGAGCTCATCGAGGATCGAGCCCTTGATGCGGGACATGGCGTAGGTCTCGAACTTGAAGCCGCGCTCAGGGTCGAACTTCTCGATGGCGTCGATGAGCCCGAAGATCCCGTAGCTGACGAGGTCGGCCTGGTCGACGTTCTGGGGCAACCCGACACCCACCCGGCCGGCGACGTACTTGACGAGCGGTGAGTAGTGGAGGATCAGCTGATCCCGCGCGTCGCGACCCTTGGCGTCCTTGTAGCGCGCCCAGAGCGCGTCGAGGCGGGCACCGTCATCCATCACGGAGTGCTCGTCTCACGCTCGAGGGTGGGTGGCCTGGAACACGCTCTTCAACCGTTCCTTGCTGACGTGGGTGTACAGCTGCGTGGTGGCGAGGTCGGCGTGGCCGAGCAACTCCTGCACAGCACGCAAGTCGGCACCTCCGTCGAGAAGATGAGTGGCGAACGTGTGGCGGAGCGCGTGCGGGTGAACCGGTGTGGCCGAGCGCCGGTCGAGGATCCGGCGCACGTCACGGGGGGTCAGACGATGGCCGCGACGGTTGAGGAAGACCGCGTCGTCCGGGCTGTCGGGGCCGACCAGGGCCGCACGGCCCTCCGCCAGCCACCGCTCGACGGCCTCGACCGCCGGCGGGCTCATGGGGACCTGGCGCTGCTTGGACCCCTTGCCCCACACGACCACCCGGCGGCGGGCCGGGTCGAGGTCGCCGGGCCGCAGGCCGCAGAGCTCGGCCACCCGCAGCCCGCTGCCGTAGAGCAGCTCGACCACCGCCGCGTCCCGGGCGGCGATCTCGGGCGGGTCGTCGTGACGCAGAGGTTCGTCGAGGAGCTGATGGACCTCGGCCTCGGGCAGCACCCGGGGCAGGCGGCCCTCACCTTTGGGGGCGCTGAGGCCCGCGGAGGGGTCGACCTCGATGCGGCCGGTGAGCCGGAGCCAACCGAAGTAGCGGCGCAACGAAGAGGCCGACCGAGCGATCGAGCGGCGGGCCTTGCCCGTGGTGGACAGGAAGGCCAGGTACCGCCGAAGGGTGCGGCGATCGACCTGCTCGGGCCCGGTGAGGCCGAGGCGGTCGGTCCAGCGGCAGAAGGCGGCGAGATCCCGTCCGTAGGCCTCCCTGGTCGCCGCGGAGACGCCGGTGAGCGACGCCGAGAAGCCGTCGAGGTCCCAGGCCATGGCGTCACGCTAACCCCGGGGCGTCTGCGGGAGAACCCCCTTCTCAGCGGCGCTCGCCTTCGGGAGGCCGCGGCCGCTCGGTCTAGGGTCGCACCATGCCCCTGCGCACAGCCGATGAGTACCGCGCCGGCCTCGTGGACGGCCGCACCCTCTTCTACCGCGGCCAGCTCGTCCCGAACGTGAACGAGGTGCCCGCCCTCCGCGTGGCCGTGGACCATGCCGCCCATGACTTCGACCTCGTGGCCGACCCGGCCTTCCGGCAGCTGGCGGTGACCACCGACCCCGACACGGGCGCCGAGTACAGCAGCTACTACAAGATCCCCCGCGACGCCGACGACCTGCTGCACCGCATGCGCCTCATCGACGCCAGCACGGCCGAGGGCGGCACCGTCGTCACCCTCATCAAGGAGATCGGCACCGACGCCACTTTCGCCCTGCTGCGCAAGCTCGAAGGGGAGGCCCGGGCCAAGGTGCAGGCCTTCCACGACCACTGCCGCGACAACGACCTCGCCGTGGCTGTGGCCCAGACCGACGTGAAGGGCGACCGGTCGGTCGGCCCCAGCAAGCAGGCCGACCCCGACCTCTACGTGCACGTCGTGTCCGAGAACGCCGATGGCATCGTCGTGCGGGGCGCCAAGTGCCACACCACGAGCAGCGCCAACGCCGACGAGCTCATCGTCTTGCCAACCCGGGCCATGAGCGCCGAGGACGCCGACTACGCGGTGGCCTTCGCCATCCCCGTCGACACCCCCGGCCTCGAGCTCTACGTGTCCTCGTACTCGGGGCGCGAGCACAACGAGTTCGAATTCCCGCTGTCGAGCAACCACAAGCTGCTCGAGACCCTCACCGTGTTCAACGACGTGTTCGTGCCGTGGGACCGGGTGTTCCTGTGCCGCGAACCCGAGCGGGCCGGCGCCGTGGCTCTCACCTTCGTCGAGTACCACCGCTTCACCGCGGTGTCGTACAAGCTGCCGCTGCTCGACGCCTTCGTCGGAGCCTCGGCGCTGATCGCCGAGCTGAACGGCGTGGGCAAGGCCGGCCACATCCGCGACAAGCTCACCCACCTGATCTCGTACTCGGAGACGGTGCGCGCCCTCACCGAGATGGCCGCCCTGCGGGCCAAGGTCGAGGAGGGCATCGCCTACCCCGACCCGATGACCACCAACATGGCCAAGTTCACCTTCGCCAGCGGCTACCACCAGGCCCTGGAGTGGGTACAGGACTGCGCCGGAGGCCTGCTCGTGACCGGGCCCGGCGGCGAGGACTGGGACAGCCCCGACGTTCGCCCGGTGCTCGAGAAGTACTTCCAGGCCAAGGGCACCGCCGAGCAGCGGCTGCGCCTGATGCACGTGATCAGCGATCTGACCGCCCGCGACCTGGGCGGCTACCACGCGGTGTTGGCCGTGCACGCGGAGGGCTCGATCGAGGCCGAGAAGATGCAGATCCTGCGTTCGTACGACTCGGCGCGCGCCCTCGCCTACACCAAGAAGATCGCCCGCATCGACTGAGCCCGGCAGGCCCGGGGCCTCGACGCTCACCGGTCGGGCCTCGCCACCCGCTCGAACCAGCCCCCGTCGGCGGCGACCCAGCCACCGGCCTCGAGGTGCTGCAGCGCCTCGGCCAACGTTCCCAGGCCCAGACCCGTACGCACCGCCAGCTGTTCGAGGGCCGCGGGCTGCCACCCGAAGGCATCGAGGATCTTCGTCTGCTCCGCAGTGGGCGCCGGGCGCGTCTCCGGCCCGCCCCGGGTGACCGCGGCGACGGACAGCCCGAGCAGCGAGAGGACGTCGTCGGCGCCCCGAGCCACCCCGGCCACGGCGTCGGCGAGGAGCTGGTTGCAGCCCGCAGAGGTGGGGCTGGTGACCGCACCAGGGACGGCCACCACTGGCACGTCACGCTCGAGCGCGGCGTCGACCGTGTGCATCGACCCGCCCCGGCGGGGCGACTCGACCACCACGACGACGTCGGCCAGCGCCGCGACGAGGCGGTTGCGCGACGGGAACCGCCACGGCTCTGGCGCCGCACCGAGCGGTGCCTCGGACAGCACGACCCCCGCCTGCTCGACCCGCCGCCACAGGCTGGCGTGGCGCTTCGGGTAGATGACGTCGAGGCCCGATCCCACCACCGCGAGGGGCGGTGCCGCGCCGGCGGCCAGAGCACCTTCGTGGGCGGCGCCGTCGATGCCGAGCGCCAGGCCCGACACCACCCGCACCCCGACTGCGGCGAGATCGCGCCCGAGACCCCACGCAACGTCGCAGCCGTAGCGCGTGGCGTTGCGGGTGCCCACGATGGCCACGCGGGGGCCGGGCACCACGTCGGGGCGCCCTCGGTGGAACAGCACCACGGCGGGTTCGATGTCGGCGGCGAGTGCCTCGGGATAGGCCGCACCCCCCAGGACGGTGACGCCGATGCCGGCGGCGTGGTGCGCGGCGAGGACCTGCTGTGGATCGAGTGCCCGGGCCCGGGCCGCCCAGACCGAGGGCAAGGTGGCGCCGTCGGACCCGAGGGCGGCGGCGACTCGCTCGTCCTGCACCGCAGTGCCACTGAGCACCCGCTGCCAGGCCGCGTCGAGGGCGGGCCACGCCCGGGCCAGCGCCATGAGCCGAGCGGGACCCATCCCGGGCAGCGTGCACAGGGCCGCCCCGTAGGCCTCGGGCGGCAGGGCACCCGCCTGCGGTCCGCTCCCCGACGGGGTCCCGCCCCGCCGGGCACTCCCCGTCGACGTGGCGATACCAGGGGCGGCGGGCGCTCGGAAGGCGTCCTCGTCAGCCACGACCGAACCCCACCGGGTCGGCGCGGAGGCTCAGGGCGAGGCTCACCTGGTCGGAGCCGAGCGGACCGCTGCGCCCCCACAGGTCGGCGAGCGTGAGCGCCACCCGACGAACCCGCTGGAGGCCCCGTGCGGACAGGCGCCCCGAGCGCAGGGCCTGCTCGACGATGAGGGCGGCACCGTCCGAGAACGGTGCCAGTTCGTCGAGGGCGGCGGCGCTCAGCTCGGCGTTGGCCCAGACCCCTCGGCCGTGCGCCCGCTCACGAGCGGCGAGCACCCGCTCGGCCACCACTGCGCTCGACTCACCGGGCGCACCACGCAGCAGATCGTCGACGTCGGGGCGGAGCACCTCGACCCGGAGGTCGAAGCGGTCGAGCAGCGGCCCCGACAGCCGTCGGCGGTAGCGCGCCCGAGCGGCATCAGAGCAGGAGCAGGCCCCCGGCGACGACCCCTCGCCACAGGGGCACGGGTTCATGGCGCCGGCCAGAAGGAAGCGGGCAGGGAAGGTGGCACTGGCCTTCGCGCGCGCCACGCGGACCTCGCCCTCCTCCAACGGCTGGCGCAACGTGTCGAGGACCTGCGGGGCGAACTCGCCCATCTCGTCCAGGAAGAGAACGCCCCGATGGGCGAGGCTCACCTCACCGGGGCGCATCACCGCGGTCCCGCCGCCGATGATCGACACCGGCGAGGCCCCGTGGTGCGGCGCCCGCAGCGGCGGCCGCCAGATGAGCGAGTCCGCCCGCAGGGGGATGCCCGCGGCCGAGTGGATGCGGGTGGCTTCGAGGGCGTGGGCCTGACACAGGCGGGGCAACAGCCCCGGGAGGCGGCGAGCCAGCATCGTCTTGCCCGAACCGGGCGGTCCCACCATGAGCAGGTGGTGGTGGCCGGCGGCGGCGACCTCGAGGGCCAGGCGGGCGACGGGCTGGCCCCGGACCTCGGTGAGGTCGGGCTCGGACGGTGGCGGCGGCGCTCCCGCCGGCGGCGGCGGATCTGGCCAGGACTCCTCGCCCCTGAGGGCGGACGCCACCTCGCGAAGGTGGGTGACGGGCCGCACCTCGTGGGTGGCCACCAGGCGGGCCTCTCCCGCGGCGGCCACCGGGACCACCGCGACCTCGCCCTCGAGCGCTTCGCACAGCGACACCATGCCCGGTACCGGTCGGAGCGAGCCGTCGAGTCCGAGTTCGCCAAGGAAGCCGATGCCGGCCACGGCCGCCGGCTCGACCTCTTCCTGGGCCACCAGCAGGGCCACCGCGATCGCGAGGTCGAGGCCCGAACCGACCTTGCGCAACCCCGACGGCGCCAGGTTCACCGTGATCCGACGGTTGGGCCAGGGCAGGCCGGTGCACATGAGGGCTGCACGCACCCGGTCGCGGGCCTCGCGGCAGGCTGTGTCGGGCAGGCCCACGATGGTGAAGCAAGGAAGGCCGCTGGCCACGTGCACCTCGACGGTGACGGGCCGGCCCTCCACACCCAGGACGGTGGCGGACGAGATGGTGGCGAGCACGGTGGGACCTCCCGGGTGGTGCGGATGGGGAGGGGCCGTGCGCCGGCCGCCGAAGCGTGGGTCCACCGTACGCAGGGGGTACGACAGGTTCGTCGGGTGGACACCGGTGTCGTTGCGGGACGCCGCGCGTGCGCCAGACTGGCCCGATGGGAATGGACCCGACCCGGCGCCACGTCCGCCGCAACAGCGACTACGTGTTCGTGGCCACCGCCCTCATCGTGGCCGTGGCCCTCGTGGCCTGGGCCTTCCTGGGCTAGTCGGTGACCCACCCCGACCCGTGGGCCGACGACGCCGTCGAGACCCGCTTCATCCAGCCGTACCAGGCCACGAAGTCGTACCTCTGCCCGGGCTGCAACCGCGACATCCCACCCGGCAGCGGGCACATGGTGGCCGTGCCCATCGAGGCGCCGGACCTGCGCCGGCACTGGCACCGCGCCTGTTGGACCAACCGACACCGGCGCCGCCCCCGCCACTGACGCGAGCGGCGATTGGGGACGGGCCCGGATGGGCCCGCACGGTCAGAACGCGGCTTCGATGACCTCGATCTGTCCGTCCAGGACGGCGGCGACGTCGAAGCGCACCTCACGGGCACGGAAGGGAGCGTCCTCCAGCCACACGGCGGCGAGGCGGCGGATGCGGTCGCGCTTCTCGCGGGTCACGGCCTCGGCGGGGGTGCCGAAGGCGGCGGTGCTGCGGGTCTTGACCTCGCAGAACACGAGGATCCGTCCCCTTCGCACGATGAGGTCGAGCTCACCTTGACGACAACGCCAGTTGGTTTCGACGACCTGGTAGCCGTTGGCGATGTACCACTGTGCGACGGCCGCCTCGCCGGCCGCCCCGAGCTCGAGGCGTTGGCGACTCATGGCCGTCAGTAGTCGCGCTTTTCCTTGACCTTGGCGGCCTTCCCGACACGGTCGCGCAGGTAGTACAGCTTGGCCCGGCGCACATCGCCGCGGGTGTGGACCTCGACCTTGGCGAGGATCGGCGAGTGCACGGGGAACGTGCGCTCGACCCCTACGCCGAAGCTCACCTTGCGGACCGTGAAGGTCTCGCGGATGCCCGAGCCCTGGCGGCGGATCACGACGCCCTGGAAGACCTGGACGCGCTCACGGGTGCCCTCGACCACGCGCACGTGCACCTTCAAGGTGTCGCCGGCGGCGAATTCTGGGATGTCGTCACGCAGGCTGGCGTGGTCGACGAGATCGGTGGAGTTCATGGTGCAGCACGCTCCTGGCGTGGACGTCCTCTGGAACCGTGAGGGGAAGCGGTGGCGAACGATGCACGTTCGCGGGATGGGTCAGGATACGTGAGGGGGCGCGTTGGGACCAACACCGAGCCCGAACTCGTCGAGCAGCGCTTCCTCGTCGGCGGTGATCCCCCCGCGGGCGACGAGCAGGTCGGGGCGGTGGGTGGCCGTGCGCACCAGGGCCTGGGCCCGGCGCCAGCGGGCGATGCGGCCGTGGTCGCCGGAGCGCAACACGTCGGGCACGGCCATGCCCCGGAACTCGGCGGGGCGGGTGTACTGCGGGTACTCGAGCAGGCCGTCGCTGAACGACTCCTCCCCCGCAGACTGGTCGTTGCCCATCACGCCGGGCACGAGGCGGCCCACCGCTTCGAGCACCACCATGGCGGCCACTTCGCCGCCGGCGAGCACGTAGTCACCCACGGACAGCTCGCCGTCCACGAGGGCCGTGCGCACCCGCTCGTCCACGCCCTCGTAGCGCCCGCACAGCAGCGAGAACCCGTCCAAAGAGGCCAACTCGACGGCCATCTCCTGGTCGAAGCGACGGCCCCCGGGGCCGAGCAGGAGCAGCGGCCGCGGCGGGACGACGGCCTCGACCGCGCCGAAGAGCGGTTCGGGCATGAGCACCATGCCGGCGCCACCCCCGTAGGGAGCGTCGTCAACCGAGCGATGGGGATCGGTCGTGGTCGAGCGCAGGTCGTGCACCCGGACATCGAGCAGCCCCTCCACCGCGGCCTTACCCAGCAAGCTGCGCCCGGCGAAGTCACCCAGCATGTCCGGGAAGATCGTGAACAGGTCGATTCTCATGGCCGCGACAGCGTGGCACGGCCGAACCACGACGTCGCTCAAGACCAACCGGTGCCCCACCGACAGGAGTCGGCACCACCGACGATCCCGACGAAGGAAGCCCCATGGGAACCAGCGAGAGGATCTGCGCCAAGGCGCAGGCGGTCCTCATGCCCGACGAGCAGGCGGTCGCTGCCCGCGTCGGCACCAACCCCAATCTGAACACTGCCGGAATCGGCGGCGCCATCGGCGGGCTCGCGGCCCACGCCGTCCGTTCGGCCACGATGCCCAAGGGACCCACCAGCGGCATGGCCGCCCGCCTCTCGGCGTCGAGCGACCAGACACTCGTGCTGGTGGTCACAACTCATCGTCTGGTGGTCTTCGAGAAAGGCCTCGGCACCAACCTCAAGCGCCCGATCCTCGGCGCAGGACCGACGGACCTGCGGCGAGTCGAGGTCGTGAGTGGGGCGTTCAAGACGCCATGCGTCAACCTCGACTTCGCCGACGGCAGCGCGGCGACGATCAAGCTGGCGCAAGGCCGGGGGCTCGAGCCCCTTCGCCACGCCTTGGCGACCTTGGCGCCCCACGCCGCTGCCGCCGCCTGAACGGCACGGCCCGCCGCGCCGCGTCAGAGGTCGAGCAGACCCTGGGGCACCTCGACCACCAGGCAGTCGCCACGACGTTCCACCAGGAAGCGCAGCGGGATGAGCCCACCCGAGTCGAGCACGAGCAGGTTGCTGGCCGGGTTCTGTTCGACCGACTCGACGGTGCCGAGCACGGTGCCGGCTTCGTCCACCACCTCGCTGCCGATGAGCTCATGGACGAATAGGGCGTCGGGGTCGTCGAGGGGCTCGGCGCGCAGCACGAGGCCGTGGAGCGCCTCCGCGTCCGCACGCGACTCGACGCCGGCGAACTGCACGATCCAGCGCCGCTGGTGGGGCTGGGACGTGACCACGGTGAGCTCGCCGTCGTCGGTGGAGAGCACCGTGCCCGGATCGAGGCGCTCGGTGCGGTCGGTGCTGAGGGCGACGATGACCTCCCCTCGGAGGCCGTGCGCCTTGGCCACCCGGCCGACCTCGAGGAGGGTCACGGGTGGGAGGGGTTCGGGGTCAGTCGACGAATTCGACGTCGACCTCGACGCCGTCGCGGGCGGCGGCGGCACGCACGACGGTGCGGATGGCGTTGGCCACCCGGCCCCGCTTGCCGATCACGCGACCCATGTCGCCCTCGGAGACGTGCACTTCGAGGGTGACGGGACGGCCGTCCTCGACCTCGACCCGCACGCCGTCTGGATCGTCCACGACCGACTTGGCGAGGAACTCGAGCACGGCGCGGGCGCTGGCGGCGGTGATGGTGTTGGCGTCGCCGCCGACCTCGTCGTCGTCGTCGTCATCGAGCTCGTCGTCGTCGATCCGGTTGGGGTCGTCCTCGTCGGCGTCGGCGTAGGTGTCTTCGTACTCGTCGTCGCTCATGCGTCCGACTCGTCCGCGTCAGCGGCCGCCGGAGCCGCCGCGGCCGCAGGGGCGACGCCCTTGAACTCGTCCCAGGCGCCGGTGACCTTCAGCAGCTTCTCCACGCGCTCGGTGGGCTGGGCGCCCTTGCGCAGCCAGCTCACGGCCTTGTCGTTGTCGATCTTGATGTCGGAGGGATCGGGACGAGGGTCGTAGGTGCCCACGATCTCGATGAACCGGCCGTTGCGGGGCGACCGGGAGTCGGCGGCCACGATGCGGTAGGTCGGCTGCTTCTTCTTGCCCATCCGCATGAGGCGGAGCTTGACTGCCACTGGTTGGTCTTCCTGTCGTCGTTGCTGCTGGTTGGCGTTGCTGATCTTGGAGATCGTGCTGCTGGTGGAGATCGGTGCGGTCGGCGGGTCGTCAGAGGGCGATCAGGGGTGACCCGCGTCCGGCAGAACCCACCATTGAAGGCGTCGGGGGCCGCTAATTCAAACCCGGGAGCTTCAACGGCACCTTCGGGGGCCCCGGAAGGGCAGGTGGCGCGGTGGTGCGGCCCTTGCCCTTCTTGGCCTTCTTCCCCTTGCGGCCGCCCATGGCGCCCATGCCGCCCATCTTCTTCATCATCTTCTGCATCTCCCGGAACTGCTTCACGAGCTGGGTGACCTCGTTGGGCGAGGTGCCGCTGCCGTCGGCGATGCGACGACGCCGCGAGCCGTCGATGATGACGGGGTTGACCCGCTCCTCGGCGGTCATCGAGCGGATGATGGCCTCGAGGCGATCGAGCTCGCGCTCGTCGATCTCGGCGTTCTTCATCTCCTTGGGGACCCCCGGCATCATGCTCATGAGGTTGGAGAGGGGGCCCATCTTGCGGATCTGCTGCATCTGCTCGAGGAAGTCCTCGAGGGTGAACTGGCCCTCGAACAGACGTGCGGCGGCTTCCTCCGCCTCCTTCTGGTCGTAGACCTCCTCGGCCTTCTCGATGAGGGTGAGGACGTCGCCCATGCCGAGGATGCGCCCGGCGAGGCGGTCGGGGTGGAACAGGTCGAAGTCGGCCAGCTTCTCGCCGGTGGAGGCGAAGGCGATGGGCTTGCCCACGACCTCCTTCACCGACAGGGCGGCGCCGCCCCGGGCGTCGCCGTCGAGCTTGGTGAGGATGACGCCGTCGAGCGACAGCGTCTCGTGGAAGGCCTGGGCGGTGGTGACCGCGTCCTGACCGGTCATCGCGTCGACGACGAGGAACGTGTAGTGCGGCTCGGTCAGCGAGGCGATGTCGCGTACCTGGGCCATCATCTCGGCATCGATGGCGAGGCGGCCGGCGGTGTCGACGATGACGACGTCCTTGCCGAGCGAGCGGGCCTCGCCGATGCAGCGGCGGGCCACGTCGAGCGGGTCGCCGCCGGGGTCGCCGGCGATGACGGGCACGTCGACCTGGCCGGCCAGGGTGCGCAGTTGCTCGATGGCGGCCGGGCGCTGGAGGTCGGCGGCGACGAGCAGCGGGTTGCGGCCCTGCTGCTTGAACCAGCGGGCGAGCTTGGCCGAAGTGGTGGTCTTGCCAGAACCCTGGAGGCCCGCCATCAGCACCACGGTGGGGGGCTTCGAGGCGAAGGTGACCTTCATGGTCTCGCCGCCGAGGGTGGTGACGAGCTCCTCGTGGACGATCTTGATGACCTGCTGGGCCGGCGAGAGGCTCTTGCTCAGCTCCTCGCCGACGCAGCGCTCGCGGATGCGGGCCACGAGGCCCTTGACCACGGTGACGTTGACGTCGGCCTCGAGAAGGGCCACCCGGATCTCCCGGAGGACCTCGTCGATGTCGGCCTCGCTGAGGCGGCCGCGGCCCCGCAGGCGGGTGAAGATGCCGTCGAAACGGTCGGAGAGGGCGTCGAACATGGAGGCCTGATCCTACCGGCGGAGGCGCGGTGCCCGACGATGGCCGGCCGTGGCGGGGGTGGACTCGATCCGAAGGGGGTCACGTGGCGGAGCGGAGCGGAGCCGCAGCGACGACGAACCGGATGGCGAAGCCGGTTGCGTCGGCAGAGAGCTCGCGGCGGGGCGTCAGGCTGCCGAGCGGAGCGAAGCCAGCAGGGTGGACGAACCCGATGGCGAAGCCGTCCCGACGTAGGAGGGGACTATGCGAACAGCGCGTCGACGAAGTCGTCGGGGTCGAAGGCGACGAGGTCGTCCTCGGTCTCGCCGAGGCCGACGAGCTTCACGGGGATGCCGAGCTCGGACTGGATGGCCAGCACGATGCCGCCCTTGGCCGAGCCGTCGAGCTTGGTGAGGACCACGCCGGTGACCTCGACCGCCTCGGTGAACTGGTGGGCCTGGGTGAGGCCGTTCTGGCCCGTGGTGGCGTCGAGGACGAGCAGCACCTCCGTGACCTTGCCGGGGTCGCGGTCGGCCACCCGGCGCACCTTGCGCAGCTCCTCCATCAGGTTGACCTTCGTGTGGAGGCGGCCGGCGGTGTCGGCGAGGACCAGGTCCACGCCCCGGGCGCCGGCGCGCTGCACGGCGTCGAAGATCACCGAGCTCGGGTCGCCACCCTCCTCACCGCGCACGCTGTCGGCGCCGGCCCGCTCGGCCCAGTGCTGCAGCTGCTCGGCGGCGGCGGCGCGAAAGGTGTCGCCGGCGGCGAGGATGACCGAGCGGCCCTCCCCCATCTGACGCTTGGCCAGCTTGCCGATGGTGGTGGTCTTGCCCACGCCGTTGACCCCGACGAAGAGCCACACGTTGGGCTGGCCCTCCTCGTAGTGCAGCGAGCGGTCGACGCCGCCCAGCTGCTCCTTGAGGTCGACCTTGAGCGCTTCGATCAGCTGGTCCGGCTCGGTGAGGCCTTCGGCCTTGACCTGGTCCTTCAAGCGGTCCAGGAGCGCCATCGTGGTGGGCACCCCCACGTCGGCCTGCAGCAGACCCGCTTCGAGGTCGTCCCACGTCTCGCCGTCGATGGCGCCGCGCGAGCGCAGCGCCCCCAAGGCGCCCGACAGGGCCCCCCGAGCCTTGCCGAGGCGGTCCCGCCAGCGACCGGGGGCCTCGACCGCGTCGGCCGGCGCCTCCGGCGCCGCGGCGACGGTCTCGTCGGCGGGTGCCTCGGGTTCGGCGGCCCCGGCAGCGATCTCCGGCTTCGGGGCCGGAGCGGTCAGCTCGCGACGGCCCCGGGCGGCGACGTAGGTGGCCACGCCGGCGAGGAGCATCAGCGTGACGACGGCGATGATGATGAATTCCATGAGGGGCCGAGCCTAACGACCCGGCCCCAGCGGCCCGACCCCTCGGACCACCCCGCCCAGACGCGCCGCACCGGGGACGGCGGTGGGACGTCCCCGGTGCGACCGGTGGTGAGGTATCGGTTCAGGACGCCACCGACCCGCGGGTCGGTGGCGGAGGGTCAGTTGCCCTCGGCGCTGACCAGGGTGGCGCTGACCGTGGTCTCCTGGCCGTTGCGCACCAGGGTGATGTCCACCGTGTCACCGGGCTGGTGGGCCCGGATGGCGGCGGCGAGGTCGGTGTTGGACTGCACCGCGTCCTCGCCCACCTGGATGATGAGGTCACCCTCCTGGAGGCCGGCCGAGGCGGCGGGGCTGCCGTCGCTGACGCTCACGATCTGGGCGCCGGACTGGCTGCCGCTGCTGGGCCGGCTCTCGACGCCGAGGAAGCCGAACTCGACGGGCAGGCCCTCGGCCAGGCGCTGGGCGGCGGCGAAGGCGGTGTCGATCGGGATGGCGAAGCCGACGCCGACGTTGCCGGTGCTCTGCCCGTCGGTGAGGATGGCGTCGTTGATGCCGATGATCCGGCCCTGGCGGTCGGCCAGCGCACCACCGGAGTTGCCCGAGTTGATGGGCGCGTCGGTCTGGATGACGTTGACCACGCCGGCGCTGGTCGGGAAGGACCGGTCGACGGCGCTCACGATGCCGGCGGTGACGGTCTGGTCGAGACCGAAGGGGCTGCCGACCGCGACCGCGGTCTGTCCGACCTGGATGGGGACACCGGTGGCGAGGGCGGCGACCTGGAGGTCGGCCTGACTCGGGTCCACCTTCACGACGGCCACGTCGACGCCGTCGTCGGCCCCGAGGACCTGACCCTCGAGCAGGGTGCCGTCGGCCAGGCGCACGTTCACGTCGGTGGACTCACCGACCACGTGGGCGGCGGTGAGGATGAGGCCTTCCTCGTCGTACACGAAGCCGGAGCCGAGGCCCGAATCGGTCTCGATCTGCACGACCGTCGGCGCAACGGCAGCAGCGACGTCGGCGATTGGCTCGACGCCGTTCCCCTCGATGGGGGCGGGGTCGGCCGGCCGGGACTGGCTGACGTCCGAAGTGGGGACGGGGCTGGCCGACGAAGCGCTGCCGTCGGCGTTGTCGCTGACCACCTTGCCGAGCCCGAAGCCCGCGGCGATCAGGCCGAGGACGGCGAACAGCCCGAGGAGGAAGAACCAGGGGCCACGACGGCCGGCCTTGGGCCGGTTCGAGGGCGGGGGGAGCTGGGGCTGGACGGCACCGGCCGCCGGGGGGCCGACGGGCGGGGCGCCGTAGGGCGGGGCCGGCTGGTAGGCGTAGGGCGGGCCGCTCGGTGCGGCGCCCGGATCGAGCGGGGGCACCGGATCCGGCGACCAGGGGTTGGACATCTGAACGTTTTCCTCCGTGAGGGCCATGAGCGCACTGTCTCGCACCGCCCCGAAAGGCAGGATAAGACGCCCCGAAAATCAGGCTAAGTGCACACCGGCCGGCTGCGACGCGTCCCCTTCGGGGGCGGGGGCGTCCTCTTCGTCCTCGGCTGGCCCGTTGCGAGCCGCGTCGCCCGACGCCGGCGCCGCCGGCAGCCAGATCGAGAAGGTCGAGCCGCGGCCCTCCTCGGAGGCGAGGCGGACCTCGCCGTTGTGGCCTTCGGCCACCTGGCGGACGATGGTGAGGCCGAGGCCGCTCCCCCGTTCGGCCTCCTCGTCGGCGCGGGACTTCCGCCAGAAGCGCTGGAACACGAGGTCCCGCTCGCCATCGGGGATGCCGGGGCCATGGTCCTCGACCGCCATCCACACCCAGCCCCGGTCCTCGCCGCCGGCGATGCGCACCACCGATCCCTCGGGAGCGAGACGCACGGCGTTGCCGGCGAGGTTGTGCAGGGCCTGGCGCAGCGCGACGCGGTCGCCGACGACCCAGAGTCCCGGCGGTGCGGCGGCATCCACCTCGATTCCCCGGTCGGCGGCGGCACCGGCGAACTCGGCGGCGACCTCCCCGACCACGTCGGACAGGTCGACCGGCTCGTGGGCGAAGGTCGGCGCACCGTGGCGGGCGAACTGCAGGAGGTCGTCGACCAGATGGGTGAGGCGGTCGACCGTGCGCACGACCACCGACGCCGCCTGGCGCAGGTCCTCAGCCGAGGCGTCGGGGTCGCTCAGGGCGACGTCCAGGTTCGTCCGCATCACCGCGAGCGGGTTGCGGAGCTCGTGCGACGTGTCCTGGATGAACCGGCGCTGCGCCTCGAAGGCGTGGTCCAGGCGGCCGAGCATGGCGTCGAAGGTGTCGGCCAGCTGCTTCAGCTCGTCGTCGGGACCTTGGAGGGAGATGCGCCGAGACAGGTCGGTGGCCTGGATCTCGTTGGCAACGTCGGTGATGTGGCCGATGGGGCGCAGGACGCGGCCGGCCACGAGCCAGCCGACGCCGAGGCTGGCCACGAACAGGACGCCGAGCGACGCGAACGAGTAGTTGCGCAGCTTCTCGAGCGCCCGCTCGTTGACGAGGTGCTCGAGCCCGCTGATCTGGGCCCGCAGGGGCTGCTCTTCGCGGATGACCTGGCCGGTGCGAGGGTCGACCATCAGGCGGGTGACGTTGATGGTCTGCGAGATGGGCTCGTCATCGAGGTCGCGGGAAAGCGCCACGTAGACGCCGGCGACGACGAGGGCAGCCAGGCCGAACAGCAGGACGGAGTACAACAGGGTGAGCCGGACCCGGATGGAGCCCATCAGGGCCTCGCCCCCCTCACGGCTCGGCAGTCTCATCGAGCAGGCGGTACCCGCGGCCGATCACCGTCTCGATCGGGGCCGCGGCGCCGACCTTCTCGAGCTTGCGGCGGAGCGTCCCCACGGTCACCCGCACCGTGTTCGTGAACGGGTCGGCGTGCTCGTCCCACACGTGCTCGAGCAGTTCTTCCTGCGACAGCACCTCGCCGGCGTGGGCCATGAAGTAGCGGAGAAGGGCGAACTCCTTGGCCGTCAGCTCGAGCAGCATCCCGCCACGCCGTGCCTCGTGGCGGACATCATCGAGCTCGAGGTCGCCCACGACCACGACCGAGCCGCTGCGGGCCGCCTCTCGGCGCAGCAGCGACCGCACGCGGGCGCGAAGTTCCTCGAAGGCGAACGGCTTGACCAGGTAGTCGTCGGCACCCTCGTCGAGACCGGCGACCCGGTCGGCCAGGCTGTCGCGGGCGGTGAGCATCAGGACCCGTGGCGCCGCCTCGGGTCCGTCGGGCCCCTTGATCCAGCGGCACACCTCGAGACCGTCGAGGTCTGGCATGGTGAGGTCGAGGCACACGAGGTCATAGGCGTTCACCGAGAGCTTGTCGATGGCCTCGGTGCCACCGAACGCCGTGTCGACGGCGTAGCCGTCACGGCGCAGGCCTAGGGCGATCGCCTCGGTGAGGTCTGCCTCGTCGTCGACCACCAGCACACGCATCACACCCGACGGTACCGGCAGCGCCCGTAACGCAGGGGTAAAACGGGTCGGTGACCTCCCCCGCCACCGACGCCGTCTCGCTCATCCCGCCGACCATCGAATGGGTGGGCGGTGACACGCTGGCCACCGCCGGCGAGGGCGCCCACGTCGAGCTGATCGACCAGCGCCTCCTGCCCGGCGAGCTGGTGATGGTGGAGGCCCGTACCATCCCCGAGCTGTGCGAGTACATCGCGACCCTTGCCGTCCGGGGAGCGCCAGCGCTCGGCGCCGCCGGCGCCATGGGGGTCGCCTTGGCGGCCACCCTCCGGCTCGACCTGGACGAGGCCGCCACCACCATCAAAGCCACCCGACCGACGGCGGTGAACCTGGGCTGGGGCGTGGACATGGCCATGGCCGCGGACGACCCGGTGGCCGAGGCCGTGCGCCTCGCCGCCGACGACGTGGCCCGCAACATGGCCCTCGGCGCCCACGGCGCCGAGCTCGTCCCCGAGGGCGCCCGGGTGCTCACCCACTGCAACGCCGGCGCCCTGGCCTGCGTGGGCTGGGGCACGGCCCTCGGCGTCATCCGCTCGGCCCACGAGGCGGGACGCAAGCCCTCGGTGTGGGTCGACGAGACCCGCCCGCTGCTCCAGGGCGCCCGCCTCACCTCCTGGGAGCTCGACCGCCTCGGTATCCCCTGCACCCTCGTGCCCGACGTCATGTCGGGGTCGCTCATGGCCTCGGGCGACGTCGACCTCGTGGTCGTGGGTGCCGACCGCATCGCCGCCAACGGCGACGTGGCCAACAAGATCGGCACCTACAACGTGGCCGTCCTGGCCCACCACCACGGCGTCCCGTTCTACGTGGCGGCGCCGAAGTCCACCTTCGACCCCCACACCCCCGACGGGGCCTCCATCCCCATCGAGCTCCGCAACGGCGACGAGGTCACCTCGCTGGCCGGCGTGCGCATCGCCCCCGCCAACGTGCAGGCGCAGAACCGCGCCTTCGACGTCACCCCCGCGGCGCTGGTGACCGCCTACATCACCGAGGACGGCGTCGAGCGCCGCTGACCGCTTCGCACGGGCGGGCCCAGGGCTACCACCAGATGGGCGCTCGACGGAGGCGGTCGAGGGCGTACGACTCGAAGTCGGTGGCCGTGTTGCCGTCGGCGTGCTGGACGAGGGCCCACAGCCCCCACACCACGTCGCTGACGCCCCGCAGCAGGTCGACCCGGCGGCGCAGGTCCTTCGGTGGCGCGCCGCCGCAGTAGGCGTGCAGCAGGCGCTCGTGGTCGTCGGGGTCGAGGCCGCACTCGACCGAGAGGTGGGCGAGGTCCCACCCCGGGTCGTTGAGGCCCGAGTACTCCCAGTCGACCAGCACTACGCCGTCGGCGGTGAACACGAAGTTCAGCGGCCACGCATCGTTGTGGCAGGGCACGAGGGGGGCGATGAGGTCGAACGTGGCGATGGTCGAGAGCAGGTCGTCCACCGACGGGGGCACGACCGCCCGCTCACCGCCGGCGAGCGCCGCCCGGTGACGGCGGGCCTCGGCCACGGGGTCGAAGCGACCGACGAACGGCGGCGCCGCGGCGTGCAACCGCCACAGCGCCCGGGCCACCTGCTCGAGGCGCTCGCCGCTCGAGGCCAGCGCCTCCGGCGCGACCACCTCGCCCTCGATGAAGCGGCAGACCATCGTTCCCTCGGCGTCGAGGTGGAGCACCTCGCAGTTGAGGCCCAGGTCGGCGGCCCGGCGGGCGTTGTGGGCCTCGGCGGCCCGGTCGATGTAGGCATCGCTGCCGAGGCCGGGCAGGCGGACCGCGAACGCCCCCATCAGGGTGTCCACCCGGTAGTTGCGGTTGGTCATGCCGCCGAGCGGCTCGATGCGGTCGATGGGGCCGAGGCCGGTCGCCTCGATCACCGCCGCGGCGGCGCGGGCGTCCCCGGCGTCCACCCCGTGTTCACCGGCCCCCCGCCGGCGCGTCACCGCCACGCCACCATGGTGTCACCCGGACCGCCGCAGCGCTCTGGATGCTGACGGTGCGCCGCCGGGCCCAGCCTTTAGGGTGACCGTGCCCCGAACCGACAGGAGCGCCTGATGGACCCCTCCCCCGACGCGCCGACCGCCCCCGACGCGGCCCCCGCCGCCACCCCGTCGCCCGCCGACGCCGCCGAGACCAGCCGCCTGCTCGAGACCGCGCTGTTCGAGGTCAAGAAGGTGATCGTGGGCCAGGAACGCGCCCTCGAACGCCTCGCGGTGTGCCTGCTGGCCCGCGGCCACGTCCTGCTCGAAGGCGTGCCCGGCCTGGCCAAGACCCTCGCCATCGAGACCCTGGCCACCGTCTCGGGCTGCTCGTTCACCCGACTCCAGTTCACGCCCGACCTGCTGCCCGCCGACATCGTGGGCACCCGGATCTACCGGGCGTCGAGCGAGCAGTTCGATGTCGAGCTCGGCCCCATCTTCGCCAACTTCGTGCTCGCCGACGAGGTGAACCGGGCGCCGGCGAAGGTGCAATCGGCGCTCCTCGAGGTCATGGCCGAGCACCACGTGTCCATCGGCGGGCAGACCTTCCCCGCCCCTGACCCCTTCCTCGTGCTGGCCACCCAGAACCCCATCGAGTCCGAGGGCGTGTACCCCCTCCCCGAGGCCCAGCGCGACCGCTTCCTCATGAAGGTGGTCCTCGGCTACCCCACCCCGGCGGAGGAGGTGGAGATCGTCTACCGCATGAGCGTCTCGCCGCCGAAGCCCTCGCCGGTGCTGACCCCCGAGGACGTGCTGCGCCTCCAGGACGCCGCCGACGCTGTCTACGTCGACCGCGCCGTGGTCGACTACGCGGTCAGCCTCGTGCTGGCCACCCGTGATCCCGCCACCCACGGCCTGGCCGACATCACCGAGCTGATCGCCTACGGCGCCAGCCCGCGGGCCAGCCTCGGCCTCCTCGCCGGCGCCCGGGCCCTCGCCCTGCTGCGGGGCCGCAGCTACGCCCTGCCTCAGGACGTGTTCGACGTGGCGCCCGACGTGCTGCGCCACCGCCTCGTCCTGTCGTACGAGGCGCTGGCGCAGTCCATCAGCGCCGACCAGGTGCTGGCCCGCGTCCTCTCCACCGTGCCGGCGCCCCGCATCGCCCCCTCGCAGGACCCTGCCCGCCTGCACGCCCACCAGCAAGCGGCGTCCGCGCCCGCTCCTGCGCCCGGCCCGGCCCCGGCGCCGGCCCCTGCGCCCGCTCCGTCCCTCGCGCCTGCGGCCGCCCCGCCGGCGCCCGCGCCCGAGGGCCCCGCCGACACAGAGCAGACCGCGTGAGCCACCCCCACCCTCGTCCGTTCTGGTCCCTCGTCGGTCACGCTCGCGTGACCAACCCGAGACCGGAAGCCGGCGGGGAGGTGCGGGCGTGAACACGCCGCCGGCCATCGGGGGCGCGCCCGAGCAGATCCTGCGCCGCCTGGAGATCGACATCACCCGGCGCCTCGACGGGATGCTCCAGGGCGACTACCGCGGCCTCGTGCCCGGCCACGGCAGCGAGCCCGGCGAGACGCGGGGGTACCAGGCCGGCGACGACGTGCGCCGCATCGACTGGAACGTCACGGCGCGCATGCAGGAGCCCTACGTCCGGGAGACCATCGCCGACCGCGAGCTCGAGACCTGGGTGGTGGTCGACCGCTCCCCCAGCCTCGACTTCGGCACGGCCGCGTGCGAGAAGCGCGACCTTGCGGTCGCGGCGACGGCGGCCATCGGCTTCCTCACCGCCCGCACCGGCAACCGCTTCGGCGTACTCGCCTCCGGGGGCGTCGGCGTCGACACCCTCCCCGCCCGCGGTGGTCGGGCGCACCTCCTCGGTGTGCTCCACCGCCTCGTGGCCGCCCCCACCGGCCACGACCTCGCCGGCGGCGGACGGGCCGCGCCCGCACCCGCCGACCTCGGCGGGGCGCTCCGCCGGGTGTCGGGCCTCGCCCGCCGTCGGGGTCTGGTGGTCGTCGTGTCGGACTTCCTCGGCGACACCGGTTGGCAGCACCCGCTGCGCCTCCTCGCCACCCGCCACGAGGTGCTGGCGGTCGAGATCATCGACCCCCGCGAGCTCGCGCTGCCCGACGTCGGCGTGCTCGACCTCATCGACGCCGAGACCGGCGAGCGCCGGGAGATCCGCACCAGCGCCCGCCTCCGGGCCCAGTACGCCGACGCCGCCCGGAGCCAGCGGGACGAGATCGCCCGCGCCATCCGGGCCGCCGGCACCGATCACCTCATCCTGCGCACCGACCGCGACTGGCTGCTCGACCTCGTCCGCTTCGTGACCCTGCGCCGCCAGCGGGTCGAGACGCTGCCGAGGCCTCTCCCGTGAACCCGTCCACCGCCGTCTTCGCCCTCTCCTTCGTCGACCCGGGCTGGCTGCTCCTGCTGCTCGCGCCCGTCGCCCTGCTCGCGGTCTACCTCGTGCTGCAGCAGCGCCGGCCCGAGTACGCGGTGCGCTTCACCAACCTCGAGCTGCTCGACAAGGTGGCCCCCAAGCGGCCCGGCTGGCGCCGCCACGTCACCGCCGGCGTGTTCCTGCTCGCCCTGGCCGCGCTCATCGTGGCCGTGGCCCGCCCCACCCGCGACGTCCAGGTGCCCGTCGAGCGGGCCACCGTGGTCATGGCCATCGACACCTCGCTGTCGATGGAGGCCACCGACGTGGCCCCGTCCCGCCTCGAGGCGGCGCAGGAGGCCGCCAACCGCTTCGTCGAGCTCCTCCCGCCCTCCATCAACCTCGGGCTCGTCACCTTCAACGGCACCGCCCAGGTGGCGGTGGCGCCGACCACCGACCGCGACGCCGTGCGTCGGGCCGTCGACGGTCTCGAGCTGGGTGAGAGCACGGCGACGGGCGACGCCATCTTCGCCAGCCTCGACGCCATCGAGTCGATGCCCGACGAGGGCACGGACGAACCCGTGCCCGCCCGCATCGTGTTGATGTCCGACGGCACCCGCACGGTCGGCCGCTCGGAGGGAGAGGCGTCGGCCGCTGCGATCGAGGCCGACGTGCCGGTATCGACCATCGCCTTCGGCACCCCGAACGGCACCATCGAGTACACCGACGAGACGACGCCGCCGACCATCGTGCCGGTGCCCGTGGACGAGGTGTCCCTCCAGAACATCGCCGAGGCCACCGGCGGCTCGTTCTTCACCGCCGCCAGCGAGGCCGAGCTGAGCCAGGTGTTCGAGGACATCGGCAGCTCCGTGGGCTACGAGACCGAGCAGCGCGAGATCACTCCCTGGTTCGTGGGGATCGCCCTGCTGTTCTTCCTGGCCGCGGCGAGCCTGTCCCTCGCCTGGTTCGCCCGCCTCCCCTGAGGCGGTCCCGGCCCTCGTCGTTCCCCGCCGAGCTCGCCCTATCCGGGCGACGTCGATGCGCGGCGCCGCGGGCGATCACCACGACCAGTGCCGCCGCGGCGGTGCCGAGGGCGTAGTGGGCGATGACGTAGCGCTGGAACACCGAGCGGCTGATCGGGTCGGCGCCGAAGCTCAGGTTGGCCACGCCGGCGTCGAAGGCCACGCCCATGCCCCGGAACTCGGAGGGCGCCAGGACCGTGGCCGCGAACACCTCCTGCCACGGCAGCAGGAAGCCGGTGAACGCTGCCGCAGGAACCGCCAACAGCACCAGCACCGGCACCGCCCAGCGCACGAGCGGCGTGGCCCGACCGGCGCCCCATCGTGCCCGAACCATCCCCAGCACCAAAACCCACGACGCCGGCAGGAGAAGCGCCGACGACAGCCGGTGCACTTTGCGCACCAACGTGGGGCCGTCCGGTTCCGGCCGATAGGCCCACACCAGCACCAGACCGGTGACCACCAGCACCAACGCCAAGCCCAGGGTCACCGCCAGGGCCACTCGAAGCAACCGGCGGTCAGGTGCCAGCGCCGACCTTCTCGCACAGGACCCGCGAGGAGCCACCGGGCTGCATGGTGACGCCGTAGAGCACGTCGGCCGCCTCCATGGTGCGCTTCTGGTGGCTGACCACCAGCAACTGCGCCTCTTGGCGGAACTCGGCGAGCAGGTCGAGGAACCGGTGCAGGTTCATGTCGTCGAGGGCGGCCTCGACCTCGTCCAGCACGTAGAACGGCGACGGACGGCTGCGGAAGACCGCGAACAGGAAGGCCAGGGCGGTCAGCGATCGCTCGCCGCCGGAGAGCAGCGAGAGCTTCTTGACGTTCTTGCCCGAGGGGCGGGCCTCGACCTCGATGCCGGTCTCGAGCAGGTTCTCGGGATCGGTGAGCCGCAGCTGGCCCTTCCCGCCCGGGAACAGGGTCTCGAAGAGGGACTCGAAGTTGGCGGACACGTCCGCGTAGGCCGCCGCGAACACGCTCATGATCTCGTTGTCGATGGCCCGGATGACCTTGCCGAGGTCCCGGCGGGAGGCCTTGACGTCCTCGAGCTGCGCCTGGAGGAACTCATGACGCTCCTGCAGGGCCTCGTACTCCTCGAGGGCGAGGGGGTTGATGGGTCCCATCAACCGCAGGTCGCGGTCGAGGTCGCGTGCCCGGGCCGCCGGCGTGGTGCCTTCGGGCAGCTCTGGCTGCTCGGTGGCCATCGCCTGCTCGGGGTCGCAGTCGAGGTCGCGGCGCAGGGTCTCGACGTGGGACTCGAGCCGCAGGCGGGTCTCGGTGTCGTCCAGCTCGGCCCGTTGCAGCAGCTCACGCGCCTCTTGGAGACGACGCTCGGCGTCGGCCCGCTCACGGCGGAGCACGTCGAGGCGGCCGGCCACGGCCCGGGCCGCCTCCGACTGCCTGCGCCGGCGCTCGCGCAGCTCGGTGAGGCCCTGCTCCACCACCGCGCTGCGCTCGGTCACGAAGGCGGCAAGGCGATCGAGGGCGGTCTGACGCCGGTCCAGCTCGACGCGCTTGGCCTCGGCCGCTCCGCGCTCGGCCGCATCGCGGGCGAGGCGCTCCTCGAGCTCGTCGAGACGGCGGCGCAGGAACTGGCGGCGCTCGTCGAGGCCGGCGGCGCGGACCTCGAGGTCGGTGCGCAGGGCACCGATGGCGGCGGCCTTCTCCTCGATGGAGCCCCGGGCGTCGGCCAGGGCGCGGCCCCGCTCGGCGTGCTCCTCGTCGACGCGCTCGAGGTCCGGGAGGCGGGCCTCCAGCTCGGCGATGCGTTGCTCGTCCCGCTCGACCCGGGCCACCAGCTCGTCCACGTGGCCCTGGAGGGACTCGATCTCGGTGTTGGCGTCGGCCAGGTCGGCCTCGACCCGGCTGCGGGTCTCGTCGGCGGTGGCGAGCAGGCCGTCGTTCTCCTCGGCGGCGCGGCGGGCGGCTTCGGCGGCCCGGCGGGCCTCGTCGAGGGCGGTGCGCGTGTCCTCGGCGCGGGCGCCGGCCCGGGCCGACGCGGTGGCGAAGGCGGCCGCCTTCTCCTGCGCCTCTTCGAGGGCGGCGCCGGTGGCACCGGTCTGGGCCGAGCCCACCCGCCAGCCCGAGGGCCCGAAGCGGTCACCGTCGTGGGTGACCACCACGGCGTCGGGGTGGGCGATGGCCACATCGACCGCGGCGGGCCAGTCGGCCACGGCCACGACCCCGCCCACGAGGGCGTCGAGCAGGGCGTTCACGTCCGACCGGCGGGAGCGCACGTGGCCCCGCACGGGTTCGCCCAGGGGTGGCGGCGACACCGCGGTGTGGCGGTCCAGCAACGGCACGACCGCGCCGGCGAGGTCGCCGGCATGGAGGGACTCGAGGGCCCGACGGGCGGAGGCGGCGTCGTCCACCACCACCGCGGTGACGGCGCTGCCCGCGGCGGCCTCGAAGGCGCCCTGCCAGCCCTCGTCCACGTCCACGAGGTCGAGGAGGGTGCCGAGCACACCACTCACGCCGGCCAGGTGATCGGCCCCGGCTCGGGCGCGCGCCTCGTCGAGGGCGACGGCCAGCGCCTCGGAACGGGCCACCCACGCGTGGTGCTCCTTCTCGGCGGCACGGCGCTCGTCCTCGGCGGCGGCGACGGCCGCCTCGGCCGCGGCGAGGGCTTCGGCGGCCTCGTCCCGTGCGGTCACGAGCGCGGGTCCCACCTTGCCGGCTTCGGCGATGGTGGTCACGAAGCGGGCCAGGTCTTCCGCCAGGCGGGCGGCCCGCTGCTGGAGGCTGTCCAGCCGGTGCCGGGCCCGTTCCATCTCGGCGGCGTCGCGCTCGAGGCCGCCGCGCCGGGCGGCCAGCTCGCCCCGGGCCATGGCCGCCTCGCCGCCGCCCGTGGCGGCCGCCACGCCGTCGCCCCACTGCTGTTCGAACGACGAACGGGCCTGGGCCAACTCGGCCTCGACGCGGGAGAGGTCGGCCCAGTCGGGCACGAGACCTGCGGCCTCCGCCTCCACCTCGGCGAGCTCGTCCCGCACCCGGGCGGCGTCGGACTCGAGGCTGAAGATCACGGCCTGGTCGACGAAGGCCATGCGGTCGCGCTCGACCCCACGTCGGCGCTCGGCCAGCACGGCCGTCAGCCCGCGGGCGCGCTCGCGGAGGGACTCGAAGCGGGCGAGGGCGTCGCCGAGGTCGTCGCCGCCGGCGGCGGAGAGCTGCGCCTCGGCAGCGAGCACCGCGGTGTCGAGCTCGACCAGCTCGCCCTTGAGGGCAGCGACCTGCTGCTCGAGGTCGGCCTTGCGGGCCTCGCCGGTGGCGAGGCGGTTGCGCAGGGTCGTCAGCTCGCGGCCCGCCATGAAGATGCGCAGGGCGGTGAGCTCGGCCACGACCGCGCCGTGGCGGCGGGCGGCGTCGGCCTGGCGCTCGAGCGGGCGCAGCGAGCGCCGAACCTCGCGGAGCAGGTCGGCGAGACGGGTGAGGTTGCCCTCGGTGGCGGTCAGACGGCGCTCGGACTTCTCCTTGCGCCGGCGGTACTTCAACACGCCGGCGGCCTCCTCGATGATGAGGCGGCGGTCCTCGGGGCGGGCGTTGAGGACGGCGTCGATCTGGCCCTGCGAGACGATGACGTGCTGCTGGCGGCCGACACCGGTGTCGGAGAGCAGCTCCTGGATGTCCAGCAGGCGGCACGGCACGCCGTTGATGGCGTACTCGCTGTCGCCGGTGCGGAACAGCGTCCGGCTGATGGTGACCTCGGTGAAGTCGATGGGCAGCAGGCCGGCGGTGTTGTCGATGGTGAGCGCCACCTCGGCACGACCCAGCGCCGGCCGCTTGGCCGTGCCCGCGAAGATCACGTCGTCCATGCTCTTGGAGCGCACGACGCTGGGGGCCTGGGCGCCGAGCACCCAGCCGATCGAGTCGACCACGTTGGACTTGCCGCTCCCGTTCGGCCCCACCACCACGGTGATGCCGGGCTCGAGCTCGAGCACGGTGGCGTCGGCGAAGGACTTGAAGCCCTTCAGCGTGAGCGTCTTGAGGAACATGGCGCGCCGACCTTACAAGCGCCCGGGCGACCGGCCGGGCGCCCGCGGCGTCGCCGTCAGACCTGGCACTGCGGGCAGTAGTAGGTGGTGCGGTTGGTGAAGCGGGCCTTCTGGATGGGCGTGCGACAGCGCCGGCAGGCGAGGCCGTCCCGGGCGTACACCTTGTGGTGCTCCTGGTAGTCGCCGGTCTTGCCGAACAGGTCGACGTAGCCCTGGTCGGCGAGGGTCGAGCCCCGGTACTTGACCGCGTCGTGCAGGGTCTCGACCACCGAGCGGTACAGGCGGCGGATCTCCTGGGTGCTGAGCGAGTTGGCCGGGCGGTCGTAGCGCAGGCCCGCCGCGAAGAGGATCTCGTCGCTGTAGATGTTGCCGAGGCCGGCCATGAACTTCTGGTCCATGAGCAGGGCCTTCAGCTTCGTGGACCGCTTGACCAGCATCTCGCCGAACACGGTCCAGGAGATGGGCGTCTCGACGGGGTCGAATCCCAGCTCGCCGAGCTCGGGCACCTCTTCGGTGAGCTCATCGGGAGTGGTGACGAACATCTCGCCGAAGGTGCGCGGGTCGATGAAGCGCAGCTGGCCGGCCTGGGTGAAGGTGAGCACGACGTGGGTGTGGTCGGCCATCGGGTCCTTGGCCTGGGTCCGCCGCAGCTGGCCGCTCATCCCCAGGTGGCAGACGAGCAGGTCACCGGTGTCGAGCTTGAACACGAGGTACTTCCCCCGTCGCTCGACGCCGGAGATCTTGGCGCCTTCCAGCTTGGCGATGAACTCCTTCGAGGACTGGTGCCGGCGCAGCGAGCGCTCGCCGGTGGCGTCCACGCTCTTGATGCGCTTGCCCACGACCTCACGGTCGAGCTCGCGTCGAATGGTCTCGACTTCGGGTAGTTCAGGCACTGGATTCCTCTCCAACCATGTGTTCTTCGTGGGCGGCCAGACGCAGCCAGGCCTCGTGGGCGGCGGCCGTCTCTGCCTGCTTCTTCGAGCGGCCCTCGCCCTCGCCCACGACCTCACCGTCGATGCGGACCGAGGCGAAGTAGCGCTTGTCGTGGGGGGGGCCGTCGTCCTCGACCACCGTGTAGCGGGGCGGGGCCTCGAAGCGACGGACCGCCAGCTCCTGGAGCTGGGACTTGTACTCGCCGCTTCCGGGTCCCTGCGCCGCTTCGGTGATGCGTTGGCCGAGCAGGCGGTGGATCACGTCGGTGACGGCTTCGATGCCGGCATCGAGCAGGACCGCGGCGAACAGGGCCTCCATGGCGTCGCACAGGATCGACGGTCGGTCGCGGCCGCCGGTCTGGTCCTCGCCCTTGCCCAGCCGCAGCAGTTCGCCGAGGCCGATCTCACGGGCCACCTCGGACAGCGCCTGACCGGACACGACCGCGGAGCGGATCTTCGACAGCTCGCTCTCGGAGCGCTCGGGGTAGGTGCGGTAGATGTGGTCGCTGACCACGAGGCCCAGGACGGCGTCGCCGAGGAACTCGAGGCGCTCGTTGGAGGCGCCCCCGTGCTCCGCGCACCAGGAACGGTGCCGCAGCGCGTGGTTGGCGAGCTCGGGGTCGGCGAAGACGTGGCCCAGGCGCTCGGCCAGGGCGTCCGCGTGGTCGACCGGGCGCGTCGCGATCAGAGCCGACCGACGACGTAGTCGACGGCGTCCCTGACGGTCTTCAGGTCCTCGAGGTCCTCGTCGTCGATGCGGAACCCGACCGTGCGCTCGCTCAGCTCCTCCTCGAGGGCCTCGACCAGCTCGATGAGGGCGAGCGAGTCGGCGTCGAGGTCGTCGGCGAACGAGTCGCCCTCGTTGATCGTGGACGGGTCCACCTCGAGGATGTCGGCAAGGCGGTCGCGGACCAGCTCGAACACGCCCTGGCGGTCGAGCGGGCCTTGTTCCACGTGGGTTTCGGCGGGCACGGAATACTCCTCAGAGGGCCGGTGAACGGCCGGGAGTATACCGGGACCGCGCTTGTGCGCTTGTGAATGCGCGCCGGCTCCCCCGGTGAGACGTCAGGCGGGGGCGACGGCCTTGGCCAGCAGGTCGACCAGACCGCCGCGGATCATCTCGTCGGCCACCTTGACCGCGTTGACGATGGCGGTGTCGTTCGAGGAGCCGTGGCTGATGATGCACACGCCGTTGACACCGAGGAGCATGGCGCCGCCGGTGTTGTTGGGATCGAACTGCTCGGCGAGGGGGACCAGCGCCGGCAGGAGCACTTCGGCCGCCTTCTTCGTCTCGTCCGTGGAGGCGAACACGCCGTAGAGGGCGTTGATGAGCGACCCGAGGCCGCCTTCGAGCGACTTGAGGGCGACGTTGCCGGTGAAGCCGTCGGTGACCACCACGTCCACCTCGTCGGACATGATGTCGCGGCCCTCGACGTTGCCGATGAAGGTGCCGCCGGCCACGTCGAGCCAGCCCGGCTCGTCCATGAGGGCGTGCGTGGCCTTGACGAGGGGATTGCCCTTGGTCTTCTCCTCCCCGATCGACAAGAGCCCCACCCGGGGGGTCTCGATGCCGTAGCGCTCACGGCAGAGCACCGCGCCCATCTGGCCGAACTGCACCAGCCACTCCGGGTTGCATTCGGCGTTGGCACCGGCGTCGAGCAGGATCGTGGGGGTGCTGTCGGGCACCGGGATGGGCGTGGCGATGGCCGGGCGGGACACGCCCTTGATGCGGCCCATGCGCAACAGCGCGCTCGCCATGGTGGCTCCGGTGTTGCCGGCGCTGACCATGGCCGAGGCCTTGCCGTCGCGTACCGCCTCGGCCGCCCGAACGAGCGAGGAGTCCTTCATGGTGCGCACGCTGGAGCCGGGATCGGCGTCCATGGCGATGACCTCGGCGGCCGTGATGACGTCGAGGCCGCCGGTGTCGGTGAGCTCCTCGGGCCGACCGACGAGCACGACGGGCACGCCGAGCTCGTCGACGGCACGGCGGGCACCGGCGACGATGACGTCGGGCGCGTCATCACCGCCCATGGCGTCGATCGCGACGGGCAGCATCAGCGCTTCTGCCGGCTCAGTCGACGTCGATGGCCTGACGGCCGCCGTACCACCCGCAGTTGCCGCACACGATGTGGGGCTGCTTGGCGGCGTTGCAGCGAGGGCAGACGCTGCGCGACGGGGCCTTCAGGGTCCACGCCGACGCCCGGCGGCTGCGGCTCTTGGCCTTCGAGGTCTTCTTCTTGGGGACAGCCATGGCTTCTAGCGCTCTCTACCTGGAACGTGAGGTGCAAGTGGGCACCCGTGTGGGCACGAACGCACGAGCCTACCGGGCCGCGGCCTCATTGGTCGAAGTCGAGGGCGTCCAATGCCGCCCAACGGGGGTCGCGGGGCGCGCGGTCGCCGTCCCCGCCGTCGGTGGCGACCTCCTCCGCCGGGTCGGCGAAGGCCCCGGGGACGGGGCCGCGGCAGCCGGGCCCGCACAGCGGCGCTACGGGCAGGTTGAGCAGCACCGCGTCGCGCACGAGGGGCTCGAGGTCCACCTGGTCGCCGGTGAGCGGGTAGAGGTCGCCCTCGTCCAAGGCGCCCTCGGACGCATCGCCGAACACCTCGCGCACCTCGGCCCGCAGCTCGCCCACCACCTCGCCGAGACAGCGACGGCACTCCCCCTCCCAGATCGCCACGATGGTGCCGGAGGCGACGATGGTGCCGGGCTGGGACTCGAGCACGAGGTCGAGGGTGACGTCGGCCCCCGGGTCGACCCGACTTGCCCCCACCACGAGGTCGCCGAGGTCGGCGGCCGGCACCAGCCGCAGGAGGTCGAGCCGGGTGCCGGGATGGCGGACGAGGTCGGTGACCCCGATGCGCAGGGGCGTCTTCGCCACCGGCCTAGACGTCCTGGTCGAAGAAGCCGCCGGAGCCCTCGGTGGACGGGGAGAAGGCCTCGATGCCGGCAAGGTCGTCGTGGGCGGGCTCGGCTGGGGGGGGAGCGGTGGCCTGGAGCTTCTCGCGGCCCGCATGGACCGAGGCCATCGTGCGCTCGAGGACGCTCTCGAAGGTGCTGAGGCGCTGGTCGCAGAAGTCCTCGACCTGGTGGCGCATGCGGCGGGCGTCCTCTTCGGCGGCCTCGATGATCTGGCGAGCACGCTGCTCGGCGGACTTGACCACCTCGGTGCGCTCGACCATGCGGGCCGCTTGACCGCGGGCCTCGTCGAGGATGTCGTCGCCTTCGCGGCGCACCTTCACGAGGAACTCCTCGCGCTCCTTGAGCAGCCAGCGGGCGGCGCGGAGCTCTTCGGGGAGGCGGTCGAGGGCCTCGTCGAGCAACTCGAGGATCTCGTCCTTCTGGATCATCACCGAGGTCGACAGCGGCATGGGCCGCGCCGCCTCGAGCAGGTCGACCACCCGGCGCAGCAGCGGCTCGACCTCGGGGACCTGATGGGGACTCGCCGGCAACGAGGTGGCGAAGTCGTCGCGACTCATCGCTCTCGCTCCTGTCGACTCCCTCGGGGATGCGTTCCGGCTTCCGCTCGGCTCATCGTTCGTACTTCCCCTGGAGGCGCTTGGCCACCGCCACCGGGACCATGGTGTCGACGTTGCCGCCGAAGCGGGCGATCTCACGGATGAGCTTGGACGCGAGGAACGAGTGGGTCGACGCCGAGGGGATGAACAACGTGTCCACACCGGAGATGGCGTGGTTCATCTGGGCCATCTGGAGCTCGCTCTCGAAGTCGGAGACCGCACGCAGGCCCTTCACGATGAAGTCGGCACCCACCTCCTGGGCAAGGTCGACGACCAGGTTCGAGAACATGGTGATGCGCACGTTGTCGAGATGGCCGAGGACCTCGTTGAGGATCGCCTCGCGCTCCTCGAGGCTGAAGAGCGGCTCACCCTTCTGGGGGTTGCGCATGGCGGCCACCACCACGCTGCCGAACAACCGCGAGGCGGTCTCGACGATCTCGAGGTGCCCGTTGTGGATCGGGTCGAACGAGCCGGGGTACAAGACGGTGGCCACGGGGAAACCGTACAGGCAGACCGCGACGCTCGTAACGGTTCCGCAATGCACTGGCTCCTCCAACGCCTGCGCGCCTTCGGCATCCGGTTCGACTTCCGAGCGCCTCCGCTCCGCTCCGGCACGTCACCGACCGCAGGAAGAGCGCCACCTCTCAGTCGTCGTCGGGGTCGCCGAGGACGACGTCCCAGCGGTCGTTGCAGTCCGAGCAGCGGTAGGCGACCACGTCGCCGGGCTCGAGCTCCTCGTCCTCAGGGAGGTACGACAGGAGGTGGCAGGTGCCCCCGCAGTCGACGCAGACGATGTTCTCGGGCGGGATCACGTCACGATTTGAGCAGGTTGTCGGCGTCGTCGGTCCCGAGGAGCAGCTCGACCTCGTCCCGCAGCTCGGGGTGGCCGGCCAGCTCGGGGTCGGCGTCGACGATGGCGAACGCCGCGTCGCGCGCCTTGGCCACCCACTCGCGATCGCGGCGCAGGGAGGCGAGGCGCAGGTCGTTGCGGCCCTTCTGGCGCTCGCCCATCAGGGTGCCCTCGCCCCGCAGGTCGAGGTCGACCTCGGCCAGCTCGAAGCCGTCGGTGGTGCGGACCATCGCAGCGAGGCGCTCCTCCGCGTCCTCGGTGGCGCCGGCCCCGACGAGGAAGCAGCGTGACCGGGCCGCCCCTCGCCCGACCCGGCCACGGAGCTGGTGCAGCTGGGCGATGCCGAAGCGGTCGGCGTCGAGGATGACCATCACCGTGGCGTTGGGCACATCGACGCCGACCTCGATGACGGTGGTGGCCACCAGCACGTCGATCTCACCCGCCCGGAAGCGGGCCATGACCTGCTCCTTCTCGGCGGCGGGCACCCGTCCGTGCAGCAGACCGAGGCGGAGGTCGGACAGCTCGCCGGCCTGGAGGGCGTCGTGGGTCTCCTCGGCCGAGCGCACCTCGAGCTTCTCGGACTCCTCGACCAGCGGGCACACCACGTAGGCCTGGCGGCCGGCGGCGACCTCGTCGCGCACCACCTGCCAGAGGGCGAGCTCGTCGTGGATGCCCGGGATCCCGGCGCCCTCGCCGATCTTCACCCACTCGGTCTCGACCGGGGTGCGGCCCGGGGGCAGCTCGTCGAGGATGGAGACGTCGAGGTCGCCGTAGACGGTCATGGCCGCGGTGCGCGGGATGGGCGTAGCCGTCATGACCAGCACGTCGGGCACGGCGTCGTCGGCGGCCTTGGCTCGCAGCGCGGCCCGCTGCTCGACGCCGAAGCGGTGCTGCTCGTCGATCACGACGACCCCGAGTGAGCGGAAGGCCACCGCCTCCTCGAGGAGGGCGTGGGTGCCCACCAACAGGTCGACGTGACCGGCGGCAAGGTCCTCGGCGAGGCGCCGGCGCTCGGCCGCGGTGGTGCGATTGGTGAGCAGCTCGACCCGTAGGGGTCGGTCCTCGAAGAGCGAGCCCGACTCGTCGGGCACGGTGAAGCCCTCCAGCAGCGCGTTGATGCCGAGGTGGTGCTGCTCGGCGAGCACGGCCGTCGGCGCCATGAGGGCGCCTTGGTGCCCGCCGTCGACCGCCACGAGCAGGGCGCACACGGCGACCACGGTCTTGCCCGCGCCGACGTCGCCCTGGAGCAGCCGGTGCATGGGCAGGGACCGGCCGAGGTCGTCGCAAATCTCGGCGATGACCCGCTCCTGCGCGCCGGTCAGCGGGAAGGGGAGGCGGTCGAGGAAGCGGCCGACGAGGTCGCCGTCGATCCGGTGGGCCAGGCCCTTCGACGTCCGCTCGAGGTGGCGCTTGCGCAGCACGAGCGCGAGCTGCACCCGCAGGAGCTCGTCGAACACCAGCCGCTTGCGGGCCTGGCCGACCTCGCCCATGGTGTCCGGCGCGTGGATCTGGCGGAAGGCCCTACCCCGCTCGATGAGGTCGTGCTCGGCCAGCACGGATGCCGGGACGGGCTCGGCGAAGCCCCGGGGCGCGGCCTTCACCAGCGTGCGGGCCACCCAGGCCTGGAAGTCCGACGTGTAGAGCCCCGCCTTCTCCGACTGCGGGTACACGGGCACGATGCGCAGGGTCTTGTCGCCCCCCACCATGTCGATGATCGGGTTCGACATCTGACGCCGGCCCTGGAACAGCTCGAGCTTCCCGAACACCAGCACCTCGAGCCCGGGCGTGAGCTGGCGCTCGCGCCACGGCTGGTTGAAGTAGGTGCAGCGCAGCGTGCCCGTGCCGTCGGTGACGGTGACCTCCACGAGGGTCTTGCGGTTGCGGGTGCGCCGGGCCGTCACCTTCTGGACCCGGACGAGCACGGTCGCCTCCTCCCCCACCTCGAGGTCGCCGATGGTGGCCTCCTTGGTGCGGTCGATCCACCGGCGGGGGTAGTGCATCAACAGGTCGAGGATGGTCTCGACGCCGATCGACTGCAGGCCGTCGGCCTTCTTGGGACCGATCCCGTTGACCGAGGTGACGGGAAGGGCGGCCAGGTCCCCCAGGGTGAGGGGCGGTCCGCTCACTCGATGCCCGAGGAGCAGGCCGGGTGGCGGAGCTCCGGCCGCTCCATCATCCGATGCCCGAGGCGCCGGCCGGGAAGCACCGCTCCAGCCGCTGCGTCATTCGATCCCGAAGAAGTACGGGTAGAGGGGCTGGCCGCCGTGGTGCACCTCGGGCTCGACCTCGGGGTGGTGCTCGGTCAGCCATTCGGTGATCTGGCGGGTGATGCCGTCGGTGGCACCCTCCCCCTCGATGATGGTGAGGATCTCGTGGTCGTCGGTGATGAGGTGGGCCAGGAGCTCGATGGCGGCCTCGGCCACGGTGGGCTCGACCGAGCGGATCCCCTCGCGGGCGATGCCCAGGAAGTCGCCCTCGTTGATGGGGCCGACGTCGCTGGTGGAGTCGCGCACGGCCTGCGTGACCTCGCCGGCGATCACCGCCTCGGCCGCTGCGGTCATCTCCTCGAGGTTCTCGTCGCCCGTGGCCTGGGGGTCGTAGGCGAGCAGCGATGCGAAGCCCTCGGCGATCCCGCGGGTGGGCACCACCCGCACGGTCTTCGCGGTCTGGGCGTCCACCTGTTGGGCCACGGGGATGATGTTCTTGTTGTTGGGCAGGATCACCACGTGGTCGGCCGGCGCCGCCTCGACCGCCTCGAGCAGCTGTGCGGTGGACGGGTTCATGGACTGGCCGCCGGTCACGGTGCCCTGCACGCCGAGCGAGTGGAAGATGCGACGGATGCCGTCGCCGGTGGACACGGCCACCACCGCACACGGCACAGGCTGGAGGTCGGGCTCGGGCCCGGGGTGGGCCTCCGCCTCGCGGACCCACTTCTCCTCGCCCACCTGCTCGAGCAGGTCGGTGACCCGGATGTTGCGGGGGCGGCCGCAGTCCAGCGCCGCCTCGATGGAGGCGCCGATGTCGTCGGTGTGGATGTGGCAGTTCCAGATCCCGTCGCCGCCGACCACGACGATCGAGTCGCCGATGCCGGCCCACACGTCCTTGAAGGCGGGGATGGTCTCGTCCGGGGCCTCGAGGAAGTACATGACCTCGTACTTCAGGCCGGCGAGAGCGTCGTGCTCGGCCGAGCGGGCGTGGTCGTCGCCGTGGGTGGCGACCAGCGGCTCGACCGACCCCTCGGGCGGTTCGGGGATGGCCCGGCCGTCGGTGAGGTTGAGGAGCACGTCGAGCAGCAGGAGGAAGCCGGCGCCGCCGGCGTCGACCACACCGGCGTCGGCCAGCACGGGCAACAGCTCGGGGGTCCGCTCGAGGGATTCGCCGCCCGCGGTGCGGGCGACGTCGAGCACCGAGACCAGCGTGGCGGCGTCGCCCTCGGTCGAGGCGTGGGCGGTGGCGGCCTCGGCGGACTCGCGTACGACGGTGAGGATGGTGCCCTCGACGGGGCGCATCACCGCGCCGTAGGCCGCCGTCGAGGCGGCGTCGAGCGCGCGCACGAACGACGCGGTGTCGCACTCGTCGCCCTCGGCGAACACGTCGGCGAGACCTCGGAGGACCTGGGACAGGATCACACCGGAGTTGCCGCGCGCCCCCATCAGCGATCCGTGGCTGATGGCCTTGCAGGTGGCCGCCATGTCGGCGCCGGCACCCTCGAGCTCGGCCACCACGGACTCGAGGGTGAGGGCCATGTTGGTGCCGGTGTCGCCGTCGGGAACGGGGTACACGTTGAGGCGGTTGATGGCGTCGCGGTGGGTGGCGAGCGCGTCGCGGTAGCCCTGGACCGCGCGCCGGAGATCGTCCGCCCCGAGTTGTTCGAGCAACGCCATGCGCCGTGAGACTAGAGGATGGGACGCCCCCACCGATCGGCCGGGAGGGATTGGGGAACCGACGGGGCCGCTGGTAGCGTGGTCAGCCGTCCCTGGTCCCGTGACGAAGTGAGAAGGTGCGTTCGATGGCTTCGGTCTGTGATGTGTGCGGCAAGAAGCCGTCGTTCGGCATGAACGTCAGCCACTCGCACCGGCGCACCAAGCGTCGTTGGAACCCGAACATCCAGCGGGTCCGGGCCCTGGTGAACGGCTCGCCCAAGCGGGTCCAGGTCTGCACCTCCTGCCTCAAGGCGGGCAAGGTCCAGAAGCTGGCCCACTAGCGGCTCCCCGGGCGCACGGCTCCGAGCAGCGGTCTGGCCTGGTCACGATGCGGGTCGCTACCCTCGCCCACATCTGGTCACCAGCCTCTTGGGAGCGAGTCCTCGTGCGTGTGGAGCTGCAGTGCAGGGCGTAGTCAAGTCCTACGACCCCGGGTCGGGCGTGGGGGTCGTGATCTGCGACTCCGACCTCGACGAGTACGACCTCGCCGCCGGCGCCCTCGAGGGCTCGGTGTTCCGCATGCTGCGCCAGGGCCAGCGCGTCGTCTTCGACGTCGACGCCCACGGCCGGGCCGCGGGCATCCGGCTGGGCTCCGAGGTGGACATGGGCACCCCCGGCTTCGACCAGGTTCCGACGACCGATCCCTCCCCCACCGACGGCGACGCCGTCGACGACCCTTCGGAGACGTCATGACCGCACCGACCAGCAACCGCTCGCTGCTCGACTTCGTGGACCGGGCGGCGGCACTCTGCCAGCCCGACCGGGTCGAGTGGTGCGACGGCTCCGACGAAGAGTACGACCGCCTCTGCCGGCTGCTGGTCGACAGCGGCACCGTCGAGCCCCTCTCCGACGACAAGCGTCCGAACAGCTACCTCGCCCTCTCCGACCCGGGCGACGTCGCCCGCGTCGAGGACCGCACCTACATCTGCTCCGAGCGCGAGATCGACGCCGGCCCCACCAACAACTGGCGCGAGCCCTCGGTGATGCGGGCCGAGCTGAACGAGCTCTTCTCCGGCTGCATGTTGGGCCGCACGATGTACGTGGTGCCCTTCTCCATGGGCCCCATCGGCTCGCACATCGCCCACATCGGCGTGGAGATCACCGACTCGCCCTACGTGGCGCTCAACATGCGGGTGATGACCCGCATCGGCACCTCGGTGCTCGACGTCCTCGGCGACGGCCCCTTCGTGCCCTGCATGCACTCGGTGGGCGCCCCCCTCCAGCCCGGCCAGGCCGACGTGGCGTGGCCCTGCGACGCCGAGAACAAGTACATCGTGCACTTCCCCGAGACCCGTGAGATCTGGTCCTACGGCTCGGGCTACGGCGGCAACGCCCTGCTGGGCAAGAAGTGCTTCGCCCTGCGCATCGCCTCGACCATGGCCCGCGACGACGGCTGGCTGGCCGAGCACATGCTCATCCTCGGCGTCACCCCGCCGAACGGCGAGAAGCGCTACGTGGCCGCCGCCTTCCCGTCGGCCTGCGGCAAGACCAACATGGCCATGATGATCCCCACCCTGCCCGGGTGGAAGATCGAGACCATCGGCGACGACATCGCGTGGATGAAGTTCCACAGCGACGGCCGCCTCTACGCCATCAACCCCGAGGCCGGCTTCTTCGGCGTGGCCCCGGGCACGGGCGAGTCCACCAACCCGAACGCCATGACGACGCTCGAGGCCAACTGCCTGTTCACCAACTGCGCAAAGACCGACGACGGCGACGTGTGGTGGGAGGGCATGACCGACCACACGCCGGACCACCTCGTCGATTGGAAGGGCCAGGACTGGACGCCGGGGTCGGGGGTGCCCGCGGCGCACCCCAACGCCCGCTTCACCGCTCCGGCGGCGCAGTGCCCCTCGATCGCCCCCGAATGGGAAGACCCGGCCGGTGTGCCCATCTCGGCCATCCTCTTCGGCGGCCGCCGGGCCAGCACCATCCCCCTCGTCACCGAGGCCTTCGACTGGCAGCACGGCGTGTTCCTTGGCTCGATCATGTCGTCCGAGAAGACCGCCGCGGCCGCCGGCACCGTCGGCGAGGTCCGCTTCGACCCCTTCGCCATGCGCCCCTTCACCGGCTACAACGTCGGCGACTACTTCGCCCACTGGCTCTCGATCGGTGAGGCCACCGACAAGGAGAACCTGCCCAAGCTGTTCTGGGTGAACTGGTTCCAGAAGGACGACGCCGGCAAATTCATCTGGCCCGGCTTCGGTGACAACAGCCGGGTGCTCAAGTGGATCATCGAGCGCGTGGAGGGCCAGGTCGACGCTGTCGACACCGCCATCGGGCGGGTGCCCACCCACGGCAGCCTCGACGTCGACGGCCTCGGTCTCACCGAGGAGCACGTGCACCGCCTCCTCGACGTGGACGAGGATCGCTGGCGCGCCGAGATCCCGCTGATCGAAGAGCACTACGACTTCGTCGGCGAGCGCCTGCCCGCCGCCCTGCGTGACGAGCTCGAGAACCTCGAGAAGCGCCTGGCCGGCTGACGCCGGCCGATCCCTCGACCGTCCTGACACGGGCGTCGGCACCCCTGGCGGTGCCGCGCGCTAAGCGCACGTGGACGTCGGATGCTCGTGGGTCGCGCGTGCCGCGAGCCAGCCGATGACCTGTGCGGCGGTACGGTCGGCGATGTAGTGGTCCGCGCCGGCGATGGGCGACCAGGTGACCTCCACGCCGGCCCGGCACTGGCGCTGCACCAGTGCAAGCGTCGGCCCGGGGGCGACGATCGAGTCGCCGAGACCGTGGATGACGAGCAGCGGACCCACCACTGGGTCGACCCCGGCGACCTCGTCGGCCATGAGGTCGTCCCACGGCGGCGTGGTCCGCAGGTCGCTTCGCAACAGGTCCTCCCGCCGCCACAACGGCCAGTCGAACGCCAGCGACAGGGCGCACTCGGAGCGCAGGCGAGGAACGCGGACCATGGCCCGGGCGGTGAGGATCGAGCCCAGGTCGATGCCGTGGACCTGCGCCCAGGCGCCGACCGTCATGAACGTGAAGCCCGGGTGGTCGTCCACGGGTGAGATGAACCGAGCGACATCGACCACGGGAGCGACGGCCGCGGTGCCGAGGAGGTCGAGCTCGGGGGCGTAGTCGGACGCCGCGGCGGCAGCGGAGAGGACGCCGTGACCGCCCGAGGAGTACCCCCACAGTCCGACTCGATCGCTGGCGCTCAGCCCGGGGAGGTCGCCGGCGGCGCGTGCTGCGTCGAGGATGGTGTGGGCCTCGCTGCGGCCGATCAGGTAGTGCGAGGGCCCGCGCGTGCCGAGGCCCTCCCCGTCGGTGGCCACCACGGCGAAGCCCGCCCGAAGGAGCCGGGCCAGGCGGGGCACGACCGGCGGGTACTTCGAAGGCGCGCACTGGTCGGCGATGCCGGGGGTCCCGATGGCCCAGGAGACGACGGGGAACCCACCGGTGGGCGCCGGTCCGCCAGGGTGCACCACGAGGCCCGACACCACGATGGGCTCGTCGCCGTCGCCCCGGGAGCGATACAGGATGCGCCAGGCGAGCGCCCCCTCCACCGGACTGGCGGTGCTCTGGTACCAGACGACCGAGCCTGCGGGTCCGTCGATGAGCGCAGCGGGGGGTCGGTAGAGGTCTTGACCCGGAGGGAGCGGCTTGGCCTCCCGCGCGGGGCTCGCCACCGTGTCCGCCGGATCGGCGGTTCCGGTACAGGCCGCCAACACCGAGCACCCCACCAGCACCGCCAGCGCGAGGAGCGATCTCACCGCCGGCCGCACCGCGCCGAGTCTAGGGATCGGCGGTCGAGCGCGCGGGGTCCGAAGCCGGCGGGCACTGCCCGGGATCGGCGAGCGCCGGTGGCCACCTCCAATCGGCAACCTCCCATCCGTCTTCGAGGAGCAACGGTTGGCCCGCGTGCTCGGCGATCCACGCCAGGACCGACCTCGCGAGGCGCACGACCCCCGCCGGGCACAGGTGGACGCCGGTGCCGTCGAGGCGCCGGATGCGCTCCGGTGTCCCGTCGGGCCCGGGGAGTACGTCGGCGAGCACGTCGCCGGGTCGGTCCACGGCGTCACCCGCGTCGATGACGTCCACTGCGTCGTTCCGCTCGGCGAGGGCCCGGGCCTGCGAGCCCAGGACCGCGAATGACAGCGTGTTCGCCAATCTCGTCGAGCTGTGCATCTCCACCCACAGCACCCGCGCGCCGCCGGCGGTGAGCGACGCCGCGAGCGGGTCCATCACCTGGCGGCCGTAGGTGTCCGCCCACCCTGGCTCGGTCGGTGCGAAGCCCGGCTGGAGCACCTCCCATGTCCCCACGAGGACGACGACCAGGTCGGGGTCGCCGGCTTCGATCCCCGAACGCCATGCCGCCCGATCGCTGGCGGTGCTGATGGTCGGCGCGGCCAGGTAGTCGACGTCCGCCTGATCACCGAGGGCGGCCCGCACCGCGGGGACCAGGCCCTCCATGACCGAATCGCCCCCCAGCACCACCGAGGACACCGGGGGGGAGGTCCGGGTCGACGGCGAGGCGGGAACCGCCGACGTGGGTCCGACCGCGGCGCCTCCGGAGGCGGCCGACGAGCACGCCGCGCCGGCCGTCACGGCCGCCAGGAAGAGCGCGACGACCAGGCGGCGAGAGGACACGACCCGAAGCTTGCCCGACGCAGCCGCAGAGGGGAAGCCCGCAAGACCTGAGTGGTAGGCACTCAGGTTTCCTGTATCACCCTGAACCCAAGGAGGCCCTCATGCTCCTTCGCGGCGCCGGCGACCGAGCAGCACCTGGAGGAGGACCCGATGAGGTCGTGGAAGGGGCACTAGCATCTGCGGCGATGTCCGTGCGCGCCTACATCCTCATCCAGACCGAAGTGGGCCGCAGCGGCCAGGTGGCGGCCGAGGTCGCCGCCATCGACGGGGTGCGGTCGGCCGACGACGTCACGGGCCCCTACGACGTGATCGCCGTGGCCGAGGCCGCCAGCGTGGATGAGCTCGGCAAGATGGTGGTGAGTCGGGTGCAGCTCATCGACGGCATCACCCGCACACTGACCTGTCCCGTCGTGAACCTCTGAGCGCCCCTCAGGCCAGGTAGATGGCCCGCAGGGCCAGGCCCATCAGGAAGAGGCCACCCAGGCCGACGAGCAGGTACTGGAAGTCCTTGACCTGCGAGCGGTAGCTGTAGATGAGGGCCACCGAGATGAGGGCCACGAACCCGTAGAACTCGTGGAACTCCGGCGCCTCGAGGTCCTCACCCGCGCTCAGGTAGACCCCCAGAAGCACCTGGACGGCCACCGTCGCCCACCCCGCCACGATCGCCACCGGCAAGGCCCGGGAGCGCAGCGAGGGGCGCCAGTGAGCCACGATCGCCCACACGCCGGCGACGGCGTTCACCGCGACGACCACCCACGCCCAGTCGGCGTGCAGGCGCAGCACCCCGGTCGGGTGAGCTACGCCCCGGCGCCGGCGGACCCGCCGGCGACCACGTAGGACCAGACCTCGCTGGCCACCGAGACGGGGCGCTCGCCACCAGGGTGGCCGCCCTCGGCCTTCCCCGGGTGCCCACCGGCGGCGCCGGGGTGGCCCCCGCCCTCGCCCTCGGAGCGGTGGCCGTGCGCGAACGCGGGCGACGACAACCAGGCCTCGAAGGCGGCCTCGTCGCGCCAGCGGGTGACCACGAGCCAGGTCGTGCGCTCGTCGGTGGGCTTCAGGAGCTCGAAGCCCTCGAAGCCGTCCTGGCCGTCCACCGCGCCGGCGCGGGCGGCGAAGCGCTGGGCGAGCTCGTCGCCGCTCTCGGCGGGGACGGTGATGGCGTTGATCTTGATGATCGACATGGCCCCATCATCGCCGCACCAGGGGGCGTGAGGGAAAGCGGGCGCTCAGCGCCGACGACCAGCGGTCGATAGGGCACGATGGATCACCCGTCGCGCGCTCGGTCGTACGCGTGGCGTGACGTGGCGGTGATCGGTGCTCTGAGCGCGGCCTACGTCCTGATGATCGTGCTCCAGGTCGGCGGAGCAGACGTGATCACCGATGCCGACAACGTCATCGAGACCGCCGCGGCGCTGATCGCCGCCGCCGCCTGCTTCCACGCCGCCCGCCGCGTGGGACGACGGCCCCGCCGACCGTGGGCCCTCCTCGGCGCCTCGATGCTCGCCTGGGGGCTCGGACAGGCCGCCTGGTCGTACTTCGAATCGATCGCCCACGAGTCCCCGTACCCCTCGGTGGCCGACCTCGGCTACCTCCTCTCGGTGCCCCTCTCCGCGGCCGCCATGCTGTCGTTCCCCTCCCACGAGCGCCGGGTCACCACGTTCCGCGTGCTCATCGACGGCGTCACCGTCGCGCTCGCCGTGCTCGGGGTGAGCTGGGTCCTGGTGCTGGACCGGGTGGCCGCGGCGTCGGGCACGGGGATCGACCTCTACCTCGCCCTCGCCTACCCGGTCGGCGACATCATCGTCCTCGTCGTCGCGATCTCAGCGCTCGTGCGGGCCGCGGACGCCTACCGGACGACGGTCGCGACCATCGCCGTCGGCCTCGTGATGCTCGGCTTCTCCGACAGCGCGTTCGCCTACCTCCAGGCCACGGAGTCATACACGACGGGCCCGTTCAACGTCGGCTGGGTGGCCGGGTTCCTCGTGATCGCCGTCGCCGCCCGCCACGCGATGACCACCACTCCTCGCCAACCGACCACCGACCAGCCCTTCTGGCTCTTGACCCTTCCCTACGTCCCGATGACGGTGTTCGTGCTCCTGGCCATCCCGAGCCAGCTCGACCAGGGCCACCTCGAGGACGTCTTCGCCTGGGTCGGGGTGCCCCTCGTGCTCCTGCTGCTCGTGCGGCAGAGCCTCGTCCACCACGACAACATCGCGCTCAACCGGAACCTGCAGCGCCAGATCGACGCGCTCGCCGACAGCCGCGAGCGCCTGCGCCGACAGGCACTGCACGACCCGTTGACCGGTCTGCCGAACCGGCTGCACCTGATGCGGGAGCTTGCCGGTCGATTCGATGGCACGACCGCGCCGCAGTCGGGGCTGCTCCTGATGGACCTCGACCGGTTCAAGGAGATCAACGACGGCCTGGGTCACCACGTCGGGGACCACGTGCTACGCGAGGTCGCCAACCGACTGCGCTGCGCGACACCCGCCGGCGACACCGTCGTCCGGCTGGGCGGGGACGAGTTCGCCTGCCTACTGGACGACCCACCCGGACAGCACCGACCGGAGGCCGTGGCCGACGCACTGCTGCGGGCCCTCGACGAGCCCGTGGAGATCGACGGGATGACGCTCTCGATCGGCGTCAGCATCGGCGTGTGCCGCTCGACCGACGCCGCCGATGCCGCTGGCATGCTCCAGTCCGCCGACGTGGCCATGTACCGCGCCAAGCGACTCTCGACGAGCATCGCGGTCTACGGGCCGGAGGACGAGGAGGACCGCCCGGGCCGCCTGGTCCTCCTGAACGACCTGCGCGACGCACTCGACCGTGACGCGCTGGAGGTCGCGTATCAGCCGCAGGTCGACCTGTCCACCGGTCGGGTCGTCTCCATGGAGGCCCTGGCGCGTTGGCACCACCCCGAGCGAGGATGGATCCCGCCGGACGAGTTCATCCCGGTGGCCGAGCAGACGGGCCTCATCCGTCAGGTCACGCAGACGGTGCTCACCACCGCCCTGGCGCAGTGCGCGTCGTGGCGAGCCATGGGCCTCGACCTGAGCATCTCGGTCAACCTGTCCCCCCGGGCACTGCAGGACCCTCGCCTCGGGCGCGATCTGCACGCCATCATCCTCAACTCCCGCCTGCCGCCGCGCTGCCTCACCCTCGAGGTCACCGAAGGTGCTTTCGCGGGCAACCTGGACTCGCTCGTGACCATGCTCGAGCGCCTCCGCACGCTTGGTGCCCGACTGTCGATCGACGACTTCGGGACGGGCTACTCGTCGATGGCGCACCTCAAGCGCATGCCGGTCGAGGAGCTGAAGATCGACCGCGAGTTCATCACCGAGATCGCACGCGACCTGAACGACCAGGCCATCGTGGCCTCGATCGTGGCGCTGGCGCGCACCCTTCGGCTCTCGGTCGTCGCCGAAGGGGTCGAGGACGCGGCCTCGCTCGCGCTCGTCCGCGATCTCGGTTGCGACGTCGTGCAGGGCTTCTACGTCCACCGACCCGGCGATGCCGCGAGCATCACCCGGTGGATGTCCGACCTCGGTCGGACCCACCCAGAGCCCGCGGCGGCACTCCTCGCCGGGTCGAGCGGGGCGACGGTCGCTCAGTAGGCGGCGGTGAGGATCGCTCGGGCGTCTTGCTCCGACACGGGCCGAGGGTTGTTCAACACGTTTCCGTTGGACTGCGAGAGCTGAGCCACGACATCGAGGTCCTCTTCGGTGAGCCCGCACTCGCGCAGGCCGGCGGGCAAGCCCATCCGGGCGACCAGCGCTTCAACGGCGGCCGCGGGGTCGTCCACGCCCATCGAGAAGGCGAGCCCGGCCACCGACACGGGCACGGTGTCGGCGTTGAAGCGGATGGCGTGAGACAGGATCATCGCGTTGGCGAGGCCATGCGGGATGCCCGTGCGGCCGCCGACGAGCTGCGAGAGGCCGTGGTGGACGCCCATCGAGCCGTTCTGGAGGCACCGACCCCCGAGCACGGCGCCAGCCAGCATGGCGGTGCGCGCCTCGAGGTCGTCCGGGGCATCGACCACGGCGGGCAGGGCCGCGTAGATCCGGTGAGCGCCGGCGAGGGCGATGGCCTCCGCTTCGGGCGTCCGAGTGGGCGACCAGGCCGCCTCCACGCAGTGGGCCAGGGCGTTCATGCCCGTCTCGGCGCTGACCCGAGCGGGGGTGGACAAGGTGAGCTCCGGGTCGTAGACCGCGGCGATGGGCGCGATGGTCGGTCCGCCGCCACCGCTCTTCTGGCGGGTGGCGGGGTCGGTCATGCCGAAGAACGGCGTGAGCTCGGCGCCCGAGTACGTCGTGGGGATCGAGACGTGGGGCAGCGCCGGGCGGTCGGCGTAGGACGCACCCGGGGTACCCGCCTCCTGCTCGGTGAAGAAGCACACAGCCTTGCCCAGGTCGGCACAGGACCCGCCGCCGAAGGACACCACGGCATCCACCCCGTCCCGCCGGGCCTGGAGGGTCGCCTCCTGCACCACGGGGGTGGGCACGTGCGACGCCACGTCGGTGAAGGTGGAGCCGAGCGCGCGGCCGAGGGCGGCGCGGACCCGCTCACCCTCCTCGGAGTCGTGGCGGCCCGCGGTGGTGACCAGCAGCACCCGCCGGGCACCGAGGCCCTTCAGGATCTCGCCGAGGCGGGTGACCGCACCGGCGCCGAACGCGATCTGCTGGGCGAACCCGGTGTGGGTCCAGGCGGTGGGTGGGCGGGCGGGCGGGGTGTCGGACATCAGAGCCCCTCGAAGAGGTCGGTGCGGCGGGGCGCGCCGGGCGGACGCGGCTCGCTGGGGTCGATGAAGCACTCCAGACCGAAGCCCTGCGCGAAGGCGTGGTCCGGCATGGACAGGAAGAACGAGTCGGGGCCCACCTGGCTGGCGTGGGCGGCGAGCGCGTCGCGCTTGTGTGAGAGGAACGGGGTCACGTCGATCTCGTGGGTGATGACCTCGGACGGGCTGCCGAAGGGCTGGTCCTCGGTGGCCTCGGGGACCTCGAAGTCGTCGGGCAGCTCGCCGCGCTCCATGGCCTCGGTCATCCGCTCGAAGATGGCGTCGCGGTCCATCGTCGCCTCGAGCACCCGGGGCACCCCGGCGGCCGCGCCGGCGAGGTGGCCGACGCGGTGGACCTGGATGTGGTCGGGGTGCCCGTAGCCCCCGTGGGCGTCGTAGACGGTCAGGACGTCGACCGACTCCTCCCGCAGGATGGAGGCCAGGCGCTCGGTGGCCTCGTCGAGGTCGGCGGTCCAGAACGAGCCGGGCAGGTCGTTGGTGGGCTCGCCCATCATCCCGGAGTCGATGTAGCCGAGGTACTCCACCCGGTCCACGCCCAGGATCTCCGCGGCCTCGGCGACCTCGCGCACGCGTCGCTCCCACAAGGCCTCGCCGTCGTCGAGCACGTCGGGCTGGATCTCGCCGTGCTCGCCCTTGGTCGCGACCACGAGCACCACCCGGTGGCCCAGGCTCTTGGCCAGGGCCATGACGCCGCCGGTGGCGATGGTCTCGTCGTCGGGGTGGGCGTGGAAGCAGGCGAGGGTGGCCATGGGCGGACCAGCCTAAGGCGGGCGATCGGGAGCCGGTCGCCCGAGTCCGTCAGCGGATCGCGCCGGAATCCTTCAGCGCCGCGACTCGCTCGGGATCGAGGCCCCAGTCGACCAGCGCCTCGTCGGTGTGCTGGCCGGCGTGCGGCGGCGGCTCGGTGATGGCCCCCGGCGTGCGACTGAAGCGCGGCGCCGGCCCGGGCTGGCGGATGCCGGCGACCTCGGTGAAGGTCCCGCGGGCAGCCATGTGCGGGTGGTCGGGCGCCTCGGCCATGGAGAGGACCGGAGCGAAGCACACGTCGTGGCCCTCCAAGATCTCGCACCACTCGTCGCGTGTCTTCCTGAGGAAGATGGCGGCCAACTGCTCCTTGAGCTCGGGCCAGCTCGCCCGGTCCATCTGGGGCGGCGCGGTGCCGTCACCGAGGCCGGTGAGCTCGACGAGGGCGGCGTAGAACTGCGGCTCGATGGACCCCACCGACACGAACTTGTCGTCCTTCGTGCGGTACACCTCGTAGAAGAAGGCCCCGGTGTCGAGCATGTTGGTGCCCCGCTCGACGTCCCAGATGCCCATGGCCATCATCCCGTGCATCATCGTGGTGAGCAGGGCGGCACCGTCGACCATGGCGGCGTCGACCACCTGGCCCTGGCCCGAGGTACGGGCCTCGAGGATGCCGCACACCACACCGAAAGCGAGGAACATGGCGCCGCCGCCGAAGTCGCCGACCAGGTTCATGGGCGGCACCGGGGCCTCGCCCTTGCGACCACACGGGTCGAGGGCGCCGGCGAGGGCGATGTAGTTGATGTCGTGGCCGGCCTCGAGGGCCCACGGCCCCTCCTGGCCCCACCCCGTCATGCGGCCGTAGACCAGGCGGGGGTTGCGGGCGAGGCACTCCTCCGGGCCGAGGCCGAGGCGCTCGGTCACACCGGGGCGGAAGCCCTCGATGAGGGCGTCGGCGCGCTCGACGAGGTCGAGGACGGTGGCCACGCCGTCGGGATGCTTGAGGTCGACGCCGACCGAGCGACGGCCGCGGTTGAGCAGGTCGCTCGACGGCGTGGCGGGGTCGAACCCGCGCACCGCGCCGGCGCGGTCGATGCGGATGATCTCGGCGCCCATGTCGGCCAGCAACATGGCGCAGAACGGGCCGGGGCCGATCCCAGCGAGCTCGACGACGCGGACGCCCTTGAGCGGACCCTGCTTGCCATGCGCCTCCAACGCCTGCACGCCTTCGCCATCCGCCTCACGACCTCCCTGCTGCTCCGCTCCGCTCCGCAACGTCACCCGGCCTCCTTCGTGCTCGTCGACACCAGGATCACGATGCCACCGCCGACGACTCGGCACGGCTCACGAGCGCGAGGACGGCCTCGATGACCTGCGGCTGGAACACCCGCGGGATGTCGTGGCCCATGCCCTCGATCACCAACAGCTCGGCGCCCGGGATCACCTCTGCGGTGCGGCGGCCGCCGCTGACGTCGACCAGTGGGTCGGCATCGCCGTGCACGACGAGCGTCGGGATCGAGACGGAGCGCAGCGCCTCCGAGCGGCTGCCGCTGGCGATGGTGGCCACCAGCTGGCGGCTCTGCGCATTCGGGTCGTGGGCCCGGTCGTAGGCCCGAGCGGCGGCGGCCCGGGTGAGCTCCTCGTCGAAGTGCTCCGGGCTGCCGATGGCCCGGAAGGTGTCGACGGTCGCCTCGATGATCGCCTCGCGACCCTCGGCCCCGCCGCCCAGGACCGTGGGCAGGACCTCGGGCTTCGGCTGGCCGACGTCGAGATCGCCGGTGGTCGACATGATGGAGGTCAGGCTGGCCAGGCGTTCGCGGTGCTCGATGGCCATCGTCTGGGCGATCATGCCGCCCATCGACGTGCCCACCACGTGCACCCGGTCGATGCCGAGGTCGTCGAGCACCGCGATCGCATCGGCCGCCATGTCGCTCAGCAGGTAGGGCGCCTCGACCGCGGCCCCCTCGATGGCGGCCATCACGGCGGCGACCACATCGACCTCGACGTGGGCGAAGCTCTCGGACAGGCCGATGTCGCGGTTGTCGTGGGTGATGACGAAGAACCCGCGGTCGGTGAGCGCCGCCAGCAGCTCCTCGTCCCAGCGGACCAGCTGCATCCCCAGGCCGCAGACCAACAGGAGGGGGACGTCGTCGGGGTCCCCGAAGGTCTCGTAGCAGATGGACACGCCGCTGCGGTCGGTGAAGGGCATCGGGCCATTGTTCCACTTGACCGAACGGTCAAGGAAGCGTGCGACGATGGGCCGGTGACCCCGACCGTCCGTTCGGCGCCGCTCGCCGAGCTACCCGCCCCCCTTGCGCACGAGCTCTTCCGGCTGCGGGCCGACGTCTTCGTGGTCGAGCAGGCCTGCGCCTACCCCGACCTCGACGGGCGGGACCTCGAGTCGGCGGCGCTCCAGTTCTGGGTCGAGGAGGACGGTGCGGTGGTGGCCTGTCTGCGCCGCCTCGCCGACCCCGGTGGGGTCACGCGCATCGGCCGCATCGCCACCCGCGCCGACCGCCGCGGACGAGGGCTGGCCGCCGCGCTGGTGGAGGCCGCCCTCCAGGGTGTGACCGGCCCGGCGGTCCTGGACGCCCAGTCGCAGATGGTCGACTGGTACGCCCGGTTCGGCTTCGCCCCCGACGGACCCGAGTTCGTCGAGGACGGCATCCCTCACGTCCCCATGCGACGCCCGTAGATCTCCCGCCGAGGCGCGACCGCCCACCCTTCTACGATCGGCCCCATGTCACCGACCTGGGGCGTGCACACCGGCCTGCAGAACACATCCATGGGCGAGCTGCGCCGCCTGTGGCACCACATCGAGGAGCTGGGCTTCGACTGGATCTCGATCTGGGACCACTTCTACGCCGCCGACCTCACGGGCCCGCACTGCCACGAAGCCGTCGCTGCCCACACGGCACTGGCCATGGACACGAACCGGGTCCGGTGCGGCTCGCTCGTCTACTGCGCCGGCTACCGGCACCCCGCGGTGCTGGCCAACGCCATGGCCACCATCGACCACCTCTGCGACGGGCGCGTCGACTTCGGCATCGGCGCCGGCTGGGCGAAGCCCGAGTACGAGGCCTACGGCATCGCCTTCCCGTCCGCGGGCAAGCGCCTCGACCTCCTGGAAGAGGCGGTGCAGTGCGTCCGCAGCCTCCTGCGCGAGGACGTGACCACCTTCGAAGGGGAGTACTTCACCCTCGTCGACGCCCGCTGCGAGCCCAAGCCGATCCAGGCCGAGCTGCCCATCTGGATCGGCGGCGGCGGCGAGCAGCGGACCCTCGCCATCGTCGCCCGCTGGGCCGACGGCTGGAACGTGCCCTTCGTCGAACCCGCCACCTTCGCCCACAAGCGGCGGGTGCTGGCCGAGCACTGCACCGCCGCCGGCCGTTACGTCGACGAGATCCGCTGTGCCGTGAACGTCGGCGTGGCCAAGGACGAAGAGGCCCTCCAGCTCCAGTTCGGGGCCATGGCCGACTACGTGCGCCCCGGCGTGGTCATGGGATCGCAGGCGCAGATGGTCGACCGCATCGGCGAGTACGTCGCCGCCGGCGCCGATCAGGTGAACATCGCCATGCGGGCGCCGTGGGACGTGGCCAGCCTGGACCACCTCGCCGGCGCCATCGACGAGCTCGGCCGCTGAGCGTGCCGGAGGATCCGGGCGCCGCGCCGGCGCCCTCACGCTCGGCGCCCTACGACCGGCGCATCGACCCCCTCACCGGCGAGGCCTCCGTCATCGTCGCCAAGCGGCAGGCCCGCCCCAACCTGGGGGAAGGCGTGCACACGGCCTCCGCGGTCACCTGCCCGTTCTGCCCCGGCGGCGTCGAGGCGCCGGAGGACTACGACGTGAAGGCCTTCACCAATCGCTGGCCCTCGATCTCCGACGGCCGCTGCGAGGTGGTGCTGTACACCTCGGACCACGACGCCAGCTTCGCCTCGCTCGGCGTGGACGGCGCCCGCAAGGTCGTGGACCTCTGGGCCGAGCGCACGGCGGCGCTGGGCGGGCGCGACGATGTCGCCTACGTGCTCGTGTTCGAGAACCGGGGACCGGAGGTGGGCGCCACCATTCCCCACCCCCACGGCCAGATCTACGCCTTCCCCGAGGTGCCCCCGGCGCCGCGCCGCGAGCTCGAGGAGGCAGGGTGCGCGCTCTGCGGGGTGGACCCCGGCCCGCGCCTGGTCCACGCCGTGGGCGGGTGGCGCAGCTGGGTGCCCGACGCCGCCACCTGGCCCTCTGCCCTCGTCGTGGCCCCGGACGCCCACGAGCCCGACCTGCCCTCCCTAGGTGACGCCGGACGTACGGGACTCGCCGAGGTGCTCGTGGACGCCCTCGGACGCCTCGACCGCCTCTTCGACGCGCCGATGCCCTACATGCTGTGGTTCCACCAGCGGCCCACCGACGGCGGCCACTGGCCGACCGCCCACCTGCACGTCCACGTCGCGCCGCTCTACCGCTCGCCCGGCACCCAGCGCTACGTCGCCGCCGGCGAGCTGGGCAGCGGCATGTTCTTCAACCCGGTCGACCCGGTGGATGCGGCAGCGGCACTCCGGGCTGCGGGCGCCGACCCGCAGTAGCGTCGCGACCGTGCGCTCGATCGAGGTCCGACCGGCCGGCGGGCAGGTCCGCCAGAGGCGGGGATCGTGACCATCGAGGCCTACGCCCCCGGCCGGGTCAACCTCATCGGCGAGCACACCGACTACACCGGCGGCCTCGTCCTGCCCATGGCCGTGCAGATGGGCATCACCATCACCGGCGAAGCCGTGGGCGAGCGGGTCGTGCTCGAGTCCGACCTCGATGACGAGCCCGCCATCGTCGAGCTCGACGTCGACGACCCTGCCGGCGTGGAGCCGGCCTGGGCCCGCTACGTGGCCGGCGTCGTCGCCGAGGCCCGGCCCGAGCACGGGTTCATAGGGCAGGTGCGCTCGACCCTGCCGATGGGCATGGGTCTCTCGTCGAGCGCCGCGCTCGAGGTCGCCGTGGCGCTGGCCATCGGCGTACGGGGAACCGCGCCCGAGGTGGCCACCCTCTGCCAGCGGGCCGAGCAGCGGGCGTCGGGCGTGCCGTGTGGCGTCATGGACCAGCTCACGTCGCTGGCCGGCGTGGAGGGCCACGCCGCCTTGATCGACTGCACGAACCTGACCGTCACCCCCGTCGAGCTGCCAGAGCGGGCCGAGGTCGTGGTCGTCGACTCGGGCGAGCCCCGCACGCTGGCCGGCTCGGGCTACGCGGATCGCCGCGCCCAGTGCGAGGCGGCGCAGGCGGTGATCGGCCCTCTGGCCCAGGCCTCGCTCGACGACCTCGAGGCCCTGGACGACCCGGTCCTGCGCCGGCGGGCGCACCACGTCATCACCGAGAACGGCCGCGTGCTGGCCTTCGTCAACGCCCTCGGCGCCGGCGACCTGGCCGAGGCCGGACGGCTCATGGCCGCCAGCCACGCCAGCCTCCGCGACGACTTCGAGGTGTCCACTCCCGGCCTCGACGAGATGGTCGCCGGCCTCGTCACCAAGAAGGGCGTCTACGGCGCCCGCCTCACCGGCGGCGGCTTCGGCGGCTCCATCGTGGTGCTGGCGGCGCCCGGCGCGGTGCGCCATGGCACGACGGTGGTGCCCTCGGGGGGTGCCCGGGTCCGCACCCTGCGCTGACGCGGGCGGCGGCGAATGGAGGACGCTTAGAGGAGCTTGGCCTTCTGGGCCTCGTACTCGGCGTCGCTCAGCGCCCCGCTCTGGTGGAGTTGATGCAGCTTCTCGAGTTGCTCCGCCACACTGAGACCGCCGCCGCCGCCACCACCCGAGGACGCAGCCCGACCGATCGCCTCGTGGTCCTTCTGCTCATCGGCCTCCATCTGGCGGTAGATCTCGCCCTGGACCAGCGACGGCTTGCGGATGTGGGAGAAGGAGTCCTTGCCGGATTCGCCCGCAGACTCCATGGCGACGGTGCCACACCCGATCATGCGCTCGAACACCGTCTGGTCGAAGAAGACGGTGTTGATCTTGTCGAGCGGGATCTCCTTGCCGTTCTTGCCGATCACGCCGTAGCGGTAGATCACGCGCTTGTTGGTCAGCACGAACTCGGTGGTGGCCCACTTGGCGAGGCGCAGGAGGAACCACACCAGGGCGACGAGGATCGCCACCCCCAGGACGATGTTGAGGGTGCTCGCGCCGGCGCCCTCCCACCCTTGGGCCAGCACCACGATCCCGACGATGATGGCGGCGACCGACACCAGGGCCCGCGGGGTCAGGAACCACCAGTGCGGCCGCAGGTCCAGCACGACTTCCTCACCCTGGATCAGCAGGTTCTTGGGGTACGCCATGGCGGGAGGTTAGACCCGAGCGACGGCCCCGGTGAGGTGTGTGGTCGGGTCAGCCGTAGCCGAGCTCGTGGAGGCGGCGGTCGGAGATCCCGAAGTGGTGCCCGACCTCGTGCACGACGGTGATGCACACCTGGCGGACGACCTCCTCCTCGGTACGGCACATCGCACAGATGGGCGCTCGGTAGATGGTGATGCGATCGGGCATCACCATGCCGCCGTAGCCGGCGTCGCGCTCGGTCAGGGGGATGCCCTGGTAGAGCCCGAGAAGGCCAGGTCGGTGAGCACGGTCCTCGATGAACACGGCCACGTTGTCCATGAGCGCGGCGAGCTCGTCGGGGATGCCGTCCAGCGCATCGGCGACGAGATCCTCGAAGCGCTCGGGGCTCACGTCCACCATCACGGGGACGGTACCGGTCGCGGCTCAGTCCCCGTACGTCGTTCCCCGCAGGTCGACGGTCTCTCCCGTGAGCAGATCCACCGAGACGTGGACCTCGGCAGCGAGGGCCTGCGCCCACGCGAGGCATCGGTCGAGGGTCACGCCCCGCCCGTCACCACTCGGACCGTCGAGCCAGTAGCTGAGCACCGGCGTCTCGTGCTCGAGGCGGGCCGCGAAGCAGGGTGCGGGCAAGGCGTCTTCGACCCGGGCGACCGGCGCGGTCGTGGCCACGGTCACCCGATCGCCGTGGTGATCGGTGACAGGACCCACCCAGGGCGCCGGTGTCTCGGGGGACGCATCGACGGCCACGACCTCGATCGGGCGCAGGCGCCGGCACAGGCCGTCGGGTCGCCGGTACTCGTGGACGACGTCGATGCTGCGGTCGTAGACGATGGTGAGGTTCGAGCCCGACACCCGCAAGCACCCGAGGGGGAGGGACAGCTCCTCGTCGGTGGTGGCGGGATCCGCAAAGGCGACCGCGAGGTACTCGGACCCGGAGTGCAACAGCTCCGCGAGCAGCGGAGTCAACAGACCGAAGCTGTCGAGCGCGCCGGGGGGCACCTGCCCGACGAAGTCGGCCGAATGGTCGACCGACGCACCGTCGGGTGGGCCGGCGCCGGGTGCGGCGGCGTCGAACGCCCAGACGGTGGTGCCGTCGCAGCGGGACTCGGCGCCCGAGGACGGGTCGCGGACCACGAAACGGCCCGTAGGATCGGCCAGCACGTCGAGACGACGAGGCGGTAGGGCGCCACCGGACTGCTCGTACGTGGCCCGGATGGCCTGGCCCGCGGGGAGGTGCATGCCCCATGGTGCCACCCCGGCTCGGCTGTCGGACCCGGTCGGTAGGGTGAGCCGGTGGACGCGGACGGGCTGCTCGAAGGGCTGAACGCCGACCAGCGCGCCGCCGTCACCACCGACGCGGCCCCCCTCTGCATCATCGCCGGCGCCGGCTCGGGCAAGACCCGCGTCCTCACCCGCCGCATCGCGCACCGGGTGGCCGCGGGCACCGCCGAGCCGCACCGGGTGCTCGCCCTCACGTTCACCCGCAAGGCCGCCGGCGAGCTTCGCTCGCGCCTCGGCGGACTCGGTCTGCGCGACGGCGTCGCCGCCGGCACCTTCCACGGCATCGCCCTCGCCCAGTTGCGCACCCGCTGGCTCGAGCGGGGCGAGCCCGAGCCCACCCTGCTCGACCGCAAGTTCGCCCTCGTGGCCCGCAACATCCCGCGCCGCTCGGGCCAGCGCGAAGTCAACCCGCTCGACGCCATCGGCGAGATCGAGTGGGCCAAGGCCCGCCGCATCGCCCCGCAGGACTACGCCGACGAGGCCCTGCACCACAACCGGCGGCCGCCCCTGCCTGGGCGCGAGATGGCGGCCGTCTACGAGCGCTACGAGCAGGACAAGGCCAAGCGGGGGCTGGTCGACTTCGACGACCTGCTCGTCCTGTGCGAACGCGCCCTCGTCACCGACGCCCAGTTCGCCGCCACCCAGCGCTGGCGGTTCCGGCACCTGTTCGTCGACGAGTTCCAGGACGTCAACCCCCTCCAGTTCGCGCTGCTTCGGGCATGGCTGGGCGACCGCACCGACCTCTGCGTCGTGGGCGACCCCCGCCAGGCCATCTACGCCTGGAACGGTGCCGACGCCGGCTACCTCAACGAGTTCGCCCGGCACTTCCCGGGGGCCGAGGTCCGCGAGCTGCGCGACAACTACCGCTCCACGCCCCAGATCCTGTCGGTGGCCAACGCCGTGATCGCCGACCGCGAGGTGGGCGCGCCGCTGCGTCCCAACCGTCCCCCGGGCGAGCCGCCCGCCATCGTCGAGTACGCCAACGACGCCAACGAGGCCCGCGGCATCGCCCGCTCGGTGCGCGACACCCACGGCCCTGGGCGACCCTGGTCCGATCAGGCCGTGCTGGCGCGCACCAACGCCCAGGCCGCCCTCATCGCCGACGCCCTCGGCCGGGTGGGCATCCCCCACCGCGTCCGGGGCGGCGCCGCGCTCACGGCCCAGCCCGAGGTCAAGGAGGCGCTGCGGCGCCTCCGGGGCGCCCGCTCCCCCTTCGCCGTGGCCCTCGCCGACCTCGAGGCCGAGGTCTCGGGCCGCTTCGCCGAGGAGACCGACGACGAAGATCCGTACAGCCCGTCGGAGACGTTGCGCCGCGGAGCGGAGCAACACGGTCGGCGTGCGCCGGATGGCGAAGCCCTCCCGACGGAGGAGGGAGAAAGCCAGCACGCGGAGCAGCGCCGGGCCAACCTCGCCGCGCTCGTGCAGTTGGGCAACGACTACCTCGGCCTGGACCCTTCGGCCAGCGCCGCCGGATTCGTCCAGTGGCTCAACGCCGCCGCCCGCTCCGAGGACGCCGGCGGTGGCAGCGACGCCGTCGAGGTCGCCACCTTCCACGCCGCCAAGGGCCTGGAGTGGCCCATCGTCCACGTGGCCGGCGTCGAGGCCGGCCTCGTCCCCATCGGCCACGCCAAGACACCCGACGCCGAGGCCGAGGAGCGCCGCTTGTTCTACGTGGCCCTCACCCGGGCCGAGCGCGTCCTGCGACTGTCGTGGGCCGCCGAGCGCACCTTCGGGTCGCGCAGCTCACGACGCCAGCCGTCGCCGTACCTGCTCGAGGTGAAGGCCGTGCTCGACGCCATGGCCGGCGGGCGCGACCCCGTCGACAGCCTCACCGAGGTGCGCAAGGAGCGTCAGCGCCTGGCCGCCCGGGAAGGTGCGGGAAAGCGCGGGCGCGGGGCGAAGAGCCCCACCACCCTCAGCCCCGCCGACGCCAAGGTCTTCGACGCCCTGAAGGCATGGCGCCTCGAGCAGGCTCGTGCCGCCAGCGTTCCCGCCTACGTGGTCTTCCCCGACCAGACCCTCGAGGCCGTCGCCGCAGCCCGCCCTCGCGACGTCGCCGGCCTGCTGGCCCTCCCCGGCGTGGGCCAGGTGAAGGCCACCCGCTACGGCGAGACCCTCCTCGCGGTGGTCGCCGAGCACGCCGGCGCCTGAGACGGCGGTCCCCGGAACCGGCAGCGACGCACGACCAACGCGTCCCGACCGGGGTTCCGCCAGGGGAGTCGAGTGACGGTGTGCAGCACTCCCGCGGACCCGTGACCGAGCGGTGACCGTGGCGGGCCGGCTCCATCACGATGTGAGAAGCCGGCCCACCGGTCAGGTCAGAAGGGGCAGCGCACGTCCGGGAAGCACACGGCGGGGATTGGCGCAACGGTGTGGTTGTCGGCCCGGTCGGCTCGGTCACCCGGGATGTGGAAGGTCCGCACGTTCTCGACCCACAGATGGGTGCTCCTCTGGAGACAGTTCCGGGCGAAGCTGAACGAGTAGCGGTCGAGCTCGGCGTTGTGGGATCTGGTCACCGTGCAGATGCTGGGGCTTCCCTCGTACAGCGCCGCGCCATTGCGGTCGACGAAGAGGTCCAGGGTCCTTTCCCCGTCGATGAGCGTGATCGAGATGCTGTCGATCGCGGTCCCCCACTCCTCGAAGGGCACCGAGTCCTCGACCTCCACGGTGATCGTGGCCTTCGTCGTTGCTTTGACCACCACCCGCAGGATGTCCACCTCGAACGGCGTCCCCGCACGCTGGTCGCCGGGGGGGTCGCCGTAGCTGAACCGCCCGGCGACGACGTTCTGGTCGCAGCTCGCCAAGAGCATGACGATCGCCGCCACGCCAACAAACGAAACGATGAACTTCCTCATCGTTCTGCCCTCCCTCGGGTCCTTCCACGGCGGCGCGTCCGCCGTGGTGACCCCCGCACGATCGCATCACCCCCACCCTGGCGCATCCGTACAACCCCGTGTGTTGCTCCGGCGCCCGCAACCGCGTTGCGCAACGCCGGCGAGCAGCTCATCCTTGGCCTCCACTGACTCGACGCCCGAACGAACGACCAGCGCGGACCCCGTTGGTCACCCGTGGGGCTGGTCGCGTTCGTCGATGAGGGCCTTGAAGCGGTCGAAGTTGATGGTGACGAAGATGCCCTCGGCCTCGGCGGTGAGGGTGTCGCCGGCGTAGACCCGGCCGGTGGCGAACACCTTGCGGCCCTCGACCCTCACCAGCTCGCCCTCGAAGCGCAGCTCGCGGTGCAGCGGGGTGGGCTTGCGGTACCGGATGGTGAGGGTGCCGGTCATGGCGGGCAGGCCGCTCATGGACTGGGCCGCGCCCAGGATCTCGTCGAACGACGCCGCCACGAAGCCGCCGTGCACGCACCCAGGCGGGCCCTCGTAGGCGCTGCCGAAGGTGGCCTTGCCCACGACCATGTCCCCCTCGATCGAGACCTCGATGGGCGACGCGAGGGGGTTGGCCCTGCCGATCAGCGGGCTGTGGTCGAAGAAGCCCATCGACGGGCTGGCGCCCGAGTTGGCGGCCTCGGCGAAGCCCTCGTAGATGCTGCCGTGGGGGAACTCGTCGAGATCGGCGGCGATGCGCTCGACGGCATCGGCGGCCGCCGACAGCGCCTCTTCGGGCGCACCGGTGGACATCAGGTGTTCGATGACGAGCCGGGTGGCGTCGGCCAGGCGCCGCATCTCCAGGTGGCGGGGGGTGAGGTTGTGCTCGACCCCGTCGTCCCAGGCGTCGGTGAGGCGCCGGCGGGCTTCCTCGGGCGTGACCTCGTCGTGCACCGACGTGTGGGGAGGCGGCGGGGTGGAGGGCGTCGGCTGATCGGTCACGTGGGTACCTCGAAGTCCGCGAGAAGGGGGGCGTGGTCGGAAGGGGACTGGCCTTTGCGGGCGTTGCGGTCGATGAGCACGGACCCCAAGCCGTCGACGAGGGGGCGGGTGGCCAGGATGAGGTCGATGCGCATGCCGATCCCCTTGTGGAAGTTGCCCGCCCGGTAGTCCCACCACGAGTAGAGGCCGCCGGCGTCGTAGCGCTCCCGGAACACGTCGACCAGACCCCAGTCGCACAGCTCGGCGAGTGCTTCCCGCTCGGGGGCACTGACGTGGGTGGCGCCGTGGACGGCGCTCGCATCCCACACGTCGCGGTCGTCGGGGGCGATGTTGAAGTCCCCGCACAGCACCCGATTGCCTGACGCACCGGCGTCGCCGTCGCGGTCGAGGAACCGGCGCAGCTCCGCCAGCCACGCCAGCTTGTAGTGGTAGTGGTCGTGGCCCACCTCGCGGCCGTTGGGGACGTAGACGCTCGACACCCGCACCCCACCGCAGGTGGCAGTCAGGATGCGCGCCTCGCGCTCGAGCTCGGGGTCGTCGCCCCCGAAGCCGTAGGCGACGTCGTCGAGGCCCACCTTCGAGAGGATGGCGACACCGTTCCAGCGGCCCTCGCCGTGGTGGGCGGCCTCGTAGCCGAGGGCCTGGAAGGTCAGCGCCGGGAAGGCGGGATCGGCCAGCTTCGTCTCCTGGAGGCACACGACGTCGGGGCCGACCTGCGCCAGCCACTCCTCGACGCGGGGGAGGCGCGCCTTCAGCGAGTTCACGTTCCAGGTGACGATGCGCACGTTGGGGAAGGTACCGCCTGCCCCGGAGCCACGTTGCAGGGCACCGTTAGGATCGAAACCGTGGCTGACGAACCCGCGACACCGACGGTGGGCCCGAACGAGTGGCTCGTCGACGAGATGTACGACCAGTACCGCGAGGACCCGAGCTCGGTCAGTGCCAGCTGGCAGGAGTTCTTCGCGGACTACCGGCCGGAGGCGCCTGTCGCACCGCCGGCAGCTGCGGCCACGCCCGCCCCCCCGGCGGCCCGCGCCGGCAACGGCCAGCAGGGCGCGCCGGCCGCCGCCGCGCCCGCTCCTGCGGCACCGGCAGCCACCCCCGCCACCCCGAAGGCGCCGGCCGCGCCGACCGCACCCGCCGCTTCGTCGGACGGCGCCGAGCCCCAGCCCATCCGGGGCGCCGCCGCCCGCATCGTGGCCAACATGGAGGCCAGCCTCACGGTCCCCACGGCCACGAGCTTCCGCGAGGTGCCCGCCCGCCTGCTCGAGGTCAACCGCCAGGTGATCAACGGCTACCTGGGCCGCACCCGGGGCGGCAAGGTCTCGTTCACCCACCTCATCGGCTACGCCATCGTCCGCGCCGTCGCCGACACCATGCCGGTCATGAACTCGACCTACGTCGAGGCCGAGGACGGGAAGCCCCAGGTGGTCCGCCACGAGCACGTGGGCCTCGGCCTCGCCGTGGACGTCGAGAAGTCGGACGGGTCGCGCACCCTGCTGGTGCCCTGCATCCGCGACGCCGACACCATGGACTTCAAGGAGTTCCACGGCGCCTACGAAGAGCTCATCCGCAAGGTGCGCACCAACAAGCTCACCCCGGACGACTTCGCCGGCGTCACCGTCACCCTCACCAACCCGGGCACCATCGGCACCAAGCAGTCGGTGCCCCGCCTGATGCCGGGCCAGGGACTCATCGTCGGCGTCGGCAGCATCGAGTACCCCACCGCCTACCAGGCCGCCGACCCCCAGACCCTCGCCGACCTCGGCGTCTCCAAAGTCACCACGGTCACCTCCACCTACGACCACCGCATCATCCAGGGCGCCGAGTCGGGCATGTTCCTCAAGGCCATGAGCGGCCTGCTCCTGGGTGAGCATGACTTCTACGTCGACGTGTTCCGGGCCATGGGCGTGCCCTACGAGGCCGTGCAGTGGCGCCGGGACCTCAACCCGCGCGACCGCGAGCAGGCCATGCTCGAGAAGCAGATGCAGGTCAACTCGATCATCAACGCCCACCGGGTGCGCGGCCACCTGATCGCCGACCTCGATCCGTTGGCCTGGAAAGAGCCCCACATGCATCCCGAGCTCGACCCGGCCACCTACGGGCTCACCATCTGGGACCTCGACCGCGAGTTCCTCACCCAGGGCCTCGGGGGCACCCAGTCCCTGCCCCTCGGCGACATCCTCCACGTGCTCCGCGACGCCTACTGCCGCACGGTGGGCATCGAGTACATGCACATCCAGGAGCCGGAGGAGAAGCACTGGATCCAGGAGCAGGTCGAAGGCGTCAGCCCCAACCTGGCCACCGACGACCAGCGCCACATCCTCGAGAAGCTCAACGCGGCCGAGGCCTTCGAGCGCTTCCTCGGCCAGAAGTACATCGGCCAGAAGCGCTTCGGCATCGAAGGCGGCGAGAGCATCGTCCCCCTCGTCGACGCCGTGCTCGAGGCCGCCGCCGACGCCGAGCTCGACGCCTCGGTCATGGGCATGTCCCACCGCGGCCGCCTCAACGTGCTCGCCAACATCGTGGGCAAGTCCTACGACCAGATCTTCAAGGAGTTCGAGGGCAACGTCGACCCCGAGACCATCCAGGGCTCCGGCGACGTGAAGTACCACCTCGGGCAGTCCGGGAAGTTCGTGAGCCGCTCGGGCAAGCAGCTCCCCATCGAGCTGGCCGCCAACCCCTCGCACCTCGAGACCGTCGACCCCATCGTCGAGGGCATGACCCGCGCCCTCCAGGATGTCGTGGACCGGCCCGAGTCGTTCTCCGTGCTGCCCATCCTCCTGCACGGCGACGCGGCCTTCGCGGGCCAGGGCGTGGTGGCCGAGACCCTCAACTGCTCGCAGATCAAGGGCTACCGGGTCGGCGGCACCATCCACGTCATCATCAACAACCAGCTCGGCTTCACCACCTCCCCCGAGGCGGCGCGGTCGTCCGAGTACTGCACGGACATCGCCAAGATGGTGCAGGCGCCCATCTTCCACGTGAACGGCGACGACCCCGAGGCCTGTGTGCGGGTGGCCCGCCTCGCCTTCGCCTACCGCCAGCGCTTCCACAAGGATGTGGTGGTGGACATGATCTGCTACCGCCGCCACGGCCACAACGAGGGCGACGACCCGAGCTACACCCAGCCCCTCATGTACAAGCGCATCGAGGCCCGACGCTCGGTCCGCAAGCTCTACACGGAGTCCCTCGTCAAGCGGGGCGACATCACCCTCGAGGAGTGCGAGCAGGCCCTCGACGACTTCCAGATCAAGCTCCAGCAGGCCCTCGACCACACCCGCGAGTCGGCGCCGCCCGAGGACGCGGTGGCCAAGGCGCCCCCGCCGCCGGTCGGCGTGCTGCCCCATGTCGAGACGGCCGTCTCCCGTGAGGTGGTCGACCGGGTCATGAACGCGCTCATCACGGTGCCCGAGGGATTCACCATGCACCCGAAGCTGGCCAAGCAGTTCGAGACCCGCCACCAGATGTTCCTCGACGGCGAGGTGGACTGGGGCTTCGGCGAGGCCATCGCCCTCGGCTCACTCCTGATCGACGGCACCCCGGTGCGCATCGCGGGCCAGGACAGCCGGCGGGGCACGTTCTCGCACCGCCACTCCACCCTCGTCGACTACGAGACCGGCGCCGAGTACGCCCCCCTGGCCCACCTCGGCGAGGACCAGGGCAAGTTCTTCATCTACGACTCGCTGCTGTCCGAGTACGCCGCCCTCGGCTTCGAGTACGGCTACTCGGTGATGCACAAGGACGCCCTCGTGTGCTGGGAGGCGCAGTTCGGCGACTTCGTCAACGGCGCCCAGATCGTCATCGACCAGTACATCGTCGCCGCCGAGGACAAGTGGGGGCAGACGTCCGGGCTCGTCATGCTCCTCCCCCACGGCTACGAGGGCCAGGGTCCCGAGCACTCGTCGGCCCGCATCGAGCGCTTCCTCACGCTGTGCGCAGAGGACAACATCCAGGTGTGCAACGCCTCGACGTCGGCGCAGTACTTCCACCTGCTGCGCCGCCAGATGAAGCGGGGCGTGCGCAAGCCCCTGGTGATCTTCACGCCCAAGTCGCTGCTGCGGGCCCGGTCGGCCCGCTCGAAGGTCGAGGAGCTCACCTCCGGCACCTTCCAGGAGGTCATCGACGACGCCGGCGTGGCCGACCCGTCTGCGGTCACCCGGGTGGTGTTCGCCAGCGGCAAGGTGTCCCAGGACGCCCTCGCCAAGCGTGACGAACTGGGCACGCCTGTGGCCGTGGCCCGGGTGGAGCAGCTCTACCCCTGGCCCTACGAGCAGGTGTCGGCGGTGCTCGAGCGCTACCCCAACGCCCGTGAGCTGGTCTGGCTGCAGGAGGAGCCCGAGAACATGGGCCCCTGGAACTTCGTGAAGGGCCGCCTGTACGAGGCCCACGAGGACACCCACGAGATCCGCCGGGTGAGCCGCACCGAGTCCGGCAGCCCCGCCACCGGCAGCCACGCCGTCCACGGCCAAGAGCAGACCCAGCTCCTCGAGACCGCCCTCACCCCCTAGCCCGGGTGACTCACCCTTCACCCGCGGCGCTCCTCCGAGTGCCTCGCTTCTGGCTCCCGATTCGACCGCCCTGGCGGTCGAATCGGGAGCCAGAACCACGGGGCCCCGCCGGCGACGACGTCATCGGCGGCAGCAACGGCGACGACCAGCTCAGCGGCGGCAGCGGCAACGACGGCCTGAAGGGCGGCGGCGGCAACGACCGCCTCGTCGGCGGCACCAACCGGGACACCTGCGAGGGCCAAACCGGCGTCGACATCGCCCAGAGCTGCGAGGTCATCACCGGCGTCCCCTGATCCCGAGGGGCCCCGGCTCCTCGCTTCTGGCTCGCGTGCGGCCTACCCGAGGAAGTCGCGGGCCACGGCGTCCCAGAGCTCGGTGGACAGGCGCAGCGACTCGGTGTCGACGCGCTCGTCGTTGCCGTGGAACATCGTGCCGAAGTCCTCGATGGTGAGGTTCTCGCTGAACAACCCGAACCCGTAGGCGGGGACGCCGCGGCGACGGAAGAAGCGGCCGTCGGTGGCGCCCACGGTCAGGAAGGGCACCAGCTTGGACTCGCCGTACCAGCGAGGGGTGAGGCGGGCCAGGCTGTCCCACAGCGGCGTGTCGACCGGCGACGAGCTGGATGGATCGTCGCTGTCGACCGTGATGGTGACACGGTCGGCGAGGTCGCCCAGGGCGTCGGCGAGGATGGCGTCGATGTCCGCCGCGGTCTGGCCCGGCAGGGTGCGGATGTCGACCTGCAGCTCGACCTCGTCGGGGATGACGTTGATCTTGGTCCCGCCGTGCATGACCGTCGGCGCCATCGTCGTGTGGGTGCAGGCGTGGAACTGGCGGGCCATGCCCACCGGCAGGAAGTCGAGGGCGCCGACGAGCTGGTCGGGGTCGAGCAGCGGGGCGACCAGCTCCTCGGGGTACTCCATGCCCTCGAGGAAGGCCCGCCAGATGTCGTGGATCTGGGTGGCGGGTTGGTGCTCGGCGATGCGGCGGACGACCTCGGCCGCAGTGACCAGGGCGTTGTCCGTCTTGAAGGGCTGCGACCCGTGGCCCGGCGTGCCGCCGATCTTGAGGTGGACGCCGTGCAGGCCCTTCTCCCCCACGATCACCGGCAGCTTGAGGCCGGTGGGCGACGGGATGGGGATGCCGCCCGACTCGGTGATGACGTAGTCGGCCTGGACGGCACCGAGCTCGTGCTCGACCAGGTGGGAAGCGCCGTAGGTGGCGTTGGCCTCCTCGTCGGCCACGGCGAGGTACACGAGGGTGCCCTTGGGCCGGAACCCGTCGCGGGCCAGGTACTTGAAGGCCGTGGCCATGGAGGCGGTGAGGTTCAACATGTCGACCGCGCCGCGCCCCCAGACCTCGCCGTCGACCAGTTCGCCGCCGAACGGGTCCCGACTCCAGCCCGACGGCGTGACGGGCACGACGTCGGTATGGCCCATCAGGAGCAGGGTGGGCGCCTCCGGGTCGGTGCCCTCGATGCGCCCGACCAGGCTGGTGCGCCCGGGCGCGGCCTCGTAGCGCTCGAGATCGAGACCGGGGCCTTCGAGGTAGGTGGCCAGCAGGTCGGCGCTGCGCACCTCTTGGCCCGATTCCTCGGTCCCGTCGTTGACGCAGGCGTTGCGGATCAGGTTCTGGAGGAGGTCCGTGACCTCCGCGGTGACGGTGTCGGCGGCAGGCAGCACCCCCGCAGGTTAGGCGTCGGGCCGTCGATCGGCCGGCGGCCTGCCGCAGCGGAGTGGCGGCGCCGTGACGGTGAACCGGGAGGTCGGGCCACTCCGGGGAACGACGAGCAAAACCCGACCATGCGGGGTGAAGCACCCTCCAGGTGGTTGACTGGGGCCTGTCATGGCATCCACGCATGTCGTGGTCGACGGTTCGAACATCGCTACCGAGGGCCGCTCGACCCCCAGCCTCAAACAACTCGACGAAGCGGTGCGGGCCTTCCTCGAGGAGCATCCGCACGACAAGCTGACCGTGGTGGTCGACGCCACCTTCGGCCACCGCATCGACCCCTCCGAGAAGGCGGCCTTCGACGAGGCCATCGCCAACAACGAGATGGTCACGCCGCCCGCCGGCGCCATCGGCCGCGGCGACGCCTTCGTGCTCGAGATCGCGGACCGGGCCAACGCCCTGGTGCTGTCGAACGACTCGTTCCAGGAGTTCCACGGCACCCACACCTGGCTGTTCGACGAAGGCCGTCTCATCGGCGGCAAGCCGGTCCCCGACGTCGGTTGGGTGTTCGTGTCCCGCACGCCCGTGCGCGGGGCCACCAGCCAGCGCGCCGTGCGCGACGCCCGCAAGCGCAAGAGCGGGGCCAGCGAGCCCGCCGAGGCGCCGGCCGGACGCAGTTCCTCACGCGGTGGCTCGGGTCGGTCCCGTGCCGCGGAGGACAGCGCCGAGACCACCAGCGGATCGGGCGGGGCACGCCGGAGCCGAGGCGGTCGCGGGCGAGGGGGACGCGGCGGCGAGTCAGCGGCTGCTCCCACCGAGTCGACGCCTGCGAAGAAGGCGTCCGCGTCCAAGCAGGCAGCCGGCACGAAGACCGGCGGCCGCTCGCAGGCCAAGCCCGAGCCCGCCGCCGATGCGCCGGCCAAGCGCGCCAGCGTCAACAAGACGAACGACCCGCTCCCTTTCATCGAGTTCGTGGCCAACTTCCCGGTCGGCAGCACCGTGTCCGGCGAGGTCGAGCAGTTCTCCTCCCACGGCGCCTACGTGCTCGGCGGCGGGGCCCGGTGCTACGTCGCCCTCAAGGCCCTCGGCGACCCCGCCCCCCGCAGCGCCCGCGACGTGCTCGAGCGCGGCGAGGTGCGCGACTTCGTCGTCCTCTCCTTCGACACCCCCCGCCGGGGCATCGACCTCATCCTCCCCGGCTTGCCCAACACCCCGGGCCCGCCGGCACCCGAGGAGGCCACCCCGAAGGCCGCCTCCGCCCGCCGTGCCGCCACCAAGAAGGCCACCGAGGGCGCACCCCGCACCGGCGCCGCGCCCCTCAAGAGCCAGCGGGGTGGCGACGGCGTGCAGGACGCCCCGCCGCCCGCCAAGAAGAAGGGCGGCATCGCCGAGGCCGCCAAGAAGCTCATCGGCCGCAAGAAGTAGGGGGGGCCACCCCCGCGACGGAGCGGGTCCTGTCCCCGGTCCGGTTTCCAGGCCCGCCGCCAAGACCAGAACCGGCGGCGGCTCCTGGACCCTCCGGACCGGCGCCACCCGCTCCATCGCCATCCCGTTCTGAAGTGGAAGCAGTCGTCGGCGACCGGAGTCGATAGACAAGAGGGTCATGTCTGCGTCAAGCGCCCAGTTCATCTTCACCATGCGCAAGGTCAGCCGGTTCTACCCGCCCGACCGCGAGGTGCTGAAGGACATCACCCTGGCGTTCTACCCGGGCGCCAAGATCGGTGTGATCGGCCCCAACGGCTCGGGCAAGTCCTCGCTGCTGCGGATCATGGCGGGCCTCGACGAGGACTTCACCGGTGACGCCAAGCTCACCCAGGGCTTCACGGTCGGGATGCTCGAGCAGGAGCCGCACCTGGACGAGAGCAAGGACGTGCAGGGCAACGTCATGGACGGTGTCGGCGACACGAGCACCCTGCTGGCCCGCTACGACGCCGTGCTGGCCGGCTGGGCCGACCCCGACGCCGACTACGAGAAGCTGGGCGCCGAGCAGGCCGACCTCGAGGCCAAGATCGAGGCCGCCGGCGCCTGGGACCTCCAGCGCACCATCGAGATCGCCATGGACGCCCTACGCCTGCCCCCCGGCGACGCCGACGTCTCCACCCTGTCCGGAGGCGAACGCCGCCGGGTGGCGCTGTGCCGCCTCCTGCTGTCCCGCCCCGACCTGCTGCTGCTCGACGAGCCCACCAACCACCTGGACGCCGAATCGGTGGCGTGGCTCGAGCGCACCCTGCAGGACTACAGCGGCACCGTCGTGGCCATCACCCACGATCGCTACTTCCTCGACAACGTCGCCGGCTGGATCCTCGAGCTCGACCGCGGCCGTGGCCACCCGTTCGAGGGCAACTACAGCTCGTGGCTCGAGCAGCGCCGCGAGCGTCTCACCCAAGAGGACAAGGCCGACTCGGCCCGCGCCCGCACCCTCGACCGTGAGCTCGAGTGGGTCCGCATGGCCCCGAAGGCGCGCCAGTCGAAGGGCAAGGCCCGCCTCGCGGCGTACGAGAAGCTGCTGGCCGAGGCCAAGGCCGCCGACGGCCGGGTCAACGAGCTGGAGATCACCATCCCCGCCGGCCAACGCCTCGGTGACCTCGTCATCGAGGCCGATCACCTGGCCAAGGGCTTCGACGACCACCTGCTCATCGAGGACCTGTCGTTCTCGCTGCCGCCGGCCGGGATCGTCGGTGTCATCGGCCCCAACGGCGCGGGCAAGACCACCCTGTTCCGCATGATCGTGGCCGCCGCCGAAGGCGACGCCGAGGGGCCCACGGCCCCCGACGCCGGCGCCCTCACCATCGGCCCCACGGTCGATCTCGCCTACGTCGACCAGTCGCGTGCCACCCTCGACCCCGAGGCCACCGTCTACGAGGAGATCACCGGCGGCCTCGACGAGATCACCGTCGGCGGTCGCGTCGTCAACGGCCGGGCGTATGTGGCCTCGTTCAACTTCAAGGGCTCCGACCAGCAGAAGAAGGTCGGAACGCTGTCGGGCGGCGAGCGCAACCGTGTCCACCTGGCCAAGGTGCTCAAGACCGGCGGCAACGTGCTGCTCCTCGACGAGCCCACCAACGACCTCGACGTCGACACCCTGCGGGCGCTCGAAGGCGGCCTCGAGTCGTTCCCCGGCTGCGCGGTGATCATCAGCCACGACCGGTGGTTCCTCGACCGGGTTGCCACCCACGTGCTCGCCTTCGAGGGCGAGTCCCAGGTGCGCTGGTTCGAGGGCAACTTCACCGAGTACGAGGCCTTCCGCAAGAAGGAGCTCGGCGCCGAGGCCGACCAGCCCCACCGCATCAAGTACAAGCCCCTCGTCCGCGGCTGACCCGCCGCCGGACTCGGCCAAAAGCCGAACTCGAGGCAAGAGCAGTCGGATTCCGGGGGCTGCCTCGAGAACGGGTCAGCGAGGTGGGACCGGCCCCGGTTGGGGGAAGGGCGTCGGCGCCCGGAACCTCAGGGCGGTCGCGGAACGGCCGACGGGGAGGGCATGGCTCCCAAGACCGCCACTCGGCCTCGGGCAGCGGAGGCAAACGCCCCCGCCGGCCGGAGCACCCCGCGCTCGTCCAAGGCCAAGGGCCCTACGGCCACGTGCTGGACGAGCCGAGCCGTGCTGCGGGCCATCGAGGCCGGCAGCTCGGTCACCTGCCGCGAATGCGGCGAGCCCGTGAAGTTCCGGGCCAAGGTGCGCCTCCAGCAGGTCATCTGCAACGTCTACGTGAAGGGCGTGTGGGACCGCGTCGAGCACTACCACGCCGAGTGCTACGAGTCCGCCGGCCAGCCGCACGGCGAGGCTGCGGCGCCGGCGCCTACGCCTCCCCGCCGGGCGCCGGCAGCGTCCGCAGACGCTCCGCCAGAGCCAGCTCCAGCGGCCTGACGAACTCGAACCGGTCCCCCACCGGGCCCGTGACCGTCAGCGTCGACACGTAGGGCCCGTCGACGACCATGAGCAGGATCGAGTCGTCCTGGCCCAGGTCGTTCTCACCCCGCACGAGGTAGGCGGCGGCGTCGGCCTCCAGGTCCGGCAGCGGCACCGGGCCCATGATGGTCCGGGTGATGTTGCCGCCGTTGGGGTCTGGCTGCGTCCAGGGCTCGGTGCAGGTGCGGCCCAGGGCGGCGAAGCGCTGTCCGAGCGCGGTCGCCTGCGGCTCGGGCAACGCGGTGATGGTCTGGGTCACCGCGTAGCGGTCCACCCGGAACTGGGAGAAGCGGCCGGTGTCGGCGCCGAGGTCGGCCCGGAGGTCCTGGCCGCACACCTTGATGCGCTGGCCCCGGCCCACCGCACCGAAGTCCGCCGCCAACAAGATCGGCTCGACGGCGTCGGGCTCGGGGAAGTCACGGGGCCGGAGCAGCGCCGGCGTCAGGTCGATGTCGGCCAGCTGCTCGGCGGTGGCGGTCGCCGAGGTCGGGCCCGCGTCGGCCACCGCCGTCCCGGCGGCGGCGCCGGTGTCGTCACCACCGCCACCGCACGAGGTCGCGGTCAGGGTGACAGCGCCGGCCAGCAGCACGGCCCCGAGCAGCCGGGGGGCGATCGAGCCGGTGGGGAGGGCGCGCACGAACGGGATCAGGTGGTGGGGTCGGCGCGGCGCAGGAGGTCGAGGACGACCTGCGCCTGGGCCGCGGGATCGCCGTCGGCGGGGGTGAGCTCGAGGTCGGGGGCGACCGGCGCCTCGTAGGGGTCGTCGATGCCGGTGAAGCCGGTGATCTCGCCGGCCCGGGCCTTGGCATAGAGGCCCTTGGGGTCCCGGGCCTCGCACTCCTCGATGGGCGTGTTCACGAACACCTCGAAGAACGGGACCCTGGCGGCGTCGTGGGCGGCGCGTGCACGGTCCCGGTCGGCGCGGTAGGGGCTGATGAGCGGCACGAGGGCCACCACGCCGGCGTCGGCGAAAAGGCGGGCCACCTCACCGACGCGTCGGACGTTCTCGGACCGGTCCTCGGCGCTGAAGCCGAGGTCTCCGTTCAGCCCGTGGCGCAGGTTGTCCCCGTCGAGCAGGTACGCCGGTGTCCCGGCCTCGAGCAGCCGGCGCTCGACCGCCACCGCCACGGTCGACTTCCCCGACCCAGAGAGGCCCGTGAACCAGAGGGTCGCGCCGGCCACGCCCAGCGCGGCCCAGCGATCGGACCGCGGCAGGTCCGATTCGTGCCACACCACGTTCTCGCTGGCCATGGGCAGACGCTAGGCGGCGCGGCCGCAGATGGACGCGCGCCGGGCGGAGCGTTCCGCCCCGGCGCCGGCGGCGGGGCGGCGGTGGCGACGCACGGCGGTCAGGTGGTGGGGCCGAGGATCATGCCCGCGCCCACCGTCTCGTTCGTGGCCTCGTCGATGAGGATGAAGCTGCCGGTCGTGCGGTTGCGCCGGTACTCGTCGTAGAAGAGCGGCGCCGTGGTGCGGAGGCTCACCCGGCCGATCTCGTTGAGGGTGAGCTCGTTGGCCGCCTCGTCGCGGTGCAGCGTGTTGATGTCGAGCCGGTAGTGCAGGTCCTTTATGAGGGCCCGCACCGAGCGGGTCGTGTGCTTCAGGGCGAGCTTGGCCCCCGGCGCGAGGATCGACGACTCGGACATCCAGCAGATGGTGGCGTCGATGTCCTGGCCCGTCTCCGGCCGGTTCTGCGGCCGGCAGATCATGTCGCCGCGGGAGATGTCGATGTCGTCCTCGAGCAGCACCGACACGGCCATCGGACTGAAGGCCTCCTCGACGGGGCCGTCGTAGGTGTCGATGCGGGCCACCCGGGTGGCGAAGCCCGAGGGCAGGGCCACCACGTCGTCGCCCGGCTTCAGCACCCCGCCGGCCAGGGTGCCGGCGTAGCCGCGGTAGTCGTGGAACTCGTCGCTCTTCGGGCGCAGCACGTACTGGACGGGCAGGCGCACGTCCTGGAGGTTGCGGTCGGACGCGATGTGCACCTCCTCCAGGTGGTGCAGCAGCGACGTGCCCTCGTACCAGGGCATGTTGGCCGAGCGGTCGACGACGTTGTCGCCGTTGAGCGCCGAGATGGGGATGAAGGTGAGGTCGCTGATGTCGAGGCGGGCGGCGAACTCGCGGAACTCGTCCTTGATGCGCTCGAACACCTCTTGGTCGTAGTTGACGAGGTCCATCTTGTTGACGCACAGCACCAGGTGCGGGATGCGCAGCAGCGAGGCGATGAAGGCGTGGCGGCGGGACTGCTCGAGGATGCCCTTGCGGGCGTCGATCAGCACGAGCGCCAGGTTGGCGGTCGAGGCCCCCGTGACCATGTTGCGCGTGTACTGCAGGTGCCCGGGGGTGTCGGCGATGATGAACTTGCGGCGCGGAGTGGCGAAGTAGCGGTAGGCCACGTCGATGGTGATGCCCTGCTCGCGCTCGGCGCGGAGGCCATCGGTCAACAGGGCGAGGTCGACGTACGTGTCGCCCCGGTCGCGGCTGGTGCGCTCGACCGCTTCCAGCTGGTCCTCGAAGATGGCCTTCGAGTCGTAGAGGAGACGCCCGATGAGGGTGGACTTCCCGTCGTCGACGGATCCGGCGGTGGCGAGTCTCAGGAGTTCCATCAGAAATAGCCCTCGCGCTTGCGGTCTTCCATGGCGGCCTCGGACACCCGGTCGTCGGCGCGGGTGGCGCCGCGCTCGGTGATGCGGGTGGCGGCCACCTCGGCGATCACCTTCTCGATGGTGTCGGCGCTGGACTCGACCGCACCGGTGCAGGAGGCGTCGCCGACGGTGCGGTAGCGCACCACCATCTCGAACGGCTCCTCGTCCTCGGCGAGCGTGACGTAGGGGCCGACGGCGAGCAGCATGCCGTCGCGGCGGAACACCTCGCGACGGTGGGCGTAGTAGATCTCCGGGATCTCGATGCCCTCCTCGGCGATGTACTGCCAGATGTCGAGCTCGGTCCAATTCGAGAGCGGGAACACCCGGATGTGCTCACCCTTGCGGTGGCGGCCGTTGTAGAGGCTCCACAGCTCGGGCCGCTGGTTCTTCGGGTCCCACTGGCCGAAGTCGTCGCGGAAGGAGAACACCCGTTCCTTCGCCCGGGCCTTCTCCTCGTCGCGGCGGGCCCCACCGAAGGCGGCGTCGAACTCGTGGGTCTCGATGGCGTCGAGCAGCGTGGTGGTCTGGAGCCGGTTGCGGGACGCTCGGGGGCCGGTCTCCTCACGGACCCGGCCCGAGTCGATCGACTCCTGCACCGAGGCAACGACGAGGCGGGCGCCGAGCTCGGCGACGCGCTTGTCCCGGAAGGCGAGCACCTCGTCGAAGTTGTGGCCGGTGTCGACGTGCATCACCGGGAAGGGCAGGGGACACGGCCAGAACGCCTTCTCCGCCAGGCGGAGCATGACGATCGAGTCCTTGCCACCCGAGAACAGCAGGACGGGGCGCTCGAACTCGGCGCCGACCTCCCGCATGATGTGGATGGCCTCGGCCTCGAGGGCGCGCAGATGGGAGAGCTCGTAGTGCATGCCGGGGCACAGCCTAATCTGAGGCTCCGAAATCCCGACCAAACGGGTCGGCAAACGTTGAGCAGCGGGGCGGGCGAGCCGCACGGATGGACCGGATGGCCATGGCGGCCCGGCGGATCTCTACGCTGCGCAGCGGAGCGGAGCAGCCGCACCGATGAACCGGATGGCGAAGCCGTCCCGACGAAGGAGGGACAAAGCAAGCATGCCCGCCACCCCCGCCGACCACGCCATCGCCCACCGGTTGGCCACCGAAGCGGGCGACCTGCTCGTCGCCCTCCGCGCCCGCCTGACCGCCGAGGGCGAGGCACCGGCCGCGCTCAAGGCCGAAGGCGATCGCCAGGCCCACGAGCTGCTCATGGCCGGGCTCGCCGCCGCCGCACCCGATGACGCCGTGCTGTCCGAGGAGGGCAAGGACGACCACGCCCGCCTCTCGGCCACCCGGGTCTGGATCGTCGACCCCCTCGACGGCACCCGCGAGTTCAGCGAGGTGCCCCGCACCGACTGGGCCGTGCACGTGGCCCTGGTGGAAGGCGGCACCCCCATCGCCGGGGCTGTCGCCCTGCCCGCCCAGGGCGTCACCCTGAGCACCGAGGCGCCGCCGGCACTGTCCCCTGCCGTCGACGGCCCGCCCCGCCTGGTGGTGAGCCGCACCCGGCCACCCGCCGCCGCCCAGCAGCTCGCCGACGCCCTCGACGGCGTGCTCGTGGAGATGGGCTCGGCCGGCGCCAAGGCCATGGCCGTCGTCCAGGGCGACGTGGACATCTACGCCCACTCGGGCGGGCAGTACGAGTGGGACTCGTGCGCGCCCGTGGCGGTCGCCGCCGCCGCCGGCCTGCACACGTCTCGTCTCGACGGCTCGCCCCTCGTCTACAACCAGGCCGACGTCTACCTGCCGGACCTTCTCATCTGCCGCCCCGAGCTGGCCCAACGCGCCCTCGCCATCCTCAACCCCTGATCGGCCGGCCCAGAACCGCCACGCCGCTCGCGCCGGCAGGACGAACGATGGGGGACGCTCAGGCGCCGGCGAGGGAGAACGTGACGGTGCGGGCCACGAGGTCGGCGACGTCGAGGCGCAGGCGCACCTCGGTGCCCGGGGCCAGCGAGGCGTCGTCGACGGAGGCGAGGACGGCTGGCTCGCGCAACTGGACGGTGGCCCGGCCCCGTCCGGCGCCGGTCACCATCGCCGGGAACTCCTCGCCGACCCGAGGCGCGAGCACGGCGGCCTCCAGGAAGTCGACCACCGCCCGCTCGAGGGCCCGCTCGTGGTGGTGGGCCGAGTCCATCAGCTCGGGAAGCCCGGGCAGGGCATCGAGCACCCAGGCGGGAGGGCGCTCACCGGCCTGGGCGGCCAGCACGATCTCGTTGGCGAAGCGGTCGGCGAGACGGCGAAGCGGCGCGGTGACGTGGGCGTAGGGCGAGGCGATGGCCGCGTGCAGGGGTTGCTCGGGCGGCGCACCGTCGAAGGCCGCGTAGGAGGCGCCCCGAAGCACCCGGGCCGACTGGGTCATGAGCGCGGCGTGGGCGGGCACGTGGGGGTCGAGGCTGCGGACGAACTCGGGGTAGGGCCGCTCAGCAGGCCAGTCCACCCCGAGCGCTCGTGCACTCTGGCGCAACGACGTGAAGACCTCGGGTTCGGCCGGCGGAAGGGTGCGGAGCAGGCCGACGCCGGCGTCGAGCATGAGCTTCGCAGCGGCCATGCCGGTCAGCAGGGAGATCTGCTCGTTCCAGCCCTCGGCGGGCAGGGGCCCGTCGTAGCGGAGGGCGAAGGTGCCGTCGGCCTCCCGTTCCACCGCCTGCGAGGGGAGGTTCAAGCTGACGCCGCCACGGTCGCGCTCCTGCTCCTCCCGCAGCAGGCCCACCTCGCGCAGCAGTTGGAGGGCCGGCGCGGCCGAGCCGTCGTCGACCGTGGCCTGCACCGAGCGGTAGTCGAGCTGACGGCGGCTGCAGACCATGGCCCGCTCGACGCCGACGTCGCCGAGGACGCCCCGCTGGTCGAGGTCGAGGGTCCACAGCACGGCCGGCCGGTCCACGTCGGGCAGCAGGCTGGCGGCGCCCTCACCGAGCGCCGGCGGATACAGCGGCGCCCGACCGTCGGGGCAGTAGAGGGTCACACCCCGGGCCCGGCTCTCTCCGTCAAGGGTCCCGCCGGCGGCCACGAAGGCCACCACGTCGGCGATGGCGTAGTGGACCCGGTAGCCGCTCCCCCGCCGCTCGGCCCCGTAGGCCTGATCGAGGTCCCGGCTGCCCGGCGGGTCGACGGTCACCAGCTCGAGGTCCCGGCGGTCGACGCGCGCCGCACCCTCGCTCGGGCCACGCGACGCCGCGGTCTCGGCGGCGGCCTCGACCGCCACGGGGAACGCCGCGGGGACGTCCAGCTCGGCCCGGATCGCGGCCAGGCCCTCGGCGAACTCCGCCGGCGTCGTGACGTGGAGGTGGAGGTGGGGCACGCGGGTCAGCGCCGAGCCGTGCGAGCGCTCAGGACGGCGGGTTGACGATCGGCCCGCCACTGGGGAACCCGGCCACCGCGCCCGAACCGCTGAGATCGTCGAGCGACCCGGACGGGGGCACCGGCTGCACCGGGTCGGACCCGCCGCCCCCGCCCTTGGCCTTGCGCACCAGGCGGGCCAAGGCGATCACCACGAACAAGAGGACGAACAGGACCACGACGGTCTCGACGAACACGATGCCCATCACCGCGAACTGGTTGGGGGCGTCGATGGCGCCGCGGTCGTTGTAGCACTGGAGCTCCCACTCGATGACGGTCTCGCCCGGCCTCGGGTTGCTCGAGGTGATGTCGACGTAGCTGTGGTCGAACGGTGCCTTGCACAGGAGCGGGGCGCTGAGGCGGGCGAGGCCGGGGAAGACGGCCACGCCGGCGCTGGCGACCATCAGGGCGACGAACAAGATGACGATGGTCAGACAGCCGAGGCTGGCGAGGAAGGTGCCCTTGGCGCTGCGCTTCGGCTCCACCGAGCCCGGCGACGTCAGGCCCTGGGCCCTGGTGCGCAGCCGGGTGGTGGGGGGCAGGGCACCGAGGCTCACCCCACCGGTGCCCAGCCCCGAGGTGATCACCGTCGACGGGGCCCCGTGGACCGTGGTGCTGCCCGGTGGCGGTGGGGCTGCGGCCGAGCCGACCGCGGCACCGGCGAGGCCGGCGGCCGTCGTCCCCGCGGCCACCTCGTCGAACGAGGGCGGTGTGGGAGGCGTCAGGGTGGGGTCGTACGCCGAGGGCGAGCTGGTGGCGGGTCCGCCGGCGGTGTCCCCCGCCGCCCCGATCGGCGCCCCGGCGGCGCCGGGGGGGGTGTACGTGCCCGTGGACTCCCGGATGAGGCGGGTCTTGGCTTCCTCGAACTCGTCGTCGGTCAACTGCCCTGCGGCGTGGAGGTCGCTCAGCCGGTTGAGGTCGTCGACGAGGCCCATCGGCGCGATGCTAACCAGTACCCATGGACCTCAAGGTGGTGAGCTACGCCGTCGCGGACGGGGTGGCCACCGTGACCCTCAACCGCCCGCACCGCCTCAACGCGTGGACCGGCCGCATGCACGAGGAGTACCGGTGGGCGTTGGCGCGGGCCGAGGACGACCCCGCGGTCCGAGCCATCGTGGTGACCGGCGCGGGACGCGGGTTCTGCGCCGGCGCCGACGCCACCGCGCTCGACGGACACGTGGCCGCCGGCGCGTACGACAGCGGTGTCCGCGCCCCGCTGGCGGAGCCGGGCTACGGCGTGCGCCCGGAGTTCGATCACGCCTTCGCCTTCCACTTCGGCATGGCCACACCGGTGATCGCAGCCGTCAACGGGCCTGCCGCCGGCGTCGGCCTCGTCCTGGCCTGCTTCGCCGACCTGCGCTTCGCCGCGCTGGACGCGAAGCTCACCACCTCGTCCGGCCGCCTCGGGCTGCCTGCCGAGTACGGCCTGTCCTGGGTGCTGCCTCGGCTCGTGGGCGTGGGCCACGCCACCGACCTGCTGCTGTCGAGCCGGGTGGTGCTGGGCGAGGAGGCCGAGCGCATGGGCCTGGTGAACCGGGCGGTGCCCGGCGACGAGCTGCTCGACGTCACCTACGACTACGCGCGCCGGCTGGCCACCGAGGTGTCGCCACGCGCCACCGCCACCGCCAAGCGCCAGATCTACACCGACCTCCACGGCGACGTGGGCACCGCCGTGCAACGAGCAGAGGAGCTGCTGGAGCAGATGGTCACCGAACCCGACTTCGCCGAGGGCGTGGCGGCGATGAACGAGAAGCGCCGACCCGCGTTCGCCGACGGGACGCCGGCATGAGGGCACGCACGGGCGTCGCCGTGCTCACCGGTGCGGCCCTCGTCCTGGCCCTCGGCGCGTGCTCGAGCGACGCCGCCGAGACGTCGTCCACCGCGCCGAGCGACAACTCCGAGGCCCACCAGGCCGCCGCCGGCGTGTGCCGGGTGCTCGTCGCCTTCGACCACACCGTGGCCGACAGGGTGAACGCCGCCTCGCGGCAGATCACCGCCGACACCGATCCCGACCGGGCCCGGGAGCTCCTGCTCGACGCCACCGAGGACGTCCGCTACGCGACCGGCCTGCTACCCGACCGCTACGCCGTCCTCGAGCTCACCGACGAGGGCGACGTCGGGCGCCTGGTCGCCGATGCGACCGCGGCGGCGGACGACGTCGACGAGCAGCTGGACACCATCACCGCCGAGCTGACCGACGGCCTCGAGGGCTCGGATGCCCGCCAGATCCTCTCCGCCGTGTTCATCGACATGGAGAAGGTGCAGTCCCTGGCGCAACCCGACCAGACGGACTACTCGGATCCCGACCTCGTCGAGCAGCTCGACACGTTGCCGGACTGCGAGCACACCATCAGCCGCTAGCCCGGCGCCGGTGGCGGCACCGGGACCCGACCAGCCCCTGCGCTCAGGACGTCGACAGGACGTTGCCGGCCTGGTCGGCGATCACCGCACCGTTCTGACCGCGTGGGGTGGAGACGAAGACGGTGATCAGGGTGGGGCTGCCGGCGGGGCGCTGCACGTTGACGCTGCTGGTGACGTCGCCCTGCACACCGGTGAGGCCGGGGGCGTCGGCCACCAGCCCGGGGATGGTGGAGAAGTCGATCTGGTTCAGCGGGAAGAGCTGGGCGTCGAGGTCCACGCCCGCGACGTCCTTCTCGCCGCCGTCGGTGACCCCTTCGCCGACGTTCCAGTTGTAGACGACCACCCGGCTGGGGTCGTCCGGGTCCTGGGCCTCGAGGTACACCGAGTCGGGGTAGATGGCGAGCTGGAGCGCCTTGACCCGCTCCGTGCCGACCGCGTCGGCGAGGTCGGCCAGAGCCACCTCCGGTCCGTCGACCAGGAGGTCCACGTCCGTGGCCGCGCCGCCCCCGTCGCCGTCGCCGCCGCCCTGCTCGTCGGGAGCGACGTAGTCCTCGGGCGGCGTGCCGACCCCGACGCTGCACGCGGCGGCACCGAGCGTGACCGCGACGGCGAGGACGAGCAGACGGAGGACGGATCGTCGGCGCATGGCCGCCTCAGCGTAGGTCGCCGCCACGGAGCTCACGGCGGACCTCGTCCGTGTGCTCGCCGAGGGCCGGGACCGGACCGGGGTGGCGGGCGCCGTCGTCGGCCGAGAACGAGATCGGGGTGGCCACGGCCCGGTGGGCGGGCCCGAAGGCACCCCCGGGGACGTCGACGAAGGCGCCGGCGGCGATGGCCTGCGGGTCCTCCAGCACCTCCGCCTGGGTGTTGGCCGGCGCCCACCAGACGTCGTGGCGGTCGAAGCACTCGATCCACTCGCCGCGGGTGCGGGCGGCGAACACCTCGTCGAGCGCGGCGATGCACTCACCGGGGTGGTGGCGGCGCGCCCGGGCGGTGGCGAAGCGCTCGTCGTCGCCGAGGTCGGGCCGCTCGATGGCCTCGATGAGCTTGGGCCACAGCCGGTCCGACTCGACCCCCAGCAGCCAGAACCAGGCGCCGTCCGACCCCTGGTAGCAGTTGACCATGGGGTTCATGATCTCGGTGCGGGGCTGGGTGGGCGCCAGCTTGCCGAAGCGCAGGCGGATGCCGAGGTCCCAGCCCACGCAGTAGATCCCCGTGCGCAGCAGGGACGTCTCGACGAGCTGGCCGGTGCCCGTCCGCTCTCGCTGGAGCAGCGCGGCGAGGATGCCGCTGAGGATGGTGAGGCCGGTGACGTGGTCGCCCATGCCCGCCCGCAGATCGATGGGCGGCTGGTCGTCGGGCATCAGCGAGCGGGCGATGCCGGTGCGGGCCCAGAAGGCGCCGACGTCGTAACCGGCCCGGTGGGCGTCGGGGCCGTCCCGCCCGTATCCCGTGACGCTGGCGTAGACCAGGCGGGGGTTGGCGGCGAGGAGGTCGTCGGCGCCGAGCCCGAGGCGGTCGACCGCTTCGGGCCGGAGGTTGGTGAGGAACACGTCGGCGGTGGCCACCAGGGCACGGGCGTCGGCGCGCCCCTCCTCGGTGGTGAGGTCGAACACGACGCTGCGCTTGCCGCGGTTGTCCAGGTCGAACGGTGGGCTCTCGGTCTGGCCGTGGCCGGCGAGCACCGCGAACAGGCGCCGCATGGGGTCGCCGGACGGCGCCTCGACCTTGATGACGTCGGCGCCCCAATCGGCCAGCAGGCCTCCGGCGCTGGGGCCGGCCACCCAGACCCCGAGCTCGACGACTCGGAAGCCCTCGAGGGTCATGCCAGCGTCACCGTCCCCGCGGTGCCGTCGACGGTGACCACGGCACCGTCGGGGATCTTGCGGGTGGCGCCGGTCACCGAGACGACGCAGGGGATCCCGAGCTCACGGCTGACGATGATGGCGTGGCTGAGCTGGGCACCGACGTCCACGACGACCGCCGAAGCAGCCACGAACAGCGGCGTCCACGAGGGGTCGGTGATGGGGGCGACGAGCACGTCGCCGGGGGCCAGCGCACTCGGGTCGGCCGGGTCGAGGATCACGCGGGCGACGCCTGTCGCCTGGCCCGGACACCCGGAGATCCCCGTGAGCACGTCGCCGGCGGCGGCGACCGCCTCGGTGTGGGCGTCCCGTCGCTCCCAGGTCTCGACCGGCGGCTGCTCGCCCGCGAAGACGAACGGCGGCTCGAGGGCGGCCAGCTCGTCATAGCGGGCGCGCCGCTCCCGGAGGGTCCCGGTGAAGGCCGCAGGGTCGGCGAGGAAGTCGTCGAGCTCGTCGGCCAGCAGCATGCCGAAGTCGTCGAGCTGGCCGAAGTGGCCCGCCGCCACCATCCGCCGGCCCAGCTCGTGGAGGGCCACCCGGGTCTCGTGGATGAAGCGCACCGCGTTGGTCTTCGAACGCTCACGCCCCGGGAAGAACACCGCGGCGGAGGCGAGCGCCTGCTGGAACTGCTCCAGCACCTCGGGCTGGCCCGCGAGGAGGGCGGCGACCTCGGCGGCCACCGCCTCCCGGTCGGACACCCGCTCGGCGTGGTGGCCGTCGGGCGCCTCGCCGTCGTCGAGCAGGCGCATGCGGTCCACGGCGGCCAGGGCCAGCTCGGGGCGGGTCTCCCACGTGTGCGACGTCGTGTCCCACTCGTTTGGGCCCCGGGAGCCGTGCTCGCGGAGGAAGGCCGCGAGGGCGCCCAGGAACGTGTCGACCTCCCCGTCGCCCCGCGCGCCCTCGAGACGGTCGAGGAGGCCGGGGACCCCGGCGTCGAACTCGGAGGTGAGGACATCGGACCCGGCGACCCGGCGGCCCAGCTCCCACAGGACGAACGACGGCGCCGCCGACTCGACGTCGCCGAGGCCGGCGACCAGGCGCATGGCCAACGAGGGGTCCCCGACCGCCGCGCACACCTGCGTGATGATCCCGAGGGGGATCTGCACCGCGGTCGAGATGTAGATGTGTTGGCCGAACAGCTGGCGGAAGTGCTCGTCGTAGAGCCGGCGCACGTAGGTGACGAGCTCGGCGTCGCTCAGCGCGGCGAGGTCGGGCCGCTCCTCGCGCAGCTGCTTGGTGAGGGCCTCCTCCTCGGCCAGCTCGGGCAGCTCGGTCGCGGTCATGATCCAGATCAACCACTCGAAGGCGGCCGTGGCGCGGTCCGGGTCGTCGTCGCCCGGCTGGGGCTCGTAGGGCGGGATGCCCGGCTGGGAGCCGTACAGGGCGAGGTCGATCATCTCGGGGGTCATGCCCGGCACCCGCACGCCGGAGATCCGGTTGATGGAGACGTTCAGGTAGCAGTACCCGCCGAAGATGCCGATGATCTCGTTGTGGTCGGGGTCGAACTCGCCCTCGGTGAAGACCCCCGAGCGCACCAGGGCGTCCCGCCAGCCCGGCTCGCTGTAGGGCGTGATGGCGAACGACGCCGAGAACGGCGTCACCGGGTCCGGGAACACCTCGCCGACGTTGCCCCGCGTGTAGATCGGGTACCGCTCGCTCGGCTCATCGTCGACGATCCACCGCTCGGCCATCTCGTGCTCCCCCTGCCGTCGCTCCGACCGGCGCCGGTCGGCTCCGGGATCGTAACCCCGCCCGGTTCGTGGGGAGGCTCGGTGGGATGCCACCCTGAGGACGTGCCCGCGCCCGCCGACGTCGACCAGGCCGCGTTCAGCGACCATCCGCCCTGGGTGCTCACCGACCCGCACGCCCTGGCGTGGCGGCGCGGCCTCGACCTCGTGCGCGAGGCCAGCCGCCGTGAGGTCCCCCGACTCGTCGATCCCGGCCACCTGCCGCCCCTGGGGCGACTCCTGCGGGTGCTGCGCCACCTCGGGGTGGCCTTGGGGCTCTGGGCCCTCCGGGAGCGTCCCCGCGGGAACGGTGCGTCCCGTGCGGGCATCTCGCGACGCCTGCGCATCGCCGCCGAGCGCCTCGGTCCCACCTACATCAAGCTCGGCCAGATCATCTCCTCGGGCGAGGGCATCTTCCCCGCCGAGCTGGTCGAGGAGTTCAAGAAGTGCCGTGACCGGGTACCCGCCGAGCCCTTCGCGGTCGTGCGCGCCGTCGTCGAGGGCGAGCTGGGTCAGCGCCTCGAGGACGTCTTCGCCTCATTCGACCGCGAGCCCATCGCCGCCGCTTCCATCGCCCAGGTGCACGGGGCGGTGCTGCGGACGGGCGAGGCCGTGGTGGTCAAGGTGCAGCGGCCGTCCGTGGGCCACCTCGTGCACGACGACCTGCGGGTCATGGCCTGGGTCGCCCCCTACCTCGTCGGGCGCATCCCCATCGCGTCGCTGGCCAACCCGCCGGCGCTCGTCGAGCTGTTCGCCGAGACCATCAACGAAGAGCTCGACTTCCGCCTCGAGGCCGAGAACATGCTCGACGTCGCCCAGTCGCTGGCCGCCCTCGGCCAGCGGGGCTACGTCATCCCCCGCCCCCACCCGCAGCTCGTCACCCGGCGCATCCTGGTCATGGAGCGCCTCGACGGCTTCGCCTTCGACGACGTCGCCGGCATGGTCGAGGCCGGGGTGGACACGTACGCCATCGTGCGCACCGGGATGATCGCCTTCATGGAGGGCGCCATGATGCACGGCGTCTTCCACGGGGACCTGCACGGCGGCAACCTGCGGGTGCTGCCCGACGGCCGCACCGCGCTGCTCGACTTCGGCATCACCGGCCGCCTCGACGAGCCCCGCCGCCTGGCGTTCCTGCGCCTGCTCATGGGCGCCACCATGAACGACATCCCCGGGCAGCTGGCCGCCCTCCGCGACCTCGGCGCCCTCCCCCTCGACACCGACCTCGAGGCGGTGATCCAGGACCTCGGCCTGGACCGCGCGCCGATCGACCCGACCACGCTCACCCCCGACGAGATGGTCGCCGAGATCCAGCAGATCATGAAGGGCCTGCTGGCCTACGGCGCCCGCCTGCCGAAGGAGCTGATGCTCTTCGTCAAGAACATGGTCTTCCTCGACGGGGCCATCGCCACCCTCGCCCCCGATCTGGACCTCTTCGCCGAGATCGCCCACCTGGCGCTCTACTTCGCCCAGACCCATGGCGAGCGCATCGCCGCCGACGTGGGCATCGACCCCCGCTCCTACGAGATCGACCTCGAAGGCGTGAAGGCCAGCTTCGGGGTCGATCCCAGCACCGAAGGCCTCACCTACGCCGAGCTCCAGGAGCGCCGCGAGCTCATCCGCAGCCGCTTCGCCCGGCGTGACTCGAAGCTGGGCGTGTTCCGCCGCTGAGCGCGGCGCCGCCCCCTACCGGTCGAGGGCGTCGGCCAGCTCGGACCGGCCCGCCACGCCGAGCTTGTCGTAGATGCGGGCCAGGTGGTTGTCCACCGTGCGGATGGACACGACCAGGCGCTCGGCGATCTGACGGCTGGAGAGGCCCTCGGCGCCCAGGAGGGCGATCTCGCGCTCGCGCTTGGTGAGGGGGACGACGGCGTCGGCCTGGACGAGGCCGGGAGTGGTGACCCCCTCGCAGCGAGCCGCCAGTTCCTGGGAGCGACGCACGCAAGCCGCGGCCCGCCGCCCATCCCCGGCCGAGCGGCAGGCATCGGCGGCGGCCACCATGGCTTCGGCGGCGGCGATGACGAGGCCACGAGCCTCGAGGAGGTCGGCCGCCGCCGTGAGGGCATCGGCGTCCCGGGCGGCCAACGCCTCGATGTGGGCGAGGCGGGCCGCGGCCTGCGTGCCGGCCACCTCCGCGGCGACGACACGCGCCCGCTCGACCACCTCGTCCGGGTCGCCGAGGCGGGCCAGGTCGTGCAGTGCCGGCAACTCACGGGCGGGCTGGCCGGCGCCTCCTGCCTGCACGGCGGCCGCCCGGAGCCGGTCCAGGGCACCGGCGAGGTCGTGCTCGGCCACCGCCAGCCACGCCTGCGCCCGCAGGAGGATCGTCTCGGTGAAGCCTGCGGGATGGGACCCGATCTCATCCAGCCCATCGATGACCGCGTGGGCCGCGTCGACGTCTCGCAGCAAGGCCTGCGCGAACAACTGACCACCGAGCGCCCAGCGGGTCATGCCGTCGTGGCGGTCGCGCCGGAAGCGGGCCTCGGCCTCACGGAACCGGCGCACTGCGTCGTGGGCGTCCCCCGAGTCCAGGTGGATGAGTCCGAGGGCGAGGGCGAACTGGGATCGGCCGACGTCGTCCTGGTCCCGGAGGGCCTGGTCGAAGCCCGCCTCGGCCCGACGCAGGGCCTCGTCCACCTCGCCTGCCTCGAACAGGGCGATGCACCGGGCCGCGTCCATCAGGGAGACCTCGAAGATCCGGCCCTGCACCCCGAGGGCGGTGTGGGCGTCGATCCCCCGCTGGGCGATCTCCGCACCTTCGAGCGCCCGACCCATCAGTGGCAGGGCCAGTGTCCCCGCGAGGGCGGCGTGGTAGAAGGCCCGGCCGCCGGAGGCGGAGAACTGGTCGCCGGCCCGGGCCACGGCGTCTTCGGCACGGCCGGCGCTGGCCTCGACCACGGCCACCTGGCTGATCACGTAGTTCCGCGCCTCCTGCTCGGTCAGGCCGGCGGCGACGCCCTCGCCCACGGTGATGGCCGACTGAAGGTCACGTGCCCGCCAGAACAGGTTGGCCACCCGCAGCCCGGCCATGCTCGCCTTGTCGTCGTCCCCCTCGGTGAGGTCGCTGAGTTGGGCGAGGACGACCTCGACGCCTGGCGCGTCTCCCCGCTCGTTCATGGCCCCCGCGAGGATGTACCCGGCGGCGAAGCTGGGCTCGGCCTCGAAGGCCGCCCGGGCCAATCGCTCGGCGGTGGCGTAGTCGAAGGCGTGGCCGGCCAGGGCGGCGCCGGCGACGAGGGCATCGGGCTCGATGGTGCCGCCGCCGTCGAGCCGCCACAGTGCCACCCGCAGGACGTCGCCCGGGCGGTCGGCACCGACGGCCTCGACGGCGTCGGCCAGCATGCGCCGGGCATGGCGTGAGCGGATCACGGGTGTGCGGTCGCGGAGCACGTCGCCGTGCAGCGGGTGGGCCAGGCGGACCTCCACGTCGGGGCCGTCCTCGCTGATGGCGACGATCGACTTGCGCTCGAGGCGTCCGACCGCCTCGGTCACGCCCAGGCGGTCGACCACGGCCAGGTCGACCGGCTCACCGAAGGCCACCAGCTCCAGCGCGGCGACCTCGTTCTCGTCGAGGCCGGCGACTCGCACCTCCACCAGGTCGCGCAGCCGGGCCGAGGCCGAGACCTCACCCACGATGCGCCAGAGGCCGGCGTCGTCCACCAGGGTGTGGGTTTCGAGCGCGGACAGGACCAGCTCACGCAGGTACAGCACGTTCCCCTGGCTGGCCTCCCAGAGCTGGCGGACCGCGATGGCCTCGACCGGAGCGCCCAGCGCCACCTCGAGGAGCTCCTCGGTGGCCTCGGCATCGAGGGTGTCCAGCTCGATGCGCTCGGCGAAGCCCTCCTTCCAGAGCGCGGCGATGGGCTCCGGCACGAGCTCACCGGTGCGGACCGTGGCAACGATGAAGGCCGAGCGGGAGGCGGCCAACTGCTGGAGCAGGACGGCCGAGGCGTCGTCGAGGTTGTGGGCGTCGTCCACCACGATCAGGAGGGGCCGATCGCCCGCGAGGCGGGCAAGGCCCTCCTGTGCGTACTGGAGCAGGCCGAGGCCGGAGGCCGCGGCCTCGGGCATGGCCGGGAGCAGCGAGGCGAGCGCACCCAGCGGGATGCTCGCCGCCGAACGGCTGGCGACCGCGAGTGCGGTGCCGTAGCCCGCCGCCTCGCCGACCGCGAGGCACTCCTTGGCGAGGCGGGTCTTGCCCACGCCGGCAGGGCCGATGAGGATGATGCCGGCGACGTCGCGCGCGACGACGATCTGGCGGAGCCGCTCCAGCTCCTCCGCCCGACCGGTGAGTGGCCAGGTGACGCTCACGCCCACATCATGACCGTCGTCAGGCCAGTGGGGAGACCTTGAGGGCGCCGGCGAGACCGGACCGCCCGGCCACACCGAGCTTGTCGTAGATGCGGGCGAGGTGGTTGTCGACCGTGCGCACGGACACGAAGAGCCGAGCCGCGATGTCCTTGCTCGCCATGCCCTGGGCCGCGAGGCGGGCGATCTCGTTCTCGCGCTTGGTGAGGGGGGTGGGCCCCTCGATGCGGGCCAGCCCGGGCGTGGCGGCCCCCTCGCACGCTGCCCGAAGCTGGGCGCCCCGGCGGAGGCATGCGGTGGCTTCCCGCGAGTCCCCCGAGCGACGATGGGCGTCGGCAGCATCCTCGGCGGCCTCGGCGGCGGCCAGAGAGGCACCGCAGGCGGCCAGGGCCTCGCAGGCGGCCTCGAGCGAGGCACCGTCGCCGGCGACGAGGGCGTCCACGTGGAGCACCCGTGCGTCGGCAAGCGGCCCGTCGACCAATTCGGCCAACTCGTGGATGCGTTGCTGCGCCTCTGCGGCGCCGCCCAGCCGGGCGAGGTCGTGGAGCGCGTCGAGCTCGTGGCCGAAGTGGCTCGTGGCCCGATCGGCGGCGGCCAACGCGAGGAGGCGTTCCCGGGCCGCCCGCACGTCGCCCTCGGTCGCCTCGGTCCAGGCCAGCGCCCGCTCGAGGTCGGAGTCGTTGAGCCGGGCCGGGTGGGGGCCGACGGCGATGACCTCGGCGTGCGCGGCGCGCGCCGCCGCCGCGTCGCCGGCGAGGGCGTGGGCGAAGACCTGGCCGATGAGGGCCCAGCGGTGGGCCCCCGGATGGTTCACGGCCTCGAACAGGGCGGCGGCCTCGCGCCACCAGCGGAGCGAGTCCACCACCCGCCCCCGGTCCAGGGTGCAACGACCAAGGGCGAGGCAGTGGAACGCCCAACCGGCGCCGTCACCTTCGCCGACGGCGATCGCGTACCCCTCGTGGGCGAGCAGCTCGGCCTCGGGGATGCGGCCCAGCGCAGTGAGGGCGAGGGCACGAGCCACCTTCAGCAGCGAGGGCTCGTACATGCTCGGCATGCGACCGCGGTGGGCGGCGAACCCGCGGCGGGCGAGGTCGACGGCCTGGTCACCCCGGCCGAGCAGGGGCAGGCCGAGACTGCCGGCAAGGGCGGCCTGGAGGAACGCACGGTCCTCGGCGCCCTCGAAGAGGGACTCGACGGTGGGGATGCCCAGCTCGGCCTGGCCGGCGGCGACGTCGTAGAGGGCCAGCACGCCTATGGCCTCGCCCACGAGCTCAGGATCCTCGAGGTCGATGAGCAGCGCTTCCACGACCTTGACGGCCTGGTCGAACTGGCCGAGGTGCCAGAAGAGGTTGAACGACCGCAGCAGGGCGACCCGTGTTCGGTCCGGCTCGGAGACGGCCAGGTGCTCGACCTCCGAGAGCACGGCCTCGACCTCGGCCACCGCGCCCGACGAGTAGAGGGCGTCGGCGAGGACGTGGCCGGCCTCGAAGCTGGGCTCCACCTCCCACGCCGCCCGGGAGAGGCGCACCGCGATGTCGTAGTTGTTGGCGAAGGTGGCCTGACGGGCCGCTTCGAGGAGCAGGTCGGGGCGGGCGGTGCCGCCCCCGTCGAGGCGCCACAGGGCCACCCGCAGGACGTCGCCGCGTCGGCGCACACCGGCCGCCTCGACCTCGTCGGCCAGTGCGCGGCGCACCGAGCGGGCGCGGAAGCGCGGGGTGCGCTCGCGCAAGACGTCGCCGTGGAGGGGGTGGGCGAGGCGGGCCTGCACCCGTCGGTCGTCCTCCTCGGTTGCGAGCAGGCCACGGCGCTCCAGACGCTCGAGGGCGGCGCCGCTGCTGAGGCGTTCGATCACGTCCACACCGATGGGCTCGCCGAAGGCCACCAGCTCGAGCGCGGCGAGCTCCTCCTCATCGAGGCCGGCGAGGCGGCTCTCGACCAGGTCGGTGAGCCGTGGCGAGCTCGACACCTCGCCCACGAGGCGCCAGAGGCCGGCGTCGTCCACGAGGGTCTTGGCGTCGAGCGAGCCGAGCACCAATTCGCGCAGGTACAACACGTTGCCCTCGCTGGCGGTCCAGAACTGCTGGAGCACCTTGCCCTCGACGGGACCGCCGAGGGCCGCCTCGAGGAGCTCGGCGACCTCGAACTGGTCGAGCGGGCCCAGCTCCAGGCGCTCGGCCAGACCGTCCTTCCAGAGGGCCACGACGGGTTCGGGCACCCGCTCACCCGAGCGCACGGTGGCCACCACGTAGGCGGTTCGGGCCACGGCAAGGCCTTGGAGCACGAGCGCCGAGGCGTCGTCGAGGTTGTGGGCGTCATCGACGACCAACAGGAGCGGGCGGCCGGCAGCCAGCTCGATGAGGCCATCCGTCGCCTCCTGGAGCATGGCGACGCCGCGTTCGTGGGCGCTGCTCGCGGGCGGCAGCAGCGGCGCGAGCGCTCCGAGGGGGATCTCGGACGCCGCCCGGCTCGCCACGGCGAGCGCCGTGGCGAAGCCGGCGGCTTCCCCCACCGAGAGGCACTCCTTGGCCAGCCGCGTCTTGCCGACGCCGGGCGGCCCGACGAGGACGAGCCCGGCGATGTCGGTCCGGCGCAACTCCCCTCGGACGAGGTCGAGCGCACGTTCGCGCCCGATGAGCGGCCAGGTGACGGTCACAGCGGCGCCAGTATGGCGTGTCCAACCCGGCCGCAGACAGTGCGTACCGACGGTTTCCGGCTCGTGTGGCGTGCATCGCTACGCTGCGGGGGGTGCGCCTCGTCATCGCCCGTTGCGAAGTGCACTACGAGGGGCGTCTGACCGCACACCTGCCCCTCGCCACACGTCTGATCATGGTCAAGGCCGACGGTTGCGTCGCCGTGCACGCCGACGGCGGCGCGTACAAGCCCCTGAACTGGATGAACGCCCCCAACCGCCTGGTCGAGGGGGAGGGCGAGTGGACGGTCACCAACCCCAAGGGCGAGGTGCTGACCATCGCCCTCGAGGAGGTGCTGTCCGACAGCGCCCACGAGCTCGGCGTCGATCCCGGCCTCCAGAAGGACGGGGTGGAAGCCCACCTCCAGGAGCTCTTGGCCGCCAACTGCGACAGCATCGCCGAGGGGCTGCGCCTCGTGCGCAGGGAGTACCCCACCGACATCGGCCCGGTCGACCTTCTCTGCAAGGACGCCGACGGGGTCACGGTGGCGGTCGAGGTGAAGCGCCGCGGCGACATCGACGGCGTCGAGCAGCTGGCCCGCTACCTCGAACGCCTCAACCTCGACCCGATGCTGCGGCCAGTACGCGGCGTCTTCGTGGCCCAACAGATCAAGCCCCAGGCCAAGGTGCTCGCCGGCGCCCGGGAGATCGCGTGGGTGGAGGTGGACTACGACGCCCTCCGCGGCATCGAGTCCGACGTCCTCCGCCTCTTCTGACCACCTGGTTGCGCCCATCGGCGATTGGACGTGGCGCCGCCGACGCCTGGTTCCCACTCGAGCGCTCCGCTGCAGTGGGAAGGCAAACGCAAAGGCGCGAAGAACGGGGGTGGAGGCCGGCGGTCAGGCGGTGAAGGTGCAGCGGCCGGCGTCGAGGACGACGCGGCCGTCGCCGCCGCAGGTCTGGAAGACGGCGGCGTCGCCGTCGACCCAGATGTTCACGGTGAGGGCCTCGCCGGGGAACACCGGGGACGAGAAGCGGCCCTCCATCTTCCCGAAGCGGGCGGGATCGCCGTCGCAGAGGGTGTGGAGCAGGGCCCGGCCGGTGAAGCCGTAGGTGCACAGGCCGTGGAGGATGGGCTTGGGGAACCCGCCCATCTCCGCGAACTTCGGGTCCGAGTGCAGCGGGTTGCGGTCGCCGGAGAGGCGGTACAGCAGGGCCTGGTCCTCACGGGTCTGGTAGGTGACCGAGTGGTCGGGGGCGCGCTCCGGCGGCACGTTCTGGGGGCCCGAGGGGCCGCGATCGCCGCCCCAGCCGCCCTCGCCGCGGATGAACACCGACATGGTGTTGGTGAACAGCGGCTCGTTGGTGTCGGCCAGCACGGCGCTGGTGGACATGACGATGACCGCGCCCTTGCCTTTGTCGTAGATGGCCTCGACCTTGCCGGTGCTGCGCAGGGTGCCCTTGACGGGGATCTCACGGTGCAGCTCGACGCTCTGCTCGCCGTGGACGAGCATGGCGGGGTTGAAGTCGCCCAGGCTGGGCATGCCGGCGCCCATGGCGTTCAGCACGACCGCCATGGTGGGCAGCACCTTCTGGTCGATGTCGGCGCTGTTCTCGGTGGTGAAGGCCAGCTCGTCGGTGCCGGCCCCGACGCCCAGGGCGTAGAGCAGGCAGTCCTTCGAGTCCCACGAGCGCTCGCCGGGCTCGGACTCGACGCCGACGGCATCCAGGTTGATGGGCATGCGAGGTCTCCTCGTTCGATTCAGTCGTTCGGATCAGCAGCGGGGCAGTTCAGCGACGGGCGTCGCGGCCGCTCATGTCGGCGTTCGGACGGGCCTGCGACATCAGCTCGGCCACGAGCGGTCCGAGCTCGGTGGGGTCGTCGGACGGTGCGACCGAGGGGCCGATGTGCCAGCCCTCGGCCACCGACAGCGCCCGGCCGGAGACGTCGAACACCCGGCCGGTGACGTCCTTCGACTCGGGGCTGGCCAGCCAGGTGACGATCGGCGCGATCCACCGCGGCGACATCTGCTCTTTGATCTCCTCCGAGGCCTCGCCCATCCCGAGGCCCTCGGTCATGCGGGTGAGGGCGGCGGGGGCGATGGCGTTCACGGTCACGCCGTACCGACCCAGTTCCTGGCTGGCGATGATGGTGAAGGCGGCGATGCCGGCCTTGGCCGCGCCGTAGTTGGTCTGGCCCACGTTGCCGTAGATGCCCGATGCCGAGCTGGTGTTGATGACCCGGGCGTCGTTCTCCTCGCCCGCCTTGACCCGCTCGCGCCAGTAGGCGGCGGCGTGGCGGGTGGGGCCGAAGGTGCCCTTGAGGTGCACCTTGATGACCGCGTCCCACTCGGCCTCGGTCATGTTGGTGAGCATCCGGTCCCGCAGGATGCCGGCGTTGTTGATGAGGATGTCGAGGCCGCCGAAGTGGTCGACGGCCTGCTGGATCAGGCGGCCGGCGCCCTCGAAGTCCGAGACGTCGTCGCCGTTGGCCACGGCCTCGCCGCCCATGGCCTCGATCTCGGCCACGACGTCGTGCGCCGGGCCCTCGCCTTTGCCCGTGCCGTCCATGGAGCCGCCGAGGTCGTTGACCACGATCTTGGCGCCCTGGCCCGCCAGCATCAGGGCGTGCTCACGCCCGATGCCCCGGCCGGCTCCGGTGATGACTGCCACTCGACCTGCACAGATACCCGACATGTTTTTCGAAAATCCCCCTCGTGGGCGCGACCGCCAGCGATGATGGCATGTCTAGCGTGTGTGGACCCACCTGGTCGCATACGCGGCCCGCGCCCCCTCCCCCACCCCGCGCCCACCGATGAGCGTCTTCGAACCTGACGACCTGCCCGAGCCCCGACGCCCCCGCGGACGCCGCCGGGGACGACGGATCGTGTTGACCCTGGCCATCGTCGCGCCCGTCGTCCTGCTGGGTGCGGCCGTGGCCGCCTGGGCCGTCGACACCAAGGACGACACGCGCGTCGTGCGCAACGTCACCCTCGCCGGGGTCGACGTCGGCACGATGTCCGAGGCCGAGCTCACGGACACGGTGGCGGGCCTCGCCGAGGACTACCAGGACACCGAGGTCACCGTCGAGGTCGGCGACCGCACCATCGAGGCCACCGTCGGCGAGCTCGGTGCCAAGGTCGACCAGGAGGCCACCGTCGCCGCGGTGATGGACATCGGTCGCGCCGGCTCGATGGTCGCCCGCCCGGTGGCGTGGTGGCAGTCCTTCCTCGACGGCGAGGTTGCGCCCGTCGTGTTCCGGGCCAACCCCGTGCGCGTCGAAGAGGCCCTCGTCACCCTCCAGGGCCAGGAGCGCACCCCACCGGTCGAGCCCGGCATCGAGCTCGTCGAGGGCCAGTACCAGGTGGTGCCCGGCGTCGACGGCCAGGGCATCGACCCCGCGGACATCCTCACCGGCCTCAACGCCGAGGGCATCGACAGCGCCGGCCCCGACGCCGCCATCAGCCTGACCGTCGAGAACAAGACCATCCCGCCCCGCTTCCCCGACTCGGACGCCGAGGCGCTGGCGGTCCAGGCCAACGACATGACCGACGAGCCCCTCGCGATCAGCGCCGGTGGCGAGACCGCCACCGCCACGACCGCCCAGCTCCAGAACTGGATCAGCTCGAAGGTCGGCGCCGAGCGCCTGAAGCTCAAGATCGACAAGGAGCAGATCAAGACCGACCTGCCCATCATCCTCCCCGCCTTCGGCGAGCCGCCGGTCGACGCCAGCTTCACCGTCGGCGGCTACGGCCCCGAGGTCATCCCCGGCCGGTCCGGCACGGGGTGCTGCGCGGCCGGGTCGGCGGTCAAGGTGGCCACCGCCCTGCGCAACGGCGACACCAGCGTCGATCTCCAGCTCGGCCCCCGCGAGCCCGACCTCACCACCGAGGAGGCCGAGGCCCTCGGCATCGTCGAGGAGATCAGCCTCCCCGACCAGGAGCCCTGCAACTCCGGCAGCGCTGACGGCTGTCGGATGACGACCCACCACAACTGCTGCGAAGCCCGCAACACCAACATCGAGCGCATGGCCGACATCGTTCGTGGCCACGTGATCATGCCGGGGGGCCATTTCTCCATCAACGAGGTGGTGGGCCCCCGCACCGTCGAGAACGGCTTCGTCTCGGCGCCCGCCATCGAGAACGGCCAACACGTCGAGAGCGTGGGCGGCGGCGTGTCCCAGTTCGCCACGACATCGTTCAACGCCGCCTTCTTCGCCGGTCTCGACATCCCGAGCTACCAGTTCCACACCGAGCACATCGGCCGCTACCCCTTCGGGCGCGAGTCGACGGTGTCGTACCCCGAGCCCAACTTCGTGATCGAGAACAACACCCCGTACGGCGTGCTCATGTGGCCGACCTACACCGACACGAGCATCACCATGCACCTGTACTCGACCCGCTATGCCACCGGCGCCCAGACGGGCCAGAGCACCAGCTCGCGGGGCAGCTGCACCGACGTCACCACCACGCGCACGCGCACCTTCGTGGACGGTCACACCGAGGACGACACCTTCCACGGCTACTACCGCAACGCCGGCCCCACCTGTTAGCACCTCCGATCGGCCACCGTCGGAAACCACTTGGTGACGGCCGCGGCGCTGGCCAAGCTGGCGGGGTGGAACACCGCACCATCGACGAGCTGCTCGCCGGTCTGAACGACGTCCGAGCCGCCTCCGCGGACGCCGGGACCGTCGAGCTCATCGTGCGCCGGCCAGGGTTGGGCGTGCGCGAGGTCCTGGACGAGGGCGAGCTGGACCCCAGTGTCGGCCTCTTGGGTGACACCTGGAACGTGCGCCCGTCCAAACGCACCCCCGACGGCGCACCGCACCCCGACATGCAGCTGAACCTGATCGGCGCCCGGTTCTCCCGCCTGATCTCGAGCGACGTCGACCACCGCGCCCTCGCCGGCGACCAACTGCACCTGGACCTCGACCTCAGCACGGCCAACCTGCCCGCCGGCACGCGCCTCGTGCTCGGTACGGCGGTCATCGAGATCACCGCCGAGCCCCACAGAGGCTGCGCCAAGTTCGCGGAGCGCTTCGGTCGAGCGGCGATGCAGCTCGTGAACTCGGCCGACGGACGGGCTCAGAACCTGCGCGGCGTGAACGCCAAGGTGATCACCCCCGGGGTCGTCCGCCCGGGCGACAGGGTGAGCAAGACCGGTTGATGCTCCAGCGACCGTCACCGCAGGGGTGACGTAGCCTCGGAGCATGGCCGACGGTGAGATCCGCTACGAGTCCCGGATGAGCGATGCGGACAAGCTCATGTGGACCATCGAACACAACCCGATGCTGCGCAGCACCATCACCTCGGTGGTGCTGCTCGACCAGGCCCCCGATCGGGCCGTGATGGCCGACATCATCGACCGGGCCAGCCGCAAGGTCCCCCGCTTGCGCCAGCGGGTGGTCTCGAACCCTCTCTCGGTGGCGCCGCCGCGCTGGGAGATCGACCCCAACTTCGACCTCGACTTCCATCTGCGCTGGGTGCGAGCCGGCGGCGACGGCTCGGTGCAGGACCTCTTCGACATCGCCGAGCCGATCGCCATGCAGGGCTTCGACCGGGCCCGACCGCTCTGGGAGTACACCGTGGTCGAGGACCTCCAGGACGGTCGCGCCGGACTGATCATGAAGATCCACCACGCCATCACCGACGGCGTGGGCGGCGTGGCCCTGATGCTCGCCACCTTCGACCTCGAGCGTGAGCCCGCCGACCGGGGGCCGATGCCCGACGCCCCGCCCGTCCACGTCATGAACCAGCGCGAGCGCTTCCTCGATGCCATGGCCCACGAGGGCCGCCGCGGCGCGGGGATCGCCAAGCGGTCCCTCGGCACCGTGGTCGGCGCCCTGGGCCTGGCGGCCGCCGATCCGGTGGGCACCTCCGGCGCCGTCACCGAGACCGCCCAGTCGGTGCTGCGCATGCTGCAGCCCGCCAACGACCCCCTCAGCCCGATCATGCGCAACCGGTCGCTGAGCGTGCACTTCGACACCCTCACCATCCCCCTGGACGAAGCCAAGCGGGCCGCCAAGCGGGCCGAGGGCAAGCTCAACGACGCCTTCCTCGCCGGGCTCGTCGGAGGGTGGCGCCGCTACCACGACCGCCACGGGCACGAGGTCGCCGCCCTGCGCATGTCCATGCCGATCAACGTGCGCTCCGACGACACCGCCGACCAGGCCGGCAACCAGTTCGCCCCCGCCCGCTTCGCCGTACCCCTCGACATCGCTGACCCCGTCGAGCGCATGCGGACCCTGCGCCGTCTGGTGGAGGAAGCCCGCACCGAGCCTGCCCTCGCCCTGCTCGACCCGATGGCGGGCCTGCTCAACCGCTTCCCCAAGGAGCTGGCCACGGGCCTGTTCGGGTCCATCATGCGCGGCATCGACTTCACCGCCAGCAACGTCCCGGGCGCGCCCATCCCCCTCTACCTCGCCGGCAGCGAGTTCCAGGGGCAGTTCGCGTTCGGGCCGATGGCCGGCGCCGCCTGCAACATCACCCTCCTGAGCTACCTGAACGACCTCAACATCGGGTTCAACACGGACCCGGCTGCGGTTGCCGACCCCGACACCCTCATGGAGTCGATGCGCGAGAGCTTCGACGAGATCCTCAGCCTGGCTTGAGGCGCGCCCGCACCGCCGCACCACACTGGCACCCGTGATCGCCGACGTCGCCGTCGTCGGTGGCGGCCCCGCGGGCGCCGCTGCTGCCACCATCCTGGCCCGGGCCGGGCTCGACGTCGTGCTCGTGGACAAGGCCCGCTTCCCGAGGGACAAGATCTGCGGCGACGGCCTCACCGCCGGCGCCCTTCGCCTCCTGGAGGCACTGGGCCTCGACCCGACCGACGTCCCGTCGTGGCAGGTCGTCGGCGAGGTGGCGGTGGCCTCGCCGTCGGGCCACCAGGTGCGCTTCCGCCTGCCCGAGGGTCGGGGCCTCTACGCCGCGGTGGCCCGGCGGGAGGAGCTGGACGCCGCCGTGCTGGGCCTCGCCCGCGACGCCGGCGCCACCGTCCTCGAGGGCCACGCCGTCATCGGTGCCTCCCACCCCGAGGGCGACCGCATCCGCCTCGAGGTCGACGGCCTCGGCACCCTCGACGCCCGCTACGCCGTCGCCGCCGACGGCATGTGGTCGCCCATGCGCAAGCACCTCGGCGTGTCGCTCCCCGACTACCGCGGCGAGTGGCACGCCTTCCGCCAGTACTTCACCGACGTGTCGCCGGCCGCCTCCCGCGACCTCTTCGTGTGGTTCGAGGCCGACCTCCTCCCGGGCTACGTCTGGTCCTTCCCGCTCCCCGGCGGGGGCGCCAACGTGGGCTTCGGTGTGCACCGCGGCGGCAAGGTGCCGGTCCCCGCCATGAAGCAGCTCTGGCCGGAGCTGCTCGAACGGCCAGCAGTCCGTGCCGTCCTCGGCGACGCCGCCACCCCGGAGGCCCCCCACCGGGCATGGCCCATCCCCGCCCGCATCGACCGCATCCCCCTCACAGCCGGGCGGGTCCTCTTCGTGGGCGACGCCGCCGCCGCCTGTGACGTGATGAGCGGCGAGGGCATCGGCCAGGCCCTGCTCACCGGGATCCTCGCGGCCGGCGCCCTGCTCGACGCCGGCCCCACCGACCATCACCTGGCCACCACCCGCTACCAGGAGATGGTCCGCCACCACTTCTTCGCCGACCACGCCATGTCGACCCTGCTCGTGCGGGCCCTGCGCCACCGGAAGGGGGCCCGGGCGGCGGTGGCCGTGGCCGGCACCTCCGACTGGACCCGCCGCAACTTCGCCCGCTGGCTCTGGGAGGACTACCCGAGGGCCCTGCTGGCCACGCCCCGCCGGTGGCACCGGCACATGTTCACGTCGCCCGGCGCCTACCGGGCGCTCGACGCCGCCGGGACGTTCAGGACGCCCACTCCTTGACCTTGGCGGTCAGCCCCACCGGGTCCGCCCCGATGGGGTTGATGTTCAGGTTGGTCACGCCGGAGTCCTTGAAGGCCTGGATGCGCTCACGCACGTAGCCCTCGTCGCCGCAGAGCGACAGGGAGTCGAGCAACTCGTCGGGCACCGCGGCGGCGGCCTCCTGCTTCTTGCCGTCGAGGTAGAGGTCCTGGATCTTCTCCGCCTCGGCCTCGTAGCCGTACCGGCACACGAGGTCGTTGTAGAAGTTCCGGCCCTTGGCGCCCATGCCGCCCACGTACAACGCCACCATCGGGCGGGCGAAGTCACGCACCGCCTTGGCCTCGTCGGGCCCGCAGATGGCCACGGCCCCGCCGGCCACCACCTCGAGCGGGCCGAGCTCGGCCGGGCGTTTTGCGGCACCCGCGGCGAGGTCGTCGCCCCACACGCTGGCGGCCTTCTCGGGGTGGTAGAAGATCGGCAGCCAGCCGTCGGCCAACTCGGCCGTGAGCTCGACGTTCTTCGGGCCGAGCGAGGCGACGTAGATCGGGATCTGCTCGCGCACCGGGTGGGTGATCATCTTCAGCGCCTTGCCGAGGCCGGTGCCCTGCTCGGGCGGCAGCGGCAGCGTGTACACCTTGCCCTCGTAGGTGACCCGCTCGCGCTTCCACACCGCCCGGCAGATCTCGATGATCTCGCGGGTACGGGTGAGGGGCTTGTCGTACGGCAGGCCGTGGAAGCCCTCGATCACCTGCGGGCCGGAGGCCCCGAGGCCCAGCACGCAGCGGCCGTCACTGAGGGCGTCGATGCCGGCCGCGGTCATGGCCAGCAGGGTGGGCGTTCGGGTGTAGATCGGCAGGATGCCGGCGGCGATCTCGACGGTCTCGGTCTGGGCGGCCAGGTACCCCATGAGGCTGGGGGCGTCGAAGCCGTAGGCCTCGGCCACCCACACCATGTCGAGGCCGGCCTTCTCGAGCTCGACCACCCGGGCCGCCGACTCCTTGAACCCGCCCGAGTACTGCAGCTGCATGCTGATCTTCATGGCGCCGACCGTAGTGGCCCTGCCGGGGCGCTACGCCATGCCTCCGCACGACCAGTTCTCGGAAGCGACGAGCCGATGCAGCCGGCTCGATGCTCCCGAGAACGCCGGACCGGGGGCAGGTCTCGAGTTCTGGGAAGGCGCAGACCGCTGGGAACACACCGCTGGGAGCGGCCTTGCGCCTCCGGGAACGTACGGGAAGGCGCACCGCCCTCTGGCGTCATGATGATTCGGGGAACAGGGTGCGCACCGAGCGGGACGGTGTGGGCAGGGCGGCGTCGGCGCGGGCGGTGGTGAGGCGCAGGTCCCGGGGCCGGGGCACGGCCTGCCCCCGGCTCGACGCCGCGGTGATGGCCGCCGGATCGAGGCCGGCGTGGCGGGCGATGCACACCCCGAGGTCGTAGCGGGACAGCGCCTCGGCGCCGACCAGGTGCCACGGGCCGCTCCGGTCCCGGGCGTCGAGCCCGACGAGGTCCCACAGCTGGGCGGACAGGTCGTCGAGGCGCACGGGGCAGCGGATCTCGTCGGTGAAGAGCGTGAGGGGGTCGCCGGCGCGCAGGGTGTCGACGATCCACGCCGTGCGGGGATCGAGCGGGTCGGCCCAGGTGATCAGCGACGTGCGCACCACGGCGGCGTCCGGACAGGCGGTGCGGACGTGCGCCTCGGCCTCGGCCTTGTGACGGCCGTAGGGCGAGATGGGGAGGGGGTGGTCGGCCTCGGCGTAGGGCGCGTGCTCGCCGTCGAAGACCACGTCGCTGCTGAGGTGGATCAGGTCGGCACCGAGGGCAGCGGCAGCGTCCGCCACGTGCGCCGTGGCGGCCACGATGTGACGCTCCCCGGCGGCGGTGGCGTAGGCGGTGTGCACCACGAGCTCGGGAGCGACGCCGGCGACCAGCGCGGCCGTGGCCTCGTGGTCGCCCAGGTCGACCCGGTGCCACTCCCCCACGTCGTCGCCCGGGCCCGGCGGGGTGCGGTGCCAGGTGCGGTGGAGCTCGACGCCCTCCGGCACGTCGACGGCCAGGCGCGCCCCCAACAGACCGGCGCCGCCGGTGACGAGGACGCGCACCGCTGGCTCAGCCGGCGCCGCGGCCGACGAGGGAGCGGGTCTCGGCCCAGGTCTGGTTTGCCTCGACGTCGATGTCGTGGGGCAGCCCCAGCACCCGCTCGCCGAGGATGTTGCGCTGCACCTCACCGGTGCCGCCGCCGACCGTCAGGGCGGGCGAGAAGAGGAACCCGTACTCCCACAGGTCCACCGGAGCGCCCATCGGGCCCGCGTCGCTGAGCAGGCCGGCCGTGCCGGCGAGGTCCTTGGCCAGGCCCATGATGTGCTGGCCGTGCTCGTCGGCGAGCACCTTGCGGATGGACGACTCCGGGCCGGGCTGCTCGCCCTTTATGCGGGCGCTCACCGTGCGCAGCCGGATGAGGCGCAGCAACTCGGACTCGGTGTGCAGGCGGGCGAGGCGCTGGCGCACGATCGGGTCGTCACAGCCGCCGCGCTCGCGCACGAGATCCAGCAGGTCGTCGGCGGTCGGCCCTCGCCCCCACAGCGCACCGGGGCTCGAGAGGCTCACCCGCTCGTTGCCCAGGGTGACCTTGGCCAGCGACCAGCCTTCGTTCTCGTCGCCCACGAGGTCCTCGACGGGGATGCGGACGTCGGTGAAGAACACCTCGTTGAACAGGTGCAGGCCCGTCATCTCGACGATGGGCCGCACCTCGATTCCCGGCGCGTCCATGGGGCAGATCAGGTAGGACACGCCCTTCTGCTTGGGGGCGTCCGGGTTGGTGCGGGCGATGAGGATGCCGTAGCGGGCGACGTGGCCGAGCGACGTCCAGATCTTCTGGCCGTTGACCACGTACTCGTCGCCGTCGCGCACCGCCCGGGTGCCCAGGCCGGCGAGGTCCGAGCCCGCGCCGGGCTCGCTGAAGAGCTGGCACCAGATGTCCTCACCCGAGAGCAGCCGGGGCAGGTAGCGGCGCTGCTGTTCCTCCGTGCCGCCGTGGAGGATCGTCGGTCCGGCCCACCCGATGCCGATGGGGTTCTCGGGCCGGCGCACCTTCGCGGCCCGCAGCTCCTCGTCGAGGATCAGCTGGTGGATGGGGTCGGCGTCGAGTCCGTAGGGCCGGGGCCAGTGGGGGGCGACGTAGCCCGCCTCGGCCAACTGCGCGCCGGACGGGTCCGGGTGCTCGGCCAACCAGGACCGCACCGCCAGCCGCCGAGGGTCGTCGTCCGGCGCCACGTCGAAATCCATCCCGGAACCGTACCTAGACTCCGACGACCGCTCGCTCGACATGCGTGCCGCCGGGTCCCGGGTGGGGCAAGGTTGCGCAGCGGAGCGGAGCAGCGCCGCAGATGAACCGGATGGCGAAGCCGTCCCGACGAAGGAGGGACATAGCCAGCATGTGGAACTTCGCGGATGTCTGGGAGGCGGTGGCGGACACCATCCCGGACGCCCCGGCGCAGCGCCAGGGCGAGCGCGTCATCACCTGGGGGGAGATGGACCGGCGGGCCGACGGCATCGCCCGCACCATCCTCGACTCGGGCACCGCCGAGACGCCCACGGCCGAGCAGGACAAGGTGGCCCTCTACGTCCACAACTGCCCCGAGTACCTCGAGACCGTGTTCGCCTGCTTCAAGGCCGGGCTCGTGCCCGTCAACACCAACTACCGCTACGCCGACGCCGAGCTCACCTACCTCTGGGACAACGCGGATGCCATCACGGTGGTCTTCCACGGCACCTTCGCCGAGCGCATCGAGGGCATCCGCGACCAGGTGCCCGGTGTGCGCGTCTGGCTCTGGGTGGACGACGGCAGCGGCCCGTGCCCCGACTGGGCGGTGCCCTACGAGACCGCCGCCGCCACGCCCACCGAGCGGGTGCAGGGGCCCTGGGGTCGCTCCGGGGACCAGATCCTCATGCTCTACACCGGCGGCACCACCGGCATGCCCAAGGGCGTGATGTGGCGCCAGCGGGACCTCTTCGTGGCCATCACCAGCGCCACCGTCCCCACCTACGGCGAGGAGCAGGACCTCGACGCCGTCCGCGCCCTCGCCGCCGAGCCCGGGCGGCCCGTGGCCATGCCCGCGTGCCCCCTCATGCACGGCACGGGCTGGTTCATGATGCTGCAGAACCTCAGCGTGGGCGGCCTGGTCGTCACCCTCGAGAACCGCCACCTCGACATCCCCGAGCTCTTCGACACCATCGAGGCCGAGGGCGTCCAGATGATCGTGATCGTGGGAGACGCCTTCGCCAAGCCGATGCTGCGGGCCCTGGACGCCGAGCCCGACCGCTGGGACATCGCCAGCCTGTTCCTGATGATCTCGTCCGGCGTGATGTGGAGCGAACCGGTGAAGCAGGGCCTGCTCGCCCACAACGAGGGGATGTTCCTCATGGACGCGTTCTCGTCGTCCGAGGCCCTGGGCATGGGACAGTCGGTGTCGAGCGCCGGCGGCACCTCCGGCACGGCCAAGTTCATGCTGGGCGCCAACGCCCGGGTGATCGACGACGGCGGCAACGACGTGGCGCCCGGCTCCGGCGAGATCGGCCGGGTGGCCGTGAAGGGCGTGACGCCGATCGGCTACTACAAGGACGAGACGAAGTCCGCCGCCACCTTCGTGGAGATAGACGGCGAGCGGTACTCGATCCCCGGCGACTACGCCCAGGTCGACGCCGACGGCGGCCTCGTCCTGCTGGGACGCGGCTCGCAGTGCATCAACACCGGCGGGGAGAAGGTGTACCCCGAGGAGGTGGAGGAGGTGCTGAAGGAGCACCCCGCCATCGCCGACGCCGTCGCCGTGGGCGTGCCCGACGACAAGTTCGGCGAGGCCATCACCGCCATGGTCGAGCCCCTGCCCGGCGCCACCGTCGACGAGGCCGATGTCATCGCCCACGTGAAGGCCCACCTGGCCCACTACAAGGCACCCAAGCGGGTGGTGGTGATCGACACCATCGGCCGCGCCCCCAACGGCAAGGTCGACTACAAGCGCCTCAAGGGCGAGGCCGCCGACGCCCTCGGCATCACCGGCTGACCGTCCCCCCCGAACTGGCGCCCGATCTACTGGTTCTGGCCAGTAGATCGGGCGCCAGAACGGCATCGTCGGGTGAGGGCGCCGATTTACCCGGGTGAGAGTGCGCTGACTACCTTCGACGGCCATGGCTGACATCGGCTTCGACAACAAGGTCGCGATCATCACGGGCGCCGGCGGCGGCCTGGGTCGCGAGCACGCCCTCCTCCTCGCCTCCCGTGGCGCGCAGATCGTCATCAACGACCTCGGCGGCACCGTCGACGGCTCCGGCGAGGGCACCGAGGGCCCCGCCCACACCACCGCCAAGGAGATCAACGACCTCGGCGGCGTGGCCGTGGCCGACACCAACTCGGTGGCCACCCCCGAGGGCGGCGAGGCCATCGTCCAGACCGCGGTCGACGCCTTCGGCAAGGTCGACATCGTCATCAACAACGCCGGCATCCTGCGGGACAAGGCGTTCCACAACATGACGCCCGACCTGCTGAACCCCGTGCTCGACGTGCACCTCAAGGGCGCCTTCTACGTCACCCGCCCCGCCTGGAAGCTGATGCGCGAGCAGAACTACGGCCGGGTCATCAACACCTCGTCGAACGCCGGCATCCTCGGCAACTTCGGCCAGACCAACTACGGCGCCGCCAAGATGGGCCTCGTCGGCTTCACCCGGGTCCTCGCGGTCGAGGGCGCCCGCAACAACATCAAGGCCAACGCCATCGCCCCCATCGCCCGCACCCGCATGACCGAGGAGCTGCTCGGCCCCCTCGCCGAGAAGCTCGATCCCAGCCTGGTGTCGCCCCTCGTGGCCTTCCTGGCCCACGAGGACTGCGAGGTCAGCGGCGAGATCTACTCGGCCGCCGGCGGCCGCATCGCCCGCATGTTCATCGGGCTCACCCACGGCTACTACAACCCCGAGCTCACCCTCGAGGACGTGCGCGACCACTGGGACGAGATCCGCAGCGAGGAGGGCTACATCACGCCCGCCAGCCTGAGCGACGAGCTCCAGCAGGTCCTCGCCCATTTCAAGAGCTGATCCACCCGATCGATCCGTTCTGGCACCGGATTTCGGGCCTCTGGCCCCGAAATCCGGTGCCAGTCCGCGTTCACGGGTTGACGTAGATGAAGCCGTAGCCTTCGTCGCGGTAGGGCAGGCCGGTGGCGGCCAGGGCGTCGCCCCAGTCGCCGCGGACGTCGGGATTCGACTCCTGCATGCCGTGGTCGGCGACCAGGAAGAAGGCGGTGCGGTCGAACACGCCGGCGGCTTCGACCGCGTCGAGCACCTGGCCGAGGCGGGCGTCGGAGTCGACCACGCTGGCCTCGGCGATCTCGGAGTAGGGGCCGCCCTCGTGGAAGGCGGCGTCGGTGAGGGTGAAGTTCACCCAGCAGAACCTCGGGAGGGCGCCGAGCTCGCCGGAGAAGGCCTGGCGGGCCTGGGTGACGCTGGTGTGGTCCACCCGTGACGACCACTCGTACTCCTTGACCGGGCGCACGAAGCGCTCAGTGGCGTAGGGCAGCTCGTCGGCGCGGGGCGGGCGGTCGATCTGGCCGCCGTCGCGGATGACGCCGAAGGTCGAGTAGGCGGCGCCGGCGTCGCACGGCTCGTTGATCGAAGCGGTGAGGGCGCCCGGCCAGTTGCGCTCGAAGGCGGCGTAGAGGGTCTCCACCGACGGGTCGAGGTCGGCCATGGCCTGATGCCACGTCGCCGGCGAGTTGGTGATCACCTGTTGCTGGCGGGCCCGGTCCCACCAGGCGTTGTGGAGGATGCCGTGGTGGCCGGGCTGGGCCCCGGTGAGGATCGAGGTGTGGTTGGCCAGCGTCACCGTTGGCAGCGACGACATGGCCCCGTGGGCGTAGGTCGTGCCCATGGCCATGAGCCTGGCCACGTTCGGGGCCATCCCCTTGGCCACGAGGTCATAGAGGACGTTGGCGTTGGTGCCGTCCCACAGGATGCCGACCATGTGCTCGGGCGGAGCCTGCCCGTCGTCGATGAGGTCGTCGAGCACCCGGCCGTCCTGGCGGGCGAGCAGACCGCCGGCGAGGGGCCGGCCGTTCTGGCCGATGCTCTCGGGCGCCGGCGCGGCCCCGGCCAGGCGCAGCACGGTGGGCGCGATGTCGATGAGGCGGCAGGCGCTCGGGACCATCCCCCGGGCGGCCACGCCGGCGCCGGCGATCAAGAAGGGTGCACGCGCCTGCACGATGCCGATGGAGCCGTGCTCGCCCCGGTGGCCACCCTGGTCCTCCCAGTTGTGGGCCGCCGAGTGCATGACGCAGAGGTCGGGGGCGGCGGGCGAGTCGAAGAGCTGCGCCACCTGCTCGAAGGCGAAGGGGTAGGCGTTGGTGGTGCGGTCGGGGAAGGGGACCGCCCGCTCGTCGGCCAGCCCCGCGAAACGGTCCGTGGCCTGGTCGCCCAGCGGATCGTGCCCCTCGACGTCGACAAGGGTGAAGGCCCACCCGTCGCCGTCGACCTCGCGGGTGAAGTGGACGGATCCATCCGCCGAGGCGGCCTCGTAGACCAGGGCCTCGGGAGGGCCGTCGACCGAGAACACCATGTCGACGATTGGCGAGAGCGCGGGGTCGAGCAGCGCCGCCTTGGTCTCGGCCTTGGCCGGGTCGTCCACTGCGGCGTCATCGAGCATCGTCATGGCCGCAGGCTACGGCGGCACCGGGACGCGTTCAGGGCGAACACGTGCTGACGGCGGAAACACCGGCGGAACGGTCGGCGAACCAGGCGACCACGTCGGGGGCCGTCGGGAACACCACCTCATGGCGCGCGCCGGGCACCGAACGCAGCTCGACGTCGACCCCGACGCCGCACAGGCGCTGCGCCAGCGCGTCGGTCGAGGCGGGATCGATGATGGGGTCGTCGGTGCCCTGGATCAGCAGGACCGGCCCGCTGGCGGCCGAGGCCCCGACCGAGTTCTGCGCCATCAGGTCGACCCAGGGGGCGGTGACCGTCGCGTCGGTGACGCGGAGCTGCTCGATGGGTGTGAGCGCGAAGTGTGGGGCGATCTCCTGGGCGCAGGCCTCACCCAGGAGCGGCAGCTCGGACATCGCCCCGGGCGCGAAGATGGTCGTCAGATCGACGTCGTAGACGTCGCTCCAGGCCCCGAAGGTCATGAAGGCGTAGCCGAAGGTGAAGGGGAAGGCGGCGGCCACGCCGGCGAAGCGGGCCATGTCGGACACTGGCGCCACCGCCGCGGTGCCCAGGATGGTGAGGTCGGGGGCGTAGGCCGCCGCCTGCTGGGCGGCGAAGAGCACCGCCTGCCCCCCGGACGAGTAACCCCAGAGCGCCACGTCGTCACCGGCATCAGCCCCCGGCACCTGTGTGGCCATCCGGGCCGAATCGAGCACGGCGCGGCCTTCACTGACGCCGACGAGGTACGCCGCCGAACCTGGCGTTCCGAGCCCCGCACCGTCGGGGGCGACAACGACGAAGCCGGCGAGCAGGAGGTTGGTGATCCCGGGGACGAGGGCCCCCGACCGTGACGGCGCGCACTGGTCGGCCAGGCCCGCGGTGCCGTGGGCCCACACCGCGACGGGGAACCCTCCCTCGGGCGCGGGCCCCACGGGCCGGAAGACCCGGGCGGTGACCCAGGTGGTCCGACCCTCCCCGTCCGACGAGCGGGCCAGCGTGCGCCACGCCCGGGCCTCGCCGATGGACGGGCTCTCGTCGTACCAGACGAGGCTGCCGGCCGGTCCGTCACCGAGGGAGTCCGGCGGAAGGTAGAGGTCCTCGCCCGCTGGAAGGGCCACCGGTGGGTCCGGCCCCACGGCCCGCGTGTCCGACGTGGGGTCGCCCGCCGACGTGCCGCCACCGTGGCCGTCCGTCTCACCGTCGCCGTCACGACCGCAGGCCGCAGCGGCAACGCTCGCGAACACGACGACCAGGAGCACCGCCGCCCCCCTCACCACGGCCGCCCGGCGCATCGGGCGAGCGTAGGCTCGCCACCACCGGCCCTGGCATCAGGGCCACGGAACCTGGAGGCGATGTGGCCACCGATCTGCTCGAGCTCTCCCGTGCGATCCTGCACGGCGACGGGGGGATGGCCAAGCGCCACCCGATGGCCGCCAGCAACGAGCTGTGCGAGGTCGGCGACGGGGTCGCCATGGTCGAGTCCTTCGCCAACGTCGCCGCCTTCACCACCGGCGAGGGCCTGTGTCTGGTCGACACCGGCAGTGCCTTCACCGGTCCCGCCATCCACCAAGCGGTGCGGGGGTGGACCGACGAGCCCTTCGACACCGCGGTGTACACCCACGGCCACGTCGACCACGTCTTCGGCACCCAGGTGTTCGACGCCGAGAACGAGGAGCGGGGCCGACCCCGGGCGCGTGTCGTCGCCCAGGAGGAGGTCGACCCCCGCTTCGACCGCTACATCGAGACCGCCGGCTACAACAGCGTCGTCAACCAGCGGCAGTTCCAGCTGCCGAGCTTCCAGTGGCCGACCGAGTACCGCCGGCCCGACGTCACCTACCGCGACCGGCTCGACGTGCTCGTGGGCGACCTCGACCTCGAACTGCACCACGCCCGGGGCGAGACCGACGACGCCACCTGGGTGTGGGTGCCCGGCCGCAAGGTCCTGTGCGCCGGCGACCTGATCATCTGGTGCGCGCCGAACGCCGGCAACCCGCAGAAGGTGCAGCGCTTCGCCAAGGACTGGGCCGCGGCGCTGCGGTCCATGGCCGCGATGGGGGCCGAGGTGCTGCTCCCCGGGCACGGCCTGCCCATCGCCGGCGCCGACGACGTGGCCATGGTCCTGAACGACACCGCCGCCTACCTCGAGTCGCTCCACGACCAGACCCTCGCCCTCATGAACGAGGGGGCGCGCCTCGACGACATCGTCCACACCGTGGCGCCGCCGGCCGACCTCGTCGACAAGCCCTACCTCCAGCCGGTCTACGACGAGCCCGAGTTCATCGTCCGCAACGTCTGGCGCCTCTACGGCGGCTGGTACGACGGCAACCCCGCCCACCTCAAGCCCGCCCCCGACGCCGCCCTCGCCGCCGAGGTAGCGGCCCTGGCCGGTGGCGCCGACGTGCTCGCCCGCCGTGCCGCCGAGCTGGCCGAGGCCGGCGAGCTCCGCCTCGCCGGCCACCTGGCCGAGCTGGCCACCCAGGCCGACCCCGGCTCCGCCGACGCCCACCGGGTGCGGGCCGACGTCAACGAGGCCCGCGCCAAGGCCGAGCGCTCGACCATGTCGAAGGGCGTCTTCCGCTGGGCCGCCACCGAATCCCGCGAGAAGGCCGGCGGCGACTGAGCCGCGACACAGCTGTAGTGCGATCGACCTAAGGGACCTCGCGACTCCGACCGATGAGGACAGGGTGGCGAACCCTGCGCGACTGGATGCGGCGGACCTCGATCGCCTGCTGACTTCGCTCCCCCGCGCCTTCGCCGTGGGGGCGTTCGCTGAGGACCGCTTCGTGGCCGGGCCCGCCGGCGGGTTCGTGCTGCGGGCCGCCGGAGACGACGTCGACCGCGACGTCCAGCAGCTGCTCCAGGTCACCAACGCCACCCGCGTCGCCTTGTCCGACCACCTGCCCTGGGTCCCGTTCCTCGACCCGCTCCTGGTGTCGCCGACTGCCGGCAGCCACCACCACCCCAACGTGACGGTCGTGCCGGTCGACCTGCTCGTGGACGTGCTCCACGACGGCCACCAGCGCCTCGACGTGGCCACCATGGACCGGATCTTCGTGCTGCTGGCCGAGCACCGCCTCGACCCGGCGTGGACGATGATCGGCTGGACCGATGAGAGGATGGGCCCATGCAGCTCGTCCGATCCAGCGACGGCGTCCACGTGGCCCTCCACGACCTCGGCGGCGACGGTCCTCCCCTCCTCCTGACCCACGCCACCGGGTTCTGCGGCCCGGTGTGGCGGCCCATCGCCTCACGGTTGGCCGACCAATTCCACTGCTGGGCCCCCGACCTGCGCGGCCACGGTCAGGCGGAGACGCCCGAGGGGCTCGACTACCGCTGGCGGGGCTTCGCCGACGACGTGCTCGCAGTGGTCGACCACCTGCGGACCACCGTCGGCGACGTGCCCCTGGTGGCCGCCGGGCACTCCAAGGGCGGCGCCGCCCTGCTGCTGGCCGAGCAGCGCCGGCCGGGCACCTTCGCTCGCCTCTACTGCTTCGAGCCCGTGGTCTTCCCCGGCGACCCCATCGACCCGGACGACACGGGCGCCAGCGGCACGGGAGGCGGCAACCACCTCGCCGAAGGTGCCCTGCGCCGCCGCGCCACCTTCGGCTCAGCCGACGAGGCCTACGCCAACTTCGCGTCCAAGCCGCCGCTGAACGTCCTGCACCCCGACGCCCTGCGCGCCTACGTGGACGGCGGCTTCCGGGAGGAGGCCGACGGTTCGGTGACGCTGCGCTGTCGGCCCGTGGACGAGTCGCAGGTGTACCGGATGGGCGCGCAGCACGGGGCCTTCGCCCACCTGGGTGACGTCGCCATCCCCGTGACCATCGCCACCGGGGCGCGCGACCCGGTCGGCCCCGCCGCCTTCGCCCCCCACATCGCCGAGGCCCTCCCCCTGGCCGAGCTCAGGGTGTTCGACCACCTCGGCCACTTCGGCCCGTTGGAGGACCCCGACGCCGTCGCCGCCGACCTCCTCCGGGTCCTCGGGCCCTGACCCTCCCGCGGGGTGTGCCCAACGCTGTCACCGACCCTGCGTACGATGCCGACATGTCGCTGACGCGGCCGGCGACGTTGTCGCCCTCGAAGGTCTCGACCTTCCGGGACTGCGCCCTGGCCTTTCGCTACTCGGCCATCGACCGCCTCCCCGAGGCGCCGTCGGTGCCCGCCAGCCGAGGCACCCTCGTGCACGCCGCCCTCGAGCGGCTGCTCGACCTCCCCGCCCCCCAGCGCACAGAGGACCGCGCCGTCACCTGCCTGGCCGAGGCGACCGAGGCCTTCCGGGCCGACCCCGACTTCGTGGGGCTGGGCCTGGACGAGGCCGCGGAAGCCAGCTTCCTGGCCCAAGCGGAGGCGCTGGTCCGCCGCTACTTCGAGCTGGAGGACCCGACCACCGTGCACCCCATCGGCCTCGAGGTGCTGCTCGAGGCCCGCATCGGCGACCTGCGCCTGCGCGGCATCATCGACCGGCTCGAGCTCGACGAGGACGGCGGACTGGTGGTCACCGATTACAAGACCGGCCGGGCGCCCTCGGTCCAGGTCGAGCAGGCGCGCCTCGGCGGCGTGCACTTCTACAGCTACCTGTGCGAGCAGTTCTTCGGCGTCCGCCCGGCCCGCATCCAGCTGCTCCACCTCGCCGAGCCCGTGGCCATCGTCACCGTGCCCACCGAGCAGTCCACCCGGGCCCTCGCCCGCAAGGTCGAGGCCATCTGGGCCGCGGTCGACCGGGCCTGCGAGGACGAGGACTTCCGCCCTCGACCGGGCCGCGGGTGCTCCTGGTGCAGCTACCACGCCTACTGTCCGGCTGTGGGCGGCGACCCCGCCCTCGTGCCGACCGAGGCGGCGGTCACCGTGCGCTCGCCGGCGCTGGTCGGCTCGTGACCGATCCCCTCGACGGCGCCGACGACCGCCTCGGCGAGCCGGCCGTCGCCGAGGTCGCCCCCTCCCCCGCCGACGCCTTCGCACCGGTGGCCGCCTTCGACGCCGCCGTCGACCGGGCCTTCGACCACCTCCGGGGCAACCCCGTGGCCGACCACGTGATGTACGGCGCCTCGGCCCTCGGCGACTTCAGCCTGATCTGGGCCCTGCTCGGCTCGGCCAAGAGCCTGCGCTCCGAGCGCGACGAGCAGGCCTTCCTCCGCCTCGTCGTGTGCCTCGCCGGCGAGTCGGTGCTCGTGAACCAGGGCATCAAACGCCTGTTCCGCCGCACCCGCCCGGTCGTCACCGAGGATCGGCCCCACCACCTGCGGGCCCCGCTCACCACCAGCTTCCCCAGCGGCCACGCCAGCAGTGGCGCCTTCGCCGCGGTGCTGCTGTCCGACGGCAGCCGGGTGCCGGCCGCGTGGTTCCTCGTCGCCCTCGTGGTGGCCAGCAGCCGCATCCACGTGCGCATCCACCACGCCAGCGACATCGTGGCCGGCGCCGCCCTCGGCACCGTCCTCGGCCTCGTCGTCCGGCGCCTCTGGCGCCTCCCGCCCCGGCGCTGATCCTCCGCGACCCCGCTCGAACTGGCGCCCGATCTACTGGCTCTGGGCCGTAGATCAGGCGCCAGAACGGCAACGCAGAGGAATGGACCACCGACGGGTGGGGTTGGGCCGACCATGAGCACCCGATCCTTCGCCGTCACCTGGGACTACCGCTGCCCCTTCGCCCGTATCGGGCACCTGCACGTCATCGAGGGGCTGCGCGCCGGCGCGGACTGGGACGTCACCTTCGCCCCGTTCTCGCTGGGCCAGGCCCACGTCGCCGAGGGCGACCCCGACGTCTGGGACGAGCCGGAGAAGGAGACCGGGCTCCTCGCCCTGCAGGTGGGTGTCACCGTGCGGGACCAGCACCCGGACGCCTTCCTCGACGTGCACGAGGCCATCTTCGACGCCCGTCACGTCGACGGTGCCGACCTGCGCGACGAGAGCGTGCTCCGCGGCGTGCTCGAGCGCCACGGTCTCGACGCCGAGCAGGTCCTCGACGCCGCCCGCAACGAGGCGCTCGACGTGGTGCACAAGGAGCACGACCGCGTCGTCGCCGACCACGACGTGTGGGGTGTGCCCACCTTCATCGCCGACGGGCAGTCCGTGTTCGTGCGCCTCATGGAGGGTCCCGACCACGACGGCGACGTCGCAACCCGAACCGTCGAGCGTGTCCTCGACCTCGTCACCGGCTGGCCGCAGCTCAACGAGTTCAAGCACACGAGCATCCCCCGGTAGCCGCGCCGTAACCTCCGGTCCATGGCGGAACGGGAGGTACACGGCGACCGCCGCATGAGCGACCTCGAGGCGCTCATGTGGAACCTCGAGAAGGACCCGCACCTGAACTCGACGTTCGCCAACGTCACCATCCTCGACCGGCCGCCCGACCTCGAGCGCTTCCGCCGGAAGATGGCCAGGGCGGTGACCACCATCCCCCGCCTGCGTCAACGCGTCGTCCCCGGCTTCGGCCGCCTCGCCCCGCCGATGTGGCAGGACGACCCCAGCTTCGACATCGACTTCCACGTCCGCCGCGACGGCCTGCCCGACGGCGCCACCGACCGTGACCTCTTCGACTTCGCCACCCGCTACTGGCAGATCCCTTTCGACCGCACCCGCCCCCTGTGGGCCTTCGCCCTCGTCGACGGCCTTCCGGGCGGGCGGGGCGCGATCGTGCAGAAGATGCACCACACCATCACCGACGGGGTGGGCGGGGTGCGCATGTCCGAGCAGTTCATCGACCTCGAGCGCGACCCGTCTCCCCCGATGGGTGACGTCGAGCCGGAGGCGACTCTCGCCGACGCCGGCCCCAGCGGCTTCCTCGCCACCCTCTCCGACACCGCCGCCCACGTCGCCCGCCGCACCGCCGGCGCCGCCCAGCGGGGCGTGCAGGAGACCGCCCACGTGCTGGCCCACCCCACCCAGTGGGGCGCCGTGGGCAGCGCCGGCGTGGAGACCACCCGTTCGGTCGTCCGCCAGACCATGGTCACCGACCACGCTCACTCACCCCTCTGGACCGAGCGCTCCCTCTGGCGGCGCCTCGAGGTGCTCTCCGTCCCCATGGAGGACGCCCGCCGGGTGGCCAAGGACCTCGACGGCAGCCTCAACGACTTCTTCGTCACCGGGGCCGCGCGCGGCGCCGGCGCCTACCACCAGGCCAAGGGCGCTCCCGTCGACGAGCTCCGCATGGCCATGCCCATCAGCACCCGCTCGGACCACTCCTCCGGCGGCAACTCCTTCGCGCCCTCCCGGGTGCTGGTGCCGACCGCCATCGACGACCCCGTGACGCAGTTCACCGAGGTCCGTGACCGACTGGCCCGCACCAGGACAGAGCGCGCCTTCTCGGTGCTCGAGGGCCTGGCCGGCGTCATGAACGTCCTGCCGACCTCGGTGTTGGTGCGCATGACCCGCCAGCAGGTCGAGACCGTGGACTTCACCACCTCGAACGTGCGCGGGGCGCCCCTGCCCCTCTACATCGCCGGCGGCCTGATCGAGGCCAACTACCCCCTCGGACCCTTGGCGGGCACGGCGTTCAACCTCACGCTGCTGTCCTACGACGGCGCCCTCAACATGGGCCTCGCCATCGACACCGGTGCGGTCGACGACCCCGAGTTGCTGCGAACGAGCATCGAGCAGGCGTTCGCGGACCTGCTCGCCGCCGGCTGACCGGGCCGCGTTGTCGAGTCCGTTCGAGCGGCAAACCCAGGGGGTGGCATGGCGCGGGTAGGGGCCTCCAGGCTCACGCCGGCGGCACCACCACCGCCCCCAACGGCACCTACACCATCACCGGCCTCCCCCCCTACCGCGCCACCTTCGTCGGCCCCAACGGGGGACGACGCCAGGAGTACTTCGACAACGCCACCGACTTCGGCACCGCCACCCCCCTCAACACCACCGCCGCCGCCGACCTCAACTCCGTCGACGGGTTCCTCTCCGTCCCCTGATGTCGGCGTCCATCGTCGGGTGACGCACTGGGCCGATGGGGGCCGCGTCGCTCGCGTCCTTCCGACCCGCGCTGGTCATGCCTCCACGTCAGTGGATGGCACAACCACAAGGCGCCCTCCAAGCTGGCCGACGCGACCTCAGGTTCAGTTGGGCGAGAGGGCCTCGTCGCTGATGTCACTGATGTCCGGGGTGGGGGCACGGAGCAGCGAGCGCACGTCGAGCAGGAGGTCGGACACCTCGCTGGTCGAGACCAGCTCACGGTGCATCATGTCGCCCAGGCCCTGATCGATGAGGGCGAGCGCCTCGTCGATCGAGGTGAACTCTCGGGTCTCGCTCATCGCTACCTCCACGGGGGGTACTGGCTGCACGGAACATGCGAACTGCACAGAACAACGGGCGAACCGCCGGTTTGTTCCGTGACTGCGGTCACGTCCCGCCCCAGGGGCTTGGTCGAACCTTACCCACGGTCTGTGACCGGGGATCATCATCTGCGATGAATTCCGTGTTACGGGACCAAGGTCCCGTGCCGGCGGACTCGCTAGCTTCGGCCCATGGAACGTGGCACCGCCGCCCTCGGCCTCACCTTCGCCAGCTTCATGAACCTCGGCCCGGAGGCGGCGCTCACCGCCGCCCGCCGGGCCGCCGAGCTCGGCTACCGCTCGTTCTGGACCGCCGAGACGACTGGGCCCGAGGCCTTCTCGCTGCTCGCCGCCGCCGGCGCCGCCGCCCCGGGCCTCGACCTCGGCACGGGTGTGCTGGCCCTCCAACTGCGCACGCCGATGGTCGTGGCCATGGCCGGCGCGACCCTCCAGGCCCTGCACCCCGAGCGGGACATCCTCCTCGGTATCGGCATCTCGTCGCCGGTGGTCACCGAGCGCTGGCACGGGGCACCGTACGGCGACCGGCCCCTGGCCCGGGTGCGGGAGTACGTCACGCTCGTGAAGGAGTGCCTCACCGGCGAGCCCGTCACCTTCCAGGGCGACTTCTACCAGTGCAAGAAGTTCCGCCTCGGGGTGCGCCTGGGCGAGCGCCGGCCGAAGGTGGTGGTCGGCGCCCTCAACCCCAAGATGCTCGCCCTCGCCGGCGAGGTGGCCGACGGCGTGCTGCTCAACTACCTGCCGGCGTCGCACGTGGCCTGGTCGGTCGAACAGGTCCGCAAGGGCGGCGACGCCGACGTCTACGCCTACGTCCACGCCGGTGTCTGCGAGCGCGAGGACGGCATCGACTTCGCCCGACGCGACCTGTGGTCGTACGCCGTGGTCGACGCCTACGCCGCCAACTTCGAGCGGGCCGGCTTCGGCGACGAGGTGGCCCAGATCCGCGAGTGCCAGGCCGCCGGCGACCGTGACGCCGCCATCGCCGCGGTGTCCGACCGCTTCGTGGACGCCATCGACGTGATGGGCGACGCCGCCCACGTGCGCGCCACGGTCGAGGACTACGTGGCCGCCGGCGTCGACGTGCCCGTGTTGATGCCCCTGCCCTGGGGCCCCGACCGCATGGCCGTCATCGACGCCACCTTGACGGCCGCCGCCGGCGGCGGCGTCTGAGCGATCGCCCCGAAGCGGCCGACACCGCTGAGGTGTAGATCGCGGTGCATGCAGAATGTAGACTGGGCGGATGGCGACCACCACGATCCGGGTCGACACCACGACCCACGCACAGCTCGTCGAATTGAGCCGAGCCACTGGCGAGTCCCTCATCGACACCGTGCGCGACGCGACCGAGGCCCTCCGCCGTCAGCGTTTCGCCCAGCAGGTCTCGACCGAGCTCAGCGAGCTGCGGGAGGATCCGGCCGCCTGGGCGTCCTACCTGGCGGATGCCACGGCGACCTCCGTGGCCGATGGCGTCGACTGACGACCTCTGGCTGGTCGACTTCGGCGAGCCCTACCCGGGTGAGCCGGCGTCGTATCGACCGGCCGTCGTGCTCGGACCCCCCGAGGCGTTCGGGCCGACGTTCCCGTTCGTGATCCTGGCTCCGCTCACCACCACCGATCGCGGGCTCTCGCTCCATGTCGAGGTCGAGCCCCACGAGTCCACCGGGCTCGACGACCTCAGCTACATCCAGTGCGAGCTCATCCGCTCGCTCAACCGACGGCGCCTCGTCCACCGGCTCGGCGTCATCGAACCCGGCACGAGCCAGCGGGTCGCCACCATCGTCAAGACGCTGCTCGGCCACTGACCTGTGGGCCTGGCGGCCGCCGACGGCGCCTGAGCGGGCTCAGCCGACGTTCATGTCGAAGTCCTCGGGGAGCTCACCGCCGGCTTCGAGCCAGGCCATGATCACCTCGGGGAACTCGCGGGGGTTGTAGATGTCCTCTTCGTAGGACCACTCGCCGTTGCCGGCGTAGTGCAGGACGCACAGCGTGGGCACGTCGAAGGTGCGATCGCCCCCCTTGGGGTCGGGCAGGCGGTTCTGGCACCAGAACACGAGGCGGTTGCCGTCGATGATCCACCACTCGTAGGGGAACTCCATGGTGGGGAACGGCTGCATCACGCCGTTGATCCAGGCACGGATCTCCTCCCGCCCGTTGAACTTGCCGTAGTGGTGCTCGAAGTAGCGGGCGTTCTCGGAGAACTGGTTGGCCCAGGGGTCCCATTCGCCGGTGGCGACGGCGGTCTGCGCCCGTTCGCGGTACTTGGCGAACTCGGCCTCGATCTCCTCGCGGGGGAACGGCGTGGCCACGGGGTCAGGGGTGTAGTCGGGGATGCCGGTGAGGCTCGGGTCGGGCAGCGTCTCCCGGCGGCCGCCAGCGGCGAGCCATGCGCCGAACACCTCTTCGGCGTGGACGGGGTTGTAGACGTCCTCCTCGTAGTCCCATTTGCCGTCGCCGGCGTAGTTGAGGATCGTGGCGTTCGGGAACCGGTACGGGGTGTCGCCCCCGGCGGGGTCGGGCAGGTTGTTCCAGATGTAGAAGACGACCCGGTCGCCGTCGACCACCCACCAGTCGACCGAGAAGGTCATGGCCGGGTAGTCGGCCATGCACGAGACGATCCACTGCTCGATCTCGGCCCGGCCGGTGAAGTTCCCCAGGTAGTGCTCGACGTAGGTCGCGTCGTCGGTGAACAGGGCGGCCCACGCCGGCCAGTCGAGTCCGTACGCCCCCACGCGCAGGAACTCCTCGAACGCCGCCCGGACCTCTGCTTCAGGATGTGCCCCCATGGCGGCGATGGTAGGTCACCGTCCGGTGACGAGGCGCCGAGGTCGCCGGCGTGTGCTCCCCGCTTCCCGGGTTCGCTGTCGGTGGGCCCGTCTACGATCGCCCCATGGAGCTGCGGGACAAGGTCGTCGTCGTCACCGGCGGCGCCAACGGCATCGGGCGGGCGCTGTGCCGCCGCTTCGTGGCCGAAGGCGCCCGGGGCGTGGCCGTGGCCGATCTCGACGGTGGGGCTGCCGCCGCGGTGGCCGCCGAGCTGGGCGACGCCGCCTTCGCGCTCGAGGTGAACGTCGCCATCGAGAGCGACATCATCCGCCTCGTCGAGATCACCCAGGAGCGGTGGGGCCCCATCGACCTGTTCTGCTCGAACGCGGGCATCGCGTTCCCCGCCGGCGGGGTCGAGGCGCCCAACGAGGGCTGGCAGCAGATCTGGGACGTCAACGTGATGGCCCACGTGTATGCGGCCCGCGCGGTGCTGCCCGGGATGATCGCCCGGGGCGAGGGCTACCTGCTCAACACCGCGTCGGCCGCCGGCCTGCTCACCAACCTCGGCGCGGCGCCGTACTCCGCCACCAAGCACGCCGCCGTCGGCCTGGCCGAGTGGCTGGCCATCACCCACGGCGACCAGGGCATCAAGGTCTCGTGCCTCTGCCCGCAGGGGGTGCGCACCAACATGTTGCTCGCCCCCGGCCTCGGCGCGCAGGCGAGCGGCGCCCCCGGCTCGTCTGGCCCTCCGGCCGCGGGCGACGCCGCCGCCAGCGCCGCCGAGCTGGCCGGCGCCGTCGTGCTGGCCCAGGGGGCCATCGAGCCCGAGGACGTCGCCGAGGCGGTCGTGGCCGGCCTGGCCGACGAGCACTTCCTCATCCTCCCCCACCCCGAGGTGGGCGACTACTTCCGCAACAAGGCCGAGAACTACGACCGCTGGATCGGCGGCATGCGCAAGCTCGGCCGCCGGGTCGCGGAGGCCTTCGGCTCCCCATGAGCCCCGCCTCCCTGCGCAAGGACCGGGCCCCCGAAGTCGGTCCCGTCGCCGACGCCGGCCTCGCCGCCCTGGGCCTGCGCCCCGGCGACCGCGTCCGCTTCCGTCGGCGCGACGGAAGCCGCTGGCGCGAAGCTGCGGTCGAGCGCGTCGAGCGCGACGGCAGCATCGGCCTGCGCGACGCCAAGGGCGCCGCCCGCGCCCTCCCTCTCGACCGCCTCGAGGTCCGCACCACGGGCCCCCGGGGCGCCACCACCTGGGAGCCCTGCTCCGAGCGGGCGGCCCGTACCGAACAGATGAGGTTGCTGTGACCCGGATGCGCCCGCTGCGCCGCCTGCTGCCGCTCGTCGTGCTCGTCGCCGTGGTGGTCGGCGTGACGGGGTGCTCGCTCCCCGAGGAGCGGGGCTTCACCATCACCCACATCGACACCCAGGCGGTGCTGAACCCCGACGGGTCGATGGACGTGGTCGAGCGGGCCACCTACGACTTCACCGGCGACTTCTCGGTCGGCTCCCGCAGCTTCGAGACGGCCGAGTACGACTACACCATCACCGGCATCGAGGCGTCGGAAGACGGTGCGCCCCTCCCCACCGTCACCGACACGCCCAACCTCTACGAGTGGGACCTCGACGGCGACCCCAACGGCTCCCCGTCCACCTCGGGCACCCACACCTACGAGCTGCGCTACACCGTCGAGGGCGCCGCCATCGTCCACCCGGACGTGGCCGAGCTCTACTGGAACTGGATCGGCACCACCTCGCCGGGCACGGACCGCCTCGACGTCGACCTCCAGGTGCCCGGGCCGGGCCGCCAGGTGCGGGCCTGGGCCCATGGCCCCCTCAACGGCGAGCTCACCCGTGAGGGCGACCACGTGCTGTTGGCGGTCGACGACGTGCCCGCCGGCCAGTTCGTGGACAGCCGGGTGCTCGTGCCGGCCGACCGCTTCACCGTCGAGCCGGTGGGGCCGCCGGTCGAGGACCAGATCGTGGCCGAGGAGACCCGCCTCGCCGAGATCGCCAACGAGCAGCGCAAGCTGGCCGCCGACCAGGCCGAGCGCGACCGTCAGGTCCGGCGCTTCTTCACCGTCTTCACGCCGATCCTGATCGCGGCGGCGTGGCTGGTGTTCTTCCTGGTGTGGCGCAGGTGGGGCAAGGAGCCGCCGGCGCCGCCCGACATCGGCGACTACTGGCGCGAGGTGCCCGACGACCCGCCGGCGGTGGCGGTGGCCCTCCTCAACTGGGGCACCGTCACCCCCACCGCGTTCGCGGCCACCACCGTCGACCTCGCCCAGCGGGGCTTCCTCACCATCACCGAGACGCCGGGCGAGGGCGGCCTGTTCGGGTCCAAGACGGAGTACCGCTTCGACTGGCAGGGCAAGGACACCTCCAAGCTGCTGTCGTTCGAGCGGGACCTGCTCGGCACCCTGTTCCAGACGGGCCAGTCCGTCACCCAGACCGCGTTCACCTCGTGGGCGCGGGCCCACCAGAGCGAGTCGGCCAAGTTCTGGTCCCGGTTCCAGAAGCAGGTCACCGCGGAGTTCCACAAGCGCAGCTACGTGGCCCGCAACCGCCCGGTGCCCTACCTGATCCACTTCGCAGCGATCGTCGTGCTCGGCCTCTTCGGCTTCCTCTCCTTCGGGGTCGACGCGAAGGTGGTCGGCGGCGCCGCCTTCGCCGCGGCGGCGGGCCTGCTGTTCTGCTCGGGCCTGCTGCGCCAGCGCACGCCGGCTGGCGGCGAGCGCTTCGCGCAGTGGAACGGGCTGAAGCGCTTCCTCGCCGACTTCTCCCGCCTCGACGAGGCCGTGTCGGGCGACATGATCATCTACGAGCGCTACCTCGTGGCCTCGGTGGCCCTCGGGGTGGCCGACCAGCTCATCGCCGGCCTCCAGGCCAGGCTGCCGGCCGAGGTCGACCAGACGCAGTTCGCCACCTGGTACGTCGCCAACTCCGCCGCGGGCATGGGCCGGGGCTTCGGGTCCATGGGCTCGATCGGCACCTTCGCCTCCAACTTCGGCTCGAAGGCCACCAGCAGCTTCACCCCGCCCAGCTCGTCGAGCAGCTCGTCGGGGTTCAGCGGCGGCGGCTTCTCCTCGGGTGGCGGCGGTGGCGGGGGTGGCGGCGGCTTCGGCGCCCGATGAGCCCGACGACGCGGTCGCACCGCTGACGGCGTGACCCCGGACGACCCCACCCTCGCGGTCTACGAGGCCGAGGCCGACCGCTGGCGGGCCGAGCGCGAGCCCCCCGACCGGGCGCCGGCGGTGGCCTTCGCCGAGCGCGTGGTCGCCGCCCACGCCGACGGGGTGCCGGCCCAGCCGGTGGTCGACCTCGGGTGCGGGCCGGGCTGGTTCACCGCCGACCTCGTCGCCGGCACCGCGGCCACCCCGATCGCCCTCGACTACGCGGCGGCGATGCTCGACCTCGTCCCCGAGTTCGCGCCGGGCGCCTCCCGGGTCCAGGCGTCGCTCACCGCCCTCCCGTTCCGCCGCGGCGCCCTCGGCGGCGCCTACGCCAACAAGAGCTACGTCCACGTCGCCCAGACCGCCACCCCACTCGCGCTCGCCGACCTGCACCGCGCCACTGCGGTGGGCGCCCCCGTCGAGCTGCTGCTCTTCGAGGGCGACGTCGACCTCGGCGCCAACGAGACCGACGACTTCCCGGGGCGGGAGTTCTCGAAGTGGCCCGAGGCGCGCCTCGCCGACGTCGTGGTCGGCGCCGGCTTCGCCCTCGAACGCATCGACACCGGCGGCGGCACGAAGCGGCGCTCGGGGTTCCGCGTGGTCGCCACCCGGGCCCGCACGCTGCCCGACACCGTCGGCCCGGGCATGCGCCTGCTGGTCTGCGGCCTGAACCCCAGCGTCTACTCCGCCGACGTCGGCACCGGCTTCGCCCGCCCGGGCAACCGCTACTGGCCGGCGGCGCTGGCCGTGGGGCTGGTCACGCGGGCCCGCGACCCGTGGGACGCCCTGCACTCCCACGGCGTGGGCATGACCGACGTGGTGAAACGGGCCACCGCCCGGGCCGACGAGCTGTCGGCCGACGAGTACCGCGAGGGCATGGCCCGGGTCGCCCGCCTGGTCGAGTGGCTCCGACCGAACGCTGTGTGCTTCGTCGGCCTCGCCGGCTGGCGCACCGCGGTCGACCGCAGGGCGGTGGCGGGCGCGCAGCCCGAGGCCCTGGGCGGCGTGCCCGTCTACGTCATGCCCTCCACGAGCGGGCTCAACGCCCACTCGTCGCTCGACGACCTCACCGACCACCTCCGCGCCGCCCTGGCCCTCGGCGACACCTGACCGCACCAGGCCGTAGGGTCGCGGGCATGGGAGTGCGCCTCGAACCACAAGACGAGTACCTGCACGAGTTGGGTCCGGAAGAGACCTTCAACGAGTCGATGTACTTCAACCTGTACGACCCCGCCAACAACCTGGGCGGGTTCTTCCGGTTGGCCAACCGGGCCAACGAGGGCCGGGGCGAGATGACGGTGTGCCTCTACCTGCCCGACGGGCGGGTGGGCTTCATGTTCCAGCGCCCCGAGGTGCACAGCAACGACGCCTTCGACGCCGCCGGCATGCGCTTCGACGTGGTCACGCCCTTCGAGGAGCTGACCGTGCGCTACGAGGGCAAGGTCGTCATGCTCGACGACCCGCTGGCCATGGCCGACCCGCGGGTCGCGTTCACCGAGAACCCGTACGAGCGGGCCACGGCCGACCTCACCTACACCCGGGTGAGCGACATGGTGGGCGGCGAGCCCGACCAGCCCCACGAGCGCCCCGGCGAGGAGTTCGCCAAGGGCCACTACGAGCAGCTCGTCCGCGCCACCGGCACCATCACCGTCGGTGACCTCTCCTGGACGGTGGACGGCTTCGGCCTCCGCGATCACTCGTGGGGACCGCGCACCTGGCAGGCGCCCTGGTACTACCGCTGGCTCACCGGCAACCACGGCGCCAACTTCGGCTTCATGGCCTCGCGCATCGCCCGCCAGGACCGCGACGGCACCCGGGGCGGCTTCGTGTGGGAGGACGGCGAGCTGCACCTCTGCAACCACAGCGAGATCAGCACCGAGTGGGAGGGCGACGACCACTACCACCAGCGCATCCACGCCCTGCTCCGCTCGGGCGAGCGGGAGTGGCGCATCGACGGCAAGGTGCTCAACCTCATCCCGCTGCGCAACCGGCGCGACGGCCGGGTCACCCGCATCTCGGAGGGGCTCACCGAGTGGACGGTCGAGGGCCGGCCCCCGGGCTACGGCCTGTCCGAGTACCTCGACCAGATCATCGACGGTTCACCGGTGGGCATCGACGAATGATCGCGGGAAGGGCGCCCCACCTAGACTGAACGGTGTTCACCACCTGAGGGGGCACCCGTGTCGGTCGATGCCGAACCCACCGTCAACCCGTGGCTGCAGGGCAACTTCGCCCCGGTCGACGACGAGCTGACCACCGGGGCGCTGCCGGTCACCGGTGAGATCCCGTCCGCACTCACCGGCGAGTACCTGCGCAACGGCTTCAACCCGGCCGTCACGCCGCGCCCCAGCTACCACTGGTTCGACGGCGACGGGATGATCCACGGCGTCCGCCTCGACGGCGGGACCGCCACCTACCGCAACCGGTGGGTGCAGACGAAAGGCCTCCAGGCCGAACGGCGGGCCGGCCACAGCCTCTTCGGCGGTATGTCCGAGTTCGTGCTACCCGACGCCGACCTGATGGCCGAGGTCGGCATGATGAAGAACCCGGCCAACACCAACATCATCCGCCACGCCGGCCGCCTGCTCGCCCTCTGGGAGGCGGGGTCGCCGACCGAGCTCGACACCGACCTGAGCACCCTCGGCGAGACCGATTTCGAAGGCGCGCTGGTGAGCGCGATGACCGCCCACCCGAAGCTCGACCCCGACACCGGGCGACTGTGCTTCTTCGGCGCCGGCCCGGCTGCGCCCTATCTGCACTACTACGAGCTCGACGAGACCGGGGCCATGGCCCACCACGCGCCGATCGACCTGCCGGCTCCCGTGATGATGCACGACTTCGTGGTCACCGAGCGCCACGCCGTGTTCTTCGACCTCCCTGCGGTCTTCGACATCGAGGGGATGCTGAACGGCGGCCCCATCGTGCGTTGGGCGCCCGACCACGGCGCCCGCATCGGTGTGATGCCCCGCGACGGCGGCAACGCCGACGTGCAGTGGTTCGAGGTCGATCCCTTCTACGCCTACCACTTCCTCAACGGCTGGGACGACGGTGACGCCGTGGTGGTCGACGGTTGCCGCGCCGACGACCTCGTGATCGGCTTCGGCGAGACGGAGGGCGAGCCACCTGCGTTCCCGCACCTGCACCGCTGGCGCCTCGACCTCGCCTCCGGGTCGGTCACCGACGAAGCCCTCGACGACCGCTCAGGCGACTTCCCCCGCATCAACGACGACCTGGCCGGCCGGCCCAACCGCTACGGCTACGTGGCCCACGCCGGCGAGCTCACCGAGACCGGCGCCCGCTTCGAGGGCGTGGTCAAGTACGACTTCAGTGACGGCAGCGCCACCGAGCACCGCTACGGCGACCACCACGTCTGCGGCGAAGCGGTGTTCGCGCCCGACCCCGACGGCTCCGCCGAGGACGACGGCTGGCTCCTCAACTTCGTCTACGACCGCGCCGCCGACACCTCGGACTTCGTCATCCTCGACGCCCGCGACCTCACCGCCGACCCCGTCGCCGTGGTCCACCTCCCCCGCCGCGTCCCCTTCGGCCCCCACGGCAACTGGCTCCCCGACTGACCGACACCGTTGCCTGCCACCTCGCAGGATTTCTTGGTGAGAAACCCCCCTGGAGGGGGTTTCTCACCAAGGATTTCCATCAGGCGGGCGCGAGGGCGCGGTAGGCGGTCTGGGGGTCGGTGCCGAAGGGGAGCAGGGCCAACGCCGGCGTGGTGACGCCGTTGTCGACGTAGCGGGCGATGTGCTCACGGCACGCCTCGGCGGGGCCGTGGACGATGAGCTCGTCGACCACCGAGTCGGGGATGGCGGCGAGGGCGGCCTTGCGGTCGCCGGCCTTCCAGAGGTCCCACATGGGCTGGAGCTGCTCGCCCCGGCCCAGCCACTCGTGGAACGCGGCGTAGACGGGCACGTTGAGGTAGGCGGCGATGGCGAAGCGACCCATGGCCCGCACGGTGTCGGCGTCCTCGGAGACGGCCACGAAGATGCGGGCCACGATCTCCTTGTCGGGGCCGCCGGCGTCGACGTGGGGCTTCACGGTGGCGACGTCGTCGGCCGAGAGCCAGTTGATGATGGCGCCGTCGCCCTCTCGGCCGGCGAGGCGCAACATGCCGGGGCGCAGGGCGGCGATCAGCAGGGGCACGGGCTGTTCGGGGACGACCCCCAGCTTGAAGCTGCGCACGGAGAACGTCTCGTACTGCTCGGTCACCTTCTCCCCCGTCAGCGCGGCCCGCAGGAAGCGGACCATGTCGCGGGTGCGCTCGTAGGGCTGCTCGAAGGGGATGCCGTTCCAGCCCTCGACGATGACGTTCGAGGACGTGCCGATGCCGAAGGCGAGGCGGCCGGGTGCGGCCTGGGCCAGTGACCCCACGGACTGGGCCAGGCACGCCGGGCCGCGGGTGAAGGCGGGCACGATGGCGGTGCCGAGGCGCAGTGACGGCGCCCACACCGAGGCCAGCGCGAGCGGGGTGAAGGCGTCGGCCCCGTTGGCCTCGCTGGACCACACGTCGGTGTAGCCGAGGTCGGCCAGCTCGCGGATCCAGTCGGCCTGGGCGTGGAGCGGCACGTCGTCGAAGGGGATGGTCATCCCGTAGCGGGCCTCGGTCACTTCGGCTCCTCCCAGAAGCGGACGATGGTGGACTGGCTGGCGGTGGCCAGCAGGGTGTGGTCCTCGGCCCACAAGTGGACGAGGCCGTGGCCGTAGCCGTTGGCCACGGCGTGCACCCGGATGTCGAGCAGCACCCACTCGGTGGGCACCAGACGGGCGACCCGCAGCGTGTTGTCGAGGCTGTTGCCGCCGGCCCGCTGACCCAGGGCCTGACCGATGCCGAAGGGCACGTAGTCGCCGAGGATGGCGAGTGCTGCACCGGACATCTCGAGCAGTTCGGGCATGCGCACCCAGAGGGCGCAGCGACCGTCCTCGGTGGGGGTGCCGTCGAGGTCGTCCATCTCGCGGCCGAGGGCCAGGCGCTGGTCGAGGCGGGTCATGAGGGTGTTGGCGTGCTCGGCCCGGTAGGTGCGGTGGGGGCAGTCGTCGGGGTCGGGCACCTCAGGGCGTTGCGCCCACTGGCCGGCGAGGTCGAGAGGGCGCGATCCGAGTGCGGCGTTGACCGTGAGTATCTCGGTGTCCCCGACCCGTCCCACGGCGCGGGCCTGGGTGGTCTGACGCCCGGACTGGGGCACCGTCACCTCGATGTCCATCACCGAGCCCGGACGGGCGTAGGAGAGGTACTGCGCGGTGGCCCACACGATGGGGCGGCCGGTGGCGCCCTCCATGGCGCCGATGGTGGCGCCGAGGCCACAGCCGCCGAAGAGGAAGTGGCCCATGGTCGAGATGCCCGGGGTCACCGGCAGGCGCCACCGCATCGGGTCGTCGGTCGCCTCGAGCCCCAACCACTTCACCGCATCCATCTGGTCGACGCCCTCCCTTCCTCGGAGCCGACTCTAGGTGCAGGACCACACCGCCCGGTCAGCCGCCCTCGGCAACGGCGAGCGCTGCTCGCCCGTCGACGCCGCCGCTCCCTGCGCACCTGGGGTCGAACGTCGCGCCACCCGGAGTCCGGGACCATCCGATCGGTGGAGGCTCAGCCGGACGAGTGGTCGGGCCAGGCCCCGGTGGGGTCTCCCCCGCCGGGCTCGCTCGGCCAGGGCACCGCGGGCTTCTCGGCCGGGCCGGGAGGTCGGTCTGACGACGCAGGATCGAGCAGCGCCGCTCCGGCCACCGGCGACCCCTCAGGTGGAACCGTCGGGCCCGCGCCGAGGGCCGCAGGTGGTGGTGTCGCAGCGACCTCCGCGGACGCCACCGAGGCCGCGGCCGACACACCGAGCACGCGCCGGACCGGCGCCGTCGGCGGCGCGAGCGGCTCGACGTCCAAGATGGCATTGATGGCTCGGAGTTGACGGTGGCGGTGCTCCGCAGCACGGAACCGGCGCTTCGCCCGGCGGCGACCGAACAGCCCGCTGGGTGGCGGCACCTGCCGAGCGACCAGTTCGGTGAGGTCGAGGCGCGGCGTGTCGCCTTGCTCGACCGCGGGCGCGAGTGCACCGGGGGGCACCACCGCCGGCGCAGAGGAAGCGACCGGCGCAGGAAGGGGCACGTCGACCGGATCGGGCCGCTCGGGCCTGGTCGGTTCGGGGTTCGAGGGCGCGAGCGGCCCGACGACGCCAGGGGCGGCATCGATGAGGGCATCGGAGGACCCGGCGGCGTCAGCGCCGACGGAATCGTCGGGACCCGGACCGTCGCCCCCGGCCGGCGGCGGGCCGGAGGGCGCCGTGTCGTCAGCGAACAGCGACTCGAGGAACGGCCCGGCGGTGACCGGGGCGGCCGGGGGCGTCGCGAACAACGGGGACCTCCGCCCGGTCTCACCCTCGGCGGCACCGGGCGGGCCGCCGGCCGCGGGCCCACCGACCTCGGGCGCGACGCCGCCAGGACGGGCG